>OKTW01000001.1_pt1 | contig 407843 bp, 328 predicted proteins | sample 1606371 | NCBI WGS metagenome assembly OKTW01 (sample SAMEA3879568, study PRJEB24766) | human gut metagenome | biome: human-associated habitat; feature: feces | place: USA | collected 1985/1987
GTGAGAATGCCGGAATGAGTAGCGAGAATTATGTGAGAATCATAATGGCCGAAAGCCTAAGGTTTTTGGAGGAAGGTTCGTCCGCTCCAAGTAAGTCGGAAGCTAAGGTGAGGCTGAAAAGCGTAGCCGATGCACAAACGGTTGAAATTCCGTTACCACAGAAAGATTTAAACTAAGGGACACTTTTGAAGAGCTGATGCCGGGTGTTGGTTACCCCGGTCGTAAGGGAACGAAATTAAGTAGTGAAGTCAGCGTGGATGAAGGCGAGAAAAGCTTAGTGTATATCTTATGTGTCCGTACCGCAAACCGACACAGGTAGGTAGGAAGAGAATTCTAAGGCCAACGGGAGAAGGGTAGTTAAGGAACTCGGCAAAATGTCCCCGTAACTTCGGAATAAGGGGAGGTTTCTACGGAAACCCGCAGAGAATAGTCCCAGGCAACTGTTTATCAAAAACACAGCTCTATGCTAAATCGAAAGATGACGTATATGGGGTGACGCCTGCCCGGTGCCGGAAGGTTAAGAGGAGGAGTGAGAGCCCTGAATCGAAGCCCCGGTAAACGGCGGCCGTAACTATAACGGTCCTAAGGTAGCGAAATTCCTTGTCAGGTAAGTTCTGACCCGCACGAATGGCGTAATGATCTGGGAGCTGTCTCAACTGCCCGCCCGGCGAAATTGTAGTACCGGTGAAGATGCCGGTTACCCGCGACTAGACGGAAAGACCCCATGGAGCTTTACTGTAGCTTAATATTGGATTTCGGCATTTCATGTACAGGATAGGTGGGAGACTAGGAAACATAGGCGTCAGCTTATGCGGAGTCGTCCTTGGGATACCACTCTTGGAGTGCTGAAATTCTAACCTGCAGCCCTGAATCGGGTTGGGGGACATTGTTAGGTGGGCAGTTTGACTGGGGCGGTCGCCTCCAAAAAGGTAACGGAGGCGCTCAAAGGTTGGCTCAGCATGGATGGAAACCATGCCATAGAGTGCAAACGCAAAAGCCAGCCTGACTGCGAGACTGACGGGTCGAGCAGAAACGAAAGTTGGAGTTAGTGATCCGGCGGTATGTGAATGGAAATGCCGTCGCTCAACGGATAAAAGCTACCCTGGGGATAACAGGCTGATCTCCCCCAAGCGTCCACAGCGACGGGGAGGTTTGGCACCTCGATGTCGGCTCGTCACATCCTGGGGCTGAATTCGGTCCCAAGGGTTCGGCTGTTCGCCGATTAAAGTGGCACGCGAGCTGGGTTCAGAACGTCGTGAGACAGTTCGGTCCCTATCTGTCGTGGGCGAAGGATATTTGAAAGGAGCTGTCCCTAGTACGAGAGGACCGGGATGGACGCACCTCTGGTGCACCAGTTGTCACGCCAGTGGCACAGCTGGGCAGCTAAGTGCGGATCGGATAAACGCTGAAAGCATCTAAGCGTGAAGCCGTCCTTAAGATAAGATATCCCACTTTTAAGTTAAGACCCCTTGTAGACTACGAGGTTGATAGGTCTAAGGTGTAAGTTGTGTGAGCAATTTAGCCAGCAGATACTAATCGGTCGAGGGCTTAAACCTAATGAGAATATATGTTTTGTTTTTAGTTCGTTATTCAATTTTGAGGGAATATCCCTTAAAAGTCGGTGTTGATTGTGATGAGGTTCCACCTGTTCCCATTCCGAACACAGTAGTTAAGCTCATTTACGTCGAAAATACTTGGCGGGTGACTGCCCGGGAAGATAGATAGATGCCGACATAAAGAAGAAAGCACAGTTCCTGTGCTTTCTTTATATATTCCTCCTTAGCTCAGTCGGTAGAGCGCGTGACTGTTAATCACGATGCCGTTGGTTCAAGTCCAACAGGGGGAGCCATTCAAGCACTGCAATCGCAGTGCTTTTTTGTTGCCTGAAACACGCTTAAAGCTGAGGGGCGAAGTCGGTGGCAAAGCCTGTGAAGCGCCGCCGGTGGCGGAAAACGACTCTTTGTCAATAGTTCAGGTACGAAAAATAGAAAATTGCGTCAGCGGGTTTGGATCAAGAATCCGCGATAATTTTTGATGAGAAAAAATGTGGAGAATACGGTTACGGAATCTTCTGAAATTTCTGTAACCGTAAGCGTTTCTCTTTAAAACTTTGACTTTGTTGTAGCTCTAGGTAAAGCTGTTGGTGTAACTGTAAGCAAATGAACTGATAATGCCGTCAAACCACGATTTCAGTGTTCGGGCGCAATACCGAAAATCTTTAATCAAACTTATTTCGGCAATATGTATCCACTCTGACAGCATTGCTTCAGCATGTTCGGCACTGCTACGCAAAGCAGTGAAAAATTTTTCTTTCAGACAGTGTGCGCCCATAATATCCGCCGAATACAAGAGCATAATATTCACGGCTTTGTTTGCTTGCATCATTAAAGTTACTGTTAAAAGGTCTGATGAGTGATTCACTTATGTGAGGATAATTCAAATTATTAAAAAATATTTGCATTGAGGTTGTTGGTATATCTGCTTTTCCAGATACACTTTTGTATGTGCAGATATCGGCTAATTTTGCTATGATATCTGCTGATCATATATTGTTCCTGTTGCGGCGGCATAACTGAACATATATCAGTTTTCTTTTTCCGTTTGACACCCGGTTTCACCAACATTTATTATAGAGTCAATAAAAAAAAGCCCGTATCACCTTTTGAAAGGCGATACGGGCATCTATTCTTATGAAGCTTAGCGTAAGAACTTGAGGCTACGAATAATAGCGGGTTCTTTAGCCTTACCTGAGCAGATCTGGAAGAAGGCTATAATTTTGATTACCCACAGAACAGTTGACATAATACCATAAGCAATAGGTACTATAATTGTCCATAACAGAATAATCGTACAGATAAACATGAGTATGTTTGCAACTTCAAACTTAAGCGCCTGTCTTACATGGAACATTGCATACTTTGATGAGTTGCTTGCAAGAAGGGCAATTATTATTCCGAATATACCCATAAGGTAGCAAAGCATTGCAAATACCTTGTTATCGGAAATATCCTTGGGATCAAATTCTGCCGTATGATCGTAAGGATCATATGCGGGAGCTGCCGCATATATTCCCTGAGGGGGCACTGTGCCCTGGGGCTGTGTGTTGCCAAACTGTGTTCCGCAAGTTGTGCAGAATAATGCGCTGTCATCCAGCTGTGATTTACAATTAGGACATATTTTCATATTAATGATCTCCTTTGTCAACTTTCCATAGACTATGGAATTTTTTCGGTGTCGCACTGAATAAAGTGCGACAAAATCCTGATATAATTATAATATTTTTCTCGGGCAAAATCAATCAATCCGTAATATAGCGGATCAAAAGATGTTTGTCATTAAAAACGACATAAATTTTCTGCCGGCTGTTTTTTCACCCGGCAGAAAAATCATTTATTCGTCTTCACCGGTGTTTTGCTTTCTTTTTTTAAGAACTAACAGCACTACTATTGCGGCAGCTATCACAATGACGCCGCCAATCGTGCCGAAGAAAAGAACTTTGTTGTTGTAGAAACGTACAAACAGGTTGGTTGTTACATAGAAATCTGTAATTTCAACCGTCTGCTCATTTCCTGCTGCATCGGTGCAGACAACCTTTACCTTATGTGCGCCTGTTGAGTTTCCATCAATATCAAAGGTGAAGTTTCCGTCAGCATCTATTGTTTTTGCGATATCCTCAGCTGTCCATGTCTTGTATTCCTTGTCATAATCGTCAAGGTATACCGACATTGTTTTAAGAAGGATATTATCGCTTGCTGACATTGTTACTGTCAACTTATCAACAGGATATGTCGAACCGTTTTCGATATTTGTCACAACAATATCGGGCTTTGTCTTATCTACACTGAACGAAATTTCCTTGTTCTTTGTATCAAGAGTATTTTCAGCCTTATTTCCTGCATCGTCTTCCGAGCTGAATGACAGTCTGTATACACCGTCATCGGCGAAATTTGCCGAATATACAGTGTAAGTGTATTCATACCACTGACCGTTGCCGCCCTTTACATCAATCCTGTAATCGTCGTCTTCCTTGAGCGTTATGGTTTCACCGTTCTTGAAGAGGATCACCTTGATGTTTTTAAGTTGGTTTGCATTGGTTTCTGTCACTACAACATCTTTACCGCTCTGCGTATATGAGCCGTTAAGCTCTTCTGTAGCCTTCGGAAGAGCATATGTTGAGCCGAAACGGTTGGCAGAGAATCTGATCGACTTGGTTGTAGTATTGCCTGCCTTATCCGTAAGCGTGGCAGTCAGCGTGTAGATATCATCAACCTCTTTTTTCTCAGGGAAGTTGTTGAAGGTAAATATCTTTCCGTTGTGCTGATCGGAATATGCTCCGTCAAGTGCAACAGCTTTTCTTTCTGCACCGGTGAGCGTTATACTTACATTTGCGTCATCATAGTTAGTATCCGTATATGAGATAACCGGGATAATTTCACCGCTGTTTGCTGAAAGATCTGCAACACCGCTGATTGTCAGACTCGGAGCTGTCTTGTCAACATAGAATGTCTGTTTTGCGAAGTCAGCTGCATCGTTGCCTGCCTTATCCTTAACAGCTATATCAAAAGTATAAAGACTGTCATTGCTGTAGGATACGGTAGCAGTGTGTCTGTCTCCGTTATCAGTCCAGCCGCTTACTATGGGAAGTGCTGCGACGGTGTCGTCATCTGTCGCAGTAAGTGTTACCGCAACACGGCTTGCATCAAAGTTGTGCTCTGTAATAACTATAGTTGCTGTACGTCCTGCGTTGTAATAATTGCCGTTTGAGGCTGAATTGTTATCATAAGAAACATCAATTACGGGCAACGTCTTATCGACAGTGAACTTTTCAGGTACTTGTGTACCTGCCGCATATACTGCACCATCGCTTCTGTTGTCTGCAAGGTCGGTATACTCGATACTGAACTCGTAATCACCGTCTGCTGTATAAGGAATTGTGGCAGTCCATATTGTGTCATCGAGATTACCTGTGCCGTCTGTTTTTTTCCAACCTGATACAGCAGGTATCACTCCGTCGGTATTTGTTATCTTTATCTTGACATTGTCAGATTTGAAATTACGTTCGGTAACAGCTATGGTTGCCACTCTGTCAGCCTTGAACAGCGACTCGCTGTCAACAGAGTTATTATTGTACGAAATGTTAATTTCGGGCTTTGTAACATCGATTGCTATCGGAACGTTTATCATTTCGTTTGTTGTTACTCTTGTATTGCCCGCATTATCCGTTGCTGTAATTTCAACTACTACGTTATTGCTGTTGAAAGTTGCAGCATCAATATTAATTCTGCCTGTCCAACTGCTTACAAGGCTGTCATTGTCATAAACTGAGCCGCTTGTTATGCCTTCGTTTACATCAAAGAGCACGCCTGTTTCCTCAGCCTGTGTATCGGTAGTTGAAATACGATAGGTTATTCTGTTAATGCCTGAATAATAACCGTTGCTGTCAGCGTTATTTCCGCTGTATGCAGGATCAATTACATTAAGGTCAACAGACACGTCCTTATTGTGAAGTCCGTTCTTGTTAGCCGCTTCGGGCTTGATATCGATCTCCGGTGCGTAGGTTTCGCCTGTCGGCGCTTTGCTGTCAACAACAATACCTGTAGAATTTATTATTGTGACATTGCCTGCCTTGTCTTCGGCTCTGAAATAGATTACAAACTTTTCACTCGGCGATACTTTTACACCGGTGTTTGCATAAGCTGTCCAGCTGCCATCGGCAGAATAACCTGCCACATCGTCAACCTTCTGATATGTGATGTTTTCAAGACCGCTTATGTCACAGTTTACACTGTACTTTACAGTCACGCTGTTACGATAGAACTTTTCAAAAGCAACACCCTTTGTTGCTTTTACAGACTCATTGTTTATTCTGATATCTGCTTTTGTCGGTGCCGTTTTATCAATCGTAAACTCACCGGGGGCTACTGACTTGCCGTAATTTACAGCCTTGTTTTTATTGCCCGCCTTGTCACTGTAAGATATATTGAATGTGTAATCCGCCTCGGTCGTGAATCTGATGGTTGCGGTATGCGTATTGCCGTTTGTCTTCCAGTTCTTCGCATTTTTCAGATAAGCGGCATAATCGCCAACTGCACCTGTTGCATTCTTGTTCGTTACTTTTGCGACAACCCTTGAAGCATCAAAATTATGCTCGTTTATCGTTATCGTTGCTGTACGGTCTGCCTTGAAATACTTACTGTTCTTGGCAGAGTTATTATCATAAGAAACATCTACTGTCGGTCTTGTCTTGTCAATGGTGAACGATGTGCTGTACGTTCCCGCCTTATTACCCGAGAAATCGGTATAATCAATCGTGAACGTGTAGTCGCCATCCTCAACAAAGTCAAGCTTTGCGGTATGCACATTGCCGTTACTGTCTTCAAACGGAGTTGTAAGGTCTGCGTTCTTCAGTACAGTGGTGGTTTTCTTACCGTTGTCATCGGTTCTTACAACCGTGATTTTAAGATAATTCTTATCGAAAGCTTCTGTGAAGAAATTTGCTTCGGCTATGTTGATCGTTGCGGTTCTCTTCGCGGTGTAGAAAGTAGTGTTATTGCTATCGTGCTTGTTATTATCGTATTCTACGCTTATAACAGGTTTGATATTGTCGGCTACTACTGTCTTGTCATCGCTCATACCTGTACTGTTGCCTGCACGGTCAAAGGCTATAAATGAGATATTGCCTATGTACTGCGGAGCTATTCTGAATGTGATATACGCTTTGCCGTCTTTATCATACTTCACATCTTTTGCCTGAGCGGCGGTAACAGTCTTGTTGCCGTCCGTGCTGTAGGTAAAGTAATCAATGCCCGATGTCATATCATCAGCCTTAACAGTAACCGTTATATCCGGATTGAAGAATCCGAACGATATTGTTCTCAGAACGATATCGAGTACGCTTTCGCTGTAGCTTATTACAAGATTTTCGGGGTTTGTTTTGTCAACGGTAAACTTTTTGGGAACTTCTGATTCACCGTAATTAACGGCTTTGTTTGCATTTCCCGCCTTGTCGGTACAGCTTATGCTGAATGTATAGTCTGCATCAACTGAGAATGTTATAGTTGCCGTGTGCTTATCGCCGTCAGCGGTCCAGTTCTTCAGATCGCTGAGATAAGCGGCATAATCGCTTACTGTATCCGTTGCGTTCTTGTCTGTGATTACTGCTTTAACTCTTGATACGTCAAAGTTATGCTCCGTAATCGTGATCGTTGCTGTACGGTCTGCCTTGAAATACTTACCGTTCTTGACAGAGTTATTGTCGTAAGCAACTTCTATTTTCGGTGCTGTCTTATCAACAGTGAAATCACCGGTTGCAACCGAACCTTCGGCAAATGTTACAGAATTGTTTTCCGTAACGTGACCCGCTTTATCTGTACAGCTTATGCTGAATGTATAGTCGGCGTTGTCGGAGAATGTTATTTTGGCTGTGTGTACATCGCCCTCACTTTTCCAACTTTCCGCTTTTTTAAGATCTGCATTGAACTTATCGGATACTGTACCGTTTACGGTAACAATAGCTTCAACCTTTGCCGGGTCAAAATTATGCTCCGTGATCGTAATTGTCGCGGTACGATCCTTATCAAAATACTTATCGCTGTCTGCGTTGTTGTTATCATATTTTACTGAAATAGCAGGAGCAGTTCTGTCTATCATCAGCTTTTCATCGCCGATATCAATTCCGGCTGTGATACCCTCATCATTTTTCAGATAAACAGTTTTGGCGTTTTTGTTTCCTTCTGTGCTTACGGTCAGATAATCAGACCATTCATTATTTGAAAGTTTATTAGACCAACTGATTTTATAACCGTCGGCAGGTGTTATTGTAATATCTCCCGTATACCATTTGCTATTGTTGTCAAGCTTAGCACCCGATAATACATAAGAATTTTCGGGAGTAACGAGATACGATATGTTAAGTGTGTACTTGGTCGATACTTCGTTATACTTATCGTCTGCCGCTCTTGTTGCCGTTACTGTAACTGTACCTACTTTTTCGTCGTTGAACGTTATATTACCTTTTTCATCAATGCTTACAATGTCAGATGAAAGCGAATAGGTTATATTGCCTGTGCCCTGTCCGCCCGACGCCGCATTCTTAAACGACATACCGGTATTATAAGTAATTTTGTATGTATCATTATCATACTGTTCAAATTCAAAGCCTGTCTGATCCGCCTTGTTGATTTTAAGCGTGTAGCTTATTTTAGCAGAAGCGTTATAGCAATCATCGCCTGCTCTTACAGCCTTTACTGTAACCGTGCCGGCTTTGTTAATCTTTAGCGTACCTGTTTTGCTGTCAATAGTTGCAACATCGTTGCCGCTTGTTATCGTATAAGTAACATTGCCTGTGCTCTGTCCGCCTGTTGCGGCGTTGTCAAACGTCAGCTCAGGTTCATATGTTATTTCGTGCTGTGTTTTCTCAAACACAAAACCTGTCTGATCCGCCTTATTGATTGTGAGGGTGTACTCGGCTGTAGCTTCCTTATACTTATCGTCTGCCGCTCTTGTTGCCTTTACCGTAACATCGCCGGCTTTGTTGATAGTAAGCTTACCGTTGTCGTCAATACTTGCAACATCATTGCCGCTTGTTATCTCGTAGGTAATTTTGCCTGTACCCTGATTGCCGGTTGCTTTGTTTTCAAACGTCAGTCCGGGTTTATATGTTATCGTTGCAGGATTCGGCTTTTCAAAAGCAAAGTTTGTCTGATCCGCCCTGTTTATCGTTAGTGTATACTCGGCTGTTACTTCGTTATACTTATCGTCTGCCGCTCTTGTTGCCTTTACTGTAACCGTGCCGGCTTTGTTGATAGTAAGCTTGCCGTTGCCGTCAATACTTGCAACATCATTGCCGCTTGTTATCTCGTAAGTAATTTTGCCTGTACCCTGATTGCCGGTTGCTTTGTTTTCAAACGTCAGTCTGGGTTTATATGTTATTGCTCCGGGATTCTGGTCCTCAAAAGCAAAGTTTGTCTGATCCGCCTTATTGATTGTGAGGGTGTACTCGGCTGTAGCTTCCTTATACTTATCGTCTGCCGCTCTTGTTGCCTTTACCGTAACATCGCCGGCTTTGTTGATAGTAAGCTTACCGTTGTCGTCAATACTTGCAACATCATTGCCGCTTGTTATCTCGTAGGTAATTTTGCCTGTACCCTGATTGCCGGTTGCTTTGTTTTCAAACGTCAGTCCGGGTTTATATGTTATCGTTGCAGGATTCGGCTTTTCAAAAGCAAAGTTTGTCTGATCCGCCCTGTTTATCGTTAGTGTATACTCGGCTGTTACTTCGTTATACTTATCGTCTGCCGCTCTTGTTGCCTTTACTGTAACCGTGCCGGCTTTGTTGATAGTAAGCTTGCCGTTGCCGTCAATACTTGCAACATCATTGCCGCTTGTTATCTCGTAAGTAATTTTGCCTGTACCCTGATTGCCTTTTGCAACATTCTCAAAAGTCAGTCCGGGCGCATATGTTTTTGCTTTGGGATTCTGCTCTTCAAAAGCAAAGTCTGTCTGACCGGCTCTTTCAATCGTAAGCGTGTAGCTTATTTCTTCGGAATCGTTATAGTACTCATTACCTGCTTTGACAGCCTTTACTGTAACCGTACCGGCTTTTTTTGTGGTAAGTCTGCCATCGCTGCCAATTGTAGCAACTTCTGCATTATCTGTGCTAAAAATAACTTCGCCGGTGCTTTTTCCGCCTTTTGTTTTGATTTCGTACGTCTTATCAGAACTGTAAGTTATCGTTTTCTTGTTGGATTCGTCAAAAGCAAAGCCTGTCTGATCTGCCTTATTCACGGTCAGTATGTAGGACGCAGAAAATGTTTTGCCGGGATTTCCGCCTTCTCCTATAGTCAGATCCGCACCGACCTTGATTTTGCCGGGCTTGGTTATTGTAACCTTACCTGAGCTTTCATCTATACTTGCCGCGTCCGAAGGTGTACTTTCTTCAATCTTATACTTGACAACACCTAAGCTTGCGCCTATTGTAACTTCCTGAGTATATGTATTTTCTTTTTCAGGATCAAAATCCAATTCGGGAGTTTCTTTATCAAACTTGATTACGTCTTTTACAGTCAATGTATATGACGCCTGTGCCGACTTATAATTTTCATCTGCGGCTTTCTTTGCCGTTACGGTGACAGTACCCGTTTTGTTTATAGTAAGCTCACCGTTTGTGGCATCGATGCTTGCCACATCAGATTTACCGCCTTCTATTTCAAAAGTGATATTACCATTGCCGTTGCCTTTTGTAAGCGGGTTTGTAAATCCGGTATTATTTTGATCGTAATTTATTACGGGATTCGGATTAGCAAATCCGAAATCTGCGTCCACTGCCTTTTCCTTAAGCGTAACATTAACATTGCCTGTTGTGCTTGTTACGGCTGTGTCGGTAAGGACGCTCTGCTTATAATCTGCCTTCGTTATGGTAGCCGACAGCTTTACAACGGGTGTTGGTTGAGCTGTAAAATCAATATCCGCTATTTCGGATATTTCTACCCTTCCGTCGTCACCTGTTTCAACGGTCCTCTGTGTGAAACTTGCGCCGTCAACAGTTACTTCATAAGCTACTGTTGCACCTGATATAGCGTTGTCGCTTTTGTCAGCAACTGTGATTGTGAATGCGTCTGCGGGTGCGGCATATGTACGCAACATATTGTCGGATAAAACCACAATAAGCATAGCAAATGCCATAAACAACGCTAAAATTCTATCACAGATTTTAGGCTTTGCTTTAATCATTTTTTTACTCTCCTGTCTTTACTGATTATATATTTATAATTGATTCCGTTCAGAATACAGTGCATACCGAACGAGAAAACAAATATTGCCATTATTATCAACTGCACAGATATGTTGTCTGCTGCTACCAACACGACTATAAATGCGCACAACGATAATATCATAATAACATCAAACACTCCGGCACAGGTATTGCTGAAAAAGCGGAACAAACCTATATTCAGGATACCGTTTTTTTCAGACGCAGATTTATCGTTTTTCCTGCGCGTTATATTCATAAAAATAAATGCTGTTATCGTTCCTATGAAACCGCACCAGAAAAAAATGCCTGTAACTATCGTAAGCACTCTGTTTGATTCGTTTTCCGTGCCGCAAAACGACATCAGAATAAGCGACATCGACATCATAAACAACGCAGTAACAAAATTTATAAGCATAGTATTCTTTTTTCCTGACGTTATCTTCATACCATCACCACTTATTCAATTATTTCTGTGCTGTCTGTAAAGCCCATTTCAATTTCCTTGACAAACACCGCCGCTGACGCAGGATCTGTTACCGTATAAGCGGGTTGCTTTGCAGATGCGGGCAGAATAGACTGAAGAGGCTGTGTCGCTCCGCTTCCGGCATTCAGAATTGTGGTTTCGGCTGTGGCAGGCATAAGTATTGTGGTTTCGTTTGCCGCCGGTCCCAGAACAGTTGTTTCCTGTGCTGACATTGCAAGCTCCGTTGTTGCAAACTTTTCGGTCTGCGGTGCGCCTGCCTTGCCTGCCGCCTGTCGCTCTATTCGTCCGGACCTTGTTATTCTGTCTGTTGCCGCACTGTAATCATTATCGGCGGCATTTTCATTTTGCAGACGTATATTTCTGATAGCTTTGCGAGCTGTCGCTCCTGACAAGTTGCCTACGACCTTTCTGATATCCAGCAGGAAGAAGAGCGCTATGGCTACAAGCAGTGCAACGCCTGCCACAATAAATGAAATGAGAGATAACGTTTGTAATAATTCAACCGACATTATTCTTTTACCTCCGCTTTCGTATTGTAAGCCGTTTCTATGTACTGCTTGGTATCAGCCATATTTTCAAGTATTGCCGCTTTCTTCTTTTCGGTTACATCTGAAATAGGTGTGATACTTTCCGTAGTATTCGCTATAAGATCGTAGACCTGCATAAGTTCATCCTCGGATATTCCCAGTCCCTTGAATGTTGTCGGATACTGCTGAAGCATTCCTCTTGCCATTTCCAGCAATTCAAGTCTTACGATTTCCTGCTCATTTGCGTTTGTGGCAACCGTATTCAACAACTCCTTAAGATTATTGAAATAATCCATAAATTCTGTATTGCTGATACCCTCGGCGTTGTTACCGTTCTTCTGCTTGGCTCTGAATTCTCCTATGCTTGCATAGGTCTTTGCCATATTCAGATTTTCATAGTCTTCGGGAGCGTTTTCAATAACTTTCTGGAACCATGACTTTGACCTTGTTGCTCTCTCTTCAGGTGCTTCATAGTAGTACCAGTAGAGCTTTCCAAGTTCAAAACATATCGTTGCATAACCGCTTTTATCAGCCTGAAGAGCATCAGCGTTGTTTGTCATATACTTTATAAGCATATCAGATTCATCTTTTGTGAAAACATAATCATCTTCCTTAAACGTCTTGATAAGTCCGAGATATGCCTCTTTTTCACCTGCCATATTTGGCACTTCTATACACTGACAATAAATATTTACTTTTTCAATGTAATCAGTATTGATCGTTGCCTGATTCAGCAGAGTCTGATAGGTATCGGTCGCTTTCTGTGTTGCAACAACATTCAGCACTATACCGCCTGCCGCAAACACAATTGATGCCGCAAGTGCCGATATAAAGCCGCCTAGCTTTCTTTTCTGCTTTTTCTTATAACGGTCGTCTATTTCTTCATAATGGTCAAGTGCATACATAAGTTCCGCCGCAGACTGATATCTGTCTGCAGGGTTGCGCTGAGTACATTTCAGAATTATCCGCTCAAGTCCGCCCGACAGTCCGGGGTTTATCTGCCTTATCGGTTTCATTTCATAAGGCGGCTCGCTGGGATTACAGCCTGTCACAAGATGATATAAGGTTGCACCAAGACAATATATGTCGGTTCTCGCATCTGTCTGACCCATTCCGCCGAACTGTTCAGGTGCGGCGTAACCGACCGTGCCAAGACAGGTTGTGTCTGCCAGATTCTTCGCCTTGAACTCTCTCGCCGTACCGAAATCGATGAGCGTAACATTGCCGTCCGGCTTCAGCATAATATTTGCAGGCTTCATATCACGATATATTATGGGTGGCTGACGCGAATGAAGATATCCCAGAACGTCACATAGCTGCTTTGCCCACTTTATGACAAATTCCTGCGGTTGTGCGCCGTATTCTTCGAGCGCCTTATTCAGCGAGTTACCCTCGATATAGTCCATTATTATAATGAACGAATCTTCTGTATCTATTACGTCAATAATGCTGGGTAGATTGGGATGATTGAGTTTTTTCAGTATATCAGTTTCGGCTACCAGTCCTTGTTTTACCGCTTCAAAATCAAGCACGCCATCCTTACGGACTTCTTTGACCGCCCAGGTCTTATTTGCTTTCTCATTGATTGCCATATACACGACACTCATACCGCCCTGACCGACTTTGCTGAGTATCTTGTATTTGCCGTCTACGAGTGATCCGATATCAAGCATTTCTTCTCCTCCGATTTCAGAATGTTCTTATAGTTACTACCGAAATGTTATCGCGTTCATGGCGCTGTTTATTTATATCTATCAGCGTCTGTATATTCTGTTTCATCTTTTCGGCATCGGTCATTACAGCGGGGTTCAGGAAATTATATATTTCTCCCTGAGTAATCTCGTGTCTGAATCCGTCGCTGCAAAGCATATATATTGCGTTAGTCTTTATATTGCCGAAGAACAAGTCAGGATATACTTCGTCAGATGCGCCTACACATTGCAAAAGAACACTGCGTCTTGAATCGTTTTCAGCCTGTTCGGGCGTAAGATTACCAAGCTCAACTTCACGAGCCACTACAGTCTGGTCTTTTGTAAGTACTCTTACACCGTCGGATATCTCATACGCTCTGGTATCTCCGACATTTATTATGTAATATCTCGTACCGGTAAGAAGCAGTGCGGTAACAGTAGTACCAAGTCCGCTTGTAAGTCCGCATTTCTTTCCGTACACTTTGATTTTCTCGTTGTACTCAGTAACTATGCCTGTCCATTCTGTACGGATATCATTTTCGTTCATACCGTTTGCGCAAAGAACAGGAAGTCGGTTATCTCCCCATTTTCTGAAAGCGTTTACGAGAGAAGCACTCGCCACTTCGCCTTTTGAAAGACCGCCCATGCCGTCGCACAATACCGCAAATGCAATTTTACCGATTGACGTATTATATACACAGGCGTTAAAACTGTCCTGATTTGTGCTTTTAGTTGTACCGATATCCGTTGCCGTGGAGATTATAAAATTCATATATACACCTCTTTATCCGTGCCGCAATACACATAATATCAATAAAGTCTGAACTCAAATTCTTCGTTGCCAAAGCGAATCTTGTCGCCATGACTGATAGGAGTTTCTATATTGCTCTGTATCATACTTCCGTTTACAAATGTATGGTTGGTCGAATTTGTATCAACAATGAAGAATTTATCGTTATTGGTGACAATATTTGCGTGGCTTCGGCTTACGGCGGTATTGTCGCCTATGAAATAATCCACATAACTCTTTTCCTTACCTATACGGAAGAACGGTTTATTGATATATATCTTCTCGCCGTTTTTGGTTCTTATAAGATGCGGAACCACAGTCTGTCGTGGCTGAGCTCCACCGTTAAGAACGGTGGTTTCTCCGGGCTTTTTACCGCTGAGCACTGTAGTTTCTCCGAAATTCAGATGCTGACCCTGCGCCATAACAGGTTGTGGAGCAGGCTGAGGAGTCGGCACTGGCGCTGATGCAGGCGCAGGTACAGATGACGGAGCCTGTACCGGAACAGGTGAGGGCGCAGGCATAGGCGGAATATTGCGCGGAGACTGATTGGAGATAGGAGTATTGGGTACAGGAACGGAGCCGGGAATATTTGAATTGGCTCCGTTCGGCTTGCCTGCGGGATAAAATGCCTGTCCTGCGGGGGCGGGGACGGGGAATTTATTATTGCCGTTTACACTGCCCGGTATCGCAAAACCGTTCTGGTTTCCTCCGTTCATCGGGCGAGGTACAGGCGGCTGTTGGTTTTTATTTTTCTTTTTGAAAAGTCCGAAGAACCCGCCTTTTTTCTTCTGCTGCGCCTGCGGCATCGGCTGTTGAGGCATGGGAGGCTGTGGCATAGCGGGACGAGATAAAGGCGGTTGGGACATAGGCGCAGATCCAGGCATAGGCATAGATACAGGATTAGGCATCGGCATAGGCGCAGGCACAGGATTAGCCGCCGCTATAGGTGCAGATGCCGGCTTAGGCGTCTGCACAGGTATAGGATTAGGTACCGGCATAGGTGTAGGTATAGGAGTCGGCATAGGTGCGGGTATTGGCATGGGAGCCGGAACAACAGTGTTGTTTATATTTTCAGGTGCCGATAAAGACATATTGCCCTTGATTTCATCTATCAGCATTTTAAAATCGCTGATGGAGAATACCGGATATGCGTTTAGAAAATTAATAATCTTGGCAATGTAATCACCGTTTTCGGTCTGATCAAAGTGTGTGCTGAACATTATGTTCTTGAAGAACGCATTCACATCAAACGGTTCCGCATTTTCTCTCTGTACGGGCAAACATATGAGGGAAACTTCACACGTTGATACATCAATAAAAATATAATTAAGATCAAGTACCAGTGATTCGATCGCTATCATATAATCCTCAGCAGCTATCATTGCGGCGGCTATGCCGTCAAATACCGTCAGCAGCCTTTTTTTTGATACTGCTCCTGAAAAGAACTGATTAACCGGAATCTTTGCCGATACATTATATTTTATGTACTTTTCCATATTGCTCTGCGTATAAACACATGCCGCAAGACCATTTATCCTATTATTTGTAATCATGCCGAGACACATCGTATCAATAATTTCATTCTGGGATACCGAATACGACAGATATGTTATATGACCTTGGTTTTCGTATTCAAAATTCATTGTTATTCCTCCATCAATAATAGCATAATAATTTTATATAATTCCACACACCGTTTTCTTTCACGGCAGCTATGCCGTTACTGGCAAACGGTAATGCATCATCAAACTGCTCATTTACACGGATATCTTTGTTAGAATTTATGTAAACCCATTTTCCGTTTTCCTGAACAGGTGCAAGACCTATTGAGAATGATTTTGCCGCTGTATACGCCGGTTCGATAACTATATTGCCGTTTGCATCGGCAAATCCCCATTTTCCGCCTATGCACACTGCGGCAGGTTCTGTACCTGCGAACGGATAGGCATTATCAAAACCCTGAGATGATATCTGAGAACCGGTTTTATCAGTCATATAATACTTCCCGCCTGTCTTAGCAAATATTACCCCGTTATCAATGCACGTTTCGTACTCGTCAAGCAGAATATCCTCATATACATAATCAGTGATCATGTTTTCGCCACTATCTATAAGTGCCCATTTATCACCTTTTTTCACTGCCGCAACACCGTTTTTAAAATTTGTAGCGTAATCATACGGCAAAGTATCCGCAATATCAAAAGCCGCATCTGTATAGCCATACTTACCGTTTTTTGCGACTCTTATTTTCCCGTCGCTTGAAAAAGACAGCTTTTCAACTTTTTCAGACGGACGGGCAATTTTAAAACCGTCGGTATTGATAATATACCACTCGGTGCCGTCATTTACAGCCGTACTTGAACTGATAAACACATTAGCGTCTTCAAACGCCGGCGCTATAAGATAACTGCCGCTGTCAGTTATATAGCCATATTGTCCGTCGCTTTTTACCATTGCATAATTTCCCAGGAATGTTGTAGCACCCTCCAGGTTCATCTTGACGTATTTATACTTATAAATACATTCAATGTAATAATTTCTTACTTTTTCTGTTGCCGCACCGGCGTCTTTTGCGGTATTTGCAAGATTTATCACATTCTGATATTCTTCATTGTCATAATAATATGAGCACAATCTCTCATACGCCTCTGCTGACTGAGGAAAACGGACAACATAACTTTTGAGTGCGGCATCATAGAATGAGTCGCCAAGCAATCGGGTCTGCTCCAGATATTCTTTATACACGCCCTCGTCATCGCTTTTTATATTCATTGCTTGTCGATATTTCTGTACTGCCATATACGGCACCTGATTTTCGGCATTTGCCCTGGCGCTCGCCAGATAAGTATCATATTCATCATTTACCGAAACAAATGATTCTGCCTTTATAAACAGCACTATAACTCCGGCAAGTATAATTATCGCTATAGCTATCAGTTTTACTTTCATCGTGCTCTCCTCACACACCCAATATAATATTTATCAACAATCCGACCGCCACAAAAGGTGCCATCGGTACAGCCGACTTTTTGGTTGCCTTTTTTGTTATCAGAAGTATTACAGATACAATTGCCATAATCAGCATTGACACCAGCAATATGGTGTATGTGTTTTCAAGACCGTAAAGCAGTCCTATCACAAAAAACATTTTTACATCACCCATACCAAGTGCCTTTTTGACTATCAGCGACACTATAAAAAGTCCACCGCCGCATACGCCTGCACCAAGAAGCGAGTACAGCATTATACTTCTGAAAGATGTATGCGCAACAAAAATTTCAATCAGTGAAAGCAACACCCAGAAAGCAATACCTGCAATTATCAATTTGTTAGGAATTATCTTTTCTTTGAAATCTATATAAGCAAGCGCTGATATCCACATCATAACAGCCGCATTCATGGCAGACTGCATAAGAACGTTTCCGATTACATAACAGCCGTATAAATAAACAGCAATCGAAACCATAAGCGTTGCAACGCTCATCAATATCAGTTTCCTGTCATATTTCAATTTAAAGAACCGCTTTTTCTCGTCTTCATCTTTTCTGTATGTAATATACATATAAATGAAGAATTGAGCTACAATCAGAAATATAAATGTGAGCACTGCGAATAAAATATCACTCATAATTATTCTGTACTCCCATAGTCATAATTTCCGCCGGCTTTTTCGATTTTGAACTTAGCGTTAACATTTGACGGATATTTGCCTTCGGCTTTTCCGTCATTGCATGCTACCATAACCGTTCTGAGTTCTTTTTGTATACTACTATATTCTTCTTCGGATATATTCTCAGGCACGTAAATAATAAATGTATAATCAATTTTTTCCGTTTTACTGATCTCGCCTGCGTCTTGTCTCTGCTTCATATCCGCTAAATTGCTCATCATAAATACGGAGTAACGCTCATCTTCAGCAGTTTTCGCAATGCCACAACTATAATATTGATTTGGCGCCAGCGTGGTATCATAACAACTGCCATACATCATTGCGTAATTCTCATCAATTCCGTATTCACTGAAAAATTTTTCTCTGAACGCCAATATTTGAATCGGTTCGTCTAAATTCGGACCTCCGTCGCCCATATGCCAAAAGCTTCCCTCTATATCAACTTTTTCTTCGGGCTTTTCGGTTTCGGCAGGAGCGGTTGTTTCATCTGCTTTTGTTGTTTCTGACGGTTTTTCAGACTCAGCCGGATTATCTGTGTTCTGACCTCCGCCTGTTGTTGCCGCAGGAGCTTTCTCCTGGATTTTTGCCTGCGGATTGTCTCCCGCAAGCCAACCTCTTGCTACTGACTCCTTGCATATCGGTACATCAAGCGTTGCCCAGTTGAAAAGCTGAACCATACTCAGTCTGTAATAAACAACAATATGTACATCTCCGTTTTTTGTAGCGTCGTTTACATCAACGGTATTGAACAGCGTTGACATTTTGAAGTTCATGCCATCAAGACCGTCTACCACTCCTATGGCTTTCAGCTTTTCGTTCGCCTCACTGACTGATGAGCCGAAGTGTTTTGCTACAAACAGCCTTGACAAAGGTGCGGCGATACAATGTGAAGTCAGAATATCTATTGTTTCCTTTCCGGCGATAGCCGCTATACTTTTCATATATGCCATCGGATTATCCTGTACTGCTCCGAACGCATTATCGATGGTCTTCATCGATTTTTCGATATCAACTGCATCGGTTTTTAAGCTTGACAGCGCATTCTGAATATCATCAAGATTCAGGTTGCCTTCTTCAATAGCGTTCTTGACATTCGTTGATTGTTCAACTGAATCGTCCTGAGCACCGGCAAGCGCTGTGTAAAACTCATCTACACTTCCGATAACGCCGTTGATATTTGCCTTTTCGGCGTCTACCTTTGCCGCATAATCATCGGAAAGCTTCTGCAAACCGCTCATCTTGTAAAAGTATGAATATTGCGTCAACTCTTTTGTTGCGGTATCGACCGCATTCGATATGAGCATCTGTGCACGGCAGAAATTAACGACGTTCAATATAGTAAATATTACGAACAGAAATCCGGCAAACGAAATTACCGCCTCGACTACAGCCGACGCCTCATCCTCTTTAAGCTTTTCGATTATACCTTTCTTCATATGTATCACCACTTTTCTTATCTTTTGTTTTTAATATCCGGACAGACCGTTGTACTGAAGCTTTGCCGCCGGTGTAAAGTCACCGTCCACTTCTGTCGTAACTCCGTTTTCCGCATCCGAAAGTATATTCGTGAAGAAATCCATATTCATAAACAGCATATCCACATCAACTGACGCATGAACGGCAACATATGTCTTTGCCTGTGACATTCTGAAATTTGAACCGTCATCTTTCGTCAGCATATGCTGATATGTGGCGCCGTTGCTTGTCTTGGCATTCGTAATGTTCATCTGTATAACATCTGCGGTTCTGTTGAGTATCGGCTTATCGTTTACTGATATAGATATAAATGTAAACAGCATCAGATAATCTTTATATCCGAACTTTATTGCAGATGCCAGCGATGAACTTGAATTGCCCTTAAGATTGTCAACACCGCCTCCGATTGCGTTTTCGCCTGTTTCCAGGAAGTTCTTTGAGAAATCGTTGGTTGTTTCTATTATCTTTTTCTTAAGCTCATCCGTTGCCTTATCTGTAAGCTCTTTTGTCTTGTCGCCGACATATCCGTTGATTTTTTCCTGTACTTCTTTGGTCAGTTCTGTAGCCTTACCGCTTAATGTGCTGCCAATATTGTCTACGGTTTCTTTCAATCTCTTTGATAAATCCATCTTGAAGTTGTTGAGTTCTGTTACAAATGTTGAATAGGCTTCACTTGAATCAAGTTTACCTATTTTTTCCTGAATATTAGTCTTTGTTTTGTCTATCACTCCGTTTAACTTTTCTTCTACGTCAGAAAGAATAGAATCGGCAATTTTATTGCCGCCAAATCTGGATTGAAGCTCATTGTGCAGACTTCCTGAAATTTCATCAAAAGCTTTTCCTACTTCGGCCTTTATTTTTTTCGGATCGTCCAGGAACTGAAGATCATTCAGCTTTTCTTCAATTATTGATTGAACATAATTGCTGGCAGAGTTGACTATTTCATCTATTTTACTCTGGGTTGCAGAGGTCAGATTTTCATTCAGCTCATCTATCGAAGTCGTTATATTGTCTGCTGTCGCATCAACGATGCCCTGTATACCGTCAGATATTTTCTTTGCGCCCTCTTTTACGACTTCAACAGCAACATCTGCTATTTTTTCAGCCGCAGTTTCAAAGGCGTTTTTCAGCGACAACGTCCATGTATCCTTTGACTTAACAATCGCAACCTTAAGTCCATCTTCCATCATAACAAGATCTGTGGCAGATTCGCCTGCGGCAAGCGCTAACTGAAGAACTACCTGTACGATCTGATAAGGCACAAATCCGCAGGTTGCTGCCTGTACCGCAAGACCTACGTTTCTGGTCAGGTTTCTTATATCGCTGTTAGTAAACGCATATATGCAGTTAAATGCAAATCTTATTGCATAGATGCTGGCTTTTGCGTATGTGACATTCTTTTCGGCGCTTTCGTTGCCATATAGAATATATTCTATCTCCGCACCATAGAAATAGTTGTTTGCCGCTTTCATCGGATAACTGCTGAGCATTTTCTGCTTATCGACATATTTGCCTGTGATATCTGAATCTGAAAGTGCTGATTCAGCCTTCATAAATGCAGTCATACTTGTATCGCCTTTTGAATTTTTAGCAATACCTTCACCGTTGACAAGCTCATCCTGTATCAACGTGTTATAAGAGAAATTCTCAAAAATGTAAGTAAGTATGTACACATTCTCAAGTGCGTTTTCAGCTATATTGCCTATACCGTTCAGGATCTGTCCGAGCACGTTTGACTGTTGAGTAAATCCGCTTGATGCGTCTATCTTGCCGTCTTTTTCATCCAGCTTGTACTGAGTATTGCTCTGTCCTCCTTTATCTGCTCCTTTTGACGGCAAATCATTCGGTGCGGTTTTTCCTTTATATGAATATCCATAATTGCCTTTTACCGCAGTATTGCTATTTCCGGAATTTCCTTTATTGTTTTCTGATTTTGACAATTCTTCGCTTTTTGGCGGAATAGTAGCATTTTCCGCACTGCTTCCGTTATTGCTACTCTTCAGTTTGCTTTTAGATGTCTCATAGCTGTTTTTTATCGTTGTGTCAGCAGCGGTTTTCGTACTTTCATCCTTATATGTTGCATTCAGATAAACAAGGAACGTCGCCGGTATAATAGTCGGAGAAAGGAACTTGTATTCGCTATCAAGCTCAATTTTTCCCGGCTTTTCGCCTTTATACAGCGTGTTCAGCTTTGAATTTGCGTCCTCAACCGTAACCACTTTACCGAGCGAATTCTTGACATCAGACGGTATGGCGGCAAGAAGTTTATCTGCTGTTTTGATATCCTTGATTTTTGTTTTGCCGTATTTGAAGTTATCGGATCTTGTAAGGATACTTTTAAATTCGTTATACTCATTCAGCCATGACGCTAAAAGCTTGCCTCTGAAATCGTCAAGCTTTTTTGTGTCATACTGCTTATGAGCGGCTTCAATATCCGCTTTGTTCTGCTCGCTGAAATTATCGCTTCCGGCTTTGTTTTTATATTCGTTGTTTTTAGTGTTCCAAGTGTTGAGATTCGTATTATATGTTTCTATTGCAGTTCTTGCAACTCCGAGCTGTTTATCTATCGCAGTAAGCTGTTCGGCAATTTTACTTACATTGTCCTCAATTTTAGCAAACTGCGTACTTACTGCGCTTACCTTCTCAGTGATCGTGTTTTTAGCGGCGGCAATGTACTTCTTATAAAATACTAAATCGTTCTGATAACGGTTTCCGAAATTAAAATAGTTGTTAAGACAAGCCTTGTAATTTGCCGTGTCGCTTGACTGTTCGTTTTTCTTTGCGTCATAAGCGTTCTTTTTGGTGTGTGCGTCGTCAACAAGCGCTTTATAACCGTTTACAATTTCATTGTAACTGCCTATTGCACCCTTTATATCATCAACCGTAATGCTATGCCTGCGAAGACTGAGCAGTAACTTATACAAGTCGTTATCGACAACCGATGAACCGACTTTATCCTTAATATATGTATCAAATGTCTTTGATGTTGTGTTATTTGCAATTTCTTTGAAATAGGAATCAGCGGCATTGCAGACTGAAGCATATTTGACATTTGTCTTGAGCGATGAACCGATTATCTCCTTGGTCACCTTTATATATTTGTCGTCTGTATCGCTGCTGTTTTCTTTATAATTATTATTGACAAAGTTGTTGAAATTCTTGAAATCATAGCCGCTGACCGTCTTGGTGGCAGTAGGCATACTGACCTTCTGCGATAACATATTTGATACTACAGTGTGCAGATCTTCATTATCGCCGTTATTGATCCCGTTGAGAAAATCGTAAGAAGTATTGTAATTCTTGTTCGCATCGTTTATGCCGTCAACATAACTCTTTATATTGTTGTAATATTTTGTGGCATTTGACTTTGCTGATGATACCTTGCCGTTTGCGGTATCCATTTCCTTCTTTGCGGAGCTTACAGCTTTTCCTGCCAGCGTATTGTAGTTATCGTAGTACTTTCCGAGCGTATATATATTCTCCAGTGTGGATTTTACATCACTGTATTTTAAAGTACCCGTATCGGTCAGAAATTTCTCATACTCGATAAACGTATTTATAGCGTTGGTTTCATTGGCAATTTTATAATTATCTCCTGATCCCGAAATATTCTTGTAATCAAGGAAGCTTGCATTAACATAAGAATTTGCCGTTTTTTTCTCTTTTCCGGAAGCATTGTTGAGCTTTGCTATCTGATCTGTCAACTGCTTTTTTGCTCCGTTATAATCCGAAGCGGTCGAAACAGATATACTTATGCCTGACTTATCATAAATCAGACCGTTTCCTCCGTTCTTGATGAAGAACTGAGAATGCCCTGCATCAAGCTTGCTTAAATATAAAGAGTCTACCTTGGGCGAATTCAACAGGAATATCATAGCAAGCTGATTTGCTTTCTGATAGTTATCACCGCTCCATGACGAATTATACTTACCTACCTGTTCATCGTATTCTTTGATCTTAACCAGATTGCCGTCGCTTTTGCTTACTTTTCCCTTTACAGCTTCCGCTCCGCTGTCTGTATTTATCGAGTCAATGAGCTTATCGTGTTCCCTGATAAGCTTCATAGCTGTCGCACACGCCTGATTAACATCCTGTGTGCTCTGCTGTGCCTCGACCTGTGCCTTGGTAACTTCCGTCTGCTTTTCAACATTCTTGAACGCTTTTACAGAATCAAGAAAACTCATACCGAAATTCACCGGAGCACGATATTTCATATAATCAACTATCTGTGAGCGCAGTATCTCCGGATTTGCAAGTGAGCTGTCGTCAATTTTCTTTACGGTAAATTCATTGACGGACATATCAATAAAATTGCTTGCCTTTTTGTCTTTTGTACCGGCTATAAGCGCTTTGAAGTCACCCATAAGGTAATCGACATATTCATCGGCTTCCGCTGTATTTACCACGCCGTAAGATACCAGCGTCTTAGAGAAATAATCCTTCAATGATTTTGCCAGTTCTTCATCGCTCTGTCCCTGTGACATAGCGAATAAGCCGTAGACATCCTTGACTATCGTATCATAGTTTGCAAGCGCTGTGTTCATTGCAAGGTCACCGGCGCTTGATACCATAGAACGTGCCATATTGGTACGCGAAGCATCAACTATAATAGCCGACATTGTCATCATCGGCAACATTATTATAACCATAAGTACAGTTATAGAACCCTGTATTCTTCTCCTGGTCTTCGCCTTAAGCTTCATATCTTTCCACCCCGATCATTTCTTGTTCTTGAACGAACCGAACCAACCCGATACTTTGGACACCATATTTTTTATATTATCGGTTATATGCAACTTGTTATCGATCTGAGAAATTACATCTACTATCAGATCCGCATTCCTGATAAATTCATCCGGATCGTTTACCGACATCTTTGCGGTAGCTTCATATTCATATTTGATATCCATCCCGAATTTTCCGAAAAAGCTCAGCAAAGGATATTCCGCTTTCACGGTTACGGTAACGTCCTGATACAGCACTTTGTTTACACATTTGTACTTTACATCGTCTACTTTAAGATCTCTCCACTTTATACGGGTTTTGTCGATAATTTCTCTGACCTCCCTGTTCACCTGTTCGTCAATTTTCGTTCCACCGCCGAAAAGGTATCTGTAAGGGTGTATATTCTTTTTTATGCCGGCAAAACTGTATTTTTCGCTTCCGTCGCCTACCGTAGCATTTATGCTTGTATCAAGTGCGCCGATCTCACTGCTGGAAGATCTTAAGATGCTTTCATAGTTAGGGTCGCTTATGCAATGCGCCGCATAGATTGCGCCGCGCTTTGCCGCTGATTCCACCGTGCTCCTGTCGTGTATTATAAAGCACATAAGGATCAACGCATATATCACTATAAAAATCAGAGGTAAAACTATTATGTTTTCGATCAGCGCATTAGCGTCTTCGCTTTTGATTCTTTCAATAAGATTCTTCATTTCTACCTCCGGTTATTGTTATCAAAAGTGGCTCCGTCGAGCACAACGGAGCCGACTGGTGACATTACGTCCATTCAGGTACAACGTCGCCCTGATTGGTATCCTTATCACCGTTTTTAAGCAGACCATTCCACAGATTCTGCACAAGCTGAATAAGCTGATCCTTGAATATAAACGCAAGGATAAGAACTATACCGACGATTATGAGTGTTGCGATAAGCTCTGCACCGCCTGCCTGCTCCTTAAAGGTGCGTCTGAACCAACCGTCGATCTTTAAAAGACCGAGTGACGCCGTTCTCTTTGCCATTGCCATCATTGTGAACATATCGATTTCCCTCCTTCATCAATAATTTTATCCTATATACCCATCTTACTTACGATGGGAACAAGAATCATAACAAATATTCCTATCAGAATAAGTCCGAGAGGAATCATCAGCTTGTTGGCTGCCGCCTCGCCCTGTCTGCGTACAAAGTGTTTCTTTTCTTCCCAGCAGAGTGACGACTCGGATTTAAGAAAGTCTACAAGCTCTTTATTACCTTTTGACAGGTTCTGTACCAGCATAGATATAAACTTTTTAACAAACTGAACTCCGCAACGGTTACCGAATGATATGTACGCGTCAACTTCCGACGCACCGTTTCTGATATCGACAACCGTCGTCTTCATTTCGTCATACAGTACGCCTTCGCCCGTATAAGCGATATCTTCCCATGCCTCACGGGTGATCATACCTGCGTTTATAAGCAGAGCCATTTTTGCTACCATATCAGGAAAGTCACGGGTAATTACCGCCTCACGTTCTTTCATTACATCGGCAATTTTAGAATCGGCATAATAGAAACCGATACCGCCGGCAAACAAGCCAAAAAGGCTTAACAGAGGATTTCCCAGAGCGACGCCCAACAGCGGGGCAAACATCACTCCGATAGACAGATAAGTAACTTTTTCCGCAACATTTATGCGATAGTAATATTCTCCGAAACGCTCTCCGTAAACGATCTTCGCCTGCGCTTTTCTTTTCTTGTCAAACATCGTGTCATAAGAATATCCGATCACGCTGAGAATTTCCATACCTACCGGATACAACTCTTTCAACACATATTTATTGCCCTCAAGCGGTGCGATCATTTCACCGTGTTTTCTGCTGCCTATAAGCAATAAGCTTATCCAGACGACCGCCAGAACGGCATATATCAAAAAGCAAATAAAATCTCCCACTGCAGTACCTCCGCTCAGAGCTTGATATTGAGAATCCTCTTGCTGATAAAGTAAGCAAGAATGAATATTGCTATTGCCGCTGTTACCGATATTATTCCAACGGGTGATTTAAGATCAATAAGGTCTCCGCCCATAGATTTCAACACTATTATGAATACCACGGGCATAACAAGCATTATATTCTGCTCATTCTTCTGACCGGCAACCATAGTTTCAAGTTCCATCTGAATTTCAATCTTGTCGCCGATAATCGATGTCGTATTCTTGATAACGTCTTTTATATTACCGCCCTTTTTATAACAGGTAGCAAAAACATTCGCAAAGTTTCTGACATCATCAATGCCGCTTCTTTCGGCAAAGTTAAGCAAAAGATCTTCAATACCTATGTTATTGTCAAGTCCTATACGGATAAGCCTGACTTCTTTTACTATGTCAGCCTCCGGAGTAAACTGCACTGCCAGGTCTTCTTCGGCACCGGTAAACGAATCAAACATATTTTTTCCGGCTCCGATCGAGGTGCCGAGTGCGTCAAGCAATCCCCTGAACTGCGCCGTAAGCTTCTTCTTTCTTTTATTTATTACCTGTTTTTTTCGTAGCGGTACAAAGAAAATTCCGCATATTGCTCCGATTATGATCGACACAAAAATATTTTCATAGAAAATATACAGCACTGCGCCGCTTACCAACATACCGATAAGAAACCACGCCGCCTTTTCTTTCACAGTGGCATTATATACATTATAATCGGTGCCTTCTCCGACCAGCGGCTGAACCGGTATATACTTTTCTTTCTTTTTCAAACTCATATCTGTTCACCTAAAATTCGCTTCTTACACCGGCAAGCTGCAGTTTAAACGTGTTCTTCATCGGATTTTTGGTTCGGTGAAGCGTTCCTGATACCCTCTCCAGCGTGCTGTTTTCATCTTCTTCAAATACATATAACGGATTGAGTATTATCTTTCCGTTTTCGTATCCTACAACCTCGGTTATCTCCATAGTTTTTCTGGATTTGTCCCTGAGCCTGGAAAGGTGTATAATTATATCGACAGCAGACGCTATCTGCTGTCGTATTGCTTCAAGCGGCAGACCCGCTGCGCCTTGAAGCACCATTGTTTCAAGTCTGCTTAACATATCCTCTGTTGAGTTGGCATGTCCGGTCGAAAGAGAACCATCATGACCGGTATTCATCGCCTGAAGCATATCCAGAGCTTCTCCGCCACGGACCTCTCCGACAATTATTCGTTCGGGTCTCATACGCAGTGACGATTTAATAAGATCTCTTATGGTGATCTGTCCGGCACCCGATGCGTTTGCGTTTCTTGTTTCAAGGCTGACAAGGTTATCTATGCCTTCTATTTGCAACTCGGCAGAATCTTCTATTGTGATTACACGTTCGTCTTTAGGTATATAATTTGACAACGCATTAAGAAACGTCGTTTTACCTGAACCGGTACCTCCGCTTATAAATATGTTGTACTTTGCCTTGACAAGCATTTGCAGTTTTTCAGCTATTTCTTTGGTAATTGAGCCGTACTGTATAAGCTTTTCAATTGTCATAGGTGTTTTTGAGAATTTTCTTATAGTAACAGTAGGACCGCACAACGCTATAGGCGGCAAAACAACATTTACACGTGATCCGTCCGGCAATCTCGTATCGCATATAGGATTTGCCTGGTTTACCTCTCTGCCCGCCAGACCGACTATACGCTGAATGATATCTTCGAGCCTTCTCTGGCTTTCAAATTCTTTATCAAGCTTAAAAAGTCTGCCGTTCTGCTCAATAAATATATTCTGAGGGCCATTTATCATTACTTCCGTAATAGTATCGTCGCTTATAATAGAATCCAGTAAGCCAAATCCTCGGATAGAGCTGTATACCTGCTCAACTATGGAAACCTGCTGTTCTATCGAGATATACTGCCCGGAAAGCTTTTCCATAGTTATAGCTTCAACTTTTTCCTGTAATTCCTCGTCGCTGAGTTTACTAAGAGGTAAATTTTCAGTAATGTATTGTTTTATTTCCGCTACTATCTGCTGCTCTTTCTCAAATACCACCTTACTCACCCCTTATACTAAAGCATTAAACAATTCCAGATTAGACAATTCATTTATCATCTGTCTGGTTGTGTAACCTTCGTATCTTTTAATTCCACCAAGCTCGTTGAGTTCATCTATTTCGGGTTTGTAAGAATTCCGACTGCTTACTCTGTTGAAAAGCAGATTGGATTTCATAAAAATTCTATGATCTTTTTGTTGCTCAATAATGTTAAGTGTTGATATTGCCCTTTCAAGTTTCTGATTTGATATCACCGAACCATCAGAAACAAATACTATTTTCCAGCATTCTTTCAGTATATTCAGCTGCTCCTCTTTGAGTGAGAAGTCAAGGTCAAGGACAATATAGTCGTATGAACCGAATATTTTGAGCTCATTAAGAAGCTTTACCTTCTCTGCACCGCTCAGCTCCTGCATATCAAGCGCCGTTTTACTTGCAGAATAAAAATATACCCCTGTTTCATCCTGCTTTACAGAGCTTTCAAGCCTTAAAGAAATGTTACTCTTTTTACTCTTTATTGCATATATCACATCGCTGAAAGTGCTGTTTCCTTCGCCTTGGAAATAAACATCAGAACTTCCGTAATTTTCAAGATTCAAGTACAACACTTTTTTGTTTTTCTTTGCCAGACTCAAAGCGCAGGACGCTGCAGCTGTGGAGGCTCCGGTTCCTCCTGAAGGTGACATAAATGCTATTGTTTTTGTATCGCCGTTTTCCGAGAAATGCATACTGGTAATATTGGAGCTGTTTTCAGAATATAGGTTAAGAACTTGTTTATATATAAGATCAGCTTTCTGAAATTTGCAAACTGCTGTTTCGTTATTTACAGATTCAATATCTGCAGAAGCTACAAGATAAGCTAAGGCGCACTTTTCTGATAATTTTGATCGATCTATCTCAAAATTATCGCTTGACAATAGTACATCGATTTTCATCTGGGAAATTACCTGTAATGCTATTTCCGGGTCTGTAAATGAGTATACCTCAAGTTTATCGGCATATCGTGCATTAAACGCTGATACAATACGTTCAAGATATATTTTATCATTTTCCAATATAGCCAGTTTAATCTTCATATTCTTCTCCTCGCCACAAATACAGCTCCGCTCTGAAAACGGAATCCGTATAACAATATTTCATCAGATATGCGAAGTTACACAGCGGCTGCACGTTTCTATATAATGATTAACTACTGTATTTTTCAGTCGGTAATCAGTCCAACCGTGTAATATGAACATTTTAACGAACAATTTTGCGTAGAAGTATGTGTTCTTAACTGACAGAAAAGGTGGTAGTAACTATTTGTGAGATTCCGTTGTATTTTCTGAAATTTTCTCAAGTAATTCACGCTTTCTTTCAATAGAGGAGTGTACATATGTATTGAGTGTGACTGATACGTTAGCGTGTCCGAGAATTTCGCTGAGAGATTTAATGTCAACACCGCCTTCTATGCAACGAGTAGCAAATGTGTGACGCAAAACGTGATAATTGAAGGGTGATATTCTGCATTTTTCCAACACTGTATGAAATCTGTACTCAAAAGTTCTCGGACTTACAAAAGAAGTTTCTGCTGAAATAATGTATTCTGAGTTTCTTGTTTCATATAAAAATATCAAGGGCTTCATTAGCTGTGATATAATCGGAATTTCACGGATTGAAGACTGAGTTTTCGGGGTATCTATTATTAATTTACTTTTGCTGCTGTTTTCATCATCGCTTTTTACGCGGGAAACAGTTGAATTTACTTTCAATATTGCTTTTTGGAAATCTATATCTGACCACTTCAATGCACATATCTCCCCTATTCTAAGACCTGTATTCAAAGAAAGCAGTATGCCCATATTAGTTGGAGTTAGATGAGAAAATAAGTAATCTTCCAATGTTTTTTGATTTATCTTATCCATAACACGAATTTCACCTTTTTCGTTTTTAGGCATATGTAACTTGATTCTTATAGGTGAACTATATCCTTCGTCTATTGAAAAATTGATTATTTCAGTTACAATTATCATGATATTCTTTACATATGACGCCGCTAGTCCTCCGTTTTTGTCGATTCTGCCATGTTTCAATTTATGATTCATGAAATCAGCCAGCAGTACCGAATTTATCTGTGAAATACAAATATCGCCCAATTCAGGAATAATATGCTTGTCTATAAGATTGCTATATTTTAAATAGGTAGAACCTTTGAGATGAATTTTACTGTATCGCTTCCATAATTCTGCGGCTTGTTTCAACTTTATTTCCGGATCAGAGTCTGTTTTACTATATGAAGACGTTTTACCGGTGAAATCAGATGTGATTTCTGTTTTTTTACACAAAGATGTGTCAATGAAAATATTATCATAATTTATGCGATTTTTATATAGGTGGTTTTTTCTTAGCTTTTTGACCTTTTTAATTTTAATATCACGATTTGTTCTTGACATACACATATTCCTTTCTATTAAGTGACAACGAAACTTTATCGTTTTTCTAACAATTCTGTTTAATGAAACTTAAATTAATTTCATTCAAATCAGAAAAATGTATTAATTATAAAATATAAATCACCTTTCGATTGTTGACACATATCACAAATGGTGATATAATATAAACAAAAGTAAGATTTTGTCGAAGTTAAGAACACATACTTCTACGCAATCTTCCTCTATTCAATATTAATATTATATATGGAATAAGCGTACATCACAACATATTCGTTATCACCGTACAATTTTTTAAAGTCTTGCATTTTTTCTGTCAGTAATATAAAAATCATCAGGTATATATGGTATATAGATAAAAGCACCTGCAATATGCAAGTGCTTTTATAATTTACAGTGCTAATCATGACTATTATAGTGCCTTTTTCTCATCAAAAATTATAGGCGGATTCTTGATCCGAACCCGCTGAAGCAATTTTTCTGTTTTTCTGTACACAACTATTGACAAAGAGCATTTTTATATCAAATGGTGCGACGACAGATATTGAAATTGTTGCAGAAAAAGTATATAATGAAAATACATTAAAAGCTATTGGTTTTACAACCGGATCTGATAAGTACAAAGGAGAAAAAATTATGTTTATTCCGGAAAATAACCGTTATGAGAAAATGGTATACAACCGACTGGGCAACAGCGGACTGAAAGTGTCTGCCGTATCGCTCGGATTATGGCAGAACTTCGGCTTCGGATCGGATTTTGCAAATGCCGAAAAAATGGTACACACCGCATTCAACCTTGGCATAACTCATTTCGACCTTGCCAACAATTACGGTCACCCTTATAACGGAAGTGCAGAAGAGAACTTTGGAAAGATACTCGACCGCGGGATGAGAAAATACCGTGACGAAATGTGCATTTCAACAAAAGCAGGTTATGAAATGTGGGACGGACCTTACGGCGATAAGAACGGTTCAAGGAAATATCTTACAGCGTCCCTTGATCAGAGCCTTAAACGTATGAAACTCGATTATGTTGATATCTATTATCATCACATTTTCGACCCCGGTACACCGCTTGAAGAAACAGCGCTTGCGCTTGATAATGCCGTAAGACAGGGTAAGGCTCTCTATGTAGGAATATCGAACTATAACAGACAGCAGACCGCAGAAATACAGAAAATATTCAAAGAGCTGCGCACACCTTTTATAGTAAATCAGCCGTCATATTCAATGCTCAACCGCTGGGTGGAACGTGACGACCTCGATAAATACTGTCTTGAAAATAATCTGAGCCTTGCCGTATTCTCACCGCTTTATCAGGGCTTTCTTACAGATAAGTATCTCCACGGCGTACCCGAAGATTCGCGTCTTGCGAAAGGCGGCGCTCCGTGGCTTGAGGGACAGCTTGATGATATAATGCTGAAGCGTCTTAATGCTCTGAATGAAATTGCGCTGAGCAGAGGACAGAAGCTCTCGCAGATGGCACTTTCGTGGGTGCTTCGTAATAAGGCGGTGGCAACGGTTCTTATAGGTGCAAGCCGCCCTGCACAGATAGTTGAAAACGTTGAGTGTATAAATAAACTTGACTTTACCGATGAAGAAATAAAAGAAATAGAAAATGTGCTGAAGTAATACAGTATAAGAACAGCGGCAGACCGTACGGACGGTCTGCCGCTGTTCTTATTTTGAAAACATCATATCAACCTTATCAAGGTCAAGCATATAATACGCGTGTCTGTCCCTTGTATTTTTGATGAGCAATTCGCCCGGTATACTGCTCAGCTTGTTGCGTACAGAGGAGTAGGAAGCGTTCAAGAAGTCTTCGAGCTCTTTCTGGGATATGCCGTCCTCGGAAAATAAAGCCGCCTGTATCAGCACATAATACAGCGTTACAATATCTTTATGATCTGCATTGGGTAGGCTCGGACACAAGTCGCCGTAGAAATTGAATTTATCAAGTCTGCTTTTGATCTCGTCATATAATTGCTTCATAGAAATGTCGACAAGGTTCACAAACATCTCTGCAAAAGGTGTAAGGTCGCCCTTGTTCAGAGGGTGATTACAGATATCAAAAGCATCATAATACTTATTGATATTTTCTTTTATCGTATAAGAAATGTGGTATCCGATAAGACTGTTAAGCTCTTTTGACAGAAGATAACTGCTGATGAAACGGTCTGTTCTGCCGTTGCCGTCATAAAACGGATGAATATATCCGAACAGATAGTGAAAAACAGCTATCCTTATTAAAATATCACAGTCGGCATTTGCAAGAAAATTCAACGATTTATCCATTATTGATATTATTTCCGATTCCGGATGAACACCGGTATGGATAACCTTTTGTGTAGGCGAATATACATTTACATCGTTTTTTCTGAAAATTGTGCCATCGGGAAGAATTGAAGGGTCTGTTGCATTTATCTCATCGTAAAAAATATCGTCATATATTTTTCTTATGTCCCGTCCGGTACGCAGAGGTATTTCCTCATTCTGTGACAACGTTGCATATTTTTTGACAAGTCCGACAAAACGTTTTTTTCTGTCTTTCGTTGAAAGATCGGACAGTATTTCATTTATTTCTTTTCGTGTGCTGTGTACGCCCTCTATGTTGTTAGTAAGCACGATTTCGTCTGTAAGACAACGTGTACGGTATTGTATAAGAGCTCTCTCAGGTAATACTGAACACATATCGACAATTTTGGTGTTGGTACGCTCAATGGAAATAATACTGCTGAACATTTCTTTCGTCTGACATATGAAAGCGGCATTGCCCGAAATTTCTATATCAAGATGAACAGTATCATCGTCATTAAAGCGTTTTTCATATTCCGATTTATAAGCTTCCCTATCAATATGAAAGAGTTTTTTAAGCGGTATTTTTTTCATAAAGCTACCTCCTTTGTTATTATAGTTCGATTGTAGCACACTTATTCACAAAAATCAACGATTTTTGCAAATTACACACCGAAAAGCGTTTAAACTTCACAAAAAAAGCCCTGTTTTTATAAGTTTGTGTGAATAGCAGCATTAAAATTATAAAAGTGAGCAGATTTTATAAATCAGAAAGCTATTAACATTATTTGAGCTTAATTTGCAGATTCTGACCTATTATGACCCAAACCGCATCAAAACCGCTCAATTTTGTTCAAACTGCACAAAAACTCTTGTTATATGTTGTCAAATACAACAAAAATCACGCTTTTTTGAATAAATCTGAATGAAAGTGCTTGATTTTGAACTTTTAACGTGTTATTATAAGCTCAAGGACAGAGAGTAAAGTCCAAAAGAGCTTAAAACAGCTCACTTAACTAATATCATGATATTTTTAAAGAGGTCTTAATATGCTGACAGAAGAACGACATTCAATGATAATCAAAGCGGTGAACGAGCGTGCAAGCGTAACTATCGCAGAGCTTTCGGAGATTCTTAACGTTTCTGCTTCAACCGTAAAACGTGATTTGATTATTCTTGCAAATGAGGGCAAAATAATCAAGGTACGAGGCGGCGCAATGTCAAAGAACGACAGCTTCTCGTCGGTAGAGAAAAACGTCGAGGAAAAATCTGCAATCTGCACCGAAGAAAAAAATTCAATCGCAGGATATGCCGCAAAGCTGATTGAAAAAGGTGACTTTGTTTTTCTTGACGCAGGCACTACAACGGAGAAGATGATAGATCATCTTACCGTCAGAGATGTTACATTCGTCACAAACGGCTTTATCCACGCAAAGAAGCTGGCGGTAAAGGGCTACAAGGTCTTTATCACAGGCGGCGAGATAAAAGCAAGCACAGAGGCGATTGTGGGAGCCGAGTGCGTACTCACGCTGAAAAACTACAATTTCACAAAGTGCTTTATGGGTACAAACGGCATATCGCTGACAGCCGGCTTTACGACCCCCGATGTGAACGAGGCAAAGGTAAAGGCCGCCGCTATCGAGAGCAGCCGTGAGGTTTTCGTTTTAGCCGACCATTCAAAGTTTGACGAGGTAAGCTCGGCGACATTTGCAGGACTTGGAAAGGCTGTCATAATCACAGATATGATTCCCAACAGAAAGTATAAAGAAGCGGCGGATATTACGGAGGTAGGACAATGATATATACAGTAACATTCAACCCGGCGGTTGATTATATCGTGCGTACAAAAGCGCTTACGGCAGGAGCGGTAAACCGTTCGGAAAGCGAGGAGATATACTTCGGCGGAAAGGGCATAAACGTTTCGCTGGTATTATCCGAGCTTGGCGTAAAGTCAAAGGCACTCGGTTTCGTTGCAGGATTCACAGGCGAGGCAATTGAAAAGGGCATCACAGAAAAGGGCATAGACGCTGACTTTGTTCATCTTGAAAAAGGCTTTTCGAGAATAAACGTCAAGATAAAGTCGGACGAGGAAACCGAGCTTAACGGACAAGGCCCCGAGATAACAGCTAAAGCCATAGACCTGCTTTTTACAAAGCTGGATTCCTTGAAGGCGGGCGACACACTGGTGCTTGCAGGCAGTATCCCCTCATCGCTTCCCTCGGATATTTACGAGCATATTATGGCACGTCTTAGCGACAGAGGGATAAGATTTGTGGTAGACGCCACAAAGGAGCTGTTGCTGAACGTTCTCAAATACAAGCCTTTCCTCATAAAGCCAAACAATTTCGAGCTTGGCGAAATGTTCGGAGTAGAGCTTAAGACAAACGAGGATATAATAAAGTATGCAGGAAAGCTCAGAAAAAAAGGCGCTGTAAATGTCCTTATTTCTATGGCAGGCGACGGAGCGATACTTCTTGACGAACACGGCAAGACCCATATCTGCGGAGTATGCAAGGGCAAGGTAAGAAATTCCGTAGGTGCAGGCGATTCAATGGTGGCAGGCTTTATCGCAGGCTGTGAAAACGGTGACTATGAATATGCGCTTAAACTTGGTACAGCATCCGGCGGAGCAACGGCATTTTCCGACGGACTTGCTGAAAAGAAAACAATAGACGAGCTTATGGAGCAGTTAGCTTAAACCGAAAAAGGAGGAAAAAATGAGAATAGTTGACTTATTAAATAAGGACAGCATTCTTTTAAACGGTGCGCCGAAAAGCAAGACAGAGGCTATTGATATGCTGGTCGATCTTCAGATGAAGAGCGGCAACATATCCGACAGAGAGATATATAAGCAGGGCATTTTAGCCCGTGAGGAAAAAGGCTCGACAGCGGTAGGAGAGGGCATAGCAATCCCCCACGCAAAGAGCAGTGCGGTAAAAGCACCCTCGCTTGCGGCTATGACAGTGCCGGGCGGCGTTGATTACGAAGCGCTTGACGATGAGCCGTCAGACGTGCTGTTTATGATAGCCGCACCCGATACAGAGGCAGACGTTCATCTTGAGGTGCTTTCACGTCTTATGACTCTGCTTATGGACGAGGATTTCAGAGCAAAGCTCCTTTCGGCAAAGGATACAGACGAGTTCTTATCGGTAATCGACACCGCCGAAAAGGCAAAGTATCCCGATGAACCGACAGCTAAGGAAGTACCCGAAAACGCCGACAGGATAAAGGTGCTTGCAGTTACCGCCTGTCCTACAGGTATAGCACATACCTATATGGCGGCAGAGGCACTCGAAAAGGCAGGCAAGAAGCTCGGTATTTCTATCAAGGTCGAAACAAACGGCTCAGGCGGAGCAAAGAACATTCTTACCGATAAGGAAATAGCAGAGTGCGACGGTATCATCATAGCGGCTGACAAGTCGGTCGAGATGGCTCGCTTTAACGGTAAAAAGGTGCTTTCGACAAAGGTTTCCGACGGTATAAAGATTCCTGAGGAACTTATCGGAAGAATAGAAAAGGGCGACGCTCCTGTTTATCATCACGAGGGCGGAGCGGCAAGCTCATCTTCATCTTCGGCAAACGAGAGCTTCGGCAGAAAGATATACAAGCATCTGATGAACGGCGTATCAAATATGCTCCCGTTCACCGTTGCAGGCGGTATCTTCATAGCGCTTGCATTCCTTATAGATACGCTGATGGGCGTACAGCCGGGCGACAATTTCGGTACTGTAACTCCCGTAGCGGCATTCTTCAAGACAATAGGCGGTTACGCTTTCAACTTTATGATACCCGTACTTGCAGGCTATATCGGTAAGAGTATAGCAGACAGACCCGGCTTCCTTGTAGGACTTGTCGGCGGATATCTTGCAACTACAGGCTCGACCTTCGTCAAGATAGGCGGCGATGTTCCCTCAGGCTTCCTCGGCGCACTCTTTGCAGGCTTTGTCGGCGGATTTATTATGCTCGGACTTGAAAAGCTCTGCGACAAGATGCCAAAAGCCCTTAACGGTATCAAGCCCGTTCTCATTTATCCTCTCGCAGGTCTTGGCATCATAGCTGTAGTAATGTGTGCGATAAATCCCTTTATGGGCATCATCAACACTGCGATAGCCGATTTCCTGAACCATATGGGCGCAGAGAGCAAGATATTCCTCGGTGTTATACTCGGCGCTATGATGTCTATAGATATGGGCGGACCGTTCAATAAGGCGGCTTATGTATTCGGTACTGCGGCAATAGCAACAGGCGGCTACGATATAATGGCGGCAGTTATGATAGGCGGTATGGTTCCTCCTATTGCAATAGCACTTTCAACAACCTTCTTCAAGAGCAGATGGACAGAAGAAGAACGCAAGAACGGCCCTGTAAACTATATTATGGGATTTAGCTTCGTCACAGAGGGCGCAATTCCTTATGCGGCGGCAGACCCGCTCAGAGTTATTCCGGCTTGTATAGTAGGCTCAGGCGTTGCAGGCGGTCTTTCAATGGCATTCGGTTGCACGCTTATGGCACCGCACGGCGGCATCTTCGTATTCGCTGTTGTAGGCAACTGGCCTATGTACCTTGTATCCCTTGCAGTAGGCGCTGTAGTATCAATGTTACTGCTGGCACTGCTTAAAAAGAAGAAAACGGTAAAAGAACCCGAAACAAAAAACGTTAAGTAAATAAAAAGGAGCGTATCACAATGGTAACAAAGACAGTAACAGTAGTAAACGAGCAGGGACTTCATATGAGACCCGCAGGACAGCTTGCCACAGAAATGAAGAAATTCCCCGGTTGCACGATAACTATCGCAAGCGGCGATAAGACAGCAAAGGCAACAGCCGTAATGCAGATAATGGCGGCAGGCCTCAAGAAAGGCTCAATCGTTGAGATCACCGCAGACGGCGATAACGAGCAGGCGGCACTTGACAAGGCTGTAGAGCTTTTTGAAAGCGGCTTCGGCGAATAACAGACATTTAACCGGCGGTCAGAAATATGCAAGTAAGCGTTTTTGCACTGACTGAAATGCAAGCACATTTATCAGTAGTGGAGGGGCTTGCCCCTCCACTAAACAGATGAGTATTTTTGATTGTTTCGGATGTCAAAAATAACACCAAAGGGGGAGCAATAATGAAGAAATATCTTGGCAAAGGCGTATACGGCGCAGTGGCAATAGGAAAAATATCCGTGTTCAAAAAGTGCGATGCGGCAGTAACACGCATACACGTTGAAGATACCGAAAAGGAAAAGCAGAGAGTAAAAGCGGCAAAGGAGCTTGCCGCAAAACAGCTTACCGAAATTCACGAAAAAGCGCTCAGAGAGGTCGGAGAAACTCACGCACAGATATTCGAGATTCATCTGATGATGCTTGACGATGACGATTACAACGAGTCTATCGAAAACATAATAGATACCCAGTCAGTAAATGCCGAATATGCGGTAGCGCTTACATCGGATAACTTTGCAGGAATGTTCTCATCTATGGACGATGCCTATATGCAGGCAAGAGCCGCAGATGTAAGAGATATTTCCAACCGCATTATTGCAAACCTGACAGGTGCAAATACCGACAGCACCACAGCCGATGAGAAGTCGATTGTCTGTGCGGACGATCTTGCGCCGAGCGAAACCGTTTCGCTTGATAAGGACAAGGTGCTTGCGTTCGTTACAGCTCACGGCTCGTCAAATTCGCATACGGCAATTCTCGCAAGAAATATGAATATCCCTGCCGTTATCGGAGTGGGCGATAGCTTTTTAAGCGAGATAAACGAGGGCGATACAGCCATAGTAGACGGCTTTACGGGCGAGATTATAGTTTCTCCCGATGAGCAGACCTTAAAAGCCTATACCGATAAGCAAAAGCGTGACGAGGAGCAGAAAAAACTCCTGCAGGAGCTTAAGGGCAAGGAGAATATAACCCTTGACGGCACTAAGATAAACGTGTTTGCAAATATCAGCGGCATTGACAATATAGGCGCTGTACTGCTGAACGATGCCGGCGGAATAGGACTTTTCAGAAGCGAATTTCTGTACCTTGAAAATTCCGATTTCCCGACGGAAGAACAGCAGTTCCACGCTTATAAGCGTGTGCTTGAAAGCATGGCAGGAAAGAAAGTAATAATAAGAACGCTTGACATAGGCGCAGATAAGCAGGTGGACTATTTCGGACTGAAAAAGGAAGAAAACCCCGCACTCGGACTTCGTGCCATCCGCATCTGCCTTACCCGCCCGGAGATATTCAGAACACAGCTCAGGGCCTTGTTCAGAGCGTCCGTTTACGGCAATCTCGGCATAATGTTCCCTATGATAACATCGGTGAGCGAGGTCGAACATATCAAAGCAATCTGTGAGGAGGTAAAAGCGGAGCTTAAGTCTGAGGGCATCGAGTATTCCGACAGGACTGAGATAGGTATTATGATAGAAACTCCTGCGGCGGCGATAATCAGCGACCGCTTAGCACCTATGGTAGACTTCTTCAGTGTAGGCACAAACGATCTCACACAGTACACGCTTGCCTGCGACCGACAGAATCCCGATGCGGAGGAATTTGTCGATACTCACCACGAGGCTATTCTCCGCCTTATCGAAATGAGCGCACGAAACGCCCATAAGAACGGTGCGTGGATAGGAATATGCGGCGAGCTTGCGGCAGATACCACCCTTACAGAAACATTCTTACGCATGGGCATTGACGAGCTTTCGGTTTCCCCGACATTTGTACTGAAGGTCCGTGACGCAGTAAGAAAAACCGATCTGTCAAAATAACAGCTAACGTTGAAACTCCCTTATAAAAATTACAGCAGTTGCGCCTTCTCCCTTGCGTGAACTGCTGTAATTTTTTTGGATATTGCGCAAACAGACGGTCGTTGCATCTGTTTAAAAAAATGTCCGACTTATTTACAACCGCGCTGTCATCGGCTATCTGTAATTCAGTGTAATTTTGCACAATTTTCTCCCGTAAACCGTCGAAAATTATCGTTAAAAAACAGTAACGGTTAGCAAGTTACAACTTATTGACAAATAAAAAGTATGGTGTTATACTAAATAAAAACAAATAGTTACGTCTGTGTAAACAGATTTCAAAGGCAGTTTAAAGCGCCGACGGAATAGCATAGCAGAACATACCTGCCGTCATAACGTTCTATTATGAAAGCACAGTTAGTCAAGGCTTACTGTGTACGCTTTAATGCCTGAACAAGGTGCACAGACGGCTCTGTAAAGAGCGATGATATAAGGAGGTCCAATTATGAACTGGGTAAAATTAGGCATATTTGCAGGCGGTGTAGCGTTCGGCTCTGTAGGATTGAAGCTTCTCGGCAGTAAAGACGCAAAGAAGGTATATGCACAGGTTACAGCGGCAACTCTTCGCGCTAAGGAATCGGTTATGAAGACCGTTACGAACGTAAAAGAAAACGCAGGCGACATTCTCGCCGACGCTAAGGATATTAACGAAAAGCGTGACGCTAAGAATGCTGTTATCGAAGACGAATGTGAATGTGACTGCGGTTGCGAAGCCGTTTCGGAAGAAGCGTAAGAATTGATAGAAAGCCGACGGTACGCTTAGTTTGCCGTCGGTTTTTTATATGGAGATGACCGAAAATGAAATGTAAAATACTTCACGAGTCCAAAGGCAGACTGCGTGTGCATCTTTTCTGCGGAAAAATGTCGCTCGACAATGCCGACGTGCTTGAATATTACCTCCGTGCCGTAAACGGCGTTACCGATGTTTCGGTATATGACCGTACCTGCGATGCGGTTATAGTATTCACCGACAGAAAAGCGGTGCTTAAAGCGCTTGCCGCATTTGCCTTTGAAAAGGCTCAGAAGATGGACTTAGTGCCCGATCATACATCGAGAAAGCTCAACCGTGAGTTTGAGGACAAGCTTGTTATGACGGTTGTGGCACGGTTTATATCAAAGACTTTTATTCCTGCGCCGATAAGAGCGTTCATCGCTGTAATAAGGTCGTGGAAATATATAAAGCACGGACTTAAGGCGCTTCTCAGCGGCAAACTGTCCGTAGCCGTACTTGACGCTACTGCGGTGACTGTATCACTCTTAAGAGGCGACTTCAAGACCGCAGCATCTGTAATGTTCATGCTTAATATCGGTGAGATACTTGAGGACTGGACGCATAAGAAGTCGGTAGCCGATCTTGCAGGCGCAATGTCGCTGAACGTTGAAAACGTATGGGTAAAGACAGGCGACACCGAAACGCTGATATCCATAAACGATGTGCGTGAGGGCGATCTGGTTGTAGTCCGCACGGGCAACATGATACCGCTTGACGGTAAGGTTGCAGGCGGAGAAGCTACGGTAAATCAGGCGTCTATCACAGGCGAATCCCTCCCTGTCAGAAAGAGCGAGGGAAGCTATGTCTATGCAGGTACTGTAGTAGAAGAGGGCGAATGTGTCGTATGCGTTGATAAAGCTCTCGGCGGCGGAAGATATGACCGTATAGTAAAGATGATAGAGCAGTCCGAAAAACTCAAATCATCTTCTGAGGATAAAGCGTCAAGGCTTGCAGACAGACTTGTTCCATATACGCTCGGAGGAACGATACTTACTTATCTTCTGACCCGTAACGTAACCAAGATGCTGGCTGTGCTTATGGTCGACTTCTCGTGTGCGCTGAAGCTATCAATGCCTATAGCCGTACTTTCGGCAATGCGTGAGTGCAGTAACTATAAGATAAGCGTAAAGGGAGGCAAGTTCCTTGAAGCCGTGTCCGAAGCCGACACTATCGTGTTCGATAAGACAGGAACGCTTACCTATGCCGCACCTACAGTTGAAAAGGTAATTCCTTTCGGTAACAGAGATGCAGACGAGATGCTGCGTCTTGCGGCTTGTCTTGAAGAGCATTATCCTCACTCAATGGCAAATGCCGTAGTAGCCGCCGCAAAGGAAAAAGGGCTCAGCCACGAAGAATATCATTCAAGCGTTGAATATGTCGTAGCACATGGCATATCCAGTATGGTTGAGAACAAGAAGGTTATAATCGGCAGCGCTCACTTTGTATTTGAAGATGAGGGCTGTGTAGTACCCGAGGGTGACGAGGAGCTTTTCAATTCGCTGTCGGGCGAATATTCTCACCTGTATCTTGCCATATCCGGTGTGCTTGCCGCAGTAATCTGCATATCAGACCCGCTGAGAGCTGAAGCGGCAGACGCTATAAAGGCGCTCCATGACTGCGGTATAAGCAAGATAGTTATGATGACGGGCGATAACGAGCAGACCGCAAAGGCAGTAGCCGCCAAGGTCGGAGTTGACGAATTCCATGCAGGCGTTCTCCCCGAGGACAAGGCAAACTTTATAAAGAGGGAACACGAAAAGGGAAGAAAGGTCATAATGATAGGCGACGGAGTAAACGATTCTCCCGCACTGTCCGAAGCCGACGCAGGTATTGCCATAAATACCGGAGCCGCCATAGCAAAGGAGATTGCCGACATCACGGTATCGTCCGAAGACCTTTATATGCTGGTAACCCTCAGAAAAATAAGTTCCGCACTTATGAAAAGGATTCACCACAATTACCGCTTTATCGTATCGTTCAATCTTATGCTGATACTACTCGGTGTGGGCGGAATAATCCAACCGACGACCTCGGCACTGTTCCACAACGCTTCCACACTTGCAATCAGCCTTAAGAGTATGACCAATCTGCTTGATGAAGAAGAAAAGTAATTATCAGGATTATAGGCTCTTGTTATAACCGGTCTGCCTTTGCTGTTCTATCTGAACGGCGGAGGCAGACTTTTAATAATCCCACACATCTTAAAAATCCGGCTCATACCACAATCAACGCAAAAAGAACTATTGCCTGAGCAACCGATCCGCAATGTAACGTATTACAGATTATAAAAAATTACCCATTTGTGTATTGCACGACCTCCGGTTATATGATATACTGAATACATCAGTATGATATTTACCAAAAACGAAAGGAAAATACATTATATGGGAGCTATACTTGAATACAAATGCCCGTGCTGCAGCGGACCGCTACAGTTCGATACCGACGCACAGAAGATGAAATGCCCCTACTGCGACAACGAGTTTGACGCAGAAACCCTTAAGAGCAACGACGACGTCCTTAAGGAAGAAAAGCCCGATATGATGGACTGGTCAAGCCAGCCCGGTAACGAGTGGATGCAGGGAGAGCTTGACGGTCAGAAGGTCTACCTTTGTAATTCCTGCGGCGGTCAGATCGTCTGTGACGATACCACCGGAGCCACCGACTGTCCCTATTGCGGAAGCCCGGTAGTAATGGTGGGTCAGTTTGCAGGCGACAAGCGACCCGATATAATAATCCCGTTCAAGCTGGATAAGGAAGCGGCAAAGAACGGCTTTAAACAGCACCTTTGCAAAAAGCGCCTCTTACCAAAGGCATTCAGAACGGACAGCTACATAGACGATATAAAGGGCGTTTACGTTCCTTTCTGGCTCTATGACGCACACGCCGATGCACAGGCATATTTCCACGCAACCAAGGTCAAAAGCTGGAGCGATGACAAGTACAACTACACCAAGACATCGCACTACAGGCTTTACCGCAACGGCTCAATGGACTACGAGAGAGTGCCGGTCGACGGCTCAAGCAAGATGGCGGACGACCTTATGGAGTCGCTCGAACCGTTTACAGCAGACGGAGAGGTGGCTTTCCAGACCGCATATCTTTCGGGCTATATAGCTGACAAGTATGACGTTGATTCCAACGAAAGCAACGGCAGAGCCAACGAGCGTATCAAAAAGAGCACGCTTGACCGCCTTACAAGCACCACCACCGACTTTACATCGGTAACCACCGAAAGCTCCTCCGTACAGCTTGATAACGGCACTGTGAAGTATGCCTTATATCCCGTATGGCTGCTTACAGCCAAGTGGAACGGCGATATATACAACTTTGCAATGAACGGACAGACAGGAAAATTCGTAGGAAATCTGCCGATCGATAAGGGTGCATACTGGCGCTGGACGGGACTTATCGCCCTGATAGCAACTGTTGCCGCACTTGCCGTTTCCGCATTTGTATTACTGAATTAAGGGGGCTTATATATGATGAAGAAAAGAATTACAGCCATACTTGCGGCGGCAATAATAGCAGTCGGAGCATCGGTTCCTGCCTTTGCTGACAGCGATTTTTATACTGCCGAAAATGATGCACCGGTACTTCTGACAGCACAGGAAGCACAAGCCGATACCGCTCTTGATATAATAAGCGACGACTCTGCGACAGTGACGCTCAGCGATAACTACGACACCGCCGCAATAAACGAAACCGGCGATGCAGAGAGCGATGACAGCGACAAAGCTCCCGTAGCGACCCGTGATATTATTATTGCGGTCTGCATCAGCGTAGTTGTCGGAATTATCATCGGCTTCATCGGCTCGGGCATTATGAAGTCAAAGCTGACGAGCGTCAGATACCAATCCGGAGCGGCTGATTATGTTGTACCCGACAGCTTCAAGTTAAATGATTCCCGTGACATTTATCTTTACAGCACGGTAACAAAAACCGAGCGGTCCACTGACGATAATAAACACTAAGACAGTTATAACGGCGGTTCCGTAAGTTCTGATACGTCGTTCAGCGCTGTCTGAATAAAAAGCAATATACAGCAAAACACCCCACAGCATAAGCTGTGGGGTGTAGTTTGTTATGATCTCAGAATATCTTACTTTGATTCCGTATCATCGTGAACAGTTCTGTTTTCAGCAATACTGCTCTTTAATACACGGATCTTTGTTCTGTCAGAGCCTGTTTCGATAAGTACAGTATCATCTGTAACTCTTAATACTCTGCCTACAATACCGCCTGTTGTTACTACTTCATCGGCAACCTCAAGGTTGTTGAGCATTTCCTGCATCTTCTTGCTGCGCTTCTTTTCGGGTCTTATGATAAGGAAGTAGAATATAACTACCATAAGTGCGAGTGGGATAAGCATTGTAAGTATGCTCACTATATCGTTTCCGCCCTGTGGTGTAGCTGTGGCTGTCTGTCCGTTGCTTGTCAATAATGTCAGTAATTCTGTCATTTTGTATTCCTTTCTTTTCCGTGCGATATTCGCTCTTTCATTATTCTCTAATTATACCTTAAAAATGCCGCAAATGCAAGCACTTTTGTGTATTTATTCAAATCTTATATCGGTAAATCCGAGCTTTTCGAGCGCCGTTTTACAATTTTTGATTTCGTCAGCCGTTAAATTTGCACTGTCTGTTATTCCGACCGATATTTCCTTGTCGCCGACAGCCTTCTTTACAAGCGTGAATATCTGATTTACCGCCTTGACCTTATCCTTTTCAACTGTTACTGTCTTGTCTGCCGAGGTCTGAAGCTTTGTGCCAAGGAGCGACATATCCATGGTTACAAGCACTCCTGCGGCTGTCATCTTGTCTTTAGCCGACCATATTTCAGCCGTACCGTCATATGCCGTTGCCGACATTGTAAGCAGTGCGTCCGCTTTTATCTCGACTGTTGCGGTAGCCTTTGCGTCCTTTGCCTTCTTTGCGCAGGCTTCTGCAAGGGCCGCAAGCTTTTCACATCTGTTTGCGTTTTGCAGATCCTTTGACAACAGTGAATAGTCATATGACTGGAAGTTTGGGAAGACAGTGTTTTCAAGCTCGATATCGGCAAAGCCAGCCTTTGCAAGCTCGCCGCAGATATCCGCATAATAGTTTACCGCATTTGTCGAATACGGCGTTGTCCACGGTTTACCGCCGTTGTCAGCCGCTGCGTCCAGCCAGCTCCAGTTTCCGTCTGTTATTATATATCCTGCGTCGTCGAAAAGGTAAGGCGTTTTTCTGTCGTACAGTGTGGTTATTGCTGCCACGGGGGTAATATCTGCCGCCTTGCAAGCCTTTACTATCTGAGCCGCTGTCAGACTGCCCTTATTTACGTCTGTGTTATCCTTTACAGCTTTAAGCGATGATTTGTATAATAGCTCGCCTGTAGTGTTTTTAAGCGTAAATACGACTGTGTTATAACCGCCGTCCTTTGCCGAGGCAAGGAACTTATTCAGTGCGGCATCGCTTTTCAGTGCGGAGTCGGGAGCAACCGTCGCAAAAGCAGATGTTACCTCGCTTGGCGCTGAGGAGGTGTTATCCTTTGTTGTATCACTGCCGCCTGAGTTGTCAGACGTGTTATCCGAAGTGTTTGCCTGCGAATTGCTGTCCGATGTTTCGGGGAGCGATTCGGGCGGTGTCCACGCAGGCTCGCTCACAGAGGAATTGCCACCGTTTCCGCCGAAAAACTTTATCAGCGGAGAAGCGACCGAGTATCCCACAAAGACAAGTGCGCCCAGTATCACAATGAAAAGAACCCCGTCAAATATCTTCCTGCCGGTGCTTTTACGTTTTTTATACAGATTTCTTCTTGAACGTTTTACCTTGAATCCTTTTTTTCTGCTCATATCAGTATCTCCATTTTAGAAATTATCAGATAGCGCCTGTGTTATATCCTGTCAGCGCATAGAATGCAAGTGACATAATGCCGACAAATACCATCATTATCGGCATTCCTCTGAAGGCTTCGGGGATAAGCGGAGAGTTGAGTCTTTCGTTTGCGATATGAAGGAAGAATACCGCAATGAAAAATCCTGCCGCAATACCTACTCCGAATCCCATATACGAAAAGAAATCAGCGTGATATGTCGTGTTCAGGAACAGCGCACCGAGCACTGCCGCATTGAACACCGACAGATGTACGTATTTCTTTATATTTCTGAATATTTTCGGGAAAAATCTCCACAGAAGAAGCAGACTGCCTGTATATACTATGCTCACTATCAGTGTGTATATAAGCGGCATGACTACATAGAAATACTGCCAGTCAGCCAGCCACCCGTCAACAAAGAACGTTATACAGCTTGAAACCACGATAACGTATGTTATGCCAAGCCCGAGTCCGAATATGCTTTCTTTTTTTCTTGACGCATAGAACGCCACGCTTGTGCCGAGCGCACGGGAGAATATCGCATTTTCTACAAACATCGCAAGCATGGCGGTATTGATAAACAGTGCCAATTTATCCATTGCTCTGCTCCTTTGCTTCGTTGCTCTTGTCGGCAATCATAGCATTGGTAGCGCCATCGGTTTCCGTGCTTGAGCGGAATATCTGTTCTGCCGCCGCCTTGTTCTGTTCCTCTCTGTTCTGTCTTATTCTGCGGTTACGCAGATAGTTGTACAGCGCCCTGAACATTCCTGCCATAATTCCGACAAGTATAAATCCGCCGAAAGGCGATTCAAAAGCCGCAATCTTGAAATCAAACAGATTTATTCCGGCAAACGTACCGAAGCATATCAGTTCCCTGAAGCCTCCCGTCAGCACGCATACTATGCCGAATCCTGCCACAAAGAAGATCACGTCGATTATCATTTTCAGCTTGTCCTCAAGATAGAAACGGCTTTCCGTTTTCGAGAAGATAAGAGCGTTTGTGATTATAAGCGGCATATAGATACCGATAAGCTCGACCGTAAGCGGAAAAATCTGCTCTAAAAGAAGTACGGTCGGGATATAATAGACCGAGCCTACCAGCGCATATATAATTACTCTGAGAGTGTAAACTATCTTTTTCGGAACAAACGAACAGGTAACGATTGTCAGGAACGATATTACAGCAAAGGCGAGCGCAATTACAACGCCTTTCTTAAAAGTCGTTGCGGCGATTATTACAGGCGCATTTACAATGCCGGTCATAAGCACGACATTCTGCTTTGCAAGTCCGTCTATAAGGTCACGGGTGAATTTAAAGTCACTTTTCCGTGTTTTTTCCGGTTTCAGTTGTTTTACCTGAGCCATTTTGCGCCTCCTTTTCCGTTTTGCTGACTGCGTTGTCGGCATTGTCCCCGATAACGTTGCTTTCCTTTGCGGTATTTTTCTTCTTTGCCGCATCCGATATTTTATCCGAGATATTCTCGAATACCGACTTTTTGTGACGTTTTACCTTTGTCACCTTATTGTCAATAGGAGGCATATTATAATTAACGGGCTCTATCATAATTTCCTGAGTATCCGAAAGCGAGGGTGTCTTACCCTGTTTTACGTCCTTGGTCATACGTTCAAATGAACCGAGGTTATGTTTCAGATACCGCACGATCTGTTTTGTTTCAACGGCGATAACGAATGCCAGCTTGTCAAGATACAGTGACAGTGCATTTACTATCAGAAGAGAGAAAACAAATATACCTTCAATATTGGCGGTGTTGCGGAATATTACCGTTATTACGCCGAGCGCAATACCGTACAGCATCCTGCCTCCGTTTGTAAGAGGGAGCGTCTGCGGATCGCTGGCAAGAAAGATAAATCCGAACAGTACAGATCCGCTTATAAAACGGAATACGACTGCGTCTGTAGCAGGCTGTACACTGCTTGTAAGATAGGAAAGCACGCCCATTACGGCTATTCCGCCCACAGTAGCGGAAAGCGACACGCTTCTTCTGCAAATAAGGCAGATACCGCTGACTATCAGCACAAGTATATGCGTTGTTCCCATTGGACCTGCAAATCTGCCCATGAGTATCTCAAGCTCCGTCAGCGACGGCATAGCGCCGTTTTTTATAAAATTGCTCTCGATGCCGCTTACAAGCACTCCTGCGTCACCGAAAATTTCAGGTTGAGTGCCGAGTTGTGGGTACATCAGCACCTGTGTCGGATAGCAGATTATAAGAAACGCAATTGCGACTGCCGCAGGGTTGAATATATAGTTGTCCTTGCCGCCGAATATATGCTTAACGGTAATTGCAAGCACAGCGCCGATTATCACTATATAATATTCTACACTTGCAGGCAACATAAGCGCCAGCGCCATACCGTAAGCGATAGTTGATAAGTCCTTTACGCCGTATTCTTTCTTTGACAGAAAACAGCCCGCCATATCGGTAAGTATGCAGGTAAACACCGAGCAGGCGCATACAACAACGACACGCCAGCCGTAAAAGCAGGTTGCGATTACCGTTATAGCCAGCATAAAGAGTATCTGGTCGCCGTATATACTGCGCGGCTTACGCAGCTTTTTTCGCGCCGCTTCCTTTGACATCAGCAAGGGCGCTTCATCTATCTTTTTCAGTAAAGCTTCATTTGTGGGTGTGTTCATTACTTTATTTTATCCTTTCAGACCGGAAACTGTCTGTAAATATGTTTATCGGAGGTATCATATGCAAATTGACGATCTTGCCGGAAATACCGTGAAAATAACGCTTGAACCGTCGGATATGAGCGGATATCATGTAAGGAGCGAGGATATATCGGGACATTCCCGTGCCGCCGAGCTTGCGATTTCAAGACTGATATCGGGACTCAGCGAAGACCACGACCTCGGACTGAGCGGGGAACGCCTGCTTGTGGAGGCGTTTCCGAAAAGTAACGGAGGCTGTATAATCTATATCTCCTGCCTTAAAGGTGTGCAGAATAATACTGCCGTATCATCACGGGGGTTCGCCGTTGTATGCACAGGGGCGATAGGCGACCTTGCGGCTTTGTGCAGGGTACTGCGCAAAGCGTCACGGAAGGCTCTGCTTTATCATTGCCGTGCGGATAACAGCTACCGTCTTATCGTATATCCGCATTCGGATATAAAAGCGGTGCGCCGCATATCTGCGGAATATTCCGTTGAGACATATACAGGCGACCTGCCTGTCGGCGATACCGAAGAATATTACGCTCTGCTTACGGATAAGGCGCTTGATATCCTTCCGTCCTGTTTTTAGCGTATAGCGTCTGTCGCCGCTTTCATATCCTCTGCCTTGAAAAGATATGTTCCTGCGACGAGCACATTCGCACCGGCTTTTTTGACGGTATCGGCTGTAGCGGCATTTATTCCGCCGTCAACCTGGATATTCATTTCATCAAATCCGTTTTCGTTGCAGTACTTGCGAAGCTTGCCTGCCTTGTCGGCGCATTCGGGGATAAATCCCTGACCGCCGTAGCCGGGTTCAACTGTCATTACAAGCACCATATCGCATAATGGCAGATAAGGTATGACTTCTTTCCAGTCGGTAGCGGGCTTTATCGCAAGTCCTGCCTGCATACCGTTTTCTCTTATAGCGGCAAGGTTTGCTTTTGCGTCGCCGTTGCTTTCGAGGTGGATAGTGAGCATATTACTGCCTGCTTTTGCAAACAGCGGAATAAGCTTTGTAGGGTCCGTTACCATCAGGTGCGTATCAAAATATATGTCGCTTACCTTGCGCATAGCGGCTACAACGTTATTTCCGTAGGTTATATTATCAACAAAAACGCCGTCCATAACGTCGATATGAAGCCATTCGACCTGAGCGTTTTCGGTGCGGTGGATTTCTTTTTCTATATTTGCAAGATCACTCGCTAGCATTGATGCCGAAATAATAGTTTTCATGCTTTCTCCTGTCCGTTTAAACCTAATTATACAGTATAATGATATATCATAACCGCATTTTCGTCAAGTAAATGCAAAAAATAAATGAAAATTTCCGCAGAATAAACAAAAAAGAGGCATACGCCTCTTTTTTTTGTGTTGATTTTTCTGTGTAACAGATTAACCGTTAAGCCGTTTGTAATAATCATCCGACCTTAACGTAGAACGGTACTTTTTCCTTTGTTGCCTGTTTTGCGGCAGGCTGATTGAAATTCATTACCATAAACGGCGCTTTTTCGTCGTTTATATCTTTGAGTACCTTGTCGGTAAAGTCGCTTGCAAAGTCATTGAACTTATCGTCCTCACCCTCGAAATCAACTATTATAAGACGGTTGAGCTGGTTTACCTTGCGCATATTCATAATGTATGCCTTTTTTACGTCCCTGCGTCCGTCAAAGTATGTCATTATAGGCTTTGTTACGGTTTCGGGTACGCCGGTCACTTCATTTATAACGGTAAGCTCACCGTTGTTGAATCTCTTTTGATTGATATATCGTGCGATAACTTCAGACTGCTGGGGTCCGCAGATTATATTCTCTGTGAAAGGATTGATAACAAAGCCTTTCATTGCACAGTTGGGGGAGGAGAGCATAACTGCAAGATCCTTGTATGTTACAGCAAGCAGGAAGATCTTATCGGTGTCCTGAATGTTCTTGTGTAATGTTTCAACATCTGTGAACACCATAAAGTATCTTTCCTTCTGAGGGTTGGCAAGGCTTGAGAACTGAACCTTTATCTGGTTGTCCTTTTCTCCGGTCATATCGGTTATTGTAACCGGAGCAATGAGCTTTGCAGTCATCAGGTTGTTTATATAGTCTTCCTGATCCTGAGGCGTTGTGTTTGTCTTTTCCTCGGAAGCCTTTTTCAGCTTTCTCATTATCTCAAGCAGTTTCGGGTTGGTTATTTTCTTTGTCTGTTCCTGTATTGCGTTGAGCTGTTCCTGTGTCATTGTAATATTCCTTTCCCGAAGGTATAATTATATTTCGTTGCGGTTTTCAAGCGCTCTCTGAAGTGTTACATCGTCGGCATATTCCAGTGATGCACCTGCTGGCAGTCCGTAGGCAAGCCGTGTTACCTTTACGCCGAGCTGCTTTATCATTCGTGAAAGATATGTCGCAGTAGCTTCACCCTCAATGGTAGGACTGGTTGCCATGATCACTTCATCGGCGTCGGACAGTCTTGCCATAAGCTCTTTTATTTTGAGCTGTTCCGGACCTATTCCGTTCATCGGCGACAGCAGACCGTGAAGGACATGATATACTCCGTCAAAGCCGCCGCTGCGTTCTATAGCGGAAACGTCCTTGGGGCTCTCGACAACGCATATCACTCTGTGATCCCTGCGGTCGCTGGAACAGATGTCGCACTTGTCCGAACTGCATATGTTCTGGCACTCCTTGCAGATCTTCATACTGCGTCTTGCCGAGAGTATACCCTCGGCAAACTGCTCAACGTCTTCTTCGGGAGCGTTGAGTATATAGTATGCAAGGCGCTGTGCCGTCTTAAGTCCTATGCCTGGGAGCTTTGCAAATTCCTGCGCCGCCATTATCAGCGGTTGAGAATTATATTCAGCCATTATTAAACAAGTCCCGGAATGTTAACTCCGCCTGTAACCTTTTCCATCTCTGCGGCACTTACTTCTTCGATCTGTGTGATAACAGCGTTTACGCCTGCAATGATAACGTCCTGAAGATCCTCGATAGCGTCCTTGTCAACAACTTCGGGGTTGAGCTTAACCTCCTTGAGCACCTTGGCGCCGCTCATAGTTACTTCGATCATTCCGCCTGCGGCAGAAGCTGTGAAATCTCTTGCTTCAAGTTCAGCCTGTACACGCTCGATGTCTTCCTGCATCTTCTGAGCCTGCTTTATCATGCTGTTCATGTTGCTTGCGCCTCTGTTCTGATATTCCTTGGGTAATCTTGCTTTCATTTTGATTTTTCCTTTCGTATCTTTAAGTCGTCCGACTTAATTTTTTGATTTTTTATATTTTATTTTTACGCCCATCTTTTCCGCTTTTGTAAGGAAGTCGGAAATAGGGTCGTTTTCAGCTGTCTGCGTGTCTGCATTGTCATCGCCGTCAAACACCATTTTCACTTTTCTGCCGAGTACTTCTCCGGCGGTTTTTTCGAGGCGTTCCTTTGAATCGCCCGTTGTCAGAAAATCGTACTGGAATTTCTGATAACCGCTGATATTCACCGTATCCCGACCGAGCGTCACCTGCACCTGTCCCAGTATAGCCTGCAGTATAACTGGAAGCCTGTCAAGTATCTCAGCTATACGGGGATCGGCATTGCCGGTACCCTGTGTTTTCGGCATTTTTGTGCTTTGCTCATATGCTGTCCTTGGCGGAATATCACCCGACTGTACCTGTTCAGCCTGTTGAGCAGGCTCGGCAGGAGCAACGTTTATAGGCGGTTCGTCAAGGTCGAACGGCGGAACATCATCGTTTCCTGTGCTTGCGATATCGTCTGTGCCGCCCGTACCCTCAAACAGCCAATCCGGTTTGTCACCGTTACCGCTTGTATTGCTTGCCTGTTCCTGCTCTGTCGGAGCAACGCTTGCCTGCGGTTCGTCAAGGTCAAACGGAGGAACATCATCGTTTCCTGTGCTTGCGTTATCGTCTGTGCCGCCCGTACCCTCAAACAGCCAATCAGGCTTGTCGCCGTTGCCGCCTGTCTTGCTTGCCTGTTCCTGCGGAGCGGGAGCAATGCTTGCCTGCGGTTCGTCAAGGTCAAACGGAGGAGCATCTTCGTTTAGTGCACTTGTGTTATCATCAGCACCGCCAGTACCATCAAACAGCCGGTCGGGCTTGCTGTCGGGAACACTCTGATTTATTTCAGTCTGCTGCATCGGAGCAACCGGGGCTTTCTCGTCTTCCGGGTTGTCAGATACGGTATTTATCTTGTTTTCTATCTTATTTAAGGTATCCGCAATGATATCCTGCGGCTTGTTGCTTACTGTCCGGACAGGCTCTGCGGATCTCGTTATTTCGTTTGTTGTTACGGTACTTCTCGGCTGAATGCTTATCTCGCCGTCACACAGCTTGTCGAGCCTGTTCTCAAGCTTCTCAAGTCTTAACGACAGAGCAGAGAAGTCGCTGTCAAGTCTTGGCGTACACAGCCTTATAAGGCACATTTCGGCAACCGTCTTGCGCTTTGCCGTTTTCGGTGTTCTTGCAATGCAGTCCTGCAGTATATCCATACACCGCATTATTTCTCCGAGAGTAAACTCCTTTGTCTGCCTTGCAAGGTCGTTTCTCGTTCCGCTTCCTGCGGGTATAAGCGAGAAGTCGTTGTTTGTTGCAGTCAGCATACACAGGTTTCTGAAGTGTGACAAAAGCTCGTCAAGAAGAAGCATAAGATCCTTCGACTGATTGTGCAGTTCGTCAATTATCTTCAGAGCTTCGGGAGCGTTATGCTCACGGACGCATTCCGCAAGTGCGAACAGATGGTCTGTTCCTGCAATGCCTGCGGTAGTACGGACTGTTTCCTCATCTATATCGTTGCTTACGCTTATGCATTGGTCAAGCAGAGAAACCGCATCTCTCATACCGCCGTCGGACAATCTTGAAATAAGTCTTGCGGCGTCCTCGGTTATATTTACGTTTTCTTTTTTTGCTATCTCGCACAGCCGCTTTGTGCTTTCTTCTACGTCAATTCTTGAAAAGCGGAACTGCTGACATCTTGATGCGATAGTCGCAGGCACCTTGTGTATTTCGGTAGTCGCAAGTATGAATATAACGTGCGGCGGCGGTTCTTCTATGGTTTTCAGCAGAGCGTTGAACGCCGACGCAGAGAGCATATGCACCTCGTCTATTATGTATACCTTGTATCTGCACATTGTCGGGGCATACATTACCTCGTCACGCAGCGCCCTTACATCGTCAACGCCGTTGTTTGAGGCTGCGTCCATCTCGATTATATCCGGACAGCCTGCGGCTATCGCCTTACAGCTTTCACATTCTCCGCAGGGGTTGCCGTCAACGGGAGATAAGCAGTTTACCGCCTTTGCCATCAGCTTTGCACAGGTCGTCTTACCCGTTCCTCTCGATCCCGTGAACAGATAAGCGTGAGCGGGTGTGCCGGCCTTTATCTGATTTTTCAGCGTGGTGGTTATATGCTCCTGCGAAATTACTTCGTCAAAGGTGGCAGAACGATACTTACGATAAAGTGCAAGATGCATAAGCTGACCCTCCCGTGACAATCAATACATAAAAATAGAACCCATGATTATGAGTGTAAACTTGCTGCGGCACAGGTCATAACTGCTTAATGCTGCTCGGTTCCCCGCCTGACATGGTTCACAGGACTCCCTTGCACAGGGCTTACACCCATAATCACGGGTTCTATTTCTGATACTGTACTATTGTACCATAGTTTAAATAAAAAATCAAGCCTTATTATTCTATTTTTAATTACTGTCCGTAATGAACCCTGACCGCAAAAAAATCACCCGCCGTAAAAGCGGGTGAAAGTAAATCAGATAAAGCAAAATCAGTCAGGAAATATACCAAAAAAAGAAGTGGTTGTCATTATAATCAATCATTATCTGCCTTGAGGACAGCATTCAGCATAACCGTTGCGCCCTCAGTGCAATGCTCCGGGCTTGAATATTCCGGCTCGCAGTGTGAAAGACCGTCCTTCGACTGTACAAATATCATAGTTGTCGGGAGCATATATGCGGCAAACTGCGCGTCGTGACCTGCACCTGAGTGGATATACTGGTGCTTGATACCGCATTCCTCTGCAGATGCCTTTACATAGCTTACCAGCTTCTTATCCCAGTAGACAGTATCACGGTTCCAAGCCTTTTCAACCTTGCAGGTACAGCCTGCCCACGTTTTTTCCTCGCAGGATTTTACGATAGCCAGTACCTTTTCAAGTACCTTGGGATCTTCGTGACGTGAGTCGAACGAGAAGTCGAAGAAGTCGGGTACGCAGGTATGTACGCAGGGGTGGCATACAACCTCGCCCGTTGTGTAAACAAGGTCGCTGTAGCCGAGCTTGTCGATTTCCTCATGCAGATAGCACAGAGCCTGCGATGCGGCAAAGAATGCGTCACGGCGCTTGGGCATCGGGAATGTGCCTGCGTGGGTCGTTTGTCCGTAGAACTTCAGTCTGTAGTTGAACATACCCAGTACACAGTCAACAACGCCTATATCGTTTCCTGCATCTTCAAGGATAGGACCTTGCTCGATGTGCGTTTCAAACATATACATATATCTGTCGGGTGACAGGCGGTACTTCTTGTCGCCCTTGAATCCCGACTTGTCAAGCGCTTCACCGAATGTCGACTTGTTGTCAAGGATGCTCTTTGAATTCATCATATCCTCATACTTGAACTTGCATCTGATATCTTCAGGCAGATAATCGTAACATACGATACCCGAACACATCATAGCAGGCGGATACAGCGAACCCTCCTCGTTTGTCCATATCATAGCGGTGAGAGGATGCTTATGGGGGATGTTCTTCTCGTGTACTGTTTCAAGCACCTCCATAGCCGACATAACACCGAGTATACCGTCATAGTTACCGCCGTTCTTTACCGAGTCGCAGTGGGAAGCCATTACGATACGCTTTGCGTCGGGGTCTGTGCCTGGGAGCGTTGCGTAGATATTCGCAACATCATCTATCTCGATCTCTGCGCCGATAGCCTTCATACGCTTGATGAACTCGTTACGCGCCATAATAGCCTCGTGTGAGAGCGAGTAACGTGTGATACCGCCGTGACCTGCATCACCGAATTTGCTGAAAGTGGAGATCTTATCCTTCATTCTGTCTAAACTGCATTCATACATTTGTACGTCATCCTTTCCTTTGTAAACAAAACGGCGCAGAACTTTCATCGTCCTGCGCCGTTGCGGTACTTGTTTTTTTCTTTACCTGTATTGTACTACCGAAAGTCTGAGAGGTCAACCGGTTTTACAGGGTTTTGTGCTATAGCACAAGCACGTTTGTGCAAGTTTAGGAATCGTAACTTGCAAAATGCGGTTATAAGATAACGCTGTGATACGGATTTCCGGTGATTATTTGACGTTATTTTATAATCAAAATGCAAAAAGCTGTCCGTTTGAGACAGCTTTTTGCGATGGCTATATAAAATTGGGTGTAGAAATTTCTGAATTATTCTGCGAACATAGGCGTTGAGAGATAACGGTCGCCTGTATCGGGGAGAAGGACAACAATGTTCTTGCCCTTGTTTTCGGGGCGCTTTGCAAGCTGTGAAGCCGCGTAAACTGCCGCACCGGATGAGATGCCGACAAGTAAGCCCTCTTTTCTTGCAAGCGTTCTGCCTGTAGCGAATGCGTCCTCGTTCTCGACTGCGATTATTTCGTCATAAATCTTGGTATCAAGCGTTTCGGGAACAAAGCCTGCGCCGATACCCTGTATCTTATGAGGTCCTGCCACGCCCTTTGAAAGCACGGGCGAGCCTGCGGGTTCAACTGCAACTACCTTTACGTTCGGGTTCTTGCTCTTGAGGTACTTACCGACACCGGAAACCGTACCGCCTGTGCCTACGCCTGCTACGAAGATGTCAACCTTGCCGTCCGTATCTTCCCATATCTCAGGACCGGTTGTGTTGAAGTGTGCGGTGGGGTTGGCGCTGTTTGTGAACTGGCTGGGAATGAAGCCGCCCTCAATCTGCTGTGCAAGCTCCTCTGCCTTTGCGATTGCGCCCTTCATACCCTTTGCACCGTCCGTGAGTACAAGCTCTGCACCGTAAGCCTTGAGCAGATTACGACGTTCAACGCTCATGGTTTCGGGCATTGTGAGGATTATTCTGTAGCCCTTTGAAGCGGCTACAGCGGCAAGTCCGATACCTGTGTTACCGCTTGTAGGCTCGATTATAACTGCACCGGGCTTAAGTGCGCCCTTAGCCTCGGCGTCGTCTATCATCGCCTTTGCGATTCTGTCCTTTACGCTTCCTGCGGGGTTGAAGTATTCGAGCTTTGCGTAGATGTTTGCGGGAAGCTCGTTCAGAGCTATGTAGTTGTTGAGCTTTAATATGGGTGTGTTGCCTATAAGGTCTGTAATCTTGTCAAATGTTCTCATTGTGATTTTCTCCTTTTCGATTCATAATCTGTTATACGTTAAGTTTAATTTTCGTTTGTTATTCCGTCGGTATAAAACCGTGTGTTGCATTTACAACAAAAGTATATCTGTCTTACTTTGAAGATGCTGCTAAAATCAACATCGGAAACCGCTGATATATCTTGTCATGTCCTTGTTCATATCCTTACCTCGTTTTCGGTTCGGTTTAATCTCTAAAAGCCTATCGACTTTGTAGGCTTTATTATATCACTGCTTTCGGCATTTGTCAAGGGGGTTTTGAAAAATTTTTCAAAAATATGCAAAATGAATGGAGTTGGGTTTGGGGAACTTGCGGAATTGGCGGTGCCGGCAAGAGCGATAAGGTTATAACGGGAGGGGCAAGCAAGGCATTACCGGAGCGATGTAAACAAAAAAATCCGCCGTTTAAAAAACAGCGGATTCCAGACTGTCGAAAAACCTCTATCGATGATAAAAATGGGGTCGCAGGGGCGTAGCCCCCGACAGGGTCTAGGGGCGGTAGCCCCAGTAATATAGCCCCTTCCCACGGGGAAGGGGTTTGGGGTTAGGGATAGAGAATTTGCTCTATATTTATAAAAATAGACTTTTTCTACAAGCTGAAATCCGCCGTTTAAAAAACAGCGGATCCGACATATCTTTACATATTCAGAAAATACTCATGCACTCTTGTATCGCCGTCAAGCTCCGGGTGGAAGGCTGTGACAAGCTGATTTTTCTGTCTTGCGGCTACTATTTTTCCGTCCACCTCCGAGAGAACCTGCACATCGTCATAAGCCTTGTCGATATACGGCGCACGGATAAACGTCATAGGAATTTCTCCTATACCCTCAAACTGAGCTTCGGTATGGAAGCTGCCGAGTTGTCTGCCGTATGCGTTGCGGTTGGCAACGATAGACATTGTCTGAAGGTGCTGTGCGCTGTCGTTTGAGATTGATTTTGCAAGCAGGATAAGACCTGCGCAGGTGCCGTAGACAGGCATACCGCTTTCGATACGGCTCTTTATGCCGTCAAAAAGATCAAGCTCACGGAGCAGTTTTCCCTGCACTGTGCTTTCACCGCCGGGAATTATAAGGCGATCGAAGCTGCGGTCAAGATCCTTTTTCTGACGTATCTCAAAGCTGTCTGCACCAAGCTTCGAGAGTATTTTTTCGTGTTCCGCAAATGCGCCCTGAAGCGCAAGAACTGCTACTGTCATTAGTTGTGTCCTTTCGGCTGAGCGGTTTATTACAGCCATCTTCTTTTTGCTCAGCACTTTTTATAAATCCGCCGTTTTGCAAGCTTTTACTTATTTCTAATGTTTATAAAGGCGGAATTTGAAGCGGCACATTGCCGCAAAGGTCGGAATAGTCAGCGGCGACCCGCCGTAAATTGCAATAAGTCCAAATATCGTTTATCCCCGACCGTCCCACTAATCTTAGCTATGTCCCAACCTATAAAAAGGTCGGAATTTGAGGCGGCACATTGCCGCAAATCGCAATAAGCCGGAATATCGTTTATTCCCGACCGTTCCACTAATCTTAGCTATGTCTTAACCTTTAAAAAGGTCGGAATTTGAGGCGGCACATTGCCGCTTATTTGCCTCGTTCTGCCATGAGGAGAGCGATTTCCTGTTCGTTTATGCCGACCATCGCTTCACCGAGATCCTCCGACAGTTCTGCGATCATCTTAGCGTCAGTGTAGTTTGTAACAGCCTTTACGATAGCGGCGGCTCTCTTTGCGGGGTTGCCTGACTTGAAGATACCGCTTCCTACGAATACGCCCTCAGCACCGAGCTGCATCATCAGAGCGGCATCGGCAGGAGTTGCGACGCCGCCTGCGGCGAAGTTTACAACGGGGAGCTTGCCGTTTTCCGCAACATACTTTACAAGCTCATAGTCGACCTGAAGATCCTTTGCCGCCTGGTAAAGCTCGTCCTTTGACATAGATGTCAGTCTGCGGATCTCCTGCTGCATCATTCTCATATGCCTTACAGCCTGTACAACGTCGCCTGTACCGGGTTCGCCCTTTGTTCGTATCATAGAAGCACCCTCTGAGATACGGCGGAGTGCCTCGCCTAAGTCCTTTGCACCGCATACGAAAGGCACATTGAACTTTGTCTTGTCGATGTGGTACTTGTCATCGGCGGGAGAAAGAACCTCACTCTCGTCTATATAATCTATCTCGATAGCCTCAAGTATCTGCGCTTCGGCGAAATGGCCGATACGGCACTTTGCCATAACGGGAATTGTAACTGCGTTCTGAATACCCTTTATCATAGCAGGGTCGCTCATTCTTGCGACACCGCCTGCGGCTCTTATATCGGCAGGGATACGCTCAAGCGCCATAACTGCGCAAGCGCCTGCCTCCTGTGCTATTCTTGCCTGCTCAGGCGTTGTAACGTCCATTATTACACCGCCCTTTAACATCTGGGCGAGGTTTTTGTTAAGTTCATATCTTTCGTTTGACATAGTTGAAAACTTCCTTTCCTGTCGGGTAGATTTTTTTCTTTGAACCTATTGTATATCCCAACAGCCCTTGTTGCAATTCAACAGTTTCAACCGAGTTTTCAACATTTTTTGTTTAATGTAGATTCTTTACATAAACTTTACGCTTGATTTTTGTTTATATTTCACAAACACTTTCGTACGGCAAATTAACAGTAAATTACTGCGCCGTCAAAATAGCAGGAATAATGCCTATGAGAGTTGTCGGTTTTGGCTATTTTGTAGAAAAGATTTTTTGATTATACGCGTATTTGATCGTCCTGCCGCAGATATCCGCCGATAACATAATCTCGGCAAAGCAGAAACATAAAAAAAGGTGAATTGTCAGCGGCAATCTGCCGCCGCAGTCAACACAGCAACTGTTTTCTCAGCCCCTCCAGTATCTTCTTCTCTCTGCGTGACACCTGCACCTGCGTCATTCCAAGTATTTCTGCCGTTCTGCTCTGCGTACATTCCTCGCTGTAACGCAGTATTATAAGCCTGCGGTCAAGCGGTTCAAGACGGGAAACAAGCTGTCGCAGAGCCAGTCTGTCCAGCGCTTTCGGCTGTTCAGGCTCAACAGGCAAGTCAAAAGTTCCTTCGTCGTTTTCCTCATCATCATAATTGCTGAGGGACAGCGGCGGTAATGACGCACCGAGCGCAAGCGATGCTTCTTCGGGCGTTATCCCGAGCTTTTCCGCCAGCACCGAAATATGCGGTTCTTCGCCGTTTTTGATAAGCTCGTCACGCAGCCGGCAAATTTTCAGCGACAGCTCCTTTAATCCCCTGCTCACCTTGATAGTTCCGCCGTCACGGAAAAGCTGCTTGATCTCTCCCATGATCACCGGCACGGCATAGGTTGAGAACTTAAGCCCGCGGCTTTCGTCAAAGTTGTTGCCTGCCTTTACAAGACCGACGCACCCTGCCGAGAACAACTCGTCATATTCGATCCCACGGTCCTTGAATCGGCTTGCTATAGAATGCACCAGAGCAAAATGCTCCGTGATGAAAGAATTGTCCTTGTCGGCGCTCATTTCAGCACCTTTTTATCAAAACGGAATGTAAGGGTAACGGTTGTACCTTTACCTACCTTTGACGATACCTTGACCTTGTCGCAACAGCTTTCCATAACCGCAAAGCCGAGTCCGCTCCGCTCAAGCTCCGGCTTTGTTGTAAACAGCGGCTCCATCGCCTTTTTTATGTCCTCTATGCCACAGCCTTTGTCGGTTATCTTTATGTATACATCTTCTTCTTTTATACGAGCAGTTATATTTATAATGCCGACAGTTTCACATTCCGAATAGGCGTGGACTACACAGTTCGTCACCGCTTCGGACACTGCCGCCTTGACGCTTCCCAGCTCGTCCAGTGTCGGGTCGAGCTGGGAAACAAAAGCGCCGACAGCCGCTCTTGCATAGCTTTCGTTTCGTGACAGGGCAGGGAACGACAGCTTAACATAATTTTCGCACTTCATTTTTATTCCTCCGTTTTCTTACCGCTTATGATCAGCCTTGAAAGTCCCGCAACCTGTAATATCCTGCGGACGGACGGCGAAGGGTTCTTGACTGTGATACCGCCGCCGAGCGATTCCATTACACGCTGTCTGCCAAGTATAAGTCCTATTCCTGAGCTGTCCATAAATGTTACACCCGACATATCCAGAATAAGCATAGTCGGCATAAGATGTTCAAGCTCGGGGTCTATCTGCATCCGTATGCCTGCCGCCTCGCAGTGGTCGAGTTCGCCGCTTATCACAGCGGTGACGCTTCCGTTTCGTTTTATTATTTCAACACTCGTATAAAGCTCCCCTTTCATTGTTATGCTGTATGCTAACAGCTTGTATTTTATACCCCGCACGGTGAAAAACGTGTCGGAACAAGAGAGGGTAATGCTAATGAATGATGAATAATGAATAGTGAATAATTGTGGTTGCACTTTCTTGCGGTCGTTTGTGGTCGTTGCATCCGTGCATTGTCAGCCATTTTTTGTCACTGCATCGTGCAGTGACTTGGTGTGGCTGACTATATGCATCCGTGCATAACGACTTTGCGCGACCGCTGTGAAGCGCCCTTGCTTCAAGCACGGATTTTGAATTTGCAGTAGTGCAGAAAAAGAGATTGTACTCCGATCAATTTCAATCCCTTCAGTCACGATACAGGTGACTGCAAAATCCCCGCTTCAATTTGACAACAGTAATCTACATATGTTATAATAAACTTAATTGTATAAACAAAATGGGGCAGAATGTGCAATGCGCAGTTTACCCTGATATAAAGACAGAAAATACAGGAGTTTTTATGCAGACTAAAACTTTATGCAAATTCTCACGCATACCGCAGACGGTGTGTCATATCGCTTTATCGGCGGCAATTTTCACAGGCATACTTGTTGTGATGGTTTTTGCGCTTGCGCTTATCGCAAACGGAATGATAACACTGCCGTCGGCGGTGATAAGGGCTGTCGGCAAGGGCAGTATATTTGTGTCCGACCTTTCGGCGCTTACAATGCTGTTTTTCGGTGCGGCAAGCCTGCTGTTCGGGCTGGGACTTATACTTCTCAGTACGGCAAGGCTGTGTCCCGCCGCAGCTTCATATGTATACAGACTTTTCTCATCTGACAAAGAATGAAGCTGAAAGACGCTATCCGCTTCCGGCATATGCGTGTGCAGAAGCTGAACACGGTTCAGGTGCTTATACGGGTGTTCTTTTTATCAGGCGCGGTGTGCCTTATTGCGGCGCTGTGTTGTGCGGCGTTCCTCGACAAGGACTACAGGAGTTCGGTAAAGCGCGGTGAAGAGAGCTTTCCGTTTACCGGATTTCTGACAGTGGAAACAACAGATATACCGGTGTACATAACACGGTCTGCCGATGACATGATACACGTTTCGTATGTCAGCGACACCGAGGTTGAGGTATATGACGACGGCGGACGGCTTGTGATAGAACAGGTACCGAGCTTTGTCATTACACTGTATACTGCGGAGCAGTTCAGCTACAGGATAGAAATACAGCTACCGGATAAACCGTTTGAAAGCCTTAACCTTTATTCTGCGTCGACTGATCTGCATTGCTGTGCGGTGAGCGGCTATATGGTGAATATCAGGTGCAAGAGCGGCAGTGCGGAAATAGAGCGGTTGTCCTGCACGGGCACGCTTGATATTGAATGCGACAGCGGCAGGATAGATATGTATATAGATGAATTTTCGGGCGGTAAGCTTGTAAACTCATCGGGAAGCATAGACATCGACTTTGCAGGGGACGCAGATACTGTGATCGCTCCCGGTACTCGGTGCTATATCAACGGGCTTGCCGCAATGAGCGACGGCAGAGCTGCGGAAAGCGACGACCTCGGAATAACCTCGCCATCAGGCAGAGTAAGAATAAATACAAAAGTAAAAAGGTAAATTTAAGGCGGCAGTGCCGCAATATGAAAGGATAAGTCTTATGAATAACGTAAAACAGACATTCACCATCACCATTCCCTCAAAGACAGGCTATATGGATCTTACCGAGGATGTCATGGAGTGCGTACGCAGATCCAATATCAGAAACGGCATTATTTCAATTTCTTCTATGCACACCACGGCGTCGGTGTTTACAGCGACAAACGATCCCGAGGCGCTGAACGGATATCTCAAATACTATGAAAAAGTATCTACTCTTGCGGAAGAGCCGCTCAGAGCGGCTATCTGCCATCAGCTTGCAGGCGGCTCTGTCGTTGCGGCTATTTGCGACAGTGAAATTTCGCTCGGACTGTCCCAGTACATAATATATATGGATTTCGACGGAGAACGTGAAAAGACGGTAGAAATAAATATAGTCGGAGAATAAAATGATTTCAGTAGTAATACCTGCGTACAACGAGCAGGAAAATATACCTGCCGCCGCCGAAAGGCTTGGCGGCATATTAGCGCCGCTCGATGACTATGAGTTGATTTTCGTAGACGATGGTTCAAAGGACGGCACATGGGAGCTTGTAAAACAGCTCGGAGAAACGGACGAGCATATAAGAGGGCTTCATTTTTCAAGGAATTTCGGCAAGGAGGGCGCTATCTTTGCAGGGCTGAAAGCCGCTGACGGTGACTGCGTTGCGGTGATAGACTGCGATCTGCAGCACCCGCCGGAGCTTCTTGAAACGATGTACACCGCATGGAAGAGCGGTGCGGAGGTAGTCGAAGCCATAAAAGCGTCAAGGGGTAAGGAGGGCATAGTATACAAGCTCTTCGCAAAGACCTTTTACCGTATGATGAAGAACAGCTCAAACATTGAGCTTGACGGTGCAAGCGACTATAAGCTTATGGACCGCAAGGTAGTCAATGCACTTAACGAAATGCCCGAAAGGCTGACATTCTTCCGTGCGCTTTCAAGCTGGGTAGGCTTCAGGACTGAGCGTGTCGAATTTGACGTTGCGCCGAGAAATGCCGGCAAAACCAAGTGGTCGTTCAGAAAGCTGTTCAAGTACGCTTTAAGCTCGATAACCAGCTTTACAAATGTCCCTATGCACATTATCACCTGGTCGGGTATATTATTCTTTATATTCGCTGTGATACTGGCGGTACAGACTATAGTCAACTTCTGCAAGGGGACGGCGGCGGACGGTTTTTCGACCGTTATACTCCTGCTGCTGATAATAGGCAGTATACTTATGCTCGGTATCGGAATTATCGGATATTACCTGAGCAAGATATACGAAGAGATAAAACAGCGCCCGAGATATATAGTAAGTGAAGAGTCGGGACACAGACAAAAATGTGAGGACGAAAAATAATGGCTTCTTTCAGAGAAAAAATGTTGTCTTTCAGGCATCTGTGCTATAGAAACGGTTATCTGTTTGCGGCATTTCTTATCCCTGTGATACTTATGGGTATAGCGTATGTGACGTTCGATATATACCCGTTCGGTGAAAGGTCGGTGCTGTCGCTTGACCTTAACGCACAGTATGTTTTCTATTTTGACTATGTGCATGACGTAATAGGCAACGGCGAAAGCCTGATGTACTCGTGGAGCAGAAACCTGTCGGGCGAGTTTATGGGCATAATCGGCTACTACCTTGCAAGCCCGTTCAATATACTTGTGTGGATATTCCCGCGCAGTATGATAACCGAGGGTCTGCTCACAATGATGCTCGCAAAGTTCGGTGCGTGCGGCGTAACCTTTGCGCTGTTTGCGCATAAGTCGCAGAAGCTGTCAAAGGCCACTGCGGCTGTGTTTGCGCCGATGTATGCCATGTGTGCGTATATGGTGGTACAGACCATGAATCCGATGTGGCTTGACTGCGTTATTGCACTTCCGCTTATCTGCTGGGGTATCGATTCACTGATAAAGGAAAACAGGTTCAGACTGCTTGTACTTTCGTTGGTATATGCGTTTGTAACAAACTTCTACATAGGCTTTATGGCGGCGATATTCTCGTTGCTGTATTTTATCTGCCGTTATTTTTCACTTGAAACATATACAGGAAACACCGGCGGTAAAATAGTCAAGAGATTTATAATCAAGGGTGAGTATTTCGCACTGTCAGGCATATTGGCGGCTATGATGAGCGCATTTATGATACTGCCCGTTTACAACTCATTACAGAACGGAAAGTTCAGCTTCACCGAGCCGGATTATTCGCTTGTTAATAATTTTGACCTTATAGATATAGCAAGAAAGCTGTTCCCGAATACTTACGACACGGTGAGAATGGAGGGACTGCCGTTTATATTCTGCGGCTCGCTGGCTTTAGTGCTTGCGGCGGGATTTTTCTGCTGTAAGGCATATGGCTTTAAGAAAAAGCTTGCGGCAGGCGCACTTATCGGTCTGCTTGTAGTAAGTATGTATATCCGTCCGGTTGATATGATATGGCACGGCGGACAGATGCCGAACTGGCTGCCTTACAGATACTCGTTTATGCTGTCGTTTGTGATAGTGGCGCTTGCGGCGCATTGCTTTGAACAGCTGAAAGAGGTCAGAGCGAGAACGGTCGGTGCAATTACGCTGAGTTATATTGCTCTTATAATATACATTGAGGCGCAGGATACATTCATCACGACGCTCGGCAGTGAGGGCAGAGAGGTATTTGACGGCATAACAGTTGCGCTCCCTGCCATAGTATTCATGGCGGTTGCGGGAATTACCGTATTTGCGGTAAGGCATTACGGCGGTGGAAAAAACGTATCAAAGACAGGCGTTATCCTTGTGACAGCGGTGATATGTGCGGAGCTTTGCTTCAACACCACAAACACGCTTACAAAGATGCACCAGGATATAACATTCTCGACAAGGGACAGCTACTTAAGCGTTATACTTCCTTTGCGTGAAAAGGTGGAAGAAATAAAGGAGCAGGACGATGGTTTCTACAGGATAGAAAAGAACTTCTTCCGCTCGGTAAACGACCCGATGGCGGTAAATATGTACGGACTGTCGCATTCAAGCAGTACGCTGAATGCAAGGGCTATAGATATGTTGGGGTATTTCGGTTTTACGTCAAACGGACACTATTCGAGATTTTCGGGTAACACTCCGCTGACAAGCGATATCTTCGGCGTGAAATATATCCTCGATTGTGCAGGCGAATCCACAGCCAACATAAAAACCGCAGATGATATAACCGTCACGGAAAACAAGGACGCTCTGCCGATAGGCTATCTTGCAGACAGCAAGGTATCATCGCTTGAGCTGTCAAAGTATGATGTATTTGACAATCAGAATAAACTGCTTAACGCTATGACGGGCGGAAACAGGGAGTTCTTCACCGTATTCTCCGCAGACGGCGAGCCTTATGTTGAAAACTGCAAGAAAGGCTCGTTTGAAAATCAGCATATAGGCTTTACGGATGTAACGGGCGAAGCAAGCGTAACATATACGATAACTGCGCCAAAGAGCGGAGAGATCTATATGTTCCTGCCGACCGACTATCAGCGTGAAGCGTCACTCTATGTAAACGGAACGTACAAGGGTATATGCTTTGAAAGCGACAACCATAATATAAAGGATCTCGGCAGATTTGAAAAGGGCGAGGAAGTAACGGTAAAGCTCGCACTGAAAAAGAGCGACCTTTACTTCAGAGAGCCGCAGTTCGCAGTATATAATGAGGAAGCGGAAACATCGGCAATAGCTCAGATGTGGGAAAAGAACGCCGATACAAAGGTCGAAAAGGTAAGCCAGACCGACATACGCTTTACGGTAAACGCAAAGAGCAATGATATACTGTTTACCACTATCCCTGCCGAAAAGGGCTGGACTGTATATGTTGACGGCGTAAAAACGGATTATGATACCGCACTGAATGATGCTCTGATGACAGTAAAGCTGTCGGAGGGCGAACACGTTGTAGAGTTCAGATTCTTTGCGGCAGGACTTGGCACGGGACTTATAGTGACGGTTATCGGTATAGCAATATTTGTCGGATTGATACTGGTGCTCAGAAAAATAAAGAAGCCTGTAAAACTGACAAAGCCTGTAAATGAAGCCGCAGATATTGACAACAGCGAAACTGATGATATAATAGAAAACGACATATCCGAAGAATCGGAGGACAAAGAATGATACTTGCAGTAGATGTCGGCAATACTAACATAGTATTCGGCGGTTTTGACAATAACGGTGAACTGAGCTTTATATCCAGGCTCAACACGCAGGTTTCCAGAATGGAAGATCAGTATGCGATAAAGCTGAAGGATATATTATCCCTTTACGGCTTTGAAAATGCGGCTGTAACAGGCTGTATCATTTCCTCTGTCGTATCGCCGATAACTCCCATACTCGAAAAAGGAATAGAAAAGCTCTGTAACGTAAAACCTATTATCGTTTCCCCCGGTATAAAAACAGGGCTTAATATAAAGATTGACGATCCGTCCGTACTCGGCAGCGACCTTGTATGCGGCGGTGTAGCGGCAAAGAGTAAATATCCTATGCCGTGCATATTCATAGATGTCGGCACCTGCCTTAAGATATTCGCACTCGACAGGAGCGGTGCGATTCTCGGCGGCGCAATAGCGCCCGGACCGAGATTATCATTCGAGGCATTGTCCGGCAAAACCGCATCTCTTCCTCTTATCGGCGCTGATTCTGTCAAAAAGATGATAGGCACAAACAGCCCTGACAGTATGAGAGCCGGCGTCATCGGCGGTATCGCCTGCATGATAGACGGCATGATAGAGCGATACGAAGAAGAGCTCGGCGAAAAGGCGACAATAGTCGCAACGGGAGGCTATGCAAGCCTTATAGCTCCGCTTTGCAGACGTGAGCTTATTGTCGATCCCGATCTTGTATTAGAGGGTCTGCATATTATCTACAAGAAAAATCAGAAGAAGTAAGCGGCATTGTGGACGGAACCGACAGGACAGGTTTCTGCGGTTACCGGCTGTGAACGTTTTCTGAACGGCGGATGATATGTAAAATATACAACCCTGCGAGGTACCTGCTGACAACAGGACTTCAGCAAAGGAGATTTTTATGTCAAACACAAACAACACACTTGCATCTACAAAAAACAAAACTGTGATGCTCACAACAATGGGACTGCTGACGGCAATAGTAGTTGTATTACAGGCTATGGCTATAGCGATCCGTTTCGGCGTATTCAACATTACTCTTGTACTCGTTCCGATAGTAGTCGGTGCGGCTCTTTATGGCTGGAAGGCGGGCGCATGGCTCGGCTTTGTATTCGGCGTAGTCGTACTGTTTACAGACGCGGGTGCTTTTCTTGCTATCAACATTCCCGGTACGATAATTACTGTGCTTCTGAAAGGAACTCTTGCAGGTGCTGCCGCAGGATTTATCTACAGTCTGTTTAGCCGCAAGAACGATATACTCGGAGTAATAGGTGCGGGTATTGTTTCACCGATAGTAAATACGGGTATTTTCCTTTTAGGCTGCCTTGTGTTCTTTTATGACACTATTGCACAGTGGGCAGCAGGTGCCGGCTTTGAAAATGTCGGTGCATATATGGTGACCGCATTCGTGGGACTTAACTTTGTTGTAGAGCTTGCAATAAATCTGGTACTCAGCTCGGCTATCGTGCTGATACTTAAGGTTGCTAAAAAGCGTATATTAAATTAAAAAACGAAGGGCGAAAAAATGGACAATAATTATTTAGCCGAGCTTCTGTTCGGTGACATCAAGACAACACCTGAGGATATGTTTGCAAAATATCCCGCAAGAACGCTTCCCGACAAGGCGGCTGTGACAAGATTCGCACCCAGCCCCACAGGCTTTATGCACATAGGCGGTCTGTATGCCGCACTTATTTCAATGTGTATGGCAAGACAGTCGGACGGTGTATTCTACCTGCGTCTTGAGGATACCGACAAAAAGCGTGAGATTGAACACGGAGCAGACGAGATAATCACATCTCTTGCACAGTATGGCGTATGCTTTGACGAGGGTGCGGCGGCAGACGGAGAAGCCGAAAAGGGCAGCTACGGACCGTACAGACAGAGTATGAGAAAAGAGATATACCAGACCTTTGCAAAGGATCTTGTTAAGCGTGGTCTTGCATATCCGTGCTTTTGCTCGGCGGAGGAGCTTGACGAAATAAGAAAGGCACAGGAGGCCGAAAAAGCCGATATGGGCTATTACGGCAGCTATGCGAAGTGCAGAAATCTGTCCATTGAAGAAATAGAAGCCAATATAAAGGCAGGCAAGGAATACGTTCTGCGTTTACGCTCAGACGGCAACGCAGAAAACAAGATAACCTGCCGTGACCTTATAAGAGGCAATATCGAAATGCCCGAAAACATAATGGACGTTGTGCTTTTAAAGTCGGACGGTATCCCTACATACCACTTTGCACACGTTGTAGACGATTTTTTGATGGGTACTACTCACGTTATAAGAGGCGATGAGTGGATAAGTTCATATCCTCTGCATGAACAGCTTTTCAGAGCAAGCGGCCTTAAAATGCCGAAGTATGCTCATATTGCCCCGATAATGAAGCTGGACGGCGGCGAGAATAAAAAGAGAAAGCTCAGCAAGAGAAAAGACCCCGAAGCCAGCGTTTCGTTCTATTCAAAAGCCGGTTTCCCTGTTCAGTCGGTGCTTGAATACCTTATGACTATCGCAAACTCAAACTATGAGGAGTGGAGAATGAAGAACCCCGATGCAGATATGTCGGAGTTTAAGTTCAAGCTTGAAAAGATGCCCGTCAGCGGCGCACTGTTCGATATGGATAAGCTGGCAAGCGTAAGCCGTGACGTTATCTCGAAGATGAGCGAGGAAACGCTCTTTGACGAGATAAGCGTATGGGCAAAGGATAACGATGAAAAGCTGAACGCTTATATCACAGCTTCCCCCGAAAAGTTCAGGGAGAGCATAAAGCTGTGGAAATATAACGGCAAGAAGGTCCGCAAGGATATTGCTAAGTGGAGCGATCTGTCGGAGATGTTCCCGTATCTTTACGGTGACGGCGTGGACGGCTATGAGTTTGACGAAAAGCTGACTGCCGACGAGCGCAAGGAATTTTTATCGGCATATATTTCGGCTTATGACCACAAGGTTGACAGCAGTGCCTGGTTTGACGGTGTAAAGGCAGTCGGCGAGCCTTTAGGCTTCTGCCCCAACATCAAGGAATACAAGGCAAATCCCGACGCTTACAAAGGCTCGGTTGCCGATGCCTGCGGAATACTCAGAGTAGCGATAACCGGCAGAAAAAATTCCCCCGACCTGTATACTATAATGCAGATGCTCGGTGAAGAAGAAACACTTAAGCGCTTAAAAGCGGCAATGGCTGACTGATAACAAATAACTGAACAAAAAGCAAACCGCCAACGGTAACTGACCGTTGGCGGTTATTGCTTTGATGGTATTACAGCTTTATATTGGCTGTATTTATTCTGTTTATTGCTCTCTTGAGCTTGTACTCGGCAATATCAAGAGCACGCTGATCGTCCTTGTACTGCTTCATACGCTCTTCTGCAAGAGCCTTTGCCTTTTCGGCACGCTCGACATCTATCTCGTCTGCCCATTCAAACGACTGGGCAAGTATTGATGTCTGATCCTTTGTGACCTCGACTATACCCGAAGAAACTGCGCCTATGCGTACAGCTCCGTCAATGCGTATCTTTGCCTGTCCTATTGTCAGCGCCGCAACATATGGCTCGTGCTTTGCAAGTATGCCCTTGTCACCGACGGTAGTACGGACGATAACGCTTTCAGCCATACCGTCATATACTACTCCCTCCGGGGTAAGGATCTTCAGTTTGAATTCTGTCATATCATCTTTCCTTTCCGCGGGAGTTATAAGAACAATACCAAATCTTCAAAATTTTCATCGGCGATGTTCGCAAGTGCGGAATAACTGCCGTTTGCGTAAGAAACGGAATAGTCTTTTGTAAAATACGATATTTTACTTACGCTGCCGTTTTTAACGCTTATTGTAACGATAAAATGTTCATCTGCGGGCACGGCGGCTTTCTGTCTTACCATATCAGCGGTAAGGCTGTCGCCGTTTTCGTTGTACAGTGAAAGTGCGACGCTTTCAAGCGCTTTTGCTTTTCTCTGCACGTCCGAAACCGTTTCACTGCTTGCAATAGCACCCGTAACATCGTTTCCGGGCTTTGTTGAAGCAGACGGTGCGGGTGATACATCTGTGCGCTTTTTTGTAGTTACAATGACCGACGATTCCTGCGCCGTTGTTTCAGGGGTCGGCAGAGGGGTCAGAATATCATCGTCCTTTACAGGTCCGCTTGCTATAAACGGCAGACCTGCTATAAGCAGTGCCAGTAAAAGGGCGGTTATCGTTACCGGGCTGAAATAACCCTTGTTATTACGCCTTCTCATTCTTAGCCTTTTCAACAGCTTCGTCGATAGTGCCGACGAACAGGAATGCCGACTCAGGAAGATCGTCGTGTTTACCCTCGATGATCTCCTTGAAACCTCTTATCGTTTCCTTGAGCGGAACATACTTACCCTTCATACCCGTAAACTGTTCTGCAACGGAGAACGGCTGAGATAAGAAACGCTGAATCTTTCTTGCTCTTGATACGGTCAGCTTGTCGTTGTCGTCAAGCTCGTCCATACCGAGAATAGCGATAATATCCTGTAACTCGTTATAACGCTGGAGTATCGACTGTACCTGTCTTGCAACCTCGTAATGCTCCTCGCCGACTATCTCGGGAGTGAGTATTCTTGATGTACTGTCAAGGGGGTCAACAGCGGGGAAGATACCCATTGATGAAATGTTTCTTGAAAGTACCGTTGTAGCGTCAAGGTGTGCGAATGTTGTAGCAGGCGCAGGGTCGGTAAGGTCGTCCGCAGGAACGTAAACCGCCTGTACCGATGTGATTGAGCCTTTCTTTGTAGAAGTGATACGCTCCTGCAAAGCACCCATTTCGGTCGCCAGCGTAGGCTGATAACCAACGGCTGAGGGCATACGTCCGAGAAGGGCGGAAACCTCAGAGCCTGCCTGTGTGAATCTGAATATATTGTCTATGAAGAGCAGTACGTCCTGACCTTCTTTGTCACGGAAGTACTCAGCCATCGTAAGACCTGAGAGGGCTACTCTCATTCTTGCTCCGGGCGGCTCGTTCATCTGACCGTAAACAAGCGTTGTCTTTTCGATAACGCCGGACTCGGTCATTTCGTTGTAAAGGTCGTTACCCTCACGGGTACGTTCACCGACACCTGTGAATACCGAAAGACCGCCGTGCTGTTTAGCGATGTTGTTGATAAGCTCCATAATAAGTACGGTCTTACCGACACCGGCACCGCCGAACAGACCTATCTTACCGCCCTTGAGGTAAGGTGCGATAAGGTCTACGACCTTGATACCCGTTTCAAGTACCTGTGTTGAACCCTCCTGCTCCTCGAATGACGGAGCGGGACGGTGGATTTCCCATTTTTCTTCTGTTTCGGGCTGGGGCTTGTTATCAACAGCCTCACCGAGCAGATTGAATATTCTTCCGAGGGTCTGTCTGCCTACGGGAACCTTTATTGATGCGCCCGTATCTACTGCCGGAAGTCCTCTTACAAGTCCGTCCGTACTGCCCATAGCAATGCAGCGTACCGTATCGTCGCCGATATGCTGTGCTACTTCTACGGTCAGCTTTTTGCCCTCGTGTTCTATCTCTATGGCGTTAAGCAGGTTAGGCAGATGCTCCGGGGGGAACTTTATATCAAGTACCGCACCGATAATCTGCACAACCGTGCCGATATTCTGTGGCATAGATCAGTCCTGTCCTTTCTTATTAATTCAGCGCATTAGCACCCGATACGATCTCGTTAAGCTCATTCGTGATCTTTTCCTGTCTTGCACGGTTGTACATAAGTGACAGGCTTGCGATCATTTCCTCCGCATTGTCCGTTGCGTTTTCCATAGCTGTTCTTCTGGCGCCCAGCTCCGATGCGTAGCTTTCGTTTACCGCACACATGATAAGGCTCGTTATGAGCTTTGGTATCACACGGTTGAAAACCGCTTCAGGACTTGGGTCATAGGTAGTGCCTGCCTTGTTTTCGGGTACTGCCTTGCCTGTCGGAGCGTCTATGGGGAGAACGGGCATACGGGTAGGGGTCTGTACAAGAGGAGATACGAACTGCGTAAAGAACAGCTCTATCTCATCGACCTCTCCCTTTGTGAAAAGATCTGTCGCTATCTGCGCTATATCGGCAGCGTCTGCCGTTTTGATATGCTCCGCAATGCCGGGGAACTGCGCCACTACGTCATATTCGTGCTTTGTAAAGAACTCCGCAGACTTCTTGCCGACAGCTATTATCTTAGGCATATATTCATTGCCGTGAGTCTGCTGTACCAGCTTCAGTATATTGGAGTTGTAACCGCCTGCAAGACCTCTGTCGCCCGCAATTACAATGAACAGACGGTTCTTTACCTCTCTGTGTCTTGTATATACGGTGCTTAAGTTCTCCGTTTCGCCTGCAATGCGGCACATTAGGGAATACTGTGCATCAAAGAACGGACGTGCGTCTTCGGCACGGAGCTTTGCCTTTCTGAGTTTGGAAGAAGCAACAAGCTCCATAGCCTTCGTTATCTGCATAGTGGACTCAACGCTTTTTACTCTGCGCTTGATGTCCTTCATATTTCCCGAAGCCATGCAAAGCCTCCTTTATCGGATATTATCACTGTCGATATAAGTCGTCTTTTTATAGAACAGCTCTAAAACCGTGAGCGCAAGGGTGAGTGCGGATATGCTTAAAGCAACGATGCTCAGTACAAGTGATGCCTTTTTCATAACTATTCTTCCTTTCGCTTGATTCTTATATCTTAGTCTTAAACGTACTTCTCCGAGAAATCCTTAAGAGCCGCCTTCAGCTTTTCTTCGTTATCGGGAGTGAGTACCTTTTCTTCTCTTATGCTTGCTGTAATATCGGGGTGAGCTTCTTCCATGTGCTTATAGAGGTCACGCTCAAAGTCGCCGACCTTTTCAAGCGGAATGTCCTTAAGATAGTTGTTGATTACGGCATAGATGATTATGACCTGATTTTCAACAGCTACAGGAGAGTTCTGTCCCTGCTTCAATATCTCAACGATACGCTCGCCCTTTGCAAGACGTTCCTTTGTATCCTTATCAAGATCCGAGCCGAACTGCGAGAAGCTCTGCAGCTCTCTGAACTGCGAATATTCGAGCTTCAGAGTACCGGATACCTTCTTCATAGCCTTTATCTGAGCGTTACCGCCGACACGGGATACCGAGATACCGGGGTTAACCGCAGGTCTTACACCTGAGTGGAACAGCTCTGTTTCAAGGAATATCTGACCGTCGGTTATCGAAATAACGTTGGTCGGGATATATGCAGAAACGTCGCCTGCCTGTGTTTCGATTATAGGCAGTGCGGTGAGCGAACCGCCGCCGTAGTCCTCGTTTAAGTTAGCAGCTCTTTCGAGCAGTCTTGAATGAAGATAGAATACGTCGCCGGGGTAAGCCTCACGTCCGGGCGGACGCTTGAGGAGCAGAGAAAGTGCTCTGTAAGCCACAGCGTGCTTGGACAGGTCATCGTAGATTATGAGTGCGTCCTTGCCCTTTTCCATGAAGTATTCACCCATGGTGCATCCCGAATAGGGAGCAATGTACTGTAAGGGCGCAAGCTCACTTGCGGTAGCTGAAACTACTATCGTGTAGTCCATAGCGCCTGCGGCGGTGAGCTGTTCAACTACATTTGCAACCGTAGAAGCCTTCTGACCTATAGCAACGTATATACAAATTACGTCTGTTTTCTTCTGATTTATGATCGTATCAATCGCAATGGCGGTCTTACCTGTCTGTCTGTCGCCGATAATCAGCTCACGCTGACCTCTTCCTATCGGTATCATGGAGTCGATAGCCTTGATACCTGTCTGAAGCGGAACATTAACAGATTTTCTCGTAATGATACCTGGTGCGATCTTCTCGATCGGGCGTGTTTCCTTTGCGAGTATAGCGCCCTTGCCGTCGATGGGCTGTCCCAGTGCGTTTACTACTCGTCCGAGCAGTTCCTCACCTACGGGTACAGATACGACAGAGCCTGTACGCTTTACTGTATCGCCCTCTTTGATCTCGGCATCTGAGCCCAGCATAACCGCACCGACAAAGTCCTGCTCTAAGTTGAGCGCCATGCAGCGAACGCCGTTCTCAAATTCCAGCAGCTCGTTCATCATACACTTTTCAAGTCCGTGTATACGAACAATACCGTCACCTACAGTTACAACAGTACCTGTATCTTCAAGACGGATTTTTGAGCCGTAGTCCTTGATCCGGGATTTAATTATGCCTGTTATTTCATCCGGGCGTAAATCCATTGGAGGTTCTTCCTTTCGTATTTTTTTACCGTCTGACGATTTTTATGTCAGTCGATAGTTCCGGCAATATCAGCCTTAAGCTGTTCGAGCCTTGCCTTGACGCTTCCGTCGATAGTCGTATTGCCGTAGCTGATAACAACGCCGCCGATGAGCTTATCATCGGTTTTCAGCGTCATATTAACGGTCTTACCCGTAATCTCAGCCATTTTTGCTCTGATCTTTTCAGCAGCCGTATCCGAAAGAGGCATTGCAGAGGTTACAGTAACATCCGCTATACCGAGCTTTTCGTTATACAGCCCTGTGAAGTATGCCAGTATCCGCTCAAAGTCGGGCAGCCTGTCGTTTTCGGTAAGAATGCACAGAAAGTTCACTACAAACTTATGCGCCTTTCCGTCAAAGACCTCTTTTACAAGCGCTGTCTTTTCTTCGATCGGGATTGTAGGAGTACGCAGCAGCTTTATAAAGTCCGGCTCGGCGGCAAATACCTCCGAAACGCCTTTAAGCTGTCCGAGAATGTCGGGCAGAGCCTTTTCATCCTCTTCGGTAACAAGAGAGAACAATGCGTCGCCGTATGTCTTGTCAACAGCAGCCATTTCAGTTCTCCTTTCCTATCTGCGACAGAACAGAGTCGATTATCTTCTCGTTGTCCTGTGCGTTTATCTCCTTCTCGGCAACCTTTGAAGCCGCCATAACTACCATATCGGAAATTTCTTCCTTTATCTCGTTTACCGCACGCTTCTTTTCACGCTCGATAGATTCTTCCGCACGCTGTTTCATAGAAGCGGCTTCTTCATTAGCGGCAGAGATGATTTCGTCCTCTCTTGCCTGTGCCTTCTTTGTAGCGTCGGCTACAATGCGGGCTGCCTCTTCCTTTGAGGTTTCAAGGCGATGCTCGTAGTCTGCCTTTACTGCGGCGGCCTCTTCCTTCGCCTTCTGTGCGTCGTCCATATCCTTGTTTACTGTCTTTGCACGCTCGTCAAGAATCTTGCAGACGGGCTTGTGCAGAAAGAAGAAATAAAGCAGAACGATGATGAGCGTGTTGATCAGAGTGAAGACTATAGTGTTAAGATCTATGCTGACCAGAGAAAACTTTGCCTGCTCGGCGGCTTCCTCGGCTATTCTCAGCATATCCGTCATTTCACTTCAATCCTTTCGTGTTGTAGTCTGCCAGAGATTAAAGCTGGCTGATGAAGGGGTTTGCGAACATCAGCAGCAGAGCGATAACGAGTGAGTAAAGACCTGTGGTTTCCGCAAGAGCGTCACCGATGATCATTGTTCTCGTGATTGCGCCCGAAGCCTCGGGCTGTCTGCCGATCGCTTCAACAGCCTTACCGCCGCAGAAGCCTTCACCGATACCGGGGCCAAGACCTGCGATCATAGCAAGACCTGCACCTATTGCAGATGCGCCCAGTACGATTGCCTGTGATAAGTTTTCCATATCAAAGTCCTCCGTCATTTTATTCTACCTGTCGGTAGATTATTGTTATTTATTACACCACAGTTTCCTGTGGGGGTAAACTGTTTAGTCATCTCCGCATTCTGCCATTGAAACGTAAGCCATTGTCAGTGTGCAGAAGATATAAGCCTGAATGAATGCCGAGAACAGGTCAAAGTACAGCGAGCATACAGCCGGTATACCGATAGACGCAAGGCCGTTTGCTACCTGTCCTAAAGCAAAGTAGATAAGTCCTCCGATTACAGAGCCTGCGAGGATATTTGCAAAGTGACGCAGTGTCTGTGAAACGGGGTTTGCTATATCACCGATTATATTGAACGGGAGCATAAAAGGCATAGGCTCGATGAAGCCCTTGAGATAGCCCTTGATACCGCCTGTTTTCAGCTTGTTTCTGAGCGTCAGAACAAATGTCGTGATGCCCCATGCGGCTATTACGGACAGATCCGAGGTCGGACATCTGAAGCCGAAAAGACCCATAAGGCTCGAAAGAATCGAGAAGCAGAAAAGTCCGCCTATATAAGGGGTATATTTTCTGTATTTTTCGCCCATGGTATCACGCACCATATTGTTGAAGAAGTTTACAAGATACTCAGCCGCCATCTGTCTGCGTGAGGTCGATCTCACCTTGAGGTTTCTGCCGAGTATGAAGAATACAATGCCGAGTACCAGCATTACTATCCACTGTACAACGATGCTCTCGCTGATTACTACGTTGTAGCTTCCTATATCAAAGCTGATTGATTTAAGCGGTCCTTCTACGGAGAATTCCGCCATAGGTTTTATAAGGTCTGTCATTTTCTAATGCTCCTCCCTTATTTTTACGGGTCGTTCCCGTAATGAATATTTTATATTTTTATATAAATTTAATGTTAAGTCAGCGATTGTAAATTGCTGTCAGAAATTGCTTTTTTCCTTGAACGCCGTCACGGTATATGCAATTTTCGGCACGAACAGCGGAAGCACGGCTGTGACGGGATTGATAATTTTAAAGAACATCAGCACGCCGAGAATTATAAACGTGCCGATATACCTTGCTCCGTAGCTGCCGTTCATAGCGAGCTTTGCGGATTTCTCGGTCAGAGTTATCGCTTTTTCCGCACTGATCGCCATAAGAACAAAGTTCAGCGCGGAAACCGCAGTTCCTGCTGCTGCACCCGTAAGCAGTGTATAGTCGCCTATTCCCGAAATCATCAGGATAACGCTGACTATTCCAAGCAATACAAGCGCACCGATATAGTACGGCAGCAGCGCCATACATTCCTTGAATGAGGTCGTTTCGGTAATTTTCTTTTTCATATTTACAGCTTCCTGTCACGGCGGTCATCGTCGTAATAGTCATTGTCACGGCGGTCCGAAAGGTATTTATAGGTTTTCTTATCGTCCTTTCCGCCGTACATTTTTATAAGGTTCTTAAGATAAGTTCCCACTCCCGAGATCATCGTGATTATTCCTGCAAATACAAGCAGGATCATCACCCACGACGGCAGAGAAAATTTATTTACCAGTACACTGCCGCCCCAGATAAATATCAGCAGGGGAGTGATTACCAGAAAGCCTATCTGACTTACGACAGCATAGACTTTAAGAGGGTTGTCCTTTTTGTTCATTTATCAGTAAACCAGCTTCTGAAGCCGCCACTCGCCGTTCACCTTGAGCATATTGGCAGTGACTTTCTTTGTGTTACTGTCGTCTGAACCGGATGATGCGTTTTCAGCGGAGGATGTTTCTTCCGCCGGGTTCAGCTCAACTATTATATCACACTCTGTATTTGACTTGGGGTGAAGGGTAAATTTTGCGTTTGACCAGGTGTAGTCATAGGCGATAGCCTTGAATCTGCCGTTTTCGTCAACCATGCTTACGTCAAGACCGATACCCTTGTTGCCGTCATCGTCTGTTTCCTCGGCATATACAGCGACATTGTCACCGTTTATGTTTGTGAGGATACGCTTTGCCTCTTTTTCAACGAATGTTGAGTTTACAAGGGTTTCTATATCGGAAATTGTTTTGTAATTGTCGCTCTTTACGGTATAATATCCGTCCTCGGGAACGTTGTTGTACGGTTCAGCCTGGTGGGGAAGTCCGTACTGGAGAAAAATTCTGAATACTTCGCAGTTGTTCTTGATAAGAGTTACCGCATTCATATTCATCTCTTCGTTTATCTCGTCAGAGGGAACGTAATTATACTGATTATCCTGTATCTGCTGCTGTGAGGTCTGGTACAGCAGGAATAAAGTTGTTGCGATTGCAAGGACAGCCACAACGATTGTGGCGATTGTAGCCGCTGTGTTTTTCTTACTCATGGACACCTCCGTAAAAGTGGTTTATACTACATTATACAACTTAGCGTCAAAAATTTCAAGCGGTTTCACAGGATTTTCGGATTACGAGGTTTAACTGTGAAGCAAGGTTAAATATTAACAAGTGTTAACTTGAGCCCCTTTTATTTTGAATTCGGCTTTCTGCCTGTAAGGAACGAAACGCTTCTTTCTATTGATGTGCGGACGTGTTCCATTTCCTCGCTGTGGAGCTTTCCTGCGTTGCGGTAGTCAAAGCTGTTGCAGAAGTCGTTTACATCGCTGTTGAGCTTTGTTATGTATTCCTGCATTATCGTGTCCATAACCTTTACAAACTCTGCCCTGTCGTTCTTTGCCATCTTTGATTCACTCAGCTGTACAAGATAGTGGTAGTGAGGCATACAGAAGCATTCCTGCGACTTGAACAGGTTCTTGAATCTGCCGTCCTTTGCAAACATTGTGAACACCGTTTCAAGCATATGGTCAACGCCCCACTGTACCTTTGAGCAGACAAAGCAGGTATCGCCTACTGCACCTGCCTTTTTAGCCTTTGCGTCCCTGGGTGCAAATAAACCTTTCTTCTCGAAAATATTGCCTCTAAGTACCTCGAGATGACTGTTGAGCATAAGACCGAGCGACAGGCGGTTGTTCTGCATCATAAGCTGCTGATAGTGCGTAAAGCAGAAGCCGAGCCTGTTGGTATCCTGCCTTACGTCAGGTTCCATCATAGCCGCTCCCATTATATATTCGCAGATATGCTCCTCAACCGTATCTCTCATACGGCAGATAGGACAGCCCTCACGAGGCTCGAATACTTCGTTTACCGGTATTGTAAGTATGCTTTCTCTCACTTTTTTCAGTTCCTTTCAGAAAATTCGGCAAATGCGGAAAATACCGCAGGATTTAAAAGCCGTGTCGGTTTATAGGGGGACAAAAGAAAAATTTTTTCACGTCGGACTTGTAATTTCCCTGTTAATATTGTATTATATATAACGGAAATAATCAAGACTAAATCAAAAATTTTTCCGATGTAAAAACAGATAACGGCAGATGATAAAGATAAAATGGATTACACTTTTACTTGCAAGGGATTTGATATAAGGCGCACGCTTTTCTGCGGGCAGGCTTTCCGCTGGAAAGAGCTTGACGGCAGATTCTGCGGTATAGCAGGCGGCAGATATGCCGAAATATCCGACAACGGCGACAGCACTTATACTGTTCACGGCATAGAAAAAAGAGATATTTCTTACTGGCAGTCATACTTTGACCTTGATACCGACTATGACGTATTGATAAAACAGTTTTCCGAGGATGAGCATATGAAGCTTGCCTGCAAGGAAAATCCGGGCATAAGGGTACTCAGGCAAGAGCCGTTTGAAACGCTTATCAGCTTCATAATCTCGCAGAACAATAATATCAAGCGTATCACGGGTATTATTGACAGGCTGTGTGAGAGCTTCGGAGAAAAGACGGACAGAGGCTATATGTTCCCCACGCTTGAAAAGCTTGTCGGAGTTACCGCCGAGGACTTAGCACCGCTGAGAGCAGGCTTCAGAGCAAGGTACATAGTTGACGCAGTAGAAAAGCTGAGTAGCGGCGAGGTTTCCCTTGACGGTATAAAAGCTATGGATACCACAGCGGCAAGGGAAGAACTTAAAAAGATAAAGGGCGTCGGCGATAAGGTAGCCGATTGCGTACTGCTTTTCGGTTATCATAAGACGGACGCTTTTCCGAGAGATGTATGGATAAAGCGTATCGAGCAGAAATTATATCCCGACGGCCTGCCGGAATGTATAAAGGGCAACGAGGGGATAGCACAGCAGTTTTTGTTCGATTATGCGAGAACGCACGAGATCTGACGGAGATAAAAAATGGTTAACATAGGCAACGAATGGGACGAGCTGCTTGCAGACCAGTTCCAAAGCGAATATTACAGAAAGCTGAGAGCTTTTCTTGTCGATGAATATAACAGATACAATGTATATCCGCCTGCGGATTGCATTTTCAACGCACTGAAATACACGCCGTACTCAAAGGTAAAGGCGGTGCTTTTAGGTCAGGACCCATATCACGGTCCGGGACAGGCGCACGGACTTTGCTTTTCGGTAAAGCGTGGAGTTATGCCGCCCCCGTCGCTGAAAAATATCTTCACCGAGATACACAGCGACCTTGGCATAGACTTTGATATGTCGGTGGGCGAGCTTACCGACTGGGCAAGGCAGGGAGTTCTTATGCTGAACACCTCGCTTACCGTCCGTGAGGGTATGGCGGGAAGTCACAGGGGAAAAGGCTGGGAGATACTTACCGACAGGATAATCGAGCTTTTAAACGAGCATGACGTGCCTACGGCATTTATCTTATGGGGAAACAACGCAAAGTCCAAAATGCCGCTTATCACAAATCCGAAGCACGCAGTATTCACGGCGGCGCACCCAAGCCCGCTGTCGGCATATAACGGATTTTTCGGCTGCCGTCATTTTTCAAAGGTCAACGAATTTTTGAAAAGCAACGGCATAGAACCGATCGACTGGAGCATACATTGACCGTAAATACGGACAAAGACAATAAGAGAACGGAAGAAGGATATAGCTTATGATATGTGTTACAGGCGATCTGCACGGTGATATAACACGATTCAGGTCACCGGCGCTGAAAAAGCTCAGACGTGGCGACGCACTGATAATTACGGGCGATTTCGGCTGTATTTGGGACGGCAGTAAAAAGGAAAAGAAAATGCTTAAAAAGCTCGGCAAAAAGAAGTACAACGTGCTTTTTGTAGAGGGCGTACACGAAAATTTCGACCTGCTCGAAGAATATCCCGTAGAGCAGTGGTGCGGCGGTAAAACAAGGCTTATATCGGGCAATCTGCGTCAGCTTATGAGAGGGCAATATTATACAATTGCCGAAAAGACCGTGTTTGCTTTCGGCGGCGGTCAGAGCGAGGAAAACAACAGCTATCTTGAGCCTGACGATGAGAAGAGCTGGATAAAGGAGCTTCCGACCGATGAGGAGCTTGAAGAAGGGCTTCGCAACCTTGAACAGCACGGCAACGAGGCGGATTTCATAATCAGCTATGAGCCGCCCGCAAGAATGATAGAGTTCATCGACATAGGCAAAACCAGCCGCAACCATATAAATACATATCTTGACAAGGTGCTTGATACGGCAAAGTTTAAGATGTGGTATTTCGGTAAAAGGCATATAAACAAGCTGATACCGCCAAGATACCGCTGTATATTCGATGCGGTCGATGTAGCGGACGATACACGGCTTCCGAAGCAGAAAAAGCAGAAGCCCGAAAAGGTGAAGAAAGAAAAACACGAAAAGAAAACAAAAAAGGATAAAACAGCAGGAGAAGAGGATTAAATCCTCTTTGATATAAAAAACTCCGTATACAAGAAAGGATCTAAAGATATGGCAGAATTTAAGTATGAAATAACACAGGAGCTTGGCGTTATCAGCGAGGGCAAGTACAACATTGAGCTTAATATGGTAAGCTGGAACGACAGAGAGCCTAAGTATGATATTCGTTCATGGGCGCCCGACCACAGCAGAATGGGCAAGGGCATTTCGCTCACAGAAGAAGAAATGGAGCGTCTGGTCGAGCTGTGGAACACAAGAAACGAAGAGGATAGCTTTGAAGAATAATATCAGAGAAGAATAATTACTGAAAGGGAAACAAAAATGGAAAAGTTACTCGGAATGACACCCCCTATGGGCTGGAACAGCTGGAACACGTTCACCTGGGAGATAAACGAAGAGCTTATAAAGCAGGCGGCTGACGCATTCATCGAAAACGGACTCAAGGACGCAGGCTATGAATATGTTGTTATAGACGACTGCTGGAGCGAAAAGCAGAGAAATGAAAAGGGCGAGCTTGTGCCTGATCATTGGAAGTTCCCGAACGGCATCAAGCCTGTAGCTGATTATGTACACTCTAAGGGACTTAAATTCGGCATCTATTCATGTGCCGGCACGCATACCTGCGCAGGTCACCCCGGCAGCTTCGAGCACGAATTTCAGGACGCAGAAACGTTCGCAGAGTGGGGTGTCGACTACCTGAAATATGACTATTGCTATAAGCCTGTGCATATACCCGGTGAGATACTCTACAAGCGTATGTCTACCGCCCTCAGAAACTGCGGCAGACCGATAATGTTCTCCGCTTGCAACTGGGGTAATGACGATATATACAAGTGGATAAGAGAGAGCGGCGCTCATCTTTTCCGCTCGACAGGCGATATTCAGGATAACTGGGAGTCGATAAAGCGCCTTGCGCTGTCGCAGATGGGCAACGAGTGTTACGGCGGCTGCTTCTGTCACAATGATATAGATATGCTCGTAGTCGGTATGCACGGCGGCTCGAACAACCAGTACATAAACGGCGAGAGCGACGATCAGTTCGGCAATAAGGAAGGCAAGGGTCTTGGCGGCTGTACCGATACAGAGTACAAGACGCATTTCTCACTGTGGGCAATGATGAATTCACCGCTTATGATTGGCTGTGATATACGTCACATGACCGACAGGACAAAGGAGATACTGACCAATAAGGAAGTTATCGCAATAAACCAGGATATCGAGTGCAGAGGACCCTACCGTATAAGCCAGTGGAACAACCCCGAAAACGTATTCTCACTTGTAAAGCCGCTCGCCAACGGCGACTACGCTATAGGTATGTATAACTTCAGCGATGTGCCTGCGGAGATGTCGTTACAGTTCTGGGATATAGGTCTCAGCACGGCGGCAGGCAGAGGTCTTGAAATGCACGACTGCTGGTCGCACGAGGATATCGGCAGATTCTCCGAGAGATATGTAACTACCTTACAGCCTCACGACTGTGCGGTATATACTGCAAAGGTAGTAAAGCTGTAATGGCAAACTACAAGACCTGCAAGAAGTGCGGCGCTTTGCTTGGCGGCGATGATATAGCGATCTACAGAAAGCTGGTCACACGCAACGCCGATGAGTTTTTCTGCATAGACTGCCTTGCGGAGTATTACAACACTACCCGTGAGGTGATAGAGGAACGCATAGCGTATTACAGGAAAAGCGGAGAATGTACGCTGTTCCGTTAAGAAAAAATGATATATGATAAAAGGCGGTCGCAGGATTTGCGGCCGCCTTTTTATCGTTATAAAAATCAGAACGGATAACGGAAAATCCGCTACCCGCAATAACAATATGGTTATTTTCCCACGCAGAAGCGTGAAAATATCCTGTCTATTACCTCTTCGCTTGCGGTTTTTCCGCTAAGCTCATAAAGGCTGCTAAGCGCCGCTTCAAGCTCAAGTCCTGCAACGTCTGCGGTCATACCGCCGTGAAGTGCATTGTATGCTCTGTCGACCGCCGCCTGTGCCGATAAGGCGCACTGTCGCTGACGCTCGTTTGCAAGAAAGCCTGCGCCAGCGTCAAGGTTGCTTATTCCGCAACGCTGTTTTATCGCCTGTTCAAGCTCGTCTGCGCCGCCACCCGTCTTTGCGCTGATTATTACCGCTTTACCGAGTTCGCTTTCTATAAATGCCGTGTCCGCCCTTGCTTCAAGGTCGGATTTATTTATTATCGGGATTACCGTCTTGCCGTGGAGAAGCTCTATCAGCCGCTTGTCGTCATCGGACAGCTCTCTTGAACCGTCAAATACCGCAAGGATAAGCTGTGCTGTGCCTATACGTTCTATCATACGCTGTACGCCGATGTTCTCGACAGTATCTTCTGTTTCCCTTATGCCTGCGCAATCAGCTAACTTCAGCATTATATCGCCAAGCTGTACCGTATCCTCGACTATATCACGGGTAGTACCCTCAATATCGGTCACTATGCTCTTCTGTACTCCTGTAAGCCGATTCATAAGCGTTGACTTTCCTGCGTTGGGCTTTCCGACTATGGCTGTGGCGATGCCGTTTCTGAGTATCTCTCCGCAGTCATACGTTGCTATAAGGCTGTCGATATTTTCTTTTACGGCGGTGACGCTTTTCAGCCAGTCCGCCTTTGCTATTTCGTCCTCGTCCTCGCTCTCGTCGGGATAATCTATCCATACGGCTATCTCCGATGTAATAGCAATTATCTCCTCGCACAGTGCCTCTATCCTGCGGTATAATGCGCCGTCCGTCTGCGCTCTCGCACAGGAAAGAAGCTGATCGTTGCCTGCGTTTATAAGGTCAATTACACCCTCTGCTTCTGTCAACGACAGCTTGCCGTTTACAAGTGCCTGCTTTGTAAACTCGCCTGCCTGAGCCATTACCGCTCCTGCGGATAATACCGCCTGCAGTACCCTTTTGGTAACGTGGATGCCGCCGTGACAGGTTATCTCGGCTGTGTTTTCTCCGGTATAGCTGTGGGGCGCACGGAAGATTAAAAGCACTCCGTCATCGAGCTTTGTACCGTCTGCCGTAATATCTCCGTATGCGGCGGTATAGCCGGCCATCTTTTCAATATCACGCAAGGGGTACTTCGGTATAAATACCTTTGCCGCAACTTCAAGTGCGTCCGCTCCGGATATTCTTATCATTGAAACACCGCCGCTTGCCATAGGTGTTGATATTGCCGCTATGCAGTCTGCCATTATATCTTAATCCTTCTTACCGAATAATTTTGCGAAAAAGCCTTTTTTTGTCGGCTTTTCGTCTGTCTGTTCTTCCGTTTCGTCTTTGTCCGTACTGTCGCTGTCATCGTCGTTATCGTAATAGCTTTCTTCCTCCTCTTCGGAAAGCGCCGTTTCGATAAAGCTCTTTTTGAGCAGCTCCTCTCCGCTTTCGTTAAGCGTATATGTCCACAGCTCTGTCGGAGTATTTATAACAAAATCGTCTATATTATCAAGGCTGAGAAGCGTCTGAAGCCGCTCGCCCATAGTATCTATCACCTGCTCCTCCATACCTGAGAAAAATTCCTCGCAGGTTATGTTATACTCATCGGCAGGATTCTTGCCGCCTATTCTCGTAAGGTGGATACCGTCACGCAGATAGGAGGTGTAATCGAGATAATCGCTCCAGTATTCGTTTATTACCTGTAATATGACACGCTTCTGCAGGGCGTTTACCTTGTCCTCGCCGAACTTCTGTGCGGCGGTGCTGTAATCATCGGCAAATTCGTTCTGCCATATATCGACCTCAGACTCGCCTGTCAGGAATGCTTTTCTTCTGCCGAACACTGCATCACGGTGCTTTTCGCCTATCATAGTGAACTTAAGCAGACGTTTACGCAACTCGAGCGTATCACCCTGTGCTATACGCTGAATGCGGTCTACCTCACGCAGTACAATCTTATCGTCAATCGGTCTGCCCGTTTCGGCGGTGGGATAATGCCTTTTCGGTATTAACTTCTTTATTTCGTATTTTGTCATTATCTCGTCTTCAAGTGAGATTATGAAACGGCTCTCGCCCACATCGCCCTGTCTGCCGCTTCTGCCGCGCAGTTGCATATCGCCTCGTTCGCTCTCGCTCATAAATGTGCCGAGTATAAGCAGACCGCCAGCCGCTACAGCCTCGTCCTTCTGCGATTCGTCAGCGCCGCCCAGCTTTATGTCAACACCTCTGCCCGACATATTGGCTGATATGGTGACAGTGCCGGGTCTGCCGGCTTCCTTTATTATCTCAGCTTCAAGCTCATCGTTCTTTGCGTTTAGTATGTTTGCGGTGATACCCTCTGCCGCAAGACGTTCATTCAGCTCTTCACTCAGCTCTATGCTTGACGTTCCGACAAGCACAGGCTGATTCTTTGCGTGGGCGGTCTTTATGCAGTCAATAATTGCGTTGTCCTTTGCCGCTTTTGTGAGATATACTTCATACGGGTGATCGACACGTCTGCAGGGCGTATGGGTAGGTATAACGGTTACCTTAAGGTCGTATAACTGCCAGAACTCGTCCTCCGAGCTTTTCGCAGTACCGGTCATACCGCTGAGAAGCGGATAACGGCGCAGATAGAACTGCATAGGCACAACGCCCATTATAACGCCTCTGCTCGTACAGGTGATGCCCTCTTTAAGCTCGACGGCAGGCTGTAATGAGCCGGGATAGCGGCGGTTCTCTGCCGCTCTGCCGGTAAACTCGTCTATTATTCTTATATTACCGTCCTTGACGATATAATCGACGTCCTTTTTAAGCAGGAAGCACGCTTTAAGGCAATCCGTAATGCGTATCAGAAGCTCGTTGTTCTCTTCGTCATAAAGCCCCGAGCCGTCCGTTATAAGCTCCTCGCACTTATCCTCGCCCTTTTCGGTAAGGTAGATAGTGCCAAGCTCCTCGTTTATCTCATACATACTGCTGTCAAAATCCTTGACAAACTCGTATACCTCGGGCAGCTTTTCATCGGGCTTTACGGCGGTTTCGCCTGCTATTACAAGCGGTACTCTTGCCTCGTCAATCATCATGCTGTCAGCTTCATCGGCTATGCAGAAGTCGAAATCCGTCTGCACGCAGTCCTCGGGCGTATTTGCAACGAAGTCACGCAAAAAGTCAAAGCCTGCCTCTCTTGCGGTTATATATACTATCTGATTTTTATACATCTCTTTTTTGTCCGCAATATCGGTCGAATGCAGGATACAAGCCGAGCTTATGCCGAGTGCGTCATATATCGGCTTCATCCACTCGCTGTCACGCTTTGCAAGATAATCGTTGAAGGTGAGTATTCTGACATTGTGACCGTTTTTCGCCATATAGCTTGCGGCAAATGCGGCGCAAAGCGTTTTGCCCTCGCCCGTTTTCATCTCGGTAATCCTGCCCTTTGTAAGCTCTGCGGCGGCGGTAAACTGTTCGTCATAAGGGATAAGACCGAGGTATTTCTTGCTTGCGATAGCGCAGGCGGCGAATATCTCATTCATATCCGTACTGTCTTTAAGCTCGTCTATTGTGCCGACCTCGGCGAGTGAACGTATTTTTTCGATGGATATATAAGTTTCAGCCATTTTTGCTGTCCTTTCAGAATAGAATTATTGCAGTGCCGTGAAAATGGCATTTCAAAGCCGTCTATATCGTTTATTTTACCACAGTGAAATGAAAAAAGCAATTATTTTTAAAAAGCACTTGAAAAATACGGATAAATGTGCGACAATAATATTATTATGGCGGTTTTATGCCACACGATAAATTACTAAAAATCTGTAAAGGAATGACTTACTTTGGACAACAAAAAATACGCAGTAATACTTGCCGCAGGTGATGGCAAAAGGATGAAATCCGACAAGCCTAAGGTTCTTGCAGAAGTGCTGTTTCAGCCTATGCTCCGCTGGGTGCTTGACGCTGTAAAGCAGGCGGGAGTTGACAATACCGCAGTTATAGTCGGCGCTCACAAGGAGCAGGTAACGGCTTATCTTGATACGCTCGGCGAATACCCCGCATTTGAGCAGAAGGAAAGGCTCGGTACGGGTCACGCAGTAATGCAGGCAAAATCTTTTATCGAAAAGGCACAGGCTGAAAATGCGGATATACTGGTAGCGTACGGTGACGCTCCGTTCATTGACGCAGACACCATAACAGGCTCTTATGAGTATCACAAAAACAGCGGTAACGATGTTACGGTAGTATCCGCTATTGTCGATAATCCCACAGGCTACGGCAGAATAATAAAGGAAAACGATACTTTCAAGGCTATTGTTGAGCAGAAGGACTGCGACGGCGAGCAGGCAAAGGTAAGAGAGATAAACTCGGGTATCTACTGGTTCAAAGCGGAAAAGCTGTCCGGACTTTTAGATAAGCTCGGCAACAACAATGCCGCAGGCGAATATTATCTTACCGATACTGTTGCCGTTGCCGAAAAGAAGGGCGTATACACAGCAGACAGCACGGACGTTGTACTCGGCGCAAACAGCCGCAGTCAGCTTGCCGCTCTGAATGAAGTCGCAAGAAAGAGAAAGCTCGCTGAGCTTATGGACGAGGGTGTGGATATTCCTCTGTCGGACGGAATCATAATCGGTAAGGACGTAAAGATCGGTCACGATACGGTTATACTTCCGAATACGATAATCAGAGGAAAAACGGTTATCGGCAACGGCTGTGAGATAGGTCCTAACAGCTATATAGCTGACTGCGTTATAGAGGATAACGTTATCCTGAACAACGTACAGGCGCACGAGAGCAAGGTAGACAGCAAGGCTAAGGCAGGTCCGTTTGTACATCTGCGTCCGAATACTCATCTGCACAGCGGTGTAAAGATAGGCGACTTTGTAGAGGTCAAGAACTCCGAAATCGGCATAAACACCTGCATAGCGCATCTTACATATATCGGTGACAGCGATGTGGGCAAGGGTGTAAACTTCGGCTGCGGCTGTGTAACGGCAAACTATGACGGTATAAAGAAGTACCGCACCACAATAGGCGACAACGCATTTATAGGCTGTAACACAAATATGATAGCGCCCGTTACTATCGGAGATAATGCGACTACTGCGGCAGGCTCGACTATCACGAAGAACGTTCCTGCGGATTCTCTTGCGGTGGAACGTGGTCAGACAAGAATTATAGAACACTGGGAAAAGAACAGCAAGCGTATAAAAAAGGCATAAGGAGGAAAACAGGTGGACGTTTTTCTTTCGGTGCTGTCGGTCGCCGGAATCATTCTCGGCGCTGTACTGCTGATAATGATAATATCCCTTCTGCTGTCCGCTATACTTTATGAGAGCGTTTTCGGAAAGCGGTTCGAGATATACGATTCCGCACATCTGCCGGATCTGAGCGATTATAAGGGGCTTGTAAACGAGCCGGTCACATTCCCGTCAAAGCGTGGCTATAAGTACACGGGGTTTTACTACCACGATGAAAGCTATGACAGCTTCAGGGGGCTTATAGTTTTCTCACACGGCATATTTGACGGTCAGCTCAGCTATCTGCCCGAAATAGCGTATTTTGCAAGACGGGGATACAAGATATTCGCCTTTGACAACAGCGGCAGTCATTTAAGCGGAGGAAAGTCACTGCGTGGGCTTCCTCAGTCGGCGGAGGATCTTGACGCGGCGCTCAGTTTTGTTACCAAAACAAACACGCTTCCGCTGTATCTGTTCGGTCACAGCTGGGGAGGATATGCGGTATCTGCTGTGCATTGCTATCATCTTTATGATATAAAGGCGGTATTCGTACAGAGCGGATTTGACAGAACAAGCGAAATGGTACTTGAGGAAGGCTCTGCTATGATGGGCAGATGGATATATATCCTTAGAGCCTATATAAAGCTGTATGAGCGTATCAAATACGGCAAGGCGGCAGGCTACACAGCACACGCAGGAATAGCGAAAGCAACTGCAAACGGCACTAAGTTCCTTATTCTGCACAGCACGGACGATAAGACGATAAGCCTTAAAAACAGCGTGCTTGCCAATGTTGAGAAAAACGATAATATCACTCTTGTGACCGAAAAGAACAAGGGTCACAACTCTCTTGACAGCGACAGAGCGATAAAGCACAAGGCGCAGCTTGACACGCTTTTTGAAACGACCTATCCGAAAAAACAAAGGACTAACAAGAATAGAAGAGAATTGTTCAGCAAAAACGTTGACAAGGATATTTACTACGAGCTTGACGGCAAGCTGATGAAGCTGATAGCCGATTTTTACGAAACGGCTCAGAGTGGGAAGGGTTTCAGTGTCGCCGCTTCGCAAGGCAAAAAGAAAAGCGGCAAGTGACACAGGCTGACCGGATATAAGGACATAATAAAACCCCGCCGTGTATCGGAGTGATACACAGCGGGGTTTGCACTATATAGTTTTGGTTATCCCTTTATAAGTCCCACAAGACCCATAATAAACACAAACATTACGAGTACAGGCAGAACATACGTCATATAGCCTTTCATAAACTTCTTTATCTTAAGACCCTTGCCGGTATTCGCTTCATTTACGAAGTTATCCCAGCCCCAGCCCTTTTTCGTTACACAGAACAGAATGAATACAAGCGAGCCGAGCGGAAGAATAAAGTTGCTGACTACAGTATCCTCAAGGTCAAGTATCGTGCTTCCTGCGCCAAGCGGCTGAAAACCGCTGAGAACATTGAATCCCAGACAGCAGGGAACTGACAGTAAAAACAGAAGTATGCCGTTTATAAGGCAGGCTTTCTTTCTGCTGAGCCCCCATAAGTCCATTGTGTTCGCTATTATACATTCAAACACGGCAAGCACCGTTGACAGCGCCGCAAATGACAAGAATACGAAGAAAAGACTTCCCCACAGCCTGCCGAGAGGAATATTGTTGAAAATGTTCGGCAGAGTTATAAATAACAGCTTCGGACCGCTTGTAACGTCCACTCCGTATGCCGAGCAAGCAGGAAAAATAATAAGTCCGGACGCTACCGCAACAAACGTGTCAAGCAGCGCTACATTTACCGATTCTCCGAGAAGCGATCTGTCCTTGCCGATATAACTGCCGAATATAGCCATACTTCCCATACCGATACTCAGCGTGAAGAACGCCTGATTCATTGCACTTACAAGGATATTTGTTATACCGACCTTTTCTATAGCACTGAAATCGGGCAGCAGATAGAACGAAAGTCCTTCCGCTCCGCCGGGCATTGTAAAGCTGTTTATCGCAAGCACCACCATTATGGCGAGCAGGGCGAGCATCATCACCTTAGTGACCTTTTCAAGACCGTTCTGTACGCCGATAAAGCAGACGAGAACACCTATCACAACGACTATGCCCATATAGCCGATAAGCGAAACAGGGTCGCCCAGAACATCAACGTTGAAGTGATTTTCGACAGCGGCAGTGTCCATTCCGACAAGCTCTCCGGATGCGGTCGAAACAAAGAACTTCAGCATCCAGCCTGCCACCGTTGTGTAGAACATCATCAGCAGATAACAGCCTATAAGCGAAACCTTTCCGTGAATGTGCCACTTACTGCCTTTCGGTTCAAGCTGTTCGTACATTTTCGCAGGGCTTTTCTGAGCCGCTCTGCCTATGGAAAACTCCATAGTAAGCACGGGTATGCCGAGTATTACAAGGAAGAACAGATATATAAGGACGAAAAGACCGCCGCCGCTTTGACCTACCACATAAGGAAACTTCCATACGTTTCCTATTCCTATTGCACAGCCTGCGCTGAGCAGTATAAAGCCAAGACGGCTGCCGAGTTTATCTCTTCCCATAGTTCCTCCGGGTTGTTGAAATTTTTAAAGTGCCGCATTTACGCATCGGTTTTCAGAACCTCTCTGTAATCCCACAGATATTTGAGTCCCGAAACCGTCGTAAGTATGCAGGATATGTACATAAGTATATCGCTGATGAGCTGTACGGGGAAGGCTTCCGCGGTGATTGCGCCGAAGCCGACAAGAATATGCAGTATTATGATAACGCATATTGCAACCATTGTAGAGGCTGTTTTCAGCTTGCCCCATATACTTGCCGCAATTACTATCTTCTTCTCGCTTCCTGCGGCAATAAGCCGTATTCCCGATACCACAAATTCACGGGCTACTATAATAGCCGTTACCCATGCGCTCGCCCAGCCAAGCTCAACAAAGCATATAAGAGCGGTGACTACAAGCAGTTTGTCCGCAAGGGGATCCAGAAACTTGCCGAAGTTTGTCACCATATTGTATTTTCTTGCAATCTTACCGTCTGCCGTGTCGGTTATGCTGGCAGCGGCAAATATTATCGCCGCCCACAGATAGCTGTATGGAACAATATTGCCCGCAAGCATAAAGAACGCAAAGAACGGAACAAGTATCACCCGAAGCAGTGTGAGCTTATTAGCTAGATTCATACCTCTGTCCTTTCAGCGTCAAACCTGCTCTCCGAGCAGATTGTTTTCAAGTACGTCGGTTATTTTAACGTTTATAAAATCTCCGATGACAGGACGCTTTTCTTTTGTCGATGTGAAATATATCATTCCGTCAATTTCGGGAGCGAAGTGCATACTTCTGCCGAAATACATATCGGAGTAGCGGTCAAAGCCCTCACAGACGACCTCATAGGTGTTGCCTACCATACCTGCGTAATATTCGCCCATGCGTATTTCCTGTTCGCCTGTGATTATATCCGCTCTGCGCTGTCTTTCGCCCTCGTCTACCTGGTCAGGCATTTCGGCGGCGGGAGTATCCTCTTCCGCAGAATAGGCAAAGCAGCCAAGACGCTCAAACTTTATATCGTTTACAAATTCGGCAAGCTCGCTGAACTGCTCCTCCGTTTCACCGGGGAAGCCCGTGATAAGCGTTGTTCTCAGCACCACGCCGGGAATTTCACGGCGAAGCTTCGCAAACAGTTCACGCAGGCTCTGCTCGTCGCCGCCACGGTACATATTGCGGAGAATTTCCTTGTTGCAGTGCTGTATCGGAATATCAATGTAATTCAGCACCTTGTCCTCTGTCTTTATTGTTTCGATAAGCTCGTCCGTCATTCTTTCGGGATAGCAGTAAAGCAGTCTTATCCACTTTATGCCGTCTATCTTACATAGCTGCTTAAGCAGATCCGGCAGAGCGTATTTCTTATAAAGGTCAATGCCGTATGCCGTAACATCCTGTGCTACTATAACAAGTTCCTTTACGCCGTTTTCGGCAAATTTCTTTGCTTCCTCTATTATGTTCTCCATCTTTCTGGAACGCATTTTACCTCTTATAAGCGGTATTGCGCAGTAAGAACATTTGTTTGAACAGCCATCCGCAATTCTCAGATATGCATAGTGGGGCAGAGTAGACTGCAGCTTGTCGCCCTCCATATTGTGACACAGCTTGTCGCCGAAGGTAACGACCCTCCTGTCCAGCATTACCGAGTTTATGATTTCAACTATATCATCGTTCTTTGCAATACCTACCACTGCGTCTATTTCGGGGAATTCTTCGTCCATCTGCTTCTGATAACGCTCGGCAAGACAGCCCGTTACGATTATCTTCTTGTTGATACCGTCATTTTTTCGGCTTATCGCCTCCATTATCTCCTCGATGGCTTCTTCCTTTGCGCTTTGTATAAAGCCGCAGGTGTTGATAATAACAACATCCGCAAGACCTGCCTCGTTTACTATTTTGAAGCCTGCTTTTGCTATCTTTGCAAGCATAAGCTCAGCGTCGCACTGGTTCTTCGGACATCCGAGAGAAACCATTCCGACCTTTATCGTTTCTGCCATTATTTTTCCTTACCTTTCCGTTTCCCTTATATTCTGAATATTACGGTCTATTCGTCATATTCCTCATCTTCCTCGTCATAATCCCCGTCTTTTATGCGGGATAATGCGAGCTTTATATCATCATACGCAAAGCCTCTGCGTGCAAGCGCCGCAGTAACACGCTGTATGCTTTTATAATCCGAAAAATCCAGCTTGCTTGAGTATTTTTTGTCTACAAGATGTATAATTTCGTCTATAAAATCCTCCGTGTCATATTCTTCTTCCTGCTGTGAAATAAGGCTGTCGGGCAAGCCCTTTCTTCGCAGTTCAAAGCGGATCTTGGACTTACCCCAACCCTTGTTTATATATGCTCTGTATAGCTTTTCCGTATACTTTTCCTCGTTTATGAGGTCATGCTCGCACATAAGCCCGACTACCATCTCGCACAGATCGGGAGGATAGTTTTTTATAAGCTTGTCATAAAGTTCTTTTTTAGAGTGGTCACGCTGAGCGAGTATATACAGCGCTCTGCGTTTTGCTCTTATTCTTTCATCGTCCGTATATGACATCAGCCGAGGTCCTCAGGCGAAAATTCCTCAAAGTCGCTGTCGGCTTCGACTACAACGCTCTTCTTTGCAGTTGCCTTTTTCTTAGACGCAGGAGCGGGGGCTGCGGCAGCGTCAGCCTTTGCGGCTTCTTCGCCGATTTCCTTAAGCTCGTTTTCTGCGGCGGTTTCTGAGGTGTCAGCCTTGTCGCTGTCGTCCTCGCTTGCCGACATATCGAGCTTTGACATATTCTCTTTTATCTTGCCCTCGATCTCAAGGCGCAGATCGTCATTTTCTTTGAGGAACTTCTTGGTCTTTTCCTTGCCCTGTCCGAGCCTCTCTCCGTTATAGCTGTACCATGCACCGCTCTTCTTGATAAAGCCGAGCTCTTCGCCCATAGTTATGATTTCACCGAGTCTTGAAATACCCTCGCCGAATATCATATCGAACTGCGTTTCCTTGAACGGAGGTGCGACCTTGTTTTTTACGACCTTGCACTTAGTAGTATAACCTATTATCTCGCCATCGTCAACTATCTTCTCACCCTTGCGGACTTCTATACGAACGCTTGCATAGAACTTGAGCGCACGACCGCCCGGAGTAGTTTCGGGATTTCCGTACATAACGCCTATCTTTTCACGCACCTGGTTTATAAAGATAGCGACAGTATTCGACTTTGATATAACGCTTGTCAGTTTTCTCATAGCCGCTGACATAAGTCTTGCCTGAACGCCTACAAAGCTGTCGCCTATCTCACCGTCGATCTCCGCCTTTGTGACCATAGCGGCAACCGAGTCAAGTACGACAATATCAATAGCACCCGAGCGTGCAAGCGTTTCCATAATTTCAAGCGCCTGCTCGCCTGTGTCGGGCTGAGAAACGATAAGGTGATCGATATCAACACCGAGCGACTTTGCGTAAACGGGATCGAGTGCGTGTTCAACGTCTATGAATGCCGCCATACCGCCGAGCTTCTGTGTTTCTGCGATAGCGTGGAGCGTAACCGTTGTCTTACCGCCTGATTCCGGTCCGTATATCTCGATAATTCTGCCCTTCGGCAGACCGCCTATACCGAGCGCATAGTCAAGACCTATAGAGCCTGTCGGCACGCTTTCAACATCCAGCTTTTTATTTCCCTCTCCGCCCAGGAACATTACAGCACCCTGACCGTAGTTCTTGATTATCTGCTCCATAGCGGTATCAAGAGCCTTTTTCTTCTCCTCCGGGGTGGTAGGATGATTTACGGTAGGTGTCGCCTTTTTTGTGTTTGCCTTTGCCATATTATTTTACCCGTCCTTTCTGTGTTCGGTTTTATCCTGTGATTATATTCTATCATAATCGCTGTACAATAAAATGTACAGATTTTATTTTCTATTGCTTTACGGCGCTGACTATCCTGTTGTGACCGCTGTAGTCTGTAACGACCTGCGGTGTAAGTCCCGCTTTTTTGAATATATCGCTCACAGCCTGTCCCTGTTCTTCGCCGATCTCTACTGCAAAAAGTCCTCCGCTTCTGAGCTTTACTGCCCACATCGGCACCAGTCTGCGGTAAAAGTCCAGTCCGTCCTCACCGCCGAAAAGTGCAAGCTCAGGCTCGAACGTTACTTCCTTTTGCAGAGTTTTCATATCCGCAGAAGATATATACGGCGGATTTGAAAGCACGCCAGACAACGAATCATCAGGAAACTGTCCGAGTATATCCTTATCGAAAATATCTCCGTTTATCGCAGTGACAAGCTTTTCTGCTTTGTTTTCGGCTATGTTTTTCAGAAAATAGCCGTATGCCTTACCGGATATCTCTATGCCTACAGTTCCGACATTTGCTTCAAGTGCTGTTGTAACAGCTATACAGCCGCTCCCTGAGCATAAATCGACCGCCGTACCGCCCGTGTTTTTAAGATGTTCGATTGCTATATCGCACAGAAGTTCTGTTTCGGGACGGGGAATAAGCACTCCCTCCCCGACAAAATATTTTCTGCCGTAAAATTCCCAGTTTCCTAAAATATATTGTAACGGCTCGCCCGTTTTACGTCTTTTTGCCTTATTCTCACACTCGGTAAGCTGTGCCTCGGTGATTTTCTCAAACGGCATTTTACCGCCGCTGATCTCATTTACTATCTGCCTTGCCTCAAAATACGCATCGTCGGTAACGCCCTCAAGCATATCGCTTATAAGCCGTACCGCCTGCCTTATCACCACTTTGCGTCCTCCGCATTTTCGGGGAGAACAGGCTTCATTGACGCAATAGCCACCTCTATCATCTCATCGGCGGGCTCTTTTGTTGTAAGGCGCTGTATAGCAAGTCCCGGAGCGGAAATTATCTTTGTTAGCACATTGTCATACTTTCCTGCGATACGGATAAGTTCGTATGAGATACCTACGACTATCGGCAGGAAAATTATCTTACAGCATACTCTCAGCATATCGCCGATAAGCTTTGATACTCCGAATGCTTCAATGAACAGCTCGCTGTTTATCGGGAGCAGGGTATATACCAGTATGCTTATCGCAAGCGTCAGGAATATAAAGCTGGTACCGCATCTGGGGTGGAAACGCTTGTACTTTCTGACGTTCTCCACAGTCAGCTCCTCGCCGTGCTCATAGCAGAATATCGTCTTATGCTCCGCACCGTGATACTGATACAGCCTTTTCATCGTTTTCATAAGAGAGGTCAGCCACAGATAGCCGACAAAAAGCGCTATCTTTATGATACCCTCCGTCAGTGAGCGGAATGCGGATATATCCGTATCTCCGCACAGTGTCTGTATCCCTGTGAATATAAGCGTAGGCAGTATCACAAACAGTGCGACCGCAAGCCCTACACCGAGAATACCCGATATGACCGCAACAGCCGTTGTCAGAGCGGCATTATCGCCGTCTTTCTTTTCGTCCTTTTTATCTTCCGGTTTTTCTTTGCTTACATTATCTGCCGGTTTGCCCTGCTCTTTTCCTTTTTTCTTCTTGTCTTTTTCGTCCTCTTCTTCATCGAACATTCCGCTCACTTCGCCTGACTTGTTAAGGTACTTGTAACCGTCCGCCAACTGTGAAACAAAATTTACACAGCCTCTGATAAGCGGCGCTTTGTTATACCACTTCGGAGCCTTCCTGTCCCACACCTCCGTGTATATCTCCCTGTCGGGCTGACGTACAGCCATACAGCCCTTTTTCGGACCGAGCATCATAACGCCCTCAATGAGAGCTTGTCCGCCGACTTTTGTTTTGATTATCTTCTTGTTCTGTTCGCTCATATTCAGCCTTTCTTATTGTTCGTCCTTTTTAGCTATCGGCAGGGTGATCACTACCCTTGTATATCGTCCGAGTTCGCTTTCAATATCAAGTGTTCCGCCGTGTGCGGTCACAATCTCATCTGCAACCGCAAGGCCTATTCCCGAACCTCTTACCGTGTTGTTCGCCTTATAGAATTTGGCTTTAACTTTGGGCAGGTCGGATCCGGCAATGCCGCAACCATCGTCTTCAATGGTGATGATAACCGAGTCGGTAGTCATAGCAGTAGCTACTATGATATGTCCGTTTACTGCGGAGTATTTTATAGCGTTGTCTATTATATTTATAAACACCTGTCTTATACGGTTTCTGTCGCCGAAGATAGTTACTATCTCCTGCGGCTCGTCATACAGAAGCGTCTTATTTTCCTGTCTTGCCTTTTCGGAATATATTATCACAGCGTCGGTAAGCTCGGCAAACACGTCCATATTCGCCTTGCTGAGGTTGAACCTGCCGCCCTGTATCCTTGAGAAGTCAAGCAGTTCTTCAACCATATTGGAAAGTCTTTCGGATTCTTCCGCAATGACCCGCATACCTTTTTTGGCGGTTTCCTTATCATTAGGGCTTGCGGCGATTGTTTCGCTCCAGCCCTTTATCGCCGTCAGCGGGGTACGCAGTTCGTGCGATACGGAAGAGATGAAGTCGTTCTTTATTTTTTCCGAGTTTTCAAGCTCGTCTGCCATATAGTTGAATACGTGGCACAGCTCACCGAGTTCGTCATCTGTGGTTTCCTCAATATGCACTCCGAAGTCGCCCTTTGCTATCTTTCGTGCATTTACGCTTATCTGCCTTAAAGGCATTACTATCGATTTTATGAAGTAAAGTCCGGGCACCAGCATAAGTATTATGATAGCTCCGCTTATTGCTATTATGAAAATCATAATCACGCCGAGCTGTTTATCTACCTTTGAAAGCGAAGTTATGACCCTTACTGCGCTGTAGTTGTCGTTTCCTGTTTCAAGCAGTCCGGTGACTGCCATGACCTTCTCGCCGTTGCTCTGATAGCCGCTGTAAACACCTATGCCGTTTCCACTTTTAACTGCGCTGTCATAGTCGGGCATATCATAGGAGTTGCTCGGCTCGAATCCGCTTGACGTTATTACGACCTTGCCTCCGGAGTTTATCATCATAAGCTCCATACGGTCTTTTTTGGTGAAACTTTCAACGGTATCTCGTATCTCGTTTGAATAGTTGGTGCCGCTACCTGTCGAACTGCTGTTGTAGTACCGTGTAAGCACGGTGGATATAACGTTCAGCTCACTGCGGAGCGTCTGCTCGACTGTACTGTAAAAGTACGCCCTGAATACGCAGTACATAACTATATCAAGCAGTACCAGAACTATAACTACCGCGCTGAAGCTTTTAAGAAACCAGCGGTTAGCTATCGTCGTGCGTCTTGCCAAAGCCTTTACCTCCGTTTGTTTATCCGTTGAACTCGCCTGCGGCGGCAAGCTCGTCTACGCACCACTTGTAGCCGTAGCCCCATATGGTGGTTATGTATCTCGGATTTGACGGGTCCTCTTCTATTTTCATTCTGAGCCGCCTTATGTTGACATCGACTATTTTATCGTCGCCGTAATAGTCCTCGCCCCATATACGGTTAAGTATGCTCTTGCGGTCAAGCGCCGAGCCGCTGTTTTCCATGAAATACTCAAGCAGCTGATATTCCACCTGCGTTATCTCTATGCCTGTTCCGTTCTTTGTGAAAATACGGCTCTTTGTATTTATTGAGAACGGACCGGAGATAAGCGTTCTGCCCTCGTCCTCGGGCGGTCTTGCAACGCTCAGGCTCACCCTGCGGTATACTGCGTCGACTCTTGCAACAAGCTCAGACGGCGAGAACGGCTTTGTCACATAGTCATCCGCACCCTGCGTAAGACAGCGTATCTTGTCTACCTCCTGACTTTTGGCGGAGAGCATAATGATACCCATAGTATCGCTCTTCTGCCTGAGCCAACGACAAAGCTCGCTGCCGTCCATGCCGGGCATCATTATATCAAGCAGTGCGACATCGATAAGCCCGCCGTAGTGCACATACGCTTCCATAGCCTGAGCGGCATTGCTGACATCTATAACGTCATATCCGCTGCGCTTCAGGTTTATTACGACAAAATCCCTGATTGCGTCTTCATCTTCACAAACGAGTATTCTTTTCATATGTTTACCTGCCTTTCACTATGCCGTTCCGGCTTAATTTCCACTGCTGAGCAGAGCCGCATCATTGTCGTATCCTTCCGGACGCACTTTGACAGCCGCTTCTATTTCATCATCGGTAAGCGACAATCCCTCGTACATAATGCTCTTGTAATATATCGTCTTTTCGCTGTCGTCCGAGAACAGTCTGAAACCGTCACGCAGTGCCGATTGAGTATCCGGTTCACTCTGAGCCGATGTGTCGCTTTTAAGCACGGTCTTTATTGTCAGCAGAGCGTATTCGTTTTCCTTTATGTCGCCCTCGTACTTCCAGAAGGTGACAGAGTTGTCTTCCGTGTTGACGGTTGCAGTCACCATTCCGACCCATCTTCCGGGGAAGGTGAGCATGAAGTTCCTCTGAGGATCAACGAATGTATATGCCGTAAGTTCTATCTTGCTGCAATTCTGCTTGTACCAGCGGACTGCGCATATCTGTTCGGGGAATGAGAGGTTTTCATATCCGGGGAGCGGCGAGGTTGCAGGGATATCTATTATTCCGTCGCCGTCGATATCCTGCGAAGGCAGTTTAGGAGTATAGCCGTTCACATGGCGTGAATAGTTGGTGTCTGCACCGTACCTCACTGTTGTTTCGGCTGTTGCAAAAGAGCTTCCGTTATAATATAGCACGGTTGTGCCGTAATAGTTTTCCGAAATGAGATAGTCGACCGCTATGCACGGCATTTTCTTTCCGAGTAAAAGGCAGTTTGCAGATGTTATTCTGTCAAAATCGGTAACTCCGTTTCCGAATGACAACACCGGGTATATCATACCGAGGGTCTTGCCGTCGCTACAGCCGTAGACGGTCATATTAGCGCTCTTCTTTGCACCGTCACGGTTGAAGCAGGCAAGATATTCGCCGCTTTCGGTCAGGTTGTCAAGCATTATATATGATGAATATCCTACTGTGCCGAGCTGTGTCGCAACGCCGTTTTCATAGTCAATAACAGACATTATTTTGTCGGAAGAGCCGAGGACGGAGTAGCTTATGAGCAGTTTTTCCTTATCCGAGCCAAGCTTTGAAAAAGCAACGCTTTCGACCTCGGTGCCTGCGGCGGGAAGCTCATAGGTCGCCTTCCAGTCGCCGTTTTCGTCCTTGTCAAGAAAGCTTACACGCAGGTTTCCGACTGCGTTTCCGTCCTGCGCTCCGGGTTCTTTTGCCGTATCGGTCTTGTTCTGCTCATAGAACACTATCGCCTCGTCGGTGGGTTCATCGTCTATATTGTGGATAACAAATGCACTGCGGTATTCTCCTGTATGGGGATAACGCAAATCAACCCTGCCCGCGCTTGCGGTCAGGGCATTGTATATTTCGTTCTGTTCGTCGGTAAGTCTGGGAGAAGCCAGCAGGTCGCCTGCCGAAAATGAGCCGGAACAGCCGCAGAGTGCAGAAATAAAGCACACCAGCGCAGTAAGCCCTGCTGTTTTTCTGAGTATTTTATTAAGACGTAGTATAGTGATGTTTTTCATTTTTTCTCCTCGGACGCTTACTCGGCGTCCTGTGTATCGCTTTCGGCGGCGGTTTCTTCCGATGCGGAAACAACGTCCTGCTTCGGAACGGAAGCGTCGTCTGTGATTGCGGGAACCGCCTTTTTTGAGAACTGTACTATACCTGCAAGCGCTGCGGGTACAAAAGCGGTGATTATAAGTTCAAGGTCGGGTGCGTCAATAAGCTGCGTCCACTTTTCGGAATCTGTTACCGCAAGCGCAAAACAGCTTATAAGATAAGCGGCAGAGCACGCTCCGCTGAAATATCCCGAAGCTATAAGCGCGGTTCTTGTGAATTTCTTTTCGCCGCCGCACATAAATCTGCCCATATTTATCCAGAACAGTATAGTCAGGATATAGAACAGCATAAGCATAAGCTTCTGCGGCATACCGGTTATTATCGGACTGCCGAGATAGAATTTTACGGCTACTATCAGATAGTTGATGATTATGAACACTGCGCTTACGCACTGCGCAGGGACTATCTTTGACGACGACATTATCGTCATACCGCCTGCAAGATACGCTATACAGCCCGCAAGCGATGTTATCGTATATATTCCGACTGTTCCTGCGGAAAAGTCGTTTATAACAGGCAGTATCCATGCCGCACCTGCGAGTATCATTACAATACCCACGGCGGTACAGCTTTTCGCTGAAAGCTCTGCGGCTGTTTTGGGCTGAGAACTTTTGATGTCGAAGAAAGCGAGAATGCTGACAGCAACAGCCGATGCTATAAGCAGTATATGGTATACTGCGTTAAGAATCTCGCTTCCCGCCGCATAGAGATTGGACGGATATTCTGTACCTGTATTGAGCTGGATTATTCTCAGTACGGTAAGTACAACGGCGGATATAACTCCTGCCGATATTGCCTTTTTATCGGAAAGTATGCCTTTCATTGTTGCGCCTTTCAATTGTTCTTTTATAATCAGCGCTGGTCAAGAGCAATATAATCCCTGTTCTTGATAAGCGTTCTGTAGGCAGGACGCATGATACGCTTGCCGTTTTCTATTTCTTCCATTCTGTGAGCGCACCAGCCGGGCATTCTTGCACAGGCGAAAAGTGCGGTGTACATTTCAACGGGTATGCCGAGGAACTTGTAAACAAGACCTGAGTACATATCAACATTTGCACACATTGTCTTTACATCGCCCTTGTTCTTTGCAAACAGCTGGGGAGTAAGACGCTCGATAGTATCGAGCAGTCTGAACTCGGCTTCCATCTCTGTGCCCTTTGCAAGCTTGAGAGCGGATTTCTTGAGCTGTACGGCTCTTGGGTCTGACAGGGTGTATACAGCGTGACCCATACCGTAGATAAGACCGCTGTGGTCGTTTTCTTCCTTGTTTAATATCTTTGTAAGGAAGTCTGCAACTTCACCTTCGTTTTCCCAGTTCTTTACGCCGTTTTCAATACAGTTAAGCATTTCCATGACTTTAATATTTGCACCGCCGTGACGGGGACCCTTAAGCGCCGAGATAGCGGAAGCGTAAGCCGCATAAGCGTCTGTACCTGTCGAGGTTACGCAACGGCAGGTAAATGTCGAGTTGTTACCGCCGCCATGCTCTGCATGGAGCATAAGACAAAGGTCGAGAAGCTTTGCCTCCTCCTTTGTGTACTCACGGTTGTCACGCAGTGTGGACAGAATGCTTTCCGCAAGGCTCTCGTCAAGGTTTATCGGGTGCATTACCATACTTGAGTTATAGAGATAACGGCGCATTACCTGATAAGCGCCTACCATTATTGCTGGCAGTCTTGCGATAACCGAGATAGCCTTGAGCATCTCGCTTTCCATGCTCTTGTTCTCAGGCTCTTTATCATATGTGTAAAGTGCGAGTACCGACTGAGCCATCTTGTTCATTATGTTTGATGACGGGCAACGCATAAGTACGTCCTCTGCAAAGTAGGGGGGCAGAGTGCGGTAGTGTGTTACTATCTTCTTGAAGTCCTCAAGGTGTTCCTTGTCGGGCAGGTTTCCGAAAAGAAGGAGGTAGGCTGTTTCTTCAAAGCCGTATCTTCCGTCCTTTTCAACGCCGCTTACAAGGTCGCAGATATCATATCCCCTGTATATCAGCTGACCGGGAGCAGGGCGCTTTTCGCCCTCGTCGATAACATAGCCGTGTACACAGCATATGTTTGTAAGACCGACAACAACACCGCTTCCGTCGTTGTTACGAAGTCCTCTCTTTACGTTATATTTGTCATATAATCTCGGGTCTATTGCCGTCTGGATTTTGTAGTCGCGGCAAAGCTTCTGAAATCGCTCGTTCATATATTTATTCCTTTCTTTATACGTTTATAATAGCCTCGCATATTCTATACCGTAAAAACGGTGAATATAATGAATTACGGACGAACCGGTTTACCGAAGCGTCTATTCCCTATTATTATACTCTATTTTTTCTGATAAGTCAAGAAAGGAAAAATCGGCACAATGAAAAAGAAATATCTGTATCTGCTTATAGCCGGGCTTGTGCTGGTAGCCGTCATGCCTGTGGTCATACTATTGTGTTTTTCGGCAAGGACAGAGCAGATAAGACCGCAGACGGTAATATATTGTAACACGGAATATGCGTATAAGGAATTTCTTGCCGGTTGTGTGCTGAGTGAGCTGAAAACGCTTGACAGTCCGCCGGATAATAATGATACCGAGGGGATAAATGCAGTAGCAATGGCGCTTGACTGTTCGGCAAGATATCTGCTTAAAACGGGCAAAGCGCCTGACAGCGGATATCCCCGACTTGATTATATGGACGAAAGGGAGGGGCTTGCGCATTTCGGCGCAGAGCTTTCGATCTACAGAAAATATGCGGAAAAGTCAGCAGAATATGCATTATCGCAGAACTTCACCGTAGACGGTAAAGCTGTTTTTCTGCCCGTCTGCCGTATTTCATCGGGAACTATGATATCGCCCGGTGACTGCAAAAACCCGTATGTGAAAAAGCTGTACTGTGAAAAGGATAAGACTGCGGATTATTATATCGGAAGTTGTCAGCTGACAGCGGACGGCATAGCGGAAATAATGCTGACTGCGTATCCATCTCTTATTATTCCACCCGATGAATCAAAGTGGATAAGTAATATAAACCGTGACGGTGACGGGAATGTGCTGGGACTTAGCGTATGCGGTATAAGAATGTCGTGTGAAGAATTCCGCAGTCTGTTTGATATCCGTTCTCCGTCGTTTGATATAAGCTATACGCAAAGACTGTACAGCTTTACGACAAGAGGTGACGGCTGTAACAGCGGAATGAGCGTATATTCGGCACTTAAATTGTCGGAACGTGGTTACAGCGCAAGGCAGATATTGAATGAGTTTTACAATTTGTAGAATACGGAATGCTATATACAAATTGTTATGTTGCGCTTAACCAAAAGCCTTTACGAAACCTAATATCATTCAAAAAAGGAAAACACGCTTTGTCAAGCACTAAGTTATAGCTCCCTTTATACAAGGGAGCTATTTGCGATACTTCGTTTTTCACACGTTGCGCTCAACCCGGAACCTCTTAAAGCTCAATATCATTCACATTGTATTAAGCACTATTCCTTTTTCAAATTCACCGCCGGAAGCAAGGATGCTTCACAGCAGTCGCACAATTATTCATTATTCATCATTCATTATACAAAAAGTCCGCCGTCTTTTCGGACAACGGACATTGATATAAAGTTTTAATGTGAAATTAAAGTGTGCCGTCCGCCGGTAACGGAGGTTAAGCCGATCGCTGATCGTCAGAACGGCGAACAGTTTGCGGCGACTCGCCGCCGCTCGCCGTAAAGGCTTTTCCTTTTCTTATGTAGTAATTGTAGAAGAACAGATCTACAACCAGCGCAAGCACCCAGCCTACGGGCCACGACAGCCATATTCCGTCCGAGCCGAAGAACGGAGAGAGGATATAGGCGAAAATAACACGCAATGCAAGGTCAAGACAGGTGCTTATCATAAACGGCGTCATAACGCCGCAACCTCTTACACCGCCGTCAATTACTATCTTTATGCAGACAAAGAAATAGAACGGGGAAACGATAGTCAGAAACTTACTGCCGGTTGCGATTATCTCCGCATTTGCTTGTGTCGCAAACAGGTTTACAAGCGTTCCGCCGAAAAGCAGGAAGCACACTACAAAAGGTATCGCTATAACAAGACACATCAGCATACCCGACTTCACACCCGTTTTAACACGGTCGGTCTTGTCTGCGCCTATGTTCTGAGCGCAGAAGTTCGACACGCTGTTTGAAAGCGTTGAGAAACAGGTTATTGCGAAAGTATTCAGCTTGATAGCAGACGCATAACCGCCTATTACCGATGAACCGAAGCTGTTTACCAGGCTCTGCACGAACAGATTTCCTACTGATACAAAACTGCTCTGTAATATTGACGGTATAGAAATACGGCTTATCTGCTTGAGTGCGTCAGAAGAGAATATTTTAGGCTTTTTGGGAGTATCCGACTGTATCTTTCCGACACGTTTTAGAAGTACGAAGAACGCCGCAACGCCTGCCGCGCCCTGAGCGGCGAATGTAGCCCATGCAACGCCTGCGACGCCCATCTGAAATACTATTACAAACAGCAGGTCAAGTCCGATATTTCCGAGCGACGACGCTATCAGGAAGAACAACGGTGTTTTCGAGTCGCCGAGGGCGGTGAATATACCGTTGCAGGCATTGTAGATAAAAAGGAACACAAGCCCCAGGACATATACCCTCAGATAAATATCGCTGTCCGCAAATATATCATCCGGTGTGCCGAGCAATGTCAGCATCGGTGAACATAAGGCACAGCCTATCACGGTAAGCACTCCGGCGATTGCCGCAAACGAAACCAGCGCCGTGTTTATCGCCGTTTTCATATATGTATAGTTCTTTGAACCGAAAAGTCGCGCAACAACGACCGACGCACCGACGCTTCCGCCTGTTGCCACTGCCATGAATATCATTGTGACGGGGTAACTTGCGCCTATTGCACCCAGCGCCATATCGTTTACAAAGTTGCCTGCAATAACGCTGTCAACAATGTTATAAAGCTGTTGAAATGCAACGCTGAGCAGCATCGGCAGAGAGAATTTCAGCAGAACGGAAAAGGTCCTGCCGCTAGTCATATCCGTGACCATTCTTTTATAATCGCTTCCTTATCTTTTCATAAAACCTTTCGGAGCGGCTTTTGTCAGCCTTGCGGCATAGGTCTTTACCGTATCCGCAAATTGCAGTTTCTTTACAAATCCGGAGGGAATTTCGGAATATCCGAGCAGTGCGCCTTTCAGTGCGCCCGCAATAAATGCGCATATATCGCTGATACCGTCCTGGTTTGCCGCAAGCTGTACTGCGCTGAGATAGTCGTAATGCACGCAGGCACAGTATACGCCGATAGCGAGGGCAGAGTCGGCTGTACTGCCGTTTCCGAGCTCGGCAACGTCGGTAAGCGGCGAAGTCGTTTCGTCCAGCAGAGCGAGTGCCTTGTCAAGAGCCGCAAAGCAGTCTTCAAAACCGTCGTATTCTTTAAGCATTTTCATTGTATCTAGAACGGACTGTTCAATCGAATTTCCCTTGCAGATAAAAGCTATAATCGAGGCAAGACAGCCTGCTGCAAGATATGCTGTCGGGTGCGAATGGGTAATGGCGGCAAGGTCACAGCCTGTTGCGAATGCACGCGCGGGGTCGCTGTAAAAATAAAGTCCGGTCGGTACTGCTCTCGGCAGGCAGTCAAACAGCTTGTTTGCGTTTATGGGTCGTCTTATTCTGCCGTATGTGTGTTCCGACTTTATATCGGCAATGGTTTGTACCAGTTGTTTTGTCGGATTACGCTTTTTTGCGAGAGCCGGAACGCCCAGCAGGTCGCACGGAAAGCCTGTTTCGTTTTCGTCAAGTATCCATTGCAGCTCTACCGATGATGTACCACCTGTCTGTGTGTACAGCCACTGCTGAAGCGCCAGGAAAACATAATCCGCCGGGTCGGCTTCATTTGTTTTCAGCCCTGCCGCGTCCGCCCATAAAAGACCATGAGCAGTGAAAAGCATAGTCTGCGTTTCGTCTGATATGCGGGCATATTTCTGGTGCTTTTCCGGCTTCAGCTTGAGTATGCCTTTCTTGCCGTAGATATCCTTTATCTGACTTCTGGTTATCGTCTTTACGGGCGAGCCGAGTGCGTCACCTGCGGCGGCGCCGACCAGACAGCCTGAAAATCTTTCTTTCTTGTACAATTTCTTATTTGCCATAAAATCTCCTGCGGCAATGTGCCGCCTCAAATTCCGCCCTTTGCGGCAATGTGCCGCCCCAAACTCCGACCTTGTGAAAACAAGGTGCTTACTTTAGTTTTGCATAACGGTCGGGAATAAATTATAATTATATTTATAACGCTGTACAGCGTTTCAGCTTGTAGAAAAAGTCTGTTTTTGAAACAAACTTCTAACTTACTATCCCTATCCCCCTGCCCCCTTTCCCCGGGAAAGGGGGATTTTACTGGGGCTACCGCCCCTAGACCAAGCAAGGATGCTTGCAGTCAGTCACACAAAGCCACTGCACGATGCAGTGGCACAAATGGCTGACGACCTGTACGGGTGGCTCCGCCCCAAAGCAAGGATGCTTTGGTTGCTTGCCAAAAGTTTTGCACGATGCAAAACCAGCAGAGCAAGCAACACTCGACACCCCCTTTTTTATCAACAGAAGAGGTTTTTCAACAGTCTGTAACGCTGCACAGCGTTTTATTCACTTGCCTGCATTTTTCTGTAGCTTATCATCAGGTCGACAAATCTGCCGTATGACTTCTTTCCGTCCGTCTGCCCCTGCGACTTAAGATAGGTATCGTTCACCGTTGTAGCGACAGCAGCGACCGGAGTTTCGTATTTCTTCCAGTATGCGCTGTTGGCGCTGAGTTCCGCTATTACTTTTTCATCGGCATAGCTCATAAGCTCGCTGTATATTTCCGAGCCTGCCGCCGAATAAAGTGCATTTGCGGCATAGATAAGAGCGTATACCCAGCCCGCATATTGCAGATACACGTTATCCGAGCCTGTGCAGGCGAGATAGGCGATAAAATTTGCCTCGTCCTCACGCATAAAGCCTTTCAGATGCGACAGTTCGTGACACACCGTGAACGGTTTTGCAAAGTCCGGCGCATTTGCGTTATAATTTGCTTCTATTGTAAACGGCGCATACATACCGAGTATTTTCATATAAGACATACCCTCTGACGCAATTACCGGCTTTGCGTCCGGATAAAACCCCGACAGGCTGTCGTACCTATCGCCGAGCAGGTTCATTGCCTTTTTGCATTCTTCGTCAAGGTTTATTTTGCTGTCAAGCTCTACCGTCAGCGTTTCATCGGTTTCTATCTTCCGGGCGGTATCATTTGCGTTTTTAAGAATGTATACGCAAAGGTCGGCAAGCTCCTGCGCCGTGTAGGCTTCAACGGTAAATCCGCTGACTGCGGAAAACGGTGTTCTGTTATAGTTTATTCCACAGAAAAGCGTAAATACAAAGAATATGCTGACCACAAAGTTCAGCACAACGGCGAGCACCCTCGTCATGAGCCGTTTCCGTTTACCTTTGCCTTTGATGAATCTGACAACGGTAAAGGTTACACCGACAGCGGCAAGGATAATTACCGTGTACAGCAGCAACTCACACAGCGAGAAAGGCAGTACAGAAGTGATCCGCCCGACAGTGCCGACAAAAAACGGATATATATTTGTACTGTACCATTCGGCAAACCCGGTCGTATTTTTTGCAAGCAGAGTAAGCGTAAGCGACGCGGCAAAAGCCGGCACTGTGTAATACAGCCACTTTGGTATTTTTGTAAATACGGATTTCAACTTTGCCATACAGATACATCTTTCTTAGCGTCGGGTCAGTACAGGTTTCTTACCTTGTCGAGATAGTCGGTAAATTCTTTTCTCAGAGTCAGCGGTTCAAGAATTTCGGCATTTGCTCCGAGCTGGAACAACCAGCCGAAAAATGTCGGGCTGACGTTTATATCCTTTGATATGTAAAAATGATTTTCATCGAGCTTGTGCATTGTTATGTCCGAGCCGAACTTATCCATGACAACGCTTGTAAGCGAGTTGTCGAAGCTGAGCTTTGCCCTTACGGTTTCGCTTCCTGCAAACATACCGAATATCCTGCGGGTATATTCCGCAAGGTTGAAGTCCTTAGCGGGAACAGCGGGTTCACCGGAAACTTCAACGTCTTCCATACGGTCAACACGGAAGTTCGATATAGCGTTATACTTTTCATAGTAGCCTATGCAGTAGTAGTTTTCATCTTCCCACGCAAGCGAGTACGGCGACATTACATACCGTCCGCCCGATGTCTTGTAGACTTTTTTCTTTTTGATATCATATCTGAAGTAGTGGAAGGTGATTTTCCTCTGCTGCTTTATCGCCTCGTGTATTTTGTTGATATTATAGTATATCTTGCGGTTTTCCGTCTTTACACGGTTTGCTACGATTACGCTCCTTTGCAGTTCGCGAGCCTTGAAGTTGCTGGTGAGATGTGATATTTTCTCAACCAGTTCCCTTGACTTGTCCTCGGTGATAAACTTTGAGCAAGCTGCCGCATCGGCAAGCAGCTGAAGCTCTTCAAACTGGAACCTGTCTGTTCCGAGATAATAGCTTCCTACCTTGTCCGAGCAGATATCCATATCCATTACTTCACGCAGAAGCTCTATATCGTCATAGATAGCCTTGCGCTCCGCCTTTATGCCTACCTTGTCAAGCCCGGATATAATATCCTTTACGGTAAGCGGGTGCTGTTCGTCTGACTCTTCACGGAACATTTTTTCCAGATACAACAGTTTCGGTTTCTGATTTGATGAACGCGGCATAGTACATTTCCTTTCCTATTCATGCTTTATCTGAATTATTACCGACAGCACAAGCACCGCCGCTATAAGAGCGGAGATAATGACGGTAAAAATATTGAACGTCTGTATCAGATACGGAATAAGCGACATCGCAAGAGCTATTGCCGACAGAACGGTGATCGGCGTCTGGCGTTTCTTGCCGAAGAATATCCACAGCAGAGAAAGCATAGCCGTAATAGTTGTCATCACAGCGCATATCATATAGTTGAACATTGCATATCCGAACGGAGTGACATCGAAATACGAGTAATTCTCAAAGCGGAAAATCAAATGACCGCTGTCGGACATCAATCCGTATTTGAGTACCGCACCGAGCGGTAAAAGCTCCATTATTATCGCCGCAATGCAGACGATGAGTCGTATAACACCGAGTTTTTTCATAATATTTCACCTTGACAGTTTTTATCTCAGAGATAATCCACTGCTTTTGTTTTGTTATAGAAACCGTCCTCTTCCCATTTAGAAGGATTATTGGCGATATAGTTACAACACCCTAAATAATCTTTATCATTGCGGATTATAATGTTGTAAAACGAGCGTTGGAAAATCTTAGGCTTGATTTGACATAACTTTGTGGTTAGCACTTTGAAAATTCTCACTACATTACAAACAGATGCTATTCTATCTTCTTCATCTTTGTTAAATACAGAAATAATCATGTGGAAATGGTTCGGCATAATCACATAGTTTTCTATATTTACATCTGTGTATTCAGAATTGATAGCTTTTATCTGTTCCTCGGCAATTTTGCCGTAACGTGTCAACTGCACTGTAGCCGGTTCGTTTGCGTTTGAAACCATTATATTAGAAAAATAGTTTGCTTTGTTTCGAGTACAGATAGTAACGAAATATGCACCAGTAGAATTGCAATCGTAATTTGCCAAATATGTAGGTTTTCTTTTAAGCTCATTATTCATTTCATCTGTACCTTTCAAGAATACAATGGTTATTTTTTCGTAGGGGGACAAAACGTCCATCTACGAATACTGTGAAATGTTGTTTAATTTTTTGCCGTTGCAACTTGTCGTGACGTTGCGTAACCAAGATAAACAGAGCCTCACTTCACCCTTACAAAATGCGCAATAAACGACCTGAAATCCCCCCACAACGAAGGAATGTCAAATCCGCTGTTCATCAGAAGCTCTGCCGAATAAACCCTTCCCGTCTGCTCGTGCTTGTAGTAGCAGCCCTTTTCAAGCCCTTTCAGCTTTACTCTGTGCAGGAACACGCTCGGCTCCTTAAGAACCTGTACATATTCGAGGAGTGTTTCGCTCTTGTCCTTTGCGACAAACTGCCATGCGTCAAAGCGGTCGTTTGCGAACGGATCACCGATTCTGTAATAATCGCCTGTTCTTACAAGGGGATTGTACTTGTTGAATTCTTCTATCTGTTCCTTTATCGCATACTTGTCATCGTCCGAAATCTTCGTAACGTCAAGCTCATATCCGAACGTACCGGACATCGCAACGTGTCCTCTTGTTTCAAAAGGAGTAATTCTGCCGACGCAGTGGTTCGGGCTGTCCGAAACGTGAGCGCCGAAGCAGGAGCATGGATAGCACATAGAAGTACCGTACTGTATCTTAAGTCTTTCAATAGCGTCGGTATCATCGCTTGTCCATATCTGGGGAGAGTAGTAGAGCATACCTGCGTCAAAGCGTGAACCGCCGCCTGCGCAGTTTTCAAGGAGCAGGTCGGGGAAGTCTGTCAGCAGTCTTTCCTGCATTTCATATACGCCGAGAACGTATCTGTGCCATATCTCACGCTGTCTTTCGGGAGGGAATACCTCGTTGCCGACCTCGCTCAGCTGTCGGTTCATATCCCACTTTACATATTCTATGTTTGCGCTTGAAAGGATAGCCTTCATCTGCTCATAGATATAGTCACGCACTTCTTTTCTTGAAAAATCAAGTACAAGCTGACTTCTTACAGTTGTGCGGTGTCTGCCGGGAATGTGTATGCACCAGTCCTGATGCTCCGCATACAGCTTGCTGTCAGGGCTTATCATCTCAGGCTCGAACCATATACCGAACTTAAGACCTATCTTGTTTACCTCGTCTACAAGGTGCTTAAGACCGCCCTTTATCTTATTCTCGTTCACAAACCAGTCGCCGAGGGAAGATTTATCATCGTTTCTGTGACCGAACCAGCCGTCGTCCATGACGAGCATCTCGATTCCGGCTTTCTTAGCTTCTCTTGCTATATCAAGGAGCTTGTCCGTGTCAAAGTTGAAATAGGTCGCTTCCCAGTTATTTATAAGTATAGGACGGCGCATATCCTTCCACTTTCCTCTGATAAGGTTGTTCCTCATTACATCGTGGAAGTTTCTCGACATCTGACCTAAGCCCTCGCCGGAATAGGTCATGATGACCTCAGGTGCCTGAAAATCCTCTCCCGGCTCTAAGTGCCACGAGAAGTCATACGGATTTATACCGAGCAGCGCCCTTGTCTTTTCATACTGACCTACCTCTACCATTCCTAAGAACGAACCCGAATACACCAGAGCAAAGCCGTAAGCTTCACCGAAGTCCTCTGTTGCGGTGTGGTCGCACAGCGCAAAGAAGTTGTTGTGAGCGTGGCTTGTAGCACCTCTGTTGGAATCTATCGACTGCTTGCCGAAACGTATAGGGAAACGCTGTACATGGCGTTCTCTTGCCCAAGTTCCGTGCAGTGTTATCATATCGTAGTCCATTCTGTCAAGATCAAGGCTCATTGATATGATACGGCGCAGGTCGATAGCGGCAAGACCGTTGTTTTCGACCTTTACGCTTCTTGTGATAACGTCAAATTTCGGGAATACGCTGTACATAAGCGTAATATCAAGGCCGCTGTGCGGATCATAGCAGAACACCTCAAGCGTCTGTGCCTCGTCGTCTGCGGCGTATGTAGCGGGAAGCCCTTTTAATTTCGGCTTGCCGTTTGAAATTCTGTAATCCTTGTAGTAGCACTCGCAGGCGGACATACCGTTTATATCCATTACCTGCATTGCCGGCTCTCTGAAATCCGCAACGCCCGATGTCGGAAATTCGATAGGCGCGCAGTCAAAGCTGTGAGGACCCATAGCGTCATGTACGGCGGGGACAAACGGTTCATCGTCCGGTATGCGGAGCATATGAGTTATATCAGTTTCCGGAATATAACCGCCGTAGTACAGGTGGAGCAGGTTTCTGCTGTCGGTGATATGGAATGCGTAGCTCGATTTTTCCGTGTCGAGCTTGAATACACGCTTGTTTTCGTCAAATACGATAGACATAATTTTTCCGTCCTTTAACTTATTCGGGATACAACAAGTTCCCATATACATTAAATATACCATATTTTTCGGCTTTTCTCAATCCTTTTAAGCAAAATTTTAAGCAGTTTTCATTTTTGCCGAACAAACCCGTTGTATAAGAGAATGAGAGGTATATTACAGCACCGTTTCATCCACCCTTTTTATCACAAAAGCATAACATAATTCACCGTTAACCTTAAATTTACTTAAATTACGCCATTGATGCTGTGTAATGCCGTTAGTTTCAATAAAATTTCACATACATTTTAGGCATAATGCACATTGACTTTAAAAAAACGAAATGTTAAAATAGGTGTGTAAAGTTACATAAGTATGTAACAAAACGAAATTAAGTTTTATTAGGAGGATTTTTCCAATGAAGTTAAGAAAGATCATGACAGGTATCGTAGCTTCTTCGCTCGCACTCAGCACATTAGCTGTAGCAGCAAGCGCATCAAGCCTTAAGAAGGTAACAGAAGCAGACGGCAAGTCTGCAGGCCTTTCATCAGGTAACGATTCATGGCTCGTTCAGGTTTACAACGAAGGCAATGAAGCAGAGGGCAAGCCCGCTACAAAGTATGATATCGACTACTCAAAGGTAACAGGCGCAAGATTTACTGTTACAATTCCCGAAAAGGATGCTGACGGTGCAGACGGCAACCGTGAGTTCTGGGACGGTGCTACAGGCGGCGGCGTTGTTCTTTCAATCAACGGCGGCGACATCCAGAATGGTACAGACGCTTGGGATACATACAACTGGCCCAGCAAGCAGTACTGGGGAGTTACAGATGACGCTCTTGAGCTCGCTACAGACCCCAACAAGGATGACGATGCTACAAACGACAAGGAGCTGAGCTACGAGAAGATCGGCGATTATACATATCAGCTGACAGCTAACGGCTTTGACAACCCCATCGCTAAGGGCGACGCTAAGACGATCGGTTGCATGCAGGTTGCACTTCAGGAATGGGGTCAGTCTATCGCTACAATTGAAGTTGTAAAGTGTGAAGTTCTCGACGCTGAAGGCAATGTACTTATTGCATTCGACGGTCTTGGCAATGTAGTTGACGGTGGCAATTCTGCTCCCGCTACAGATGCTCCCGCTACAGATGCTCCTACAACAGGTGACTCTACAAAGCCCAGCACAAACACAGGTGTTGAGAGCGTTGCAGTAGTAGCAGGCGTTGCAGTTCTCGCTACAGGCGCTGTTATCGTTGCTAAGAAGAGAAAGTAATTTCGGCTTTAAGCAATAAGCGTAAATAAGCAATTTATCCCCCGCAGAAACCTGCGGGGGATTTTGTTTTTAATGGCAATTATAACAAAAAAGCCGAATATAACAGGAAAAGTGTTAGAAATTCAGTTGACATTGCATAAAAAATATGGTAAAATTAACATGAAATATAGTCTACAGCTTTATGGGGAGGTCAGACTGATGCGCAAGCTGATACAACTTAATAATAAAAAAGGTTTCACAATGGTGGAGCTTATTGTAGTTATCGGAATAATCGGAATACTTACAGCTATAATACTGCCTGCATCACTCAATGCCGGTAAACCGCAGGAGGCTCAGGCAAAGGCAAAGAGCTTCTATTTCGGTTCACAGAGAATACTTATACAGTACAGAGCTGATGCGCCGGATAAAGACAGCGGATATTTTACATATGAATATGGCGCAAGCACGGCGACGATCGGCAAGGGCGACTATCTTTATATTGCGGCAAAGGCAGAGCAAGGGAAAGGTTTTACCGAAATAAGACTTTCAAATCTTCAGGCGCCGAGTGAAGACGTGGCGGCAAATACTGCTCAGGGCTATGTAGTAATGCAGACTTATGCACTTATGGACGAGACTTCAGCCGACCATAAGCTTCTGGATTCATTCAATACGTTTTCAACCGATGACGATTACGGATATTATTATGCATTGGTCGACGATCAGTGCAGAGTTATAATGACATATTGGACAGGATATGAAGAGATCGGGGATCTCAGCAAGGCGACAGACGATTCGGCGGCATTTACAAAGACAACCGTAGTCACTACCGGCGACTACTACGTTGACAGTTATATCCTTGGCGCATATCCCGAAAGATATGCTTTTGACGATATGACGTTATTCAAGGAAGTCAAGGCATATGATTATGACGATACATCGTCAGAAGCATCTGAAAGCACATGAGGGTCAAGCGAACCTGAGCTGTAACTTAATATGAGATGAGGCACCCACCGTTATGGCGGGTGCTTTTGTATATATCAAGGCGGCAACACAAGTGAAAATCCTGCAAAATTTCCATAAAACTGCTTTATTACACTTGCAAAAGTATCGGATTTCTGTTATAATGTCTATCGTGTAGGTATAGGCTTTGATTTAAATTTCCATAAAAAGACATATCTATATAACCATAATTTATTAACCGACGCCGAAAACGCGTGAAAGGTCGTGTTATCAGTGGAACTATTCGGTTCCATCGTCTTTGCCTGAGGGCAGGCTTTAAATCAAGGATATTAAAACTAAGGAAAGAATAAAGGTATGAAAGAACAGTTACAGAATATAAGAGAGCAGGCGCTGAAGACTATCGGCGACTGCGTTGATGTTAAGCAGCTTGACGAACTGAGAGTAAAGTACCTCGGCAAGAAGGGCGAGCTTACAGCGATACTCAAGAGCATGGGTAAGCTGTCCGCTGAGGAAAGACCTGTTATGGGTCAGCTTGCAAACGATGTAAGACAGTCGCTTGAGGGCTTTATTGCACAGAAGCAGGCACAGCTTAAATCTGCGCTTATGGAGCAGAAATTAAAGAAGGAAACGCTTGACGTTACCATGCCCGGAAAGCAGCAGGCAATGGGAGTACGTCATCCGCTGAATATAGTTCTTGACGAGCTCAAGGAAATATTCAGAGGAATGGGATACACTGTAGTAGACGGTCCTGAGGTCGAGGAAACGAAGTACGTTTTCGATATGCTTTTAACAGAGGACGGACACCCTGCAAGAGATGAGCAGGATACATTCTATATTACCGATGAGATCCTTCTGCGTACACAGACATCTTCCGTGCAGATAAGAACAATGCTTAAAAACAAGCCTCCTATAGCTATCATAAGCCCCGGACGTGTTTATCGTCCTGACGCTGTTGACGGCACGCACTCGCCTATTTTCCACCAGTGTGAAGGCCTTGTAATAGATAAGAATATCACGTTCGGCGATCTTAAGGGTACGCTTGAAACGTTTGCCAAGCGTCTTTACGGCGACGATGTAAAGCTCCGCTTCCGTCCTCACCACTTCCCGTATACAGAGCCGTCAGCCGAGGTTGACTTACAGTGCTTCAAGTGCGGAGGCAAGGGCTGTCCGCTCTGCAAGGGCGAAGGCTGGATAGAGATGCTCGGTTCAGGCATCGTTCATCCGCAGGTACTTATCAACTGCGGAATAGATCCCGAAGAATACAGCGGTTTCGCTTTCGGTATAGGACTTGAGCGTATTGCTATGATGAGATATAACATAGACGATATGCGTCTGCTGTACGAGAACGATCAGCGTTTCCTCGCACAGTTCAGATAAGAGAATTCAGAAATACCGATAGGAATCGTAAAAGGAGATATTAACGTGGATTTATCAATGAGATGGCTTAACGACTATGTTAAAGCCGATATGCCAATAAAGGAATTCGTAGCGGATATGACGATGAGCGGTTCAAAGGTTGAAACCTATCATAAGATGTCCGATCCTATAAATAACGTGGTAGTTGCAAAGGTGCTGAAGCTGGAGCGTCACCCCGACAGCGAAAAGCTGTGGATATGCCAGCTTGACGCAGGCAGGGATGAGCCTGTGCAGATAGTTACTGCGGCGCAGAATCTGTTTGAGGGAGCTATAGTTCCCGCTTGTATGCACAACAGTACCATTGCAGACGGAACAAAGATAACAAAGGGCAAGCTGAGAGGCGTTGCAAGCAACGGTATGATGTGCTCTTATGCGGAGCTTGGTCTTACAAAGGATGATTTTGACTATCCCGTAGCAGACGACGGAATACTTATACTGAACAACGATCCCGATGTTGATTCTTTTAAGATGGGTATGGATATATGCGAGGCTTTACAGACAGACGATACTATAGTAGAGTTTGAGATAACGAACAACCGCCCCGACTGTCTTTCTGTACTCGGACTTGCACAGGAGGCAAGCGCAACGTTTGATATTCCTATGAACTACACCGAGCCTTCATTCAAGGGCGTTGACGGGGATATTACAAAGGAAATCAGCGTAAGCGTTGAAAATACAAAGCTCTGCTCACGCTATATGGCGGCGCTTGTAAAGAACGTAAAGATAGGACCTTCGCCCAAGTGGATGGCAAGAAGGCTGAGAGCGAGCGGTGTAAGACCTATCAACAACCTTGTTGATATAACGAACTTCGTAATGCTTGAATACGGTCACCCGATGCACGCATTCGATTTAAGATATGTCGAGGACAACAGGATAGTTGTAAGAAACGCAAAAGAGGGAGAAACATTAAAGCTGCTCGACGAAATGGCAGAGCCTGTAAAGCTGACTCCCGAAATGCTGATAATCGCTGACGGAAAGAAGCCTATCGCCATAGCCGGCGTTATGGGCGGCGAGCATAGCGGTATTATGGAGGATACGACTACTGTCGTATTTGAGGCTGCCTGCTTTGACGGCGTATCGGTAAGACGTACAGCAAGAAAGATAGGCGAGCGTACCGAGGCAAGCTCACGCTTTGAAAAGGGTCTTAACCCGGTAAACGCAGAAAAGGCGCTCAAGAGAGCGTTACAGCTTATCGAGATGCTGGGCTGCGGCGAGGTAGTGAATACTATCATCGACGAGAACCACAGCGAGTATGTTCCCGAAAGATTAAAGCACGATTATAAGTGGGTGAATGAGCATTTAGGCTCGGATATAAGCGAGAACGAGCAGATAGAAATATTAAAGAAGCTCGGCTTCGGTTATGAAAACGGCGAGATAATCGTTCCGCCTACCCGTATAGATATGCACCGTGCGTGCGATGTTGCGGAGGAGGTTGCCCGTATATACGGCTACAACAGAATTCCATCGACTATACCGAAGCTGTCATCACAGGGCAAGAGAACGCCCGAACAGATATTCGAGGACAAGGTAATATCACTTGCGCTGGCACTCGGATTCTACGAGGTAATGACCTACAGCTTTATTTCGCCTAAGGACTATGAAATGCTCCGTATGGACGAGAAGTCAAGAAAGAGCGTTGTGTTAAGACGTCCGCTCGGCGAGGATACAAGCGTAATGCGTACTTCTGCGCTTACATCAATGATGGAAGTTGTAAGAAGGAACTGGAGCAACAGAAACCTTGCAGGCAGATTCTTCGAGATAGCAAGAGAGTATTTCCCGACAGGAGAAAATCAGCTCCCTGTTGAAAGAGATGTTCTGTGCTATGCGCTTTACGGAAGCGGCGAGGACTTCTTTACCGCAAAGGGCGTTGCCGAGGAGGTTATGGCAAAGCTCGGTGTAAAGAATGTCGTATACACGGCTGAAAAGAACAATCCGACATTCCACCCCGGCAGATGTGCAAAGGTTACGGTAAACGGCGAGCTTATCGGTTATGTAGGGCAGCTTCATCCTGAGGCTGCGGCAAACTTCGGCGTAAATACAGAAGTTTACTGTGCTACACTGAGTATGGAAGTAATGTTCAATAATGCGGACGGCGATGTAAAGTATACCGCACTGCCCAAGTTCCCGTCAACATACAGGGATCTGAGCCTTGTGTGCAACGAGGACGTGCCGAGCGGAGATATAGTTGCTGTGATAGAAAAGACCGCAAAGCATCTTGAGGCTGTACGTCTGTTCGATATGTACAAGGGCGAGCAGGTGCCGGCAGGTATGAAGAGCCTTTCATACAAGCTGATACTCAGAAAGAAAGACGCTACGCTGACTGACGATGAGGCGGACGCAGTTGTTGCAAAGGTGCTTAAGGCGCTCGAGGCTATCGGCGTTACATTAAGATAACGCAGAATGACGGCGGATTCTACAGAATAATCGGGGCACAGCCCCTTATAAACAGTAAGGAGAAAAGCAATGAAATATTTTAAAAGGCTGGCAGCGGCAATATGCGCCGTGGCAATCACATTAAGCGTTGCAGGCTGTGCGGATGTATCGACTATAGGCTCGGTTGACAATCAGACCATAAATGCGGGCATATATCTTCTTTATGAACAGACGGCTATAGGCGAGGCTCAGCAGGAGGTTGACGATCAGCTTAAGGCTATGGGAACAAGCTCGTCGAAGATAGAGAATTTCAGCTACTACAACTACAATGTACAGGACAAGACGTTCTCACAATATGTTCAGGACCGTACATTAGAGCAGGTAAAGCAGTATGTCGCAATCCAGAACAAGTTCAAGGAGCTGAACCTTTCACTCACAGACGAGGAAGAGGACACTGTGAAGGCCTCTGTAAAGAAGATGTGGAACACTGAGATCTCCTATTACGGCTACAGCACAGGAAAAACCTACGGTCAGAACTATGAGGCAGGCGGAATAAGCAAGAAGTCATACGAGGCTGTTCAGCTTGTAAACAAGATGAGCGAGAAGGTATTTGACGCTTACTATGAGAAAAACGGCATATCCGCAACAGACGAAAAGGATATAGCTACTTATTTCTATGACAATTACGGCAGATTCCAGATAATACAGGTTTCTCTTAAAGAGGGCAACGGCGACAAGATAACGACCGACGAGGGCAAGAAGGCAAAGAAGGAACAGGCTCAGGGCTATGTTGACAGACTGCTTGCCGGCGAGGACTACGATAAGGTATATCACGAATATCAGGATCTTGTGGCAAAGGAAAAGGCTGAGGCTGAGGCCGAGAGCAACTCGGGCAATTCATCTGCGGTTTCTTCTGCGGCATCATCTGTAACTTCTTCGACAAGCGAAACCGCATCGGACGATACAACGAGCAGCGGAACATCGGGAAGTGAAGAAGAAGAGCACGACCACGAATTCCTGCTCGGCAAGACAGATACTTCACCGAGCGAGGAGTTTGTAAAGTGGGCATTTGAGCTTGACACAGACAAGGGCGGAGTTTACGAGGACGACAGCGTTTACTATGCGGTAGTACGCCGTGATATAAAGGAACGTGAGGACTGGCTCACGGAGAATCACAGCAACGTGCTTCACGTTATGAAGGACGACGACTACAAGGCGATGCTCAACGAGACGGCTAAGGACTATGCGCTTGATCTCAACAATGATGCACTCAACAAGTACAAGCCTGAGAATTTAAAGAAGTAATTCCGGCATAAATCAGAATATATGCGGTCAGAGCAATACTCTGACCGTTATTTTTCGGAAAGGACAATGCGGTATGATAGTATTATCCGGTAATGATATTTCGGTGTCCTTCGGCGGTGAAACGCTGTTTCACGATGTGAATTTCCGGCTTGAAGAAAACGGCAGGGCGGGACTTGTCGGCGTGAACGGCTGTGGTAAGACTACGCTGATGCACGTCATAAACGGCAGGCAGGAGGCTGAAACAGGCGGTATAAGCAAGGCGGCGGGGATAAAGATCGGCTGTATGGAGCAGTATGTTATCCGTGACGATAATATCACTTTATATGACGAGGTACTGGAGATATTCCGCCCGCTTATTGACGCTGAAAACGAGCTTGCCGATATAGCGGTTGCGATAGATACGGGCGACCACAGAGAGCAGACGCTGTCAAGGCAGATGCAGTTACAGGAAAGATTTGAGCGTGACGGCGGACTTACCTATAAGTCGATGACTTCGTCGGCGCTTGCCGGTCTGGGCTTTTCGGAAGAGGATTTCGGTAAGCCGATAAGCGTTATGAGCGGCGGACAGAAGAGCAAGGCGCAGCTTGCGAAGCTGCTTCTTTCGGGAAGTAACATACTTCTTCTTGACGAACCGACCAACCACCTCGATATCACCGCCTGCGAATGGCTCGAAAAGTTTCTGACGGAATACAAAGGCGCTTATATCGTTATTTCGCACGACCGTTATTTCCTTGATAAAGTAACAAATACGACTTTTGAAATGGAAAACAAGACGTTACATGAATACAAGGGTAATTATACACGATATCTTGATTTAAAGGCTGAGGCGAGAGAGGCTCAGCAGAGAGTATACGACAGAACCGTAAAAGAAATAAACCGCATTGAAGGCATTGTCGAACAGCAGAAACGCTGGGGACAGGAGCATAACTTCATCACGGCGGCATCAAAGCAGAAACAGGCGGACAGGCTGAAGGAAACGCTCGAAAAGCCGGAGGAGCTGCCGGAAGCGATCAAATTCTCTTTCAGGGCGAAAGATGGGGGAGCAAACGATGTGCTGATCGCTAAAAATCTGTCAAAATCTTTTGACGGGGTTACGGTCTTCCGCAATGCCGGGCTTGATATAAAGAGAAATACCACGACATTTATACTCGGTGAGAACGGTTGCGGAAAAACGACGCTGCTCAAAATACTTATGGGACAGTATCAGCCTGATAACGGAGAGTTTAAGTTGGGAAACAATATACAGTGCGGATATTACGATCAGGCTCAGACTGACCTCGACCCGTCAAAGACTGTGCTTGATGAGGTGTGGGACAAGTATCCGGGAATGACGCAGACTGAAGTTCGCTCGGCATTGGCACAGTTCCTGTTCAAGGGTGAAGATGTTTTCAAGAATGTGGGTAAGCTCAGCGGTGGTGAGAAGGCGAGAGTGTCGCTTTTGAAACTCATGCTCAGTAAAGCAAATATGCTTCTGCTTGACGAGCCGACCAACCACCTTGATATACATTCGAGAGAGGCTCTGGAAAATGCGCTGGCAAACTACGGCGGTACGCTTCTTATCGTTTCACATGACCGTTATCTCATAAACAAGCTTGCGGACAGGATAGTGTGGCTTGATAAGAACGGCACGGTCAACATTGACGGAAATTATGACAGGTATATTGAGCTGAAGGCGGCAAAGGAACAGGCGGAGCAGACTAACCTGGCAGTTCAGGCGAAAGCTGTTACCGAGGCAAAGAAGAACGATTATAAAGAACGTAAGGAACGTGAAAGCACACTAAGAAAACTGAACGGTGCGTTGAAGCGTTGCGAGCAGGCGATAGAAGATGTCGAAACAAAAACAGCAGAGCTTGCACAGCAGATGTCACAGCCTGAGATAGCGACCGACTATGAAAAGACAAGTAAACTTGCCGAAGAAATAGCTTCTTTGAAGGAAAAAGAAGAGGCGCTGACTGCTGAGTGGATGGAACTTAGCGAGCAGATAGAGACGTTTACATAAGTTACATTGAAAATTTAAGTAACTATCGATTTGGTTAGTTAAAAAAAATGACGAAATTGTTTGTGCACAATAAACAAAGTTTCATTAAGATGGTTAAAGAATTAGCTAAATTAAGTTATAAGTTTTCTCAATGTGGAAAACGTTTACATCAAAAATAGCAAAGTCAGGGGATAAAAAATCAAGATATAGTGTCGATAAAATTTGTGTTCGTCATAATTACCAAAATTTCAGACGTAGGTTTGTAACTATTTGCTAAGGGCAACTCAGATTTGTACATAAAATCAAAATCGGTTGCACTATGTGAAAGTTCTTGTATCAACCTTGACAGTACGGTGATAATTTGCTATAATTACTATGTTATAGACCTTTGTGCCATTTTGTACATTATTTCTAAATACTCCGTGTTTAAAGGCTTAATCGTATATGGTTATTGTGCATTTGGTACAAAAAGCAGATGAAACTAGTTACGGCGTGTTTAATCGCAGTCGTGCTTTTTGAGGATCAGAATTATCTATGGAAACGATTTTAAGGGCGGAGAATATATCAAGGAGTTTTAAAATCAACGACAGCACTACCGTTGACGCACTCAAGGATATAAATCTCGAAGTCGAAAAGAATAAGCTCGTGGTACTTCGCGGCAGATCGGGTTCGGGAAAGACCACGCTCATAAATATACTCGGTGCGCTTGACAGACCGACCGGCGGAGATGTCTACTTTGACGGTAAAAAGATAACCGGACTTACCGACAAGGAAATGGATAAGCTGAGAAGAAACGATATGTCGTTTGTTTTCCAGTCTGTAGCGCTTATACCGACAATGACGGCGTATGAGAACGTTGAGTTTGCGATGCGACTTGTGGGTATGCCTTATGCGGAGCGTGTAAAGCGGGCGAAGGAATGCCTTGTAAGAGTGGGACTTGAAAAGCGTATGCACCACAGACCGGGAGAGCTTTCGGGCGGTGAGCAACAGAGAGTGGCGATAGCGAGGGCGATCTCGCATAAGCCGAAGCTGATATTCGCCGATGAGCCTACTGCGGCGCTTGATATGCCTACGGGACTTGCGGTTATGAATCTGTTTAAAGAGCTTGTACATACAGACGGTCTTACAATTGTTATGACAACGCATGATACTGCAATGATGGAACAGTGCGATGTCGTTTACACACTTGATGACGGACGCATTACAGACGTCAGAAAGCAGGTGGAGTGATGCCTCAGAGAATGATGCTTGCGCCACCGGAAAACGTGATGGTGCAATGTGAGAACCTTGTCAAGATATATAAAACCACGGACGTTGAGGTAATGGCGCTTCAGGGGCTTGACCTCACGGTAGAACGCGGTGAGCTGATGGGAATCGTCGGCGCGAGCGGAAGCGGTAAATCAACGCTTTTGAATATGCTCGGAGCACTTGATAAACCCTCGGCGGGAAGCCTTTACGTTGACGGTAAGGACTTGCTTAAGTTTGACGAAAAGGATCTTATAAAATACAAGAGGGAAACGGTCGGTTTTGTATGGCAGAACAATGCCAGAAACCTTATACCGTATCTTACTGCGATACAGAATGTTGAGATGCCGCTTCTGCTTTCGGGCCACAAGAACCGAAGAGAAAGAGCGGAGGAACTGCTCGATATGGTGGGACTGTCGGCGAGAAAAAATTCGCTTCTCGGTCAGCTTTCGGGCGGTGAACAGCAGCGAGTGGCTATTGCAATAGCGCTTTCAAACAATCCCAGCCTGCTTCTTGCGGACGAACCTACGGGTGCGGTCGACACCAAGACGGCGGCTATGGTACTTGATGTTTTCAAACAGCTCAATCGTCAGATGGGCGTTACCATTATAATAGTAACACACGATACAAATCTGTCGAAATCGATCGACCGTGTGGTCGCTATCCGTGACGGACGTACATCTAGCGAGATGCTGAGAAAGAAAACAGAGATTCTCTCATTCGGAGAACTCGAAAAGATGAGCGAACAGCAACGTGCAGAGCATGAAAAGCTTATGCAGCAGAGCGGTTCGGATCACGAGGAGCTTGTTGTTCTTGACAGAGCGGGCAGACTCCAGATACCCAAAGAATATCTCGAAGCCCTCGGCATAAGAGGCGGAGATAAAGTGCGTGTTGAGCTTGAGGACGGAAAGATATCCGTCTACAACTCGGACTACAATATGCACGGATAAATTCCTTAACTCGTCGAAATTAGCATATTTTCGATTGAACATAAACGACAACTATCAGAAAGGTGGATTATTACTGTGGCAACAAAATCAAGCAGGATGAAAAGAACATTAGCGGGTATATTGTCATGTGCGACACTTATATCCTCATTGTCACTTACATCAACCGCAGTCAGCGCAGAAGAAACAACCGATACTTCTGCCGGACAATCCGAGGAAAGCACGACGACCGATAGCTCTGTGAGCGGAATCACGATCACCGGTATGGAGGGCAAGTACAGCACTTATTACGACAGTCATAAGGATGCCGGCAAGCCCAAGAAGGAAATTACCATCTATGCTACCGACTACAAGGAAGGTACGATAGACGGCACAGCATTTGTAAACGGCGGCTCATCATCCATGTCAGCCGAAGAAGCTGCACAGATTATTCCTTCAGTCGAAGAGATCAAGGAGAAGTCGGGCGACGGCTACAACGGACTCAAGGCATTTCTCGCAGAAAGCACCGATCTCAAGACAGATCATTACTCCACAATAAAATGGAAGAATGATAAGCTCACACTTACATATGAGTTCAATGTCGAAGAGACTGGTCTTTACAACCTCGAGGCTATCTACTATCCTATCGAGGGCAACGAAACAAAGAATACTGTACTGGATATCGGACTTAAAATCGACGGAGATTATCCTTTCACAGCTACACAGGATCTTACGCTCGACCGTTACTGGAAGGATGAGGGAGAGATTACCCGTGACAGCAAGGACAACGATCTTCGACCCGGTCAGGTAACCTATGATTGTTGGGTTAAGTACCCCATTAAGGATAAGGAAGGTCTTTACAACGAGCCTTATTACTTCTACCTTGAAAAGGGTACTCACACGCTTACGCTTGAAGGTATCAGAACCTACGGCGTATTCCATTCGTTTACGTTCAAGAACTACGATGAGCTTGTAAGCTATGACTCGATAAAGCCTACTGACGATCAGGTGCAGAATACTCCTGCTCTTTCATCGACAAACGAAGAGCTCGGTACAAACACCATCTTCTTACAGGCAGAGGATGCGCTTTATAAGACAGCGTCGACTTTATATGCTACTTACGACAGAACGACCTATATGACAAGTCCCAACCACCCGACCAAGCAGCGTTACAACACTATCGGTCAGGCAACATGGAGCAAGGCAACGCAGGCGATCACTTACAACTTCAAGGTTGAAAACGACGGTTACTACCGTTTCAACTTCAAGGCTAGACAGAACCAGATGCGTGGCTTCTTCTCAAACAGAAGGATCTACATTGACGGCAAGGTACCATGTAAGGAGCTTGATGACGTACAGTTCATCTATTCTCCCGACTGGTACAACATGACTCCTAAGGATGCTGACGGAAACGACATTTATGTTTATCTTACAGCAGGTGAAGAGCACACACTTACCCTTGAAGCTATACCCGGTTTGATCGGCGAGGTTATGCAGCGACTTGACGATCTCGTACTCGAACTCAACCAGTACTACAGAAGAATACTTATGATTACAGGTCCCGACCCTGATGAATTCAAGGATTACTTCGTAGAAAAGAAGATACCGGGCATTCAGGACGCGTTCCGGAGAATAGTTGATTCTCTGCGTGCTGAGAAGGCAAGCATCGAAAGCCTTACCAAGAAGGGTTCTGAGGCAGCCGCACTTGAAACAATGTGTATCTACCTCGAAAGATGTATCAACAAGCCTGAAGATATTCCGATAATGGCAAGTAGTATCAAGGACAGCATTTCGTCAGTATCAGCATGGATGCGTGACTACCGCGGTCAGCCCCTTGAGCTTGACTACATAGAGGTAGCGACCTGCCACGAGGATTTTGCGTCACCGAACGGAAACTTCTTCAGCGAGATCGCATTCGGATTCAATGCATTTATCGGCTCTTTCTTTGAAGACTATACGAACCTTTCGGACGCAAGCGCTACATCGCTTGATGTATGGGTATCGCTTGCCCGTGACCAGGCAACAGTCGTAAAGAACCTGGTTGATAACAAGTTCAACTCAAACCCCGACTACAACGGCATACAGGCTTCTATCAACCTCGTACAGGGTTCTGTACTTGAAGCTACACTTGCCGGTAAGGGTCCTGAAATCGCCCTCTTCATCGGCGGCGACTTCCCGATTCAGCTTGCCGCAAGAGGACTGCTCGTTGATATGACACAGTTCAAGGATTATGAAGCGGTAACAAAGCGATTTGCGAAGGACGCAATGACGCTTTACGAATACAACGACGGTACATCGACAGGTGTATACGGACTTCCCGTTTCACAGACATTCCCGATGCTGTTCTACAGAACAGACGTACTTGAGGAGCTTGGCTTTGAGAATCCTCCCGAAACATGGGCAGAGCTTACTGATATGCTCCCGACTCTCCAGAGAAAGTACCTTGATGTAGGTCTGATACTTCCTCAGAATATTTCTTCAAATACATTCGATTCCGGTAATACATTCATTATGCTGATGCTCCAGTCCGGACAGGATATCTACAATGAAGACCTTTATACAACAGATTATAACGGTATAAAGACATCTGATATCAAGAATCTGAATCTCACGAACTTTATGACTCAGGACTCTATAAGAGTGTTTGAGCAGTGGACAAAGTTCTACACAGTATTCAGCTTTGATCAGACATTCGACGCGTTCTCACGTTTCAGAACCGGTGAGATGCCCCTCGTTATTCAGCCTTATACATTCTACAACCAGCTGTCTGTAGCAGCTCCCGAAATCAAGGGTCTGTGGGACTTCACACTGGTACCCGGAACAAAGCAGGCTGACGGAACAATCAACCACGCTGCAAACTCTGCAGGAAGTGGTGCGGTAATATTCAACAAGGTTTCCAACCAGGCTGCCGCTTGGGACTTCGTAAAGTGGTTCACAAGTACTGACATTCAGGTTGACTACGGTAAGCAGATTGAAGCTCTTATGGGTCCTATGGGACGTTTTGATACGGCAAATGTAGAGGCACTCGAGCAGCTTCCCTGGTCAACTGCCGAGTATGAGAAAATCTCGTCACAGCAGAGCTACCTTAAGGAAGTACCGATCATTCCCGCATCATATGCAGTTACAAGACATGTAAACAACGCATTCAGAATGGTTGTTAACGATGCCGGTAATCCCAGATATACGCTTATGAGTTATAATGATCAGATAAAGTCTGAGATCGTAAGAAAGTATCAGGAATTGTCAAGCGTTAAAAAATGATCTTGAAAAGCCGTGAGGGCTTTCGCCCTCACACGCTTTGCTGAATTATAGAGGAGGTTATCGGTTTGTTTAACAAAGAAAAAACGCAGTATATTGAAGACAGCAAATTCAGATATACACTGCGAGAGATGAAGAAGAACGGAAGCGTTTACATACTGCTCGCTCCTTACTTCCTACTCTTTACGATCTTTACGATCATACCGGTGTTGCTGTCGTTGCCTATGGGCTTTACGAACTTCAACATGGTACAGTTTCCCCAGTTCGTGGGACTTAGCAATTTCTATTCGCTGATACTTGAAGACGAAGTCTTCTTAAAGGCGATACAAAACACACTTGTATTTGCAATCATCACAGGTCCGTTAAGCTATATCATGTGCTTTATACTTGCATGGCTTATCAACGAAATGCCCAGAGCGTTAAAGACGATATTCACATTCATCTTCTACGCGCCTACTCTGGCAGGTAACATCTATACTACATGGCAGCTCATCTTCTCAGGTGATACATACGGTATAGCAAACTCTTATCTGCTTGACCTCGGTATCATCAACAGCGCACGTCAGTGGCTGACAGATGCTAACTACATTATGGGTGTAGTTATCGTAGTTCAGCTGTGGATGTCGCTGGGTGCGGGCTTCCTTGCTCTTCGTGCAGGTCTTCAGGGTATTCCTAAGGACAGATACGAAGCAGGTGCTATCGAAGGTATCAAGAACCGTACACAGCAGCTTCTGCTCGTTACGGTACCTGCAATGGGACCTCAGCTGCTGTTCGCAGCAGTTATGCAGATCACCGCTTCCTTCACAGCCGGTGATGTCGGCCGTTTCCTTACCGCATTCCCTTCAACAGACTATGCGGCACACACAATTATGACGCACGCTTATGACTACGGTTCAATACGTTACGAGATGGGTTATTCATCTGCAATATGTTTCGTACTGTTCGCAGTAATGCTTCTTGCCAACTGGGGCATCAAAAAGCTCCTCGGCAAGTATCTTGACTGATCGGAGGATCACATTATGTATTTTTCTCTAAGAAAGGAAGGTAGTTATGAAGATAACTAAAAGGAGAAGAAAAAGATATGGCGGTTCTCTCGGCGGCGACATTTTCATATTTGCAGTGCTCGTTCTGCTTGGCCTGTTCATGCTCTTCCCCATTTATCTGTCTGTCATACAGTCGTTAAAGCCGGTCGAGGAACTGTTCCTCTTCCCGCCCAGAATGTATGTACAGAACATCACGGATCAGAACTTTGCTGATCTGCTTGCAACGGCGTCCAATATGTGGGTACCGTTCTCAAGATACGTTTTCAACTCAGTATTCGTAGCTGTAGTAGTTACGGTTGCACAGCTGCTCTTCTCATCGTCGGCGGCATATGCGCTTTCCAAGGTTGCATTCCCCGGTGCGAAGGCACTCAACAAGATCATCGAAGTTGCCCTTCTGTTCACATCTACCGTACTTTACATCATGCAGTACATGGTAATGGCAACACTGGGTATGATCGATACATACTTTGCAATCATCCTGCCATACATTGCAACGCCTATGGGTCTGTTCCTTATGAGACAGTTCATGGGTCAGTTACCCGACAGTATGATAGAAGCCGCAAAGCTTGACGGCGCAAGCCACATCAGAATCTGCTGGCAGATAGTAATGCCGAACGTTAAACCCGCTTGGCTGACACTTCTGATATTCGCTTTCCAGGGCGCATGGCAGATCACAGGTTATTCATTCATTTATAATGAGGCATTAAAACCCATTCCGACCGTTATGCAGCAGATAAGTGCCGCAGGTATCGCCCGTGCCGGCGTTGCTGCCGCCGCAGTTGTTATCACAATGCTGCCGCCTATCATAGTATTCGTATTCTGCCAGAGCAGCGTTATGGAAACTATGGCAACCAGCGGTCTGAAAGACTGATCTAATATTAAATTATACAGAAAGGATGATTTTAGTGCCAAACATGAAGAAAATCGCTGCGTCAGCCGTTTCGGCTATTATGGCGGTTTCCATGCTGTGCAGTTCAGCTTTTGCCGATCAGCCGTATGAAGGTTATAACTACGACTGGTGGGGCGATCCTGTACCGTCACAGACCGGATACGTCGTTGACCGAGTTGTAACAGGTCTCGATTTCGGCTCCGGCACAAGATATAACACCGATGCCCAGCTGAAGGAAATATCCGATCAGACAGGCAGTGAAGTGACAAAAGAAGTCACAATCGGCGAACTCAAAGAGCCTCAGGATCTGTACATCGACCGCGAAACACAGAGCCTGTATATAGTTGACTCGGGCAACAACAGAATTCTTGTTACCGATGTAAACTACTCAAGAGCATTCCAGATTATGGACTACTTCTATAATCCGGAAACAAAGAAATATGAAACTCTGAAGAATCCTCACGGCATATTCGTAAGACACGTTGAAGATGCGGAAAATGAAAACGAGTCGACAATGATCTACATTGCGGACTACGACAACAGCCGAGTACTCGGCGTATATGCAGATGGTACGGTTTTCCAGATATTTGAGAGACCCGCCTCGGAATTCTATGATTCAGATGTTACGTTCCAGCCCAACAAGGTTGTTGTAGACGTTGCCGGCAACGTATATGTAAACATTCTGTCGATTACAGAGGGTGCGGTAATGTTTGCGCCCGACGGTTCGTTCAGTAACTTCTTCGGCGCTAACCGTGTTGAACAGACAGCACAGGCTATAGCAAACAAGTTCTGGAGAACTATTCTTTCCCGTGAGGCTGCCGCAGCATTCATTCAGGCAGTTCCCATGGAGTTCAACAACTTCGATATTGATGATGACGGTTTCATCTACACAGTAACAGCATCAAAGAGTGCTACTACCGATATCTTCAAGAAGATGAACCCCGCCGGTGAAAATATCCTGATAAACCTCGGTTTCTCAGATTATACATACGGCGATATGGCTTCCTATTATTATAAGAACCAGACATACGGTTCTCAGATCACAGACGTTGATGTTGACGAAGACGGTACAATAAGACTTCTGGACTATGCAAACGGACGTATATTCGAGTATACAGACGAATGCGACCTGCTGTTCATCTACGGCGGAAAGGGCAACCAGAAGGGTTTGTTCACTAATGTAACATCAATCGAAGCTTACAACAGCGTTGTATATGTGCTTGACAGCCGTAAGAACTCTATCACAACATTCAAGCGTACAGAGTTCGGCGACATCGTTCACGAGGCAATGGGACTTTACAACCTCGGTAAGTACCAAGAAGCAAGCGGTCCGTGGCAGGAAGTACTGACGCGTGACAGCAACTACTGGTTTGCTTATATCGGACTTGGCAACTCAGAGCTTTCTCAGGGCAACTACGAAAAGGCTATGGAGTACTTCTACCGTAACAGCAAAGCCGGTTATGACAGAGCATTCAAGCAGTACAGAATGCAGTTCATAAGAGATAACTTCAATATCTTTATGGTGGTCGTTCTTGTTATAATTGTTGCTCTTGTTGTTCTCAGCAAGGTAAAGAAACATTTAAAAGCTAAAAAAGCGGGAGGTAATAAATAATGAGATTTGATTTAGATATGCCCGCTTGGAAATGGCCGTTCTATGTTGCAAGACATCCTTTTGAAGGATTTGAGGATTTGCGTTGGAAGAAAGCGTACAACACAAAGGTTTCAATGGTAATTGTACTGTGCTTCTTCCTTATAACGGTCTGCCAGCAAGTAATGACAGGCTTCCTGTTCAACACGAACTACGTCAAGATATTCAACATAGTACCGCTTCTCGTTCAGACAATTATCCTGTTCTTTACATGGGTAATCGGTAACTGGTCGCTGTGTACCTTGTTTGACGGCGAAGGTTCAATAAAAGCAATCACAAGTGTCAGTGCTTATGCGCTGGTACCCTACCTCATCACTCAGATAGTTGTAATTATCGCAAGTAATGTACTGCTCAAGAGCGAAGGTGCTTTCATAGTGTTCTTCCAGTATCTCGGTATACTGTGGAGCGTTGTTCTGATGATATCAGGTATCAAGACGGTTCATCAGTACTCTGTACCCAAGACTCTTCTCGCTATGATATTCACGGTTGCGGCAATGGTAGTTATACTGTTCCTGCTCGTGCTTCTGCTCAGCTTGTTCCAGCAGGTTTACATCTTCGGTTTCTCAATCTATACCGAGCTGATGTATCGATTCAGTCTGTAAGCGGAGGTGTGACAGAAAAATGGTTAAAATCAGAAAAAAGATACTCGCAGTTCTGCTCACAGCCGCAATGCTTGTGTCAATGAGCTCAGTTGTAGCGTGGTCGGACGAACAGCCCGCCGCCGATGACGGCACATCTCAGACAGAGCAGGCAACGACAGACAACAACGCATCTGATGATAAATCGGACGCAACAACCGACAATAAGGATGACAAGGACGACAAGGACGACAAGGACGACAAGAACAAGCCCAGAACAGACGCTGAAGGCCTTGCAGAGATGAAAGTAATAGCTGAAAACGACAGCTACAAGCTTTACTTCAATGAGGATACAACGAATTTTGCACTCCAGTCGAAGAGCGACAGCTATGTATGGTGGGCAACTCCTCTGAATGCGGATAAGGATGAAAACGCCAAGACAGCTCAGAGAAAGAATATGCAGTCACCTTTCTATATTGTCTACGGTGATGTTTCAACGCATACCAGTCAGAGAATGAACATTTACGACGGTTCGATAAAATCCGGAGATTTTGAGATTCAGGAAATCGAGAACGGCGTAAAGATCATCTACAGAATAAGCAAGATCGAAGCGGAGATTCCTATGACAATCACGCTTGAGAAGGACAATGTAAATGTTTCTATAATTTCTGAAGAAATCAAGGAAAAGGAAGCTACAGATTCAAAGGGCCTTGTACTTCTGGACATCGGTCTTTTACAGTTCTTCAATGCGGCTACTTCTGAAGATGAAGGTTATATGGTAGTACCGGACGGTTCCGGCGCTGTCATCAACTACAACAACCAGCGTATAAATGCTCAGGCATACAACAACGATGTATATGGACTTGATACATCGGTAGGTCAGCTGACAAGACCTTCAAAGACAGAGCAGGTTTACCTCCCTGTCATCGGTGCTGTTACAAACGGCGAAAAGACAAAGCACGGCTATATGGCAATTGCTGAGTCAGGCGATACTTGCGCTTCCGTAAATGCAACAGTAAGCGGTCAGAACTCAACATCATACAACAACACATGGTTTGAGTTCAAGGTAAGAGCAGAAGACACTTACTATATGGGTACCCGTAAGCTTACAGTTTACGAACAGGGCAAGATAAATCAGCCCAACCTCACAGTAGGTTTCTATCCTCTCGCAGGTGACGACCTTTCCTATGTAGACATAGCTGAGGCTTACAGAAACTACATAATTGAAGAAAAGGGCTTCACAGATAAGACAGATAACATCAAAAACAGCTACTATCTTGACCTGTACGGCGGTACAATAAAGGCTCAGTCAATTGCAGGCTTCCCTATAAATCTTGAAACTCCCGCTACTACATACGAGCAGGCACAGGAGATAATTAAGCAGCTGAATGAACTCGGCGTTGATGATATCGTTGCTAACTACAACGACTTCAACGGTGCCGGCATCAAGGGACTTATCACAGCCGATGTAAACTATGCAGGTACGCTCGGCGGCAAGAATGCCTATACAACTCTTGCAGAGTATGTAAACGGCATCAACGGTAAGCTCTTTGCAAGCGCAGGTATCACTTACATGAAGGACAGCGGTAACGGCTACAGCTACACGCTCAACGCTTGTAAGGCTACCACAAAGGCTTATGCAACAACTAACAACTGGGATATTGCATTCGGTATCCCGAATCAGGTAAGACTTGTAACAAAGACAACTCTGTCGCCTTATTACTGGCCTGACCTTTACAAGAAGCTGATAAGCTCGTTCTCAAATGAGGGTATCAAGACTATCAGCCTCAGTGATGCTACAACGTTACTTTACAGCGACTTCAGCCGTGAGAACTACTCCAGAAACGATGCAATGAATATGCTCGTCGATGGTTACAAGCAGTTCAAGGACGCAGGATTTACACTTCTCGCACGCGGAGCAAATGCTTATGCGCTTCCTTATGTTGACTACCTCACGGATGTACCGGTAACATCAAGCAACTTTGATCTGTTTGACTACGATATTCCGTTCTATGAGATCGTGATCCACGGTTATCTGCCTTACACAACAAAGGCAGTAAACGCAAGTGCCAACGCTGACGACACGATTATACTGGCACTTCTCACAGCAACACCTGTTCACTATGATATGATGTATGCTGACCCCAACGATTTCACAGACAGCGACTACGAGACGCTCTTCTATTCAAACTACAAGGGCTGGCTCGAACCCTCGGCTAAGGTATACAAGCTCTATCAGGATGAGCTTAAGGACTTTGCTAATCTCAAAATTACAAACTACACAAGAATTTCCGGAGATGAGCTTGAAACCGAGTTTGAAGGCGGTAAGACAATCAAGGTAAATACAAGAGAAATGACTCTCACCGTCAACGGCAAGGACATCGATCTTGCACAATATGGACTGAAGGGAGAAACAGATGAATAATTCGAATTTCAACCCGAATGAAGAAATTGAAGCAATGAAGACGACCGATGCCGCCGAGACTCCCGTTAATGACGCACCCGCAGCCGAGCAGGCTGCTCCTGCCGAAACGGTAGCTGATACAACAGTATCAGAGCCTGAAACAGTGCAGGAAACGGTCGACGCTTCCGCTGATGAGCCTGCCGCTACAGCAGAATCTGTTGTTCAGAAGTCGGCTCATATGACAGCTGCCGCAGCAGCGCTCAATGTAGAGGGCGAAGAGGTGGATATCCGCCGCAGACAGCCCAGAGTACAGAAAGAAATCAAGAAATCACGTATTTCTTATGAAAAGAAAAAGGGACTTTACGGTTACGGTTTCATAGCAATATGGATCGTCGGCGTTATCTATATGTTCCTTATCCCGATATTCCAGTCGGCATGGTATTCACTGTGTTACACCGAGCTCGTAACAACACCCGAGCAGGCTGCACAGAGAGGAATGTCCTCAGCGGGTATTTATACCGAGTGGAACAACTTCGGAAACTATGAAGAGGCACTCTTCAAGAATCAGGATTACCTCCCCAAGCTTACCGAGTCACTCGGAGCAATGGTACCGCAGGTAGTCGTAGTAATGATATTCTCACTGTTTATCGCACTGCTTCTTAACCAGAAGTTCAGAGGCAGAACGTTTGCAAGAGCGGTATTCTTCTTGCCGGTTCTCGTTGCAACAGGTCCTGTACTTGCGGTAATACGAGGAGATATTTCAAACAACGGTATTTCGAGCGGTGAGCAGTTCAGCGCACTGTTCCAGACCGACCTTGTTGACCAGCTGCTTGAGTTCCTGGGTATTTACAACCTGAACGAACAGCTGACGATGACGATCCAGACGATCACAAGTGACATCTTCAACCTGTTATGGAGTGCCGGTATTCAGATACTGATATTCCTTGCCGCATTACAGCAGATACCTACTTCCGCAAAGGAAGCGGCATCTATGGAGGGTGCAACAGGATGGGAATTCTTCTGGAAGATTACCTTCCCGATGATAAGCCCGATGATATTGGCAAACCTGATATACACGGTCATCGATACATTCATCGATTCCGAGAACGCCGTAATGAAGATCGTGCTTGCTCAGTCGAGAAACTTAAAATACGGTCTTTCATCAGCGATGGCTTGGATTTACTTCCTTATAGTTGCAGTAGCACTTGCAATTATAGTGGCTATCGTATCTAAGTTCGTATTCTACGAAAATGATTAAGGAGGTGTAGTTGTGAGCGAAAAAGAATTAGAACAGTTAAATGCTGATGTTCAGCAGACTAATGAAGACGCAGCCGCAGCTGCACCCGCTGATAACGCTTCTCCCGAAGCTATCGGCGAGGCTATAAAGGAGATCAACGGCGAAGCTGATGCTTCTGCCGCTCCCGAAAAGGCTGAAGACGAGCTTCAGGTAGGAGTTATCAAGCCTATCGCAACAGGAAAGCCCGAATCAAAGAGAGCTCAGAAGAAGGCTGAAAAGAAAAAGGCTAAGGAACTCAAGAATATCTACCATGTAAGCAACTGGCAGATAATCAAGAATTATCGTAACTACAATCAGCAGGAAAGAAAGCACTACAAGTACATCTTCAGAAGAAGAATTACCGACAAGGTATGGCCTGTGTTCCGTTTCCTTATCCTGTTCGGACTCGGTTTCGTAATTCTGTATCCTATGCTCTATATGCTGTCAACTGCACTCAGACCTCAGTCGGAAATGAGTGACCCTTCAGTAATGTGGATTCCTAAGGAAGTTATCTTCTCCAACTTCGTTGATGTATGGGTAGCAATGGACTTCCCGAAGGTGCTCCTACAGACGATACTTGTAAACGTTGTGTGCTCGATGATCCAGGTCGTTACCTGCGGTATCACCGGTTACGGCTTTGCACGTTTCAAGTTCAAGGGTAAGGGACTTATGTTCGGTATCGTAATCTTACAGATCATCGTCCCTGTACAGGTAATACTTATCCCTCTGTATATGCAGTTCAGATTCTTTGATGTGTTTGGTCTTATAAGACTTATTACAGGGGATGCAGTTAACCTTGTAAGTACTCCTATCGCACTGTACTTACAGGCATTCTTCTGCAACGGTATCAGAGCAGGCGTGTTCATACTTCTGTTCAGACAGTTCTTCAGAGGACTGCCTAAGGATCTCGAAGATGCCGCATACCTCGATGGCTGCGGACCTTTCATGACATTTATCCGTGTTATGGTACCGAATGCTAGGACTTCGTTCTTAACAGTATTCATCTTCTCGATCGTATGGTACTGGAACGACTCTTATGTAACGGGTATGTTCTTCACAAATCCCTACACGATAGCAATGGAAATTGACCGTCTGGGTACGACCATGATGATTTATTTCACAGGTGAACAGAATGGTATAGCGAGTGACTATCTGGTATGGATAGAAGCAGGATGCTTAATGTCATTACTTCCGATACTTATCATGTACATCTTCTTACAGAAGCAGTTCGTTGAAGGTATCGAACGTTCAGGTCTTGCCAACTAACGGCGAAGCGCCGTTGCAAATTCGCCTTTTGGAACATTGGCGATATATGCAAGTTCCGCTGACGGCGGTTTGAACGATAGCGAAAACATAAATTTAAGAGGAGTATCGGAAGATGCTCCTCTTTTTGTTTGGTTTACTACTATCAGTTGAATCCGCCGTTAATCAAACTGTAGCGGTATTGTATCAGTCAAAAAGGCGGAATTGGGAGCGGCAGCTTGCCGCGAGGAGTATCAAAAGGTACTCCTCTTTTTATGTCGATAAAAGCAAAGCAGTAAGTTCGTATTGCACATAGGCATGAGAAGTGCTATAATAGTAACACCCGGAGGTAGTAATATGGAGCTGTTTGACTTATACGACGATGAACGCAGGCTTACAGGAGAAACTATAGAACGCGGAGATCCGCTACCCGAAAGCCGTTACCATCTTGTTATACATATATGCATTTTTAACAGCGAAGGCAAAATGCTTATACAACAGCGTCAACCGTTTAAAAAGAGCTTCCCCGGTAAATGGGACGTATCGGTCGGAGGAAGTGCGGTCACCGGTGAAAACAGCAGGCAGGCGGCAAGCCGTGAGCTGTACGAGGAGCTCGGCATAAGCCACGATTTTTCGCACGACCGCCCTATGCTGACGGTACATTTTGAGCGCGGGTTTGACGATGTTTATGTAATACACAAGGATATAGCTGTGTCCGAGCTAAAATTACAGGCTGAGGAAGTGCAGGCGGCGAAGTGGGCGGACAGAGATGAAATATATTCGCTTATCGACAGCGGCGCATTTATACCGTACTACAAAAGCTATATTGATATGCTGTTCAACTACAGAACAAAAAGAGGTAACTTTACAAAGGAGTAAAATATGAATGACGTATGCCGAATGATAAAAAAACAAACGATAACGAACTTTATCAATATGGAAACGGCAATTAAAACATACGACAGAAACGCACCGGTCTGCGGCACACCTGCGTGGCGGTATGTGTATCATGCCATTCACTCGGCTGACAAGTGGTTTTTCAATCCGTCAAAATTCACAGAACCCGGTTTTCACGAAAACGGAATGGACAATCCCGATAATCCTTGCAATGTTGTTCTGAGCGATAAAGAGTTGCTGGACTATCTGCATAAAGTGCGGCTCAAAACGGAAAAATATCTTGATGAGCTGAGTGATGAAGAGCTTGACGAAAAGCCCGATGGGTGTGAATATACAAGGATTGAACTTATCTTAGGACAGTTCAGGCACATTTCCTTGCATATAGGAATGATAAACGGTCAGACTATAGAGAGAACGGGAAAATTTCCGATATTCGCAGGACTTGACGGGAAACAGACAGACAAATTATTTGACGAATAAGAACGAAGGAACAGAAGATGTACATTGATTTTCACATACACGCCTATGCTGATGAAATAGCCGACAGAGCGGTGCAGAAGCTGAAGGATACGGCAAACTGTGAGGCTTACACCAACGGAAGAATAGACGATACAAGGCAGAAGCTGAAAGAGTGGGGTATAGATTACGGTGTTTTACTGCCGGTCGCAACAAAGCCCACACAGCAGACGACTATCAACAACTGGGCAATAGCTCAGAACCACGGCAATATTATATCATTCGGCACGGTACACCCCGACAGCGATGAGCTTTACAGCGAGCTTGAACGCATATCGTCCTTGGGGCTTCACGGTGTTAAATTACATCCGGATTATCAGGGCCATTTTATGTTCGAGCCGTGTATGCAGAGAATATATAAGAAATGCGGTGAACTGGGGCTTCCGGTTATTCTTCACATGGGATATGACCCTATATCATCTATGACGTTCCACGCAATGCCGGCAGACCTTGCCGAAATGGCGAAGAAGTATCCCGATTGCACATTTATCGGGGCGCATATGGGCGGAATGGCAAACTGGGAGAGTGTGCTGTATTATATCAGGGACGCAAGGAATATCTATTTTGACACAGCGTACTGTGCAGAGTATATGTCGGACGAGATGTTTATGGAAATGTTCAGGGCATACGGCGAGGACAGGATATTGTTCGGAAGCGACCTTCCGTGGAGCGATCCGCACGATGAGATAGGTATGATCGACAGAATGCCGATAAGCGACAGCGCAAAGGATAAGATATTTTATAAAAATGCGGCGGAGCTGTTAAAGATAGATATATAAAATAAAGGACGTGACTTTGGCGGTCACGTCCTATCTTATATCCGGTTATTCGGCGTCTTTACCTGCCGCCGCAAGTGCGATGGCACATTCGATACGCTTTTTCTGAAGTTCGCAGGACAGCTTGTGGGGCTTCTTTACATCGCCCTCATAGATAAAGCTGTTTGCGTTACAGCCGCCCGAGCAGTAGAATCTTGCCCAGCAGTTACCGCAGTTTTCCTTGCTGTAGATATGTATACCGGCAAAGTAATCCTTTATCTTCTGATCAATCTTGTCTGAGAAAATGTCGCCCATCTTCCACTCTTCAATTCCGACAAACTGGTGACAGGGATAAATATCGCCGTCTGGGGTAACGGCAACATATTCGTTGCCGCATCCGCATCCACGCAGACGCTTTACGGCGCAGGGACCCTGATTTAAGTCTATCATAAAGTGGAAGAAATTGAACTTGCGCTTATTAGCGAGCTTCTGCTCCTCCATCAGCTTTTCAAGTCTGTCATACTCGGCAAATATCGTGGGCAGGTCGCTCTCTGTGATAGCGTAAGGCATCTCGGGATCGGTCACAACAGGCTCTACCGAGAGCTGTTCAAAGCCGAGATCGCTTATATGCAAAACATCGTTTGCAAAGTCGAGGTTGTACTTTGTGAACGTACCTCTTACATAATAGTCCTTTGTGCCTCTGCCGGCTACCAGCTTCTGATATTTCGGAACGATTATATCATAGCTTCCCTTGCCGTTCGGAGTGGGGCGGATATTATCGTTAACTTCTTTTCTTCCGTCAAGCGATAATACGCAGTTTGACATTTCCTTATTGATATAGTCGATCTTTTCATCGTCAAGGAGCATACCGTTTGTTGTTATAGTGAAACGGAAGTTCTTGCCGTGCTGTTTTTCTATGCTTCTTGCGTACTTTACGGTTTCGACTACGGTATCCCAAGCCATCAGAGGCTCGCCGCCGAAGAAGTCGACCTCAAGGTTCTCTCTGTTGGCGCTGTGTTCAATAAGGAAGTCCATAGCCTTCTTACCTGTTTCGGGTTTCATCAGCATTCTGTCGCCGCCGAAGTCGCCTGTCTGGGCAAAGCAGTATTTGCATCTTAAGTTACAGTCGTGCGAAACGTGCAGGCACATAGCCTTGATAGGAGCCTTCATAGCCATTGCGGCGTACTGCTCGTAATCGTCCTCAGTGAACAGCATCTTTGCGTCGTAAAGCTCTTTAAGCTCTGCGTAGCACTCCTTTACGTCCTCTTTGTCGAAGTCACTCATCTTAGCAATTATCTCATCGGGACATACATCGGCAAAGGGGGGAGCGACATAGTCAAGGAGCTTATATGTCAGCTCATCGACAACGTGAACGCCGCCGCTGCATACGTCAAGTACAATGTACTGACCGTTCTGTACATACTTATGTATCATTTCTTTCATTGGTTGTATCCTTTTCTTATATAAGGCGGTTGCCCGCCGAAATATTCAAACAAGCCAAAAGCTCCCGTTTTTGTTCGGGAGCTTTCAAAGCTTTTCTCTTACCCGTGGCTTACTTGTTTAAAGCCTCGCACTTCTGGTTAGCTACTGTGCAGCTTGTCTTACAAGCGGACTGGCATGAAGTCTGGCATCTGCCGCAACCGCCCTTAGCAGCTGTTTCCTTGAGGTTAGCCTTGTTAACTGTCTTAATGTGCTTCATAAAAACACCTCCGTTTATGTTATCATTCTAATTGTATCATAAAGATACGGAAATTTCAATAGTTATTTTGAAAAATTACATCCAGCCGCAATCGTCATACTCGCTCCACTTGTCCTCAAGCTGTTGCTGCTGTGACGCAAACTTCATAACGATATAGGCAACGCACGCTACAACAGCTATGAGAGCGCCTATAACGGGAACAACGTAATTCTTTTTCTTCTTTTCTTCCATAGTATTTTTCCTTTCGGTATTATTAAAGCCTGACGGCAGATTTACATATTAAGATATTCCTTATAGATTTCCGACTTTGAGAACGGGGTTTTTCCTGCAACCTGTCTGCAGGCGTCGGACGGCTTAATTCCATCGTCGACCAGCTCTTTTGCCATAAGTGCGGCATTGGAAAGCGTTATATCCTCGTTTTCCTTTACCTTTGGTTTTCCCTCGACTACAAGCACATATTCGCCTCTCGGCGTAAGCTCCTTGTAGCGTTCTATCATTTCTGATATAGTACCCTTGATAACTTCCTCGTGTATCTTGGTAAGCTCTCTGCAAAGGGCTATCTGTCGGTTTCCGAGAACTCTGTACAGATCGTCGAGCGTGTTTTTAAGCTTATGGGGCGCTTCGTAGAATATAAGCGTTCTTGAAAAGTCTTTGATTTCGTCAAGGTGTTCGTCACGCTGTTTTTTGGTAACGCTTAAAAATCCCTCGAAGCTGAAGCGTGAGGTGTCAAGTCCGCTCATACAAAGCGCTGTTATTGCGGCGCTGGGTCCCGGTACGCTTTCTATCTCAACGCCGTGCTCGTGGCACTCTCTTACAAGCTCTTCGCCGGGGTCGGATATGCAGGGCATACCTGCGTCGGTCACTATGGCGCAGGTTTCGCCGTCAAGCAGACGGGCGGTTATATCCTCGCCACGCTTGTTACCGCTGAACTTGTGGTAGCTCACCATAGGCTTGCTTATAGAGAAGTGGGTAAGCAGTTTCTGAGTTACTCTTGTATCCTCTGCGGCGATAAAATCGACCTTGCCGAGTGTTTCAACAGCTCTCGGCGACAGGTCCGACAAATTTCCTATCGGAGTGCCGACTATATATAATTTTCCTGCCATATTTCTGTGTCAGCCTTTCTTCATTTTTGTGCCGTAGTAGATTCTGTTCATTTCATCGCTGTAGCCGCTGCCGGTATAAACTTCAAAATCGGGGAGAAGCTCCATTCCGGGTTTGCCGCCCTTTTTTCCGCTTATAAGCACGAGCCACGGCTTACCGCCTCTGCGGTTAACTACATTCTGCATAACCTTCGGCTCGATCCCGTGCGAACGCATAGAGCAGATAACATCTGCAAGTCGGAGCGGTATCTGACATATTTTAAGACTTCCGCCATATTTTAAAAGCGACGCTGAGGTTTTCATAACATCGTCTATATCGCACAGTATTTCGTGCCTTGCCGCCGCCTGTACATCGGAAAGGCGTTCCTCGCCCGAGCCTTTTTTCCAGTAGGGCGGATTTACCGTCACTATGTCGAAGTATTCACGGGGTACGCCCTGCGGGTCTTTAAGGTCGCAAAGAACCGGCTTTATTCTGTCCGAAAGGTTATTTTCGGCAACGCTTTTATCAAAAAGCTCTACAGCTTCAGGCATTATCTCAATGCCGTATATCTCTTTCGGGGGCTTTTTGGATATGTTTCTGCACATTATCAGCGGAACTATACCGCAGCCTGTACACAGGTCGCACACCTTATGGTGAGGAGCGGGATCGGCAAAATCCGCAAGGAGAAATGCGTCCGTGCCGAAACGGTGATCCTCGGAAACATATATCTTTGTGCCGGAAAGGTCGAAGCTCTCATATTTTTCTGCCATATCAGCCTACCAGTATATTTCCCTCGGGGAGAATCCTGTTCTTGTCCGAGTTGTGATTTTTTCTTATTATAAGAGAGGTCATAAGCGTTACGGGACCGATTCTTCCTGCAAGCATGGTGAATACCATTATCAGCTTTGCGGGGACATTCATCTCTGCGGACGCACCTACAGAGAAGCCTGTAGTAGAGAATGCGGAAACTACCTCGAATATTGTTTTCTGAAGCGACATACCCTCACAGCACATAAGTATGCCTGTGAATGAAACGGCTATAAGAGTCAGCGACAGAACGATAACGGTGAATGTTTTATATATAGCGTCACGCTTTATCCTGTGACCCATAAGATAGGTATCCTCTCTGCCCTTAAGCACGGAAATTACCGTACAAACGACAAGTGCAACGGTCGTTATCTTGATACCGCCTGCTGTGGATGCAGGAGCTGCACCGATGAACATAAGGATGGTGATAATTATTTTTGTAAAGGGCATAAGATCGTTCATATCAAAGCAGGGGAAGCCTGCGGTACGGGAGCTTGCGCTTAAGAATATAGATGTGAGGATTTTTTCTCCTACGGGCATCTGTCCGAGCGTGTCCCGGTTTCCGAATTCTACTATAAATATTATAGCGGCGCCGACAAGCAGCATAACTGCGGCCATTATAAGAACCAGCTTTGTATGGAGAAGTAGACGTTTTGTTTTGTTATAATGTCTTATGTTTCGCCATACGATAAAGCCCAGACCGCCTGTTGTGATGAGTACCGTAACGGTTATCATAACAAGGGGGTTGGCGGTGTAATTGCTCAGTCCCACTGCTCCCTGAGTTGCGGTGAGCAGATCAAAGCCTGCGTTGCAGAAAGCGGAAACGGACAGGAATACCGCTTCAAAAACTCCGAGTGCGCCGAAGTCGGGAACAAAGACAAATGAAAGTATGACAGCGCCGACAAATTCTATAGCGAACGAGTAAAGGACTATTTCATAGAAAAGCCTTTTCGGTGTGGTTTCGAGTGCGTTGTCGGTAAGGTCGCTTGCGGCAATCTTTACGGTTGACCAGCCCAGCTTTTTGCCGAGTATAAGGTTGATGAATGTAACCAATGTAAGAAATCCCAGACCGCCGACCTGTATAAGAGCGAGTATGACACCCTGACCGAAGCCGTTGAAATAATTGAAGGTATCCAAAACGGTTATTCCGGTAACGCAGGTTGCGCTTGTGGCGGTGAACAGGCAGTCTATGAAGCTACTGAACTGACCGCTTTTTGAAGATATGGGCAGGAAAAGAAGTGTTGCACCTGTCAGTATTATGATGGAAAAACCGAGTACAAGCAGTCTTGACGGCTGCATCTGTCGGGTTTTCTTTTTCAGTTTAGGCATTTTGGGTTTCTCTCCTTAGTCTCTTGTAATTCTTATTGTTCACTTTCGGGAAGGTCGTTATCTTCCGGTCTTTCCGGCAGTTCATCTTTGCTCTGCCTGATAGCGTTCTTTCCGATTGCATATACATTTATATCGTTTATACGTCCGATAAGCACGCAAGCTCCGTCGGTCTTTACCGAATCGGTGCTGACAAGATAGCAGTCCGATGGGACAGGCTGACCTTCATTTATATATTTGACCGTTGAGGACTGATTGTAGTACTGTATGCTCATAGCAGTCATACGATCCTCATCATAAACGGCTATTGTCTTATTTTCTGTGCCGCCCGAATAAGCAGTGATACATTCGTTTATCCTGAGCGTGTCCGACACGTTTTCGCGGCTTTCCTCGGCATAGCCGAACAGTCCGCTTGAAGCTGCCGCAATGCTTGCGTATATAATCACTCCCGTAAATATAAAAGCGGTTATCTTTGATGCTTGTATCTTGGTACAGCATACGACCGGTACTGCCGCTGCAAATACGGTAAACAGCAGGCAGACAGGATACAGCATATCCGAGCTTGTAAGTCCGGATGATGCGTCACATCCGATAAGCATAGTCGTAATGCCCGGTGTCATTACATTGCTGAGTATCTGCGTACCCGCTTCTGAGGCATTATAAAGAAGCAGAGCCGCAGTAGCGGCAAGACCGTTTCCGGTGACGCTCAGAAGAAGTCTTGAATAGCTTATGCCATATACGAAAATATAGCTGAAAAACAAAAGTATAAACGGAATGGCTACAGTGAATACCGATGCGGCACCGAATACGGTATCCTGCGCCGCCGTAATTCCGTCAACATTGAGGAACGCATCGGCAGGCAGAGTGAAGATAAGCATAAGAGCACACAACACGCCCATTGATACAAAAGAACCGTCATAATACTGTTCTTCATTTTTTCTTTTACTGCGGATAAAGCTTACAAGCGCTATCACAACAAATGTAAGCGCCGCTCCGCCTATACCCCATGTCGAAATGATAAAGTAGTACAGCCGTCCGCCTATAAGGGTGAGCAGTGATGCACAGCCGTCGGCAAGAGTGCCGAGAGAGCTCTGTACCGACTGTACGATTCCCCCGGAAAAGTCATACATACCCATTGCGAGATATGTGAGTACTATATCTGCCGCAAATAGCAGAATGAACGTCACAGCATATACGCTGAAGTAAACCGACTTTCTGCCGCCTGTGAGCTTTGTATAAAGGCAGAACAGGCAGACAGCAATAAATATACCTATGCAGGCAGGCGACAGAAAATAAGTGCCTGTTGTAAGCAGTCCCGATATAACAGAAGCAAAGAACAGTCCTGCTTTTTTGCCGCCTTCCTTTTCTCTTCTGAATATAACGAGCAGAAGAAGCATTACAAATACAGCGGCAAGCGGTTCGGAAAGAAGATAGTGCGAATAGATGAGCACCGACGGGAAAATGCCGCAAAGCGCAGTTATAATAAGTCTTTGCCACAGCTTTTCCACACCCAGTCTGTCCGAAAGGCGAAACGCCGCAAGCGGTATTAACGCATATGCCGCCGAATTTATCAGCATAAATAATTTGTACTGGAGCACAGGGTCAGGGCAAAGCATAGTCGGAAGATACGGTATTCCGCGGAGAAATCCGCTTATACTGCCGACAGACGGCATAACACCGGTCCAGTCCCTGCCTAAGAATGCTGCAGCGGCGGCGGCGCCGGTAAACTCTTCTTCAAGAGAAGCTGTCTGCATAAACATTCCGAGTGCCGAGCCGAGTACGAAAAATACAAAGAATACAAGGAGCGACATACCTTTTTCGCCCTTTTTACCGTAAAATGTATTGAGTTTTCCCAAAGTCGCCGCCCTCCTTTCGTACATTCCGTGTCGGCTATTGTCAGCCGATAAAAGTATTCAGCGGTAAATTTCCGATGCCGAGCATATGGTTGATGAGTTGGAACACGAAGATTATTGCTATTGCAGCGCAGAGCGAGAATGCCACCGCATAGAAAATACCGGGTCTTCCTGCCGCTTCTATCCTTGCAAGCACACGGTCATAGCTTTCGTTTGAGTAGTGCTGTTTTATCATGTTTATCCTTTTTATGCAGGACTTGAAGTAGAAGTAGTTGAAGAACATCAGCACAAATATATCAATAGCAAGAGAAAGCGCCGTAGAGATTATATAAGCCGTCATAAGCATATCGTCGTTTATTCCGAGCTGTTCGGCAAAATGGCTGAGAAGTATCTTTGCCTCAGTTGTCAGGAACAGAAGTATCATCATGACAACGCCGAACAGGTTCATCTTGCGGTAAAAGCAGTGTACCGGGAACATCAGAAAAGCGGCAAAATTAAGCTTGAGTAACTTGTTGTTCTTCCGTATATCCTTGAATACCGGCAGATAGTAGTAGCCGTTTTTGCCTATAAACTTGAGCAGTTCCTGCGCAGTCACACCGTCGATCGCTTCAAAGTCCTTCTGCTGTTCGAGAAGTTTCTTATCCATAATTTCACGATATTCGTCATAGCTGTCAACGTGTATTATCTCGAAGCCGTCATTCGTGTTTTCGTACTTCCGGTTTTCGGCATTTTCAACATTCTCCAGGTGCTCGCGAAGCTCCTGATTTTCGCCTTTCCACTCATAGCTTCCGTGTTCTGCGGAATGAATGCAGCTGCCTATTCTTTCCCAGCATTCACGGTGGTACGGTGTGCCGCATTCGGGGCACACCACTATATTTTCATCATCAAAGAACTTCATGCCGCAGGCGGCACATTTTTCATTTTTAAACTCTTCGTGCATCTTATATCCTAACCTGATTTTGTTTAGTGACTATATTTAATATATTATAACACGGTTTATTCACGCCGTCAAGGTGTGTATAAACCGTGTTAAAACGTTCTCAGACACAGTGCGACAGCACACCGCATAATTATGCGGGTAAAATCGCACATCGTCAAGGTATAAAACCGCTTGTATAAGCAGGCGTGACGGTGTATAATAACAGCAGTGAACAGCTTAAGGAGCGTGGATATGAGAAAAAGAATATTATGGATACAAACGGGCGGAACATTTTCGTGCGCAAGCACAGAAAGCGGACTTGCGCCGTGTTCAAGCGAGGAGCAGGCAGTAAAGATATTGTCGCTTATGCCACAGATAATTGAGAAATATGAAGTCACGCCGCTTTCGCTGATGAACATTGACAGCAGCGATATAACGACAGCCGACCATAAGCGCATCGGCAACACGATCGACGAAAATGTCGGGAAATATGACGGGATAGTCATAACCCATGGTACGGACACAATGGCATATACCGCCGCCGTACTGTCAGTCATGCTCCGGAATCTGCCGATACCTGTGGTGCTTACAGGCTCTCAGCGACCGTTCTTTGACAGGCACAGCGACGCACCGGAAAATTTTGCCGACGCTTTCACGGTTTCGGATAAAGCTTCAACAGGAGATATATTTGTCGTTTTTGGCGGTCGGATCATGAACGGACGTGACTGCACAAAGATTGATACGATTTCTGATGACGCTTTCTGTTCAGCAACCGGAAACGAGGGGAAAATCGCAAACGACAGCGTAACTTTCCCTGACAGTGAAAATCACGGCAGGTATAATTATGACAACTCGCTTTGTAAAGCGGACGGAAAGGTGGCGTTGCTTGATATGCACCCGTCGTTCAATCCGGATCTGGTCGGAATGCTGTATGCGGGCGGGATAAGAGGATTTGTTATCCGCTGTTACGGAGCGGGAGGAATGCCCGAAAAGGTAAGAGCGGCGCTCGGAACGGTTATAGCCAAAGGCGCAAAGGCAATAGCGGTAACACAGTGCCTGCACGGCGGTGCAGACCTTGGTATTTACGCTGTGGGCACAGACGCAGAAAAGGTAGGGGTCGTTGACGGCGGATATATGACTGCGGAGTATGCCCTGGCGGTGATGATGAAAACCGTTTCCGATATTGAATAATAATTTTCACGCAAGAAACCGGCTGTATGCTTGCATATGAAAGAAATCTTGCTTGAAAAAAATGTATGTTTCGACTATTCTGACGGAAAATTTTGAAATCCTGCATTTTTCACTTGCAAAATTTTGCAAAGTGTAGTACAATTAACATATGTAAAACATTCACAAAATTTGGCGGAATGCCGGAAGGATATTAAAATGCAGGAAGATCTACTTGTTCAGATTGAAAATAAGATGAGCACTTTCTCGAAAAGTCAGAAGCTCATTGCAAACTTCATTATAAACAGCTATGAAAAGGCGGCGTATATGACCGCTCTGAAGCTCGGAAACGCTGTTAATGTCAGCGAGTCCACGGTTGTGCGTTTCGCTATAGAAATGGGCTTTGAGGGCTATCCGGAACTTCAGAAGAGTTTACAGTCGCTGATAAAGAACCGTCTTACGGCGGTACAGCGTATCAATATCACAAATGACCGTATCGGCGACGACGGAGTGCTTAAGAACACGCTCACGCAGGATATGGATCGTATCCGCAGAACGCTTGAGGAAATCGACCCGAAGGCTTTTGACAGGGCTATAGAGAAGATATGCTCGGCAAGAAGAATATATATACTCGGCGCTATGAGCAGCAGTATTCTTGCAAGATTTCTTGATTATAACTTCCAGCTTATATTCGATAATGTGCATTTTGTACAGGCTATCAATACAAGCGGTATCTATCAGCAGATTATACATATGAACAGCGAGGACGCATTTATAGCAATATCTTTCCCCAGATATTCGCAGAGTACGATAAAGGCTACGGCATACGCAAAGAAATGTAACGCAAACGTTGTGGCGATAACCGACAGTGTGACATCGCCGCTAGCCGCTTATGCGAACGAACTGCTTATAGCAAGGAGCGATATGGCAAGTTTTGCGGATTCGCTCGTTGCTCCGCTCAGCCTGCTCAATGCAATAATCGTTGCGGTAAGCGCAAGAAACAAGGACAACATCGAGCAGACCTTCGGCAAGCTGGAAAAGCTGTGGGAAGAAAATCAGGTATATAAAAAGGACGTATAATGAACTACGACTTAGCAATAATCGGCGGAGGTGCGGCAGGTATGGCTGCCGCCGTTTTTGCCTCTGAGAACGGTGTGCGCACCGTTGTGATCGAGCATAACAGACAGCTCGGTAAAAAGCTCGCCATAACGGGCAAGGGCAGGTGCAACGTCACAAACAACAGCGACAACGACAATATAATGAAGAACATACCCACAGGAAGCCGCTTTCTATACAGCGCTCTTGCGGGTTTTTCGGCGTATGATACAATGAATTTCTTCGAGGGGCTTGGAGTGCCTCTTAAAACGGAGAGGGGAAATCGTGTTTTCCCTGTTTCAGACAGTGCAAAGGATATAGTTGAGGCACTGAAAAAACGCATGGGTACGCTTGGCGTCAAGGTTATCACAGCGCACGCAAAAGGCGTTATAACCGAGGACGGCAGGGTAAAAGGAGTAAGGCTCGGCGAGAGCGAGGTTTATGCAAACAGTGTCATAATAGCGACCGGCGGAGCGTCCTACAGCGGTACAGGCTCGGACGGCAGCGGATATGAGATAGCACGGGCGCTCGGTCATACGATAGTAGAACCAAAGCCTATGCTTGTGCCGATATGCGTAAAGGAAAGCTGCTGCTGTGATATGTCGGGACTTAGCCTTAAAAATGTAACGCTGTCGCTTATTGATACGGCAAAGAACAAGCCTGTGTACAGGGAGCAGGGAGAAATGCTGTTCACGCACTTCGGGGTCAGCGGTCCGCTGGTGCTTTCCGCATCGGCTTATGTCAAGAAAAGCACTTACAGGCTTGAGATAGATCTGAAGCCTGCGCTTGACGATAAAAAGCTGGATGCAAGGCTTCTGCGTGACTTCGGCGAACAGCACACAAAGCAGATCTCGACTGTTATGAGAGGGCTGTTGCCGCAGGCTATGGTAGAGCCTGTGCTTGACAAGGCAGGAGTTGCGGTCGATACAAGGATAAGTGAGATTACAAAGGTGCAAAGAGCGGCGATTGTAAATGCACTGAAGCATTTTGATCTTACAGTGATGGGGCTCAGACCGATAGAAGAAGCGATAATCACAGACGGAGGAGTATCGCTCAAGGAAATAGACCCGAAAACGATGGGTTCGAAGCTGATTGATGGGTTATATTTTGCAGGGGAGATAATCGACTGTGCGGCTTATACTGGCGGATATAATTTACAGATAGCGTTTTCCACAGCGCACAGTGCGGCTGCGGCGGCGGGTCGCTCCAAATTCCGCCTATTAAAATAATTGTGCTGACGGAGTGCAATCCCTCCGTCTTGACGGCAGATAAGTTTGGCAAATTAAAAAAGGCAGGGGTATCGCAAGTAAAACGCAACAAAGCAACAGTTTGTGCCTTGCCGTCAATCCACCTCCCTTTGACAAGGGAGGCAAGTTTAGTGCAAGGTGAAGATTGGTACGGAAAAGGCGGTCACGGTGGCAAGCTGTGACCGCTTCAAGTTCCGCCTTTAATACTGTTGCAGTACAGCAAAAGATAGCGAAACGGCGGGGTTACACGAAGCAGTAATTTATAAAACGGCGGGCGGCAATGTGCCGCTTCAAATTCCGCCTTTGGAATTGTCTGAGCTATTCGCAGAATAGCGAAACGGCGGGGTTACACGAAGCAGTAATTTATAAAACGTCGGGTGGCTGGTCGCCGTGCTTGACAACGGTGGGAAAAGGTGATATACTAAACCTATATCAAACCGTTGACCGAGAGTAGTAATATCGGCAGAGATACTACAGAGAGCCGCATTAGCTGAAAAGCGGTGTATTTATCCGATACGAATGGACTTGCGAGGGCAGACCGAAAGCGATAAGCGAGTAGTTTCTGACGGAAGGCTCTGACCGTTACACAGAGAGCGCATTTTTATGTGCGTAACAATAAGGTGGCTTGCAGATACGGCTTCTGTTCCTTATTCGGAACGGGAGCTTTTTTATTAAGCCGTATAAAAATGAGGTAAATATTATGAGCAAGATTATTTTAACGGGTGACAGACCCACAGGCAGACTTCACATAGGTCACTATGTAGGCTCGCTCAGACGCAGAGTGCAGTTACAGAATACGGGCGATTTTGACGAAATATACATCATGATCGCAGACGCACAGGCGCTGACCGATAACTTCGACAATCCCGAAAAGGTACGCAGTAACATAGGAGAGGTAGCGCTTGACTATATGGCGGCAGGACTTGACCCCGAAAAGTCAACGATATTCATTCAGTCGATGATACCCGAGCTTACCGAGCTTACATTCTACTATATGAACCTTGTTACAGTATCAAGATTACAGCGTAATCCTACCGTAAAAGCGGAAATTACGATGAGAAATTTTGAAGCAAGCATACCCGCAGGCTTCTTATGCTATCCGATAAGCCAGACCGCCGATATTACAGCCTTCAAGGCTACGACAGTACCGGTAGGCGAGGATCAGCTGCCTATGCTTGAACAGGCAAAGGAGATAGTCCACAAGTTCAACTCCATCTATGAGCCTGTGCTTGTTGAGCCGGAAATATTACTTCCCGAAAACGAGGCTTGTATGCGTCTGCCCGGCACTGACGGCAAGGCGAAAATGAGCAAGTCGCTGGGCAACTGCATTTACCTTGCGGATAGTCCCGCAGACATCAAGACAAAGATAATGAGTATGTTCACCGATCCGCTTCATATACAGGTGTCCGACCCCGGTCATATCGAGGGTAACACGGTATTCACCTACCTTGACGCATTCTGCACAGACGAGCACTTTGAACGTTATCTGCCCGATTACAAGAACCTTGACGAGCTGAAAGAGCATTATAAGCGTGGCGGTCTTGGCGATATGAAGATAAAGAAGTTCCTGAACAACGTAATGCAGGAGGAGCTTGAGCCGATAAGACTGCGCCGTGAGGAGCTTGCGAAGAATATGGACTACGTTTACGATGTGCTGAAGAAGGGTACCGAAAAGGCACGTCAGTGTGCGGCTCAGACTATGAGCGAGGTCAAGAAGGCTATGAAGATCGATTATTTCGGTTAAGGCGTGAATAAATGAATATAATAACAGCCGTATTTGTTCATAAAACAAATACGGCTGTTATTAATCTGTGATCTTACCGTCTGAAATGCGGATAATGCGGTCGCATTTTTCGGCAAGCTGATTATCGTGTGTTACAATGACTATTGTGCGGTTGTCGTTGCGGTTGAGGTCGATGAGAAGAGAAAGAACATCGTTTCCTGTCGCAACGTCAAGGTTGCCTGTAGGCTCATCGCAAAGAAGAACCGAGGGGTTGTTGACAAGAGCTCTTGCAATGGCTACACGCTGTTGCTGACCGCCGGAAAGCTCCGACGGGTATCTGCCGAGCAGATTTTCGACACCCAGCTTTTTTACGGTATCCGATATATCGGTTTTGCCCTTTTTGGCGAGCTTTGACGGAAGAAGTATGTTTTCTTTTGCGGTAAGTTCCGGTATCAGATCGTAAAACTGGAACACAAAGCCGATCTTGTTCAATCTGAAATCCGCCAGCGCCGTATCTGCGAGTTTTGTTATGTCGGTATCGTCATAGAAAACGCTGCCGTCTGTTGCTTTATCCAGTCCGCCCAGTACATTGAGCAGAGTGGTTTTTCCGCTTCCGCTTTTACCTGTTATTGCGACAAGCTCTCCGTCATCTATGCGGATATCAAGGTTGTTTATGGCGGCTACGGCATTTTCGCCTTTACCGTATATACGGGTAAGCCCTGTTGTTTTGATCATCGTCTTTTCCTTTCCTCGTTCAATTGAACAGATATTTCAGATGTGAATTTTTTTGTTGAAAGTAAAGTGAGTATAACCGTTATTATCGAGAGGACGATAAAAATTATAACAAGCGGCTTTATAAGCGGGACAGTCCAGGGTACATCACTGAGAAAACAGTAATTTATAATATCCGAAGCTATATCGTCCTGAGCGGACTCTTTCAGATAAACGACCTTGTCATACATCATGCCTGTAAATAGCTCTACTCCGTAAGCGGCAAGCCCCGCGATAACGGTTGATATGATCGGTATTCTGAGGTTTGAGATAAACAGCTTTCTTCGTATCCGTGAAAGCGGCGTTCCTAATGCACGAAGCACGGATATTTCGTAAGACCTCATTCTGATTTTAAGCCCGATACAGCTGAAATAAGCCGCAAAGCCGAGAAGTGACATTATAACAATTGTTGCGGCTGTTCCCGATAATCGTTTGAATTTGTCTATAAAGCTCTGCATTTTCAGCTCGCTTAAATTGTTGCGGGTCATACCGGCAGTTGTAGGAACAAGTCCGCCGTCAATATCGGTCGGTGAATAAACGCTGCTGTACACAGCTCCGGGGAAGCCGGAGGAAGCCGCGCCTGCGGCGGTGGTCAGCAGGAAATATCCGCTGTTGCTCTGATCCCTGAAACCGAAATCAAGAAGATAATCAAGCGTTTTATCCGTCAAACCGTCGAGCGTGAGCGTTGCACCGATCTTAAAGGTGTGTTCTGTTACCTTACCGATACCGTAGCCTGTGTCGTTTGCGCTGAGCGCCATTATCTCAATGCTGTCGCCTTCCTTATAGACGTTGCGGTCATAGTCACGCACCAGAATGATCTGTTCTCCGCTGTTAAGTGCGGAAATGTCGGGCATACCGCCGGAAATACATGAAGAAAGCGCTTCCAGTGTTTTTTCATCGGCAAGTCTTATCGGAATGTTGTAGCAGTATTTATCGCCGATACCGTCCGAGCCTAAAAAGCTCTTGTATTGTTCGTCCGAAGCCGCCGTAATGCTATCTTTTATACTGTCATCTATCTGTATTTTTGTTTCACGGTTGTCGTTGTAGGCGAAGGTTTCACTGTCGCACACGGCAAAGGTATTTCCGATATAGCCGAATGATAAAGCATCGGGGAAATTTTCAGTGTCCTTGTCGGATAAACCGACGGAATAATTGAAATCCGCTATTTTAAGGCTGTGGTTCTCCTCTGCGCCGAGTGAGATTACTCCTATAGGATCGCAGTTCAGATAATCGGCTATCCCGTACTCCTCCATGTCAAGCCAACCGGCATAATAAACGGGCGGAAAGTCAAAATAAAGATAGTTATGACATTCCTTTCCGTCACGGGTGTATCGCATATAGCCGAGAGTAGTTCCGAACACTATCAGCGACAGTGCAACAGTCTGTATAAGAGTTATGCCTTTACTGCTGAGAGCGCGTGAGATCATACTGCCTGCCGAGCCCGAGCAAGGAAGTAATTTTTTCTTTTGCTTTTTGGACGAAAGTACGACAGGCGTAAACACAAGATATCCCAGAGCAATTGTGATCGCCGAGAATATAACGGCAATTACAATAGGCTCGGCAGTTGCGCCGAGAACAATGGGGTCGGTCGTAAAGCCGCCGTATGGCTTCATACCCATAAATTCGACACGGACAGAGAATATAAGAATATAGAACAGTATGCCGAGAGCTATTCCGAGTATCGTCTGAACTATAAAAAGCATAACGGCTTCTGTTGCGTACATAATAACGCTTTTTGATTTTGAAAAGCCTATGTTATGCAGGAGGCGGTCGGTATTTTCACGCTCTTTGAAAACTATATTGAGCATACAGATAAAAGACAATACAGCGATCAATGCGCAAATAGATGACATGATGATCAGCCAGAATGTATTAGCGTTGGTAATATGCTGTTTACTCGCAATATCTTCTCCGTGGTAGTTTGAAAAATAATGCAGACTGGCATCATTATCACTTCCCGGTGGATAGCTTTCTTCAAGCTTTGTAACAAATTCCCTGTCGGAAATGCCAAAAATGTAAGAATGATCTTCTTCGTCGCATACTGTAACGCCTTCGCCTGCGTACAGATCAACAGTGTAGCTTGCCGCAGGAGCGTCTGACGGCTTTCCGACATATATAAGGGGAAGAGGCTCAGGCGCTACCCCGTGACCTTCTAAATATTCGACGTTTTCACACAGCGCTCTTCTATAATAGTCTTCTCCGATAATGCCTTTAAGAATATATTGCCTGCCGTTTATTGTTATGCTGTCGCCGCTTTTTCCGAGATAACCGACACTTTTAAGGAGCGACTGCGCAACTGCGGCTTCATTTTCCGAAACAGGCAACGAACCGCTTACCATAGGAATGTGCAGTAAATTGTAGCCCATTTCTGTAGTATAGCCGTAGACACATTCGTTACCGTAAAAATCGACTTTTCCCGGTACGGTTACGGTTTCGTGTATACAGTCTGCGTCGGCAGGGATCAGCTCACTTTTTAAATCATCGGAAACGCTAAGAATAAGATCATATTTTCCGAACGAGTCGTACCATAATTCAACCTCCTGATTGATTCCTTCACGAATGAAAAGAAAAACCGTGGTGATGATCGCGGTAAGCAGCAGTCCGGAAAACAGAAGTGCAAAAGCGGTGCGTAGATGTTTTCTCCAGTATTTGCAGAGAATATAGAAATTACAGGACATATTTTACCTCGTTGAAAAATTATAATCGAAAGAAAATTGAACTTTTTAACTGATAATTTATAATGGGATACTTTGCGATAACATATATGTTTAATGCTATTTAAAGCATATCACAACAAAAATGCGATGTCAACAGAGATTTTATATTATCCGATAAGAAATATGATGTTTTATGAAGTATTCACAAAATTGTACTTTGTAAATTGGCCGTAATTAACAAAATCAGTTTTCGCTATCAGAATTTATCCGCAAAGTAAGCTATTACAGACATTTCTTTACCTGTTCCTTTATCAATGCCCTTGACCGTTATGCCCGACAGGTTCATAAGCTCGCCTACACGCACCTCCGACAGGTCACAACGCATTACGTCCTTGCCGAGGCAGACAAGCACAAAATCGCCGTCCATAATGTTCACCGCGCCGTTTTCGCCCAGACGTATCTCCTTATATGTATCGGGGTCGCGCATGGTAACGTATTTCAGCGGTCGTTTGTCGAGCCGCGTCATATCCTTTACCGACATTGTATCTTTGGGTCGTTTGTTTTTACCGAACATAATATCACCTTATACACAGATTTTTTTATTCAAGTATAACCCTGTGGCAGTGCTTTGTCAACTTCCACAAAATATTTTATAGAAAGAAATACCAATATTATTTAAATTAACACCGATTTTTTTTAAAAAGTTACAATATTATTACAAATCGCCCGAAACCGTTGACATCGAGCGGTTTTTAAGTTATTATATAGTAGCTGAATTATAGATAATTATCGCCGGAAGACGGCGGTTATACATAAAACTTTGCGAGGAGAAGATCCTCTTTTGAAAGGAATGTCTGAATGACAGAGATAAACAGACTTTGCTTAGGCTGTATGAACGAGAAAGAGAGCGACGGACCGTGCGAAAAGTGCGGCTACAGCAATGACGCGCCTTATCTGCCGTCATATCTTGCACCGGGGACGGTGCTTAACGACCGCTATATCGCAGGAAAGCTGCTCAGCTACAATGGCGAGGGTGCTACATATATCGGTTTTGACAAGGTAACTGGTACAAAAGTCACAATTAAGGAATATATGCCGGATACACTGTGCTCACGCAAGAAGGGTGATCCTCAGATAGTGGTTGACCCTAACCAGCTTCCGCTTTACAAGACGTATATGTCGGAGTTTGTAGAGCTTAACAAAGCGTTGCTCAAGGCACGTTCAATGACGCACATACAGACGGTGCTCGATATTTTCCCGCAGAACAACACGGCGTATGTAATATTCGAGTTTATCAACGGCATAACGCTGAAAAATTATCTTGCCAACTGCTCGGGCGAGCTTACATGGGACAGGGTAAAGGAGCTTTTCCCTCCGATACTGACTACGCTCAGCCTTGTACATTCGGCAGGGATAATCCACAGAGGAATCAGTCCGCAGACAATACTTGTAACGGAGAAGAATGAACTTAAGCTCATAGATTTCCAGATAAGTGCGGGAAGAACCACAGGCACCGAGATCGCCTGCGAGATGTACCCCGGATATTCTGCCCCCGAACAGTATTCTTCCGCCGAGTGGCAGGGCACATGGACAGATGTATACGGCATATCCGCTACTCTGTACAGGGTACTGACAGGCTGTGCGCCGACAGAATCCATCTCAAGACTGGGTAACGATAATTGTCCCGAACCTATGGTTATAAACAGAAATGTGCCGAGCCACGTTTCAAAGGTTATAATGAACGGTCTGAAGCTCAACACTTCAAACCGTATACAGACTATAACGGAGCTTGTTGTAAAGCTGTTTGAACAGCCTAAGTTCAATACGGCGGAGCAGGAGCCGGTACGCCCCGTTCAGCGCATAAAGCGAGTCGAGGTTACGGAAGAGCCGGAAAAGACGCCTGCACAGAAGAACGCAAAGGGCAAGAAGAAAAAGCAGAACAACAAAGTTGCGATAATTGTGACCATAATCGTATGCGGAGTTATAATAATCGGATTCGGTATCGCTATTGCGGTGCTTGCGATGACCGACAACAATTCAGATACGTCATATGACCCGAACTATTATTCCGCACCCGAAAGCACAGCTTCTTCAAGTGTTGCCGAAACAACTACAGCTTCAACAACGGTGTCCTCTGATGCCGCACCGGAGATCGTGTACGGTTGCCCGACGTTTACAGGTGCACTGTTCACGTCTATACAGGATACATATAATTTTGTCAAGATAAACGCCGAATACAAGTTTGACGATACGGTTGCAAACGGCATAGTAATAAGCCAGAGCATAGAACCGGACACGGAGATAAAGTCAGGCACGGAGATAAAGCTTGTAGTCAGCAAGGGTCCGTCGACCATAGCGCTTCCTGATTATACAGGACTTAAGGTAGACGAGTATACCGCTATACTGTCGCAGAGAAACGTGAAGTTTGAAAAGAAGGAAACAAGCGATACCAACGGTGTCAAGACAGGATATGTAGTCAAGTGCAGTAAGAAGGTCGGCGAAAAGGTTGACGTTGAAAATTCAGAAACGGTAACCGTATATTATGCCAAGGCGGGGGCGGACAGTTCGTCTTCTGCGGTTGAATCCAAGGCAGATTAAAATTAAAAATAACGCATTGTCGCAGGACTTTAAAAAGCTCTGCGGCAATTGCTGTATAACGGAAAAATACCGAAATAAAGAAACGGAGAGTAAAAATGGATCTCAAAGAGATAAGAAAAGAGATAGACGCTACGGACGATGAAATACTGAGATTGTTTTTGAAGCGTATGGATCTGTGTGTTGGAGTTGCAAAGTACAAGAAAGAAAACAATATGCAGGTGTTCCAGGGAAAGCGTGAGCAGGAGATACTCGAACGTATAAAGAGCGAATCGCCCGACGATCTGGCGGAGGGCGCAGGTCAGCTTTTCACCTGTATAATGGATATATCAAAGTGCTTACAGCAGAGAATATTGTCCGATGCACCCGTACCGCACTTTGAAAGTCCGAAAACACAGCCGGTAAGAATCGCCTGCCCCGGAACAAAGGGCAGTAACACGGAAGAAGCGTCTGTAAAGCTGTTTCCCGACTCTGAGATCAATTTTTATCCCGATTTTTCTGACGTGTTCGAGGCAGTAGAGAACGGAAGTGCGGATTACGGCGTATTGCCTATTGAAAACAGCACTGCGGGAGATATAAGGCAGACATACGACCTGCTTGCAAAGTACAATTTCTATATCTGCAAGCGTACTCAGATAAAGATAAATCACTGCCTTGCCGCAAAGCCCGGTGCGGATATAAAGACAATTTATTCACACGAGCAGGCGCTAAAGCAGTGCTTCGGATTTTTAAAGGATTATCACGCAAGACAGGTGCCTTATACAAATACGGCTCTTGCCGCAGAAATGGTCGCAAACAGCGATGATAACACGATAGCTGCAATATGCTCCGAGAGATGCGCCGAGCTTTACGGACTGGAAACGGTAAAGCGTGATATAGCCGACAACCCTGACAACACTACACGCTTTATCTGCATATCAAAGCGCCCTGAGGCAACGCCGGACGCAGATATAATTTCTATCTGTATGTCGCTACCGCATACGACAGGCTCACTGTACAGAATGCTGATACGTTTTGCACTGTACGGTCTTAATATCACTAAGATAGAGAGTGCGCCCGTTCCGCAGGCAAAGCAGGATATAAAGAGGGAAACGTTCGACGTGGTGTTCTATCTCGACTTTGAGGGAAATGCGCTTGACCCCGAGGTAGTAAGGCTTATGACGATACTTGAGGAGGAAATGAAGTATTTCAAGTTTCTTGGCAACTATAAGCATTTTGACTGATCGTAAAGGAGAAGTATGTTTACCAGTGCGATAATACTAGCCGCAGGGAGCGGCAGGAGGATGGGCTTTGACAAGATGACGGCACGGCTTTGCGGCAAGGCGGTCATACTGTACAGCATAGAGCAGTTTGTCGAAAGCAACGCCGATGAAATAATAATAGCGGCAAGCGAGGATAATACAGATAAAATCAGAGAGCTTGTAAGTGAAAACATACATACCGATAAGCCGATAAAGATCATCACGGGCGGAGTTACACGCTTTGAGTCGTCGGTGAAAGCGGTAAGACAGACCTCAGATAAGAGCGATATTGTATCGATACACGACGGAGCAAGACCTTTTGTGACGGCAAAGACGGCAGACAGGGTCGCACAGGCGGCATTTCAGCACGGTGCGGCACTGGCGGCGGTAAGAGCCAAGGACACGGTAAAGGTATGCGAGGACGGTGTTGTCACAGCTACTCCCGACAGAAGCACGTTGTGGCTTGCACAGACGCCTCAGGCGGCAAGAAAAGCCGACTATCTTGCGGCGGCGGAAAAGCTCGATGTGAATGACGCAAGGATAACTGATGACGCATCGGTAATGGAATTGTATGGGATAAAGCCGTTTATCGTTGAGGGCAGTTATGACAATATAAAGCTGACCACGAAAGAGGATATAGCAATGGCGGAATATATTATCGGGAAAACAGGCACGCCTAAACTTCGTGTAGGTCACGGATATGACGTGCACAGGCTTGTAGAGGGCAGAAGTTTGGTACTCTGCGGGGTGGAGGTGCCGAATAAGGATAATCTGGGGCTTCTCGGACACAGTGACGCAGATGTTGCGGTACACGCACTTATGGACGCTATGCTCGGAGCTGTGGCTCTCGGAGATATCGGAAAGCATTTCCCCGACAGTGACGACAGATACAAGGGTATAAGCAGTATGCGGCTGCTTGAACACGTCAGAAAACTGCTTGACGGGAAAAACGCACACGTTACAAATGCAGATATAACCATAATTGCGGAAAAGCCGAAACTTGCAAAGTTCATTCCCGATATGCAAAGGAGCATAGCGGCGGCACTGGGGCTTGATACGGACGATGTAAACGTAAAGGCGACTACCGAGGAGGGCCTTGGCATAGCAGGAAAGGGTATAGCCGCCCACGCTGTATGTATGGTCGAAAAGATTGACTGAAATGTTCAGATGCTGAATAAATATTTATGATAAATTCATAATCATAAAAGCGTTACGGAAATGTAAAAATCCCACAACGCTTTTGTTTATGCCGATTTGAAAGAATTCAGCCGAAAAAGGAAATACTTTAAATGTCAGCTTTACAAATAATAGTATTGCGAAAATGAATAACGAGCCATTCAAAAAATTCATGGAAATTTGTCAAGAAAATTATCCACTTATAACAATTTTGTTTGTTAAATTCATAGATTTTGACGAAAAATTTTGTTTTAACATTCAAGGCGGATTGACATAATCTAAATAGGTGTTATAATACGGGCATACAGAAAAAACAGGGGCTATATCGCACAGCTGCGATATAGCCTTTGTGACGAAAAGAAAAAGTAGAACAAAAGGAAAGGAAGATGAATTATGGATTACACATATCTGCTTTATATAGCGATAATCCTCATTTTCACAAAAGCATTCGGACTGCTGTCAAAGGTTATAAAGCTGCCTCAGGTAGTCGGCGCACTGGTTGCGGGCATTATTTTAGGCCCTGTGTGTCTTAACCTTGTATCTCTTGACAACGCTCCGATACTCAGCAATCTGTCGGAGATAGGCGTTATTGTGCTTATGTTCGTCGCAGGTCTTGAAACGGATATCCGTGAGATGAAGAAGTGCGGACTTGCAAGCTCGATAATAGCTCTTATCGGTGTTATCGTTCCTCTGGTCGGCGGAGCCGCTACAGCGTTCCTGTTCGGTACAGCAGATCCCACTCTTTCGACATCGACATTCCTGCAGGATGTTTTCGTAGGTGTTATCCTTACCGCAACATCGGTAAGTATCACTGTCGAAACGCTTAAAGAACTCGGAAAGCTCAACACAAGAGCGGGTAACGCAATACTCGGTGCGGCTCTTATAGACGATGTACTCGGTATCATTGCACTGACGGTAATTACATCTCTTGCAGATCCCGAGTCGGGAAACATAGGTATAGTAATACTGAAGATACTCGGCTTCTTCGCATTCGCTCTGCTGTTCGGTGTATTCTTCCACTTCGTATTCAACAAGTGGACACAGAGAACGGAAGAAAATCAGCGCCGTTATGTTATTGTCAGCTTTGCGCTCTGCCTTCTCTTTGCGTATGTTGCCGAGGAATTCTTCGGTGTTGCCGATATTACAGGCTCGTTCGTTGCAGGTCTTGTAATTTCAAGTACGTCAAAGACGAAGTATATAGCACACAGATTTGATACAATGTCTTATCTGCTGTTATCGCCTATCTTCTTCGCAAGCATAGGTCTTAAGGTAACGCTTACAAATATGACACCTACAATCATCATATTCGCCATTGTACTGCTGGTAGTCGCTATACTGTCAAAGGTTGTCGGCTGCGGACTTGGCGCAAAGATATGCAGATACACGAACAAAGAGGCATTACAGATTGGCGTGGGAATGATTTCCCGTGGCGAGGTTGCGCTGATAGTTGCGGATAAGGGTCTTAATATGGGACTTATGAGCAGCGGACTTTTCGGTCCTATAGTAATCATGGTGGTTATCACTACTGTAGTAACTCCTATCCTGCTGAAGTTTGTATTCAAGGATAAGAATGATGCTTCGGGAGAAATAAAGTCGAAGGAAACTGCAGAGGTTACAACTTCAGACGACAGTCTTGAGTATGTTCCCGGTCAGGATAACGTGTAATCTCAAATTAAACAGAATAATATTCAGAGCCGCCGATGAGCATTAAAGCCGTCGGCGGCTTCTTTACACAAGTTTTTATTGACAAGAGGGCAGTTTTACTATATTATTATATTAGCTGCGTTTATTGCAGATATTTTTCCGAAAGGTTGTGTGTCTGTTGGAAAAAAAGCTGAAGCTGTACGGTTTCAACAACCTCACAAAGACTCTTAGCTTCAACATATACGATGTCTGTTATGCTAAAGGAGCAAGAGAGCAGAAAGAATATATAGACTATATTGACGAACAGTATAATTCCGAGCGACTTACGGGCATACTGTGCGATGTTACGGATATAATCGGTGCGAATGTGCTTAACATATCAAAGCAGGATTACGATCCACAGGGTGCGAGCGTAACACTGCTGATAAGTGAAAAGGCTACGGACAGTATGGAGATAGACAAGTCGTGCAACAGGGGAATGGTGGACGGAAAACCGCTTCATCCTCAGCGTAATTCTGCTATGATACCCGAAACAGTGGTGGCGCACCTTGATAAGTCGCACGTTACGGTGCATACCTACCCCGAATATCACCCCAACAACAGCATTTCAACGTTCAGGGTAGATATTGACGTTTCGACCTGCGGCGAAATCTCTCCGCTTAACGCACTGGATTATCTTATCGGCAGTTTCGATTCCGATATTATAACGATAGACTACAGGGTAAGAGGCTTTACCCGTGATGTAGGCGGCAGAAAGCTGTATCTCGACCACGATATAACCTCGATACAGGATTTTATCAACGATTATACGCTGACGAAATATGACGCTACAGATATAAACGTGTATCAGGCGAACATATTCCACACAAGGCTTATGGTGCGTGAGATGGATCTGAAAAACTACCTGTTCAATACGGATATATATGACATTCCGCCTAAGGAGCGACTGAGAATTACGGAGAACCTAAGGCGTGAGATGATAGAGATATATTCGGGGATGAATATTTACGGGTGAGCAACATAATCTTGTGATTTTGAGTTTAGCGATGATTTATATTTAAGCATTTCCGTTTAATAAGAACTATCCTCTTGGCTCCCTTGTGTAAAGGGAGCTGGCACAGTGCGGTACAATATTTTCGGTGTTACTTTTAATATCAGGTCGAAGATTTTTTATAAATAAATAAGATTTCCGTCACTGTGACTGAGGGATTGTTAACGGAGGCGACGGCAGGACTGAAACAGTTTGTAGCAAGCGATCCCTCAGTCTTGGCGGCAGACAGAGTAAGTGCTATTTGAATGTCACATGTGTCGCCGGATATAACGAGATTTGACAGGAGCGAGCCTTGCCGCAAGCCAGCTCCCTTTGGCAAGGGAGCCAAGTTTAGTGCTTGGCGAAGCGTGTTGTTTCTTATTGAATAATATTGAGTATCGTAATAGTTTTGGACAACACCGTAACAGAAGAGGAGTGTGTATGGACGAAAAAAAGCAATACATTCATAATAAACAGCTTGTTTCTTATGCTAAAAAGCTACGTTCTCAGATGACAGATGAAGAAAGGAAATTGTGGTACTGCTATCTTAAAGAATACCCTGTCAGATTTATACGACAAAAAGTTCTGTTTAAATATATTGCTGATTTTTATTGTCCGAAAGCAAAGCTTGTAATTGAGCTTGACGGTTCACAGCATTACGAGGAAAAAGAAATGGAGTACGACAAAGAACGAACAGCTTTTCTGAATTCGAAAGGTATAATGGTATTGCGTTTCACGAATAGCAGTATTCACAATGAGTTCAGAAATGTCTGTGAATATATAGAACAAACAGTAAATAAAAGAATGGAAAATATAAGCTATAAGGCTGAATGAAAATTACTTCCTTCCCGAAAGGACTGATGATATGCTCTCACAGGAGCGTGCGCCTATATATGAGGCGTTAAAGGAATACCGGGCAAAGCGCATAGTGCCTTTTGACGTACCCGGTCATAAGATGGGCAGGGGCAACCCCGAACTGACGGAATTTTTAGGCAGAGAATGTATGACGGTGGACGTGAACTCGTCAAAGCCGCTCGATAACCTCTGTCACCCGGTTTCCGTCATAAAAGAGGCGGAGCAGATAGCCGCAGAGGCTTTCGGCGCAAAGAACGCATTCTTTATAGTAAACGGAACGACCGCCGCAGTGCAGGCTATGGCGCTTGCCGTAGCAAAGCGTGGCGAGAAGATAATAATGCCCCGTAACGTACACCGCAGTGCGATAAATGCGCTTATTCTCGGCGGAGCGGTGCCTGTTTACGTTAATCCCGGAGTAAACAAGGAGCTGGGCATACCGCTGGGAATGACGGTCGAGGATGTTGAAAAGGCGATACTCGAAAACCCCGACGCAAAGGCGGTGTTTGTAAATAATCCTACCTATTACGGAGTGTGCTCGGATATAAAGAAGATAGCCGATCTTGCACACGCACACGGAATGTATCTTCTTGCGGACGAGGCGCACGGAACGCATTTTTACTTCGGTGACAATATGCCGCTTGCGGGAATGAAGGCAGGTGCGGATTTTGCCGCAGTAAGTATGCACAAGAGCGGCGGCTCGCTGACGCAGAGCAGCTTTTTACTTACAGCAGACACGGTGAACGAGGGCTATGTAAGGCAGATAATTAACCTTATGCAGACGACAAGCGGAAGCTATCTTCTGATGTCGAGCCTTGATATATCGAGAAGAAACCTTGCGCTTCACGGCAGGGAGATATTCGCAAAGGTGCAGTCCTATGCGCAGTATATGCGTGACGAGATAAACGAGATAGGCGGATATTACGCATTCTCAAAGGAGCTGTGTGACGGCGGTGCGTTCTATGATTTTGACGTGACAAAGCTGTCGATACACACAAGGGATATAGGGCTTGCGGGTATCGAGGTGTATGATATTCTGCGTGACAGATACGGCATACAGATAGAATTCGGAGATATAGGAAATATACTCGCTTACGTTTCGATAGGCGACAGGGAGCTGTATCTCGACAGGCTCATCGGAGCGCTCAACGACATAAAGCGTATCTATTCAAAGGATAAGACGGGTATGCTTGACCACGAGTATATCAATCCTATAGTTAAGCTGTCGCCGCAGGACGCATTCTACGGAAACAAGAAAAGCGTACCGATCGAACAAAGCTCCGGCAAGATAAGCGGTGAATTTGTAATGTGCTATCCGCCCGGAATACCGATACTTGCACCCGGTGAGCAGATAACAGACGAAATTCTCGCATATATAAAATATGCAGGGGATAAGGGCTGTTTCCTTACAGGTACACAGGACCTCGAAATAAAGAATATTATGATACTGGACGAATAAATTCGTCCGCCGTACCACATTGACTTATGCGTTTACAGATTGAAAGGACGGTAATACAAATGGATCTTTGGTTTACGGAAAATCACAGCGACAGTGTAAGATTTTCTATAAGAGTTGACAAGCAGCTTTACAGCGAGCAGAGCGAGTATCAGCGCATAGACGTGTTTCAGTCGCTCGAATTCGGCAGACTGCTTGCGCTTGACGGATATGTAATGATAACGCAGAAGGACGAATTTATCTATCACGATATGATAGTTCACGTTCCTATGGCGGTAAAGAAGGATATAAAGAACGTGCTTGTTATCGGCGCAGGCGACGGCGGTACGGTAAGGGAGCTGTGCCGTTACAGCACGATAGAGCATATCGACCTTGTCGAGATAGATAAAAAGGTCGTCGAGGTCTGCGAGGAATATTTCCCTGAAATGACCGTTTCGATGCACGACCCCAGACTTGATATACATTTTACCGACGGACTTCGTTTTGTAAGACGCAAGCAGGGCGAATATGACCTTATAATAGTCGATTCTACCGACCCGTTCGGACCGGGCGAGGGACTTTTCACACCCGAGTTCTACGGCAACTGCTACAATGCGCTTACCGATACAGGTGTACTTGTGAATCAGCACGAAAGTCCGTTCTATGTAAATGACGCAAAGGCTATGTGCAGGGCACACGAGCGTATAAAGTCGGTGTTCCCCGTGTGCGCCGTTTATCAGGCTCATATTCCGACATACGCAAGCGGACACTGGCTGTTCGGCTTTGCAAGCAAGGGACTTGATCCGATAAAGGATCTTGATGAACAGCGCTGGAATTCACTCGGAATTAAGACAAGATATTATAACACAGAGCTTCACAAGGGCTGCTTTGCTCTGCCGAGCTATGTAAAGGAAATGCTGGAAACGGGAGAAGTTCTCGATGTGCGCCGCTGATTTCAGGACAGCCTGCAAAAAGGCAGGACTGGCTTTAATAGTCATATTTGCGGCACGGTGTGTTGCCGATGCGGTAACTGCGCTCATCGGGGCGCTTATGGCTGACTGCGATGCGCAGATAACCTCTTCTGTGCAGGCGCTTGCCAATATACTTATACTCTATGTACTGGCGATAGCGGTTACATCAAAGCTTCTGGGATATCACTTTGACGGCAGTCTTTACAAGAAACCCAAAAGGCTCGGTAAGGCTATATCGTGGTTCGTACCGATGTATGGAGCGGGTCAGGCGGCAAACATTGCGGTGATGGCAATATCTTTTTTTATAGTACAGAATCGCTCGGCGGTCGAGGATACGCTTACTCCTATAGTTTCTTCGGGAACGGGAAGAGGTGCGTGGTATCTTGCGTTTTTGTTCATACAGATGGCAGTGCTGGCACCGGTGTTTGAGGAGTACTGGTTCAGGGGAGTTATACAGTCCTCGCTTGCGCCTTACGGAAACGGCTTTGCGATACTCGTTTCATCACTGTGCTTCGGTATGGCGCACGGTAATATACATCAGTTCTGCTATACGGTTATTGTCGGTATCTGCCTTGGATATGTGAGATATGCGACCGGCAGTCTTGTGCCTACAATGATAATGCACGCCATATTCAACTCTATTGCGGGAATAGCGATCGTGGCTGTAAGCAGTGAAACTTTTATATCGGCGTTTACGCATATTCAGCAGGGAGAGGGGCTTACAGGCGGCGAACAGGCGTTTATGACAGCGCTGATGATTTACCTTGCTGTTATACTGACAATAGCTGTAGTCGGCATAGCGGCGGCGATAGGAAAGCTAAAGAACAATCGCCTTTACCGACCGGTAAACAACTATCCCGCACTTACCAAAAAGCAGAAACTCATCGCTGTTGTAAAAGAACCTTTGTTTATTGCGGGATTTATTTTGTGCACGGCGTATATAATAGCTATGATGATTATTTAACGAAAGGACTCTGTTAAAATGCAGAAAAGCCTTACCGGTATTATAGCGGACAGATACAGACAGCAGAGCTTTGATATTCTGACCTCGAAAGACGACCTTAAGCCTTCGGATATACGCAGGCTGTGTCTTGATGTCGGCATCGCGCTGATTATATCCGTACTGCTTCAGAAAGTCATATTCGTTGCGATGGTAATGCTGTTACGCTCGTTTGTCGGCGCAGGGCTTGATACGGGCAGTACGCTTTTCACCGTGCTGAATTACACTTTCAGCAATATATCGACATATGTTCCGAAGCTGCTGGCATTCGGGGTGCTGTACAAAAAGTACCGACCGCTGAAGCGTCTTGACACGCAGTATGAGAACAAGTCGTACTATCCGCTTATATTCATACCTGCGATGTTTGCCTTTGCAATGTGGGGAAGCAATATCACTGCCTGCATAAACTATATCCTGCAACTGCTGTTCGGTGTGGGAGAGATAGAGAATGTGATGGACGCTATTGCGCCGTCGAGCTTCTCATCGGGCATTGTAACGCTTATATTCACGGCGTTTGCGGCGCCGGTATTTGAGGAGATAATCTATCGTCATCTGTTGCTCCGTTCGCTGAAACCCATAGGCGATACGCCTGCAATTATCCTGTCGGCACTGGTGTTCGGACTGGCGCACGGTAACTTCGATCAGTTTGCATATGCGTTTTTAAGCGGTATAATCTTCGGACTTATGGCGGTAAGATACGATACGATAATCCCCGGAATGGTGCTTCATCTGATAAACAACTTCTTTGTTACGGTCATAACGTATCAGAAACAGCTCACGGGCATCGGCGGATTGTGGGACGGGCTTGTAGATGCGGCGGCGGCGCTCGGAAACCTTATCGTGAACATCTCCTACTTTGCGGCGCCGTTTGTGGCGGTACTGCTTGCGTTCTGCGGAGCGGCAAGGCTTACGCCTGTCGGAGGAGAGCATAAGCACAGAAAACTGATTGCGATATTCTCTCCTATGTTTATAATAGCGCTTGTTGTTATGCTGTTGCAGTTTTAATAAAGATCACGGCGGAATGTGGCTTCACATTCCGCTTTGCTATGCCGATTTTTCATATGCAACGCAAAGCAGCACAGAAAAATAACGATTGTAAGCAGATGTTTGTTGCGGCTACTCGAAAAACAGGGTATGATATAGCTGTTCACAAAAGCCAAACGAAAACAGGAGGAAAACAATATGGATTTCAGCGAAAAGTTAAAGCAGATAAGAAAGAGCGAGGGCATCTCGCAGGAAGAGCTTGCGGAGCGCATAGGCGTGTCACGTCAGGCGGTGACAAAGTGGGAAACCGGAAAGGGTCTTCCCGATATCGAAAATATGACCATACTTGCGGAGATATTCAAGGTGACACTTGACGAGCTTGTAAGCGGAAATTTGACGGAAAAAGGCGGTGCGGCTCAGTACACGAGCGAAACGGCATATGATATAGATGTCAACACACACTTTGATATAAATGCCGGAAGCGTGCGTGATATCACCGTATCCGGCGGTGACGACGAGAAGCTGCACGTTATATTCTCTTCGGAAACGGTGGAGGATATCGGCTCGGTATTCAAGGTAAGGCTCGACAGCCGTAAAAACAAGCTTGATGTAGAGTGCCTGCGCAAGGATAAGATGAGTCGATATGAGGCACAGGAAAACGTGTCGGTGAAGATAGTCCTGCCAAAACAACTTACTGACCACTGCGAAATATCCGCACAGGCAAGACTGCTTTGCATAAACTCCATTGATATAAGACGAATCGAATATGACGGCTCAGCCGACAGCGTTGTTATAGAAGACAGCTCGGGAAGCATAGAACTTACCTCGAAATCCGATATGGACATAACGGCTGACAGGATAAACGGAGTGCTTGATATCAACCTGTGGAGAGCGACCGCAAAGGTGCATATCCCGGCGGAGAATATCCCCGATATTCAGAGTAACGGCAGAAAGTGCGGTATAGCTTATATAAGGGACGGAAAACCATATGAGCCCGACACCGCAGAGAAAAGCGGAGTGATAAAGGCGGCGGGAATAGGTACTGATGTTGTTGTTGAGATTAAGTGAGATGAGAAGCGGCGGCTTGCGAGGGTAAGCCGTTACTTGGCTATTTTGACAATTCTTGTTGGCTATATTTCACAAATCGGGGGGGAGAAATTGACATCTGATTAACTTCATGATAGTATAAAAGCAGTAGATATACTATCAGTATCAATCTATACCTGCAATTCTTATTCACAAAGCACAACTACGCGAAAGGAAAAAATTATGAAAAAACTAACCAAAACAACAGCACTCATCTTATCCGCTCTTATGCTATTCGGCTGTACAAGTAACTCTGCAAACGGCAGTGTAGGTGATACTACACCGCCGGGGGAGAGTTCAGTCACGGACAGCAAAAACGAAAGTAAGGTTGAAAGCTCGGCTACTGAAAACAGCACAGCTATTGAACTTAGTAACGAAAAAGATGGCTTTATAAAAGATAGCAAAGGATATCTGTCTTTTTCCTATGAAAATGATAAGTATCAGGTTAATTCTGTATCAATATATTCTGAACGTGAAGCGGTTGATGATATTTACATTTATCCGACAAATCCGATTCCGAATAATATCATATTCGGCACGTTATACTGGCCGGTTGCCATAAAGTGCCGAATAGCGGGCGAAAGCTTGTATTTTTCTGAGAAAAACAAGTGCGGCGATGTTACGGTAAAATCCTCTGAATACAGCAAAAGCGGACAAGAGTATATTGATAAAATTTCCAAGCTCGACAATATGAATGCAAGTAATGATTATATGCTGGGTGTTTATACTCCTGTTATCGTTGAGGAAATAATCGATACATTTTCGTATCACCCGGATTTTCAAGTCGGAGACATTATTTATATTCAAGAAGATTACAATATCACCCGCGACTTATATAGCTATTATAAACTTAAAAATCAGGACACATTAAAGTTTTTACAGGATAAATTGGACGAGTTGCAAAATGTAATAGATGAGGAATTAAAAAATGGAGATAAAGCCAATGAAAAATATATAACTGAAATGCAGGCTCAAGTTAAAAAATATCAGCAAATGGAGAGCGAGTACAAGGCATACTATAAGTTTGTTGAAGAAAGCGACACTCCGGTACTGAATTTAAGCGTAGGATTTCCTATGCAAAAAGACAAATCATATTTTGCCTATGTGAACTCAACTAAAATCGTAGATACAATCGATGATAACAGTTACTACTATTCTTATGCGCAGAAATTCAATCTTGGTGACGAAGAACCGGAATCGCTGGGGGAGAATGAAAAATATAATTGGTTTCATTACAGTTATATTTATGGATGGGCTAATATGAAAGAAAAATACGGGGATCATTTCAAGAAATAACGCGGAACTACAAAATCGAGGTAATCAATCATGAAAAAACTAACCAAAACAACAGCACTCATCTTATCGGCGCTTATGCTATTCGGTTGTACAAGTAACTCTGCACAGGTCGGTGTAGGTGATACTACACCGCCGAGCGAAAGTTCGGTTACGGACAGTAAAAATGAAAGCTCGGCTACTGAAAACAGCTCCGAAACGGATAATTCGAGCAAGGAAAGCGAAGAAAACCTTGTAAAGAATATTGAGGGATATCAGACGTTTTCGTATGATAAAGATAAATATGAAATCATTAATGAATATATATACAAAGATTCTTATTACCCTATATATAGTATGTACACTCCGCCCGAGCCGAATCTTAAAGACTTGTATAAAGAAACCATAGATGTTAATTCATCTGAACTTGTTGCATTAAAATGCAGGGTAGCGGGTGACAGTTATGTTGTCAATGACGGTAAGTGCGGAGAAACGCTGATCGTGAAGCCGTTTTTATCTTCTATATATACGCCTGTTATTGTAGAAGAGGTTGTCGATTCGGATAACAAAAAATGCGTATACAAAAAATGGGATATATTATATATCCGTGAATCTTATTCGATAACAGAACGATATAACGAAAGAAGTCTTAATTTTGTACAAAAAGCTGAGGAGGAATTAAGGCGGCAATTTGATGATAAATCAGGTAATTTTGACAGCAGTAATCACAGTGAAAGTGATAAAAAGTATTATGATGAGCAATTGGAGTATTACAACGCTTTAAAGAACTCGAACGGAAAATATATTCAAACCGAATGGAATCCTGTTCTTTTGCAGAAAGGACAATCTTATCTGATTTTTGCTGATAACGACAGCACACCGAATGAAGTTGATGGAAATATTTACAATAACGCTTATCCTATCTTTTTCGATTTAGAAAAAAACGAGCCTTCTGTATATATATCAGAAAAACGAGATAAGGAAGTTTTTGTGGCGAGTTATGCATACCAATATCAGTGGAAGATACTTAAAGAAAAATACGGAGATCATTTCAAGAGCTGATTACAATTAAACCATGCACAGCTGTGGCGGTTATTAAGTCACGGCTGTTTTTTTGCACAACAGACTGAGCGATGCCGCTTTTTTCCTCATAAACCACCCTCTGCACAACCAATTATACAATATGCACAAAAGGAACAATCTTATTTTAGCCATTTTCATAGAAAAAAAGATTGACAAAATGCGCTTCAAATTGATATAATGATATTGTTAAAAAAATAACAAACGGGTAAACCGCCGACCCTGCGGTAAACTATAACAGCAGACCGCAAAAACGGTACAATAAGAAAGAACAGTTTAAAACATTCAGGAGGACAAAATGGCTAAGAAGCAAATCGTAAGCAACAAGACAGCTGAATCTGCTCCCGTAAGCCCGCTGATCGTTGACAATGTTGACGCTCTCAAGGCTCGTATGGCAGAAGTAAGAGCTGCACAGCAGGAATTCGCAACCTTTACACAGGAGCAGGTTGATAAGATCTTCCAGGCGGCAGCAATCGCCGCTAACCAGATGAGAATCCCGCTCGCTAAGATGGCAGTAGAAGAAACAGGCATGGGTGTTGTTGAAGATAAGGTTATCAAGAACAACTACGCAGCCGAGTACATCTACAACGCTTACAAGAACACAAAGACCTGCGACATTATCGAAGAAGACAAGGCTTTCGGTACAATGAAGGTTGCAGAGCCTATCGGTGTTGTTGCCGCAGTTATTCCTACAACAAACCCCACATCAACAGCTATATTCAAGACACTTATCTGTCTTAAGACAAGAAACGGTATCATAATCAGCCCCCACCCCAGAGCTAAGAAGAGCACAATCGCTGCCGCTAAGGTAGTTCTGGACGCTGCAGTTGCTGCAGGCGCACCTAAGGGCATCATCGCCTGGATCGACGTTCCTTCGCTCGACCTCACAAACGAAGTTATGAGAAGCGCTGATATAATCCTCGCTACAGGCGGTCCCGGAATGGTCAAGGCTGCTTACTCATCAGGCAAGCCCGCTCTCGGTGTTGGTGCAGGTAACACACCCGCAATCATTGATACTACAGCAGACATCAAGCTCGCTGTTGCTTCAATCGTTCACTCCAAGACATTTGATAACGGTATGATCTGTGCTTCTGAGCAGTCAGTAATCGTACTCGACAAGATATATGACAAGGTTAAGAAGGAATTTGCATCACTCGGCTGCTACTTCTTAAATCCCGAAGAAACAGAAAAGGTAAGAAAGACGATCCTTATCAACGGCGCACTCAACGCAAAGATAGTTGGTCAGAAGGCCGCTACAATAGCTGAGCTCGCAGGCGTTAAGGTTGATCCCAAGACTAAGGTTCTTATCGGTGAAGTTGAAAGCGTAGACATCGAAGAAGAGTTTGCACACGAAAAGCTCTCTCCCGTACTCGCTATGTACAAGGCTAAGGACTTTGAAGACGCAGTTGCAAAGGCTGAAAGGCTCGTTGCTGACGGCGGTTACGGCCATACATCATCTCTGTACTGCAACGCTGTTACAGAGCGTGAGAAGATCAACGAATTTGCCAACAGAATGAAGACCTGCCGTATCCTCGTTAACACACCTTCTTCACACGGCGGTATCGGTGACCTTTACAACTTCAAGCTTCTCCCCTCATTAACACTGGGCTGCGGCTCATGGGGCGGTAACTCCGTATCCGAAAACGTTGGTGTTAAGCACCTCATCAACATCAAGACAGTCGCTGAGAGGAGAGAGAATATGCTGTGGCTGAGACTTCCTGAGAAGGTTTACTTCAAGAAGGGTTCTATGCCTGTTGCTCTTGATGAGCTGGGCACAATAATGAATAAGAAGAAGGCATTCATCGTAACAGACTCCTTCTTATATCATAACGGCAACACAAAGGCTATCACAGATAAGCTCGATCAGATGGGCATTTCTCATACAGTATTCTTCAACGTTGCTCCCGATCCTACGCTTGCTTGCGCTAAGGAAGGTGCAGAGCTGATGAAGCAGTTCCAGCCTGACGTTATCATCGCACTCGGCGGCGGTTCTGCTATGGACGCAGGTAAGATCATGTGGGTACTTTACGAGCATCCCGATGTTGACTTCCTCGATATGGCTATGAGATACATGGATATCCGTAAGAGAGTTTACACATTCCCCAAGATGGGCGAAAAGGCTTACTTCGTAGCTATCCCCACATCTTCAGGTACAGGTTCTGAGTGTACTCCTTTCGCAGTTATCACTGACGAAAAGACAGGCGTTAAGTATCCTCTTGCTGACTATCAGTTACTGCCCAACATGGCAATCATTGATACAGACAACATGATGACACAGCCTAAGGGTCTGACAAGTGCTTCAGGTGTTGACGCACTCACACACTGCCTCGAGGCTTACGCATCAATCATGGCTACAGACTACACAGACGGTCTTGCTCTCAAGGCTGCAAGGAACATCTTCGAGTATCTGCCCAGAGCTTACGCTGAAGGTCAGACAGATGTTGAAGCAAGAGAGAAGATGGCTAATGCTTCTGCTATGGCAGGTATCGCATTCGCTAACGCATTCCTCGGTGTCTGCCACTCAATGGCTCACAAGCTCGGTGCTTTCCACCACCTGCCTCACGGTATTGCAAACGCTCTGCTTATCACACACGTTATGCGTTTCAACGCAGTTCCCAACCCCACAAAGATGGGTACATTCTCACAGTATGATCACCCCCATACTCTTGAGAGATACGTTGAAGTTGCTGAATTCTGCGGCGTAACAGGCAAGAACAACGAAGAGAAGTTCGAGAAGTTTATCGCTAAGATCGAACAGCTCAAGGAAACTGTAGGCATCAAGAAGACAATCAAGGACTACGGTATTGATGAGAAGGACTTCTTAGACAGACTTGACGCTATGACAGAGCAGGCATTCGACGACCAGTGCACAGGCGCTAACCCCAGATACCCGCTGATGAGCGAGATCAAGCAGATGTACCTCAATGCTTACTACGGCGTTGACGAAACAGTTTAATCGCAAGCTCCATAATGTTTTAAACTAATATAGAGAACCCCCTCAGGCGATATGCCGGAGGGGGTTCTTGCTTAGTCTGTAAGAAATCTTGACAAATTTGAATTTTTATGATATAATACGAATACAATAAAAGTGCAGTATACTGCATTTTGGCTTGGTCGTTATGATCTGGGCCACCGCAGACGGGGACACTTCCCCGTCATTTTTTTTAGATTTATGATTGCGGGATAACGAAAAATGGAAAAGATATTAAGCGTATTTGTTGATGAATCGGGCGATTTTGGTAAAGTGAACAACGCTTCGCCTTATTACATCGTAACATTGGTGTTGCATAATCAATCGGAAGATTTAAAGCAGGCACTGGAACAACTAGAAAGCAGTCTGTCGTATATGGATCTCGACTTTTCTTATATACATACAGCGCCGATAATAAGAAGAGAGGTTCCGTATCATAATATGGCAATAGACGAACGCAGACAATTGCTTTATAAAATGCGTTGCTTTTTTCTTCATGCCCCGATAAAACATAATTCAATTATAATAGACAGAAAGACTGCGGGAGATAAGTTCGCACTGAGTACACAGCTTTCAAAGCAAATAAAGTCGTTTGTCAGCAAAAATTACGACTACTTTTCGTCTTTCGACAAAGTTAATGTGTATTATGATAACGGACAAACAGAGCTTAATCTTGTGCTTAATACTATCCTGTCTATGCTTTTGAGCAACGTTGAATTCAGGAAAGCTTCACCGGGTGAGTACAGATTGTTACAGTTAGCGGATTTTATATGTAGTATAGAATTGCTTTCGCTAAAGCAGCAGGAAAACAGACTAAGTAAATCGGAATCTTCGTTCTTCTATAAACCACAGGAATTAAAAAAATCGTTTATAAAGACGATAGCGGGCAAGCGTATGTAACAAATCCTGCCACAACCCCCTCAGGCGATATGCCTGAGGGGGTTCTTGCTTTATAAGAGCGGTTTCACTGAAAACTTGGTCGTTTTTTAGGGTAAGTTTTCAGTGGGATTATTATAAAATGCGACAAAAGATATGCTGTGTGTAACCCGGTTACACAAACATTGTGCAAAATGTACCACAAAAAGAAATCGCTTATATCTAAAATTCACTAAAATTGAAGATTAGCACAAAAATTAGCAATTTGGCTATTGCTTTTTTGAATGGAGTATGATATTCTTAGTGTACAGAAAACACCAAGGGCAACAGAAAAGGTGCTGAGAAGAAATTCTTCGGCATATATTTATTCTGAAGACCCACGGGGAATTTTGGATTTAACGGCGCAGACCGTTAAACATAAAAAAACTTTTACATTTTTCAAGGAGGTAATTTCCCATGATAAAGAAATTACAGAAACTGAAAGCCAAGAAAGGCTTCACACTCGTTGAGCTGATCGTTGTTATCGCTATCATCGGCGTACTCGCAGCTATCCTGATCCCTACAATGATCGGTTACGTTAAGTCTGCTAACATCACATCTGCAGACCAGACAGCAGCTTCTATCAGAAAGACAGTCACAAACACGATTTCTTCTATGGAAACAAAGGGCTGCACACTTAAGGGTTCCGGCGTTGTATATATCACAGGCATTGCAAATACCGACGGTGCTTCCGCAACATTTACAATCAGTACTACACCGGCAGCTGCAGGCGGCGCTGACGCTGACGCAGTAACAGTAAGCGGCAAGAAGTCAAACGGTACTAATTGGGCGATGACTGATATGACGGCTGCTTGGAAGGAAGCTCTTGAGAAGGATCTTAAGGAAATCAAGGCAGGTACAGCAAATATCGTTATCAAGAACGGTGTATGCACTCAGGTAGCTTATTCATCAGCTAATATTAATTCATTAGGCGAAATCAAGCCTGCTAACTTTGCAGCTACAGGTAACGAAGATGGCGTTATCAGCGGCGATATCGTTGGTACAAACCCCAAGGTTACTAAGGATGGAGCTACATCTTCAGCAGCAGCCGGAGCATAATCTGATTTGCTGATTAACAACTGTTAATACATATATCCCCGACGGGTAACTGTCGGGGATATATTTTTAATCCGGAGAATAAAATGAAAAACAAACTGCTCCTTATTATAGGCTGTGCCGTTATAGCTTTGTCGGCGATATTTTTGATATTGTATCTTGTAAACAGCGGACTTTTTGCAAAGCCTTATAATCCGCCGGGTGCGCTCACAACAGAAATAAAGCTGAGCGATCTCGGTTCTGCGTCTGAACTTAACGGTAATATTGCCGTGGTTTCGGTATTCGCCGATGATAAGCAAGGCAAATGGTCAAACAGCAAGGAAGACGCAGAAAAAATCAGCAATATATTCGGTTATACAAAGCTTGCGACAGATTGGTTGACCGAAAAAGCAAAGGGCTATGGCATTTCGCTTAATTTTGTAACAGCCGGTAATAATGATAGCGATTTATGCTACAGAGCGTCTTTTGACGAGGTATGCATAGATATTGAAAAATCAAAAAAGAAGTCAATACCGCTACAGTGGGAATATATCAATAATAATATTGACAGCGAAAAGCTGAAAGAACAGTATAACTGTGAGCAGGTTGTATATCTGTTCTTTTTTAATCCCGAGGAAGAATCGTCATCAACAGCTTACACTGTCAGTTTTTATAACAAGGTTCTCGAGTATCCGTATGAAGTATGTATGATACCGTACATCTATTCGGCTACTCAGGTTTCTCCGGCTGTAATTGCACATGAAATGCTTCATCTTTTCGGAGCACCGGATTTATACGGTTGCGATTTATATGATATGAATTACGGTACAACCGATGATTATGTTGCTTATTGCGAAAAAAACCACAAAAACGAAATTATGTATACTACATTTGCCCGTGACGAGAACGGCAACAAATATAAGGTTTTTGACCGCATAACAAATGATCTGACCGATATAACGGCATACTATGTCGGCTGGACAGACAATGTGCCGCCTGAGGTGGAAAAGTTCGGGCTTGTGCATTCACAGCACGAATATTACAAGCAAAACAAGCGGCATAACAGTTAAAATCCGAAACTGTGGCATATATCTATTGATTTTCTCTGAAAGGTATGTTATTATTAACTTAATAAACTTATATCGGAGGAAGTATATGCAAAAAACCGGAAATATTCTTAAAAAACGTGGTTTTACCTTAGTGGAACTGATAGTCACAATTGCAATTTTTGCTGTTATAGCGGCGATACTTGTTCCTACATTATTAGGGTTTACACAGTCGGCACGGATAACATCGGCAAACCGCACTGCATCGGAGCTGAAAAAATCCATTGCATATTTCCTTACAAAAGCCGACGCTTACAGTAAAAACTATATGCGCATATCGGAAGGGAGCCGTGAGGTATTTACCGTTACGGTTACGGGCGGAGTGTGGACAGTGAACGCAGTAGAACATCCCGATGCGTTTTCTCCCGATACGGTTTCGTGGGGAAGCACTGCAATTATAAGACCCGAAACTACTGTATCCTCGACAAGCTACGGCGAAGAACTGCTCGGCATTCATCTGCGTGACACGTTTCCGGAACTTAAAAACGGAGTGTTCCGTGCAAACTGCATTCAGGGTATGTGCCTTTCGGTATGGTTTTCACCCGATATGAATGATATAAGCGCCTTGGTGAATCTGCCGGAGTTCGGAGAAACAAATGCGTGGGTAGATGAAAACGGTGCGTACACAGATGCTTATGCGTGGAACGGCAGTACAGCCGGAGTGAACGCTGACGGTTACATACTCGGAACTGCACCTGTGCTTGATTTGGCGACACAGAGTTAAAACAAGAATATTATAGCATTTTACCCGACTGTCCTCACAGTCGGGTATATCTTACTATGCCGAAAGGAGCGGATATGGCGTACAGCGAGCTTATAAAGAACTTTGAGAAAATACGTTCATATATGCGTGAATTTTATGTATTCGGCTTCAAGAGCAGGAACGGGTACGACAGGAAAAGCGCCCGCTCGTATGACGATGAACGGCGCAGGGTAGAAAGCTGGCTCGGAGATTATATGCGTTTTTCAAAAACCGCCGAGGGCAAGAATGTATTTCTGTCGGTAGACAGCCGCACCGCCTGTAAAAACCCTTTCTACAAGGCGTGGAAAGCAAAGAGCTTTACGGACGGGGATATAACTCTGCACTTCTCAGTGTTCGATATACTTTGCACTCCCGAAATAAAGCTCACCTTATCGGAGCTTGTAGATGAGATTGATTCATTGTTGTCGGGGGATTTTACGTTTGACGAATCGACCCTTAGAAAAAAGCTAAAGGAATATACCGCCGAGGGCATTATCATAACCGAAAAGCAGGGCAGAAAGGTGCTTTACAGCCGTTCTCCCGATGTTGATGTGTCACAGCTATGCGATGTTGTCGACTTTTTCGGGGAAACCGCACCGTGCGGTGTTATCGGCTCGTTTATCTCGGACAAATTACCGCCGCACGAAAAGCTTTTCACATTCAAGCACCACTATATCACGCAGGCGCTTGACAGCGATATAGCGGCTATGCTTTTTGACGCAATGCAGAAGAAAAGCTGTGTCACTGTGGAAAATCTCGGCAGGCACAGCGACAAGCCGATGTCGGTAGGGCTTGTACCGCTGAGAATTTATATCAGCGCACAGAACGGCAGACAGCACCTTATAGCCTATAATATAAAGCTGAACAGGCTGTTTTCGTATCGGCTTGATTACATATCCGATGTGAAAATCGGCGAACCATGCGAAAGGTTTGATAAGCTGAGGGAGAAGCTGAATGCGGCTGAAAGCTGTATGTGGGGCGTAAACGGGCGGCTTGATACCGACAGTACGGAACACGTTGAGTTTGATATAAGAATAGCCGATGATGAGCAGTATATAGTAAACCGCCTTGAGCGTGAAAAGCGGTGCGGTACAGTTGAAAAAATCGACGACAACCATTACAGATACTCTGTCGATGTATTCGACACTACCGAAATGATACCGTGGATACGCACGTTTATCTGCCGTATAACAAGGCTCAATTTTTCGGACAGAACAGCTGAAAATAATTTTAAAGCCGATATAGAGAAAATGTATGAAATATACGGCATAGAAGATAACACGGCTGACAGCGGAGGTGAAAGCGATGATATTCAGTGAGCTTTACTCGGCATATTATAACACGGTCGCAAGGATAATCACCGCCGCATTCGATAAGAATACGACAGAGAAGGAACTTGACCGTATCGTAAGCGAAAACGCATTTTCCGAAAGCGTGCTGACTATAATGCCGTCGCTTAAAAGCGGAAAGTGGAAACTGCTTGACGGCGATTTAAGACCGCTTTTAAAGCACGAGCCGACAATGCCGCTGACATTGCTTCAGAAGCGCTGGCTGAAAGCCGTATCGCTTGATAAGAGGGTGAGGCTGTTCGATGTACAGTTTCCCGACTTATCCGATGTCGAGCCGCTTTTCACTGAGGACGATTATAAAGTATACGATAAATACTCGGACGGCGATGATTTTGGCGATGAGGGCTATATCGGTCGGTTCAGGCTGATATATTATGCCATAAAGAACAATCTGCCGATAATCGCAAGGCTGAATAACCGCTATGGCAAGGAAGTAACGCTGAGATTTTTCCCAAAAGGGTTTGAATATTCGGAAAAGGACGATAAGATAAGAGTAATAATGGACGGCTGTAAGTACAGACAGTTAAACCTCGGCAGAATTATAAACTGTCAGCTGTACACAGGCACAGGTCCGTGGAACGAAAAGCCGGAAACAATGCAGATAAGAGAGCTTACCCTGCAGATAAATGACGAGCGGAATGCGCTCGAGCGTGTAATGCTCCACTTTGCACACTTTGAAAAGCAGGCGGAGCGTGTTGACGATAATAAGTATCTGCTTCATCTGAAATATTACGCAACCGATGAAACGGAGATTGTTATCCGTGTGTTGTCCTTCGGCCCTTGCGTTAAAGTTATCAGTCCGGATAGCTTTGTCGGATTGATAAAGGAAAGACTGGAAGAGCAGAAAAGGTGTGGGGCGAGATGATGATTGAAGTTTTATTTTCTTATGCGTTTCCAAATGGGGTTGAGGGGCGAAGCCCCCAATAGGGACGAGGGGCGATAGCCCCCGTATTTTCCCCCTTTCCCGGGAAAGGGGGCAGGGGGATAGGGATAATAAATCAGAAGTTTATTTCAAAAACAGACTTTTTATAAGCTGCGAACAAATACAGTTCGCAGCTTTTTTTCCGTGAAAAACCAAATTCCATCCTGTATAATAAACTCATGCGATGAAGGAAAGCTTCACAGCAGACAAAAGGCACTGACAGCAGTTTTTATATGAGGTTAAAAACAGTGCCTTGCAGAGTGTTTAAGGCACAGACAGCAGTTCATATTATTTATATATGGAAAATAACAGTGCCTTGTAAAGACGCATACAGCAGCATTTTATACCGTGTTTTTTAAACACATTTTGCCGACCTAACGGCACCTGCCTTTGAGCAGGCTACCGTGCGGTGAGAGTCCGTACATTTTTTATTTATTGCGTCTTGTTACGACAGCGTCCCTGCCGATTTTCATCATAGCTTTATAAGGGACGTTGTTCTTATTTTTTGAGAAAGGAGAGCAGAGATATGCTTGAAATCAAAGGAAAAATCAACACAGCAATATGTTACGCAAAAGTAGTCGAGGACGAAGCGATAGAACAGATACGCAGAATGTGCGACTATGAGTTCACCGCAGGCTCAAAAATCAGAATAATGCCCGATGTACACGCAGGCAAGGGTTGCACTATCGGTACGACAATGACGATAACCGATAAGGCAGTACCAAATGTCGTAGGTGTGGATATCGGTTGCGGAATGTACACAGCGGAGCTTGGAAAGGCGGAAATCGACCTTAGTAAGATAGATGAAGCCGCACACTACATACCGAGCGGAAGAAATGTATGGGACGGACGTTATGAACGTTTTGACCTTACGGGACTTCGTTGCTACAGACATCTTGAACAGGCAAAACGGCTTGAAAGAAGCCTCGGTACGCTTGGCGGCGGTAATCATTTTATCGAGATAGACGTTTCCTCGGACGGTAACAAGTACCTTGTTATCCATTCGGGCAGCCGTAACTTAGGTAAGCAGGTAGCTGAGTATTATCAGAACCTTGCAATTGAGCTTGCGTCCGGTAAGGGCGAGCTTTTTGAAAAGAAAGCAGAGCTTATAAAGACATATAAGGAGCAGGGCAGACGCACCGAAATTCAGTCCGCATTAAAGACAATGGAAAAAGAGTGGCAGGCGAAAGTCCCCGATACGCCCGCAGATCTCTGCTATCTTTATGATAATTACCTTGAGGATTATCTTTATGATGTCGAGATATGTCAGCGCTTTGCAAAGCGTAACCGTGAGCGTATGGCTGAGATAATCCTTGACAGGTGCGGACTTACTGCCGTGTCTGCGTTCCATACGATACACAATTACATTGATACCAAGAAGCGCATACTCCGCAAGGGCGCAATTTCCGCAAAGAGCGGCGAGCTTGTGCTTATCCCGATAAATATGAGGGACGGAAGCGTGCTTGCGAGAGGAAAGGGCAATCCGGACTGGAATTATTCCGCACCGCACGGCGCAGGCAGGATTATGTCGAGAACAAAGGCTAAGGAAACGCTCGACATTGAGCAGTATAAGAAGAGCATGGAGGGCATATACACGACCTCGGTCAATAATTCAACGCTTGACGAAGCGCCTATGGCGTATAAGTCGCTGTCGGATATTATTGATGTTATCAGAGAGTCGGTAGATGTTATCGAAGTGCTGAAACCGATATATAATTTCAAGGCGTGTGAGTAACCTGCTCTGCGCCGCAGAGGAGGAAATCACAATGCTTGAACAGTTAAAAGAAGAAGCAAATATGACCCTGACCGAAAACGGCGCAGTGACCTACATAAGCACAAAATCGCACTGTCTTGATTTATTTTCGGCAATAGGAGCAATCCGCAGCAGCACCGAAAAAGATATTATCGACCGCTTTGTTAAATCGTATTCGGAGGATAAGAATCTTGCCGTAAAAACGCTTTTCTTCGCCCGTGATGCCCGTGAGGGTCTTGGCGAACGCAGAGTGTTCCGTATAATACTGAACTATCTTGCAAAATGTGAGCCTGAGAGTGTACGCCGAAACATAGAATACATCGCCGAGTACGGCAGATATGACGATCTGCTGTGCCTTATCGGTACGCCCTGCGAAAAGGACGTTTTGCAGATTATAGAATGTCAGCTCAAAAAGGATATAGCGTCTGACACGGGCGTGTCGCTTCTTGCAAAATGGCTCCCTTCCGTCAACGCATCAAACAAGGAAACGGTACGCACGGCACGCCGTCTTGCACATCTGCTCGGAATGAGCGAAAAGCAGTACCGTAAAACAGTTGTCGCACTGAGAAAAAAGATTGATATAGTTGAAAACCGCCTGCGTGTGCAGGACTATACCTTTGACTATTCAAAACTGCCCGCTCTCGCAATGCTGAAATACCGTGGTGCATTCTATGAAAACGACTTTGACCGCTACTGCGAGTATATCGACAATGTGAAAAACGGTGAAGCGAAAATGCACACGGGCGTACTGACCCCGTATGACGTTATCGCTCCGTGCTTCAATTGGCGTACAGACGGGCTGTCCGCAGAGGAACGCAACGCAATGGACGTGACGTGGAATGCCCTCGAAGATTTCGGCAACGATGAAAACGCTCTTGCCGTGATCGACGGTTCGGGTTCGATGTATCCCAGAGCGATTGCTGTTGCGCTGTCGCTCGGAATATATTTCGCCGAAAGAAACAAGGGAAAATTCCGCAACCATTTCATAACGTTCTCTGAAAGACCTCAGCTTGTCGAAATAAAGGGCAGTGATATTGCCGAAAAGGTACGTTACTGCCGTAGGTATAGCGAAGTCGCGAACACGAATTTAGCGGCTGTGTTCAATCTTTTGCTGAAAACCGCCGTAAAGTATGATCTTCCGCAGGAAGAACTTCCGAAACGGTTATACATAATCTCGGATATGGAGTTTGACGAATGCGTGGAGAACTCGGGTGCGACAAACTTTGAAAATGCAAGGAGAAAATATGCCGAAAAAGGATATACGCTCCCCGAGATAGTGTTCTGGAACGTTGAGAGCAGAAACGTTCAGCAGCCCGTCACAATGAACGAGAACGGTGTTGCGCTCGTTTCGGGCTGTTCGCCCAGACTTTTCTCGATGGTGGCAAGCGGCGAGCTTAATCCTTATAAAACAATGCTTGAAATTCTCACGTCCGAGCGTTACGCTAAAATATCAGCATAAATAAAACCGCTGTCCCACGACAGCGGTTTTATCTTCATATAAACAGACAACGGTATCGGTTTGACCGATACCGTTGTCTGAAGGAAAAGAACTCCGCTACCGTTTGAGTAGCGGTAAAGAAAACAAACTGTAAGGAGTTGTTGTTTTGAAATTATTCTTCTACTGCTGTAGATGAGCCTACTTCCATAGTGCCCTTCTTCATAACGTAGTCGTACTCTTTGCCGTCAGTACCCTTGAGCTTGAAAGAGAGCTTGTCGTTTTCAAGCTTTACGCTCATCTGGATCTTGTCTGTGCTGCCTACTTCCATTACTTCTGCACCGTTGCTCTTGTACTGAACGTTGTGTTCTTCCGTAGCGGCAACTGACTTTATTATAACCTTATCATCTGTGAATGTCCATACGGATGCGAATGCTGATTCGTCAACGCCGAGCTTAGCCGCATAGTCTGCTACAGAATCGCCTGCGATAGTTTCGTAGATCCAGTCGCCCTTCATCTTATCCTTTGCCGAGCCTGAGCAAGCTGCGAGTGCCATTACCATTACTGCTGCCATTGCAAGCGCAATGACCGACTTGATTACTTTTTTCATAATTATTCCTTTCTTTGCGGTATGTCCGCCTCTGATTATGTAATTACCGGTTGTTTTTCCAACCTTAGCAAATTATACTCACCGAAATGGTTTAATTCAATTAACTGGCGTAAATCGGTTAAAAATGGGCTTTAATCGGTCTTAACCGCCGAAGAAACTTGTAATACTGAAACCGGTCGGCATAGGAAGTGTAAACATATATACCGTAGCAATAACAAATGCAACCAGCGCTATAATAACCACAGCATATTTGTTTGCCTTGTGGTTGAAAGAACCTGCAATACCGAGTAAGAACAGTACAACGCTGTAGATGACCGTTACAAGCCCGAAAGCGTCACCGTGAGAGTTATCCTTCTGTCCCTGTTCGAGCACTTCCTGCGACTGTGCAAGAAGCTCGTTAGCTTTTGTGAAATAGCTGTCGACATAATTCTCGTCAAAGAAAGGCGAGCTCATACTGTTTTCCTTTTCAAGCCACGCAAGTATTGTTGCCTGAGGATCGCTGCTGCTGTTGTCGGCAGTGTTCCAGTCGATCTTTGCCGCCATTGTTTCACTTACGTTTTCCGCCATCTTGTAGAACAGCTGATTGCACAGCTTTGCAAGCTCAGCTTCGTTATTATTGTTCTGCGCAAAGACGATTTCAATCTGCAATGAGCTTATATCGTTCCAGAGTATCATATCCTGATTCATCTGCTGTACGCCTGCGTTGTATTCCGAATTGCCCTCGGACGCTAAATTGTTACTGGTGGCGTAGTTGGTAGCCTGATTTCCGCCGTGAAGCGAGCCTATCCAACTTGCCCACGCTGTGAGCAGTGCAGTGACACCGAGCATTATTACTATTATAAGCTCGGTGAGCTTGTCCATATCCGGCTTTTTTTTGACAGCAGTGTCGGCTGTCTTTTTCTCGTTCTCGTTTTCCATAGGAACCTCCTGTTTGATGTTTTGCGATAAATATTATAACAATAACGTTCAGCTGTAACAACAAATTGGCTTTAATCGGCGCAAATCGGGCTTGAAAAGGCAGTAACGGGGCGAAATTTTTATTGCGCAAAAAGCGGAAATATAGTATAATAATAACAGGACATAATTACAGCGATGTAAACCAAGCAAAGCGGAAGGTGCATAACCAATGGATCTCAGAATAGCAATTACGGACGACCTTAACTCAGAGCGTGAAAAGCTATCATCGGCAATAATCGCTCCGTTTGAAAAAGTGGGGCTGAACGTAGGCAATATAGACGAATATACAAGCGGCGAGGAATTGCTCAGGCAGTTTTCCGCCGGCAGATACGATCTGATTTTTCTTGACATATATATGGGCGGAATGAGCGGTGTGGAAACCGCTAAACGGATAAGAGCGATAGACAAGAATGTTATGCTTGTGTTTGTTACCACAAGCAACGAGTTTGCAAGTGAAAGCTATGCGCTGAGAGCAAATTTCTATCTGTTGAAACCTATACGTTCCGACAGCGTAAGACAGCTTGCAGAAACGCTTGCACAGCAGATGCAGAATAGGAGAAGCGTTGCGGCGCTCCCGGACGGTACGGTGATACCGCTGTCATCGCTTGTCTATACCTCGTGTTCAGGACATTATGTGAATGTATATCTTGTCGGAAACGAGCCGCTGAAGATTCGTACCACGCATAAGATAATGGAAGAATCGCTTTCAAAATACGAAGGAGTGATTTCCTGCAACAAAGGCGTGCTTGTGTCGCTTGCGAACGTTGCCCGCCTTGACGGTGAAAATTTTCTGATGATAAACGGTGATACCGTACCGATAAGCCGCCGTAAGATGACGCAGATCAAAAACGACTATACACGTTTCGTTCTGAATCGTATTCACAGCGAATTTGAGAAGGAACAGGTGACGGTCAGATGAACGAGATGCTGAGTAAATTTATAAACGAGGCGTTATCCTGCCTTATAATCGTACCTGCGACGGTGCTTTGCTTACTGCCTATGAAGGACAAGATGAAATATTCCATCAAAAATGTCCTCCCGTTGTTTTTAGGCGTGCTTGTTATGGTGACGATGATAGTTTCGGGCGTAACGGCATTGCTCCCTGTAGATCCGAGGGTAGTCTTCTATATTCTGCTGGTGCCTTTGTTCTTTGCCTACAGGGTTATAGTTGATACGGATATCATCAAGTGCCTTGCAACATTCCTGTTGTCTTTTACAATAATGAGTTTTTGCAAGAACTATGCGATAATGTGCGATGCAGTTATACACCCTGAGCTTGGAGTGCCGACCTTCAGCACCGACGGCGCATTGATACAGCTCGGAATATCCTGTGCAGTGACTGCCGCTATTGCTTATCCGGTAGCAAAATACGGCTCTCATCTTATAAACGGGCTTCCGTACAGAAGGGTATGGCTGATTTCGATAGTAATGTCGCTTATGTTTATCGGATTCAATTTTACGGTACAGCCCGTGCATTATCAGACGCTTTATCTTAACCGTGTTTTTCTGGTTTATATCCTGATAACAACGCTTATGTTCATTATGCTCGTGCTGATGTATACTGTGTTTTATTTCATAGCGTCCGCTTTGCTGAAAGCCGGCAAGGACAGAGAGCATATAAGTGTGCTTGAAATGCAGAAGAAGCAGTACGACGCCCAGCAGAAATATCTTGAGGACACCTCACGCATACGTCACGATTTTAAGCACTCAATCATTGCAATAAAGACGCTCGCCGAGGACGGCGATATAGAGGAGCTGAAAAGCTATCTTGATAACTATATAGATACGTTCCCGAGCAGATCGCCCGTGCGTTACTGCAGAAACTATGCACTCAACGCCCTGCTGTGTCACTTTGAAGAGCAGGCACAGCAAAACAGCATTACTCTCAGATTGCGGATTGATGGCGATAACAAGGAGACTGCGCTGTCCGACGACGAGCTTTGCTGTATAGTCGGTAACATACTTGAAAATGCGGTAAACGCAAGCCTTATGCTTTCTGAAAACAACGATCGCAGAATCTCACTTTCGGTAAAGGCGGACGATGCCTCAGGCAACCTTTACATAGTAGCTGAAAATAATTTTAACGGTAAAGTACGTCGTGAGGGCGGACACTATTATTCCACCACCAAGGGCGGTAACGGCATAGGGCTTGAATCGGTGCTGTTCACAGCCGAAAAACACGGCGGTACGGCAACCTTCTATCATAAGGGTAAGGTGTTCTGCTCCGATGTGGTCATACCGCTAAAATAAGCTAAAATAAGACAGTATAAGAATAAGCACCCCCGTTCAACTGAACGGGGGTGCTGTTATTATTTATTCTGCCGATTAAAGCTCGATAACAATATCATTCTCAGCCTTTAAGATGCTGTCAAGAATGAGCTTGCCTTCAATCTTTTCGCCGTTTACCGTTACACTCTTAACGCCGTGTTCACTGCCGTTCGGGTTCTTAACGGTAACATTCAGCTTCTTGCCTCTGAATGTCTTCTTCATTGTGTATTCCTTCCACTCTGAGGGGATAGAAGGATCGATTACGATACCCTTTGTTTCGGGGTTAAGACCGAGGATACCCTCTGTAGTACCTACCATAACGGTAGAAGCCGTACCTGTCAGCCAGTGTACATGAGCACGACCTGCGAAGGGGCTGTCCTTACCTTCAACGAACTGACCGTAAACATAGGGCTCAAGAACTCTGTGCTCTGCGTTTTCGTTGTAGGTTGCGGGAGCTGCTTCCTTCCAGTACTTATATGCACGGTTGCCGTGACCGAGCTTTGACTCTGCGAGTATCAGCCAACCCTGAGGCTGTGAGAAGATACCTGCATTTTCCTTTGTGCATTTGTTGAAGCACTGCATAAGAGCGCCGTCAAAGCCGTGCTTAACATAAGGAGGATACATAACCATAGCGCCGTAAGGAGTGTTAAGCTCTCTTTCTACGCTGTCCATAGCCTTTTCAGCCTGTTCCTTGCTTGCAAAGCCGGAGATAACCGACCAAGACTGAGGATTGAGCCACATTGAAGCCTCGGGATCTGTTCTCTGACCGATAACAGTGCCGTCTTCCTTGTAGCCTCTTATCCATCTGTCCTCGTTCCAGCAAGCTGAAAGTATCTCGTCGAGCTTAGCCTTTACTTCATCAAGGTACTTTGCGTACTCTGCGTCGTTCTTCTCAAGAGCGTATGTCTTTAAGATCTTTACTGCGTAAACAAGCTGGAATGCTACGAATGTAGATTCGCCCTTCTTGCCAAGACGTAAGCAGTCGTTCCAGTCAGCGTGAAGACCTGCGGGCATACCGTGGTTGCCGAGGTGGTTCATTGAGAAGTCGATAGCTCTCTTTAAGTGATCGTATACTGTGCCGGATTCGCCGTCGTTTGCATACGAGATAACTTCGTCAAGGAATGCGTGATCGCCGCTTTCGGAGATGTACTTGTAAACTGTCGGGAACAGCCACAGAGCGTCATCTGCACGGTATGAGGGGTGACCTGTCTGCTTAGCGTATACGCTGTTTTCATCGTTTTCGTCGGGGTGATTTTCCTGTCCTGCCTTGTGATCGTACTTAACGAGGGGCAGACCTGCGCCGTTTGTAACCTGAGCAGAGAGCATGAATACGATCTGCTTCTTTGCCATTTCGGGTGCAAGGTGGATAACGCCCTGAATATCCTGTACAGTATCACGGTAGCCGAAGCCGTTTCTCAGACCGCAATACTGGAATGATGCGGCTCTTGACCAGATGAATGTGATGAAGCAGTTGTAAGCGTTCCATACATTTACCATATTGTTGAAGTCTGCATCGGGAGTATTTACCTGCAGATTGTCGAGCTTTGAGTGCCAGTAGTTCTTAAGTTCTGCAAGATCCTTCTCTACAGCGTTCTCATTCTCGTACTTAGCGATGATAGCCTCAATTTCAGCCTCTGTCTTCTGACCGCCGAGAACATAAGTGAGTACCTTTGTTTCGCCGGGCTGTAAAACGATATCGCTCTGGAGTGCACCGCAGGAGTTTGTATTGTAGTTTAAGTCGCCCTTTAAGCCTTCTTCGATGCCCTTGGGGTTGTTGTATGTTCTGTAAGAGCCTACGAAAGCGTCACGGTCGCCGCAGTAAGCGTCAACCTTAGCTGAAGCAAGACCTAAGAAACGTCCGCTGTTGGGGTTGTATATCTCATTCTGCATCTGGTGGATATACTTATTCTTGAAGTATGTTCTTGTGATGAACAGGGTGTACTGGAGGTTGACCTGATCCTGCTCGTAGTTGGGATCATTAACGAACTCGCAGTAGCCTGTAACGCTCAGCTTACGGGGCTTTGTATCTGTGTTGGTCACCTTTGCAGCCCATACTTCATAAGTAGCGTCCATAGGAACGTAGTATGTAACCTCAGACTTTATCTTCTTGTACTCCGAGGTGATGACAGTGTAGGCTGTACCGTGACGGCACTCGCTCTTGTAGCTGTCGAGGGGCTTGCATACGGGCGCCCACGAAGCCGACCAGAAATCGCCGTCCTCAGCGTCCTTGATATATACATATCTGCCGGGCTGATCGTTGGGAACAGCATTGAAACGGTAACGGATAACACGTCCGTTTGCACCGGATTTAACGAAGCTGTAGCCGCCTGCGTTGTTTGAAATGATAGCACCGTATTCGGGTGAGCCTAAGTAGTTTGCCCATGCCGACGGAGTATCGGGTCTTGTGATGACATATTCCTTGTTTTCAAGGTCAAAATGTCCGTAATTCATCAGAAAGTCCTCCTTGATATTATATTCCCCGTAAACAAACTATTTCACGGGTTTTAAATTCCTTTGCGTAACTTCATTATATCAGTAAATCGTTTTCATTTCAAGGGCGGTATTGTGCACAAATTTAGCTGTCGGTTTTTGTGCAGTATTGCTATATCACCGATTGACGTCCGACAGATGAAATTTATCTGTGAAAAACACTGAAAATTACCGCTCATTCCCCTGTTTACAGTATTTTAACATTGATTTTACCGATTTTAAGTAGTATAATTAGAAAAATAAAAAGAACAAAAGACAAGAGGTAAACTTATGAACTGGGCAATTATTGAGCAGGTCTTTATAATGGCTCTGCTCGCAGGCGTCGGCATACTCTGCCGTAAGCTGAAGCTGCTTGACGATGCCTGCACCAAAAAGCTTTCAACCGTTGTGCTTAATTTCGCAACACCTATGGTTATTCTGGTATCCTATCAGAAGCCGTTCGACCCCGAAACGCTGAACACACTGCTTTTATCGTTCCTCATAGCGATAATAAGCTACGTCATAGCGTTTATACTTGTTCCGCTGATAATACGCAGTAAGGACAAGGAGGGTCAGCTGATAGAGCGATTCAGCTGCCTTTACTCAAACTGCGCCTTTATGGGCATACCGCTGATACAGGGAGTGTACGGCGCTGAGGGTGTATTCTGCCTTACGGCATACGTTACTATGTTCAATCTCTGCTCGTGGACGCACGGAGTTGTTATGATGAAGGGCGGAAAGCCGAACTTTAAGCAGATGATAAAGTCGCTGTTATCTCCGAGCATCATCGTTACAATAATCGGTATTATCCTGTTCCTTTGCAACTTCACTCTGCCGAATGTTATTCTTGAAACGTCACAGCACCTTGCAAACATAAATACACCGCTCGCAATGATAATAGCAGGCTCAACTATAGCTACGGTAAAGCTGCTCCCTGCGCTGAAAAAGCCAAGACTTTACTACACCTGCTTTGTAAAGCTGTTTCTGCTTCCTGCACTGCTTACCGTTATCTGCCTTGTGTTTAAGATAGATCAGACCGTAGCGGGCGTAAACATACTCGCTACTGCCTGCCCCGCCGCTGCTATGTGTACAATGTTTGCCCTGCTTTATGACAGGGACGCAGGCTACAGTGCGGAGATATTTGCGGTAAGCACAATACTTTCGATGGTCACACTGCCGCTTACACTGATGTACTATACGGCGCTTGCAGGGATATTTATGTAATTTAAGCATTATTAAAAGGAGCATATCTCATGACAAATATCACAACAGAAAACTGTGCCGCATTGCTTGATATACTCAGGGAGAAGAATCCCCTTGTACATTGCATCACAAACTATGTTACCGCAAACACCGTCGCAAACGGACTTCTTGCGGCAGGCGCATCTCCTGTTATGGCGGACAGCCCGCTTGACGCTGAGGATATAACCGCAAAGGCATCTGCGGTACTGTTCAATATGGGTACGCTCAGCAAGGACAGGCTTCGCGCAATGCTGATTTCCGCACAGAAGGCGGCGGATATGGCAAAGCCGATAGTGCTTGACCCCGTAGGCGCAGGCTCTACCGACAACAGATTACGAAGTACTATGCAGCTTCTGCGCCAGTTCAGATTCGCCGCAGTAAGAGGCAACGCTTCCGAAATATCCGCACTGCTCTCGACAAGCCCCATTACGATGAAGGCGGAAAAGGGTGTGGACAGCGCCGAAACAACGCTTGAGGACAAAATATCGCTTGCAAAAAAAGCGGCAAAGCGTTACAGCTGTACCGTTATGGTAACGGGCAGTACCGATGTCATAGCAAACGGCGGCAGGGTAGCGCTTGTTTCAAACGGCGTGCCTATGATGAGCAAGATTACCGGCACGGGCTGTCTTGCGTCCGGACTTGTAGCGGCGCTGTGCGGCTGTACAGAGGACAGCTTTGAGGCGGCGGTAACTGCGGCGGCGCTTATCGGAACGGTAGGCGAGATTGCCAGCGAAACCGCAAATGGTACAGGCTCGCTGTATGTCGGTATGCTTGACACGCTGACGAATATTACTCCCGACATTTTCGCACAATACGCAAAGATAGAAAATTACACAGGAGAATAATAAGATGGAAGATCTGAATGAGATCCGTGAGTTTTTTGCAAAAGACCGTTTTGCTACGGAAAACGGCGCAGTGATTGAAGCTGTAGGGAAAAACACAGCTACAGTCGGTATGAAGATAGAACCACGTCATCGCAATGCCGCAGGAATAATAATGGGCGGAGCGATTTTCACCCTTGCAGATTTTGCCTTTGCGGTAGCGTCAAACCATGAGAAAATAGGCACTGTATCGCTAAACGCAAATATTACGTTTTTAAGAGCATCCAAAGGCGATAAGCTCATAGCAACGGCTGAATGCGTCCGTGACGGAAGAACGACCTGTTATTATCGTGTTTCGGTTACGGATAACACCGGTGCGCTTATAGCCGAGATCACAACAAGCGGATATAAGACAAACTGACTTGAGCAAGAACGCAGGGCAGTTTTCAAAATATAATACTTTTTAGCGGAGTATGCTTAACTCCTATTAAATCTTGTTGCCGTCAGTCGTAGATTTTATGCCGTTTCACGCCATTTTTCGACCGTTATACGCCACACTGTTGACAAAAAAACGTGAGTATGGTAAAATGTGTTTGTATTGCAGTGCTGATATGTACTGTAAATACGGTTATATTTTAGGCTGATCGGATACAGGAGGATTTTATTATGAACAAAACTGCGGCAATACTTATCGAGGTTTTCCTCGGCGGACTTGGTGTACATCGTTTTATGGCAGGTAAGATAGGCACAGGTATTATTTGGCTTCTTACAGGCGGTTGCTTTGGTATAGGCTGGCTGGTAGACCTTATTCAGGTTTGCACAGGCAAGTTCACAAACAAGGACGGCACACCCTGGATAACAGAGCAGTAAACTGAATAAACAAATCCCCGGTTTTCGTATTGAGAACCGGGGATTTTTCAATTCATTCTTATTCTACCGAATAAGCTATCTCTTTTTCCGTAAGATAGTCCTTTACGGTATTGAAAGCCTTGAGCGTTGAATTTTCATCGTTGATTTTTATTACGGCTTCTGTTTCAAGCCCGTCGATCTTTGTTTTCAGCTCGTCAAAGCTTATCTCGTGATTATCCACAAAATACTTGTCCTCGGAAATTGTGATTTCCATTGCATATTTATCGGGATTACCGGGGTTTCCGCCCTCGGATGAAACATCGCTTGTCTGTGCGTCTGATGAACTTTCCGCTGTATCTGAACTATCCGCACTGCTGACTTTTGCCGATGAATCTGTTACGGAAGAAGTCGTATTCTGCCCGCCGTTTATCATTTTACTGATTTCGGGATATGCAAAATAAATTGCAACGCCGCACACGGCAAGTACCAGTAATACTATAATAAACTTTTTCATATCATACCTCTTTTGATCATTCCGCTTCTATAAAGCTGATATTGTTTTCCGAAAGCTTGGTTTTAAGTTCCTTGTACGCTTTGAGCGAAGAGCCCTCGTCTGCTATCTTTACGGGTAAATTCCTTTCGAGCGACTTAATGCTGTCGACCAGTTCGTCAAGCGTGACCTTTTTGTTGTCGTATATGTATTCGTTGCCCGACACGGTAACATTGATATATTCAAGCTTCTCTACGACCGATACGGCATCAGAGTTATCCGCAACATCAGAGCCCTCGCCGTTGCCGTTTCCTCCGCCCAGACCAAAGCCCTTGCACGCAAAGAATACCACTGCCGCAACAACCACTGCCACCAGTGCTATAATAAGCCCTATAGGTACAGCGCCTTTATTATTGATTCTTTTCATTGAAATTCCTCCGTATTACTCCCTGAATACTGAAACGTCGGTTTCGGAGTAGAACAAATGTTCGTATTCGTTTTTTAACGTGTTTATTATTTTCATAGTGTCGAGATATGCCGAGGTCGTACCGTTCTCGGTAGCGTCATACGAAAATTCTATAAGAATAGTATTATCTGCCTTGTAGCCCTGCTCCTTGAACAGTTCACGAACTTCATCGGTCATTACGCTTATATCGGCTTTGGGTATTTCCTTTACTATCTCTTCACCCTTGGCAAATTTCAGCGTCCAGCCGTTCTCGCCGTTCATATCAAGATGCAACTTAAGGTTCTTGTTCTCACTGAAATCCATTATTGCGTCAGCGTTATCGCCGCTTCTGTCAACAGCTGAGTTTGCTTCTTCAAGCCGTTTGTCTGCCTGCTCGTTTTTCTTCTGTGCTTCACCAAGAAGCTCGTCTGCCTTGTTGTTTTTCGCTTTTGCTTCTTCCAGCTCGGCGCTTACCTGCTGCTGTTTATCTTCAAGATCTTTCTTCAGGTTGTCCGTTTCCAGACTGCTGAAGATAATAAAGAAGAACAGGATAATCATTATAACGTCAAGCAGGGAAGTGAAGTCGAGGTTTATCTGTCGTTTTTTCATTTTTCACTGCTTTCTTTTCCGGTATAATGGCTTTTTACAAGCACATCGATTTTTTCAATTGCTGTTTCGATCGTAGTCTGTAAAAATGAGTTTGCTACTTTGAAAGCAATCGAGAACACAAGTCCCCATGCGGTGGTGTCAAGCGCTAAGAAGAAGTTTGCTTTAAGCTCTTCAGTTGCTCCGCCCGTTATATCAAGCGACAATAACGCAAGCACCGTTCCGAGCATACCCAGCAGAGGAAATATTGATACAAGCGCAATAAAAGCAGAGTAGCAGAAGTTTATCCAGTTGAACGAGGTGTTTTTATAGTCGATCTCGTTGTTTACGCTCATGCTTTTCAGTATTTTTTTTGACCACACCACCGATATGATAAGAAGGGTAAGACACACCGGGAACAAGGCAAATATAAGCGGCGACACGAATGGTCCGAAATTTTTCAATGCGTCTGTTAAAGCTCCCATGATTCTACCTCCGTCTTTCGACAAAATCCGTTAAAATTCTACATAATTATATCACCTGTAAGGTTAAAAGTCAATTGACGGATAATTAAGGGAGGAGGATTATTTCTGCGCCCATCTGCCGCAAAGCTCATCGTAATGATCTCTTACTGCCTGAAAATTTCACCGTAAACAGCCTTGTATTTTTCACTTTTCCACCTTTCTTTTGCTTATATCCGCAATATCACTCCGGCAAAAATATTAATATACGGTTTGTATATATTCCTATTGATTTTTATGAATATCAATGGTATAATTCTTGTAGGAATTTTTGGAAGAAGGTGTTGAAATGCAAAAGAAAGCCGTAAAGGATAACGCCCGTAAAAATGATATACTCAAAGCTGCGTCAAAGTGCTTTATCGCCGATGGTTTTGAGGGCACCTCGATTCGCAGGATAATGGATGAAGCAGGTGCTGAGGTCGGTCTGTTCTACTACTATTTCAAGTCAAAGGACGATATATACAGTGCCTTTATAGAATCGCTTTTCACTGACTACAAACAGAAAATAACCGCTATGACCCAAAACGCAGTCAGAGCGCCGTATACCGCACTTACCGATGCATTTGGGCTTTTCACCGCAGAAGCCGACAGGTTCCGTACAGAATATATGGAAAAAATGCGTGAGAGCACTCTGAGAGATATACGCGACCGCTCGCTTGAGATATCGGTCCCATATATAAAGCGCATAATAGAAGTGCTGATAAGTTACGGCGCAAAGCCGCTTATAAGCACTGATGAGCTTGCGATAATCATGACATATGGCATAGGCAATCTGTTTTTGCGTGATGAAAAAAGCTGGCTTGCCGGCACTCATAGAGAGAGTATGAAAGTAACCGCGCTTATGTTCGGACTGGATCTTGAAAACGTATCGCTTACTCTTCCTCGCTTACCTTGCGAGGGAGAAACCGACGGCATAACGGCTCTGGCGGAATATTGCAGAGATTGCTTTGCAGACTACGACAGCGAACGCATGAAACGTCTTATAAAGAAAAAGATGCAGCTCGGAGAAATATACATCATATCGCACAAAGATAAAACAGTAGGATTTGTTATTTTTTCAAAGAAAAATAAGACGCTTGACTATATTGCGGTCAGCTCCGATTACAGAAACTCAGGCATAGCCTCAAGGCTTATGGTAACCGCTATGGCGCAGTTTGATATCGGAGATGAACTGTCAATAGTCACATTCAGGGATGATCACCCGCAGTTTGACGGTGCAAAACGTCTTTATGGCAAATTCGGATTCGGTAATCCTAAAAACATTGTGGTACAGGGCATACCGCTGACTAAGATAACAGCGATTATTCCCGACAAAGCGTTGACAACAGAATAAAAAAGGCAACAGCGCCCTGCTTTCCGACAGGGCGCTGCTGCTTTACATTTATAAGGAGAAATGTTTTTGGTTATTCCTTTACAGAACCTGAAACAAGATTGCTGTAAATGAACTTCTGCATTGAAAGGAAGATTACCAACGTCGGTATTATACAGATGATAACACCTGCGAAGATGATCTCCCACTGCGAGCCGTAAGGACCGATGAACTTATACAGCGCCGTAGATACGACCTGAAGTCCGTCACTGGGCATATACAGGTTTGCTGTATAGAAGTCGTTGTATATGCTTACAAACTTGATTACAAGTACGGTCGCTATTGCGGGGCGAAGCATGGGGAGGATGATGCTCCAGTAGACCCTCGGATATGAACAGCCGTCAAGTATCGCGCTCTCGTCAAGAGATACCGATATATTGTTGAGGAACTGTATGAAGATATAGATTGAAACTATATCCGTACCGATATAAAGTATGATCGGTGCGGCGAGGGTGTCATAAAGACCGAGTGCGTGCACTACCTGGAATACTGTGACCTGCATTGAGATATTGGGCAGGAGTGCGGCAATAAGGAATACATTCTTTATAAGTTTTGTGAACACCATTGTAAAACGCTGTACAACAAAGGCTGTCATTGTACCGGTTATTATCGTACCTGCACATGAGAATACAAGTATTATAGCCGTATTTATAAAGCCTCTCATTACATTGCCCTGAATGAAAGCTGTCTTGAAGTTTTCAAGTTCCACTACTTTAGGAAGCTCGAAAGCTCCGCTTTTAAGGAAGTCCTGGTGGCTTTTCAGCGAACCCAGCAGTACAACTACCAGCGGCACAAGAACCATAAGGCACGCTACAACCAGAATAACATATTTCAGTACGTTTATAAAAATTCTGACGCCGTGCGGTGTTTCCTTGAAACGGTACTTTTCCATATTGAACGAGGTCTGCTCTGCGACTTCGTTTGTTTTGATATTGTCAGTCATGAGTTCACCTACTTTTCTTCTTTGAAGAATATCTTCTGGATTATCGTGATAACTATTATGATAAACAGAAGCACGATAGCCATTGCGGACGCAAGTCCGATCTTCTGATACTGGAAGCCGGTTTCGATAGTCTTGATAACAAATGTTGTAGTTCCCATCTTACCGCCTGTGATGATATACGGTATCTCAAATACGGAAGCCGCACCCTTGATGGCAAGGATAAGCTGTAAAGCGATAATCGTTCTGATACTCGGGAAAATTATGTGCCAGAACTTCTGCCATGCGTTAGCGCCGTCAAGGTCAGCCGCCTCATAGATATCCGGAGAAATCGACTGGATAGCACCGATGAACATCAGAATATCAAATCCGATATAACGCCATACCGACGCAAAAACCAGACACCAGTTATTGATAGCACCGTTTGACAGCCACTTTACGGGATCTGCTCCGAAAAGTGAGATTATGGTGTTGAGTGTACCGCCGTCATCGCCTCTGAAAAACCTCTGGAAGATAAGCGCAACTGCAACGCCGTTCATAAGATAAGGGAAAAAGATAACTCCCTTGAACAGTCCTGCGAGCTTGATTTTCGAGCATAACAGAGTTGCAATGAAAAGTGCAAGTCCGAGCTGTATAAACGATCCGACAAAGTAGTACAAGCTGTTTATCAGTGTTGATAAGTACGACATATCGGTGAACAGCGTCTTATAGTTGTTAAATCCAACCCACTGTACATTTACGCCGAGCTGGTCACGCTGCTGGAAGCTGAATATTACCATGTTCACTGCGGGAATGACAGTGAAAAGTATCAGCAGTGCAACGGGTAATGCCAGAAACAGTACAGTTGTCATATATTTCTGACCGGTGTAGCCTTTCAGCCACTGTCCGAGTGTACGTCGTTTCTGAACTGCGGTAACGCCTTGAGTAGCCATAATTCTGTCCTTTCAAGAAATAATTTCTAATTTTAGTAAAAATTTAATTACTCCCATATAAACCTATACGGAAAGACTTTCGCCTTTCCGTATAGGTTTGTGTGTTTGGAGTATCTATGAAGAAAATACGATAGCGTTAATTAGCCGTTATTCTTGATATAAGCAGCGAGCTCTTCATTTGCATCTCTTGTAGCTGCCCATTTCTGATTAACGGAGTCTGCGATAGCCTTAAAGCCGTCATCACCCTTGCCTGCGAATGCTGCTTCTGCGAGCTGGAGCTTGAAGTTAGCTGAGTCGCCGTCCCAGATACCTACTTCCGAATCCTTGTCGATAGCGTTGAATACGCCTGTCAGACCATCGGGAGCTGCATTTGCTGTGAAGAATTCGCAACCGTCAAATGCTGAGAGGTAGTCGGGGAGCTTGCTGCCTTCAAGAGTATTGATACCGCCTTCAGCCTCTGAGAAGCCTGATTCAGCGATGAACCATTCGATATACTTCTTGCCGAGTTCCTTCTTGTCGTCGGAAGTGTTCTTGTTTATGCCCATGCAGTAGTCTGCTGCGTACTGTGCGTACTGCTTGCCGTCCTTAGAGAAGGGAGCGGGCATATAACCGATGTTTTCGGGATCAAGACCGTTGTCCTTAGCGACCTGCTGGAACTGTGAAACTGCCCATGAGCCCATTGTCATTGTAGCAACTTCGCCGTTAGCGAGCATAAGCTTTGAACCTTCCCAGTCAGAACTCATCGGGTCGCCCTCAATAAGAGAAGAATCTGAATATATATCATACATCAGCTTGAATACGTTGTAGTAAGGCTGACCCTCCTTGAAGAAGTCCTCCTTGTTTACGATGAGGTTTGTTTCAAAGTCAGGATCGCCTGATGAAGGAACAACAAGGCTTGACCACTGTGCAGCCGTCCAGCTTGCTTCCTTGAAGTTTGTATAATAAGGAATAACCTCAGGGAACTTTTCCTTGATCTTCTTTAAGTCAGCGATAAATTCATCGGCTGTCTTGGGCATTTCTGTAATGCCTGCTTCTGTCCATACCTTCTTGTTGTAGCAGATACCGCCGCTTACTGAGCCTAAGTGTGCAAGTCCGTAAACTGTACCTTCATACATCTTCTGGTTAGCCCACTTGTACTTGTCCTTGAGTTCATCGTACTTGCCGAGAGGTTCAAAGAAGTTTGGAAGATCTGCGAGCTTTACTGTATCGGGGATCATCAGAACGTCGCCGTATTCCTTTGTGCTCATCATTGTAGAAACATCACCGGCATAGTCCTTGAATGACTGATATTCAACCGTGCAGTTGTACTTTTCTTCAAAAGCGTCTGTCATTTTGTCAAGCGAGCCGTCATCCTTGCGGTCTGTACGGTGTGTCAGAACCTTAAGAGTGATCTTGTCGCCGGAGGGAGCCGTTGAAGAAGCGTTGTCTGCTGTTGTAGAATCGTTCTTGCTCTCATCGGCCTTTGACGATGTAGATGATGCGTCGCCTGTTGATGATGTTGTGTTGTTACTGTTGCAGGCTGCCAGCGATACTACTGTGCTTGCCGCAAGGATACCTGCGAGTATCTTCTTTGCTTTCATGTGATAATTTCCTTTCTGGTCGGACGGTGCTTAGCCACCGTTCCTTAGTTGATAATTGATGAATTTAGCTTATGTTTATTAAGCTGTTTCCGCTTGCTTAATTCACTTAAGATTATACAACGTTTTAGCTAAAAGTCAATAAGGCTATAGGAAATTCAGCTAAAACACATAAATAATAATTGCTTATTATGTGCATTAAAAACAAAATTCACACTAACTTAACAGCGTTACACGATTTTATTAAGTAAGTATCGGTGTAACCCGTTTTCACACTTACAAATTTTGTTTAACTAAAATTAGTTTACGTTAGGTTACATATATTTCACACTGTTTTTGGTTGTTTTTAAACGCTGTTAAATTTGCCCGTAAATATGATAACTCAAAAATTCTCGGCTATTCATTAAAAATAAAGGAGATAAAGTTGCGGGTGTGGTGGAAGTGTGGTATAATTAATTATATAACTTTCGTAAAAAGTCTGTTTTTTCAAAAAAGTTCTTGTTCTCAATCCCTATCCCCAAACCCCATTTTTAAAAGTTATGTAGGTTTTTCTACAAGCTGTGGCAGGCATAGCCTGTCATTATTTCACTGCTCGTTTCATATAATGTACAAAAATTTACCGAAAGGTCGGACAATATGAAACTGAACATGAAACGCTTTGAATTCAAACGGCTTAAAACAAGAGTACCCGCACTTATAGTCCTGCTCGGCTGTTTCACTGTTATAGCGGCAACTGCCGATTATTCGCAGATGAGCGTGAGAGCGTCAACATCGCACGTTGCAAATAAGAAAACCATCGTACTTGACGCAGGACACGGCGGAACAGACAGCGGTGCGGTCGGCATAAACGGAGAGCTTGAAAAGAATATCAATCTTGCTATAGTGCGTGACCTTGACGATATGCTGACTTTATCGGGATTTAACGTAGTACTGACCCGTGACAGCGATATTTCGATACACGATGAAGGCGTAAAAGGCACACGGGAGCAGAAGGTTTCCGATATGAAGAACCGTCTTGATATTATAAACAAGTACGGTGACTGCCTGTTCCTGTCTATCCATCAGAACAAGTTCACCGAGCCTGAATATTTCGGTGCACAGATCTTCTACACGTCAAATAACCCTGATAACCGTATGATAGCGCAGATAATGCAGGATAATTTCAAGACGATACAGCCGGGCAACGACAGGCAGATAAAGCAGGAGGGCGACGAGCTGTACCTTTTCAAGAACACAAAGATACCTGCCGTGCTGATAGAATGCGGATTTCTCTCAAATCCCGACGATGCGGCAAATCTTTCGGATACCGACTATCAGCGTAAGGTAGCCTATACTATATACAACGGGATACTTACATATCTCACCTCAAAGCCTGCGGACAATGCAGGTCGGACGGAAATTTCAACGAGCAGTATTCCCGAAAACAGCGGTGATATTACAAGCTCCGGACGGTAATTCATCGGAAAGGACGAAAAAATGGCAAAGTCAAAATCAGTATATATATGCAGTGAGTGCGGTCAGGAATATCCGAAATGGAGCGGACGCTGTAATGCCTGCGGAGCGTGGAACACGCTTGAAGAAACGCTTGTACAGCCAAAATCCCACGGTCTTGCAAAAAGCACGGGCGGCGGCAGGCTTCCGCTTTCAAGTATAAACAACCTTTCGTTCAGCGATGAAACAAGATACAAAACAGGAATGTCGGAGCTTGACAGGGTACTCGGCGGAGGACTTGTCAAAGGCTCGCTTGTTCTGCTCGGCGGCGACCCGGGTATCGGCAAATCGACGCTCCTTTTACAGATATGCGGCTGTCTTGCGCAGGATAAGACCGTGCTGTACATATCCGGTGAGGAAAGCGAACGTCAGATAAAGCTCCGTGCAGACAGGCTGGGAGTTGCAAGCGACGGGCTTTATATCAGCGCCTGCACCGACTGCGATACTATAATAGAGGGCGTGCGTGAGAATAAGCCCGATGTTGTGATAATCGACTCGATACAGACAATGCAGTTGACAGAGCTTCAGTCCGTTCCCGGCAGTCTTGTGCAGGTAAGAGAATGTACCTCGGCGTTTATGCAGATGGCAAAGAGCCTTGAGGTCGCAGTATTTCTTGTAGGTCATGTAAACAAGGACGGCGGTATAGCAGGTCCTAAGGTGCTTGAGCATATAGTGGACACGGTACTGTACTTTGAGGGCGACAAACAGCTAAGCTACAGGATATTAAGAGCCGCAAAGAACCGTTTCGGCTCGACCAACGAAATAGGCGTATTTGAAATGCAGGACAAGGGGCTTGAGCAGGTCGAAAATCCGTCTGCAATGCTTCTTCTCGGCAGACCCGCAGGGGTAAGCGGTATAACCGTGCTTTGTACCGTCGAGGGTACACGACCTATACTGGCAGAGGTGCAGGCGCTTGTCAGCAAGACCTCGTTCTCCGCTCCGCGCAGAATGACGACAGGCTTCGACTACAGCAGACTGTGCGTTCTGCTCGCCGTGCTTGAAAAGAGGACAGGCTACAACTTCGGCGGATATGATGTATATATAAATGTTATAGGCGGACTTAAAATAGACGAGCCTGCAAGCGACCTTGCGATTGCTCTTGCTCTTTATTCGGGACTTCGTGATATTCCGATAGGCGATGATGTTGCGATGTTCGGCGAGGTCGGTCTTGGAGGAGAAATAAGAGCGGTGTCGCATATAAGAGAACGTGTGCGTGAGGCGGCACGAATGGGATTTTCAAAGTGCATTGTGCCGAAATCCTCGCTTAAAAATCTTGACAAGAGCGAAAACTACGGAATAAGCATATACGGCGTGGCAAATCTTCAGCAGGCGTTCAAGGTGCTTGAGATGTTCACAAAAGAAAGCGAAGGAAACAAAGAATGAAACTTACCGACATTTCAACAATAAGACAGCTTTTTGAAAAGCACGGCTTTTCTTTCACAAAGTCGCTCGGACAGAACTTTCTTATAAATCCGACCGTCTGCCCGAAAATTGCCGAAATGGGCGGTGCAGGGAAAAATGTCGGTGCTATAGAAATAGGCACGGGTATCGGCGTTCTGACAAGGGAGCTTGCCGAGCGTTGTGAAAAGGTCGTAGCTATTGAAATAGACACGGGGCTGAAGCCCATTCTTGACGAAACACTCGAAGAATACGACAACGTTGAGGTTATTTTTGCCGATGTTATGGAAACCGATCTTAATAAGCTGATAGCCGAGAAGTTTCCCGATATGGACGTGATAGTTTGTGCAAATCTGCCCTACTATATAACCTCGCCCGTAATAATGAAGCTGCTGGAGGAAAAGCTGCCTATAAAAGCGATAACCGTAATGGTACAGCTTGAGGCGGCAGACAGGATATGTGCCGCAGTAGGAAGCCGTGAGTGCGGTGCAATCACAGCGTCTATAAACTATTACGCAAAGCCGAAGAAGCTGTTTCGGGTAAACAGGGGATCGTTCATGCCCGCACCCAATGTTGACAGTGCGGTCATAAGTCTTGAACGGTATGAACAGCCGCCGTACAAGGTCGATAACGAGCCGCTTTTCTTTGAGGTGATAAAGCAGGCTTTTGCTCAGCGCAGAAAACAGCTTGCCAATCCCGTTTCAGCATATTTCAAGATACCGAAAGCGGTGCTTGCGGAAAAGATGACCGAAAGCGGCATACCTGCAACGGCAAGGGCAGAACAGCTTACGATGGCTGAACTTGTAAAGCTGTATGAGATAATAAACGAACTGACAGTAAAATAAGAAGAAAAAAGCCGCAGTGATAAAAAAGCGGCTTTTGTTATGCAAAAACGGCAGAGCATAAGCTCTGCCGTTTCAGTCTGTCAAAAAACCTATATCGTTGATAAAAATGGGGTCGCAGGGGCGGAGCCCCCGACAGGGACTAGGGGCGGTAGCCCCAGTAATACAGCCCCTTCCCGAGGGGAAGGGGTTTGGGGATAGGGATTGAGAACAAGCGTTTTTTTGAAAAAACAGACTTTTTCTACAACCTGAAACGGCAGAGCATAAGCTCTGCCGTTTTCTGTTTAAATACTATGTACCTTTTACTGCTGAACGCCGTTATTGTTATTATTATTGAAGTTATTGTTATCAGGCGTAGCGTAGTTATTGTTGTTGTAGTTGTTTGGAGCGGCGTAATTGGCGTTGTTATAGCCGCCGTTGTTCACGTTAGGATTGTAGCCGTTATTCACGTTAGGATTGTAGCCGTTGTTCATATTGGGGTTATAACCGTTGTTCATGTTGGGGTTGTAGCCGTTGTTCATGTTGGGGTTGTAACCGTTGTTCATCATATTGGGCTTGTAGAAGTCCTCGTCCTTCGCGCAAAGCAGAAGAATACCGCCTATCATATTGCAGAATAAAAGAACGCATACGCTCATACCTGTTGAAGGTCTCTGACCCTTGCTCATCTGGCTTAATGCAATACCGCCGAAAATAAGCGGAAGTATCATCCAGCATCCAAAAACCATACCGATGATTATAAATACCTGTGCTGCTGTTTTCATAATAACATACCTCTTTTTTCAATAAGTGACACACTTTCCTTACTTGTGTATCTTTTGTCAGTATACCACATCAGTACACCGGTGTCAATATTTTCTGTTAACAGTTCTTAATTTTCCGTCAAGGATTTTTATCCCTGCGGTTGTTGTATATGAACATCGCAACGCCTATGCCGCATATTATCACATATCCGAGCAAGCTCCATATATCAGGCAATTGCGAGAACATTATAAATCCGAGCAGCGCCGAGAATATAATCTGCGAATAATCATATACCGATATTTCCTTTGCAGGAGCGAATTTATATGCCGCCGTGATGCTGAATTGTCCACCTGCCGCCGCAAGTCCTGCGCCGAGCAGGACGAGCCACTGCTGCCACGTCATAACGTGAAAATCGAACAGCAGGAACGGCAGTGTTACAAGGCAGGAGAAGCCCGAGAAGAAGAACACGATATAAGGTCCTTTTTCGCCTCTGATACCTAGCCACCTTACAGCCGTATAAGCCGCACCTGCGCCCATACCGCCGAGAAATCCCAGCAGTGACGGCACAAGAGCAAGGTTTGCAAAGCTCGGCTTTATTATAAGCAGACTTCCCGCAAATGCGACTATTACGCCGAGCGTCTGCACTAAATTTGTCCGCTCCCGAAGAAACAGTGCCGAAAATACGATAACGAAGAACGGCGACATTTTGTTCAGCATAGCTGCGTCCGATAGTGCTAAATGATCCACCGCATAGAAATTACAGAGTATGCCGATTGTTCCGCATACCGAGCGTATCAGCAGTGCGCCGATGTTGCTTTTTTTCTGCGGCAGAAAAGAGCCTTTCTGCCTTATCAGTATCACTGCCGCAAATATGAAAGCGACAAGATTTCTGAAAAAGCTCTTTTGCACCGACGGCAGATCGCCCGCCAGTCTTACAAACGCTCCCATAAACGCAAAGCAAAAGGCGGAGCTGATAATACACAGCACGCCTTTGTGCTTCTGCGGTATTTTATTTAAAATCCCCGCCATTTTATTCACCTGTTGTAACATCGTCAAACGGCAGTATTACTGTTTCAGGCAGTGTAATCTCCCCGCCGGACGAAAAAAGTTCAGGTCTGTCAAACTTATAGCTGATTTTAAGCGAGCTTACAGCCTTTGTTATCTCTTCGTCGGTAAGTTCCGATCTGTCTATAACGAACACGAGCGAAACCTTACTGCTGTTGAAACGGTCGATTGACGCAACATTGGTTTCTTTAAGTACAAAAGCCTGCTTGTCATACGGTATATCGTCAATCGAAAACTGTATATTGCTTATCTTGTACATACCTATGTTCGTAAAATCAAACACCATTTCAAACCGCAGATAGTTCCCGGGCTTTGTCATATCAAAATCCGTGTCGCTGAGCAGCTTGCTTGTAGACCCACTGTCAAGGTGAGTGCCGTCCTTCAGCTTATCGTATACGTTTTTTATCATATTGTCAAAGCTCTGTCCGCTGTAGCTGTACAGCCGTGTGTACGCATATTGCGCTTTTACGGGAAAAGCAAACTGCGTAACCACGACTATAACCGCAACAGCCACGACCAGCACCCATATGAGCGCCTTTTTAACGGCATTATGTCCGAAAAGATTTGTCAGTGTCTGCTTGAAACTCATACTTTCTTTACACCGAAAGTTACGTTCTCACCGTTTATATCCTGTTCCTTTGTAAATCCGTCAGTCTTGCCGGTTACTATATCGTCAGCAAGAGTATCTTCTGAGATGCTGTCCTTGTTGCGTGTCAGTATCTCGGCTACCTTGTCACTGCCGTCGCAGTAGATAACGATATGATCCATAACCTCAAAGCCTGCGTCCTTACGCATCGTCTGAATCTTGCTTACAATCTCTCTTACATTACCTTCTTCGATAAGCTCGGGTGTAAGAGTTGTATCGAGAACTACCGTGTAGCCTCTGTCGGTCACTACCGCATAGCCTTCCTTCTGATGCTCGTCTATAAGCAGGTCGTCCTTTGCAATCTGAACATCGCCTGTTGAAAGCGTAAGCGTCATAGCGCCCGTTTCACGGATCTCGTTCATAGCCTTCTGACCGTCAACCTCAGCGAGCTTTGTTCTGACCTCGCCTATCTGCTTGCCGAAACGAGCGCCGAGCGTCTTGAGCTGGGGCTTGAAGGTGTAGCTTGTGAAGTGGTCAGTGTTATCTATAAAGCTGATTTCCTTGATGTTAAGCTCATCCTTGACAATATCAGCATACATAGGCTCAAGCGTCTTGTCGCCCTTTACCATTATCTTTGATATAGGCTGTCTGTTCTTGATGTTAGCGGCATTTCTTGCGGCACGTCCGAGCGTTACAACGGTCAGAACTGTGTCCATTTCTTCCTCAAGATGCTTGTCGATAAGCTTTTCGTCTACTGTGGGGAAGTCGCAAAGATGTACGCTTACGGGTGCGTTCTTGTCAAGCGAGCAGACAAGGTTTCTGTAAATATCGTCGCATACGAAAGGTGTCATCGGAGCAGATGTCTTTGCAATGGTTACAAGCGCTGTGTACAGCGTCATATATGCGTTTATCTTATCCTGTGTAAGCTCCTTTGACCAGAAGCGCTCTCTGCTGCGGCGGACATACCAGTTACTCATCTCGTCTACGAAATCCTGTAATGCTCTTGCGGCTTCGGGGATCCGGTAGTTTGCAAGGTTATCGTCAACCGCACCTACAGCTGTGTTAAGTCTTGATAACAGCCACTTGTCCATAACGCCGAGCTTGTCAATGTCAAGCGTGTACTTAGTAGCGTCGAAATTGTCTATATTAGCATACAGAACGTAGAATGCGTAGGTGTTCCACAGAGTAGAGATGTACTTTCTCTGACCCTCGTTTACTGCTTTTGCGTGGAATCTGTTGGGAAGCCACGGAGCAGAGTTTGTATAGAAGTACCAGCGTATAGCGTCTGCGCCGTGTTCAGCCAGTGACTCGAACGGGTCTACTGCGTTGCCCTTTGACTTTGACATCTTCTGACCGTCTTTATCGAGTACAAGACCGAGAACTATAACGTTCTTGTAAGGAGCCTTGTTGAATAAAAGCGTTGAGATAGCGAGCAGTGAGTAGAACCAGCCTCTTGTCTGGTCAACTGCCTCGGAGATAAAGTCAGCGGGGAACTGCTGTTCAAACTTTTCCTTATTCTCGAAGGGATAGTGATGCTGTGCGAAGGGCATAGAACCGCTGTCGAACCAGCAGTCGATAACCTCGGGAACACGCTTCATCTGCTTGCCGCAGTGCGGGCATTTTATCGTAACCGCATCAATATAAGGACGGTGAAGCTCTATATCGTCGGGGCAGTTGTCAGACATTGACTTAAGCTCTTCGATACTGCCTATAGCGTGCTTGTGACCGCACTCGCACTCCCATATATTAAGAGGAGTACCCCAGTATCTGTTTCTTGAAAGACCCCAGTCCTGAACGTTTTCGAGCCAGTCGCCGAAACGGTTCTTGCCGACGCTTTCGGGTATCCAGTTTATCGTTTCGTTGTTTCTGATAAGGTCGTCCTTGACAGCGGTCATCTTGATGAACCACGATTCTCTTGCATAGTACAGCAGAGGAGTGTCGCATCTCCAGCAGTGCGGATAGCTATGCTCAAACTTGGGTGCGTCAAACAGCAAGCCCTTTTCATCAAGATCCTTAAGCACCATAGGATCGGCTTTCTTTACGAATACGCCTGCGTAAGGTGTTTCGGCGGTCATATTGCCTTTGCCGTCAACAAGCTGTACGAAAGGCAGGTCATACTTTCTGCCGACCTTAGCATCATCTTCACCGAATGCGGGAGCGATATGAACGACACCTGTACCGTCTGTCAGCGTTACATAGTTGTCGCATACTACATAATAGCCCTTCTTGTGCTGCTTTTCACATATCTCAACGGCACAGTCGAATAAAGGCTCGTATTCCTTGCCCTCAAGATCCTTACCGATATACTTTTCAACTACCTCATAGGGGGCTGTGGGCTTGTCGCCGCCGAGAATTTTATCGCACAGAGCCTCTGCAAGATAATATGTGTAGCCGTCAGCCGTCTTTACCTTTACATATGTTTCATCGGGGTTTACGCAGAGTGCAACGTTTGAGGGAAGCGTCCAGGGAGTTGTCGTCCATGCGAGGATATAAGCGTCCTCGTCCTTTACCTTGAAGCGAACGACCGCAGAACGTTCCTTAACGTCCTTATAGCCCTGAGCCACCTCGTGGCTTGAAAGCGGAGTTCCGCAACGGGGGCAGTAGGGAACTATCTTGAAGCCCTTGTATAAAAGACCCTTTTCCCATATCTGCTTTAATGCCCACCACTCGGACTCGATGAAGTTGTTGTCGTATGTTACATACGGATCGTCCATATCAGCCCAGAAGCCGACAGTGCGTGAGAAATTCTCCCACATACCCTTGTACTTCCATACGCTTTCCTTACACTTTGTAATGAACGGGTCAAGTCCGTACTTTTCAATCTGATCCTTGCCGTCAAGGCCGAGCATCTTCTCAACTTCAAGCTCAACAGGCAGTCCGTGTGTGTCCCAGCCTGCCTTACGGGGAACGTCATAGCCCTTCATTGTGCGGTATCTCGGGATCATATCCTTGATAACACGGGTAAGAACGTGACCGATATGCGGCTTACCGTTAGCCGTAGGCGGACCGTCATAGAATGTGTAGGTCTTGTCGCCCTTTCTCTGCTCCATACTCTTGCGGAATATGTCGTTGTCGTGCCAGAACTTCTCTGTCTGCTTTTCTCTCTCGACAAAATTTACCGAGGTCGGTACTTTTTCGTAAAGTGACATCTTTTCTCCTCCTGTTTTGCAATTTACCCTGCCATATAGATCTCTTCGGCAAAAACCAAAAGCTATATGGGGTTTGGGGCGAAGGTCTGCCCATTGCATATTATTTTTATTCTTTGCGTTTGCGGAAAATAAAAAAGTCCTTATCCTCCGAAAAGGATAAGGACTATAATTTCATAACAGTCTTTATAACCACCGTTTCGTCATTCCGTCAAATGCGTTCCTTTTAACGTTGGAAAAACGTCCCGTTCTACTCTCGCCTTAAACGGCAATTTCGGCGGGCAGCTTGGAGGTGATATTCATACGGTAACTCTGCACCGACCTCTCACCATCGTCGGCTCGCTTTGGCTTTATATCCGCACTACTGTCCTCGTCACAGCCTTTAAATATCATACACATTGATTATACAATCAAATTTTCCCTTTGTCAAGCGTTTTTATGTTAAAATCGCATTTTATTTGCTTTACCGCCGGAATAAATTTACCGTATCACCTCTTTGTTTTCTGTCCGCGCATACAGCGCACATCACTGTCATAACCACAAATGTATATCGCCCACGGATAATACTTAACTATTTTAAGCGTATCACAACGCCTATATCCGGCGAGCGGTTTTCGTCGCATAGTATGCAATTTCAGATCAGTCGCCGCTCATTTCTATGCATAAACATAATCGCCTATTTCGACCTGCTTTGTACTGATAAATTCACCTTTCGATACGGAGTATATTCTCTCCTCATACTTTTCATCTTCCGTCCGGCAGACAAAGCGTATCTCGTCCTTGTTTCCCTCAACAGCGCCGGTAGCAAGCCGCGAAGCGTTTTCGCACTGTGCAATAAGTTTCCCGTCAGAAGAATATGCGTCTGCAACAAGATTATTGTACTCCTTGGGCGGAAACTCCGTATCAGGATCATAACGATATCTGAATGCGAATACATACCCGCCGTCTTCCTTTGCGCTGGCATAATGGTAATACTCCGGCGCAGTCACATTGAACTTTTCACTGCCGTCGGTATCATAGATATACAGCTTTATCCTGCCTGTTTCTTCATCCTGAATCTCCTGCCAGAAATATCCGTCAAGGAAAATATCGCTGTCACCGTATCTGTCAAACGTTATCTCTTTTCCGTCCAGTCCGTAATATGAACTCGTCACTTCATTATTCGTCCTTGAGCGGTAAATATAAAAGACCGGCGTTCCGTCATACATTCTGTCCATGTCGGCAGAGAATTTTGACTTCTTATTCATTACCGCGAACTGATACGGCTCATTACCCGCATAGTCGGTAATACTACCATCGATTTTCAGATGACTATACTGCAGTATGTCGCTATAGCTGTTTAGCTTAAGCTGTTCATTGTTCTCTTTGCAATAGTTTATAAAGTACTCATAGCCTCCGGCAAACGAATATAATGTCTTGAAGTACTCGCCGTCATAAACAAAGCCGTTAGCCCCGACCGCTGTATTTTTGCTTTCATAAGCTGTTTTGCCGCTTGTGTCTATCAGCACTTCATCGGTAAACCGCTCTGCCTCTTCCGACTCGTCCGGTGCCCTGTATTCTGCGACCCTTGCATATCCGTCAGCCGAGAAGTCAGCCGCGATCTCCGTAAACGCAGGTATCACTACCTCGCCCGTCATATCGAGATATCCTATCTTACCGCTTTTGATATCCGCATAAGCCGCATAGCCGTTTACAGGCGGATTAAACGGATACTCGCAGTCAAACACCTCGTTCATTCTCCTGTCAAGGCAGATATACTTTCCGTCCCGCTCTACGACAATATACTGCGACTTTTCGTTCATGCACGCATAGCCGTATTCTCCGAGCAGTTCGCCGTATCTGCTGTACACTCTGAATTTTCCGTCGTCTGTTACAGTCAGAAGCTTGTCGTCACAGGCAGAAGCCGAAATAAACACACCTATTCTTTTTCCGTATACGGTATAATACTCATTTCCACTCTTTTCAAGATATGAATTGCCGTCAGCATCGATGTAGTCCGACATACCGTCACGGCTGATGCAGATAAAATATCCATTCATATATTCGAGCGCACCGCCGTCCTGCTTATAGCTCAGCAGACATTCTCCGGTTTCGCTGTCAATAACACGCCGGATCTCGCTATTCATATCAACAGAGCCGTAATATGTACAGGACAGCAACGCTGTATGCTCAGTGTTCTCATAAAATCCGAGATAATTGTTTGTTTCTATCGTCAGCGGTTGATATAGTTTGCCGTTATACACTCTGTATCGGTTGTGATACAGGTTTTCACTGTTGCTGTTGCTTAAGAACAGGCAGTCATTGCCGCTGTACAGTCCGTCATGGTCGGAAAGCGTTATCGTGTTTCTGTTGACATCGGTCATAGCAAGCGGGGCTTTACTGCCGTTGCCCACAACGCCGTAAAAATATTCGTCTGCATTTTTTGTCGTATACAGCTTATCCGTTCCGTCCGACGGTATCGGTATTACATTTACCTTGCTGTCGACAAGATAATATCCGTTCTTATCCAATATGGCATATCCGTCCTCAAACTCGCCGTAGCCTTTCAGTAATTCGGAATTTTCCTTTACCTCATTTCCGTCAGCCGCATATACAAGCTTATTGACATATTTCTTGTCAAAATAATCGGCATTACCGCTGTCCGTCTTTACACCCAATGTGCCGTAATTTATTGCATTTTTATAATACTCAGATCCGTCAAAATCTTTCGGCGTATACCAACCGTGGTTTATACCGCTGTTTACAAGCTTTGTCGGAGCAAAGCTGAGATTTTCCGCTACAGCCTTACCGGTAGTATCGATAATGCCATATCCGCCGTTTGCAAACACATAGGCATACCCGTCCGCATAGAACTCCGATGCCGCATCATACTGCGCATTTATCACAACCTCGCCGCCTGCGTTTATATATCCGATCTTTCCGTTGTCATAATACGGCGCAAGCCCGCTGTTGAAAGCCGTAAACGCATAGTCGCACTCAAAGACCTTGCCGCCAATCGTATATCCGCAGTACTTGCCCTTTTCATATACGCAGGCAATGCCGCTCCTGTCGAACGCACTTATCACGTCCGTGCCGTCCGCCGCAACGTAAACCTCGCCAAGTTTACCGCCGTTTCTGTTCACGAGCGCTTTCCTGAAGCGCTCTCCGTCACGCTTTATCAGCACAAGTCCGCTGTCGGCAAATTCAGGGTTTCTGTCGCAGTAATATTCATCGCTTAACTTATTCAGCTCTCTGTCGTATACTGCCGCCTTATATATCCGTGTTTCATTGTCCGTTTTGCACATCAGCACAAACTCATCCGTTACAAATATCCTGTCATACCATTCGCTCTTCTGCTCACCGTCCGCCGAGAAAACAGCATAGCTTCTTTTGGTAAAGTCGTTGCTGCCCTCGTTGACATTCTTTGTAAACCCGACATAATATTCTCCGAACACGCAGTCTATGCCCATTCTGTCAGAAAGCACGGTCACCGTCTTTCCGTCCGTCGACAGAAGATAATATTCATCTGTAATATCGCTGACGGTTTCGCCTTTATCATCTTTAGCGTCCTGCGTCATAACGGTATATGCAAAGGTATACGGCGCTCCGCTTTCAAAGTGGTGAGCATATGTGAAATGCTTGTTATCATATGCCGTTCTGCCCTTGGCGTCAACATACAGCATATATCCGTCCCCGGCGGTAACGACCGACAATCCGTTGTCGCTGTAATATGACGCAAGCTTAAATTGCGGCTCGACTGTAAACTCGCCCTTGTTGTTTATAAAGCCGTAGCCGCTTTCATTACTTACTGCGGCATTTCCGTTTACATTTTCGTCAAACGGATATGCACAGTCAAACTGCGGCTCTATCTTAAACTTTCCGTCCTTGCCGATATATCCCCACTTATCCCCGCTCTTTGCAGGCGACAGCGATATATTAAACAGCTTCTCGCCGCTTCCGTAAAGTGTCTCCGACTCATTCTCAAATATTCCGAAAATATCAAACGCAAACACCGCGACAGCCGCACTGCCAATCACAGCCGCTCCCGCAATACTGCCGACAATAACGCCTATGCGGCTTTTCTTCTTTTCATCGTTTTTATCCCCTGTAAACGCCGCACAGAACGGACAGAATTTCACATTCTCGTCTATTTCACGTTTACATTTCGGACACATTTTGCTCATATCACTGTTCTCCCGAATCTTCTTCCGTAAGTATCATATCGTCTGTTCCAAGGTGGTATCTTACTATCTCATGCTCGGCGTTCCATGCGGATATCGACATCTTGTTTTCACGCAAGCGTTCTATTTCAATTACATTATCCACTGTTACGCTTTTATCATTCTTTACGTTGAAAACCGTCCAGGTCGCGGTTTCGTTCTCTTCATCATAGTTACTTCTCAGTCCGTACACTTCCGTCACTCTTTCGCCGTAAAGCCTAAAGATACACTCGCCCTCACCCGCCGTATAGGTATGCGCAAGGCTCTCTTCCATATTTGCGTCTATCTGATACACGCTTATAGAATCATATCCTGTTTCATAAGCAGTGGCTCCGCCGTATACGATCTCTCCGCACTTTACATATTTCAAAGGAAATTCTATTCTTTCCTGCGGCTTTTCATAATCAACGCCGATAAAATCTATTGAATACATATTAGTGTGATACTCTTTGCCGTTGTCAAGGTTTCTGTAAACCGTTTCATTCGTATACTCGTCGTTTATTATATAATAAATAAGATTTCCCGCTATCAGGTAAACATCTCTGTACGGATCTTCAAACAGCAGTTTCTGAGTTGTCAAGTCAAACACCCTTGCTCCGTTTTCATCACTAAGGTACATACTGTTGCCTGCTTTTTCAATATATATTTCATTTTGCCAATAATCTGTATATTTGCTTTTCTCTATTTTTATATTGCTGAGCAGCACTTTTGCACGCTCGCCGTAAATATTATAATTGCCGTCCGCGTTTTCTCCTGCGATAAAGCCTGACAGTCGGGTAAGCGTCCTGTCGCCCTTTATAAAAGGCGTGCCGTCAAGGTTCAGATAATAGCTTACCGACCGTGAGTTTCTGCCCGTTTCGTCATACATAAGTACACTCAGCGTCGCAGATGTATCGCCAATTGTACTTGCACACATATAAGAATCGCCGATATCGCTTACTGCGTACTCCTCATAGTGATAATTGCCGTATATATCTATATAGCGGTCTTCTTTGCCGCTTCGGTCAACGGCTATGTAATACTGTATATTATCCCGTATATCCAGCGTATTCTCATAGTACTTTGCTCCCGCATAGAAATCAAGCGGTGCATATCCGTCCGTTGCGCTGTTTCCCGCGTTGTACATTCCGCCCATATTTTCTGTTGCCGCATTGCCGTTTCGGTCATATATCATTACATCAATAAGACCTCTTGCGTATACTTCCGAATATATTTCGTCAAAATCCCTGCGGATCTTTGTCACAAAATATCCGTCCGGCGACATTGCACTGACAAATTCATGTTTTGCTTCGACTGCAACATCTCCCTTTTCATCAATAAAGCCGATCTTGCCGTTCTGAGCATCACAATAAGCCATATATCCGTTTTCAAGCGGCTGTATGTCATACTTTGTTTTGAGGATAACATTAAAATCCATGTCATAGCAGGTGAAGCTTTCGTCTGCGTTTCTCGCAACCACACTTCCGCTGTTTTCGCTTATTTTGGGCTTGTTTTCATACTCTGCAAGGAGCTGACCGTACTTATCATAGATATAATATTTATCATAGTCAAAGCACATCAGCCTGTCGCCGTATGCTCTTGCATATATAAATTTGCCGATCTTCTTTCCGTAAGCCGTGTAGTAGTCTGACAGAATGCCCGAAGACTTCACACTGTAAAAATCATTGCCGACCATATTCAGCGCCTTGTTATCAGACATAAAAACGTGTCCGTTGTTCTTGTCGGTAAGCGCATAGTATTTTATTTTCAGGTCTGTCTGCATTTCCGATTTATACGATGAAACATACAGCATATCTCCATATTCGCTTACGCCGAAGTTTTCGCGCGAAGAAACCGTAAGCACGGGATCCAAGCTGCTATCATATATCATCACCTGGTTTTGCCATTCTTTTCCCGTCAGACTACAGGATGTATATTCCGACATACCGGTCTTTTCGGACGAACCGCCCAGTATAAAACGGTTGCCGAATATATCCTCTGCCACGGTGTTGCTTTCGCCGGAATATCTTACAAGCCTTGCACCATCGGTATCAATTACCGACGCGTTTGTTATTTTGTCTTTTATCTCATCATATTCGGAACAGTCGCTGTCCGGCGTAATAATTCTCCTGTTTTGCCCGGATATATTATAGACAAGGAAATACCCGTCATCTATGTAATAATCCTTATTCAGCTTTCTGTATGTTCCGCCCGGTATCTTTTTGTCCTTGGTCACAAGCGTCATATCGCTGTATATATCGTCATACGTTTTATTGCTTTCTATATTGCTTACTAGATCGGCAAAATAGTATTCTCCGATAAACATATTTTCCCCGTCAAACCCCTCAAAGTCCTCAGGGTCGTACCAGCTATGCACGGTATCCGCAAACATCAGCTTGTCGGACGCATAGCTAAGTCTTCCTATCACGGTGTTTCCGCTCATATCTATAACGGAATACTCCGTGCCGCTTTTTACATAGGCATAGCCGTCCGCATAATATCCGCTCGCCCCGTCAAACTTTGCGTCCGTCACCTTTTCGCCGTTTGTGTTGATATATCCTATTTTCGCATTATCGTAAAACGGCGCAAGTCCGCAGTTGAACGAGCCGAATTGGAAGTTGCTCTCAAATTGCTTTCCGCTTGCGGTATATCCGCAGTATTTTCCCTTTTCGTAAACACACGCATAACCGCTCATATCAAATCCGCTTACGATATGCGAGCCGTCATATGACATGAAAATTTCATTGCCGTTATCGTCAAGCAGGACTTCCCTGATAAATCCCTTGTCATCTCTTTTAAGCAGTACAGCACCGCTGTCATAAGACTTTATATCAGCGTCGCACAGATACTCTCCGCCGACCTGTTCAAGCGTATCGGCTTTGAGCAGCTTTGCCTTATACAGCTTGCTTTCATCATCTGTGCCTTTGCATACTATAAGTAGTTTTCCGCTTTTTACAATGCGGTCATAATAGTCTGTAAGCTGTGTGCCGTCCGCCGAGAACACGGCGTACTCCCTTGTAAAATCAAGCGTTGTTTCGTCCTTGCTTTCCGCTTGTCTGAAGCCGATATATTTATCATCATACAAAGCCGATATTCCCGTGCCGTTTGCAAGCTCGGTCACTTTTCCGTCGGAACTCAGCAGGCTGTATATGATCTCGTTGTAGTTTCCGCTTTCCGTACCGGTCGTGATTTCAGGCATGAGCAGAGAGTACGCAAAGGCATAACCGCTGTCGTTCATATCCGAGGCATAGTCGAACATCTGACCGTCAAATGCTTTTCTTCCCCTGCTGTCGACAAATCCGACATTGCCGTTTTCGTCAACTATCTTAGCAAGTCCCTTATCCGAAAAGCTCCCTGCAAAGCTGTACTGTGGCTGTGCTACAAACTCGCCGTCCTTTTTTATGTATCCGAACTTTCCGTCAACCGCAACGGGCGCAACATCGTTAGTATCTTCGTTAAAAGCATAAGCGGCTGTATACTGCGGTTTCAGCGTGGTTTGACCATCCTTGTCCGCATATCCCCACTTTCCGTCAATGCACACGGGCGTCACCGATTGTATGAACAGCTTGTCGCCTGTGCCGTAAAAAGTTTCTGCCTTGTCACCATACATTCCGAACACGTCAAACACAAAAACTGCAAGGCTTGCCGCACCGAGCGTCAGTATGCCGACAGCACCGCCTATTATCGCACCGACAGGGCTTTTCTTCTTTTCCTGCGGTGTTCCACCTGTGAAAGATGCACAGAACGGGCAGAATTTTACGTTTTCATCTATTTCTCGTTTGCAATTCGGACATATTTTGCTCATATATTTTCTCCGTTATATCTGCTTCAATTTATAATCTCAGCACACTCTTTGATTTACATATCGTGCGATCGCTTTTCCTTAAGGCTGAAGTACATTACGCACATACGAAAGGCTGTCGCAGTCCTTTTCGATGAATGAATCTGTTTTAGAAACGTATTTCATACGTTTTGGATAAGCATATGTCTGTTCGATTTTCACGGTGTAAATCATATTTTCCTCAAATTATAACATCAACAGCCGTTTTTAGATTTGCGTTCATCATTCAACGTTCATCACTTCATTAAACTCTCTGACCACTCTTCTCAGCCCGCTGTCAATGAGCAGATTTCCCCTTGTCGCAATCTCTTTCGGTATCTCTCTGTAATACGCCTCGGCAATTCCACCGGTTATACACGCAATGGTATCGCTGTCGCCGCCTATAGAAATTGCCTTTCTTATCGCACTCTCGTAAGAGTCTGATTCAAAGAATGCTTCAAGTGCAGGCGGAACAGAATATGACGCTCTGCTGTCAAAGACATAATCTCTGCGGATTTCATCAAGCGGTTGAAATCTGTAACCGTATATTTTCTCTATTGTCCGCTTGATGCTGTCCTTGTCCTCTTGCTTTCGTGCAAGGAATACACAGGTTGCCACTGCCTTTGCACCCTTTATCGCCTCACGGTTATGGTGCGTGTAGTAACAGCTTGCCTTTACTTCCTTTAAAAGCGGCTTCAGGTCGTCAAACGCATAACCGATAGCCGTCACCCTCATCGCCGCTCCGTTTCCGTAGCTTCTTTGTATATGAAGTGTGTCATTTTCCGCCCACTTAGAAAACATCTGTCCGAATCCTGCGTTACGATAGCGGTTATAATACTGCTTATAGCGTGCGGCATACGCTTTCCGACCGGTACAGCCCGAATGATAGTTCAGCAGCTTTTCTGCGACCGCTACCGTCATTACTGTATCATCGGTGAAATGGCTTCCCGGCGGAAACAGCTCAAACTCTTCCGTTTTCACATTATGCAGTTCTCTTGTCGAGCCGATTATATCACCGAAGATTGCTCCGAGCATATACCCTCCCATGTCACATTTATAATAGATTTTCAGCGGTAATTGTAAATATAGTCGCTTCCGCTTACCCAAAATATCTTATATAAATATTCTATCACAAACAAAATTTCTTCACAATAGGAATTCTGAAACTGTAACTAATTTGTAACTATTTGTTACCGTTTTGTAACTTCTCGCACGTTGATCTCATTGTAATGAATAAATCAACTTTTTACAGTCTGTTGAAAAACCTATATGACTTTTTAAAACGTGTGTTTAGTGTTGTTTGCGCTGCTGACCTTGCAGAGATGAGCATACACAGCCTTTCGCCGTGAGAAATGGGTTTTCGGCAAGAAAAGCAAAATAAGGACACGCTAAGCTTTGCAGGAGGAAAGCCGGCAGAGCGTCCGGGGATAAGAATAGCAACAAGCGTTTTTTCTTCAAGCTGCTTTTTAACTGTTTTTGCGGCATTTTGTTGCCACCCTGTTTCAAAATCAAATTCCACATCTTAACTTGACAGAACCGCTGTAATTGTATTATAATAAAAGTTGAAATTGAATTATACCGCCATTTCGGGCGTATGAAAGGACAACTCGTAAAATGGAAGAGAAAAAATATGATTTTGCTGCCATAGAGAGCAAATGGCAGAAATACTGGGACGAGCATCAGACATTCAAGGCTGAGAACGGCAGTACCAAGCCGAAATTCTACGCCCTTGTGGAGTTTCCCTACCCCTCAGGCGCAGGTATGCACGTAGGTCACATCAAGGCTTATTCAGGTCTTGAGGTAGTCAGTCGTAAGAGAAGACTTCAGGGTTACAATGTACTGTTCCCGATAGGCTTTGACGCTTACGGTCTGCCAACCGAGAACACCGCTATCAAGACGGGCGTTCACCCCCGTAAGGTAACAGATAATAACATAGTAAAGTTCACAAATCAGTTAAAGCGTGTAGGCTTCTCGTTCGACTGGTCAAGAGTGATCGACACCACAGAAGAAAAGTATTACAAGTGGACGCAGTGGATATTCCTCAAGATGTTCGAGCACGGACTTGTATTCAGGGACAAGACGCTCGTAAACTACTGCCCCAGCTGTAAGGTTGTACTTTCAAACGAGGATTCACAAGGCGGTCACTGCGACATCTGCCACAGCGAGATAGTGCAGAAGACCAAGGAAGTATGGTATCTGCGTATCACAGAATATGCCGACAAGCTGTTACAGGGTCTTGAAACTGTCGACTATCTGCCTAATGTAAAGCTCCAGCAGCAGAACTGGATAGGCAAGTCTACAGGTGCTTTTGTCAACTTCTCTATCAAGGAGAATGACGAGAAGCTGCGTATCTACACGACCCGTCCCGATACACTCTACGGCGTAACATTCATGGTTATCGCTCCCGAACACCCTATAATCGAGAAGTACAGGGATTCTATAAAGAACATTGCCGACCTTGACGCTTACAAGGCTGAATGCAGTAAGAAGAGCGAATTTGAAAGGACACAGCTTGTCAAGGACAAGACGGGCGTAAAGATAGACGGTCTTACCGGCGTAAACCCCGTTACAGGTAAGGAGATCCCGATATACATTTCCGACTATGTAATGATGGGATACGGCACGGGCGCTATAATGGCGGTTCCTGCTCACGATACCCGTGACTATGAATTTGCAAAGAAGTTCGGCATTGATATAATCGAGGTTATCAAGGGCGGTGATATCTCGAAGGAAGCCTACACGGGTGACGGCGAGATGGTGAATTCGGGTGAGCTGAACGGCATCACAAACAAGAAGGACGCTATCGAAAAGATGCTCGGCGTACTTGCAAAGCTCGGCTGCGGCGAAAAGGGCGTACAGTACAAGATGAAGGACTGGGCGTTCAATCGTCAGAGATACTGGGGCGAGCCTATCCCGATAGTACACTGCCCCGACTGCGGAATTGTTCCCGTACCTTATGAGGAACTGCCTCTGGAGCTTCCTCCTGTTGAGAACTTCCAGCCCGGTCAGGACGGCGAAAGTCCGCTTGCAAAGATAGATTCATTCGTACACTGCAAGTGCCCAAAGTGCGGCAAGGACGCACGCAGAGAAACAGATACAATGCCCCAGTGGGCAGGCTCAAGCTGGTACTTCCTGCGTTACTGCGACCCCAACAACGACAAGGAATTTGCTTCACAGGAAGCGCTCAAATACTGGCTTCCTGTTGACTGGTACAACGGCGGTATGGAGCACGTTACCCGTCACATGATCTACTCACGTTTCTGGCACAAGTTCCTTTACGATATAGGCGAAGTTCCCACTCCCGAGCCTTACGCAAAGCGTACCGCACAGGGTCTTATCTTAGGTTCTGACGGCGAAAAGATGAGCAAGTCAAGAGGCAACGTAATCGACCCGAATGACGTTGTTGACGTATACGGCGCAGACGTTCTTCGTGTATACGTTCTGTTTATGGGCGACTATGAGCAGGCTGCTCCGTGGAACGACAGCAGTATGAAGGGCTGTAAGCGTTTCCTTGACCGTGTATGGAATCTTCAGAATATGCTTGTCCGTGGCGATGAATACTCAGACGAACTGAGAACATTAATGCACAAGACGATAAAGAAGGTCAGCGAAGATATTGAGAAGATGAGATTCAACACGGCTATCGCCGCTATGATGTCGCTTATCAACGAGATTACCGCAAACGGCAAGATCAACGATGCCGAGATGAAATCGCTGCTGATACTCTTGAATCCCTTTGCTCCCCACATCACCGAGGAAATGTACAATTCGCTCGGCTACGGCATACTGAACGAAGCGCAGTGGGTAACATACGATGAGGCACTCTGCGTTGACAGCACCGTTGAGATAGTAGTTCAGCTGTGCGGTAAGATAAAGGCTCGTATAAACGTGCCTACAGCTGCCGACAAGGACGAACTGCTGAAGACAGCAAAGGAAGCTATCGCACAGTCGCTTGAGGGCAAGACGATCCGCAAGGAGATAGTTGTTCCCGGCAAGCTCGTAAACATTGTTGCAAACTGATAAATCACAACAGAATACAGCTAAACCGCTCCCGGAGTGTTACGGGAGCGGTTTTGATATATGTGGTAAATTTACAAAAAGCGACCATAAAACTATTGACATTATACACAAATCAGTGTATAATATAGTAAAGTTAACTTTTTTATAATCCTAGGTAAGCGTAATAATATAATCATATTTAACTAAACAGCAGAAAGGATTTTTATTATGATATCGAAATTATATAACACGATGCTTTTCAGCACTGTTAGTGCCGGAAAAACAAACAATCATTCAACTTTTTCAAATTCCTGTTTATCAAGCCCCAGCTCAAACAAAAAACATGATAGATTTGTTTTTTCCGATCAATCTGAACATTTACAAATAAGCGGTGCTTCACTCCGACAGAGTTCTCGCTCTGTAGCACAGAAAACGCAAGCCAGAAATATACCTTCAATGTTGGCAGCGAAAATCGCAGGTTTAAAAACCAATGGTACTGGTTCACCTATTATAAACAGCAAATTCGATTATGAAGCATATAACAGTGCCAAATTAAAAATTCAAAATAACCCCAAAAAAATCAATTATCGTAAAGAATACTGTTATAGTCAAACCGGTAGCTATAGTTACGGCTTTTCTTCTCCCAGAACCGCATGTGCCGCTTTTTCTTTTGCTACCGCTCTTAGCATTAAGTACAATAAAAAAATAACTCCAAAAGATGTTTTAACATATAAAGATGGTTCAATGATTGAGGATACAACTAATAGCGATGTATGGGAATGGAATTGGAAAGACGGAAAAAGCACAAAGACAGCATATAGAATTAAAGCTAGCAAAGGTTCTGAAACTTTTAGCGGTATAGATGCACAGCTATACTTAGGAAACCCTGTGTTAATACACACTGACGGTTACAGTGTCAATGGATATTCTTCGGAACATTGGGCAACGATAATAGGCAAAGAGAACGGAAAATATCAAATTATAGATCCCTGGGATGGCACTAAGCGCAATTTAGATCAAATGGAAATTTATAAGAATAACGGGTCGGTTCTTGATTATGTAATTCTTACAAATGAATATTAATAAGCGAAAGGACATAAGCCATGAAATCTCTCAAAATCACAGCGATAATCTCAGCAGTACTCATTATTTCGGCAGGTTGCAGTTCTGCAACAAAATCGGATAATGCTTCCTCTGCAAACTCATCGACAGCTTTACAGGAAAGCTCTTCAACCGTAAGTCTGCCGGACTCTTTACCCGCAGATACCGAGCAGGCACTGGAACTTGTAAGCCGATACAGCCGCCTTTACAACAAGCTCTTCCCGATAAACGATATCAACAAAGATATAGTTGACACCTCACAGAACATAACGGCAGACAGAACGATAAACGGCAACAAGACGACGCTTACATTCTACAAAGTGATAAAAGATGCACCCACTACAAAAGATGAATTTGAAAACGAACTTGACGAAATGCTTACACCTGAGATGAAGAGTGAATTTCTTGCCGATTCCGAAAGACATTTCGAATACAAAGATGATAACCTGTATGTTGCTTCAAGGGGTGCCGGCGGTATAGGAACGGGCATGGATAAGCTCATTCTTGACTCTGCAAAGCAGGACGGTGATAAATTTACCATCAATGTTACCTCTTTCGGAAGTAAAGAAAACTGGGGTACAGACAACGACATCAAAGACAGCACTGAAATAACGCTTGAAAAAACAGCAGACGGTCTTCGTATCGGCAAATGCGACATAAACGCCGTTACTTATTTTTCTTTCTATGACAGCATCACCTACGAAGATATAAGCGTTTCCCTGAATTAACCGCAAATATGCAAATATCAGAGCCGCCTGTCAGGCACATAACCTGTCAGGCGGCTCTATTTTGACTATATACTTTCAAGGGCGTAACCCTTACCTCTTTCATAGGTGATAGTCACATCGGCTTTGTTATCATCGAGCTTTTTATTGAGCCGTGAAACCGCCGTGAACAGCGCATTTGCGTTGTCGTAATACGGCAGGCCCCACACATTTTCATAAAGCTCGGCTTTTGGCACTGTACTGCCGATATTACGGGCAAGCATCAGCAGAATCGAGAACTCTTTCTGGGTAGTGAGCAGGTCGTTGTCGGCAAAATAAGCCGCCATTGAAACCGTATCAAGTCTGAGCCTTCCGAACGAGATATAACGCTTGTCTTTCCGTACGGAGCGAAGCCTTGCCTCTACCCTTGCTATCAGCACCTGAATATCGTAGGGCTTCGGCAGATAATCGTCACCGCCTGCTCTCAGCGCCGTTATAATATCATCGTTTTCGCTGAGTGCGGACAGGAACAGTATCGGAATATCGTATTTTGCCTTTATCTCACGGCAAAGCGATATTCCGTCGCCGTCAGGGAGCATTATATCGAGTATCACAAGATCGACATCGTTATTTGACAGCATATAACGGCACTGTGCCGCATCCGCCGCCTCAAGAACACTGTAATCCTCCATAGAAAGACACGAACTGTTTATCTTCATTATATGCGGATTATCCTCTACAAGCAGAATCGTACTCACTTTGCATCTTCCTTTCCACACGGTACGGTAAAGCGGAACACCGCTCCGTTTTCACTGCTGTCTGCGGTTATTTCGCCGCCTGTCGATTCTATAATATCACGGCAGATATAAAGTCCCAGTCCGTTTCCGCCGTCCGTGCTGTAGCCTTTGTCAAACAGATGTGCAAGCGCCTCACGGGATATTCCCGTTCCGGTATCGGATACTGTGAACACAGCGAAATTATCACCGCCGGCGGATTTTTCTGCCGAAAATGTCACTGTTCCGTTCTCGGTATGCTTGCCCGAATTCACAGCCAGATTTATAAGCACCTGTAGCAGCATTTCACGGTTTGCTATTATATCGGGGCAGTTATCCGCCCTTGTGACAAGCCGGTTGCCGTGCTTTGCAAGTATAGGTCTGCAAACCGCTGCCGCATCGGAAAGAACGTCCCTTGCGGCAAACCTGCTCAGCTCCATTGCTGTGACCTCGTTATGAGATACCGAGAGCAGCTTTGTCACCATATCGGACAGACGCTGAGCCTCGCTTGAAATCGTTTCAAGATTTGACAATGTTTCATCGTTTACGACATTCTTTTCTATCTGTTTTTCGGTAATCTGTGCGTATCCGCTCATTACCGTGAGCGGAGTTTTCATTTCGTGGGCGATATTGTGCATAAAATCGGTTTTCAGCCTGTCGAGCTTTTCAAGCGTTTCATTCATTTGGGTGACCTGCGATTCACGCTGTTTCGATTCGTCAAGGCGGCGCTCTGTTCTGGAGAGATTTATAGTAAGCATGACCGCATTGCAGAACACGAACAATATAGTAGCATAGGAGCGGATATAGAATATCTTCGTGAAGTAGGTAAGCCCTTCTATCAAATAAACGACTGTGGTAAGCACAACGGTAGAGCATACTATAATGCTGTCGATGTAGCCCATAAGCCTGTGTTTTACCGCCGTAACACAGATATATACAGAAGAAAGAATCAGATATACCGCCATAACAGCGCCTGCAACAACGGTAAAATGCGTATAAACGGTTGACGGCGTAAAGATGTAGAACAGCAATATCGCACCTGCAGAGCATACGGAGGTCACGACAAAATGCTTATTCGGTCTTAATCCGAGTGCGGCAAAGGCATAGAGCAGTATGAACACGAAATAGAGTATATTCGTGATGTATTCGAGTTTATGCTCAGTGTACCAGTCAAGATAGGGGAACAGTACGCCTATCTGCTTGCTTTCGTATATTAGATAGTGCAGAGCCGCAGTAAGACAGGTGAGCGAAAACCACATCATACTGCGTTTTCTGTTTCCGAGAAGAAACATTCCAAAAAAGAATATTGCCATAGCAAGCAGAGTTCCTGCAATAAGTCCGTCACAAACGGTCTGCGCCCTGTCGTTTGCGGATATAAGCGGAGCTTTTGCAAGGCAGAGCTTTTGTATCGTACCTGTTCTGTGATTGAACCATGCGTGACGGATTATTATCTCCGCAGTATCCGCCTGTGCGGTGAAATATAGCGTGTATCTGTCTGTCGCAGGGACAAATTCTTCGGCATTGTCGGACACCTTACCGACCTCGCTGAGCAGTTTTCCGTCAATATAGACCTGTTGTGCATAGGTCGCCGTTTCTCCGGAAAGTCCGTAGGTGACACCTTTTTCAAGGGGCAGTACTATGCGGAATGTGGCATATTTATCATCGGGATTGCCCTGCGATATATCGCCTTTTGCAAAATCGTCCGGGGTATACAGCCGTCCTTTGTAATATTCGCCGGAGGATATATCTATACCGACACCTTCCTTTGACAAATCGACATCAGCTATTTTGTCCGCAGACGGTATATCGACATATTTCGGCATTGTTCCTGCGGTAAGAAGATAGAAAAACAAAGAAACAATTATTATAAACAATACGCAGACAAAAGCTGTTTTGGCATTTCTCCGCACATTTCCGTTCATACTATCACCCCTTTGTATTTTACTCCGCTTTTTCGGCAGATGCGGTTTTCTTGCCGAATTGTAAGAAAATCTTTATTCTATTCTAACACAAAAAAGGAAAGCCGACAAGGAGAATACGTAAAATAAAATATTAACAAGCAAAAAAGTCTTTTCTTTTTCGGCGATATGTGATACAATAATAAGGAGAATATTTAAAAATCTCCGATGAAAAGGAACGGAATAAATTATGAAAAAACTTTTACGCTTTGCATCCGCCTTACTTTGCGGAGCAATGTTACTTTGCTCGCTGTCCGTTACCGCTTTTGCCGAAGACGGCAGCGATGACGAGGTATATGATTTCGACCCGAATACCGACAAGATATACAGCGAGGCTGTATATATGGTAAATACCGATACGGGCGATGTGGTCTACAAGAAGAACGAGAACAAGAAGATGTATCCTGCGTCGACTACAAAGATAATGACCTGCATAATTGCGCTTGAGCATCTGTCTGAAGGCACTCTAAAAAAGAAGGTCCAAGTACCTTACGACTGCTTCAACGATTTCTACGAGGATCCGAACTACAGCGATCCGTCAAATGCCGCAATCGAGCCTTTACAGGACAACCTGACATACAAGGACTGCTTATATGCACTTATGCTCCCGTCAGCCTGTGAAGCGGCAAATATCCTTGCATACAACATAGGCGGAGGAAGCATATCAAAGTTTATCGGAATGATGAATGAAAAAGCAAAGGAGCTCGGCTGTACCGGAACAAACTTTGTGAACGCTCACGGTCTGCATAACGACAACAACTACACAACGGCGGAAGACCTTTACAAGATGACAAAGTACGCTTACGACAAGTTCCCGCTGTTCAAGGAAATAACAAGCACATATGAATATGAAATGCCGAAAAATGAGGCAAATCCGGACGGCTACTCCATTTACAGCACTATTTCGCTTCTGCGCCCCGGCAGTGTTTACGAATATGAATACGCATACGGCACAAAGACGGGTACTACCGATGAAGCCGGAAGATGCCTTGTTTCAGCTGCTAAGAATCAGTATAACTATATCCTTGTGACGCTCGGCGCACCGGTAAAGGACAAGAACGGAGAATACTATGACGACTGGTATTCGATGATTGACGCACTCAACCTCTACAAGTGGGCATTCACAAACTTTGAAATGGCTACTGTAGTAAACAAGGACGAGCAGATAACCGAAGTCAAGGTCGAAATGGGAGAGAGCGCAACGCACGTTATACTGACACCCGAAAGCGACTACACGGCGCTTATGCCGAAATCGGTAAAGGAATCGGGTGTGCAGAAGGTATTCAAGGCTTATGAAAGCGTACAGGCTCCCGTGAAAAAGGGCGATATACTCGGCGTAATGGATGTTAAATTCAAGGGCGAAACTATCGCAACGATGAACCTTGTGGCAAACAACAATGTTGCAAGATCGGACGTAGAGTATTATATAGAAAAAGCAAAGGACGAGTTCGACAAGCCGTGGTTCAAGGTTTCGGCTGTCGGAATAGTTGTACTGCTTATCTGCTTTATCGTTACAAGAACGATAGAAAACTCAAAGCGCAGAAAGCTGGCATCAAAGGAGAAGCGCCGCTTTGAAAGCTACGCTAAAAAACGCTGATGCAAGGTGTAAATATAATCTGCCTCGGCAGACTTAAGGAAAGCTATCTGAGAGATGCCTGCAAGGAATATGAAAAGCGGCTCGGCGGCTCCTGTGTGCTGAAGATATATGAGCTTGAGCCTGTCACACTGCCGAATGAGCCGTCTGACAGGCAGATAGAGGACGCACTCGCAAAAGAGGCTGAAATGATAGAAAAGAAGCTGGCGAAGAACGCTCTTACTGTTGCTATGTGCATTGAGGGAAAGCAGCTTTCAAGCGAGGAGCTTGCCGCTAAGCTGAGCGATACGGCGGTGCAGGGAAAGTCGGCGGTGAACTTCATAATCGGAAGCTCGTTCGGGCTTGCTCCAAAGATAAAGGCGATGGCTGATATAAAGCTGTCTATGTCGAAGATGACTTTTCCGCATCAGCTTGCAAGGGTGATGCTGCTCGAGCAGATTTACAGGGCGTATAGTATTATTGCGGGGAAAAGGTATCATAAATAAATACTAAGGAGAGAAGGAACAATGAGCATATTCACGATTATTGCCGGTGTCAACGGCGTGGGTAAAAGTAGCCTTACCGGACTTCTCAAGGGAGAACGTTCCGACCTCGGTATTATAGTTGATGTTGACGCTATCTCGGCTAAATGCGGCGGAAATATCAAAGGCGGTAAAAAAGCTATACAGATTATAAACGACTGTCTTGATAAGAAAATCAATTTCACACAGGAAACAACATTATCTGGAAAAAGAATATTCGGTACATTGGAAAAAGCAAAGAAAAACGGCTATTATATCAGGATGTACTATGTGGCTCTGAGCTCGCTTAATGAAAGCTGTATCAGAATAGAAAACCGTGTAAGAAAAGGCGGTCACGATATTCCGAAAGAAGATGTTACAAAGCGATTTGCAAAACGTTTTGACGATGTGATCAAAGTTCTTCCGTACTGCGATGAGGTTCATTTTTATGACAATGAAAACGGATTTATCGACGCAGGCGAATATAAAAACGGTGAAATTGTAATTAAGCAACATACGGAGTGGCTTGATCAACTGAAAAACGAATTTTCAGACAAACAGGTATAATGTGCCGTCAAACAACAAAAAGCGGAGCGATGATCTGAATGAACATCGTTCCGCATTATTTTTGCAAAAGAAAAACCGCTTTGATAATGATTATCAAAGCGGTTGGCACGCCAAGAGGGATTCGAACCCCCGACCCTCTGGTTCGTAGCCAGATACTCTATCCAGCTGAGCTATTGGCGCATATCTTGTAAATTTACTAATATATTTTAGCATATCAAAAACGATTTGTCAAGGGGTTTTATAAAATTTTTATAAAAAACGGGGCAGGTTGTTAGTGCCCGCTCCCGTTTAATATTCATCCTATGTTACTTAGTCGCTTTATCGAGCGCCTGAGAAATATCCGCAATAATATCGTTTATATCCTCGATACCGATAGTAAGTCTTACCGTACCCTCGCTTATTCCTGCGGCTACAAGCTGTTCGGGCGATAACTGGCTGTGCGTTGTTGAAGCGGGGTGGATAACCTGACTTCTTACATCGCCGACATTAGCTACTATCTGTAAAAGCTCAAGGCTGTTCATGAACTTTTCGCCTGCGGGCTTGCCGCCCTTGATAACGAATGTGAACACACCGCCTGCGCCCTTGGGACAATACTTTTTGCAAAGCTCGTAATACTTGTTTGAGGGCAGCGCAGGGTAATTTACCTTTTCAACGGCAGGGTGGGATTCAAGGAATTTTGCTACCGCAAGTGCGTTTTCGCAATGGCGCTGCATACGCAGAGCAAGCGTTTCCATACCTGTAAGGCAGGTGTGAGCCGCAGACGCTGAAAGGCAGGCACCTATATCTCTTGTTATGAGCGCACGGAGTCTTGAGATGAATGCCATTTCTCCGAGGTCTGCAAACACTACACCGTGATAGGATACGTCAGGCTCGTTGAAGAGCGGGAATCTGGGATTACCCTTGAAAGTGAACTTTCCGCTGTCTACTACAACACCTGCCATTACACTGCCGTGACCGCCCAAAAACTTTGTTGCAGAGTGGATAACAAGGTCTGCGCCCCACTCTATAGGTCTGCAAAGATAGGGCGTCGTGAAGGTGCTGTCTACCACAAACGGGATGCCGTGCTTGTGGGCTATCTTGCCGATCTCTTCGATATCGGCAACGTTTGCGTTGGGGTTGCCGATAAGCTCGGTGAAAAACAGCTTTGTCTTGTCGGTTACGGCATTTTCCCAGGCGGAAAGATCATCGGGGTCGACAAACTTAACCGTGATGCCCATTCTCTTTAATGTGATACCGAGCAGGTTTATCGCACCGCCGTAGATGTTTATGGACGAAACAAGCTCGTCGCCCTCGCTGCAGAGGTTTATTATAGTATTGAATATAGCGGCGTGTCCGGACGCAAACGAGAGTGCCGCAACACCGCCGTCCATAGCGGTGACCTTGCGCTCAAGCATTTCGCAGGTGGGATTCTGTAGTCTTGAGTAGATGTTGCCCGGCTCTTTAAGTTCAAAGAGCGTTCTTGCGTGTTCGGCGTCCTTGAACACATAGGCGTTTGTTTCGTACAGGGGCGGAGTTACCGACATTGTAGCTTCGTCAGTTTCGTAGCCTGCGTGGACTGCAAGCGTTTCTATGGAATATTTTTTCATAGTAAGTCTTCCTTTGATCTTTTTAATTACCCTTAAACTTACAGGGTTTAAGGTAATTCTACCACATTTTTCTTTGTTTGTCTATAGAAATATTCTATCGGCAGCCCTTTATCGCTCAGCCGCAATATTGACACCGATTATTCCGCCGATACAGCCGCACAGCGCTGAGCTTATCAGCTTAGGCAGAAATTCCGTTCCGGTAAATCCGCCGGATATAATTGTGACGGCAAAGCAAAGGACGAACATTGTAAGGCCGCCGAGCGTTCCCCATGCAAAGCCGTTTTTCCCTCTTCCGCCGCCCCAGAACATTCCGCATAATCCCGCCGCCGCACCGAGAGATATGTATCCGAAAGTGATATCCGCCCCGTCTGGCGCATCGGTAATGTTGAACATAAACGCACCCAAGACGGTAAAGACTGCCGCTGTTATTATTCCGGCTATGGTACCCTTTATAAAAGGTCTGAGCTTCTTTATTACCGTTTTGCAACTTCTGCGTTTCACCATACCACTACCCGCTTTCGCTTTTAGTACAGATATATGACGGCAGAGAAGGTTTTATTACTTTGTCCGAAACCGTATAACTTGCAAAAAGGGCATCACTGCGCCAAATTCCGTATATCTGCTGTCATTTTGCATAACCAAACCGCAAATTTGCAAGAAAATATTCTGCAAGTTTCATACAAAAAACTTGCAGAAACATATTGACAACGCCGCAAACCCGTGATATAATTACAACTGTAGTCAAAACGACTGCAGGCAATCAACGAAACAAAGCTGTTTCAGGTGACAGTTAAAGTGAAACAAAAACTTCATTTTACTGCAAATATTCCTCAAATTTACGGTAGAATTACAATACACCGCAAATTTGCAGAATAAATCATCTGTTGCCTGCTGTTTTTATCCCCAAAAATGAAATTTGAAGGATTTAAAACACTCAAAACATCAATAAACAAAACCTATACCGAACAGGAGTGAGCTTATGCTGGAAAAAGAAGGTCAGGTCAGAATACCCGCCGGCTGCGCTATCTCAGGCTTCATAAGCAGGGACGGCAACAGAATATGCGGTGACAAGATAGTAAAGTCAATATCATATATGCACGACAGATCAAACGGTCTGGGCGGCGGATTTGCAGGATACGGCATTTATCCCGAATATAAGGATCAGTACGCGTTCCACATTTTCTATGACTCGAACGAGGCAAGAGTGGAAACCGAGCGTTTCCTTGACAAGCATTTTGATGTTGTAAACCTTTCACGTATTCCTACGAGAAAGCACCCGAACATAACAAACGAGCCGCTCATCTGGAGGTATTTCGTAAATCCCCTGCCGACAAAGCTTACGGAAAGTCAGCTTGACGAGAGAGAATTCGTTGCGCAGTGCGTTATCAACATAAACGACAAGATAAACGGTTCTTACGTTTTCTCGAGCGGCAAGAATATGGGCGTATTCAAGGCTGTCGGATATCCGGAAGATGTCGGAGAGTTCTACAGGCTTGAAGAATATGCAGGCTACGCATGGACAGCGCACGGCAGATATCCTACCAATACACCGGGTTGGTGGGGCGGCGCTCATCCGTTCGCACTGCTGGATTATACCATTGTACATAACGGTGAGATCTCTTCATATGACGCAAACAGAAGATACATCGAAATGTACGGCTATAAATGTAACCTGCTGACAGATACAGAGGTTATAACATATATAATTGACTTTCTCAACAGAAAACAGAAACTATGTCTTGAAGATATAGCAAAGATAATTGCCGCTCCGTTCTGGAGCGAGATAGACTCGGATAAATACAGCGAGAGCGAAAAGCAGAAGCTGAAATACTTCAGAAACGTATTCTCAAGCCTGCTGATAACAGGACCGTTCTCGATAATCCTCGGCTTTGACGGCGGTCTTATGGCGCTCAACGACAGACTTAAGCTCCGTTCAATGGTTGCCGCAGAAAAGGGCGATATGGTTTACCTTGCAAGCGAGGAATGTGCGATAAGAGCCATCTGTCCCGTTGTTGACCGTATCTGGTCACCGAGAGGCGGAGAGCCTATCATCGTTAAGCTGAACGAGAAGAAGTAAGAAAGGGAGCGGTAACAGTGGCACTTAATTATTTTCAGCCTTTATTTGATGTTATAAGAGATAAGGACCGTTGCATAAAATGTCAGGCTTGTGCAAGACAGTGCGCAAACGAGGTACACAGATACGACGCAGATCTTGATATGATGATCTCGGACAGCCAGCAGTGCGTTGACTGCCAGAGATGCGTATGTATCTGTCCTACAGGTGCATTGAAGATAGTAGATAACCCCAACAAGTTCAGGAACAACTCCAACTGGAGCCAGCAGATAATGACGGAGGTCTACAAGCAGGCGGAAACGGGCGGCGTTCTTCTTTCGGCAATGGGTAACCCGAAGGATTATCCTGTTTACTGGGACAAGATACTGCTCAACGCTTCTCAGGTAACGAATCCGCCTATCGACCCTCTGCGTGAGCCTATGGAAACAAAGGTATTCCTCGGAAAGAAGCCGAAGAACGTTTCTTTCAACGAGGACGGCAGTGTAAAGACGGAAACGACACCTACGCTTGAGCTTTCAACGCCTATCATGTTCTCGGCTATGTCATACGGCTCTATCAGCCGTAATGCTCACGAAAGCCTTGCAAGAGCGGCTACGGAGCTTGGTATATTCTACAACACGGGCGAGGGCGGTCTGCACAAGGACTTCTATCAGTACGGCTCCAATACTATAGTACAGGTCGCATCGGGACGTTTCGGCGTATTCAAGGATTATCTTGAAACGGGTGCGGCAATAGAAATCAAGATGGGTCAGGGCGCAAAGCCCGGTATCGGCGGACATCTCCCCGGTGCAAAGATCCTTGAGGATGTTTCAAGAACAAGAATGATCCCTATGGGAACAGACGCTATTTCTCCTGCTCCCCACCATGATATATATTCGATAGAGGACTTACGTCAGCTCGTTCTTTCGCTGAAAGAGGCTACGGAGTACAAGAAACCCGTTATCGTAAAGATAGCCGCCGTACATAACGTTGCCGCTATCGCATCGGGCATTGCACGCTCGGGTGCGGATATAATCGCAATAGACGGTTACAGAGGCGGTACGGGTGCCGCTCCAACAAGAATAAGAGATAACGTAGGTATCCCGATTGAGCTTGCACTCGCAAGCGTTGACCAGCGTCTGCGTGACGAGGGTATCAGAAACGAGGTTTCGGTAGTAGTTGCCGGTTCTATCCGTTCAAGCTCGGACGTGGTAAAGGCTATCGCACTCGGTGCGGACGCTTGTTATATCGGCACAGCCGCTCTGCTGGCGCTCGGCTGTCATCTTTGCAGAAGCTGTCAGACAGGCAAATGCAACTGGGGTATCGCAACACAGCGCCCCGATCTTGTAAAGCGTCTTAATCCGAACATCGGCTATCAGCGACTTGTAAACCTTGTTCATGCGTGGGATCACGAAATCAAGGAAATGATGGGCGGTATGGGCATCAATTCAGTCGAAGCTCTCAGAGGCAACAGACTTATGCTCAGAGGTATCGGTCTTAACGAAAAGGAACTTGAGATACTTGGCATACAGCACGCAGGTCAGTGATAAAGGAGAGGTAAGGTAAAATGAAAAGAGTTTACGTTAACGAAGACTGGTGCCTTGCGTGCCATCTGTGCGAATATTACTGCGCCGCCGCAAACAGCGGAGCTGAGAACATGATAAAGGCTTTTGCAAACGGCAACAAGCCCATTCCGAGAATAAAGGTAGAGGAGGGCAGCGGCATAAATTTTGCCGTACAGTGCCGTCACTGTGAAACTCCTCTTTGCGTAAAGAGCTGTATAACAGGCGCTTTATCGCAGAAGGACGGCGTTATCTCGTGTGACGAGAGCCGTTGTGTAGGCTGCTACACCTGCGTACTTGCCTGTCCTTACGGTTGTATCGTAACAAGCGAAAATTCAAAGGTTATACAGAAATGTGACCTTTGTATGAAGAACAACAACGGCGAGCCTGCCTGCGTAAAGGGCTGTCCGAACAAGGCAATCGTCCTTGAAGAAAGATAAGGAGGAGCGAAGATGAAGAATTACGTTATCATAGGAAACTCCGCCGCCGCTATCGGTGCAGTTCAGGGAATACGCTCGGTTGATAAGACAGGCAATATCACGATAATTACAGACGAAGCATATCATACATATTCAAGACCGCTTATAAGCTACTGGCTTGAGGGCAAGGTTGCCGATGACAAGATATACTACAGAGAACCGGACTTCTACGAGAAGAACAATGTAAAGACAATTTTCTCGACCCGTGCCGAAAAAATCGAAAACGGCTGTGTGGTACTTGACAACGGAGAGAAAGTACAGTATGATAAGTTATTGGTAGCAACGGGTTCAAAACCGTTCGTTCCTCCGATGAAAGGACTTGACGAGGTAGAGGACAAGTTCACATTTATGACATGGGACAGCGCAAAGGCTATCCGTGAAAAAGTCACAGCCGGAACAAAGGTACTTATAATAGGTGCGGGACTTATCGGTCTTAAGTGTGCAGAGGCTCTTCATCATCTGAACGCCGATATTACGGTAGTCGACCTTGCGGACAGGATACTTCCGAGTATTCTTGACGTCCGTGCAGGCGAGATAATGCAGAAGCATATAGAGGATAAAGGAACAAAATTCATCCTCGGCACAAGCGTTGAGCAGTTCTCAAAGAACAGTGCAAAGCTGACAAACGGCGATACGGTAGACTTTGACATTCTTGTTGTTGCAGTCGGCGTAAGACCTAACACAGAGCTTGTAAGCGACGCGGGCGGCAAGGTTGAAAAGGGTATAATAACCGATCTTCACCAGCAGACAACGATTGACAACGTTTATGCCGCAGGCGACTGCACAGTAAGCCACGATTGTTCATCAAATACAGACAGGATACTCGCACTTCTTCCTAACGCATTTATGCAGGGCGAGGTCGCAGGTAAGAATATGGCAGGCGAGGAAACGCTTTATCTGAACGCTATACCGATGAACGCCATAGGCTTTTACGGCCTGCATATCATAACAGCCGGAAGCTATGACGGCGATGAAGATATCACAGAGGACGCAGACAAGGAGATATACAAAAAGCTCGTATTCAAGGACGGTCTGCTGAAGGGCTTTATACTGATGGGCGATGTCGCAAGAGCGGGTATTTACACCTCGATGATAAAGGAACAGATACCTCTTACCGAGGTTGACCTTGATCTTCTCAGAGAAAAGCCTCAGATGATGATGTTCGGCAAGGCAAGACGTGAAGAAAAGCTCGCAGGCAAAAAGCACTGACGCTACAGAAAATGAGCAAAATGTCTGCAATAACGGAGGATAAGCCATGACAGTATTAAATGCTAATGAGATAGGTTATTACGACCTTAATAAAAAGATAGTCGAATGTGCCGACAAGGATATAACGATAACCGACGCTATGGGACAGCGTTACATAGGCTGCGGCGTTGCAGGCAAGACAATTACCGTTGAGGGTACTCCCGGTAACGCTCTGGGCGCATATCTTGACGGAAGTACTATCATAGTACACGGCAACGGACAGGACGCTATCGGCGATACAATGAACAACGGCGAGATATTCATACACGGCAACTGCGGTGATACGACGGGCTACGCAATGCGTTCAGGCAAGATATTTGTAAAGGGCAACGCAGGCTACCGTGTAGGAATACATATGAAGGAGTATCACGAATTCTACCCGAAAATAATCATCGGCGGCAAGGTCGGAGATTTCCTCGGCGAATACCAGGCAGGCGGAATCATAGTAGTTCTCGGTATCGGCTGTGACGGCAAGGTGCCTGTAGGCTCGTTCTGCGGAACGGGAATGCACGGCGGTCATATGTATATCCGCAGTGACGAAGCTCCCAAAGGACTCCCCGTACAGGTTTCATGCGAAGTCGCAGACGACGGCGACAAGGCTGATATCCGTGAATATGTTGATGAATTTGCAAAGAACTTCGGATATGACACGAATACGCTGTTAAAGGGCAGATTCTACAAGCTGTCACCGAATACGGCAAGTCCGTACAAACAGCTTTACACGCATAACTGATAAGAAACGGAATAGATATATAAATGTAAACGCCCTGCCGGTTTTAAGGGTGCATCGGCAGAGCGTTTAATACTACGAAAGAGGGTGCCGCAATGAACATACTGATAGCAGGCAAAACCGAAGAGATATGCGACAGCATAGCACAGCTTCTGCTTGAGCTTGACTGCGACAACATTTCGACATTCACAAGCGGCGCTATCATAAGAGGCGTTGATATATCGAAATTCGACAGTGTTATAATTTCCACTCCATTATCTGACGAATTCGGGCTTGATCTTGTGGCTGACATTTCAAAGGACGCAAAGAACGGAATTGTAGTGTTGGCAAAGCGTGAGATCGCAGATGAGGTACAGAAGAAGATACGATTCACCGGCGCTTTTGTTCTGCCAAGACCGTTCAACAAGGCTTTGCTTATACAGACAATAAAGCTTACCGAAATCGCCCATATAGGTATGGCAAAGCTGGAGGAAGAAAACAGACAGCTGACACAGCAGTTGTCTGATATGAAGATAGTAAACCGTGCAAAATCAATGCTCATGCAGTATCTTAATCTTACGGAGGATCAGGCACACAGGCATATTCAGAAGCAGGCAATGGATTTAAGAAAGACGCAGAGAGCCGTTGCCGAGGATATATTGAAGACGTATCAGAACACAAAGGAAGATGGAACAGATATATAAGCTGAAACGCAGAGCGATGGCTCTGCGTTTTTTGTTGGATGGTGCATTTCTTTCTGTATGGTTATTATGTATCGGTGCGGGAGTGGCAAGCATATTCCCTACAAATTTCAGAACAGTTTAATTACCCTCGCCAACTCTGCTCTATCCCTCGCCCTGCACTACTCCAAATTCAAAATTTCCGCCGCAAGGCTCTCCAAAATTTTTCAATATTCATCATTCATCATTCATTATTCATTAATAAAATAAAATCCGCCCCCGTTTTCACGGGGGCGAACTCATCAAGTCATTAATTTATAAATATTAAGCCCTGAAACTCACGCTGTTCTCAGATTACTGGAGTAACTGGAGAATAGCCTGAGGCTGCTGGTTAGCCTGAGCGAGCATAGCCTGAGATGCCTGCTGAAGAATGTTATTCTTAGTGTAGTTGATCATCTCTGTAGCCATATCTGTATCTCTGATCTGAGATTCAGCTGCTGTCAGGTTCTCATTTGTTGTTGTCAGGTTGTTAACTGTGTACTCAAGTCTGTTCTGAAGAGCACCAAGACCTGCTCTCTGCATAGATACTGTCTTAACGGCAGCGTCTACCATGTCGATAGCCTTGTTTGCAGCATCCTGAGTAGAAACGTCAGCACTTGCAACGCCTATAGCAGAAGATGACATATCGTTAACGTTCAGAGTAACTCTCTGATCCTCAACGCCGTTAGCACCGATCTGGAATGTAAGACCCTTACCTGTTGTAGGAACAACGTCCTTGCCAACGCCATGACCGTCTGTTATAGCAACATCAATACCCTTAGCGTCCTTAACATTGAACAGGATCTTGCCGTCCTTATCGCCATCAGGTGACTGAGAATCTGTAAGTTTTACAGAATAATCATAACCTGCAGCCTTGAGGATATCAGCAATATCATCTTCAGTATATGTCTTGCCTGTTGCGAGTGAGAGCTTGATTTCAGCAGCAGCGTCAGCTGTAGCAGCCTTAGTAACTGTTACAGATTCCTTACCGGGAGCTACATCTGTAGCTACAGTAATCTTAGCAGCCATCTTTGTATCAAAAGATGTACCATATGTATTAGCGATGAACTGGATGCTATCTGCAGAACCTAAACCTGTAGACTTTGTATCACCTGTTAAAGCCTTAACATCTGTAGCTGTGCTTGAAGATCTTGTACCAGCAAGTGTAACACCTGTAGTATCTGCTGCAGTTGCTGTATAAACACCATTCTTTAATGTTAAACCGATGTCAGCGGGAGCACCTGTAGCTGCCTTTGTCTGAGTTGCATTTGCTACGATGTCGTCAATCTGCTTCTGTGAGTAAGTTTCGCCTGCAACAAGGTTTAATGTAAGAGTTTTGCCTGTTGCATCCCAAACTGCGTTTTCGCCGCCCTTGCCTGATGCCTTATCAGCGACTGTAACAGAAACACCGCCGAAGTTTGATGTAAGAATAGCACCGTCAAGACCGTTGCCGGCTGCTGCTACAACACCATACTTAGCACCGAATTCTGTAACTGCTGAAGAACCGCCGAGTGAACCATCGAGGAGCTTCATGCCGTTGTACTCTGTAGAAGAAGCGATTCTGTCGATTTCGCTCTTGAGTGCGTCAACTTCGAGCTGGATAGCTTCACGGTCTGTGTCATCCTGGTATGTACCGTTAGCTGACTGAACTGCGAGTTCTCTCATTCTCTGAAGAATTGAGTGAGTTTCGTTTAAGCCGCCTTCAGCTGTCTGGATAAGAGAGATACCGTCGTTGGCATTCTTTGTAGCCTGTGAAAGACCACGGATCTGTGAACGCATCTTTTCAGATATAGCCAGACCTGCAGCGTTATCGCCTGCACGGTTGATCTGATAACCTGAAGATAACTTTTCAGTTGCCTTCTTTGTACCTGAAACGTTGATGTTCATCTTGTTGTTAGCATTGATCGCATTTAAGTTATGCTGTACTACCATACCTGCCATTTTGTTTTCCTCCTTGAATGTACTCCCGAAATCCTTTTCGGAAGTCGTTGCCCTTATAGGGACTTGTTTTTGTTAGTGTGACCTTGCTTTGCGCTAAGCTAAAGTCGTTTGGTGTTTGTTTTGCAAAACACTGCGGAAGTTATCTCCGCCTCCGCACAGGGTTCTGTGACCCTTACATTTATTATATCGGCACTTGTTTTTCCGAACTTTAGCCTTTTTGAAAACTTTTTATAATTTTTCTGAGAAATTTTGTAGTGCGTTTGTGTAAAATTTACAATATGAACTGTCGGCTTTGCGTGATAGCAAAAACCGCCCTGCGTCACAGAGCGGTTATACAAAGTCTTATTTTACGATAAGCGCAAGGTGTCCTGCCGAATAACAGTTTATCTCCTTTAAGTAATCTATTATCATTTTCACTCTGTCAGGATTATGACAAAGCGGATGAGAAGCAAGACAGACAGCGGTTTTAAACCTCTCAAATATTTCATTGGGATTATCACTGCCGGCTGCTGCGGCAGCGCCGAAAAAGTCTATAAGTGCTACGGAAGCACAAAAATATGCGTAGTTATCAAAAATATTATAATTATTATCTGAAAACGGCATAAGCTCACACATATAAAGACATCTTACTATGTTTCTTATCATAAACGGCTTAGTTGAACATATTTTATAGAACTTTTCGAGATTAGTTATATATGTCTGTATTTCAACGGAAAATTTGCCTTCGATGTTCTTTTTTCTGATTGACGACAATATTTCTGACAGTTTATCACCTACATCTGTACTGTCAAGCATACACTGCACAACGCCAAGCTTAACCTTATAATTCGGTTCTATATCCGAAAGTGATTTTGCAAGTGCGGGGCTGTTTATCTGTTTTGATAAAGCGGTAATGCCCTCAGGTATTCTGTCCGGTGATGAATTTTCAAGCTTTGAAAGCGTCTGTGCGGCAAGAGTGCCAATAATCATCGATGTATGTATATCACGTTTTTTGTCACTAAGAATGCCGTAGAAAAAATCAAAAAGCTGATTTCTGTATTTAAGTCCCGGATTGTTTTTTACGTCGTCAATTGTATCGGGTTTAAATATCAGAATGGTTTCCGGCTCATATTCTTTGCCGTAAATATAAACATCACAGGATTTTTCGTTATTGGCAATAACATCAAATACAGCAGGACAACTCAAAAATCTGATTTTTGTAATTACGTTATTATTTATAGTACCGCTTATAGGATAATTCCGACATACAGCAGAAAGGTATTCTGCCCCAAGTTCTTTCTGAATTTTACAAAGTCTGTCCTCTTTATCGTGAAAAGGACAATCACCGTCAGGCATAAGAACTATTTTATTTATGCCGTTATCCGTCTTTTCAAAGGAGGCTTTTATCAACTCGTCCAACTCATCGGAGTGCTTGGATTTTTTTAAACTTTCCACTTCCTCATCTGCCCACAGTATATCCCAATTCCGGCAACAATCCATCGTACACTTTCCGCCTATGCACTGAAAATCGTTGACGTACTGTGCTGTTTTAAGTATATATCCCATATCTTTACCCTTTCCGGAATCTTTTCCAAAAATAATATCTTTATTATAGCACCGAATTGCAGAATTTTCAACCTGCAGCAAAAGGAAAGGAGGAGCGTAGAGTACAGCAAAAACCGCCCTGCGTCACAGAGCGGTTTTGTATCAGTTATCAAGTATATCGCTTATCATCTTATCTACGTCATCATAAGAGGCTTTATCGGTGACAGCACCGGATTTCATTTGTTGAACTTCCTTTATTGCTTCTATAGTTACGGAATTTGGCTTACTGCTAATTTTAATCTTTTTATCTGCATTTTCATTAAAAACTGCCATAATAATAACCTCCTTGCAAGTTGTATAATACACCTATTCTTTCAGAATGTCAACTGCACAAGCACATAGCAAAAACCGCCCTGCGTCACAGAGCGGTTTTGCTTGAATAATAGAGAGGTATATATGAAAACTTTCGTTGTACTTAGGTGGAGCGTGTATAGGGCGGCTGTTGCCGTCTTGCCGGCTCCTGTTATGTTAACCGTGCTTGTCGGCACGATATTTTTCAAGCCGAAACCTATCGGCTGATTTCGGTCGTCGGAATCCTTTCCTCTGACTGTGACTATAGTATACCCCCTTTTTATGAATCATATAATAACGGGCGATGAAAGAAATGTGAAAAATCTTGAAACGAAGGTGTATGTATCGTGGGGAATATTCTTCAATGACGGGCAAATTTCATCACAAAAAGTAAATCTGCAGCATACATTGCTATCCGCCGGTAACGGAAGTCAAGCAACGTGCTGACAATCAGAACGGCGAATTTGAAGCGGCACACTGCCGCCCGCCACGGAAAAGCCCCTTGTACCTTAGGGGGTGGTACAAGGGGCTTTCCTTTGGGTTATAATTCAGAGGCTATATAAATAGATGAAATCAAATTTAACAGCTACGATCTCAGAAATATCAGAAATCAACTTCTGTATCGTAGTAGCAGCACTTAAGCAGCTTCTCCATCTCTTCCTGTGTAGGAATACGAGGGTTAGAACCTGTGCAAGCGTCTGCGATAGCATTCTTAGCGATCTCGGGTAATCTCTCCAGGAATACGTTTTCGGGAACGAAACCGTTTTCTGTAGGATAGCTGTCTGCGCCGTAGTTCTTGATGCAGTGAGGAATCTTCAGTTCGTCATTCATCTTACGCAGATAAGCAATGAGGAGCTTTACCTTTTCGTCATCATTTGCACCGCCAAGACCCATAAAGTCAGCGATTACGCCGTAACGCTTCTTAGCTGTTTCGTCCTTTGCGTTGAATGCGATAACCTTAGGAAGATACATAGCGTTTGCGGCACCGTGTATGATGTGTGCGCCGTAATCAGCAAATGCGGCACCTGTCTTGTGAGCCATTGAGTGAACGATACCGAGCAGAGCATTCGAGAATGCCATACCTGCGAGGCACTGTGCGTTGTGCATTGCATCACGCTTAGCCATATCGCCGTTGTAAGAATCAACGAGGTCGTTCTGGATCATCTTGATTGCGTGAAGCGCAAGAGGATCTGTAAAGTCGCAGTTAGCTGTTGAAACATATGCTTCGATAGCATGTGTCATAGCGTCCATACCTGTATGTGCTACGAGCTTCTGAGGCATTGTTTCTGCAAGATCGGGATCAACGATAGCAACATCGGGAGTGATCTCGAAGTCAGCGATAGGATACTTGATACCCTTGTGGTAGTCTGTGATGATCGAGAATGCGGTAACTTCGGTAGCTGTACCTGATGTAGAAGAAATAGCGCAGAAATGAGCTTTCTTTCTGAGTTCGGGAATACCGAATACCTTACACATATCTTCAAATGTGCAGTCGGGGTACTCGTACTTTATCCACATAGCCTTAGCTGCGTCGATAGGAGAACCGCCGCCAATTGCTACGATCCAGTCGGGCTGGAACTTGAGCATTGCGTCTGCACCCTTCATAACTGTTTCAACAGAAGGATCGGGTTCTACATTCTCAAAGAGCTCAACCTCCATGCCTGCTTCCTTAAGATAAGCCTCAGCCTTCTGTAAGAAGCCGAAACGCTTCATCGAACCGCCGCCAACGACGATCATTGCCTTCTTGCCCTTAAAGCTCTTTAATGCTTCAAGTGCGCCCTTGCCGTGATAAACATCTCTTGGTAATGTAAATCTCATGTGAAATTCCTCCTGTTCGGCTTATAGCCGTTATTAATCTATATTTAGTTGTTGTCATCGTGCGCCCTGCGTTATGTATTTGTGTTGCAGGACTTCTTTCTTTTGTTCGTTATTATTTTAACATACTCCCCCGAAATTGTAAAATATATTTTAGGAATATCGGTATATGATTATCTATATAACAATATCGAATAAAACCCGCTCAAATCCGCATTATATCGACATTTGCCGCAGCAAAGCCGTTTGTGAGCTTTCTGTAACAGAAATGTGAAAAGTATGTAAAAGGCTAAATGTTAATATATGGGTAATATTTTAGTGGATAAAAATTGCATTAATGGGAGCGGAAAAGCCGGACACGAACGCTTTTCCCGATGGGTAGGAAAAAGTGTCTGTGCCCGGCTGAAATTACCTCATATTAAATTTTTATCCGTTAACATATTCCTTGGGTGATATCCACTTGCCGCTTTGCTTTACGGCAAAATGCAGATGAGGTGCAAGCTTTGACTCGCATTCGATAGTAGCGGTAACGCCTATCTTCTGTCCCGACTCCACATCGCCGCCCTCTTTGACGTCAAGCGCCTTGTCAAGCCCGTAATAATGCGTTTCATATCCGTCCCCGTGGTCGATTATAACACATATGCCCCACAGCGGATCGTCCTTTATCTCCTTGACCTTACCCGTGCAGGCGGCTTTTACGTCCGTTCCCTCAGATGCGGCAATATCCATTCCGTCATGGGTCTTCCATACGCCGAGAGTTTCGCTCTTTACAAGCTCGCCGTTGCTGTACTCCCATATTACCTCGCCCTCGATCGGCATCACACGCTTTGCCGTGCTTCTGACAAAGTTATTTGCCTGCGCCGCCGAGCTGTCGTCGCTCTTTGAAGCTTCGTCCTTGGGGATTCCGCTCTGCGTGTTATCCACCTGTTCTGCCGATACGGATGAATCGGGCTTTTCGGGCTCTTCATCGGATATAGTCTTTAGTGTGCTGTCATAAGCGAGATATGTTGAAATTCCTATTGCTACTACGCTAAGGCACAGCGCACCTGCGAAACCTTTGCCCTTGAAGAACTTTTTTATCTTTCCGGTAGTTATCTTATCCATAGATTTTTCCTTTCAGGTTTAAGCTTTACTGTATTTGTAGTTTTAACGTTATTTTCCGTTTTATACGCATTTCTCAGAAAAATCTTCTGCTTTAACGCTTTTCCACTTTAAATTGAGTAAAAATCTATTGACAAATACCGAGTGACATGGTATACTTACATTGTACCCGAAAAACGGGTATTAAACAGAATATACACCACAAATCGCAGATGGAAAAAAGTAAGGCGGCAGATTTCTCACAGAGAGTCGGATTAGGTGCGAGCCGACAGAATATAAAGCCTGAATTCATTCCGGAGAGATGAGCCGAAAGCGCAGAAGCCTGTAAGCCATTCGGGTAAGCCCGTTACAGCTTTAAAGACCGTATACCAGTGCTGTGCACCTGTACGGTGAATTGAGGTGGTACCGTGGATATATATCCGCCCTCAGATCAGAGATGATCTGAGGGCGGTTTTTGATTATACGGAACTCATAAAATTCCGGGTGTGATGTATAAAGCGTCAGAAACGAAAGGAAAGAAAAACCATGAGCATGAACATGATAAGAAAGCTCCCAACTCCCAAGGAGATAAAGGAGATGTACCCTCTGCCGGAAAAGGTCATAAAGACAAAGGAGCAACGTGACAAGGAAATAGCAGACGTATTCACGGGCAAGAGCAACAAGTTTTTACTTATAATCGGACCTTGTTCTGCCGATAAGGAAGAGCCTGTCCTCGACTACATTTCAAGACTTGTTCCCATTCAGGAGCAGGTAAAGGATAAAATCCTTATCATACCGAGAATTTATACGAATAAGCCCCGTACCACGGGCGAGGGCTACAAGGGTATGATCCACCAGCCCGACCCGACAAAGAAAGAGGATATGCTTGAGGGTCTTATCAAGGTAAGAAGCCTTCATACAAAGGCTATCGAGCAGACGGGATTTACCTGTGCGGATGAAATGCTGTATCCCGAAAACTACCGCTATCTGTCAGATCTTTTGTCTTATGTTGCTATCGGCGCTCGCTCGGTCGAAGATCAGCAGCACAGACTTACATCAAGCGGAATGGATATCCCTGTCGGTATGAAGAACCCCACGGCAGGCGATATGTCCGTTATGCTCAACTCCATCCGTGCGGCACAGGCAAGCCACACGTTCATATACAGAGGCTGGGAAACAGTCACAAGCGGAAATCCGCTTGCGCACGCTATACTGAGAGGTGCTGTAAACAAGCACGGTCAGACTATCCCGAACTATCACTATGAGGATCTGTCACTGCTGTACGAGCTGTACTGCAAGAAAAATCTTCAGAATATGGCGGTTATCGTTGATACCAACCACTCAAATTCAGGAAAGAAGTATCTTGAACAGGTCAGAATCGCAAACGAGATTCTTCACAGCCGCCGTCACAGCAAGGATCTTGAGGGATTTGTCAAGGGACTTATGATAGAAAGCTACATTGAGGACGGAAACCAAAGCACAGACGATGCGGTTTACGGCAAGTCGATCACCGACCCCTGTCTTGGCTGGGAAAAGACAGAAAAGCTCATCTACAGCTTAGCCGACCAGCTCTAAGCGGCGGGTCGCCGCTGACAATTCCGACCTATAATAACGTTGCGGATTTTCGTAGGATAGTGAAACGGTCGGAGTTTAGCAATGACAATTTCGGCATTATTAATAAGCTATGGCAGAATCGAATACAATATAATAAAGCTCACCGCCGTGATGTAAATTCATCACGGCGGTGTTTTATTTATACCATATGCTTACAAGTCGTACAAGTTACGACCTGTAAATTACCATTTCATTATTAATGGCGTATTTCAAATTATCTATAAAATCACTGAGCTGTTTTTCATCGAATAGAAAATCGGGTAGTTTCGCATCAGACTGTAACATTCGTCCGATTCCGATATAATAACCGTCGACATAAATCTCGACTTTTGCTGTCACCCTTTCCGAATTATCAAACCCATAAGTCACTGTACACCCGTTCACTATATTTCCGATTTCGCTATAACCGAACTGATCCGTCACGCTTTCGGTAAGATTTTCAGGTATTACAAACTTATCTTTATAAATCGGTGAAGCATCGTCTTTGGAAGATCCGCAGTCTTCCTCTTTCGCAAAATCAACATACACGCCTTTTCCGTCAATACTGTAATAATAAGAAGTTTGCCATGCACATATATCGGCATATTCTATTTTCAATTGCTTTTTTACATCCGATTTTTCTATTGTGCCGACTATAGGCGCATAAGCATCCGGCATAGGGAGATAATCCTGTCGGTATTCTTCATTACCGTCGGGATTAGTGTAGTACTCATCAAAAAAATCTTTTATTGCCTTGTCATAATCATCACAGTGAATTTGCTTGTAGGCATCATCATAGGGCGGTTGCGTATACTTTTCGTCATTATAAAAACACACAGTCCGAACCCTATCATCCCCATTTGATTCTTCGCCGATGCTTGTCACACTTTTATTCACTATGCTTTCAAAAGAATTGTTATTACCGTTTTCCGCGTTTGAGCTTGTGTCGGAATTTGCACAAGCAGGGAGTGTCAGACATAATATCATAGAAATAACTGTTGCCGGAAACTTTTTCATAGCTCTTTTCTCCTTTTTCAATAATCAAAGCGTTTATAATTTGATTCTATTATATTTTTGCATTTACTGCAATGCTATTATCTGTTTGTGCAAATGCCATTGTAGCAATTGTAGCTGACATTGAGCAAGCATTTAAAGCAGAAATTAAACGTTTAGATAGTGCCATAAATATTAGCTCGCATTCGTATTTTAATCAGTTATTCCGTTGACAGAGTTTCCTTAATCTGATAATAACATACCTATGCTTATATTTTCAATCCCTAAAATACAAATTTGTATACTTTTCACACAAACACCTTGAACCTTTGTGCATTGTTACCGAATACACAAAAATCCCCCAATCATAAAACCGGGGGATATGTGAAAACTATAACTGACTTATTACTTCATCTTCTCGATAGAAAGCATTATCTTTTCCATCTTTTCCTGTGCCTTAGCAAGCTTTACACGCTCGTTTTCAATCTGCTGTGCGGGTGCTTTTGACAGGAAGCCCTGATTGCTGAGCTTACCCGAAAGGAAGTCGATGTCCTTCTGAGCCGCCTTGCGTTCCTTTTCAAGTCTTGCAAGCTCCTTTTCCTTGTCAACAAGCTCGCCCATAGGCATAAATATTCTTGCGTTTGCGGTAACGATTGTTACCATATCGTCGCTTGTTTCTGCCTTTTCTGATACTGTCAGCTCGCCTGCGCCTGCAAGACGCTCAAAGAATGCCTTTGCGCCCTCGAACAGTGCTGTTTCGGCTGTTTCGATGTGCATTGTTACCTTCTTTGACGGCGGTACGTTAAGCTCGTTGCGCTGTACACGGATAGCACGGATAGCATCTATAACCTTTGTGAAGTCTGTCTGTTCAGCCGCAAAGTGAAGCTTTTCATCATATACCGGCCAAGCCGAGATCATTATGCTTTCGGGGTTGTTGTCCTTATCGGCAACTATAGGCATCGACTGCCATATTTCTTCTGTGATGAACGGCATAAAGGGGTGTAACAGCTTTAAGATGCCCTGCATAACGTAAACGAGTACGTTCTGAGCGGCACGGGCTGTTTCTCCGCCCTCTGCGATACGGGGCTTTGTAAGCTCTATATACCAATCGCAGTAAACGTCCCAGATGAAGTCGAACAGATTCTGTACCGCAACACCAAGCTCATAGCTGTCAAGATTTGACGTAACGTTCTTAATAAGGTCGTTGTACAGCGATAATATCCACTTATCCTCGATGGGAAGATTTTCAGGGAGGACTGCGCCCTGCATATCCTCGGGAAGATTCATCAGGATATATCTTGAAGCATTCCACAGCTTGTTTGCAAAGTTACGGGAATTTGTGACCTTTGTTTCTGTCCAGCGCATATCGTTACCGGGTGCGTTACCTGTAACAAGAGTAAGACGCAGTGCGTCTGCACCGTACTTGTCGATGACCTCAAGCGGATCTACGCCGTTGCCGAGCGACTTGCTCATTTTTCTACCCAACTCGTCACGGACAAGACCGTGTATAAGTACATCCTTGAACGGCTTCTGACCTGTATGCTCAAGTCCGCTGAATATCATTCTTGCAACCCAGAACGGAATTATATCATAGCCTGTAACAAGCGTATTTGTAGGATAGAAATATTCAAGATCTGCTGTCTTTTCAGGCCAGCCGAGCGTTGAGAACGGCCATAATGCAGATGAGAACCATGTATCGAGTGTATCCTCGTCCTGCTTCATAGGTGCGCCGCACTTGGGGCAGGTGTCTATGCCGTCAAGGGTAATCTCTGTGTGTCCGCACTCTTTATTCTGACAGTAGTAAGCAGGGATTCTGTGACCCCACCAGAGCTGACGTGAAATGCACCAGTCACGGATGTTCTCCATCCAGTAAAGATAGCCGTTTTCAAATCTCTGAGGGATATATCTCAGCTCACCGCTCTTTACTACGTCTATAGCGGGCTGTGCAAGCTGTTTCATAGATACGAACCACTGATAGCTTGCTCTCGGCTCAACGGTAGTGCCGCAACGCTGACAGCAGCCTACATTGTGCTTATGAGGCTCGACCTTTACGAGTAAGCCCTGTGCTTCGAGGTCGGCTACCATAGCCTTTCTTGCTTCATATCTGTCCATACCTGCGTACTTGCCGCCGATACCGTCCATAATTGTAGCGTCGTCATTCATCATATGGATTATCGGTAAGTTGTGACGCTTGCCTACCTCAAAGTCGTTAGGGTCGTGTGCGGGTGTAATCTTAACTACGCCTGTACCGAATTCCATATCAACATATTCGTCAGCAATAACGGGAATCTCTCTGTCGGTAAGAGGGAGCTTTACTGTTTTGCCTACTATGCTCTTGTATCTTTCGTCATCGGGGTGAACGGCTATAGCGCTGTCGCCGAGCAGTGTTTCGGGACGTGTTGTAGCAATCTCTACACTGCCGCTACCGTCCGAAAGAGGATAATTGATATGCCAGAAGAAACCGTCCTGTTCTTCATATTCGCATTCAATATCGGAAATTGATGTCTTACAGTTCGGACACCAGTTGATGATTCTTTCGCCGTGATAGATAAGACCCTTGTTGTAAAGGTCGATGAATACCTTCTGTACAGCCTTTGAACAGCCCTCGTCAAGAGTGAAGCGTTCTCTGTCCCAGTCGCACGACGAGCCGAGCTTCTTTAACTGCTGAACGATACGTCCGCCGTAAACCTTTTTCCATTCCCACGCACGCTCGAGGAAGCCATCTCTGCCTACATCGTCCTTGGTAAGACCCTCTTCCTTCATAGCGTTTACTATCTTTGCCTCTGTAGCGATAGAAGCGTGGTCTGTGCCGGGCAGCCACAGTGCGCTGTAGCCCTGCATTCTCTTATAGCGGATAAGAATATCCTGCAATGTGTTGTCAAGAGCGTGTCCCATATGAAGCTGTCCGGTTATGTTCGGAGGGGGAATAACTATCGTATAGGGCTTCTTCTTTGGGTCTATTTCTGCGTGGAAGTACTTCTTTTCCTCCCATTCGTGATAAAGCCTGTCCTCAAAATCCTTAGGAGAATAGGTCTTTGCGAGTTCTTTCTTCATTTTATTTTTATCCTTTCTTTGATTACCCGATTATTTTCAGGCTTCAACCCTTGCAAAAAGCTGTTCATCGGGGTCTACAAGCACCGTGTAATTGTTTGTGAATATCACCATACCCGGCTTTGCGCCGTTGGGCTTCTTCACAAATCTTATCCGTGTGTAGTCAACAGGCACTTTTGTGCTGTTCTGCGCCTTTGAGCAGTATGCCGCAAGGCTTGCCGCCTGTAGAATGGCATTATCCGATATTTCGCCGTTCTTCGCCTTTATTATGACGTGCGAGCCTGCTATATTCTTCGTATGAAGCCACATATCGTCCGGCTCGGCGGTTTTTACAGTCAGCTTGTCATTCTGTATGTTGTTCCTGCCTATATACACATCGTAACCGTCATCGGTCACAAAGTGCATAGGAGGTTTCGGTTTTACCTGCGTCTTTTTATTGACGGTATTCGTGTGGATATAGCCGTTTGCCGCTAATTCCTGCTTTATCTCGCTTATCTCCGCATTAGAGGTGGCACGGGATGCGGCATCGAATACGCTGTCGATATATATAAGCTCGTTTTCGCCGTCTGCTATCAGCTTTGTAAGCATTCTTTCGGCTTTTTCAAGCTTCTTGTATTCCGCATAGTATTTCTGGGCGTTCTGCGAGGGGGTGAGCCTTACGTCAAGCGGAACGGTCACGGTTTCGCCCGTGCTGTAATCCTCGGCGGTAAGTTCGGTCATACCTTTTTCCATACGGTATATGTTCGCACTTACAACATCGCCACGGACTCGGAATACCTCCCTTTCTCCGCACTGTGCAAGCTCGCCCTTCTGAAGTTCCAGCTTTCTTGCTATTCGCTCATAGGTATTCATCAGCATTTTCAGCAAATCCCTTGAACGCTGTTTCATACGTTCGTTTTCCGCTTTACTGCCGTAGAATATATCAAGCAGTGCGTTTGCGCCGTCTGCGTGGGATACAAGCATCTGTGTGCCGTATTGCTCTATCGGCATAAAGCAGAAATCCTTGTATGCGCCGTTCAGGTCACGCAGAATCGTAAAACCGTTTTTATCTGTAACATATTCTCTTGCACGTTTTATAAAAAACAGCAGGCGGTCATAGTTATCATCCGTCATATCGTCAACCGCAAAATCGGTATCCCTGCACGAATAATAAGCGCACTCCCTCGCAAATACGGGGGATATGCCCTCAAGACAGGCGGTCAGGTGCTTTGACAGCCGCTTTCCCTCGCCCTGTTTTACAGCGTTTATAAACTCGCTGTCGGAACAAATAAGGAAATTTACACGGGTCAGATCTCTCGGCGGTGTTTCGTATACGATATTCGGAAGTATACGTCTTACCGAGGAAACTTCGTCCGTGATACGCTTTATGCTGTCGGTAACACGGTACACGCCGTCCTTTTTTGCCATAAGTATTATATTGCTGTGCCTGCCCATTATTTCGGCGGTAAGGCGGTTTACTACCATATCGCCTATTTCGTTCATGCACTCAAAATCAAAGTTTATTATACGCTCAAGTCCGTCCTGCGTTATATCGAGCAGCTTTCCTCCGCTGAGGTGCTTTCTGAGAAGCATACAGAACATAGGAGGGGCAGACGGATTTTCCGCCGCACGCTCTGTCATACACACCCGTGCCGACATTGAATTTGAGCTTATCAGTATCTTATTGTGCTTTCCTGCACTGCGTATCGAAATAATTATCTCCTCACGGGAGGGCTGATAGATCTTGTCTATTCTTCCGCCGACAACCCCTGCCGACAGCATTTCAGATACCACGCAGTGAAGAAAAGTGCCGTCAAGTGACATCGGCAGTCCTTTCCGTCACACGTTAAATTATATATGAGCAGGGGTCTTTACTGCTCTGTGCGACAAATATCTGTGTATTGTGGAATTTGCGGCTAAGAACACCGCAAAGATAATTGCAAAGTATATTTTCCGTGTGGAAATGACCTGCGTCAATAAGGCAGAAATCCCTGTTGACAGCGTCTATCCACACATCGTGCTTTATATCGCCCGTTATAAGAGCGTCACAGCCTGCGAAAGCGGCAAGCGGCAATGTGCTTCCGCCTGCACCGGAACAGACGGCTACACGCTTTATCGGTCTGTCGGTTTCGGTATAGCGTACCACCGTGCAGTCAAACGCTTTCTTGCAACACTCAGCAAGAGCCTTGGCGTGAGTGGCAATAGGCAGTTCGCATATTTTACCGTAGCCTGTTCCATCGGGCATAACGGGTTCTAATATCTTGTCGGAGCGCTCAAATTCGAGCAGATCGAGCATAATATCGGTAACGCCGTTTTTGGTCATATCCGCATTGGTATGAACGCATACAGCGTTCAGCTTATTCTTTATAAGCTCGTAAACCGGCATACCCTCAGTAACGCTTTTCAGCGGATCAAAGATAACAGGATGATGCGATATTATAAGATTGGCTTTGTTCGCCACTGCCTCTTTTATCACATCGTTGGTTATGTCGAGGCAAAGGCATATACCCTTAACTGTGGCATTCATATCGCCGACAAGAAATCCGCTGTTGTCAAACTTATCCTGCACCGAAAACGGTGCGTATTCATTCAGAAACTCGTAGATAGCGCTTACTTTCATAACCTTCACCCCAAAAAATTATAATGTTGTTATTATATTTTCTATTTCCTGTGCGGTATTGCACAGCTTCTCGCTTTTTGCCGTATCGGACGATGAGCAGCATTCTCCTGCCCGTCTTAGCTTACGGCACACCAGGCTCAGATACTCCTTGTCCGTTACCTTTCCGGAATATGCAAAAGCGTCGGTTATCTCACGGCTCTCGCCGTCATAGTACACCGACATAATAACGTAATTTCTGTCGTTTTCCCTTGCGGTAAGCTCTTTTTCTATATAAAAGCCGTTTTTGTACAGTTCTTTTCTTAATATCTCAGCCTTTGTCATAGGCTGGAGGATAAAATGTGTATCACGGCTTAAGAAACGGCAACCGAGAACTATTCTTGCTATAAGCTCGCCGCCCATACCTGCGATTATCACATCGTCGGCATGATCTATTTTTTCAAGTCCGTCCGACAGCACAAGACGCACAGCATCTTCTTTTCCTATGTAGTGCATTACCGTCTGTTTTGCCGAAAGCAAAGGACCTTCGTTTATATCCGCCGCCGTGAGCTTTCTTTCACCGTCAAGATAGAGCCTGCAGGGGAGCAGGGCGTGATCCGTACCGACATCGCAGATCTCTCCGCCTTTACGCACCATTCCTGCCGCCGCCGCAAGTCTTGGCGAGAGTATCGGCTCGTGCATCAGTTGCCGACAGCCTCGTTCAGCTTCTTAACCAGTTCGTCCGCATCAACGCCGTGAACGTCGCACGCCTGTGCAACAGTTTCGCCTCTTGACGCAGGGCAGCCTAAGCAGTGCATACCCATTTCAAGAAAGAAGGGGGCTGTTACCTCTCCATATGCGTCTAAAATATCGCCGATTATTGAATCCTTTGTGATAGTCATGTTTTTTACATTCCTTCCGATAGAAATTTCAGTATATAAATATACATTATTTATTATACACCAATCCGAGCAAAATTACAATAGCGGAAATGAGAATTTGCGATAAGGGGGAAAACGGGTTGGATTAACAAGGAGTGGTTTTCTGACGCTTGTCGTGCAAATAACAGTGATAGCAAGCTACCGATAGTTCTTTTTGTCGGACAACACTTCTCGGGTTCGCTATTCGAGTGGGTACACTTGTCAATATTAACGAGGGAAAGAACCAAAGAGACTAGGGCAAGGGACTTGACAGCCCCTCTCCCTATCTCTTAGGTTCTCTCCCAAATCAGTTATCCCTCTTGAGCGACGTGAGGAGCGGGAGCATTGCTAAAGCAATGCTCAGCGTGGCATCCCTCTTTCCTTACCCATACCCACACCCCGTCGGGGTGTTGGATAAACTCGAATAACCACCTGAACATTGTATATCCTGTCAATGCAGGGACGCTTAACGCTACACGTCCGCAGGTTAGTACATATATCTCAGGTTAGTGGCGTTTTTTTGAAGAGTCAATGTTAGATCATTTGCACTGATACACTCACGAAATTATTAATGCTTTGTCGGTACGGAAAGTGTTTTCGGCAGTGTTTTCTGAAGCTTCAAACAAATTTCTAATTTCAAAACGCAACAACGGCAGATACGCTTTCGCATATCTGCCGTAATTCATTTATAAAATTTATGATACCGTTTATTCCCGCCGTTTCGCCACGTTAAGCATAACAATATCATTGCCAAAGGCGGAATTTGGTGCGGCGCATCGCCGCTCGCCGCTTAGACGGTGGGTTTCTGGCGTACCTTTATGTGTACTTCACGCAGCTGCTGTTCGGTTACCTCTGTGGGTGCGCCGAGCAGGAGATCCTGTGCGTTAGAGTTCATCGGGAATGCAATAACCTCTCTTATGCTCTCGTCGCCTGTGAGGAGCATTATCATACGGTCAACACCGGGCGCCATACCTGCGTGGGGCGGAGCGCCATACTGGAACGCATTGTAAAGAGCGCCGAACTTCTCGGCAACGTCCTGCTCTGTGTATCCGGCAATCTCGAAAGCCTTTATCATTATCTCAAGGTCGTGGTTTCTTACAGCGCCGCTTGAAAGCTCAACACCGTTGCAGACAATATCGTACTGGTATGCAAGTATGTCAAGCGGATTCTTTGTCTTAAGCGCTTCAAGACCGCCCTGCGGCATTGAGAAGGGGTTATGCGTAAATATAGTTTTGCCTGTTTCCTCGTCCTCCTCGTACATCGGGAAGTCAACGATAAAGCACATTTCGTATCTGTCATAGTCAATCATATCCATACGCTTTGCGACTTCTGTACGGATCTGACCTGCAAACTTGGGAGCCATCTTCTTGTTGTCGGCTATGAAGTAAAGAACATCGCCCACTTCAAGAGCGCATCTGTTCTTAAGCTCTTCTCTCTGCTCGTCATTCAGGAACTTGTCGATAGGACCGAGATACTTAAAGCTCTCGTCTACCTTGACATATCCGAGACCCTTCATGCCGATTTCCTTAGCGAATGCTTCCATCTTCTCAAAGAAGCCCTTTGACTGACTTGCCATACCGGGAACTCTGATACCTCTTACGCACTTGTTTGCGAAAGGCTTGAAGTCGCTGTCAACGAATAAGTCGGACAGCTCTGTTATAATAAGAGGGTTACGCAGGTCGGGCTTGTCTGTGCCGTACTTCAGCATTGACTCGGCGTAGGGGATACGCTTGAAGGGTGCGGGAGATACGGGCTTACCGCCGAACTTTTCAAATACTGCGGATAAAACCTCTTCTGCGTTTGCAAAAACGTCTTCCTGTGTTGCAAATGCCATTTCAAAGTCAAGCTGATAGAATTCGCCGGGTGAACGGTCCGCTCTTGCGTCTTCGTCACGGAAACAGGGTGCTATCTGGAAATACTTATCAAAGCCGGATACCATAAGCAGCTGCTTGAATATCTGCGGTGCCTGCGGCAGTGCGTAGAACTTTCCGTGGTGCTTACGGCTGGGGATAAGGTAATCTCTTGCTCCCTCGGGTGAGCTTGTTGAAAGGATGGGGGTCTGTATTTCAAGGAATCCCATCTCGGTCATCTTACTGCGTAAGAACGAGATGACCTGTGAACGCAGTACGATGTTGTTGTGCATTCTCTTGTTACGCAGATCGAGATAACGGTACTTTAAGCGTATATCTTCCTTTGTTTCTGTCGAGGTGGGAACTTCAAACGGGAGCTGTTCAACAGTTACCTTGCCCAGTACCTCAAGACTTTCGGCTACTATCTCGATAGTACCTGTGGAAATCTTATCGTTGTAAGTACCCTCTGCTCTCTTTATTACCGTACCGCCTATTGTAACGGCACACTCCTTGTTTACGCCCTCCAGAAGACCCTCGTTCTTCTGAAATGTAATCTGCACATAGCCGTAATGGTCACGCAGATCTATAAACTTGATTCCTCCGTGGTCACGGATGTTCTCTACCCAGCCTGCAACACGAACGGTCTTGCCGATGTCGTTTTCGCTCAGCATTTCACAGGTGTGAGTGCGGTACTTGTTCTCTAAAAACATTTCTTTCTTGCCTTTCTTTCTTTATAATCAGCCCTTGAGCTTTTCTTCAAGCATTGCCTTTATACTTGCGGGTGAAGCCGCTCCCTTGAGTGCCTTGTTGCACTGTCCCATAAGGAAGCCGAACACCTTTGTTTCACCGCTTCTGTACTGCTCGACAGCCTTAGGATTAGCCTCCATTATGCCGTTTATCGTCTTTTCAAGCAGTGCGTTGTCTTCCTTTATCCACAGCTGCTGTTCTTCAGCGATAGTTTCGGGCTTCTTGCCTGTTTCAAGCATTTCACGAAAGATAATCTTACGGTTATCCTTTGATATTTTGCCGTTTTCGGCAAGCTCTATCAGCTTTGCTAAATCCTCTGCGGTAAATTTCATATTATCAAGATCAAGCTCACCGAGATTTATTCTTCTCATAAGCTCAACCACTATGAACGTGCCTATAGGCTTGGGGTTATTATATGCCTTCAGCGCATTTTCAAACAGGTCGCTGACACGCTTTGAATCTGTCAGCACCTTTGCGTCAGCCGCAGAAATGCCGTATTCGCCTGTGTAACGTGCCACTCTCTGCTCGGGCATTTCGGGAATGTCCGCCTTGATAGCCGCAAGCTCTTCTTCCGTGAAGATTATCGGCGGTATATCGGGGTCGGGGAAATAACGGTAATCGTGTGCATCCTCCTTGGAACGAAGCGAGCTTGTTTCGCCCGTAGCGTCATTGAAGTGAAGCGTTTCCTGTACTACTCTTTCACCGTTCTCGATAAGCTCTGTCTGGCGGTATATCTCATATTCGATGGCTCTTTGTATAGCCTTTGTGGAGTTAAGGTTCTTTACCTCTGTTCTTGTTCCGAGCTTGTCTGAATCCTTTTCGGCAAGCGAAATATTAACGTCGCATCTCATAGAACCCTGTTCAAGCTTACCGTCGCATACACCTGCGTACTGGAGCATAAGTCTTATCTTCTCAAAGAACGCTATGACCTCGGCGGCTGAATGGAAATCAGGCTCGGTAACTATCTCGATAAGCGGAATTCCGCAACGGTTATAGTCTGCAAGGCTGACACGCTCGATGTCGTCGTGAACCAGCTTTCCTGCGTCCTCTTCAAGATGTATACGGTTTATTCTCATTGTCTTCTGCTCACCGTCAACCGTTACGTCAACGTGACCGCCCAGACACACGGGGCGGGGCATCTGCGAGATCTGATATGCTTTGGGCAGGTCGGGGTAGAAATAATTCTTTCTGTCCCACTTTGTAAAGCGTGATATTTCACAGTTCATGATGTAGCCTGCTTTTATAATGTACTCAACAGCCTTTGAGTTGAGCACGGGGAGCGTTCCGGGAAGTCCGGAGCAGACAGGACAGCATCTTGAGTTAGGCTCGCCGCCGAACTCAGCCGAGCAGGTGCAGAACACCTTTGAGTTTGTGAGAAGCTCTGCGTGTATTTCAAGTCCTATGGTAGGATATAATTTCATATTGTTACCGTCCCTTCTTAAACCTCGCTGTAACGTCTTTCAAACGTCTTTTCAAAAGCGTCTGCCGTCTGTATCAGCGTAGCCTCGTCCCACTTTCTGCCGACAAGCGACATTCCTATGGGCATACCGTCTGCGTTATATCCGCAGGGTACGGAGATTGCCGGGAGCGATGCGATGTTTACCGTTACGGTGCATATATCTGCAAGATACATCTTTACAGGGTCGGTTTCCTGCTCGCCTATCTTATATGCTACTGTAGGAGCGGTAGGTGTCAGAATAACGTCCGCGTTCTCGAATATCTCGTTATATTCCTTTATAATCTGCTGTTTTAATGCCAGCGCCTTTAAATAGTATGCGTCATAGTAACCGCTTGAAAGTGCGTAGTTACCGAGAAGTATACGGCGCTTTACCTCATCGCCGAAGCCTCTTGTACGGCTGTCACGAATCATTTCGTCAAAGGTTCTGCCCTCGCCCCGAAGTCCATACTTGATGCCGTCAAAGCGTGAAAGGTTGGAAGCCGCCTCGGCACTTGCCACAAGGTAGTAAGCCGATACTGCGTACTTAAGGCTCTTCATCGAGCAGTCAACGAGCGTTGCGCCCATTTCTTCGTATTTCTTAGCCGCCGCAAGAACCGCATTCTTCACTTCATCGTCTGTGCTGTCTGCGAAGAATTCTTTGGGGAGTGCTATCTTCATTCCCTTTATATCCTTGCCGACCTTGGCGTTGAAGTCCTCGGCGGGCTTGTTTGCGCTTGTTGCATCACGGCTGTCCTTGCCGCAGATAACGTTCAGTATCGTACCGCAGTCAACCGCACTGTTTGCGATAGGTCCTATCTGGTCAAGCGAGCTTGCGAATGCCACCAGACCGTAGCGTGATACTCTGCCATAGGTTGGCTTAAGACCTGTAACGCCGCAGAAAGAGGCAGGCTGTCTTATAGAGCCGCCTGTGTCGCTTCCGAGTGCCGCAGGTGCAAGTCCTGCAGATACTACAGCCGCAGAGCCGCCGCTTGAACCGCCGGGTACACGGGATAAGTCGAAGGGGTTTCTTGTCTTTGCAAATGCGCTTGTCTGTGTAGAGCCGCCCATTGCAAATTCGTCCATACTTGTTTTTCCGAGAAGCACATAATTCTCGGCCTTCAGCTTTTCTATTACGTTTGCGTCATAAGGCGGAACAAAGTTTTCGAGCATCTTTGATGCACAGGTCGTTCTTATCCCGTCCGTGCATATATTATCCTTTATTGCAAGAGGTATACCGATGAGTGCCTTTGCCTCGCCCTTGTCTATAATCTCCTGCGCCTTTTCCGCATTTTTCAGTGCCTCGTCTTCGGTCACTGTGATATATCCGAGTACATCGGAATCTTTAGCCTTTATGCTGTCTGAATATTCCTTGCAAAGCTCTGCGGCGCTTATCTGCTTTGTATCGAGCATTTCACGCAGAGAGCCGAGCGTCTGTTTTTTAAGCTCCATTTATTCTCTTATCCTTTCGGCTCGTTTATCAGTCTACCATCTTCGGAACTACATAGCAGTTTCCGCTGGGCTGTGTGTTGCTGAGCAGCTTCTCTGTGGGGAATGAGGGCTTTGCAACGTCTTTTCTTACCTCGTCATAGCTTATGCTGTTATTATCCTTGGTATCATCGTAAACTACGTCAAATTCCTTTACGGTGTCCATAAGCTCGATTATTGCGCTCATTTCGCCCATTACCTTTTCTTTACCCTCATCGGTATAATTGAGCTTACTCAGATTACACAGATGGTCAATGGTCTTTATATCCATTATGCCGTCATTCCTTTCCTGCGGGGCTTTTTCTGCCGTTTGTGGCAGAACCTACTGACCCATTATAGTTATACTTTAACTATTATACAACATTGCGAGTCTATTTGCAAGCGTTGGAGGGTAAAAAACTGTGTTAAAGTGAGATTTAGAAGCGTTAAGGTGAGATTTTGATGTACTATTGTATTATAATAACATCAGATTGCAGTCGATTTACAGAAATAGGCTGTTTTACAAAAGATATAGTAAACTCTCTATCTCTATCCCTATCCCCAAACCCCTTTTTGCGCTACAGCGGCACACAAGAACTCCCCCGACTTATCATCGGGGGAGTTCCTGCTTATTGATCGAGGGGATGTATATAAACTTTCGTTGTACTTAGCCGGAGCGGTATCGCATCTGCGGTAACTGCGCCCCTATAATAGTACCGCCTGAGCGGTTATCAAGGCACTCGCCTTATCGCCGTCGGAAATCCTTTTCCTCTGACTATGGCTAAATTATAACGCCTGTTTGTTAATTGAATAATAACTGAGGGTGAAAAAATTATGAAAAGGTGTGAAAAGCAGTATTATTCTCTTGAATACCCGTTTACGCAGGACAGTAACCATATTTCGTTTTAAATTGCCTGATACGATTACCGTATGTTTTGAGAAAGGTGTATTATATTTTGGGAGGGGCAAGCCACTCCCCTATAAATATGTCACATTATATCAGACATTTTTCTTTTAATGGCGACACTCAGATTGTTACGCTAAAATCCACAATTAAAACAGATATACTTTTTCCGACTTTTTTCATTTTCCCTATTGACAAATCGCCCGTATCAGTATATACTGTATATATAACACATAAACAGTTTGATTACCTGTTATGTGACGTGAGCTTACGAATCTGAAAAGGAGGAGCTATGAAAATTCTTCTTAATTCCGATATTCCGATATACAAGCAGATTTCAGCCGATTTCAAGGAACGTATTATGAACGGCACGATTTCTGCCGGAGAATATCTTCCCTCGATAAGAGGACTTGCGAAAGAACTTAAAATCAGCGTAATAACCACTATGAAAGCATATGAGGAGCTTTGCTCGGAGGGGCTTGTCAGCGCAGTTCAGGGCAAGGGCTATATAGTCAACGCTCAGGACACGGGTATGATAAAGGAGCAGTATATGCGCCTTCTTGAACAGCATCTGCAGGATGCACTCGACTGTGCAAGGCTTGCGGGGCTATCCGTTGACGAGGTATGCGAGGTGCTGAAAACACTCGGCAGTATTGAATGATTCATCTAAAAGGAGATAATATGGAAGAGGTAATCAAGGTAAGTAATCTTACCAGAAAATATAAAGATTTTTCGCTGGGTCCTGTTGACCTTTCATTTCCGAAAGGCTTCGCAACGGCGCTTATCGGTGCAAACGGCGCAGGAAAAACAACACTTATGGATATAATCTGCGGTATTACCGCAAAGACAGACGGCACAGTAACATATTTCGGAGAAACCGATAACGCCGACAAGGGTAATGTAAAGGAGCGCATCGGCTACTGTGCATCACAGGCGATGTTCCCGGCTAACTGGAAGGTGAGGGATATTGCACTTTCTATGAGCCTTGCATTTGATAAATTCAGCAAGGACAGATTTTATTCACTTCTCGGTGAGCTTGGCGTTACCGATGAGAAAAACAGTAAAAAGCCTTTATCAAGTATGTCGGACGGTATGAAGATGAGAGTGTTCTTGGCATCAGCTTTTGCAAGAGATACCGATTTACTGGTGCTTGACGAGCCCGGCTCATCGCTCGATCCGCTTATGCGTGACAGGCTGTGCGACCGCTTCCGTGACTATATAGACAGCGGTAACGGCGAAAGGAGTATAATCTTCTCGACTCACAACATAGCTGATATGGAAAATGCCGCAGACTATGTAATATTTATGGATAACGGCAAGGTAGTCGAGCAGGGCTTCACGGAGGACTTGAAGGACAAGTATATTGCCCTCAGTGCAGAACCTGAAAGCCTTGATAAAATATCGCCGCTTCTGCTTTGTTCTTCTCATTCATCGTCCACAGCAACAGGTCTTGCCTTAGGCGAAAACAAGCTGAAACTCGAAGCACTGGGTGCTGTTACGGAACGTCCTACATTAAGCCAACTCAGCATTGACCTGATGAAAATAGCGGAAGAAAAACGCCTTGCTCTTAAAAAGGAGGCATAAGTATGATGAAATCGGTACGCTTATTCAATGCTAACACGCTGTTCAAGGTTTCCCTCATTATGATTGTTATGGTTGCGGCAATATATGTTATAGGCTTCTTAGTCGGCTCTGCCGCAGGAAAAAGCGACAGAGAAAACACAGGCGACAGCACAGAGGTCGCAGAGGAAAATGACGATATTGCATATTCCGCCCTTAACACAGTGTGCTGTGTTATCGGCTTTGCCGGTTCACTCTTAATAAACGGCAACGCTATAAATCTTTACTACAAGGTTGACGGCAGTAAATATGCAAGGACGATAAAGCACGGCGGAGAAAAGTTTTGCAAGTCGCTTGCAGGCTCTGTTGTAATCTCGTCCGTTACTGCGGTGGCAGTATCGCTCGTACTCGGAATTTTCACACTTGCGGGCGGTGAGCTTGAGCTTACAGATCTGCCTCCTATGATACTGTTTTCGCTCGGCGCATCGCTCCTGTCTGGCATTCTGATACGTCCTCTCGTATCTACAAAAAGCGCTAACTCAAGAAGCGTTCTTCTTCTGATAGCGTTGCTTGTCGCTATGTTTATTCTGTCATCAACAGCAGCAGCGGCGAGCCATATAAGCTACAGTGCCGCACTTACCATGAGTATTATATTAACAGCGGTCGGGGCGGTCGGAGCAGCTGTTTCAACAGTATCCGCCTGCCGTTACATCAAGGAAAACTGGCAGTTCTGAGGAGGGTATATGAAGATATGAAGAGTTTTCTTTTATCGCTTAGATTCGTTATAAAGCGTGTTTTCAGGCTTACTGCCATCAATATTGTGTGGCTCATATGCTTTGCCGCTGTCATTGTGGCGGTAACCGTTGGGATGGCGGTTGCGCCTGAAATAAGAGGCAGTGAAGATTATCCGTTTTATCTGACGACCGTACCGTTTATAACAGTGCTCCTATTTTTCGGCGTGTCATCGTTGTATTCGGATATTTATGTGAGCGTCTATATCCGCACAAGCAGGCTTTACAAGTGTCTGCGGACGAGGGCTGTGCAGGTATTTTTGCTGATGATGAGCGTTGCGGCTCAGATACCTGCGATTATTGTTACCGCTGTTGTGAACCCTTCCGCTCTGCCCGACTTTTTGCTTATATCGGCAATAATAATCGGCGTCAGTCTGCCGCTTGCATCGACTTATTTTCTTATGTGGATCGTCTTCTTCGGATATTCGATATTCAACCTGATAGCGGGCTTTTTCGGGGATGATTTTATGGTGGAGGGATTTAAGTTTCTGCCTACCGAGCTTTCCGACAGTCTGCCTGTTGCAGCATCGCTTGCAGTGGCGATACTGCTTGCGGGGCTTATAGCTTCATTTATCGTGTCGGATATTATTTTCCGCATAAGAAAGCGGCCTCGTGCCAGACAGATGCTGAAGGGAACGATGCAGGCGTGAGGCTGACACTTGTACAGATGTCTATGACGGACAGCATGAACGAAAACCTTGCAAAGTCGCTCTGCGCCTGCGATAAGGCAAAGGACAGCGACCTTATATTCTTCCCCGAAATACAGCTTTCGCCGTTCTTTCCGCAGTACGAAAAGAGAGATGTAAGTAAGTATCTTGTAACTATGGATTCGCCGTATGTTAAGGCGTTTATAGACAAGGCAAAGGAAATAAATTCCTGTATTGTGCCGAATATGTACATGAAAATTGATAATAAATGTTACGATTGTTGTGTTGTGACCACCGGTACAGATGTGGTACAAGAAGCAGCAAAAATGGTACACATCGCACAGGCAGAAAATTTTTACGAGCAGGATTACTACACTCCGTCCGACGACGGCTTCAAAGTTTTCGATACACCGCACGGAAAGGTAGGAATTGTCATTTGCTACGACCGTCATCTGCCAGAAAGCATACGCACCTGCGTGCTTATGGGCGCAGAGCTGATAATCATTCCCACGGCAAATCTTACTTGCGAGCCTATGGAAATGTTCGAGTGGGAGGTAAGAGTTCAGGCAATGCAGAACAGCGTATTCATAGCTATGTGCAACCGTGTCGGCACGGAAGGGAAGCTTACCTTTGCAGGCGAATCGATAGTCTGCGACCCGAACGGCAACGTCATAGCAAAAGCAGGGGCGGAAGAAACGCTTCTTACCTGCGACATTGACCTTAGTGAAGCGGCAAGAACAAGAAATGCAAAGCCGTACTTTGCCACACGCAGAAAAGAATTCTATCTGTAATGTCTGTTTTAATAAAAATAAACTTTTTCTACAAGCCGCATACGTTGAGAAACACACGCAGACAAGGAAACCGCTCCGACAGGCGTACAAATGTACGTTGAGGAGCGGTTGACGCTGTAAGCAAAAATGCTTTCACCCAACCGTTTTTACGGCTGGGTGAAATTCTTCTTATTTATCGGATTTTTAGCTTGTGCCGGTTTGCTTTTCTGCATTTTTGCGGTGCGCGGGTTTATCGACAGTCTGAACGGTACACCTGTATATGAGGTGTGCCGTAATTGTTACTGTGCAATTTTATATGTTTTATCCTGAAACGTCACGCTCTGTTTGTCACCGCCGAGCTGCATCGGAATCACAAATTCAGTAGAATCGGAGCTATCCGACTGCAGAACGTTAAACCAAATCTCATTCGTATCCTTATCAAAACGATATGTATAAGCATCGTCAAGCCTTTCGGCAAGAGCCGTCTTATCTTCTATCATATCGCCGACAAGGTCTTTTGCGAGCGCTTCAAAATCATATCCGACAAATCTGAAGCTGTTATCCTCGTTAAAGCTGATATATTGCTTTGACTTATCTGCGTCAAGATAGTAGTTTCCCTGCACCGCACACGGCTCGCCTGACTTATCGGATCCGCTCTTATCCGCACAGGCACATACGGAAATTGCGGTCATTGTGACAAGCATCAGTGCCGCCACAGCTTTTTTAAAACGGTTTTTAATTTTCATCGGTCGAATCGCTCCTTTTAATAGTATCGTTAATAGTATCGCATTCGGCTTTCAAGTAAAATACAGGCAAAATATCCCTGTAAAATAAATTATAGCATATCAGTTATTTTTTGTCAGCCGTCTGCATTTTGCCGTAAACCGCTCAAATGCGGAGTTGAATTTTCAGTCTGACTCTTGACAAATAAAGTAAGCTGTGTTATAATCCGCTTGTATCGGAAGTTCCGACATTCTAAATTCAAAATGAAAGGACCGAATGCAATGCGTACAAATTCCTGATAAGAGCAGAACGAAATACCCTTATAGCCCCTGCCGCCCTATATGATAAGACGGGCGATGAAACGGGCTTGGTTTCGTGTCTGCAATGCAGGAATGTATTGCCGTCGGTCTTGTATTATGCCCTTTTTCGCCGTGTGTGATTTGACGGGAATTTGAAATGAATGCTTTTCTTAAATATGTGGAAGAAGTACGGGTAAACTATAAAGTTGGAGGAAATGAGTAATGATAACAAAATCTAATTTAATGAATATGTTAAGCTCATCGGGTTTTAACGATACTTCTAATGATAAATATGAAAAAAACTATCCACTTTTTGATTGCTCTATTGTTGTGGATTTTAGAAATGAAAAGATAATTTATCCTGAAGATAAAGGATTTAAAGTTAATATAGCAACTACAACAAATTTTTCTGAACCAGAAAATTTTGTTGTATTAGAATGTGTTAACAGGCTTCTTGACAAAGGGTATAGACCTGAGAATATTGAACTTGAACGCGCTTGGACCCTTGGTCATGAGCAAAAAAGTGGACGAGCAGATATATGTGTATCTGATCAAAATGGGAAAACGCTATTCATAATTGAATGTAAAACATATGGTTATGAATATAACAAAGAAATGAGAAATATTCTTTCTGACGGTGGACAATTAATTTCTTATTGGCAACAAGAACGTGGCTGTAGATGGCTAGTCTTATATGCATCAAATATTAATGACAATAATGAAATTGAATATACAACTGACAGTATCGACTGCTCAGATGATGAGAATATTTTAAACCTTGCCAAGAAGGACACAACTATACTCCTTTATAAAAATGCTCATACGGTTTCAGAACTTTATGAAGTGTGGAAAGAAACCTATGAACAAAGATTTAGCGGTGACATTATTTTCAGAGATGATTCGGTTGCTTATGATATCGGCGTAAAACCACTTAGAAAAAAAGATTTAAAAGACTTCTCTGAAAACGATAAGATAGTAAATCGTTTCGAAGAGATTTTGCGTCATAATAATGTTTCAGATAAGGAGAATGCATTCAATCGATTGATAGCATTATTTATCTGTAAGTTAGTAGATGAAATACAAAAAACAGATAATGATATTGTCGAATTTCAATATAAAGTTGGCACTGATACATACGAATCTCTCCAAGACAGGTTGCAAAGGCTTCATAAGGAAGGCATGGAGAAATTCATGCGTGAAGAGATTTTCTATGTATCTGATGACTATGCAGAAAACCTTGTAAAACAGTACACAAAGCAAAAAAGAGTAAAAATGATTGAAGAATTGAGGAATACACTTCGTATACTCAAATTCTATACAAATAATGACTTTGCTTTTAAAGATGTTCATAATGAAGAGTTATTCTATCAAAATGGTAAAATATTAGTTGAGATGGTACAGCTCTTTCAGGACTATAGAATAATTGGTTCTGCAGATGTGCAGATGCTTGGAGATTTGTTTGAACAATTACTGAATAAAGGGTTTAAGCAGAATGAAGGTCAATTTTTCACACCTACTCCTATTACGCGCTTTATATGGGATAGCCTTCCTTTAAAACAAATAATGACAAAAGCTGATGGTATTGAATATCCCAAGATTATAGATTATGCATGTGGAGCAGGGCATTTCTTAACTGAAGGATTTGAGGCGGTAGAAGCTTGCGCTAATACAACAGATAGTAATACAGAACCATCTAACCAATGGGCGGAGAAAAAAATATTCGGCATCGAAAAAGATTATAGATTAGCAAGAGTTTCTAAAATTTCGCTATTCATGCACGGTGCAGGAAATGGAAATATAATTTTTGGCGATGGACTTGAAAATTATCCGGATAAAGAAATAACGCCCAGATCATTTGATATTCTTGTAGCCAATCCACCGTATTCGGTAAAGGCTTTCAAACCTCATTTGAAGTTAACAAACAATCAGTTAGATATTTTAGGTAAAATCTCAAATGACGGTTCAGAAATTGAAACGCTGTTCGTGGAAAGAATATCACAATTGTTAAAACCGAATGGTGTTGCCGCAGTAATTCTACCAAGCAGTATTTTAAACAAAGAAAATGAAAGTTTTGTTACCGCACGTGAATCTCTTCTTAAAAATTTTAATATTATAGCCATTGCAACCTTGGGAAGCAAGACCTTTGGTGCCACTGGGACAAACACAGTTATTCTTTTCTTGCAAAAATTCAATGGACCGCCAAAACGCGCAGATATGGTTATTGATAGCGTTGAAGCTATACTTTCTAATGCAGATATAGATGGCTGGGAAGATGAAACCATTTTAAGAGGATATCTAAAGAAAATAGGTGTTAAAAAAGACATTTACGACAAATTTTTATCCAAAAGTGAAGACTTTGACTTTTGGATAAATGATAGTTATTTCGGTCAACACTATAATGAATTTATAAACTCAATAGAATATGCTAAGAAAAGCAATCAGAAAACTTTTCAAAAGCTGTCTAGTTTAGAACAACAAAAATGGTTTAATCAGAGATTTTACGAATATGCTTTTTCCGTTGAGCAAGAAAAGTTATTCTATTATTCACTAGTTTACAACCAAGATACATTGATAATTTCTGCTCCAGATGATAATAAAGAACAGGAAAAGTTTCTAGGATATAAATGGAGTAATAGAAAAGGGCAAGAAGGAATTCAGATAATAAAGGCTGGCGGATGCTTATATAATGCATCCGACCGCAGAGACAACAATTCAATCGCAGGGTTGATCAGGAATGCTTTTTCTAGTGGAGATGAGTTTGATGTTAAAGAATTAAATACCTACTATTATCGTTTGAGATTACAGGATATGCTTGATTTTTCCGGAACTACGTTTAATAAGGCTATCAAAACCACTCCGACGAGAGTGCTAAAAGATATTCCGGGGCTTACAAATTACAGATTATCCGATAAAAACATCTTTGAATTAAGTATAGGAAATCGTGTTCTTTCAGATGAAGTAGTTGAGGATGGCAGTATTCCTATATATAGCGCAAATGTATTTGAGGAGTTCGGAAGAATTGATAAGCAGAACATCACTGATTTTTCTGCACCTTCTATTCTGTGGGGAATCGATGGTGATTGGATGGTAAATATTATACCTGCCAACAAACCATTTTATCCGACTGACCATTGCGGCGTTTTACGTATAAAAACAGGTGATATTATTCCCAAGTATATGGCATTTGCACTTCAGGCAGAGGGTGAATTTGAAAGATTTTCGCGTAGTAACAGAGCATCTACACAGAGAATTGCTAATTTAGTTATTCAAATTCCTTCGTTAGCAGTTCAACAGAAGGTGGTAGATGAAACCGAAGCTATTGATAAGAAAATCTCTGATGAGCAAGCAATTATCACTGAGCAATCCGAGAAGGTTAAATCCAAATTTGTCGAAATGTTTGGGGATATTCCTAATAGCTATTTACTTTTAGATTTTTGTGAAATAGAAAAAGGTTCCAATATAACACGAAATGAAGTAGTTAAAGGTGATATTCCTGTTGTCGGAGGTGGAATTAGCCCAAGCTGTTACCATAATAAGGCAAACAGAGAAGCAGATATCATTACAGTTAGTGCCTCTGGTGCCAATGCGGGATACATAAATTATTGGAGTGTGCCTATTTTTGCATCTGACTGCAACACAATACAAGCTTTAGATAACAAGAGGCTTTCAAATATATACTTGTATCACTATTTGTTAGAAAAGCAAGATTATATTTACACACTTCAGAAGGGCTCGGGTCAACCGCATGTTTATAAAAAAGATTTAGATAAAATCAAAATAGCCGTTCCACCAATTGCTATGCAAAACGAATTTGCAGCTTATGCCCAATCCTGCGACAAATTGAAATTTGAAGCACAAGAATTTGTAAGGAATCACACAAAAAACATACATATTGAAGTCACTCTAAAATAAATCAATATTCGAGCGTAGTACGCGCATTAAAAATATTTCATAAAATAACATCTCATAACTTTTTCGGTACTTGAGATTTGAAAAAGCGAAAAGACAACCCTACATGAGTATTTTAATTTCAATAGGGTAGTTGTCATTTTGTTTTCACTTGAAGGTGTCACTCAAAAATTACAATTTCATTCAATTCCTAAGTGAACTCCTCAAACCGTGCATTCTTATTTTTCACATTTTACAAACTCTTTAAATTCTTTTGGTGATTAATTTTCTCTGACGGTGTTATAATCGGCTTGTACACAAGAGGTATAAATGAACAAATGAAAGGACATCATCATGAGAAACATGAAAACAGGAAAGAAAGTAATGGCAGGCACACTCGCCGCTATTATGGTATCAAGTGCGGCTATGACAGCTTATGCCGCTACAGAGCACTGGAATGACGGTTCGCAGGGAGCTACGACCGAATGGACACAGTGGAAAACAGACTGGGAAACAGTCAAGAACGATTACGAAAAGGTTTCGGTAAACATAGGCGCAGACGAAACACAGCTTGGCTTTGCGTGGTACTCAAAGACTGTTGAACAGCCTAAGGTGAGAATCGCAAAGACAGAGGATATGAAGGACGCTACAGAGTTTACCGGCACACAGGTTTCAATAAACATTGAGGCTCTTGACGGTTATTTCTCAAACAAGGTAACCGTAAAGAATCTTGAAAAGGAAACGCAGTACTATTATCAGGTATTCAAGAACGGCGCATGGCAGAAGGTCGAAAGCGTAAAGACCGGCAACCCCGATTCGTTCTCATTCCTTTATGTAGGCGACCCCCAGATCGGTGCGTGCAAGAATCAGATAAGCAGTGAAAATGAAAAAATGAAGAATGAGATCGCCGCAAGAAACGATGCTTTCAACTGGAACAAGACACTTAATAACGCAATGGCGGCTCACCCCGAGGTCAGCTTTATGTTAAGTGCAGGCGACCAGGTAAACTACGCCGACAGAGAATATGAATATGCAGGCTACCTCAACGCTTCCGCACTCGCATCATTACCCGTATCAACTACGATAGGCAACCACGACAGCGGATCATATCAGTATTCTTACCACTTCAACACACCTAACTCATTCGACCTTGACGATACAACTTACGCTCTCGGACACACAAACGCAGGCTCAGATTACTACTACACATACGGCGACGCACTGTTCATCGTAATCGACACGAACAACTACAACTGCGCTACTCACAGAAATGTAATCGAAAAGGCAGTAAACGAAAACAAGGACAAGAAGTGGAGAATCGTAATGTTCCACCAGGATATTTACGGCTCGGGTCTTGACCACTCAGACTCTGACGGTATAATCTTAAGAACACAGCTTACTCCTATCTTTGACGAGTTCGACATTGACGTAGCTTTACAGGGTCACGATCACACATATTCAAGAAGCTATCAGTTAAGCGGTGACGGTAAAGAACATACGGCATTCGACAAAAGCAATGCCTATGGCGAGGATTATCTTACTCAGAACAACTGCTACACGATAAACTCAGACCTTGTTACCGGCACGATAGTTGACCCTGAGGGTACGGTATATATGGAGGCTAACTCATCAACAGGTTCAAAGTTCTATGAGCTTATCCCCGCACAGCAGGATTACATAGCTGAAAGAAGCCAGACCTGGACACCCAGCTACTCGGTAATCAATATGACAGAAACCGCAGTAACAATCACAACCTATGACGCAGATACAAACAAGGTGCTTGAAGGCTCGTCTGCATACACAATCGTAAAGAAGGCCGATACAACCGCACTGAATGAGGCTGTCGAAGCCGCAAAGAAACAGCTTGAGGCTGACAAGTACACAGACGAAAGCGTTGCCAAGGTAAACGAGGCTATCAAGAATGCCGAAACGATCATCGCAGACGATCAGTCTACAAGCGACAAGATTGCAGAAGCTACAGCTTATCTCAACGAAGCGGTTGCCGCTCTTAAAGTAAAGCCCGAAGAACCCGCAGATGACGATACAAGCTCAGATGTAAGCAAGCCTGACGACACAAGCAAGCCTGACGACACAAGCAAGCCTGATGACACAAGCAAGCCTGATGACACAAGCAAGCCCGATGACACAAGCAAGCCCGATGACACAAGCAAGCCCGATGACACAAGCAAGCCTGACGACACAAGCAAGCCAGATGACACAAGCAAGCCTGACGACACAAGCAAACCTGACGACAACATCACAAACCCCAACACAGGTAATATGGTATCGGTTGCTCCCCTTGCCGCTCTCTCGGTACTCAGTGCAATCGCTCTGGCAGGTATGGTAGTACCCGAAGCTATCAAGAATAAGAAATCTTCCAAGTAAACACATAAAATAACGGAAGTCCCCACTGTGTAAAAGCGGTGGGGATAACCGTATTCAGAAAGATATGATAAAGATGAATAAGCTGAATTTGACAAAAGGTAAAATCATAGGATATATAATAGCGCTTGTCGGTATTGCATTAAGTGCGGTGCTTATTGTATTGCTCAACTCATTCGACAAGGTCGAGCTTGTATCGACATACAACAGGACATTTGAAAAAGCGACCGTAACAAAAATTACCAAGGATAACCTTGAGGAAGACGGCGAGCGGTACGGCAATCAGGAGGTAGTTCTAAAGATAAAGACGGGAAGCTATGCAGGCAAGGAGCTGAGTGCGATAAGCCCTAACGGAAATCTTTTCGGTGCGCCGTGTACGGTAGGTCTTGACGTAGTAGCCATAGTCAGCGCCAATGACGGCGGAGAGCCTGTCGTGACTGTTTACAGCCGTGACAGAGAATATGTTGTATATGCCTTTGTTGCGCTGTTTGTGATTATGTTGTGGCTGGTGGGCGGTAAAAAAGGCATAAAATCTGCGGTATGTCTTGCTCTTACATTCGTGCTGACGATTTTCGTTTACTTTCCGCTTGTATACAGGGGATTTTCGCCGTTCTGGGCGGCGGCTGTTATATGCGTCCTGTCTACCGTCATAACGATATTCTTTGTTGCGGGAGCGAATGTGAAATCTGTCAGTGCTATCGCAGGAACGGCTTTCGGTGTACTGGTGGCAGGCGTACTGGCTCTGATATTCGGACAGCTTGCCGGAATCAGCGGTTATAATGTATCCGAGGTAGAAAGTCTGCTGTTTATCGGGCAGAATATACCTATAAATATAGGCGGACTTTTATTCTCCGGTATCCTCATATCAACGCTCGGCGCAGTAATGGACGTGGGAATGTCGCTTGCGTCAACTATTGATGAAATACACGAAAAGAAGCCGGAGCTTAGCGTATCGGAGCTTTTCAGGAGCGGCATAAATGTCGGCAGGGATATGATGGGTACAATGTCAAACACGCTGATACTTGCGTTTGTCGGCGGCTCGATAGTCACGCTGATGATCGACTACTGCTATGATCTTTCCTACTATCAGCTTATAAACTCGAACAATATCTGTATAGAGATAATGCAGGGATTATCGGGTACTATAGGAATTGTGCTGACGGTGCCGTTTACATCGCTGCTTACGGCGGTTTTGATAAAGAAGTATCATAAGAAGAAGGAACAGACAAAGGACAGCGGTTCAGGAGAATAAGAAAAAGCCACAGGGAATGCTCTCTGTGGCTTTGATTTATTTATGGACGTTTACGCTTTTTTCTCGCTTGTCTGTCTGAACATCATATTTATAACTCCCGTCTTTGCGAGGGCGAACATGAGGACGGACGCTATGAGCGCACCGCCTACCGTGCTTACGCCGAAGGGGATAACGTAGGTGAATAAAGCCGCCTCTTTGCCCATTACAAATGTGGCAATGGGGAAAGCCGCCATAGCGCCGAGAATACCTGTGCCGATAATCTCACCGAGGAAAGCTATCGGAACACGCTTAGCAAACGACCATTTCGGGAAAATGTATCTGAAAGCAAGTCCGCAGCAGAGTGCGCCTACCATACTTCCGGGGAAAGCGAGCAGTGTGCCTGTACCCATTATAAGTCTTATAAGCGATGTAACAAATGCCATTCCCACAGCGTACCACGGTCCGAGCAGTGTGCCTGCTATCACGTTTACCATATGCTGAATGGGGAAACACTTTGACGCTCCTATCGGGATCGAAAATCCGCTCAGCACTACCGCTAATGCGATGAGAACGCCTGAAATTGCAAGTTTCTGAATACTTACCTTTTTATTCATACAAAAATACCTCTTTTCTTTTGTCCGTCAAAAAAGCTCCCACACTGTCTGCGGGAGCCGATGTTTTTATGCGCACTAAAACAACCGTTCCCTACGTTGGCATTATCCAAATCAGGTTCAAAGGTCGGAATTGCAATTCCCTCTCAGCCCGTTCACGAGCTCCCTTGCTTTATAGATGTTAAAATCGTATAGGATCTGTCTGACAGACACAGTATATAACACATTTGCGGCGGTGTCAATGCTGTTTTTGAGATACCATTGTAATGTCTATGTCAAAATATTCCATTTGTAACATACAAGTGCAAATCGGCATAAATTGTACTGTAAAGCCGAAAAATCACGAATGAAAGGAGTATTCCGAGAATGGATAAGAACGATATTTTCTGTGAAAACGCAGAAACGATGAACGCAAAAAAGAAACTCGGATATGCGTATGCGCCGTTCCAGAGGCTCGGCAAGCTGTACGACCCCGAAACGGCAATGAGAGCGGGAACTATATTTCCTGAGCTTAATATCACGATAGACGAATACGAGAGGGGGCTTTATAATGGCGTATAATCTGTCATCGAGAGCGTCACAGCTTCTGCGCAAGCTGTCTGCCGCAGATTTCTATGCGCAGGACTTAAAGCTGTTTCTTGATACTCACCCCAATGATACAAGAGCGCTTGAGCTGTACCGTGAGGCTGTGAAGCAGGCGGACGCTTGCAGATGTGCGTTTGAGAATGAATTCTATCCGCTCAAAGCGTCCTCTGCCGGTACGGACTGCAACTGGGACTGGCTCAGCGGTCAGTGGATATTATAAGGAGGACGTATGTTTATATTTGAAAAGAGGACGCAGGTGCCTGTCGTTATCAAAAACCGCAATCCTAAGCTTGCAAGCTACATTCTTTCTCAATACGGCGGACCTGACGGAGAGCTTGGCGCAGCGCTGAGATATCTGTCACAGCGGTTTTCCCAGACTGACAAGAGAGCAATTGCAATACTGACCGATATAGGCACGGAAGAACTATCTCATCTGGAAATGATAGGGTCAATAGTTTCTCAGCTGACAACGGGAGAGGGCGCAAAAAGTTTTGACAGATACGGTGTAGGCGCATATTATATGGATCATGCAAATGCGGTGTATCCCGCAAATGCGGGAGGAGTACCGTTTACAGCGGCATATATACAGAGCAAAGCAGATCCGCTTGCCGATCTGCACGAGGATCTTGCGGCAGAACAGAAAGCAAGGGCAACATACGACAATATATTAAGAGTATGTGACGATCCCGATGTGTCTAATGTTATCAGATTCCTGCGTGAACGTGAGGTAGTGCATTTCCAGCGGTTCGGAGAGATACTTGATATATTACAGGATCAGATAAAATAAAGCCGCACGCCGCCGTAATGTCGACGATTTTATTTGAACTGATTTTAAAATGATATATAAAAAACTGTTCGCAGAGCCTGAAAAAGGCTCTGCGAACAGTTTTTTGTTATTATGAGTTTATCAACGTTTGCAATCGGCCGATTATTCTATTCCGAGGGTTTCCTTTATTGTTCTTACCGCTTTTTCGGCGCAGATCTCATGAGTTTTTTCGCTGGGGTGCCAGTCTGCGGCAATACCGTTTTTGTTTTCGTCCTGCATGGAGAGGGTGAAGAATTTAACCTTGGTATCGCCTGTTTCTTCCGAGTACTGCTCACATACATTCTTGATGTTTTTCAGCAGGGAGTTACCCATAACGCCGTATGTGCAGAATATGTATGCGTCGGGATTATGAGAGCGTACCTGCTTCAAGAATTCCTTATAGCCCTCTTCAAACTCAGCTCGTGTAACGTCGTTTGCAGCATAGTTCATATCGTTCGTGCCAAGGTTTATAACAACTATATCAGGTTTGTAATTGTCAAAATCCCATTTGAGAGAGGCAACCTCAAGGCTGTTCGCAAACTTGTTGTACGAAAAGCCCAGTTTATCATAGTACTGAGGTATTGTCTGCTCCGACTTTTTCTTGCCGTCATCGGTGTAACCCGAAATGATGCCGTAGCCGCTTATAGATACCATACTGTAGTCAGCGTTGAGCGCCTTTGCAGTCTTGTATGCGTATGCCTTTGTCACATCTTCGGTTGCGGTCTTGAAGTGGTGTTCCTTATCCTCGTCGTCAACACCGTATCCGCAGGTGATCGAGTCGCCGATGAACTCTATCTTGAGATCTTTTGCTTTCGCAGGTTCGATTTTTTCGCCGTCGGCAAGCTTTATCGGCTTTATTCCGAATGTCGACATTGCGCATTCTGACAGCTTGATTATCTGAACGTCTACGCTCTTTTCAGTGTCGCTTTCAAAGGCGGTATATGTCTTTTCCTTTTCGTTTAGCATATCGTCGATAACACGTTCGCCGTCAATATAAATTGCAACGCGTGCGTAATTTTCTTCGTTTCCTGCGGTTGAGGCGTTGTCACCGACTATGGTGATATCAAGCTTCTTTCCGGTATAGGTAAACTCTGCGCCTGAACCCGAAAATGCAGTCCAGAGCGTATCGTCATTGAGATATGTCCTTCCGACAAGCTTTGCTGTATCTGCCGTAAGTACGACCGACTGACCTTCCTGTACGTCTGATGATGCCGATGATGTCACTTCAGCAGAAGATATTGCCGAGCTTTCGGCAGTTGATGTTGTGCTGTTCATACTTTCCTCCGTCTTGCTGTTTGCACAGCCCGATAACATACCGAGCAATATTGATGCGCAACAAAGCGCGGAAATAGTTCTTTTATTCATATTTTTCCTTTCTTGTTTCCGGTAGCTTCTGCTGAAAACAGCTGAATTAATTGTTATAAGTATAACACATCCGAGTATATCAAATCAAGTGATAAATCACACATATCCGATATTATCCGATTTTTTTGACAGAAAGGGCAAGCGCTTTTGTTTCTTCCTTGCTCAGACCCTCTGCCGAAAGCTCGAATATATAGTCGCCGTTGTCCCACATAAGGTTCTGTATGCCGTTTGCCGACACATAATATAAAGCGGTATAATTGCCAAGATCGGTTTTCTCCGGAGGAATCTGTACATCGCCAAGTCCGATCTGCAATGAATCAGCCATAGTCTTTGTGAACTGATTATAGCAGATTGTCTTTCCGCTGTCGTCGGTATATACTACCCAGTAGTCCAGATCGCTGTCGCTTATGACTTCTTTTTTATAACTGCTGAGATCGGCTGTTATCCTGTATTTGTCGAGAATTTCCGTAGGTGAGCTTTCGGGGTCGCTTACATCAAAGGCGTATTCGTTGTTACCGATGCCTCTCAGCCTGAAAGTATCCCAGTATTGCAGCAGAACCACACCGCCTGTGCCGAGCGCAACGGTAGCGATAATTATTGCAATTGCCAACAGACGTACTCTGGTACGGCGCTTGTATACGGTGTTTTCTCTGTTTTTTCGCTTTAAATATGCCCGTATCAGCTTGTGCATTTTTCTGTCGAAGTTACGGCTCATTCTGTAGTCGGGAAGAGCCTCGAACACGGATAGCTCAGAAAGATAATCGCTTTTCAGAGCCGCACTTAAAATTTCTTTGTTTGTCATAATGTTGTACCATTTTTTGAAAGCAGAATCTTTCTTATTCTTGATAAGTATACATGAATGGTGTTGACTTCGATATCAAGCATCTGTGAAATATTTTCTGTAGGAAGTTTCTGGACATAGTAGAGAAATGCTATACTCTTCAGCCGCGGAGGAAGTTGCTTCATATTTTTTATGACCTGCTCATAGGCAATGTCCGTTTCTTCGTTATCATCGGGGATATCCTCCACAGAATCGCCGATTGTCAGTGTGTTGTTTATGTTGTATTTTCTGAGTTTGTCGACACAGATGTTTTTTGTTATGACTGTGATATAGGATTTTGTCTTTCTGGAATACGGGTTTCCTATCTTGTCAAGGTTGTTTATAATGCGTATGAATGAATCCTGCACGGCATCTTCGGCATCTTCCCGTTTGCCGAGCATTGACATACTTATATTGTACATAAATTGTTTATACGAATTATAAAGTTGCGTCACAAGTTCTTTTTCGGTCGGTGTATCGACCATAGAAATATAAGCTGACAGCAAAGCATTCCTCCGAAATTTAAAGTGTAATTATAAAATAATTTTAACACTTGTAAAGAAAAAAGTCAAACCATTATATGGGATATAGCGGCATCTGCACTGAATTTAAGGTGAAACAACACGGCGTATAAATAACAAAAATCCGCTACCCGGTCGGCGGCGGATTTTTGTATTGATAAAGTTAAGTTGCGGTAGCACATTGCTACCGCCGCTCTGAAAGCTGAGCTAACAGCCTAACTTTCAGAACGGCGAATTTGCGGCGGGTCACACCCGACGCTATTTCAGGTATTTGCCTACATCAACGGTTGGAGCGGTGGTTTCGGGGGTGGGATTGCCGGAGCAGTCAAGCACATATCCGCCGACAGATACACCGACTATTTTTCCGCTTGCGTCAAGCATCAGAGTATAACTGTTTTTGTCAGTCATACCGCTCAGAGTAAGACTGTCATTGTTTTGTCTTGCTGTGATGTCTTCCGATGTCCCTGCGTTGTCGATACAGTCGGTAAGAAGCTCCGCCACGGTGGCAAATTGCGGTGAATTTTCACTGTACTGATACTCTATGCCGTCAAGGCTGTACTTTACGGTCGTGCCGTCATCTGTTACCGTAAGCCCCTTTACACTGTCGGGAGAGGTGAAGCTGACGGTCCATACCTTGTTGTTACGTTCGAGGTTTACCTTGGCGGAGATATCCTCGCAGGTAAGTCTGCCACTGAGCGTTATATTACCGCTGAGGTCGGGAACTTCCGCCCTATCTGCCGCTTTGCAGGAAGCGCATATAAGACAGGCTGAAAGCACCACAGGAATAATAAGTCTTCTTTTCATGATATGTCATCCTTTTCGTAAGATAGGACAACATACCGCATTCAGGCTATTCCGTAAAATTCACGCAGAATATACGGATACAGCGCAGGTAACTCCGACGGCAAAATTCCGCTCATGCTTCTGTCGCGTGCCGCATACTGTGCGGACAGTCCGAAAAGATATGCGCCCAGCCGCACGGCATTCTTTATTTCAATACCCTGTGCCAGCAGTCCGCCTATCGTTCCGGCAAGCGTATCTCCGCTTCCGCCTTTTGCCAAAGCCGCATTACCGCTCATATTAACGGCTGTGAAGCCGTCCGGGGCGGCATATACCGAATATGCGTCCTTAAGAAGAATATGTACGCCGTACTTTTTTGCAAAATTCTTTGCCGCAGTTAGCTTGTTGCGCAGAATATATGCGGTATCAAGTCCGCTGAGGCGGCTGAACTCCTTTATATGAGGAGTGAGTATGAGCCTGCCGGTGTTGTCCCTCAGCTCATTTATATGCGGGGCAAGAGAATTTATGCCGTCTGCATCTATGACTATGGGGCAGGAAGTATTTTCGATAAGACTTCTGAGCAGGCGGTAGGTTTCATCACTGTTTCCGACGCCGCAACCGAAAAGTATCGCCGAGGCGGTCTGTGCGTTTTTGCACAGCTTGTCGGCGCAGTCGGAAGTAAGCGTTTTATTGCCGAGCGGCAGATAGATGCACTCGTGCAGGGTATTCGCAACGCTTGATGTGACCTCGCTCACCGAGGCAAGCGTAACAAGCCCCGAACCCGTTCGCAGAGCGGCATTGGTGGACATCCATGCGGCGCCGACACAGCTCTCACTGCCGGAAACGTTCAGCAGTCTGCCGAATGTACCCTTATGCGTTATGCGACTGCGGTTGACAAAAAAAGACGCTAAAGAATCGCCGTTCAGCTCTGCGTCATACTCTGTGAAGCAGCTTTCGGAAATTCCTATATCAAGCAGAACAATATCGCCTGAGTATTCACTGCAAGGAACGTAAAGCTGACCGGTCTTTACTGCTCCGAGGGCAAACGTCATATCGGCACGGAAAGAATATCTATCGGCACTGCCGTCATTTGCATTACAGCCTGAGGCGATATCTGCGGAAAAGCGCAGAGCCGTACTCTCGTTGCAGTATGAGAATAGCCGCCTTATATCGGGGTGAAGCTCGCCGTGAAACCCTGTGCCGTATACACAGTCTGCAATGACGCCGCAGGAGGCTATTTCGGACAGAACTTTTTCCGGTTCGTCGGGGTAGCTTAAAACGTTTTCGTAATCGGTGCGGTATTCTTCATAGCATTCTTTGGCAAGGTCGGTCTTTGGAGCTGAACCTGTCATAATTATAACCGGTGTGAAGCCGCGTTTACGCAGGTTATGGGCAAGCGCAAATCCGTCGCCGCCGTTGTTTCCGCTTCCGACAAGCACAGCTGTGCGGCAGGGCTTTGCTATACGGGAGATATGAAGAGCGACCGCAGATCCGACATTACGCATAAGTACGGCGCAGGACGTGCCTTTTTCCTCGCACATTGCTTCGGCTTTTTTCATCCCAGCGGGAGTTACTACGAATTGTTTTGACATACAGATTTCCTTTCAGAAAATGGCAGGTGAGAATATGCCTACCTGCCATTGTGATATACCGGCTGTCTGTGCCGGTATCAGATTCAGTTGTTTTTGTTACCGTCATTTTTATCTTCGGACTTTTTATCCTTGACGAATATCTTTTTGATATTCTTGAGTTCGTGCTTTTCCTTTGCTTTTTTCATATACGGGGGATGAGGGAAATACACCGGCTCGTTTGTTTCTGCATCAATATGATGAATGTCACGGTAATCGTTGGAATCGGACGGCAGATCTTTGCTTTCAAGACGGTTTTTAACCCTGTTCTTTGTAAAGCTGTAAACAACGGCGAACAGCGGTATACCGATGATAAGTCCGACAAAGCCGAACAATCCCTGACCGACAAGCATACCGAAGATGACCCAAAAGCTCGAAAGTCCGGTCGAGTCGCCGATAATCTTCGGGGCGAGGACGTTACCGTCAACGTTCTGGATTATTACGACCATAATGGTGAAGTAGATACACTGGATAGGGTCAACTAGGACGAGCAGGAGCATACACGGAATATATCCAATAAACGGTCCGAAATAGGGGATGATGCAGAATATACCCATAACAACGCCGCAGAGTACGGCATAGGGCATATTGAAGATGCTCATAAGCAGTACATAGACCATACCGATAATAAAGCTGTCGAGTATCTTGCCTGTGATAAACTGACCGAAGGACTTATTTACCTCACGGGTGCTGTTGATAATCTTTGTAGCGACCTTAGGCTTGAATATGCAGTAGAGGATTTTTTTGAACTGAGCGGCGAAAAGCTCCTTGCTGTTGAGGAAGTAGATGGCGATAACGAAGCCGAGCAGGAGGTTCATAAACACGCTGATTATGTTCATGACGTTGGACGAAATCAGATTCCATATATTGTTCATCTGAGGGAGAAGCTCGGTTGACAGCCAGTTGTTGAGCATATCGGAAATGCCGCCGGTGAACTGGAGGACATAAGCCTCTACCTCGGGGTAGTTTCTGAGGGTCTGCGATACCCAGTCGCTGACCTGTGTGACATAGGTAGGCATATTGTTTACGAGCATAGTGATAGTGTCGATAAGCTGAGGGAGCAGTACCCAGATTATGCCTGTGAGTATAAGCAGGGCAAGAATCATAGTTATAGCCACGCTCATAACTCTTGCGACCTTGCGGATGGGGAAGGTTTTGGGCGGCGGCTCTTCACCGGGGTGTTCACGCTCAAACTTTTCACGCTTTTTATCCTGTATGGTATAGAACAATCTGCGCAGGCACGGCTTTTCGATGAAAGTCGCTATCGGGCAGAGAATATATGCTATAACAAAGCCGTATAGGACGGGGGTCAGTATAGACAGGAACGAGAAGATGCCGTTGAGTATTTCTTTAATCTGTGACAGACCGAGGAAGAACACGATAGCAGCGGCGATAACGAGGAATGCGGTCACTCCCCAGTAGAGATATTTTTTATCCCATTTGAAGTTCATTACATCACACCTTTATATTGATATGGAAGTTACTGCTTTTATTATAGAATTATCGGCGGAAGTTGTCAAGGGTATGCGGGCAAAAGCGTAAATTGTGAATGCGGATATCGGAAAATCAAACCGTAACAGTTCACAGTTAGATAAATTCGTCAATTTTCGCAGTGCCGGCGAGCTTATTTTTGCACTATAAAAGACTTGACAAGCGGTGGGTATAAAGGTATAATTAAATTAATAGTAAGCGTCTGCTGTAGACAATTTAAACCTGTCAATGATCCACAGTAGACTTAATTTTTATCGCATATACGGAATACTCTGAGGCAAGCAGTCTTTTAAGCAACAAGCGGTTAAAGTTCGTTTGCCTTAAAGCTATTCCGGAGTGCGTAGCACTTAAGTGCAAGGAAAGGAAAGGTAAAATTATGGCTTTTATTTACTCTGAGCCCTCACACACATTCGGCGAGTATCTGCTCGTACCGGGCTATTCATCATCAAAGTGCATACCTGCAAACGTATCACTGCGTACACCCGTTGTTAAGTTCAGAAAGGGCGAGGAAAGCTCTATTTATATGAACATTCCTCTGGTATCGGCTATCATGCAGTCTGTATCCGATGATAAGATGGCGGTTGCTCTTGCAAAAGAGGGCGGCATTTCTTTCATTTACGGTTCGCAGTCGATTGAGGACGAGGCGGCAATGGTAGCAAGAGTAAAGAGCTACAAGGCAGGCTATGTAAAGAGCGACTCTAACCTTGCTCCCGATATGACGCTTGCCGATGTGCTTGAGCTTAAGGCTAAGACAGGTCACTCGACAATGCCCGTTACAAGCGACGGTACAGAAAGCGGCAAGCTTTTAGGTATCGTAACAAGCCGTGACTACAGAGTATCAAGAATGACTACAGATACAAAGGTATCTACATTCATGACCCCTCTCGAAAAGCTCATCACTGCTCCTGCAAGCACAACGCTCAAGGAAGCAAACGATATAATCTGGGAACATAAACTCAATTCGCTTCCTATAGTTGATGATAACGGCGTTCTTATGTACTTCGTATTCAGAAAGGACTATGAGCAGCATAAGGAAAACAAGAACGAGCTTCTCGACAGCAAGAAGCGTTATATAGTAGGCGCAGGTATCAACACAAGAGATTACGCAGAGCGTGTTCCGGCTCTCGTTAACGCAGGTGCGGACGTTCTGTGTATCGACAGCTCCGAGGGCTACTCTGAGTGGCAGAAGCTGACTATCGACTGGATCCGTGCAAACTACGGCGACAGCGTAAAGGTCGGCGCAGGCAACGTTGTTGATAAGGAAGGCTTCCGCTTCCTCGCAGATTGCGGCGCAGACTTCATCAAGGTCGGCATCGGCGGCGGCTCTATCTGCATTACCCGTGAGCAGAAGGGTATAGGCAGAGGTCAGGCTACAGCACTTATCGAGGTATGTGAGGAGCGTGACAGATACTTTGAGGAAACAGGTATTTATGTTCCTGTTTGCTCGGACGGCGGTATCGTTCACGATTATCATATGACGCTTGCTCTTGCTATGGGCGCTGACTTTATGATGCTCGGCAGATACTTCTCACGTTTCGATGAATCTCCCACAAACAAGCTGTTCGTTAACGGCAGCTATGTTAAGGAATACTGGGGCGAAGGCTCTAACCGTGCAAGAAACTGGCAGAGATACGATATGGGCGGCGACAAGAAGCTCTCGTTTGAAGAGGGTGTTGACAGCTATGTTCCTTACGCAGGCAGCTTAAAGGACAACGTTACGCGTTCACTGTCAAAGGTACGTTCAACAATGTGCAACTGCGGTTGCCTTAATATCCCCGACTTCCAGAAGAACGCCAAGCTCACTCTCGTTTCTTCTACAAGTATCGTTGAGGGTGGCTCACACGACGTTATCCTCAAGGAAAACCGTGGTGCTCGCAGCGAATAAGCACCGAAGCGGTGCGTCAAATTCGCCGTTCTGAAAGTTGGCGATTTGTTGCACTTTCGTTACCTGCGGTGATAATATGCCACTGCGTACTCAGATATAATTAAAAGGATACTGCAAACGCCTTAAGCTTGTGGTATCCTTTTTGCATATAAGCAATAAATCTCATTACAGCGCATTTCCCTTAAGGCGGTATTTCAGACATATCGCTAATACCGCTAAAAACAGTTTCAGTGCTTACTGGGTATTAATAATTTCGTGAGTGCATCTGTGCAACTGCGCCAACATTAACCCTTCAAAAAACGCTACTAACCTGAGATATATGTACTAAAACTACGGACGTGTAGCGTTAAGCGTTCCTGAACTTATAGGATATACGATGTTCGGGTGGTTATCCGAGTTTAGCCAACACCCTAGCGGGGTACGGGTGTGGGTAAGGAAAGAGGGAGCCACGAGGGAGAAAACCTAAGGGTATAGGGCTAAGTCTTGCTTTCGCAAGCACTCGGACGTTACGCTTTGCTTCACTGGCTGCAAGTCCAACGGAGCTTTAGCGGAGTGCACGAGCCTTGCGTAAGTAAGGCTCAGACTCACACCTAGTCCCTTTGGTTGTCTCCCGCGTGAATAGTAGCAACGTTATCACACAGAATAGCGAACCCGAGAAGTGCTATCCCACAAATAGCACTGTCGGTAGCTTGCTATCGTGGTCTAAGATGAATGATATAACAGAAGCACATTATACAAAATATTCTTTCTACAAGCTGACAGCCACAGCTTTTGCTGTGGCTGTTGTTTTGCATCAAAAAACCGCCGTGAAACTCCACAGCGGTTTTTTATGCTTATTTATTTTTATAAATCGGACTTTCAAGCCTTGATGCAAACTCCGATTCGGGCAGAGGCTTATCGAAATAGTAACCCTGTATAATGTTACAGCCCATATCCTTGAGGTTTTCTACTATCGTCTTATCTTCAACACCCTCGCATACGGTAGTCATACTGAGTTCTTTCGCCATATGAAGAACATTCTCAAGTACAACCTGTCCTCTTGTATCGTCATTTGAGCCAGCAAGCGACTTGTCAAGCTTCAGTATATCAAAGTCAAGGTCTTTCAGCAGGGCAAGCGAAGAATAGCCTGTTCCGAAGTCGTCCATTGAAACCATAAGTCCGTAGCTCTTGAGGTCGATTATTGCCTGCTTTATGGCATTGAAATCATCGGTGTACGCTGTTTCTGTAAACTCAACTTCAAGGAAGTGGGGTTCAATGTCGTAACGGTTGATAACATTCATTATCTTTTCTGCAAGGTGAGGAAAACGCAGGTGAATCTTTGAGAAATTTACCGATACGGGAACTATGCGTTTTCCGCTTTCCTGCCATTTTTTTATCATAGCGCAGGTGTGTTCGAGTACGAACATATCAAGTTTCATTATAAGACCTGTACGTTCTGCTATCGGGATAAAGTCGGCAGGGGAGATAACCTTACCGTCACGGTTCCACCTGATAAGCGCTTCAGCGCCTACAAGCGTCCTTGTATCAATGCGTACCTTAGGCTGGTAGTAAACTATAAATTCGCCGTCGGCAAGCGCCTGCGGCATATTGCTTTCAAGCAGTGTGAGCTGTTGCTCCTTGGTGATCGTATCAAGGTCGTAATAAACGTAATCCGTATCTGTACGGCGCTTAGCAACATCTATACAGGTTTCTGCACGGGCAAGTATTGTATCTATATCGTCTGTGCTTCCGTCAAGTTCAACTATGCCTGCACGAAGGGCTATCTCATAAACCGTCTTTTCTTTTCCGTAGAAGAAGTTTACCGGTATTTTTGCAAAGCTCTTGAGATGGTTTTTCAGGTGAGCCTTCTTCACCATAAGGCAGAAGTTGTCGCTGCCTGAACGGCTACAGAGCTCATCGCTATACATCATCTTGTTGAGTGCTTTTGCGTACTTTGTGATTATCTCGGTGGTAGCCTGATAGCCGAAAATGGTATTCAGCGTATTACAGCCCTTGATATTGGCTCTTATCACCGCATAATCCGTAAGTATACCGTTTTCCTTAACTTCTTCGATAAATGCACGGAAACCTTTGGAGTTCGGGATTCCACTGTCGCGGTCGATGTGGTCTATAAGCTTTTCAACGTGAATGTTGAGGGTGCAGGTACAGATTATTGTGAGAATATTGGCAATATGCTCAAAAAGCTGTTCCTGCTCGGCACTCAGTGTTGTAAAATCAACATCGGTGTAGAACTCGTAGGTATAACTACAGCTTGCGTTTTCACGATCGTATTTTTTGTTGTAGAGGGGAAAGATCTCGGTGTCTTTGTAAACAAGAGTTTCGCTGACTCTGCCGCCGTAGTTGAGCGTGCGTACTATTCTTGATATACGCATTGCTTTCGCCGCCGGTGCAAATTCAGTTATCTGCTGAAGATCATCGTATCGTTTTGTTGCGAATGCATCAATAGTATCGGACAGATACCTTCTGACATCGTCAAACATATTCCCGCCTCCTTTTCTTATTTCCATTTTCCATATAAGTTAATTTTATCACATTTCTGAACTGTCTGCAAGCGGAAAAGCAGGCAAAAGGTCAAAAAAAGCTCATAATTTCAAAATAAGCGCAGAGTGTACAAAACCGCTTCCTAAAAGCTGTGCATTATCACAAGTAAGCTGTGTTTTATAATCGTTTACAGCACTGTTTCATACTGTATTTATGCGAGATTTAAGTAAAATTTGTATTTTAGCTTACAACTTAATATTGATTAATTTATCATAAGTGGTGTAGTTAACAAAGAATTTATGCGATAAAATGCAGATTAATCGTAAAAATCAGAAAATACCACTTGAAAACCTACTAAAAATATGGTATTATAGTATTTAACAAAGAACAGATCGCAAACAGTTCAGATAAACATGACCGAGAAAGGACTACAATATGAAGATATCGACAAAAGGACGTTATGTATTAAGAATGCTCATTGATCTTGCGGAGCACCAGGGCGACGGTTATATCCCTTTGAAAGAAATAGCTCAGAGACAGGGAATATCAAAGAAATATCTGGAGCAGATCGTGCCGATGCTGAACAAATCGGATATTCTGCGCACCAACCGTGGATTTCAGGGCGGTTACAGACTGGCAAAATCGCCTGAAAAGTACACGGTAGGCGACATATTAAGACTTACAGAGGGTTCGCTTGCGCCGGTTGCGTGTCTTGACAGCGGAGTTGTCGAATGTGACAGAAGCGAGCGTTGTGCGACAATATCACTGTGGCAGGGACTTTATAAGGTTATAAACGAGTATCTTGACAGTGTTACATTACAAGATCTTATAGATAACGATAAGGAAAATGCTGCTGATGATTATGTGATATAAGGCAGGTGCTTTTTATAGCCGTGGTGTTATGCCACGGCTTTTTTGTGATGAATAGCGGTATGACAGAGAAAAGCAAAAACGGCAGGCACATTTTATCCGTGCCTGCCGTCTTATTTTTATCTATATCACGCTGTCAAACTGCATTGTAAAGCCAAATAATCGCTATACACGGCAACCCGCTTCACACGATTTTCTGTTTTACCCTGTGCCTGACAAATCATACGTCTTAACTGCCACAAACCGCATTGCTATGCGATTCGCAGTGCGTTCAGCTCCGCCGTTTCGCTATCGCACGAAATGCACCGACTATTCCAAAGGCGGAACTTGACGCGGCTCACAGCCACCCGATTATCTACTGATCATCGCTTTGTTTATTCCCACCGCCAAGCTATCCTGCGGATAGCTCCGACAATTCCAAAGGCGGAATTTGGAGCGGCTCACAGCCGCCAGCCACCTTAGATCATGCTTTCCTGCCAGCAGTCAGGCGCTGTAAGACCGAGCATCTTAACGATGGTGGGAGCTACGTTTGCCAGACCGTACTTGGTGGGAACGCCGGGAGCGTACTTTGTGTCGTCCTTTATAGTGTACTTGACTTCCTTATCATAGATGATGAAAGGAACGGGGTTGAGCGAGTGAGCTGTTCTTACCTGAATCTCACCCTTCTTGTTCTTTTCGAGCATCTCGTCTGCGTTGCCGTGATCGGCGGTTACTACGAGCGTAACACCGTACTCATCGCAAACCTTGATAAGTCTTGAAAGGCCGAGGTCAACCGCTTCAACACCGATTATTGTTGAGTCGAGACTGCCTGTGTGTCCGACCATATCGCCGTTGGGGTAGTTGCAACGGATAAAGTCATACTTCTTGCTCTTTATTACTTCTATAAGATCGTCTGTTATCTCAGCGGACTTCATCCACGGACGCTGATCGAATGAAACGTTGTCGGAGGGTATCTCCTTGTATGTTTCAAGCTCTTCGCTGAACTTATCACTCTTATTGCCGTTCCAGAAGTAAGTTACATGACCGTACTTCTGAGTTTCGGATACGGCATATTCGTTAAGACCTGCGGCAACGAGTACCTCTGTGAGAGTGTTTGTAATCTCGGGAGGATTTACAAGGAAGCGTGCAGGAAGCTTTAAGTCGCCGTCATACTGCAGCATACCTGCGAAGCATACGTCGGGCTTTGCGCCTCTGTCAAATGCAGTGAAGTCGTCATCGTCGAATGCCATTGAAAGTTCGATAGCACGGTCGCCTCTGAAGTTGAAGAGGATAACACTGTCCTTGTCAACTATCTTGCCTACAGGCTCGCCGTTCTCAGCAATTACGAATGCAGGAAGATCCTGGTCGATGATGCCGTCGTTTTCCTTACGGTAGGTTTCAACGGCTTCCATAGCTGATGCAAACTGTCTGCCCTCACCCTTAACGTGAGTCTTCCAGCCAAGCTCAACCATAGGCCAGTCAGCCTGGTAGCGATCCATAGTAACCTTCATACGTCCGCCGCCGCTTGCTATCTTACCGTCAAAAGCGCCGTCCGCATTAAGCTCCTTGAGGAAGCTCTCAAGCTGTTCAATATATATCGGAGCAGAAGTAGCGGGTACATCTCTTCCGTCGAGCAGAATGTGTACTCTTGCCTTCTTGATGCCCTCGTTCTTGGCTTCTGTCAGCATCTTGAACAGGTGCTTGATATTTGAGTGAACGTTACCGTCCGATAAAAGACCGATGAAGTGCAGGGTGCTGTTGTTAGCCTTGCAGTTGTCAACGAGTTCCTTCCAAGCCTCAGACTGATACATCTTTCCGCTTTCGATAGATTCGTTAACAAGCTTTGCGCCCTGTGAGTAAATCTGACCGCAGCCGAGTGCGTTGTGACCTACCTCTGAGTTGCCCATATCGTCATCTGTAGGCAGACCTACAGCGTCACCGTGAGCCTTTAAACGAGTGTTGGGGCATTCTCTTAAAAGTCTGTCAAGAGTAGGAGTGTTGGCGAGTGTAACTGCATCGCCAAGACCTGTCTTTGAAAAGCCTACGCCGTCCATAACAACGAGTAAAACGGGTTTTGCCATTTGTTTAGTCGTCCTTTCGTAAATATCCGATTTTTGATTAGCCGTTTACAGCAGCCTTGATGATAGTTGTGAAATCAGCAGCCTTGAGTGAAGCACCGCCGATAAGACCGCCGTCAACGTTTGTCTTTGAGAGCAGTTCTTCAGCGTTCTTTGCGTTCATAGAGCCGCCGTACTGGATTGTGATTGTTTCTGCAACATCTGCGCCGTAGAGCTTAGCGAGTGTAGCACGGATGAAAGCGCAAACCTCTTCAGCCTGATCTGCTGTAGCTGTCTTGCCTGTACCGATAGCCCAAACGGGTTCGTAAGCGATTATGCACTTCTTGAGGTCGTCTGCGGAGATGCCGAAGAAATCAAGCTTTATCTGACGTGCGATAACTTCTTCTGTAATGTTGCATTCACGCTCCCAGAGAAGCTCGCCTACGCATACGATGGGCTTTAAGCCTGCTTCAAGAGCAGCCTTTGTTCTCTTGTTTACTGTTTCGTCTGTTTCAGCAAAGTACTGACGGCGCTCGGAGTGACCGAGTACAACATATTCAACACCCATTTCAGCGAGCATATCAGCTGAAATTTCGCCTGTGAAAGCGCCGCTCTTTTCAAAGTGGCAGTTCTCAGCGCCGATCTTTATGTTTGTGCCTGCTGTTACAGCGAGAGCTGTTTCAAGGTTTGTAAAGGGAACGCAGGCTACGACCTCAACGTCCTTTACATCGGCAACCATAGGCTTTAATTCTTCTAAAAGAGCCTTAGCCTCGGGTCTTGTCTTATTCATCTTCCAGTTACCTGCGATAACTGCTTTTCTTACTGTCTTTTTCATGATACAGTGTTCCTTTCGTTTTTTATTATAAATTGCTTATTACACAACAATAAGGGCGGAGAATATCCGCCCTCGTTATTTTTACTTGTCCTGAATGCAAGCGATACCGGGAAGTACCTTACCTTCGAGGTATTCAAGAGAAGCGCCGCCGCCTGTTGAGATGTGGCTCATCTTGTCTGCATAACCGAGGTTGATAGCAGCTGTAGCCGAGTCGCCGCCGCCGATGATTGTTGTAGCGTCTGCCTCTGCAAGAGCTTCGCAGACAGCAACTGTACCCTTCTTTAATACGGGGTTCTCAAATACGCCCATAGGACCGTTCCATACAACTGTCTTAGCTGACTTAGCTGCATCAGCGAACAGAGCCATTGTCTTAGGACCGATGTCAAGGCCCATCATATCAGCAGGAATCTTGTCAGCGTCAACAACGCTTACTTCGATCTCAGCGTCGATAGGATCAGGGAAGTTCTTTGCAATTGTTGTATCAATGGGGAGAAGGAGCTTCTTGCCGAGCTTTTCAGCCTTTTCAATCATTTCCTTGCAGTAGTCGATCTTCTCGTTGTCAACGAGCGATGTACCGACTTCATAGCCCTTAGCCTTTAAGAATGTGTAAGCCATACCGCCGCCGATGATAAGTGTGTCGCACTTTTCGAGGAGGTTTGATATAACATTCAGCTTGTCTGCAACCTTAGCACCGCCGAGGATAGCAACGAAAGGTCTTACGGGGTTTTCAACAGCGTTGCCTAAGAACTCGATTTCCTTGTTCATAAGGTAGCCTACTGCTGTTTCCTTAACAAACTTTGTAACGCCAGCTGTAGAAGCGTGCGCTCTGTGTGCAGAACCGAAAGCATCCATTACGAATACATCGTCGTCAACGAGATCTGCAAGCTCCTTAGCGAATGCTTCACCGTTCTTTGTTTCTTCAGCGCCGCGGAAACGTGTGTTTTCAAGAACAACTATCTCGCCGTCCTTCATTTCTGCAACTGCCTTCTTAGCGTTCTCGCCTACTACCGTATCGTCCTTAGCGAAAACTACCTTTGTATTAACGAGCTCTGCAAGTCTTTCTGCAGCAGCCTTAAGAGAGAACTTGTCCTCGGGACCGTTCTTCGGCTTGCCGAGATGTGAACAAAGAACTATCTTTGCACCGTTCTCAACTAACTTATTGATTGTGGGAAGTGCGGCCTGGATTCTGTTGTCGTTTGTGATCTTGCCGTCCTTCATAGGTACGTTGAAGTCTACACGAACAAGGACTTTTCTGCCCTTTACCTGTAAATCTTCTACATTCTTCTTGTTTAATTTGCTCATGGTAATGATCCTTTCGCTTTTACTTTATTTGTATGAGGCTGTCCTCAAGAAATACAAATTCCACGCATATTTTTATACTTCTGCGCTCATATTTTATTTTACCAAAAAAGCGGATAAAATGCAAGTACTTTTTATAAAGAAATGCGCAGTTGATAAAAACACACGGCAGGAGTGTTTTCCCGCCGTGCGTCTGATTACTTATGATAGTTAGTTATGTGGATCACCGTCCGTATGACAGTTAATATCCTTTGTTGTTATGATAGCTGTTATCTGCCCATATCCTGTCCCTGAACATACTGTACGGATAAGAGGCTTCAAAGGTTATGCCGTCATCGGAAATGTTGTAAACGCAAACGGGGTAATTATCACCGATACGGTTATCGCTGATGTCGCTTTCTTTAATTATGACGGCAGAGCCGGAATAGAGCAGGAATCCGTGCTGTACCACTGCGCCGTCACCGCTTGGATCTTCTGTCCATGTGGGTATCATACCGTTTTTATCCGTATTGAAATAGTCGTCTCCGTATGCCGGATCATAGGCGGCGAATCTGCTTGTCAGAGGAGTATTGTTTTTGAGAAAATATCTGTCGACAGAATCAAGGTAATAAACAGTAAACCTTTCATTTGCTATCGGCTTGCCGTTCTTGTCCTTGACGCCGAATTTGGTATTTTCTCCGAGTACGTATACCTCCGCTGAATCATTATAATTCGTGTTTGCCGCAAGTGCGGTAACAGATTTTGCACCGGTCGCCTTTTTGATATATTCGCAGAAGCTTTCCTTGACGTATATCCTGTAATAATCGGACTTTCCGCCGAGCGGGTGGTGTTTGCAGAGAAGAACGTTCTGCTTTATTTCTTCCCGTGTAAGTTCTTTACCGCATATATTTACTCTTGTATCTGAATCCGGCAGGTAATAAATCTTCCTGAATTTGCGGTCGTCGGACGCTATATCTTTCAGATAGTTTCCGTCAGCCTTGAAATAAGTATCTTCACTGCCGCATATACGGTATTTTTCATTTTCAAATGTAATGCTGTCGTCAAAAACCATAGCAAGCTTATCGGATTCCGGCAGAGGTTCTTCTTCTCTTACCGTTTCAACGACCTTTATTTTGTCCTTTGCAACCGTTCCGTTGTTAAGATCGATATTTATTATGCCGTTGCTGTTGCTTTCCGTTACACGGAATGTGGCATATCCGCTGTCGCTTGTCGCACAGATCCACGGACCTGCAATAATGTATGTGCCGCATTCTATGCTGTCAAATGTGTGATCGCTTCCGTCAGTGTTGAACATAGGATATTCGCTCATCTTGTCCGAGGTGTATTCAAGAATGTCGGAGTTGTTTATAAATTCATTGCTGACCTTGAGATAATACAGATACCCTCTCTGAAGATACGATTCATCGCCTGTCATTCTCAGCGTCACATTTGTTGCTGTGCCTGTCGGTTCGGGAGCGGGCTCGGCAGTTGTGGTTTCGGGCGCGGCGGTCGTCTGCGGTGTGGTTGAAGTTGCGGGAGCCGTGGTTGAAGTAGTTGTTTTGACTGTTGTCACAGCCTTGGTTGCTTCCGGCTTTGATAAGCTGTCACTGTCACCCACCACAGAGGTTATATCAACGGTTTTCGCGTCTGATTCTATTTCGCTTGCCATTCCGCAATTATACATAAAATTATCGGAGAATGCGTTTACGTCCATAAAAATCGTGTTATATATCTCAACAACTATACGAAGTTTTCCGTCAACATATTTCATAGGTATATATTTAAGCTCAAACGTTTTGCTGTCGTTATTGCCCTCTTTTGCGGTAAGCGATAACAGTATCAAAGAATTATGGCTTTCATCGGTATAAACAGCCGCACAATACTGTGTATACGCTGAGTAGGGTTCTGTTATCGGAAGCTCTTTGCCGATATTTATACCGAAATTCGATTTTATGTTATTTTTATCCGCCGGCTGAATGTAATCGGGGCAGTAATTATAAAAATCTTCTGTGAAATTATCTGAGTGATTTCCCGTATATACCTGTGATACGGTGTTTATAAATTCCTCTGAGGTGTCAAAACCGAAATACGCTTTGTCGGCATAATAAAAACGTTCGTTTTCATAATAACCCGTGCCGACAAAGCAGTTGGCACTGTTGTTTTTGAAGCTTTCAATTTCCTGCACACTCATATCCGAGGATATGCCTACCGCCGCATTGCTGTTGGGAAGAACGATATATTTGTTTGTGATGTCAATTGCATTATCGAACAGGTCAAGCATTTCACTCTGAACCTGCTTATCCGTGCAGAAAAGACTGTCAAAATCATCAGCCGCATTTATTTGTGCAGTATCTATGGTGGGTGTATTATCTACCGGATGATAAGTTATTTTTCCGAGTTGTGCCCAGAATGTTTTGTCATCAACAAAAGTCATTCCGCTCTTTTCGGAATGTATCTTTGTGTTTTCCGCAGGAATTATTACGCTGTCAGCCTTACTGTTTTCGCTTCTGCTTGCGGCACTGTTGTCGCCTATTGATACGTTTATAGGTCCGCCCTGATTATTAAGCATTGCAAAGTGAATGCCTACAGCCGCCGTTCCCACAGTAATTACAGCCGCCGCGGCAGTAGCAACATAGCGCTTTATCTGCCTTTTGAAATCTGCGGCAGGCTTAGCCTCGTTTATAAGGCGGTCAAGTCCGTTCTTTTTCTGCTCGGGCGTTGCGTTTATCTCATCAAGTGCCTGTTTTACTGTCATATTATTCAACGCTCCTTTCATCGCCGAGGACATTTCTCAACAGCTCACGCGCCTTTTGCAGTCTTGAACGTACAGCGGACGGCGAGATATGAAGCATATGTCCTATTTCATCGCTCGAGTATCCGTCATAATAAAACAGATACACGGGTATTTTGAGATTGTCGGGAAGATCCGAAAGCGCATAAAGAAGTTCTTTTGCCTCACTGCTTATACCGCTGTCGGGAATGTTGTCCGACAGCGGCTCATTTTTTCTGCTTGCGGCTTTCAGCATATTTTTGCATATGTTGGAAGCAACTCGTATAAGCCATGCCTTTTCGTGCTTCTCGCTTTCAAATCGTTTTCCTGTTTCGATAGCCTTAAGAAAGGTGTTATGTACCGCGTCCTCCGAGTCGTGGGCGTTTTTCAGATACATAAAGCTCACTCTGTACAGCGTGTCGTAATTACGCAGATACAGCTCTCTTATGCTCTCGGAAGAATAATCTGACGTCATAAATCGTTCCCCCTGAGTTTTTTTCTCTCTTAACCTATAATACAACCGAGAGGGGTGTTTTGTCCATTACTTTTGAAAAAATGCAAAATAAACGTTGACTATAAGAAAGAAGCAGACAAGTAAACCGCTTCGACAGGCGTGCAAAGGTACGTTGAGGAGCGGTCAGCACTGTAGGCAAAATTCCTTTTACTTGTCCGGTTTTTAATTTGTGTAAGATTATTTTATATGAATTTTGCGGAGCGTGGGTTTATCGACAGTTTGCAGGACTGCCGGAAAAGAACTTCTTTGAATACAAAAAAGGACGGGTAAAAACCCGTCCTTTTAGTCTGTCGATAAACCTCTTGTAAATATTGAAATGGGGTCGCAGGGGCGAAGCCCCCGACAGGGTATAGGGGCGGTAGCCCCAGCAAAATAGCCCCTTCCCGAGGGGAAGGGGTTTGGGGTTAGGGATGGAGAATTTGCTCTATTTTATAAAAAACAGACTTTTTCTACAAGCAAAAAGGACGGGTAAAAACCCGTCCTTTGAAAAAGCGTATATAGCGCGGAACTTACTTGAGTTCGATCTTAGCGCCAGCCTCTTCGAGCTTAGCCTTGATTTCCTCAGCTTCAGCCTTAGAAGCGCCTTCCTTGATAGCCTTAGGAGCAGCTTCAACGAGCTCCTTAGCTTCCTTAAGACCAAGACCGCAAACGTCCTTAACTGCCTTGATAACAGCCATCTTAGCATCACCGAATGATGCGAGAACTACGTCAAATTCTGTCTTTTCTTCAGCTGCTGCTGCGCCGCCTGCTGCGGGGCCTGCTACTGAAACTGCTGCTGCAGATACACCGAATTCTTCTTCGAGAGCCTTAACGAGCTCGTTGAGCTCTAATACTGATAAGCCCTTTACTTCTTCAATCATAGCTAAAATTTTCTCTGAAGCCATTTTAATTATCCTCCGTTAATATGTTTTCATTGTTTGTGTTACGGCAGTGCTTATGCAACAGCCGCTTTTGTCCGAACAGAAATTATTCTGCTGATTCGGACTGCTTCTTCTCGATCTCGCTTACAGCGATAGCAAGCTTCTGGATAGGGGACTGAAGCATAAATACCAGCTGTGCAAGCAGTGTTTCCTTTGTAGGAAGCTTTGCGTATGCAACAACTTCGTCCTTGCTGATGCCCTTGCCGTCAACGAAGCCCTTCTTTATTGAGAATGAGCCGTCGCTTGCTTCTTCCTGCTTGAACAGGATCTTAGGAGCAGTTACGATGTCTTCCTCTGCGAGTGCGAGAGCTGTTGTTCCTTCGAGAACATCATCAATACCCTCAACGCCTGCCATCTCAGCTGCACGCTTTAAAAGAGTGTTCTTGACTACGAAGTAGTCGATACCTGCCTCACGAAGTTCCTTTCTCAGAACTGTGTCATCGGCAACTGTGATACCGCTGTAATCAACGAGCACACCGCAAGCGGACTTCTTGAGCTTTTCAGCGAGTTCAGCAACGTAATTCTGCTTTACCTGTAAAACTTTCTCACTAGGCATATTGTTTTCTCCTTTCGTGATTTACTGTTCGTAAAAAGGAAAAACATTTAACAAAAATGCCCTCCTCTGTAAGACAGAAAAGGGCAGAAAATTCAGTATTCTTCCCATTCCTCGGCAGGCGAGCATGAACTCGTTAGCGGTAAACCGACCTGCTGTCTTTAGAACAGCGAAGTTATTATATCATATTAAAATGGGGTTGTCAAGTGGTTTGACGCAATTTTTTTAGTCTGTCAGCACATTTGAATATATCACTCTTTTTCGGGGCGTTACATTGCACCTTGCGAAAAGATCGCTTACAGTCACAAATGTATAGCCCTGCTTTTTAAGCTCCGGGATTATCGTGTCAAGCGCCTGTACCGTGCGGAAATTGCCCTCCATATCGTGCAGAAGTATTATCATACCGTTACACGCCTGTTCGATTATACGCTTACTGCGTTCTTCTGCGGATATTTCATCAAGCCAGTCCTCCGCACCGTTTCCGCAGATAAATGTCAGCGGTATATCGTCATACATACTGTCGCAAAGTGCGATATACGGCGGACGGAAAAATTTCGGGGCGATACCGCCTGTTATCTGCTTTATCTTGTCGTTCGTGTATTCAATTTCTGCTTTTATTTCTTCGCTTGTCTGCTGAGGCATTGCACTGTGCGTCCTGCTGTGGTTGCATAGCTCACAGCCATAGTCAAAGCATTCACGGGCTACCTTTGCGCTTTCCTCGTTTATGTTGTTGCCGACAAGGAAAAAGCTGCCCGTAACGTTATGCTTTTTCAGCATTTCAAGCACCTGCGGGGTTGTGACGGTGTTCGGACCGTCGTCAAAAGTAAGAGCTATGTATTTAGTATCCATCTGTTTTACTCCTTTTATTGTTTTTGGGGATAGATCACATTTACAAGGCGGAACAATGACAGCGAGAAAACAATATTTGTTACGCTGTTACAGAAGTAATATCCCATGAAATTAGTACCCTCGACCGAACCGTAAAATACGAAAACACTCGAGAAGTATATAAGACCCGTAATAAGATATATCGCAGGACATATCATAGCGGCTTTTCTGCTCATTGTACCTCGTACAAGCTGTATCATAACTATCGAGTCCAGAAGAAGAAATATATCCATAACAAGATACAGCGTTACATTATATTCTCCGCCGGAAACAAAGCCGTTTTCCGATATGAATGATAAGTCATACACAAGGCTCGGCGTTATTCCGATAATACACATCAGCGGAATAATGCGGAACATTTTTTGCGAATCTTTGTAATAGTATACTGCCGCCGACACCGAAAACCATATGTACATTATAAGAGTTGCCGGGATCGAAGCTGTGTATGCGGCGCAGGTGACGCAGCCTGCCGAAATTATATGCGGCATATAGTCGATTACTTCAAATATGCCCTGCACTGCCACAAGAAGCGACAGTACCAGGAGCGCCGCAGCGTGGGCAAGCAGGAGAGCATCGTTCTTTTCAGAGTATGTTTTATTGCTTAGCATATGCGTCCTCCGATGCTGTGTTTTCATTTATATCAACAAGGCACTTTTTCCGCCATTTGCCGCCCTTATATCTGATAAGACACATTACAGCTGTCAGCACCCATGTAAGACAGGTCGTTGTCCATACAGCCCACATTCCCACTCCGGGTATATTAACAAGTATTGCCGCAAAGCCTATTCTGCCTATTACCTCGGCAAGTCCGTTCAGGAATGCAAATCCTACATCGCCCGCACCGTTTAAAAGTCCTCTTGTCGTGTGGATAAAGCCCAGCGGAACATAGAAGCAGGCAGACAGCAAAAGTGCTTTTGCGCCTATATCTATAACCTGTTCTTCGGTAACGAAGAAGCCGACTATGTATCTGCTTGTAAAAGCAAACACACCGAGCATCAGCAAGCCGAAAGCTGCCGATATAAGCATTGAACGGTGATAGCCTTTCACCACCCTGTCGGGTTTTGCCGCTCCGACATTCTGACCCGCAAAAGTCGAAAGCGCCGTGCCGAGCGAATTGAAGGGCTGTTGTATAAGCTGTTCTACACGCATTGTCGCAGTGTATGCGGCAACTACTATATCTCCGAATGAGTTTGCGGTCTTCTGAAGTGAAATCATCGACACGGAAACAAGCGCATTCTGCAAAGCTATGGGAGTACCCGTTTTCATACAACGTACAAACTGCTCCCTGCGAAGCCTGAGATGCTCTCTTTTCAGCCGGAAATATTCGTTTTTCTTTACCGCAAACAAAATACTTCCGACAGCGGAAACTCCTTGTGCGATAACTGTAGCGAGCGCCGCACCGACAACGCCCATACCGAATACCATTACAAAAAGCAGGTCAAGTCCGACATTCAGTATACTTGCGACAATAAGAAAATACAGCGGAGTTTTTGAATCCCCGAGCGCACGAAGCACCGAGTTTATCCAGTTGTAGCCTGCTACCGCAATCGTTCCGGCACAGGCAGTACGCATATAGTCCGCAGCGTTTGAGAGTATGTTCTGCGGAGTGTCGAGCATCTGCAAAAGAAGATGCGCAAAGGCTACCGAAATAATCGTCAGCCCCAGCCCTACAAAGCCGAGCGCATAAGCCGAGTTTGCGATAAAACGCTTTACATCGTCGTGCCGTCCCGCTCCGAAGCTCTGCGCTATCAGTATTCCCGCACCTGCCGAAAGGCCGTTGCACAGTGTGTAAAACAGGAACGTTATCGAGCCTGTCGCACCGACCGCCGCCAGTGCCTCGTGACCGAGATAACGTCCGACTATTACCGAATCGACTATATTATAAAACTGCTGGAACAGATTTCCCGCAAGCAAGGGCAGAGTGAACATAAGTATGTGCTTAAGCTCACTTCCCTGCGTCATATTTCTTACATATTTGTTCATATATTCTACCGTACAACATTGTTTTATTTTGTTCGGGCAAAGCCCATAGATATAGAGATTATAACCCTTTTTTACGGTACTGTCAATAACGCATCGTGCTTAATATATTGTAACTGTGTACAAATAAGGACGGGGAATACTGTCGGAATGACGAAAAATGTAACGGCGGGAATTGTCGCACCGCCGTGAATATTGACAAACGGTGCGGAATATGACATAATTATCTTGGATAAGTATCCGGTAAACAAAACAGCTGAGATAATCCGAAAGGAAAAGCAAATGAAATTAACAAAACGGATAATCGCCGGTTTTCTGTCGGCGCTGTTCATATTATGTTCCGTGTCGCTTCCGGTTGCGGCGGCGGCTGACCCGTACACCTGGGACGGCACCTCCGTGCTTGCGGCGGACAGAACCTATTACATAAAAAGCAATATAACACTCGGCAAAAGCCTTACTGTACCGGCAGGTACTGTGATGGTACTGCTCAGCGGAACATCCGTTACCGTGCCATACGGTATTACCCTTGATATAAAGGGCAGACTTGTTGCGGATAACGGCGCATCGCTTATAATAAACGGCACGCTCAATACCTTCGGCGGTTCTGCTCTGGATATTGACGGTACAATGTCTGCGAGCGGAAGATCTGCGGTTTCGCTGTCGGGCGTTACGCTGCTTTCCGATACGGCACAGACGGCATTCGCAGGCACTCTTGATGTGAATTCGGACTTTACCTCTTACGGCGAGATAGGTGTGACAGGCACTGCTCGCTTTAATGCAAAAAGCTATATCGGCGGAAAGCTGGAGATAAGAAACAATGCGCAGGTCATAAACACAGGCGCTATGACGCTCGGAAACGATTGTTCATATACGCTGAAGGGTATGTTCACCAACAGCAAAAACGGCAGTGTCACCGACAACCGCAGAGCTTATGACAACTCGGCAATGTCTGTCGAAACTATATCGCTGTATACAACAGACGCACTGACGGGAATTGACGTTTCGTGGGCGCAGGGCGACACGATAGACTGGGCAAAGGTTAAAAGATCGGGCATCGACTTTGCTATGATACGTTCAAGCCGTGGCAGGATAAGCGATGATTACCCTATGACAAGCGATACATATTTCCACGAAAACATGAAAGGCGCTATGCAAAACGGCATTCCTGCCGGAGTGTATCACTACTGCTATGCCGAAACGGTCGAAGAAGCGAGAGATGAGGCTAAATTCGTACTCAGCCTTATTTCCGGCTATGAGATAAGCTACCCCGTAGTATTTGATATAGAGGATCCGTGGTATGTAAAGAACGGCTATTCAAAGCAGACGCTCACCGCAATGACGGAAGCGTTCTGCGAGGAGATAGCAAACGCAGGCTATCTGCCTGTCGTATATTCCTACGCTTCGTTTTTCAACAGCTACCTTGATATGACGGCGCTTTCAAAGTATCCCGTGTGGGTGGCTCACGTTGACACCGACAAGCCTGCATACAGCGGAACATATTTTATGTGGCAGTATTCGTGGGAGGGCAGTATCAGCGGAATCGACGGCGATGTTGATATGGATCACTGCTATGTTGACTTTGATGCGTATACAAGGAAGTTCGGGCTGAATGGGAGAAAGTAAGTTCGGATAACGGATATAAAAGTATCGGCGGCCCGGTAACATTACCGAGCCGCCGCTCTATATTGCTTTATATAACCGCTTAATCTGCGTTTTTGTTTGTCATTTTCGATTCAGGTTCAACCGGCAAAGCAACATTCTTCTGCCAGTATCCGTACTTCTTCCTCTTTACGATAAGGAACATCAGCGACAGCAGGAAAGCGAAAAATTCCGCCACAACATTTGCCATCCATATACCGTCAACACCGAAAATAAGGGGCAGTATAAGGATGCTTGAAACCTGGAATATAAGCGTTCTCATAAATGACACAGCCGCAGAGATAGCGCCGTTTCCGAGTGCGGTGAAGAACGATGAGGTAAATATATTAAAGCCTGCAAGTAAAAAGCACAGCGAGAATATTCTGAAAGCGTGACGTGTCTGCTCGTAAAGCTCTGAGTCATAGCCAACAAATATCTTTGCGAGAGGGCTTGCAAGCACCGCCGACAACGCGACAAGGGTAACCCCCGCTATTGCCGCAAAGCAAAGGCTCTTTTTGAGCATATTGTTCAGTTCATAACGGTTCTGCGCTCCGTAGTTGAAGCCTATCACGGGTGCGCATCCGATAGAATAGCCGACAAATATCGCTATGAAAATAAACTGCACATACATCATTACGCCAAAGGTCGAAACGCCGTTTTCGCCTATGTATTTCATAAGCTGGAAGTTGTAGATTATACTTACGACCGATGAGGAAATGCTCGACATAAGTTCCGACGAACCGTTCGCACAGGCACGCAGGAGCGGTCTTATCTCAAGCCTTGTCTTAGTAAGACGCAGTATGCTTGAGTTCGGACGGAGAAAGTAGATAAGAGGGAATATTCCGCCGACACATTCGCTGATGCCCGTAGCAAATGCCGCACCTGCAACGCCAAAGCCCATAAGACCTACAAATACAGCGTCAAGTATGATATTCGTACAGCCTGCCATAATAGTTGAAATAAGTCCGAGCTTCGGCTTTTCAGCGGCGATGAAAAAGCTCTGAAATACGTTCTGGAGCATAAAAGCCGTTGTAAAGGAGATTACTATTCTGCCGTAAAGCACACAGTCGCCCAGCATTTCGGGAGTTGCGCCAAAGAACACCGCAACGTTTTCGGTAAAGATAAGGCCGAATGTTGTGAGTACCGCACCGAGTATCACCGTCAGCATTATCATCATCGTGAAATAGCGTTTTGCCGTCTTTTCGTCACCCTCACCGAGCTTCTGAGAAACGAGCGCCGTTCCGCCAGTGCCGACCATAAAGCCCACACCGCCGAGTATCATTACAAACGGCATTATAAGATTGATAGATGCGAAAGAGGTCTTGCCGGCAAAATTAGATATGAAAAAGCCGTCAACCACGCCGTATATGGATATGAACACCATCATAGCCACCGACGGAAGTACAAACCTGAAAAGCCGTCCGGCAGTAAAGTGATCCGATAGTTTTATCTTGCTCATGTTCCCTTTGTTCTCCTTTTGTATCTTAATATTTTTGCCGTCTGACTTTTAAGAAGTACGCTGTACAGCTTCATAAGCGCAGTCATATTCTCGGTTTCTTCATCTGTCATATTGCCGAGTGCGGCGCATTCCGCCTCTATCACCTTATCTACCGTCTGTTCGCACAGCTTTGTTCCGCTTTTTGTAAGGCTGATATTCTTTGTGTGCGCACCTGCCGGAGTAAGCGTTATATACCCCTCGCTTTCGAGCTTTTTCAGTGCGGAGTTTACCGTCTGCTTAGGCTGATACAGCACGGTGCAGACATCGCTCTGCGTTATGTTGCCCGGTTCCATACGCAGTGTGTACAGCGTCCAGAAAGCCGCTTCCGAAAACCCGTAGCGCTTTGCTATATTCCGGTAGCAATCATCTATTGATTTCAGTACATTATTATATTCATACAGTTTTTTTCTGTTGCTTTTGTTATCCAAGCTGATTCTCCTTGTCGGCAAATGTTTAAGTCCGAAATCGGACTGTGAGATATTATAATCCGATTTCGGACTGATGTCAAGTGTTTTTGTGTAAAAATTGCTTTTGTCAGTCTTCGGATATAATTTTCGTATAATTATTGCAGATAATAGAATAGGGATATACGCATTGAACAACTGTTCGTTGTATCGGTAAAGTATGTTTATTCTTTCGCAAACTGTATTATATTCTCTGCTTTACCGGAAGCGGCATAAAAATAATTCACAAAAGTTCATTTTTGTATCGGTTTGATATTGACTTTAGGCTCGAATTGTGTCAAAATAATTATATTGGTGTAATTCGGCGTTTTTCTGCAAAGGAGCGGTAAAACGCCTTATTGTTGCAAAGCGGAAAGGCGAGAAAAGTAATTGAAATACGATGTAGTAATTGTAGGAGCGGGACCTGCGGGCATCTTCACCGCAATTGAAATGGTCAGAAACGGCTCAGACAAAAAAATTCTGATAATCGAAAAGGGTGCTTCGGTAGAAAAAAGGAGCTGTCCTAAGGCAAAAACAAAGCACTGTATGAACTGTAAGCCCTACTGCCATATCACAACGGGTTTTTCGGGCGCAGGCGCATTCTCGGACGGCAAGCTGTCGCTGTCGTGCGAGGTCGGCGGAACGCTCCCCGAACTTATCGGTGAGGAACTTGCACAGGAAACCATCGACTACACAGACAAGATATATCTTGAATTCGGTGCGGATAAGCACGTTGAGGGCGTAAGCGACCCCGACAAGATAAGAGATATAAGGAAGAAAGCCATAAACGCAAACCTGAAGCTGGTTGACTGTCCTATCCGTCACTTAGGAACGGAAATGGCGCACGAGCTTTATTTCAAGATAGAAAAATATCTTATCGAAAGCGGAGTTGAGGTGCTGTTCGGCAAGAACTGCGAGGATATTATAATAGAAGACGGCGTATGTAAGGGTGTTATCATTTCAAATGCCCGTGACGGCGGCGAACAGGAAACCATATACGGCGACGAGATAGTAGTCGCAACAGGCCGTAAGGGCGCAGACTGGCTCGAAAAGACCTGCGAGGCTCATAATGTTGAGCATACACCGGGTACTGTTGACATCGGCGTAAGAGTGGAAGTCAGAAACGAGGTAATGGAGGAGATAAACGCCGTCCTTTACGAGTCAAAACTCATCGGCTATCCTCTGCCGTTTAAGAACAAGGTTCGTACATTCTGCCAGAACCCCGGCGGATTTGTGAGTCAGGAGAACTACGACAACGATTTAGCCGTTGTAAACGGTCACTCATATAAAGAGCTTAAGAGCAACAACACAAACCTTGCTATACTTTGCTCACACAATTTCAGCGTACCGTTCAACCAGCCTATAGAATATGCTAAGAAGGTCGGCGAGCTTACCAATATGCTCGGTAACGGTCACATTCTTGTACAGCGTTACGGAGATATCCTCGACGGTAAGCGTACATGGCCCAAGGAGCTTAATTTCTCCAACGTAAGACCTACCCTGCCCGATGCGGTCGCAGGCGACATCACGGCGGCTATGCCTTACCGTACAATGACGAACATTATCAATTTCATAAAGGCTGTGGATATGGTCGTTCCCGGTTTTGCAAGCCGTGAAACGCTTTTATATTCACCCGAGCTTAAATTCTACAGCAACCGTATAAAGATGGACGAGCATTTCAACACGAACGTAAAGGGACTGCATTGCTTAGGCGACTCAAGCGGCTGGACAAGAGGACTTATGATGGCGTCTGTAATGGGCGTACTTATGGGACGTGAATTACTGAAATAAACGGAGGAAAAGTAAAATGCAGTTACTGGAAGAACGCATAAACAAGGACGGTATAGTAAAAGAGGGAAACGTACTCAAGGTCGACAGCTTTCTCAATCATCAGATGGATATTGAGCTTTACAATGAGATCGGCAAGGAGTTCCGCAGACTGTTCCCCGACAAGAGCATAAACAAGATACTGACTATAGAAGCGTCGGGCATCGGCATTGCGTGCGTTACGGCGCAGTATTTCGGATGTCCTGTCGTATTTGCGAAGAAGGCGCAGAGCGTAAACATAGACGGCGAGGTTTATTCGACCTCTATCGAGAGCTTTACGCACAAGCGTACATATAACGTAATAGTCAGCAAGAAGTTCCTGTCGCCCGATGACAACGTGCTTATAATCGACGACTTCCTTGCAAACGGCTGTGCTTTACTCGGTCTTATCGACATAGTAAAGGGTGCAGGCGCAAGTATAGCAGGCGCAGGTATCGTTATAGAAAAGGGCTTCCAGAAGGGCGGAGAGCTTGTCCGCTCGAAAGGCATCAGGGTTGAATCGCTCGCAATAGTTGACTCGATGAGCGTTGACGGCGGCTGTATTTTCAGACACTGAGCATAATAACCGTATTTAGCGGCAAAGTGCCGTTAATATATCTTTTACTGTTTTAATAGGGAGGAAAAACATGAAAAAGAAACTTATCGCCATTTTACTGGCGGCAACCTGCGCACTTACAGCAGGACTCACAGGCTGCTCCGGCAATGCCGCAACAAGCGGTACGGATGAAAGCAAGACTTCCGATGCACAGAGCACAGGCAACAGCTCTAAGGAAAGCACAGGCGACAGCTCTAAGGAAAGCACAGGCGACAACACATCGAAGAATGATGTTGTAGCAGGCTTTGTTTACATCGGCAAGATCAACGACGGCGGTTACACACAGGCTCACGATGCAGGCAGACTTGCAGTTGAGGCTATGGGCGTAAAGACCTACTACGTTGAGGACGTACCCGAAACCGTTGCCGACACAAAGGAAGCTATCCAGACGCTTATCGATGAAGGCTGCAACCTCATCTACTCTAACTCCTTCGGCTTTATGGAAGGTACAGACCAGATGGCTAAGGAGCACCCCGAGATCAAGTTTGCTCACTGCTCAGGCTATATGAGAGAAGACAATATGTCAACCTACTTCGGTAAGGTATATCAGGCTCGTTATCTTGCAGGTATCGTTGCAGGTATGAAGACACAGAAGAACTACATCGGTTATGTTGCCGCTAAGGGTATCCCCGAGGTTATCCGCGGTATCAACGCATTCACACTCGGTGTACAGTCTGTAAACCCCGATGCTAAGGTAGAAGTAGTATTCACAGATACATGGTATGACCCCACCGTTGAAAAGCAGGCAGCACTTGAGCTTCTCAACAAGGGCGTTGACATAATCGCTCAGCACCAGGATACAACAGCTCCTCAGGTTGCCGCTGAAGAAAAGGGCGCATACTGCATCGGCTACAACTTCCCCACATCAGACGCTGCTCCCAAGGCTTACCTCACAGCCGCTTGCTTCGACTGGAAGACATTCTATACAGACGATGTACAGAAGGCTATTGACGGTACATGGACAAGCCGTGCATACTGGGAAGGTCTTGCCGCTAACATGACATACCTTGACAAGCTGACAGACCTCTGCGCAGAAGGCACACAGGAAAAGGTAGATGCGGCTAAGAAGGCTATCATTGACGGCACACTCGAACCCTTCACAGGTCCTCTTTATGACCAGGACGGCAACAAGAAGGTTGAAGACGGCGTTAAGATGACAGACGACGAGATCTGGAACATGAACTGGTTTGTAAAGGGCGTAACAGGTACTATCCCCGCATAATCTACAGGTTACAGAATCTTAAGACTATTAAAGACAATACGAGCAGTCCTCAGCGGCTGCCCGATTTGTCTTTTTAAAGCACCGGAATATCTGCGATGTTTTAAAAAGACAAATCGCTATTTTCAAGGAGGTTATATGGCAGACCCTTATATAAAACTTGAACACATAACCAAATCGTTTGACTCGGTATACGCAAACAAGGATATTTCCGTTGACGTATACAAGGGCGAGATACTTGCCCTGCTCGGCGAAAACGGTTCGGGCAAGAGTACCCTTGTAAATATGCTCAGCGGCATATATACGCCCGACAGCGGTACTATCTCGATTGACGGTAAGAAGATGCACTTCGGCTCACCCGGTGATGCTATAAAGGCAGGCATCGGTATGGTACATCAGCACTTCAAGCTGGTCGATGTAATGACCGCCGCAGAAAACGTGGTAATGGGTCATATAAAGCATTTTGTCACATCGAAAAAGCGTATGGCTCACCATGTGAACAAGCTGAACGAGAAATACGGCCTTAACGTTACCCCCGACAAGAAGATATACAATATGTCTGTCAGCGAAAAGCAGGCTGTAGAGATAATGAAGGCGTTCTACCAAGGTGCAAACGTTCTTATCCTTGACGAGCCTACAGCGGTGCTTACCCCGCAGGAGATAACGGCACTGTTTGCTATTCTCAGAAAGATGAAGGAGCAGGGCTGTACGATAATCATTATCACTCATAAGATGGCGGAGGTTATGGATATTTCCGACCGTGTTACTGTTTTGCGTAAGGGCGAATGTATCGGTACGGTAAAGACGAGTGAAACGACCCCTCAGCAGCTTACCGAGATGATGGTCGGCAAGGCGGTAACTCTTGAAATAGAGCGTCCGCAGTGCTGTGACTATAACGCAAAGCCGATGCTCTCCGTAAAAAATCTCACGAAGAAAAACACAGACGGCGTAAACGTGCTTGATAACGTGAACTTTGACGTATACGGCGGTGAGATACTCGGTGTTGCAGGCATAGCAGGAAGCGGTCAGAAGGAGCTTTGCGAGATAATCGCAGGTCTTGACAAAATGACTGACGGCGATATTGAGTTTGACGGTGACAGCATAAAGGGACTCGATCCCAGAGCGATAATCCGCAAGGGCATCAGTATGAGCTTTGTTCCCGAGGACAGACTCGGTATGGGTCTTGTGGCAGGAATGAGCATAACGAACAACGTTATCTTAAAGTCCTATAATCATAATCCCGGCCCGTTCATAGACAGCAAGTTTGCAAAGAAGCTCGCAGAGCAGATCGTACATGATTTTGATATTTACACCCCATCTGTAAACTACACGGTAAAGAAGCTGTCCGGCGGTAATATACAGAAGGTGCTTCTCGGCAGAGAAATATGGCTCTCGCCCAAGGTGCTTATAACCGCCTATCCCGTAAGAGGTCTTGATATAGGTGCGTCATACAATATATATCATATGTTAAACGAGCAGAAGAAAAAAGGCGTTGCCGTGCTGTTCATAGGCGAGGATCTTGACGTGCTGAAAAGCATTTCCGACAGACTTATGGTAATACACGACGGTGAGATAATCGACATAGTAGACCCCACGACCGTCACTAAGGAAGACATAGGTCTTATGATGGTGGGCGACCATATCAACAAGGGAGAGGAGAAAGCCGTATGAGCATGATACAGATTTCAAAGCGGCAGAAAGGCACATCAAAGCTCGTTGACGTTCTTATAAGAATAGGCGCCATCGTGCTGTCGCTGATATTTATCGGCATTGTTCTTGCCATAATGGGTTATGATCCTTTCAAGGTTTTCGGCAAAATAATACAGACCCCGTTCAAGCGTTTCAAGGACGTTATGAACAAAACGATTATGCTTACCACTCTTTCGCTCGGCATAGCGATAGCGTTCAGAATGAAGTTCTGGAATATCGGCGCTGAGGGTCAGTTCTATATGGGTGCATTCGGTGCGGCATCAATGGCTTTTATGTGTCCCGATCTGCCGCCGATACTCCTTTTACCGCTTATGTGCGTTGCAGGCTTTGTCTGCGGCGGCATATGGGCGCTTATCCCTGCGGTCATCAAAGCTAAGTTCGGTGCGAGCGAAACGCTTGTAACGCTGATGATGAACTATATTGCGATAGCCTTTATAAGCTATCTGCAATACGGTCCGTGGAAAGACCCTGCGGCACTCGGTGCGGCAAAGGTACCTAACTTCTCGGAAAATGCGGTACTGCCCGATGTATTCGGCATTCACGCAGGCTGGATAATAATGCTGGTACTCGTAATTATTATGACGATATTGCTCCGCTACACAAAGCTCGGCTATCAGATAGACGTTATCGGCGAAAGCGAAACAACCGCAAAATATGCCGGTATGAATACGGTTAAAATACTGGTGATTGCAGTTCTTATCTCCGGCGGTCTTTGCGGAATGGCAGGCTTTATGCAGTCGAGCGCCGTTGAGAAGTCGATAACCGATTCGATGTCGGCAGGTCTTGGCTTTACTGCGGTAATCACCGCCTGGCTTGCAAAGCTGAAGCCGCCCGTTATCGTGGTTGCGTCGTTTATGTTCTCGATACTTCTCCAGAGCGGAAGCTCGCTTCAGGTAATGAAGATACCCTCGTCCATCACGGAAATAATGCAGGGCGTCATCATATTCTTCGTTCTTGCGTGTGAGTTCTTTATAAACTATAAAATATCGCTTCGCAAGCATACCGCAGTAAAGGAGGCTGAATAATGGAGATTATTCATCAGATAGGTCTGTTTTTACAGACCGCCATTCAGACAGGTACTCCGATACTGTTTGCCATTGTCGGCGGTATACTTTGTGAAAAGGTAGGTCATATGAACCTCGGTGTCGAGGGTATGATGCTTATGGGTGCGTCGCTCGGCTTCGCAGTTGCGTGCACTACGGGAAATCCTCTGCTCGCCATGCTGGCGGCAGGTGCTGCGGGTGCGGCAGGCGCGCTTATTTATGCCTTTATAACCGTCACGCTCAGAGGAAACCAGGTCGTTACCGGTCTTGTGCTGACCATATTCGGCACTGGCGTTTCCGGTCTTATAGGCGGCTGGGTATCAAGCGAACAAATACCTCAGTCGGTAAGCTCGGCATTCCGACCTGTTGAAATACCTGTTCTCAGCAATATCCCGATACTCGGAGAGGCTGTTTTCTCGCAGGATATATATGTATGGCTCGGACTTGTCATAGCTGTGCTTGCGTATTTCTACCTCAACAAGACAAAACTCGGACTTTATATAAGGGCGATTGGCGAAAATCCCGGTGCGGCTGACGCTTCAGGCATAAATGTTACGCTCCATAAGTATATAAATATTTTGCTCGGCGGTTTCCTTTGCGGACTCGGCGGTGCTTATCTGTCAACCGCATTCCTGACAACCTGGCAGGATAACGTTACGGCAGGCGCAGGCTGGATAGCCGTTGCTCTTATCATATTCAGCACATGGAATCCGCTCAAGGCGATATTCGCCGCCTACCTTTTCGGTATGCTGAGAGGTTTAAACTACAAGATGCAGGGCTGGGAGATACAGATACCCTCGCAGTTTTTAACAATGCTCCCTTACATCGCCACTATTATAGTGCTGATTTTCATAGCAATGAGAAAGAAGAAAGAGAATCAGCCTCCTAAGGCGCTCGGTGAAGCGTACTTCAGGGAAGAAAGATAAATAAAAAGCCGGCTTTATCCGAACAGGGTAAGGTCGGCTTTTAATGAAAGGAAATATGAAACGATTTTACGAAGCTGCTGAAAAGCGCATAAAGCTGGTCAATCTGCGTATGCTCACTATTGTCATACTGATATTCATTATTGCATTTCTCGGAATATTCGGCTCATATACCGCTGTACTGAACAATGCAAATTCTCTCGGCAAAAATCTGGTAGAAAGCTATGCCTCGGAAGAAGAGAAAAACATATCTGTGTATACGACAATCATTGAACTCGGAATGATACAGATAAACGACATGGTAAACGCAAACGTATCCGAGGATCGTATGCTGAATGCTATAAAAACGTTTTTCAAACAGGCTAAATCCTCCACAAAAGACGAAGATTTGTTATGTTATGTTATTCTGAACGGCAGACTTATAGCATCCGATGATGTAGAGGACATTGAAAGTTACAACTATCAAAAGCAGGAATGGTACAAAAGAGCTCTCAATGCAAACGGCGAGGTTGTTTTCACAAACTCATATCTTACCGAAAAAGACAGGTCTAATGTCGTTACTATCTCTGCGGCAAATCAGAAAACCGGAAATGCGGTAATAATCGACCTCACCGATGAAAACCTTGATACCGATCACGCAGATATAGATTTACCGGAGCGAAGCGCTTACTATGTCTTTAGCCGGTACGGCGAAACAGTATACACAAAGACCCCTTTCATCGCCGATAAGGACACGATCAACAAATATTCCGAGAGCCTTTATCTCAGGATGAAGGACGGCGATCATAAGAACAACGACAATATGATTGACTTTGAGGGCGAAAAACGTGCATTTTACTATACAAGACTTGAAAACGGCTGGTCTGTTGCCGTGACTGTTCCTTATGCAGTTCTTACCGCAGAAATAAACTGGATGATACTAATGTACATAGTGCTATTTGCGGCGTTACTTATAATTGCAATTATTATGTGGCTGAGAGAAAACAGATTCACAAGGCAGACGCTCCGTGCAACCGATACTATCCGTGCGCTGTGCAACTCATTCTTTGCCATCTATCGTATAGATATGCAAAACGGCACTTATGCAATGATAAAAGGCACAGACGATATTAAGAAAATACTGCCCGCTACCGGTAGTTATGATAATCTTATGAAAGCAATCTGTTCTTTTATGGATAAGGATACGGCACAGGAAATGGATTGTGCATTTTCACTTGAAAAAGTCAGGGACAGCATTGAAAAGCGTACAGAAAATTACGGCGGCAGTTTTGTAAGAGAGATCAACGGCGTAAAGAAATGGATAAGCGTAAACCTGTTTCTTGACGATGACGTGAACAGCAAAAAGGCTGTAATCGCATTCCATGTTATTGATGAGGAAAAGAAGCGTCAGCTGCAACATATCAAACTGCTTGAGGGCGCACTGAGGGAAGCCGAGAGCCGCAAGAGTTCACAGGAGCGGTTCTTTGCGTCAATGAGCCACGAGCTCAGAACTCCGATCAATATAATTCTCGGAATGAACGAGCTTGCCGCCGATCCTGCCTGCCCTGAGGAAAAACGCCTTGATTATTATAAAAAGACGGAAACCACGGGCAGAAGAATGCTGGAGCTTGTAAACAAGATACTTGATGTTTCACGTCTTGAATCAGGACAGTCACCGCTTGAAATTAAGCATTTCGACCTTGAAAAGGAAATCACCTCGATGATGCAGCCTATGGCGGAACGTGCCAAAAACGAGGAGAAGCATTTCGTACTTGATATTGATATTGAAAACAGCAAGGTTATAGGCGACCCGCTTAAATTATCACAGATACTGATAAACCTTGTCGGAAATGCGCTCAAATACACAAACCGCAACGATACGATAAGCGTAAGTGTAAAGCAGGCAGGTGAAAACAATTACAACTATGTTTTCACTGTCAGAGATACAGGTATAGGAATATCCGAAAAGTTCCTGCCGAAGCTGTTTGATCCGTATAGTCAGGGCGCTCAGTTCGGCACGGGAAGATATAACGGCACCGGGCTTGGCATGGCGATAGTCAAAAACCTTGTCAGCCAGAAGAACGGCACTATCGATGTCGAAAGCAAAGTCGGAGAGGGTACGGTGTTCACCGTAACGCTTCCGCTGAAGCCTGACAAGGAAGAAAACGCGGCAACAGATATCAAAAAGTCTGTCGACAGGGATATACTAAAAGGTATGAATATCATGCTGGTTGACGACAACGAGCTTAATCGTGAAATAATGTACGATATGCTTAGTGCCTGCGGTGCAACGGTGATTCAGGCTTGCGACGGCAAGGAAGCCGTGGATAAGTTTACACAGTCCAGGGAAGGCGATATCGACCTTATTCTTATGGATATGAATATGCCGGTCATGAACGGTTGCGAGGCGGCAAAGGCAATAAGAAGCCTTGACCGCAAAGACGCAAAAAGTGTATTTATTATTGCTCTTACCGCAAACGCTTTTGCGGAAGATGTCAGCAAAACCGTAAAGGCAGGTATGAATGCACACCTTGCAAAACCCGCAAACATTGATTTGCTCTGCAAAACGCTTGCAAGGCTCGCAGAAGAGAAGAGATAAACAAGAAGGGATACAGCATAACGCTGTATCCCTTCTTTTATAAAAAACAAACTGCGGTTTCAACTGCCGCAGTTATCATTTGAAATTATCGGGATAAGTCAGAAAAAACGACCTTGCACGGTTTCTCTTATATGCCTTAAGACATAGCTCGTAGCTCAGTTGCCTTACCTCAAAGTTCGAGAATCTTCCGTTTTTTATGAGTGTAGTACCTACAGTCATAGCGCTTCTTTTATCTTCATATCTTGAAGCATATTCGGGACAGTACACGGCGGCTGTACCTGCTGAAACGTACTTAATTTCGCCGTTGCCATCAGTTATTTCAAGTACATATGACATATACGCCCACCTCTCATTATAATGCTTCTTATAAAATTATAATTTAAAGTCGGGCGCATTTCAATAACGATTTAAAAATAAAATCGGAAAATGTAATATTATGTTAATATTTTTGTCGAATTTATTGAAACAGGCCGAATTTTATCCTCAGCCGACAGCATTTCTTAAGAAGCGCCTCGCCGATTATCAAGATAAATATCACAGTCGAAACTGCGTGGATAAGGTCGAACGGTATTCCGGAGATGATGTATGCGGTAATAGTCTGCAAGTTTATATCTGTCGTGTAGGTAAGAACGCTTGATATATTCATTATTCCGCCGTAAATAACGAGGACTGACAGGAAGGAGTAGATACAAAGGGCGAGCGTGCTGCGCTTTTTTGAGAAGATGATACCTGCAAAAAAGCCAAGCAGACCCATTGCAAACATCTGCCACGGCGTCCACATTCCCTGCCCGAACAGCATATTCGATACAAGCATGGAAACCGCACCGACAAGAAAGCCTGCCTGCGCACCGAGCGCCGTTCCGCTGATGATAACGATTGCGGCAACAGGCTTGAACTGCGGAAACATAAAGAAAAGCTCCCTTCCTGCGACAGCCGCCGCAGAAAGCACGGCAAGCACCGCAATATCCTTTGCGGACGGCTTCTTTTTTTCAAAGCTGATAAAGAAAGCGGCAAGGCACTCGACAAGCACGGCAAGAATTATCAGCAGATGCTTTCTTGTGCCGTTAGGGACAAAAAGTGTGCCGAGTATCACTGTGAAAGGAATAAAAACGGCGGTTATAACCCATGCGACAATATCGGACGGCGTTACTTTTTTTGCGGTTACGGGCGGCTTAGCCATTGTGTTTTTCGGGGCGACGCCGATTATAAGCATGATCATCGGGACACACAGCAACGCATATTGCAGCCAGAACGGCTCTGACGGTATCTCAAAAGGGAATATGCCGGTACCGGCTAAAAGCATAAAAGCAAATCCGACACTGCCGAGCGAAAGCATTACCTTTCGGAAAACCGAGAGCTTTTTGCGTTTTTTGCGTTGCGGTACTGCTGTGTCGGGCTTATCGCCTTTTATGCCGTGAAAACGTCCGGAGAGATCGCCGTAGTTTTCAGCCCTTCCTCCGAGAGAAGCTATAAGCCCTGCGACAGTGTAAACATTATCGCATACGTTTTTGGCGATTTTCGCACTGTCTGTAGTGAAAAACGAGGAATCGGCGAAGAACTGTGACGGCGGCAGAGATACGCTTATTTCGCCGTCAAAAAGCAGGGCGCATATATCCGCCGTTTCAGCGCAGAAATCCATATCGTGACTGACAATCACAATCGTTTTCCCGTCTGCTTTAAGCTGTTTCAATAATGCCGAGAACATCTGCTTATATACTGCGTCCGCCGCCTTAGTCGGCTCATCGAGAAGAAGTATATCCGCACCGTAGGAAACGAGCTTTGCGAGCGCCGCCTTCTGCCTTTCACCGCCGGATAAGTCAAACGGGTGACGTGACAGCAGGTGCGTAAGATTAAATGCGGCGGCTATTTCATCGGCATTTCCGGCAAATTCTTCTCTGAGCGTTTCCTTATTGAAAAGCAGGGTAGGGTCTTGCGGAAGAAAACCTATCTTTCCGCCGTTTATCGTTATTTTTCCGCTGTTTTGCTTGAGCGTACCGCAGATAAGGCTTAGCAGGGTCGATTTTCCTGCGCCGTTTCCACCCACTATTGCGGTTATGCTCCCTTGCTTTATGTCAAGCGAAAGGTTTCTTATAATATCTCTTTTGCTGTTCTTATAGCCGAAAGACAGATTTTTAACGGATATACAACTTTCTTCCGACAGCGTATCGTCTGCGGAGGCAGGTGATACGAGCCTGTGATTTTCGCCGTAGGACGTATACCAGTCCTTAGCGGAGGGAACGTCAAGCAGTGGAAGAACATTGCTGACAGATGCGCTTGCTCTTACTCCTGCCGGCATTTCAAAAAGCATAGGGTGATTATTTTCTGACAGATGCTTTGTAAGAGAGCTTGCGTCGCCGTCGTGACACACCTTGCCGCTGTCGAGCATAACCACACGCTTTGCAACGGACAAAAGACCGCCGAGCTGATGCTCAGCAACAATCACGGTCGTACCAAGCTCCTTGTTTATTCTCACAAGCAGTGAAATAAACTGCGTGGATGCGATAGGGTCAAGCTGTGACAGCGGCTCGTCAAGGAGCAGTACATCGGGATTCATAGCCATTACAGACGCTAAGTTAATCATCTGCTTCTGACCGCCCGAGAGCTTGTCGCAGTCGCAGTACAGCAAGTCCTCTATGCCGAAGAACAAAGCGGTCTGGGAAACCTGCGAGCGTATTTCGTTTTGTGAAAGTCCTATGCTTTCCGCACCGAAGGCAAGTTCGTGCCAAACCTTGTCGCAGACAATCTGCTCGTCGGCAAACTGCGTTACAAAGCCGGCAAAATGACCGCTGAAAGAAATTTTTCCTTTTTGCGTTCCTGCGTCGGCAGGCGCTTTCATAAGATTTAAAAGGGTGGATTTTCCGCTTCCCGAGCTGCCGCAGAGTATTACGAATTCTCCTTTGTTTATTTTAAGCGAAATATCGGAGAGTGCGTTTATATCCGAGCCGGGATAGGAATATGACAGATTTGAAATATTATAAAGTTCCATTTCTTTCCCTCCGTTTAAATCGTGAATAAAGCTCGGCTACAACAGGCATCGCACAGAGTATGAGCCAGAAAACATCCGCAGAAATATCGAAAGCAGTCAGCGGCAGGATAAATTCGGGGTAGTAGAGATAATAGGCTTTACCGCTTGCAAAAAGAATAATAATTGCGGTTGTGCATATCACGGTCACAGACATTATAATAAAGTCGGACGGCGCAAAGCGGAATATGCTGTAGGCTGTACGTTTTGCTGTACCGTAACCTCTGTATTTCATAGATCGGGCGGTATATGCACTGTGCTCAAGGGTATCCGTTACCGCAACGGAGAGAACGTGAACACCGCTTCTGATACGGCTTCTAAAGTTACCCTCGTATATATCGTTTCCCACAAAGCGCTGTGCCGCCGCCGCTTGCTTTGCCCGTCTTGCAAACATAGGCACTGAACGAAGCGTCATTGATAACAGCAAAGCGAGTGACGGCAGTGCTTTTCCGAGAAGATATACCGTTTTGTCGCTTGTCATACACTTGTTAAGTCCGATAAACCACATAACGAGTGATATTGTCATAGCGCCTGTAAACAGCGAAAAAATAAGCGTTTCAAGCGTGATACTGTTGCCGCTCGGCAACTTTGCAAGCACGGTTATGCCTCTGTTTGAAAACAGAAGATTTATAACTGCCGCAAGCAGTGCCATAGGCAGCATTACAAAAAGTGTTCTTGCGGCGGTTTTACCGTTCAGTAAAAAAGCAAAAACGGCAGAGCAGACAAGAGCCTCCGCCATAAAGACGGGGCTTTGCACTATTGCGGTTATCAGTATCACAGACAGAAAATACATTGCCGCAGTGACAGGGTGTGTTCTCTCCATTTTTCCTCCGATTATTTAAGGTCGTTGCCAAGCTCACAGGTGTAGCGGAACGCTATTTCATCGTTGTTTGCGGGCTTGTACGATGAACAGCCGTAGTTCGGGAAAATGCCGTTTACACTGTACATCCAGCCTGAGCCTTGTCCGCAGTCAAATTCATAAAGGTTGTTGATGCCCTCGATATAGTATGAGCTGAACGCAGGGGTGTAGCTTGCTTCCATCTGAATACTGTTTTCGTCACAGATACGGCGGAGTATATCGTATACGCTTTCGCCGCTGTCGAATCCGACCGTTCCGCTGAATATCACGGCATCATCGGGAATGTACTTTTCAAGTCCTTTTTTCAGTTTATCCTTGTTATTGAGTATGGTTTTGCATTCTATAACGAATGTGCAGGTGTTGTCATATTTCTTTATCGGATTGTCGGCAGGCTTCGGAGTTGTCGCCTTAGCGGTGGCTTTGGTCGTGGATTTAACGGTAGTTGTGGCTTTTGCGGTAGCCTTTGCAGTGCTTGTTACCGTGATCGGTTTTTCGGTTGCTTTGGAAGTTTCGGCGGTAGTTGCAGGCACGGTTGCTGCATAAGCGGTTGTTGCGGTCGTTTCTGCTTTTTGATTGCTTGCGGTCGTCTGAGATGTGGTTTGTAAAGCGGTAGTTTGTGAAGATGTGTCCGTAACGGTTGTTACAGGCGGAGACTGAGAATTAACAGTTGTTTTTGGAGTTGTTGCGATTAGGCTTTGGGCGGTTGTAAACGATGATGCTTCGGGCAATAAGTATGACGTGCCGCTGTTTTCGGCAGTATCTTTTCCTGCCACAGCAGAAACTATCGCTATGATTATCACGGCGATCAGAGCCAACCCAAGACCGAGTATATATTTATATTTATCAAAAATAGCTTTCATTTTTTCTCCGTGAAATATCAGTTATGTAAAAATTGTTCCGCACCTATTTTATCACAAAAACAGGTGCGGAACAAGCATTTACATAATAGTTTTACTTATTTGCGCTTTTTCTTTGAAACAAGCATAACTGCGCCTGAGATGAGAACTGCCATACCGCCTGTTACAAGTACGCCTGTACCGGGATTTATGGGATCGTTTTTATCTTCGGGCTTGCCTGAGCAGTCACCGGGGAGTATCGGCTCATCGGGAGTACCTGAGCTGTTGCCGGGTGTTACAGGCTCATCGGGATTTGCCGGTTCATCGGGAGTTGCGGGCTCATTCTTTACCGACATATCGTAAAGTGAAGAGTCGTCCTTTGAAAGCTCATAAGCTGTAAGAGCGAGCGCCGCCTGCTCGGTAGCCATATAGTTTTCCTCGCCGCCGAGTGTATGGCTGTAGCCGTTTTCTGTAGCGTAGCTTTCAAGTGAGTCGATAAGCGTGATGCCGTCAACGATGAATCTTGAATCTGTAAGCGGGTCGATGCCGAGAGCGGCAAGTGCGATAAGTACCTGCGAGGTGCTTTCACTGCCGTTTGCATATCTTGCGTTCTCGTCAAGAGATTTGGAGAGGAACTCAAGACCGCTGTCTATAGCCGCCTTTACCTTCTCGTCAGCCGCATAGGGAGCGAGTGCCTGTATAGCCATAGCCGTAAGGTCAACATCTGCGGTATCGCCTGCGAGCGCCCAGCCCTTGCCTGTCATATTGTCAACGATATAAGTTATAAGCTCATCGTGCGTCTTTGCACTGTAATCTGTAGTATCGAATGCTATAAGCGAGAATATAACCGCATTGATACCCTGCGATGTGATATAGTCCATATCGTCAAGACCACTCAGCAGGTTATGACCTGCGATGTCTGCGGAATTTTTTCCGAGTGAGGACAGAGCGATTATAACTCTTGCGTTCTCTGTAGGCTTTCTGTCTGAAAGTCTGTCTGAACCGTTAGCCTTTACTGCGTCGCAAAGCTCGCTGTAGTATTTTGCCGCCTTGTCGGCAGAGAGCTTTCCTGCTCTTGCGAGTGCGATAACCGACCATTCACCGCCGATAGACTGAACGGGGTAGATATCGTTATCCGCAAGAGTGCCGAGAACAGTGCTGAAGTGCTCTTCGCTCTTTGCGCCTGCCTGCTTTATCGTGTCGATAACGGTAAATCTTTCTGTTGCCTTGTCAAGAGTATCCGAATTTGTGACCTTATCTCTTAAACGCTCGGGAACTGCCGAGTAAGCGTCCTTTGCCTTTTCGATCTTATCCTTGCTGTCAGCGGTTACCTTGCCGATTGCGTCTATTGCCTTTATCGCATTGCTTACAACGTCAGCCTCAGCCTTAGCGAGAGCTTCTTCTGCGGCTGTTAAGGTTTCGTAGTTTCCTACAAGTGTCTTTGCGTTGTCGCTGAGCTTGTCATAAGCCGCTCTTGCTGCTGTGATGTCGTCATAACTGTCGAGCGTTACATCGCCTATAGCGTCAATAAGCTCTTCGACCTGCTCAGCCGCTACTATATCATCGGGAACGAGCTTAAGGTAAGCGTATACGGGCTGTTTTTCACCGTTCTGAACGATTATTCTGACAACCTTTATTTCAGACTGATTAAGTGCGATCTTTGCCTCTGTGCCGGATGCTACACGCTGATTGTTGATATAAATGTTATCATCGTCAGCGCCGGATACGGAAACGTTCAAGCTTTCCTCGATACCTGTGCTTATCTCGTAAACACCGTTATCATCGGGAGTGATTTCCTTTATTGTCTTGCCGTTTGCGTCTGTTAAGACTATTTTTCCGGGAAGCGCTGTCGTGCCGACCTCTTGCTCGTTTGCAGTTGTTCTTACAACATAAGAAACCTCTGTCGATTTCTCGTTGAATATGCCTGCCCAGATGTTGCTTGCTGTCTGTATCTTTATATAGTGAACGCCGTTTTTGAATGTAACGGGGTTGCCGTTTTCATCTACCGCCCACTTTAAGTCGAAACCGTTTGATTCGGCATTTTCGCTGTATGCGTTTACATTAGCGCCTATCGTGCCGTTCTTGAAGTAGTCAACATAGCCGAACCTTGTCGTGCCTACAAAGGAAGCTGTAGAGCTGTCGCCCTGTATACTGCCCTGAACACCGGGGATAACAACGCCTCTGAGTGTGACAGTATCGCCCTTTGCAAGATCGTTCATATAGTAAACGCTGGGTGAAACCCATCTGCCTGTCTGCTTTGAGCCGTCGTTTGAGTTGCCCTGATTGTCTGTCCAGCTTGTTTTACCGTCGGCTGTCTTTTTGTATGTCACTTCGTAATCGGTGATGGTCGTATCTTCAAAATGCTCACTTCCTGCGAGTGCATACCATGTTTTGCCGTCCTCAGAAACATACACCTGACCGCTTTCAGCCGCACTTCCGCCGCTTACAAAGCTGTTGCCGTAAGCGTAGAAGTCAAGACCGTAGGGGTTTGAGGGGTCGTCTGTTACGGGGTTTTCATAGTAATATGTGATATAACCGCCGAAGTTACCGAGTGATTTTATAGTGCCTGCGAGCGTCTGCTCGGGACCTACACCGTAGGAAACGTTGGTGTACTGGCTGTTGATGCAAAGATAATCAACTACCTTGTCGGGTACGTCATACTTGCTTCTCTTTGTAGCCTTGACAGTATAGCTTTCTGAAAGAGTGCCGTCTGTTACCGTTACAGTAGTGTTTGCGCTCTTGGTAACAAGACTGTAAACGCCGTTTTCATCAGCCGTTGCGGCTTCGCCACCTATCTTAACTGTGCAACCGTCGGCAACCTTGAAATATACTGTGGGGAATTCTGCGTCATTTGCTATAACTATATTATAGCTGAGAAGTGACGGGTCGAATGCGGGATACATATCGCCGTGTTCGCTTTTAAGCTCGGTAAAGTGTACGTTCTTTATAGAAACGTCAGCCTTTACGAGCTTTATTTTGTAGCTTGTTATCTTGTCTGCATCGTCAAACTTGTCTGTAAGATAATCACCGTCTGAAACCGCATCTATTGATACTGTAACAGTGCCGTCCTTGCTAAAGGAATATGCGGGAGTTGTTTCGCCGCTTTTAAGCTCTGTGTATTCGCCGTCTGACTTCGCTCTGAAATGAACGTTTGCGGTTTTGCCCTTGAGAGTAAGCGCAACGCTGTCGGTGCCTCCCAAAACATAGGCTGTGTAGCTGTGGCATTCTGCGTTTGTGCCGGTCGTATCGGTCACATTGCCGTTTTCGTCATTTCTGAAAACCGTTCCCTCTGCAAAGCCGTTGTACTTTGTCGCATACAGCTCTCTGCCGGCGGGAACAAGCGTAATGCCGCTTGTGCTTGCGATTTCCGCAGTGTAGTCATAGGGACGTGTTATGTTGAACACATACTGCGTCTTTATGCTCTCATCGTCAATGTAGCAAAGCTCTAAAACCAGCTTTGTAAGACCGAAAGGAATATTAGAAATGCTGTTGAAGCTGCCGGACTTTATCTCGTTTCTCTGTGCAACTCCGTTTATATCGGTATAGACTGCATAGCACTTCAGAAGATCCTTGTTGAACTTAGTGCCGCTGTTGATATAGAAAGATGATGTACTGTATGACTTTATCTTTACATCATATTCGAGCTTTTCGGGGTCGAAAGCGTCATTGTCCCAGCCGTCAAGCGAGAAAGCCGAAAGTGCAAAGCTGTCAAAACGTGCGGCGGGTCTTGCGCCCTCCTTTATTGTTACCTTATAAGTGCTTGCTGTTGCACCCTCGCCTACCGTAACGGTGATAACATCGCCGTCCTTTATTTCAGTCGGTTTTGTAAGGCTCAGCGTCTTGTCGCCGATCTTGCTTACTGTCTTGAAGTTCTTGTTCAGTGCTGTAGGACGGAAATTGATGCTCTTTGTGCCGAAAGGAACTGTAAGAGTATAATTATAGGTCTTTGCACTGAATTCGGGGGAAAGTGTGCCGTAATCGCTGTTTATTGCTTTAAGCGATGTATCAGTTCCGCTCCAGTCACTGCCGAGGTCAGCACCCCAGTCCATAGTGTACTGCATACGGATCTCATCGCCGCTTGCGAGCTTGCCGTTAGCAACGGTATAGGCGGTGAAGCCTTCGTTTGTAAACCAGTCGTTGAGTGTGCCCATCCAGCCGCTCATTGAACCGCCGGCAAACGCCGCAAGGCCTGCGATCTCGCTTATGTAGCCATCGTCTGCGCCCTTCTGAGTAAAGCCGGAACTTTCGATAGCGTCCTTTATGCAGGTCATTGCGCTTGAGGTCTTGTCAAGCGATACCCACTTGTCGATCTTGGTGCCTGTCCATGCAGGAGCCTCACCGCCGCTGACTGCTTGCGTAAACGTTGTGTTTTCTACAATAACACGAACGCTTCCGAGGTCGTCATCGGCAAATACAGTAAAGCTCACCTGCGGTACTGACAGCAGTGCCAGTGAAAGTGCCAGCAGTAAAGCTGTCACTTTTGCTGTAAATTTCTTTACATTTGTCATAGTTTTACCTTCCTTTATTCTTTTTTTGCCGTAAGGCTTAACCGTCTAATCTGCGTTTTGCCGCTTTTCTTCTTTGTCTGGAGCGTTCACGCTTTTCACGGCTTTTCTCCTTTGCTGAAACCGCCGGAGGCTCTTTCAGCCCTGCGGCTTCAAGCGCCCTTGTCCACGGACCCAGCTTCTGCTTTATAAAGCAGACTTCGCTTGGAGTAAAATCGGAGCGTTTGGGCAGAGTGCCAAGCTGTTCATACTTTTCGCAAAGCATAGCGACAGCCTTGCTCATTTTTTCGTCTGCCATAACGTCACCTCCGTAAACAAATACGAAAAACGGCAATAAAAAATGCCTTCACCAAAAAAAGTGAAAGCACAACTGATCTTTTAGCACAGCAAACATAAGCCATACGGATATGCCAAAAAAAGCATAAGGGTACAGCCTTAGCTGAAGATCGGCTGTACTTCTTCCTCGTCCAAGAGACAATGCCGAAAAATACGGGGGTATTCTGACTTGTGAGCATAGGCTCAGATACAGTAATGACGGTTGCTCCGGATTCTCACCGGATTCCCTATTACCTACCGGGCAAAAAGCCTTTCGTACCGTATTTTCGATATTCGGTTAAGGTTAAGTATAGCATAAAGGGGGAAGAAATGCAAGAGGGGGAGAAGTATTATGAAAATAAAAAACGAGGTGCGTTGGCACCTCGTTTTGCTATATCATATTATTTATCTGTCAGAACGCAATTCTGTCCTCGATGTACTTCTTTACATCTGCGATAGGCATTCTTTCCTGCTTCATAGAGTCACGTTCACGGACTGTTACGCAGCCGTCCTCAACACTGTCGAAGTCGTATGTGATGCAGAAGGGAGTACCGATCTCGTCCTGTCTTCTGTATCTCTTGCCGATAGCGCCTGCATCGTCATAGTCAACGCAGAAGTACTTTGAAAGCTCGTCTGCGATCTCGCCTGCCTTGTCGGCAAGCTTCTTTGACAGGGGCAGAACTGCCGCCTTGACGGGAGCTAAGTAGGGGTGGAAGTGCATAACGTTTCTTGTTGTGCCGTCCTCAAGATGTTCTTCGTCATAAGCTTCTGTGATAACTGCAAGGAACAGACGCTCAACACCGAGCGAGGGTTCGATAACATAAGGAACGTACTTCTCGTTTGTTTCGGGATCGAAATATTCCATCTTCTGACCGCTTGTCTTGATGTGCTGTGTAAGATCGTAGTCGGTTCTGTCCGCAACGCCCCAAAGCTCGCCCCAGCCGAACGGGAACAGATATTCAAAGTCGGTTGTAGCCTTTGAGTAGAAGCAAAGCTCTTCCTGGTCGTGATCACGCAGTCTTAAGTTTTCTTCGTTTATGCCGAGGGACAGGAGCCACTTCTTGCAGTAGTCCTTCCAGAAATAGAACCAGTCAAGGTCTGTGCCGGGCTTGCAGAAGAATTCAAGTTCCATCTGCTCAAATTCTCTTACACGGAAGATAAAGTTGCCGGGAGTAATCTCGTTTCTGAATGACTTACCTACCTGTGCAACACCGAAGGGTACTTTTTTACGGGTAGTACGCTGGATATTCATAAAGTTTACGAAGATACCCTGCGCTGTTTCGGGACGGAGGTAAAGCTCGCTCTTAGAGTCCTCTGTAACGCCCTGGAATGTCTTGAACATAAGGTTGAACTGTCTTATGTCTGTGAAATCAGCCTTGCCGCAGTTGGGGCAGGTGATGCCTTTTTCACGGATATAATCCATCATCTGCTCGTTTGACCAGCCCGCACAGTTTGTGCCGTCAAAGTCCTCGATAAGATTATCCGCTCTGTGACGTGTCTTACAAGCCTTGCAATCCATAAGGGGATCGGAAAATCCGCCGATATGACCCGATGCTACCCATGTCTGAGGGTTCATGAGGATAGCGCTGTCAAGACCTACGTTGTACTTGCACTCCTGTATGAATTTTTTACGCCATGCGGACTTGATGTTGTTCTTCAGCTCAACGCCGAGAGGTCCGAAATCCCATGTATTTGCAAGTCCTCCGTATATCTCGCTTCCGGGATATATAAAGCCTCTGCCCTTACAGAGAGCGACCAGCTTATCCATGGTTTTTTCTGTGTTTTTCATGTGCGAAATTTCCTTTCATGTTTTGCGTTTAAAAGCAGTGCACGGCAACGTATCTGCGCTGTCGTGCTTGTCTGCCATATAATTGAATACGGTTGAAATACCGTTTTAATACGATGAACTTTTAATCCCGACCGTTTTGCTGTACAGAAAGGTCGGAACTTACAGTGCCTTACAGCTTTTCAATCCAGCCCATTTCATCGGGAATTTTGCCGTACTGCATATCTGTCATTGTGTCGTAAAGGCGCTGAGAGATAGGTCCTATCTTGTTGTCGTTGATAAGCATAACCTTATCGCCCCACTTTAAGTGACCTACAGGTGAGATAACAGCGGCTGTACCTGTACCGAATACTTCATTCAGCTTGCCTGCATCGTAAGCGTCTGCGATTTCCTGTATTGTGATTCTCTTTTCGCTTACCTTAAGGCCCCACTTCTTGCACAGCTCTATAGATGACTTTCTTGTGATACCCGAAAGGATAGAGCCCTGAAGTGCGGGAGTAACAACCTCGCCGTCGATTACGAAGAAGATGTTCATTGCGCCTACTTCTTCAATGTACTTACGCTCAACACCGTCAAGCCACAGTACCTGTGAGTAGTTCTGCTTGTGAGCCTCGTCCTGACCGATGAGCGATGCGGCATAGTTACCGCCTGTCTTTGTAAAGCCCATACCGCCTCTTACTGCACGGACATAGTTTGTTTCAACATAGATATTAACGGGATCAAGACCCGAAGCGTAATATGCGCCGGAGGGTGACATGATTATCATAAAGTAATACTTGTCGCCGGGACGAACGCCGAGGAACGGATCTGCGGCAAATATGAACGGACGTATGTAAAGCGAAGCACCGTCTGTATGAGGTACCCAGTCCGCATCTATCTTTACAAGCTCGTGGAGAGCCTGTAAGCAATCGTCAACGTTTAACTGAGGGATAACAAGACGCTCAGCGGAGATGTTCATTCTCTTGAAGTTTTCTTCCGGACGGAAGAACTGAATGCTGCCGTCGGGAGTTCTGTATGCCTTCATACCCTCGAAGATTTCCTGTCCGTAGTGAAGAACCATAGCGGCAGGTGAAATAGAAATATCCCCGTAAGGAACTATTCTTGCGTCATGCCAGCCCTTGCCCGTGTCATATTCCATAACGAACATATGATCGGTAAAGATGTGACCGAAACCGAGCTTTGTTTCGTCAACGGGCTTTGCCTTAGGTGTTTTAGTTTTCTCAATTTTGATTTCCATTGTAAAAACATTCCTTCCTGAAAGCGAGTTTATCGCTGTGATTTCCGCCATAGCGGCAGCTCGTCTGCCTTATGCAAGCGAAATACCGTTTCCTTTCAGCATCTGTATGATGAGAATACAGGAAAATTATGTATGCTTGCAGTACCGACTGATTGTACAAAGAAAATTATAGCACTATTCGCCGAAAAGTTCAATATGTTTTTTGCACATTTTGCATTTTTTAAGCGGATTTCTTTCATCGACAGGCGGTGCTTTCATTATGCCGAAAATAAATCGGTCCGATACCGTTTTGATGGCTTCGGACCGATTGTGATATTTCAGGTTACTGCTGGTTTGACATTTCGTAAGATTCGATCATCTTTTTTACCATCTGACCGCCGATTGAACCTGCCTGCTTTGAAGTAAGGTCGCCGTTGTAACCGTTATCCTTAAGGGGTACGCCTACTTCGTTTGCGGCCTGCATCTTGATGCTGCTTAATGCTGCCTTGTTCTTTTTATTGGTACTAGCCATTGTTGTTTTCCTCCGTAATTTTTTGCAGGTCCTTTTTGACCTTGCAACATTATTATGTTCGGAGGTTTTTTAAATATAAGATGAAATTTATGGTGATTAGATTACGTTTTTCCTGTCGCTTATTATAACTCCGTCCGATATCTCGATTATTCTTTTACAGCGTGACGCGATATCCTTGTCATGAGTTACTATAATGACGGTTTTGTCCTCGCGGCTGAGCGTTTCAAAAATACGCATTATCTCATCGGCTGTATCGCTGTCAAGAGCGCCTGTGGGTTCGTCCGCAAGTATGATCTCAGGCTCGTTTACTATAGCTCTTGCAATAGCGGTTCTTTGCTTCTGACCGCCCGAAAGCTTGAATACGGGGGTCGATATCTTATCGGACAGCCCTACCTTCTGCAAAACAAGCCTTACCGCTTTTTCTTTGTCGATCTGTTTTTTTGAATATATCAGAGGTATGCGCACGTTTTGCTTTACCGTGTATTTTTCGACCAGCGCAAAGTCCTGTATTACAAAGCCGATAACGGCATTGCGAAGCCCGGCTTGCTGTTTTTCTCCGACAGAAGATACATTTTTGCCGTTTATAGCGTATTCGCCGTCTGTTGGCTTATCAAGCAGTCCGAGAATATTGAGCAGGGTGGATTTTCCGCTTCCGCTTTTTCCGATTATTGCGACAAGCTCTCCGCTGTTTATATCAAAGCTTACGCCTTTCAGCGCTTTGACCTCAGCCTCGCCCGACGAGAAATTTCTTGTGAGATTTTTTACGCTTATCATAGCTTTTCCTCCTTCACGGCGATTATAAGTGACTTCTTTTTCAGTGTTGTTACAACAGGTATAAGAGAAATAATTACGGAGATTATTCCGGCAATAATTATCGCAATAGTTGCTGTCAACGTATGCAGGATTACAGCCATTATCATGCCGCTTAAAAATACCACGAAAAATGCACCTGCCCCGACCCTTAAAATAATATCGTTTATTGTAGCGCCGCATATGACGTGTATAAGAAGCTCGGATATATTTTTTCTGACATATGTGAGCATTGTTTCAATAAGGCTCAGAAGGCAAAGCACAAGTATTATCGCCCCGATTATGATCATAATCATGCTGTTTTGTAAAAATGTATCGGAGCGCTGTTTTATCATATCGTTTATTGAAATGAAATTATAGCCGTAAATGCCGAGCTCTGCGGCTTTTTCGTTGATCGCCGAAAGAGCGTTTTTATTTTCCGCGAAAATAAGCTGTGTGGGGTAATCGATACCGTTTTCTTTAAGAAATTCCGTGCTCATTATCGGCATATATACTGCCGTGTCAACAGATGTTACTGCCATATCGCCGGACGATATCATATATGTATATTGTCCGGACTTCAGAATGCCGACTATTTCGTATTTATTAAGATATTTATCTCCTACCGAATATCCGTCTGCGGCTGTGCTTCCGACTACAACGGGAATGTTATTGCCGTCACCGCCATATTCATCATCAGAGAACAGCCTGCCCTGTTCGACCGTTATATTGTAATAATCGAAAAAAGCGGAAGTTACTCCGTACACATCATAAATATCTCCCGATATGTTATCGCCGTATACAAGACTATCAAGATATGCAAAGTCTACGGTTTTGTAGTTTTCGCCTATGTAATATGAAAGCTCGTTTGTTTCGCCCGAAATTGCCATTGTGATCTCATCGTCCGTTTTTGATTTAACATAATAATTATCGTTGCGGCTGTCATACGAAATATCCTGAGCGGCAGTGCCGTTTCCTGCCTTCGATAAAAAATCACAGCCAGAGCTAACAACATAGAATACAAGCAGAAGCTGACAGAATATCAACAGATAGAGGGGAAGGGAAGAGCGTATATCATTTATAATAAGTTGGATTTTTTCGTTACGCATATTATTCCCTCCTCAGGCTGTTTATCATTTTTCCGCTGTATTTTACGCTTTGTCTGTAAGCGGTTACTATATTTACAGCCGTAAGTATAACTGCGATAAGCAAGCCGTATGAAAGACGAATGCTACCGAGGTAGAAGGTGACCTGCGGAATGAGCGATATAATAAAGGTCAGCAGAAAACCGACTGTCATTCCTATTGCATCGGCAATAACGGCGTATAAGAATATCAGCTTTCGTATGTCGTCACTGTCAGCACCGCATATCCTGCGTGCGACCATTTCTGACTGCTTTGAGTCGAGCCACGCCGACATAAATACCCCGGAGCTTAGTATAAGGCAGATACCTGTAAGAGCTACTATTACAACGGTCACAGCAGACAAGCCCTTAGTGCCACCTGCCGCAGTTTTAACGTCCGACTGAGCGTTTACAGAGCAGTTTATCGTGTCGCGTTCAGCTTCAATGTCGTTTCTTATATTATTTGCAATGTATGCTGTACCTTCGCCGCAGTCGGCGATAAGAGTTATATTCTGAAATATTACCGTGCTTTTTGCGACCCCGGCGAAATTTGTCGTATAGGCGTTTAATGAGTTTGCGCCGGAATAAATATCCGTTCCGATGACCTCGTGATCGGAAGAAAACAGATTTATAGTCTGCTTACCGCCGATATCCATAGTCTGTGTCAGCTTCTGAGTCGAAACAACAGCCTTTGGAGTATCGCTCCTGATATCATCGCTATTCATAAGCGCATACGACAGGTCGCTGTCCGAATAATTGAACAGCGCATAGCCTTTGCCGGACGCGTTGATAAGCATAGCTCCTCTTGCTTTGTTTTTTGCGAGGATATCCGCAATATCACTGTAGGAAAGAGCGTTATCGCTGTAGTTATCCTGAGTGATCTCAAGCAATACGGCATCGTCCGAAAAACGGTCGGTGATATCCGAAGAGCTGATATTGAAGAATAATGACATAAGAATGGTGCAGAGTGTGAGCACGGCAGAGTAGAATACTGTTATCATTCCGCTTTTGTTGAACAGTTGCCGCATTTATTGTCCTTTCGCAGTGGGATTGATATTGATTACATAATATCACACACAGAAAGATATGTCAAGAAATCCATATTTGTATTGAAAACAAAGCCTACATATGCTAAAATATAGTTATCATATTACAGGAGGAGCATTTATGCCTACAGAACTTGACACAATGAAGCATGCCAAGGAATACATAGATAAGCTTGCAAACGGGATTGATCCGTTTACGGACAAGCCTGTGCCCGATGACGACATTGTAAATAACGTGAAGCTGTCGCGCTGTTTTTTCTACATTTCGGGGATACTCGAAAAGGTTATCGAAAATGGCGGGGAAGTAACGGCGGAAAAGACCGTTGAAGTCATAAAGCCGCAGAAACGCGGTGCGGTGGTAATAACCGATGAAGCAAGAACAAGGTTCAAGTGCTTTATAAATGAAGTATCGTTGTCTACGTTCACCGATATGATAAACAAGCACCTTGACAGTGACGTTTCGGTCAGGCTTAAAGGTTCTGCAATCGCCGACTGGCTGACTGTAATCGGTATGTTGGCAGAAGAAACACTGCCAAACGGCAGGCTTAAAAGAGTGCCGACCGACAGCGGAATGTCCGAGGGCATACGTCTTAACGAATATTTCACTCCGGGCGGTTTCCCGAGATATGCAATTATGATCTCACCGTCCGCACAGCAGTTTATTCTTGACAACATAGACGCTATAGCGGAAATGAACGGCTTGCCGAGAGAAAAACGTAACAGACTGCCGTTTGTTGTGACAGATGAAATGCGTGGAAAACTCACCGCAACGGAAAAACCGTTATCGGCAACTGATATCACGCAGAATATCAATTCTTTTGTTGACGAAGAAAAGTCGGGCACGCTCAAAGCAGGCTCGGTTTCAAAATGGCTCGAGGAACAGGGCATACTTGAAAATACCGAGCTTCCGAGCGGCAGAAGAACAAGACTTCCTACCGAAGAAGGACTAAAGCTCGGAATAGAAACAAGGCAACGCACATCACAGCGTGGCGAAGAGTATACGGCGGTTGTCTATTCAAAGCAGGCACAGGAATATATCTACAGCCATATTGATGAGATTACAGGATATAACAACAAGTGAAGCAAAAGCAAAAAGTCACCGTACCCCGGGGAATGGGTACGGTGACTTTTAAATTTGCAATTTAATCGTGATCAATAATCGTAATTGTAAGAGGTATTGTAACTGAAAGCACTTTCATATTCGGCTCTGCTGTCGGTAACGGGTACGATAATCTGAACGTCGTCATCAACCTTTTCGGCTTTTCCGCCGTTATAGATGTATAATTCGCCCGTATAACTGCTTGTACTGTAGTCGTAAAGGAACACTACCGCGCCGTCCGGAAGAACGGAATATAGCGATACATCGTCTTTTATCTTTACGCTGTCACCGGAGCCTTTGCACTTGAGTGTAGCTTTACTGCTTGATGAACTGTAGTCGGTCGCATAATAAAGAGTTCCGTCCTGATAGAATATGTTTGCGTAATTGTACACATCATTATCTACCAGCGTGTCATCTATATAAAGATCCATAGAATCCGTACTTCCGGTACCCTTCATATAAACAATGTGGCCGTCTGATGTAATCATCTTCAGCTGGGCAACATCTTCACAGATTTTAACACCTTCGGATATTGTATCGCCGGAAATGTCAGCCTTATATAAGTCTTTGCTCTGCGAAGAATCGCTTGCACTGCCTACCGTATAATAAACTGTTTTTCCGTCTTCGGAAATCGTAAATCCTTCTATAAAGCTGTCGCTGAGTTCAAGAATCTTATCTTCTCTGGCTATGTACACAGCAGATGAACCGTTTGTTGATAACGAGCTGTAGGAGGTGTCATTTAACCTTGACTCAATATCATAGACACTGTTTATCTGGGAAAGTTTTAATTTTGTACCGTCATTGTTGTCGCTTACGACTGAACGCTTATATGCCATAACGGGAGTGCTGTAATTTTTCGACTTGCCCAGACGAGCGAGACATTCCTTGCCGTAATTGTCGTCAATGAGCTTTTCTTCACTGCCGTTATAGTAGTAGAGCGGATATTTTGTGAATTCGGCGCTTCCCTCGCTTATCTGTTTTCTCAGCTCGTCACGGGAGAGCTTTGCGCTGTATTCATCTCTGTCGTTTTGGTATTTCTCGTAAGCGTCCTGATATTCTTCGTATGCCTTCTCATATGCCGCATCTATTTCTTCAACTTTTTTGTCGTACTCTTCTACGGCTTTTTCGTACTGCTTTTCATCCTTGAAATCGAAAGAGAACGGATAGTCGGGATAATCGCCCCTTGTGGGGTATTCGGGCTCTACAGGCTCGCTCATCTTTGAGTCGGAGTCTGCCAGGTCGTCAATTACAACATCTGAGTATTTTATTGTGATCTTGCTTTCCTTAGTATAATAAATCTTGCCTGAATCGGGGAAAATCGCCAGATTGCTGTAAAAACCGGATATGAGTTTTTCTTTTTCTTCACTGCCTGCGGATTTTTTGTAATAAGAATCATCCTTGCTGTAATAGAAAACCGTGTAGTCGCTGTTACAGTCCCAGGATGATACATCGCTGTCGATCTTTTCTTTATCGGAATTTCCGTTGACAAAATACAGCGATTCGTCATATGTCAGGAATACTATTTTGTTCAGTGAATCGTCACATCTGTATGTACCGACGTTTGATGAGATTTTTTCTTTTTCGTCCTTGGCAACATTGTATTTGTACAGATCGTTTGAATCGGTGTATAAAACAACATTGTCACCGTTTGCATCAATTTCAAAGCTTGACACAGACGAGGCTATTTTTGTAGGCTCCGATTTCTTGTCGGTTGTGACATTCCAGTACAAACCATTGTCATCGGCATAGAATATGCGTGTTCCGTTGCTGTTCAGCTTGTAGTCCTTCAGGCGTATATCATCGTATGAACTACCCAAACGGTCTGTGACTTCGTGACCTTCTGCACTGCCCGAAGTCGCATATATTGTGTTGTCCTTGACATACAGGTAGTTCTGCTTTGAACCGCCGTTCAGCAGGAATGAAGCCGCTATAGCCGCAACGACGACCGTCAGGAGCACTATAGATACTATCAGCAGAATCTTTTTACCTTTACCGGACGATTTTGCAGCAGGTGTATTTGCCGCATATGCCGCCTGTGGCTGAGCATACTGAGGTTGAGTATACTGTGGCGTCTGCTGATACTGATCGTACTGCTGTTGTGCATATTGCTGATCCTGTGCATACTGATAATTTTGTTGAAGCTGGGCATATTGCTGATCCTGAGTGTATTGATAGTTTTGCTGCGGCTGAGCGTATTGCTGAGGTTGCTGCTCATAAAGCGGTGCTCCGCATGTATCGCAGAACTGATTCCCGTCAGGCAGCTGTCTGCCACAATTTTTACAGATAATCATTCTTTCTTCTCCTTGTTTCCGGCTGTAAGCAGTTATCCGCCTTACCGTTATTTTATACAATTATACACATAGCGACATTTATTGTCAATGCTAAAAGCAAATATTGCATTTATTTAGCAAAAATAGCACATTTCCCGACATAATCAGACGAAACTTTACTTATTTTTCTATGTGCAGATATTTATTTTGATATACTGTTCATCTTCCTGAAAAGAATACAAAAATTGTTTGATATTTTTCGCTCTATGGGCGGAATAATAACAATATCGGATATGATCCGATGCTTTGAAAGGAGAAGTTGATGGAAATAAAATGCGATGAATCGTTACAGAAGCGTCCCGGTACGGGTTACGCCGACACCGCAAGGATAATGAGAAGAGCGCTCAGTGTAATGGCTCTGAGGAGCTCTGACTTTGACCCGAACGGAAGCTACACGGGCGTATGCGACAATATTTATGAAAAGCCCGTGCAGGACGCCGACGATTTATAATTAAAACTTGAAATAAACCTTCCGTTGTGGTATGATTAAACTATCCATTATCATAACGGAAGGTGATTTTTTGTCACTGTCGGAACAGAACAGAAAACAGATAAAAATAATAACACTGAGCGAACTAAACCGCCGTGCGGAAGATACGGATAAATTCATCGAAACGTCGGAAAAACAATACGCAGATAAGATATCTGCCGCCGCAGAAAGCATAGCGCAGTGTCATAAGCAAAAGCCGCTTGTACTGCTGTCAGGACCTTCGGGCTCAGGTAAGACCACGACTGCCTATCGCATAGCCGATCGCCTTATTGCTAAGGGTATAAAGGCTGTCGTTATATCTATGGATGATTATTTCGTTCCGGGCGTGATACAGCCGGATGAAAACGGCAGGGTAGATCTTGAAGCGCCGGCGAGAGTAGACGGCGAGCTTCTGAAAAAGGACCTGCGTACATTGGCTTCGGGTGGAGAGGTACAGCTTCCCAAGTTCAATTTTACCGACAATTCAAGGCGACAGGGAAACAAGATACGCTGTGACGGAAATACAGTCGTAATAATCGAGGGTATACACGCTCTGAACCCCGATGTTACAGGAAAAATGCACGACAGTGCAACATTTATCTATGTCAGCGTCCGCACCAGAATAGCAGACGAAAAAGGAGAACTTCTTCACCCGTCGAAAATACGTCTTATCCGCAGACTGTCCCGCGACAAGCTTTTCAGAGGCAGGGATTATCACAGGACAATAGAGCAGTTCCCGAGCGTTCAGCGCGGCGAGAGCCTTTATATAATGCCGTATAAGCACCTTGCCGATTTCGATATAGATACATTCTTCCCGTATGAGCTTTCGGTATACCGCAGTGTACTTGCGAAGCTCTGCGACAATGATTTTGACGAATGTATCCGACAGGTCAACCGCTACAGCGAGTTGCCCAGATTCCTGTCGCTGATAAAAGAGGTTCCGCCGGAGGCAGTCCCCGAAAATTCGCTTATAAAGGAATTTATAGGCTGATATAAGGCTTTGCGCAGAGCCGTCCGAACGTATCGGATGGCAGGCAATGAAATTTTTTCTTTATCATCACGTTTCGCAGGTGTATCCAACCTGCGAAACATTGCCTCGGCTATTGCTTCGCCTTGTGCAAAATCACAAATCCAACCTCAAAACTTGGTTGTTTTTGACTAAAAGTGCAACTTATCTATTTACTTTTTTGTGGATATGGTGTATAATAAATATCAGGTCAAAATTAGAATGGCAACGGAAGGTGTGTATTATGGCAGCTTACAATGCAAATGATACCGGCATACTGCTTGAAAGCGGTACTAACGAGCTGGAACTTTTGGAATTCAATATATGCGGAAATTCCTATGGCATAAATATTGCCAAGGTGCGTGAAATAATGATGGAGCAGGAGCTTGTTCCGATGCCCCAGGCACCGGCTGAGATCGAGGGCGTGTTTATGCCCCGTGACAAGCTTATCACTGTTATAGATCTGCATAAAGTTCTCGGTACCGAGAAACCCGCAAACGCAAGAGGTCTTTTTATAATCTGCGAGTTCAACGGCATGGATATAGGTTTTCATGTTACCGCAGTACAGGGTATTCAGCGTATAGGCTGGACAGCTATAGATAAGCCTCCGCAGGTTTCGGGCGATTCAACATCGGGCATTGCAACGGGTATTGCCAAGGTAAACGGCAAGATACTTGTTATATTGGACTTTGAGAAGATAGTAAGCGATATAAACAAGGCGGCAGGACTCGATCTCAATGGTGCCGAAAATGCAAAGGCTACGGCAGTGACAGCTGAAAAGCATATCGTAATAGTCGAGGATTCGCAGTTCCTCAACAAGATGATAGTAAACAGCCTCTCGGATATAGGCTTTAAGGAGATCCGCTCTTTCCCGAACGGTAAAGAGGCATGGGACTACATTTCGCAGTTTTCAAATTACAACGGCGATGTTACCGAATGTGTAGCCGCTGTAATTACAGATATTGAGATGCCGCAGATGGACGGACATCATCTCACAAAGCTCATAAAATCCGACCCTACACTGAAGAAGATTCCTGTATTCCTGTTCTCTTCGCTTATAAATGAGCAGATGTATCAGAAGGGACTTTCCGTAGGTGCGGATGAACAGTTCTCGAAGCCTCAGATCGGTATGCTTATCGAGCGGCTGCTTCAGATACTGAGCTGATAATTTTTTGCTTATTCGCTGTTTGCCTATTGCTACCGGCGACAGTTGAATATCTGATTTTCATTTTTATTCCTTACTTAAGTTTGTTTCGTTTTATTTGAATTTCACCGGCAGAATGAAAGTTCTGCCGTCATTTTTTGTTCTTTGGCTTTATAAGCTTGAAGTTTAAACGAATATGTGATAATATATTAAGGCAACACCACACAGAATTTTACGGTATTGCCTTAAAATATACGGAAAGGAATGTCGTTTTTGAGAATAGTATCTCTGTCAGACGATGAAACAGCCGGTTCAAAGCTGTTCAACGAACACGGGATCTGCCTGTACATCGAACACGGTGACAACAGAATACTTTTCGGCACAGGCGCATCAGCGCTGTTTTTAAGCAATGCCGAACGGCTCGGCGTACCCGCCGACAAGTCGGATACTGTTATATTACCGCTGAACAGCGATGATATCACGGGTGGCGTCGAAACGGCAGTCCGTAAAAATAAAGACCTGCGCATTTTCATAAGAGAAGATGCGGCGACAGATTGCGCTAAAAAGGAAAAACTTCTGCGTGTAAGGAACGGACTTCCGCAGTCGTTCTACAAAAGCGATAAATATAATATTTTCCGATTTGAGCGTTTCACGGAAATCTGTAAGGATTTTTATCTTGTCGCTGTAGATAAGAAAGAAAAGTCCGCCGAAACCGACAGGCATTATTATATAAAGAAAAAAGGTTTCTATGTTGCCGACGATTTTTCGGAAGAATGCTTTGCGGTATGCTTCCCGAAAAGAAGACGTGACGGTTTTGTTATCCTGACAGGCGGAGCATATACAGGCATTGCCGGTATCGTAAATACAGCAAAACGGCTCTGGAACGCACCGGTTTTGTCGGTTGTCGGCTGTTTCGGTTATACAAATCAGTCAGGTAAACTGATCTCATCACAAGGCAATATAACACGTGCGGCAGAGGAACTTTTAAAACTGCGTACAGGAAGCATTTACACCTGCCACAACACCGGCAGAAAAGGTTATGATATAATGAAAGATATACTCGGCGACAGGCTGCAGTACCTGCGTGCCGGAGAGGAGTTGAATTTTTAATGAACGTACTGGTAGTTGGTTGCGGAAAGGTAGGCTCGCGTCTTGCCAATACGCTCTGCGAAGAGGGTATTGACGTTTCGATAATCGCAAGGACATCGGCAGAGGCGGATAAAATGCTCGACCCTGATTTCAAAGGCAGTCTGTTATGCGGCGTGCCGATAGATCAGGATAATCTGAAAAAGGCAGGAATTGAAAGCTGCGACGTTGTCTGCGCCGTAACCGATGATGACAATACCAATATAATGGTGTCTCAGCTTGCAAAAGAGGTTTACGGTGTAAAGAAAGTTATCAGCCGTATCCTTGACCCTGAAAGAGGAGATATTTTTGCTCATTTCGGACTTGAAACCGTTTGCCCTACAAAGCTTACGGTTGAAGCCATTTGTTCTGCGATCAAGCCTATGCTTGAAGAAAAGTATGTAAGTTTCGGCTCACACATGGTGCGTTTCACAACAATGGAAATACCTAAGGAGTTTATCGGTATGACTCCCGTTGACATAGAATACGAGGAGAACGAAACTCTGTATGCGATAATCAGGGCGGACAGCACTATGGAGATAGTGGATAATTATAACATCATTATGCGAGAGGGCGACAAGCTGATATTCTCAAAGGCTATATGACAGATGAAAGTAAAAGAAAGGATTTAAAAAATGCACTCGCTTATAATAGGCGGCGGAAAGATAGGCTACTATCTTACCAAGGTTCTTATTGAAAAGGGATACGATGTATCTGTTGTTGAAAAGGAAAAGGACGCTTGTCAGAAGTTTGCAAACGACCTTAACATAACAGTCATAAGAGGTGACGGTACGAGCGTTTCTGTGCTCGAACAAGCAGGCGTTGCCGATGCTGACAGCGTAATTGCCGTAACGGGACGTGACGAGGACAACCTTGTTGCCTGTCAGCTTGCAAAAAGGCTCTATCAGGTGAAAAAGACGATAGCCAAGGTCAACAACCCTAAAAACGTTGACGCGCTGAAAAAACTCGGCGTTGATATCGTTGTAAGCTCGACCGATAACATCACAGGTCAGCTTGAGCGAGAGATAGACAGCGGTAAGATAAAGGAGCTTCTTCCGCTCGGCGCAGGTAAGGCGGGCGTGTTTGAGATAGTACTTGATGATACGTTCGCACTTCAGAATGTTCCGCTTATGGAAATGGATATACCGCTGACGCTCAATATTATTTCTATTATCCGCAATGAAACCGAACTGATAATCCCAAGAGGTCACACCACTCTTGAGATAGGCGACAAGCTGATGATATTGTCAAAAATTAAGGATAAAAACGACATTTTAAAGGCGTTTAAGATAAAGGCGTGACGTGTATGTAACACGCATTTTGTCAATTATCAGTAAATAAATTCTTAACAGGAAAAATTTTATTGTGAAATTGCATAAAATCGGCAATTGATTTTAGTGCAATTTCACTTTATTATTTACAAAATATTTTATTCAGCCTTGAATAAGGATAATGTATGTTGTATAATTAGACTGTAAGAAAATCGGACCGGAAGAAAGGGAAAAATTTATATGACTTCACCGTTTACAGAAAATGAAATAACCCGTAAGCTGACGGAGGTACTGGAATACGACTTCAGAGTATCACCCGCAGAAGCAACGCACACTCAGATCTACAAGGCTTTATCAAAGATAGTTGTAAACTACCTTAAGGAAAAGCGCTCAATGTTCATGACCGACTGCAACTCAAAGGGCAGAAAGCAGGTCTACTATCTTTCAATGGAATTCCTTATGGGACGTTCATTAAAGACAAACCTCTACAACCTCGGTATGCAGGACGAAGTAGCAAAGGCACTCAAGAAGCTCGATGTAAAGATTGAGCATATATACGAAGAAGAGCCCGATGCAGGACTCGGTAATGGCGGTCTGGGAAGACTTGCAGCCTGCTATCTTGACGGACTGGCAACCTGTGCATTTCCCGCAACAGGCTATTCTATCCTTTACGAATACGGTATTTTCAAGCAGAGGATCATCGACGGTTGGCAGACGGAGCTTCCCGATGAATGGTTACCCGGCGGCAGAGCATGGCTCGTACCCGTACCCGACCAGGCTATCGAAGTTCACTTTGACGGTGAGATCCACGAGAAGTGGGAGCAGAACTACCACAGCGTAAACCACGTTAACTATAAGACGGTAAACGCTGTTCCTTATGATATGTATGTGTCAGGTTACGACAGCAAGGGCGTATCAAAGCTCCGTCTTTGGAGTGCAGAGAGTATGTCGTTCGATATGAATATGTTCAATCAGGGCGATTACGCAAAGGCTATCGGTGCAAATAATATCGCACATTCACTTACAAAGGTACTTTACCCCAATGATAACCACCTTGAAGGTAAGGCGCTCCGTCTGCGTCAGCAGTACTTCATGAGCGCTGCATCTATAGGCGATATCGTAATGCGTCATATGAACGTTTACGGTACTCTTGAAAATCTGCACGAAAAGGTAGCTATCCATATAAACGATACACACCCCACACTTGCAATCCCCGAGCTTATGAGAATACTGCTCGATGACTGCGGTTATGAATGGGATAAAGCGTGGAACATCATCACAAATACATTTGCTTATACAAACCACACTGTTATGGCAGAAGCGCTTGAAACATGGGATGTTGACCTTATGCAGAGAATACTCCCCAGAATCTACGCTATTATAGTTGAGATAAACAACCGTTATTGCGCTCATCTTATGGAAGTAACAAACGGCGACAGCGAAAAGGTTACAAGAATGTCTATAATTCTTGACAACCGTGTAAAGATGGCTAACCTCTGCTGTGCTGCAAGCAGCTCGGTAAACGGCGTTTCTAAGCTCCACTCCGAAATCATCAAGGACAGCGTATTCCATGATCAGTACACTGTTACTCCCGATGCCTTCAAGAACGTTACAAACGGTATCGCATACCGCCGTTGGTTACTTGCAAGCAATCAGGGACTTACGAACCTCCTTACCGAGTGCATAGGCGACGGCTTCAAGAAGGATGCGTCAAAGCTTGCAGACTTCAAGAAGTTTGCGGATGACAAGGCGGTTCTTGATAAATTAGCCGCTGTAAAGCTGGCTAACAAGCAGGCTTTCGCAAAGTATGTATACAATACAACAGGCACTAAGCTCAATTGCAACGGTATTTTCGATGTACAGGTAAAGCGTCTGCACGAATACAAGCGTCAGCAGTTAAATGCAATGAACATTATCGCAGATTACCTTTATCTGCTCAATAACCCTGATGCCGACTTTGTTCCCAAGACATATATATTTGCGTCAAAGGCAGCGCCCGGCTACTATATGGCTAAGCAGATAATCAAGATGATCTGGTGCATAGGCGAAGAGCTCAAGAAGAACCCCAAGCTTAATGAAAAGCTCGCTGTTGTATTCCTTGAAGATTACAAGGTAACACTTTCGGAGATACTTATGCCGGCAAGCGAAATTTCAGAGCAGATCTCTCTCGCAGGCACAGAGGCTTCCGGTACAGGTAATATGAAGCTTATGCTCAACGGTGCTCTTACAATGGGTACTTATGACGGTGCAAACGTTGAGATCCACGGTGCCGTAGGCGATGATAACATCTTTATCTTCGGTATGTCGACACCTGAAGTAAATCAGCTCAAGGCTGAGGGCTATAACCCCGAAAAGATATACAACTCACACGCTGTTATCAAGAGCGTGCTCGAAAAGATGTACAAGGGCATCAACGGCGCTACATTTGAAGAAGTTGCAAACTCACTGCGTCACGCAGACAGATATATGTGCTTTGCTGATTTTGACAGCTACAGAGGAATGCAGGCCAAGGCAAGCGAAACTTATAAGGATAAGTATCAGTGGAACAAGATGTCCCTTACAAATATCGCTTCCTCAGGTATCTTCTCTGCTGACCGTGCCGTTACAGATTATGCGCGTGACATCTGGAAGTTATTTTGATCAATAAACCGACATACAGCAAAAAGTCCGTTGTAATCAACGGACTTTTTCGGGTATTTAAAACCCGATTAAAACCCCTCCGATTTTAATCCGAAAGGAATGTTTTTAATGGATACTCCGATATTCGACTGCTTTGATCTGAACTACAAGAGCCCGTTCGGAGCGATAAGACAGTTTCAGCCCAGCACGTTTTCTCTGCGTTTTTCTAAGGAATGGCACGTTACAGACCCTACTCTCGTAATGTTCCGTCCGGGTGAAAAAGAACGTTTTGTACCGCTCGAGATAACCGACAGCACAACAGACTGCAACGTGTTCACCTGTAACTTCAACCCTCAGCACATCGGACTGCATCATTACTATTTTTCGCTGATGATAGACGGCAACCGAAGATATGTGAAGCGCAGCGGAGCGAGAACAGGCGTTCTTGATAACGGCGAGCTGTTCCAGCTTACCGTCTTTGATAAGGATATGGCGGCTCCAGATTGGATAAAGGGCGGCATTATGTATCAGATATTCCCCGACAGATTCTGCCGCAGCGGCGAAAAGCACGAAAATGTGCCCTCGGACAGAATAGTGCATGAAAACTGGGAGGATACGCCTTTCTTCCGCCCCGATGATAAGGGCATAATCCGCAACAACGACTACTTTGCAGGCGACCTTAAGGGTATAGAAAGTAAGCTTCCTTATCTTGAAAGCTTAGGCGTTACCTGTTTATATCTGAACCCTATTTTTGAATCCCACGAAAATCACCGTTATTCAACCGCCTGTTATGAGCATATCGACCCTATGCTCGGTACAGACGAGGATTTTGAGCATTTGTGCAAGGAAGCCAAAACGCACGGCATAGATATTATCCTTGACGGTGTATTCTCGCATACAGGCGCAGACAGTATCTATTTCAACAAGTTCGGCAGATACGGAGATCACGAGGGCGCATACAGAGATCCCGACAGCAAATATAAAAACTGGTACTGCTTCTCACGCTATCCTTTCGATTATGAATCGTGGTGGGGCATTACAACTCTGCCTAATGTAAATGAGAACAACCCTGACTACACCGCATACATCTGCGGCGATAACGGTATATTACAGCGTTGGATAGACAAGGGTGCAAGAGGCTGGCGACTTGACGTTGCCGATGAGCTTCCCGATGAATTCCTTGACAATCTCAATAAGGCTGTAAAAGCCAAGGGCGACGACAAGGTAATATACGGCGAGGTATGGGAAGATGCGTCAAACAAGGAGAGTTACGGTGTCCGCAGACGTTATCTTATAGGCGGTCAGCTTGACAGCGTTATGAACTATCCTTTCAAGGAAGCTATCATAAACTACTGTAAGTACGGCGATGCAAGAGGCTTTGAGGACGGAGTTATGACTATACTTGAACATTATCCCAAGCCCAGTGCCGATATGCTGATGAACTTCCTGTCAACTCACGATACCGAACGTATTCTGACAAGACTTGCAGGAGAAGATGTAGGCTGGCACGACAGAGAGTGGCAGGCTGAACGCTATCTTTCTCCGGAACAGTACGTTTACGGCCTTTCATTGCTTAAATGCGCTATGGTACTTCAATTCTTCCTGCCGGGTGTGCCGTGCATATATTACGGCGATGAAGCAGGACTTGAGGGCTATAAGGACCCGTTCAACAGACGTTGCTATCCGTGGGGCAAGGAAAATCTTGATATGATAGACTTCACAAAACAGCTTGCCGTGATAAGAAAGTCAAGCAAGGCGTTCGCTCAGGGTGAAATGAAGTTTTTAAGCTGTACGCCTGAAGAATGTGTATTTGCAAGGATTGACAAGCTAAACCGTGAGGCAGCCGTTATATTCCTGAACAAGTCGAAATATCCTAAGACGTTTAAGCTTGACGACTATATGAAGGACGAATATACCGACCCGAAATTCCTCAGAAAGCCTCACGAGAGCGAAGAAAAGACGATAAAGCTCTCTCCGTTTGATTACGGTGTGCTTGTATGCAGTATATAAATATTTGCTTGTTTTTTTACACACGATAGTGTATAATCTATTTGTAACCACTATGTGACGTCTGCCCTCAGGCAGAGCGGAAAGGAAAGAAAAATGGGAAAAGCATTGATAATCGGTGCCGGCGGTGTTGCCGGAGTAGTAGTCCATAAGTGCTGTCAGAACAGCGAGGTTTTCACTGAGATCTGCATTGCCAGCCGTACAAAGTCAAAGTGCGATGCGCTGAAAAAGCAGGTAGAGGAAAAGGGCACAAAGACTAAGGTAACGACTGCACAGGTAGACGCGGACAGTGTTCCTCAGCTCGTTGAGCTTATAAATAAGGAAAAGCCCGACATAGTAATAAACGTTGCGCTCCCTTATCAGGATCTTACAATAATGGACGCCTGCCTTGAAACAAAGACAGACTATGTTGATACTGCAAACTATGAGCATCCCGACACGGCAAAGTTTGAGTATAAGTATCAGTGGGCATACAGAGAGAAGTTTGAAAAGGCAGGAATAACCGCACTTCTCGGAAGCGGATTCGATCCCGGTGTAACCGGTGTATTCTGCGCCTATGCCCAGAAGCATTACTTTGACGAGATCAATTATATTGATATTCTCGACTGCAACGGCGGCGACCACGGTTACCCGTTTGCGACAAACTTCAACCCCGAGATAAATATCCGTGAGGTATCCGCAAAGGGCAGCTACATCGAGGACGGCAAGTGGGTAGAAACCGAGCCTATGGAGATAAAGAGAGAGTACGACTTTGAGCAGGTCGGCAAGAAGGATATGTACCTTCTGCACCACGAGGAGCTTGAATCGCTTGCACTCAATATCAAGGGTATCAAGCGTATCCGTTTCTTTATGACATTCGGACAGAGCTACCTCACACATCTGAAGTGCCTTGAAAATGTCGGTATGACATCTATCAAGCCCATTATGTACGAGGGCAGAGAGATAGTACCGCTCCAGTTCCTTAAGGCAGTTTTACCCGACCCTGCATCGCTCGGTCCGAGAACAGTCGGCAAGACCAATATCGGCTGTATCTGCATAGGCAAGAAGGACGGCAAGGAAGTACACTACAAGGTTTACAACTGCTGTGACCATCAGGAATGCTACAAGGAGGTCGGCTCGCAGGCTATCAGCTACACGACCGGCGTTCCCGCTATGATAGGAGCAATGATGGTAATGACAGGCAAGTGGAAGAAGCCCGGCGTCTACAACATCGAGGAATTCGATCCCGATCCGTTTATGGACGCACTGAACAAGTGGGGACTTCCGTGGCACGAAACATTTGATCCTGAGCTTGTAGATTGAGTTAATTTCAGAATATAGTAAAACAGCCCACTGTGTAAAATCAGTGGGCTGTTTTTGTCAGTTCAGCACGGCTATTTTTGTTTTGTTAAGCCTGATCATAAAGATAACGGAAACAAGAGCGGAGATAGCTTCCGCTATCGGGAACACCCACCACATAAGCATATCCGGCGCACCGCCGAGAACAAGCAGCGAAAATCCCCACGCTACCGGCAGTACAAGCACAAGCTGTCTTAAGAGCGATACTATGAGCGATTGCAAACCGCCGTCGATCGCTTGAAATATGCCCTGAAATGCGATATTCATTCCTGCAAATACAAAGCTTATTGTAATAATGTGCATTGCGTCTGTACATAGCCGGAGTGAGTTGCCCGAAAGCGAGAACATTTCGCCGAGAGGTACGGCGAAAATTTCAATAAGTATTGTGCCGAGCGCCATTATTATAAGCGTGTAGAGCATTCCGTACTTTATGCCGTCTTTGATACGGGTTTTGTCTGCCATTCCGTGAGCGTAGGATATAACAGGAGTTATTGCGTCACGCATACCGAAAGCGGCAAACAGGAAGAACTGCTGTACCTTGTAGTAAAGTCCGTAGGCGGTGACAGCGTCCACGCTTACCGAGCCTAAGATTACGTTCATACCGTAGGTCATTATCGACATAAGCGCCTGTGCGATTATAGCCGGAAGCCCTATAGAGTATATACCTTTGATAATTTTCATATCGGGCTTTTTGTAACGCAGTTTTTTTACTATTTCCGTGTTGAATTTGATATGAAAGATAAGAGCGGTGACAAGAGAAACTATCTGACCGATAACCGTTGCGAGAGCCGCACCTTTTACTTTCATTTCAGGAAAACCGAGAAGACCGTATATCATTATCGGGTCGAGTATTATGTTGGTGACAGCGCCTGCTATCTGGGCTATCGTCGAAAAAAGCGACCTGCCCGTTGCCTGCAACAGCTTTTCATATATCGAAAAGAATGTGATGCCGAATGACATTGTACAGCATATCGTAAGGTAATCGACCGCCATTCCCGCTATTTCCCCGTCCTGCGTCTGCGTGCGGATGTAAGGCTCAACACCGAACAGCCCGACAAGCAGAAAAACGACATATATTATAAGCGCAAGAAATTCCGCATTGCCGGAGGTTAGGCTCGCTTTTTCCTTATCGCTTTGTCCGAAAGATTTTGAAAGCAGAGCATTTGCTCCAACACCTGTGCCTATACCTACTGCCACCATAAGCATCTGCATAGGAAAGGCAAGTGTCAGTGCGTTGAATGCCGCCTCGCCGCCTGTCTGCATATTCGTTACAAATGCGCTGTCAACTATGTTGTAGACCGCCTGCAATACCATTGAGAGTATCACGGGAAGCCCCGTTTTGAGCAACAGCTTTTTTACAGGCTCTGTCCCGAGCCTGTTTACTTTTTTCTGTTCCATATTTATATTCCTTTCTTTTGGCAAAAAAATAAAGCGTAAATCCGTGTCCGGATTTACGCTTTCGCTACTCGACTGTATTTATTTTAACATTTTGATTTCGTTTTTGTCAAGCCGACAGAAAAATTTCGGCGTTTTTATAACTCTGCGGCGGTAAAAACAAGGTCGATTTGTCAGATATTTTACCGCACTATAAATAATAAATATGATAAATATGATAAGCGGCAAAATGACGGTTATTTCCCTGCGCCCCAGTATTTTCTGTCAAGACTTCTGAAATTTACCGCCGAGGATATATCCTGCCGCCTTATTATCTCGCTTCCTGCAAGGTCAGCGCAGGTGCGAGCGACCTTAAGTATCCTGTCATATGCCCTTGCCGACAGCCCCATTTTATCAAAGCAGTCGGAGAGCATCTTCTTTGCGTTTTCGTCCATAGGACACATTTCATGAAGATATGCAGGAGGTATCTTGGAGTTCGAGCGTATTTCCGTACCCGCAAAACGCTTTTGCTGTATTTCTCTTGCTTTCATTATACGTTCAAGCACGGCACTGCTCGGCTCGCCCCTTTTCGCACTGCTTATTTCCTCGTAAGATAACTGCGGCATTTCCACCTGTATATCTATTCTGTCAAGAACAGGACGGCTTATTTTGCCGAGATAATTCTGTATCATATTCTGAGAGCAGGTGCATTTTCCCTTCGGGTTGCCGAAGTTTCCGCAAGGGCAGGGGTTCATTGCTGCAACAAGCATAATATCGCACGGGTAGGACACCGACCCTTGCGCTCTTGATATGGTTATAACTCCGTCCTCAAGCGGTTGCCTGAGCGTTTCGAGCGTCCTGCGGTCAAACTCCGGCAGCTCGTCAAGAAATAACACTCCGTTATGTGCAAGTGATATTTCTCCCGGGCGTGGGATACTTCCGCCGCCGATAAGACCTACTGCCGAGGCGGTATGTGATACGCTTCTGAACGGACGTACCGTGACTATCGGCTTTTCACGGTCGAGCATACCTGCTATTGAATGTATTCCTGTTGTTTCGATACTTTCGTCAAATGTCATCGGAGGAAGAATAGACGGTATACGCTTTGCTATCATGCTTTTTCCCGTGCCGGGAGGACCTATGAGAAGTACGTTGTGGAAGCCTGCGGCGGCTACCTCCAGAGCGTGACGGGCGAGTGCCTGACCCTTTACATCGGATAAGTCCTCCGTTTCAAACATCTCTGCGGACGGAACGTAGGGAGGCTCGGGCGATATACGCTTCTTTCCTGTGAAATGGTTTATAAGATCGGAAATATGGCTTATGCCGTATACGGACAGACCCTCGACAACGGACGCTTCCTTAGCGTTTTCGGCAGGGAGAAACAGCCGTTTTATACCGCATTTCTTGGCTTCTATTGCCATGCTGATAATTCCGCCCGTGAAAACAAGCGAGCCTCCGAGCGAAACCTCTCCGATAAAGGCGCAGTCCGATAAATCGTCGGTTATTATATTGTTTACCGCAAGAATGGCGGCGATTATCGTGAAGTCGTACAGCGAGCCGCATTTGCGTACATCTGCCGGAGCTAAGTTGACCGTCAGTTTCTGACCGCTTATCGCTATGCCGATACCTGAAAGAGCGCCTTTTATACGCATTTTGCTTTCCTGTACCGCAAGGTCGCCCAGACCTACTATATCGAATGACGGCTGACCTCTTGAGGATATTATTTCTGCGGTGACTTTAAAGGCATTCATACCGAAAAGTCCCATACCGTTTACCTGAGAATACATATTTACACCCGTTTCATATCATTTTAAGTGATTGCTATGTAATGATTATACAACGTTTTAGGTATATTTTCAACAAAAACGGGAATTTTTGATTCCAAAAAATTTTATAATATTTTTACGATTTTATTTGCATTTACGGCGGAAAAATGTTATACTGTTGGTGAATGGAATTTTAGGTTAGCCACAGCTATATTTACCTAATTTTTAAATACAGCAAACTGTGCTACCGTTTTATACAGAAAGGACAGACTATTATGGCAAACACTACAGAGCTTTATAACGAATGGCTTGAAAAAGCGGTCAAGGATCCCGATTTAAAGACAGAGCTTGAGAGCGTAAAGGGCAAGGACGAAGAAATAAACGACCGTTTCTACCGTGATCTTGAATTCGGTACGGGCGGTCTGAGAGGCGTTATCGGCGCAGGTACAAACAGAATGAACGTTTATACCGTAGGTAAGGCTACTCAGGGTCTTGCAAACTACCTCAAGAACACAGGCAAGAGCGATCTTAAGGTTGCTGTTGCATACGACAGCAGAATAAAGTCTGACGTATTCGCAAAGCACGCCGCTTCTATCTTTGCCGCAAACGGCATTACAGCAAACATCTACACAGAGCTTATGCCCACACCTATGCTTTCTTGGGCTGTAAGAGCGCTCGGCTGTGACGCAGGTATCATTGTTACCGCAAGCCACAACCCCGCAAAGTACAACGGTTACAAGGTTTACGGAAGCGACGGCTGTCAGGTTACTCTTGAAGCCGCTGAAAAGATTCTCGGCGAGATTGAGAAGCTCAATATCTTTGCAGACGTAAAGAGCGGCGACTTTGAGCAGTTCGTAAACGAAGGAAAAATAAAGTACATCGGTCAGGATGTTATTGACGAATATATCGCAAACGTTAAAAAGCAGTCTATCCACCCCGAGCTTTGCGCAAAGAGCGGACTTAAGGTCGTTTATACTCCTCTTAACGGTGCAGGCAACAAGCCCGTCCGCCGTATCTTAAAGGAAATCGGCATAAACAACGTTGTAGTTGTTAAGGAACAGGAAATGCCCGACGGCAACTTTACTACCTGCCCCTATCCCAACCCCGAGATAAAGGAAGCTCTGCATTTAGGCCTTGAGCTTTGCAAGACGGAAAAGCCCGACTTACTGCTTGCTACCGACCCCGACAGCGACCGTGTAGGTATCGCAGTTCCCGACGGCGACAACTACGTTCTGTTCACAGGTAACGAGGTAGGCGCAATGCTGCTCGAATATATCTGCAAGGAGCGTACAGCCGCAGGTACAATGCCCGCAAACCCCGTTGCAGTAAAGACTATAGTTACTACCGATCTTGTAAAGGCTATTGCCGCTAAGTACGGCGTAGAGCTCAGAGAAGTCCTCACAGGCTTCAAGTTCATCGGTGAGCAGATTGGCTTCTTAGAGGCAAAGGGCGAGGAAAACAGATATATCTTCGGTTTTGAAGAGAGCTACGGCTATCTTGCAGGCTCTTATGTAAGAGATAAGGACGCTGTTGTAGCGTCTATGCTCATCTGCGAGATGGCGGCATTCTATCGTTCACAGGGTATTTCTCTTGTACAGGCAAGAGCAAAGATGTACAGCGACTACGGCTTCTACTGCAACAAGCTTGATACCTTCACATTCGAGGGCGAAACAGGTATGAAGAAGATGAACGCTATTATGGATACTCTCAGAAACGAAAAGCTTGACGCTGTTGCAGGTCTTAAGGTTATCGGCAAGGCTGACTACAAGCTCAGCGTAAAGACAGATTACGAAAGCGGCAAGACAGAAGAGCTGACGCTCCCCAAGTCAAACGTTATCACATTCTACCTTGAGGATAACGCAAGCGTAGTAATAAGACCCTCCGGTACTGAGCCTAAAATCAAGCTCTACTACACAACAGTAGGCACAAGCATTGAAGATGCGGCTGAAAAGCAGGTTAAGCTCTCGGCAGATTTCACAAAGATAGTAGGCTGAACAAGCTGTTAATACACAAGTTTCAGAAAATTTTGAAAAAACTATTGCAAAACAGTTTTGTATATGTTATAATAGTAACCTAAGCGTGAAAGCGCAGTATTCTGAAATCATGGCGAAAGCTGTAATTTAGATCAATTCTAAAGGTCAGGAGGTGACAGCATGAAAGAAGGTATCCACCCTAACTACCAGCCCACCACTATCAAGTGTGCTTGCGGCGAGGTTATCGAAACAAGATCAACCAAGCAGGATATAAAGGTTGAAATCTGCTCGAAGTGCCACCCTTTCTTTACAGGAAAGCAGAAGTTGGTTGACACAGGCGGACGTGTTGACAAGTTCAAGAAGAAGTACAATCTTGACAAGTAATGAAAAAAGAGGACTGTGCATTTGCACAGTCCTTTTTACTTTATCGTGAAAACTGAAGCGCAGTCAAAAAGACTGCGCTTCAGTTTTATACAGCTTATTGTTTTTTCTCTTTTCTGAACACAAACACCTTGCTGAAAACATAATTCAGCACCAGTACAACAATGTTCGAGAACACCTTAGCACAGAACTCATAAAGCCCGTTCTCGATGCCCGGAAGATTTACAAGCAGGAACATTATTATAAGGTCGACAAACAGCGTGAACAGCCTTGCCGCATAGAATGACAGCGCCTGCACTATATTCTTGCCAAAGCCCTTTACCTTGCTTTGAAATACCCATATCCTGTTCGTGATATACGCAAATGTCACAGACACTATCCACGATATGATGTTGGGCAATACCGTTGAAGAATCCCCTCCGCTGAAATTGAGCCTGTACGTCCATTTTAAAAACAGAGGTACGCTTTCTTCACTCGGGAATATACACCGGATTACAAAGTACGTTACTATCGACACAAGCGTTGTAAGCGCCCCGAAGATAATATACATTATTATCTCACGGTATCTTGTGAAAAGCTCCTTCCACTGTGAAGGGTGCAGAGCCATTTTAAATATTTCCTTTATCTTGTCCAATTACATATCCGCCATTTCGTCAAAATCTTCGCTGTGCAGATTGTCCTCGCCCATATCGCCGTGACCGTGCAGGTTTGCACCGACCATATCTCTGCCTCTTACCATATACTTGTCACGCTCCAGCTTTACCGCCTCGTCAAGTATCTTCTTAACTTCTCTCGGCTTTTTGACGGATTTAAGCTCCTTGTTCGGAGTATCGCAATCCCTTGACGTTACTACGATAGTACCACATCCTACCATTCTCTGACCCAGTGACAGCTTCATAGTCTTGTCGACTATCTTGTAAAGCTCGATTTCGTCCTCCTTGATATTGAGAAATCCCACCTTCGTATATAATACGCTTGACGTAAGTATATATCTTGTAAATGAGATAGGCATACCCATTATGCACTTTTTGCCGGTCCACAGAATATCGCCGTAATCACGCTCGAGCTTTTTCATATTAGCCATAACATTTTTTCCTTTCACTTACCAGAGCTTGTTTTCGTGCGGACATCGGCTGACAGCATAAGCCGCCCTCATCTCCACAAAACAACCGCACTTACTGCACATACCGTTTATAAGGCAGTCGCACTCCGTACATATTTCAAGACGTTTTTTGTACAGCGCTTCATCAGCTTTTTTCTCATCGGGAATAAGTTCTATATTCTCTTTGATATTCTGAAACGCCTCGGCACTCATACGGCTCAGCAGACATCTTTTGCAGACGTTCATGAAAGAATTATCTCAGCAACACTGCAAGGCGGAAGCGTGAATGTTATTCCGCTGTCGCTCTTTGTTACCTTGTCAAATTCCGTGATCGTAACGTTTTCCGGCTCGTCAAAGGTGTTGTGAGCATTGCTCTCTGCGCTCAGTATCCTTGCTCTTACAGAGTCAAAACTGAATCCGCATATATCCGCTTCGATCGTCCTGCATTCCGTAAGCGAGCAGTTTGAAACCGTTAAAGTCATTTCGTTGTCGCTGTTTACCGATACGCTCTGCGAAATAACGGGAAGATTATATCCCTCCTGCTTTTCGTCCGCTATACTGCTGTAGCACAGCTCTGCGTTCTGGTGGTTCTTATACAGATCGAACACATGATATGTAGGTGTCAGTATCATTTTTTCGCCTTCCGTAAGGATAAGCGCCTGAAGAACGTTTACCGCCTGCGCAAGATTAGCCATAGAGATCCTGTCACAGTGGCTGTTGAAAATGTTCAGATTGATCGATGCCACCATAGCGTCACGCATCGTATTCTGCTGGAATAAAAATCCCGGATTAGTGCCTTCCTCTACATTATACCACGTTCCCCACTCATCTACAACCAGTTTTATGTTATTTTCGGGATTATTTACATTAAGAATATCGCAGTGACGCTTTACAAGAGTTTCCATATACCACGTTTTTTCAAGCGTTATGTAATATTCCTCGTCGGTAAATCCGGTAGCGTTGCCCTTATCTTCCCATTTTCCCGTAGGCACAGTATAGTAGTGCAGGCTCACCGCATTCGTATGCCACGGCGTGATATTCTCTGTTATAACCTTCGTCCAGTTATAATCATCCCCATTCGGTCCGCACGCCACTTTATAAAGATGATTGTCGCCGTAGTTTCTGCAATACGTCTGATACTGCTTGTAAAGTGCGGAATACTGCTCAGGCGACATATTTCCTCCGCAGCCCCAGCTCTCGTTTCCGACTCCGAGATATTTCAGCTTCCACGGCTTTTCCCTGCCGTTCTTCTTTCTTAACTGCGTCATAGGCGAATCGTTGTCCGAGGTGATATATTCTATCCACTCTGACATTTCCTGCACAGTACCCGAGCCGAGATTGCCCGACAGATACGGCTCACAGCCTACCATCTCGCAGAAATCGAAGAATTCGTGCGTGCCGAAACTGTTGTCCTCTGTCACTCCGCCCCAGTGGGTATTTATCATTTTCTTGCGCTGTGACTTTTCGCCTATGCCGTCCTTCCAGTGATACTCGTCCGCAAAGCATCCGCCCGGCCAGCGCAGAACAGGCATCTTAATATTCTTAAACGCCTCGACAATATCGTTTCTGATACCGTTAGTATTCGGAATACTGCTGTCCTCCCCGACATATATACCGTTGTATATACATCTGCCCAGATGCTCCGAAAAATGACCGTAGATCTCCGGGTTTATATGCCCCTTTCTGTCACTGCCGTTTATGTACATTTTTGTGCTCATAGCTTTTTCCTTTCTTGATGTTTTATGCAAAGCCTGTTTACGACACATCTTGCCGTATGTACCGATTTTAGCATAATAACGGCATTTAATCAATAACTTTTTGTGCAAATTCCCACAATTTAATATGTCATCTCGGTTGACAGAACAACCGTTAAGCTATATAATATTATAGAAAACAGCATAGAAAAAGAGGTATTTTATGAGTTATAAAGCACTTATTTTCGACCTTGACGGTACGCTTTTGAATACGATTGACGATCTGGGCGACAGCGCAAATAACATTTTGTGCAAATTAGGATTTCCTCCCCACACGATAGACGAATACAAATATTTTGTCGGAAACGGCATACCTAAGCTGATAGAGCGTTGCCTGCCGCCCGACAGGCAGGAGTATAAGGAGCAGGCGCTCGCTATGTTTATGGAGTATTATTCCTCTCACAGCGAGGATAAGACCGCCCCCTATGACGGCATACTCGAGCTTTTACGTTCCGCCCGTGAAAAAGGTATGAAACTCGGCGTCATAACCAACAAGGCGCACGATATAGCACAGCAGGTCGTTCCACATTTTTTAGGCGGCGGTGTGTTCGATTATATAAGAGGACTTGACGACAGGATAAAGGCAAAGCCTTGCCCCGACGGTGCGCTTGATGTAGCTGAAAAGCTGGGCGTACAGCCCTGCGAGGTGCTGTACATAGGTGACAGCGGAGTAGATATGCAAACCGCCGTAAATGCAGGCTTCACCTCCTGCGGAGTTTTGTGGGGCTTTCGCACCGAAAAGGAGCTTCGTGACAACGGCGCAAAGTATATCGCCCGTAAGCCCGCAGACATTCTTGAAATAATGAGCAAGTGAGGAAAGTATGAGAAAACAGTTTCTTGAGATAGGTAAGATAGTAGCGACACAAGGGCTTGGCGGCGAAGTCAGAGTACAGTATTACTGCGACAGTGCCGATGTAATATGCAGCTTTGACAGGCTGTTTTTGGGAAAGGACAAGCAGGAGCTTGAGGTCGAAAAGGCACGTCCCCATAAAACTCTCGCCGTGCTTAAACTCGGCGGTATAGATAATGTTGACGAGGCTAAGACGATAGTCGGCAAAATGCTTTATATGGATCGTGACGATGTGGAACTGCCCGAGGGCGTAAACTTCATTCAGGACCTTATCGGCCTAGAAGTCCGTGACGCAGATACGGGCAAGGTTTACGGCAAGGTCACCGACATATACCAGCACGGTGCGGCGGACGTATACGAGCTTAAGACCCCCGACGGCAAGGAACTGATGTTCCCTGCAATTCCTGAGGTTCTGCTCGAAAAGAATATAGATGACGGCTATCTTGTTATAAGACCGCTTGACGGCTTGTTTGACGAAGAATAAACGGAGAACCTATGATAAGGATTGATATAGCTACCCTTTTTCCCGATATGTGCGAATCGTACCTGTCGGAAAGCATAGTCGGAAGAGGAAGAAAATCAGGCCATATAGATATACATTGTCACAATATCCGTGACTATGCCGGAAATAAGCACAACCGTGTCGATGACAAGGCTTACGGCGGCGGCACGGGTATGGTCATGCAGGCACAGCCTATATATGACTGCATAACCGCAATAAAGCAGGAGTCGGATACTTCTCCCCGTGTGATATATATGTCGCCGCAGGGCAGAGTGCTGACGCAGGATATTGTGAAAGAGCTTGCCGCAGAGGACAGCCTTATAATACTTTGCGGACATTATGAAGGTGTTGACCAGAGAGTGCTTGACGAGCTGAATGCGGAGGAGATCTCGGTAGGAGATTACGTTCTGACCGGCGGCGAGCTTCCTGCGCTTATACTGACCGATGCGATAGCTAGACTTCAGGACGGAGTGCTTCCCAACAGCGATGCCTACAGCATAGAGAGCCATTATAACGGTTTACTCGAACACCCACAGTACACCCGTCCGGAGATATGGCACGACAGAGCCGTTCCCGCTGTTCTGCTGACAGGTGCGCACGATGCCGTTGCAAAATGGCAGGAAGAAACCGCCCTTGAGGTTACCCGCAGAAAACGTCCGGATATGCTGTATGACCACCGTGTGAACGGCGAACCTTACGCAAGATATATCCGTGTGTTCGTGCCGCATAAAGAACGTGAATACGATATAGTCGCCTTTATGAAGATGATATTTCACAGGCGCATTCTCACAAACCGTGAGCAGAAGATATTAAAGCGTATGATGCCTGTGCTTGATTCACTTCCGACGCCGCCCGAATGCGAAGAAAACAGCCGTATATGGCTGAATGCAAAAAACGCAGGACGTATTCTCGATATGTACGCTCCGCTTTTTGATATGCTGAGAGAGCACGGCATAGATTACCGCATAGAGTACAGTGACACCCCCGACGGAAAGCCCGTTGCCGAAAACGATAATTTCACCGTGTTCGCTTAAAACCGCATATAACAAATGCCGATGAAAACTCATCGGCATTATTTTTAATCCTTGCAAAGCACACCTCAATTATTCATTATTCATTGACCCGACAATTTCCCCTATCTCTTTCCAATTATGCACACGTCTGATATTCTTGTGCTCCAACCCCCGGTTGTAAGGTGCGTCAAACAGCAATACCTGTATGCCATTATCGGCTAAGAACGTTGACACTTTCGGGTTATCGTCGATCATTATATCGACCTTGTATTCTCTGCACCCTCTCAGCTTGTCGCCGTTTGAATCCTTTTCGGTGCAGAAATAAGTACCGTCAAAATCGTAGTTGTTTTTCCGTATCCAGTCGGTGTACAGCTTCTTGCTGTAAAGTCCGAGCGGATTTTTGTATGCCGCAAAACGTCTTGCGGTTATCTGATACACCCCGTGACCGTTTTTCTTGAAGTTTTCTATAACACTCAGCGAATTTTCCTGTGGATGCGCATTTTTACAGTATGATAAGAAATAACGGACGCCAAACATAGCCTCGCTCAGCTTTGAACAACCGAAAACCTCGGTAGCCCTGTATCCCGACGGATTATCCGGTTCACGCCTGAACCACTTCTTGCCGTATTCGATTATAAATTCGGACAGGTCGGTGAGTACGCCGTCGCAGTCAACACCTATGTTCATTCCGTTCTCCTTAAAGCTTGATATATTTCCATTATACTATCAAACAGACTGTTTGTCAAACAGGTTGTCAGAATAAAAACATATGTGTTCAGTAGTTGATGTAATTCAGGTACGCAGGAATTTTCACAGTGCTGACCTTACCCATATATACGGCACAGTATTTATTTTTACCTATCGGTGTAAGTATTCCGAGAGGAGTTACCTTACAATCTCCGCCGTTCATTACGTCCCAGTCCCTGTACCCCATCTTGTAGCGTTTGAGATAATAATATGCTGTTCTCAGTTCTGCCGATTCGGTGGCGATATCGTTCAGTATCCCGTCCTTTTCTTTCATTGCCTCAAAAGTTGCCGCAAGCTGTAGTGCGTCGCCGACAATGGGCAGTGCGGCGGCAGAAGAATTTGCCTCTATCGGTATCATTATGTTACAGCCCTTTGTGAATTTCATCTTGTAGCAACAGCCCGTTTCATCACGCATTATCTTGGTAAACCGTTTCATTGTATCAAACTGCGCTTTTTTGACTATGTAGGCGAATATAGTTATAATTCCGCCGAAAATTATCAGATAGACAAGTCCCTCGTTACCTGTAACACCGGCTGCAACCGCAGCCCCGATAAAGCCAAGCAATTACCGTTATGTGCGTCTTCTTCGGAACATCGTCGTTCATTCCATAAAGCCTGCACTTTGATATTATCGCTTTCTCTCCGCCGGGATAATTCGCTGTATATTCCTCGTAGGTCATAGTTGCTCCTTGATTTGTGATTTTTTAGCTATAATAGCACCGAACAAACAAAACAGCTACCGTGAATATATAAAAACAGAGTAAAATTATACTAAAGTCAAACGGTAATTTATCGATCAACACAAAAAATCACCGTCTAATGACAGCGGTTTTCCTGCTAATTGAATAAAATACATCTTTGTGTAACCTCGCCGTATCGCTACCGATTGCCAATTGCAAACGCTATAAAAGGCGGAATTTACTGTGGCTTTCAGTCGTTGGCAAATGACGGAGGTTACGCTGATTGCCGGCTGTATGAATGGCACATTGCCGCAAAAAAAGCGGTCACGGCAATCCACCATGACCGTTCATATTCAATTTATTGCTCTGTGTAATTCCGCCGTTTTACTACCGTCCGCCAATTGCAAACATTTCCGAAGGCGGAATTTGAAGCGGCATATTGCCGCCCGCCGTTTCGCCATCGTCCGCCAACCTCGAACATTTCCAAAGGCGGAACTTGAAGCGGCTCACAGCCGCCCGCCCGCTAGTCCTCTAGACCCTTGAGCGCCTGGAATTCTTCCTTCTTGATTCTTATCTTGCCGTCCTTGAGAAGTTTTACATCTTCTCTCTTGAATGCCGTAGCGGCGGCATCCGGATTCTTGTCAAGCTTTACCTTGAGCACGCCTGTCAGTAGATTAGCGTCCTCGACAATACCTCTGCCCTCGGCGGTTTCAACAAGCGCGCCGACCTTGGGAGTTATCGCAAGAAGTTCCTCATAGCAGTTTTGCTCATACTTAAGACAGCACATAAGCCGTCCGCAAGTGCCTGAGATCTTTGTCGGATTAAGCGACAGCGACTGCTCCTTTGCCATCTTTATCGATACAGGCTGGAACTCTCCGAGAAAAGTCTTACAGCAGAACGGTCTTCCGCAAATGCCCAGTCCGCCGAGCATCTTTGCCTCGTCACGAACACCTATCTGACGTAACTCTATTCTTGTGCGGTAAACCGATGCCAGATCTTTTACAAGCTCTCTGAAGTCAACTCTGTTTTCGGCGGTAAAGTAGAACAGTATCTTGCTTCCGTCAAATGTGCAGTCTATATCGATCGGCTTCATATCAAGCTTGTGATCGGCTATCTTCTGAGTGAAGACCTTCATGATCTCCTGCTCTTTTTCACGGTTCTTCTTCTGCGTTTCCAGATCCTTTTCCGTTGCAATGCGGATTATGCTTTTGAGAGGCTGTACGACCTTGCTGTCCTCAACCTTGCGGTTTGCGATAACGACCTCGCCGCACTCCACACCTCTTGCTGTTTCCACTATAACGTGACTTCCACACTCAATTTTATTGCCGGCGGGAGAGAAGTAATATATCTTTCCGACATCTTTGAATCTGACGCCTATAATTTCAGTCATTTATATTCCTTTCATAACAGGTGGACTATTCAAGTACACCAAACAGCTTTGCCGGCATATATGCCTGCATCAGCTTTACATTTATATTCGTTCCGTCAAGAAGCGCAAGTTCTGAAAGCACTTCATAAAGATGGTAAAGCCTTGCTTTCGTAAGCGTTCTGAGCGGTGCTGCCTGCGATGAATTTTCACCTGTTTCAAGCTCGCGCAGAGTTTGCGTAACACGCTCATACAGTATGGTAGTGACAGAGGAAAGCTCCTCTCTTGCCGTACAGCCCGATAAGACTGCGGCTGCTGAATATTCGTCCCTGCGCTCCAGCGCATCGATCAGCTTTTCCGCTGTGTCATAAAGCTTTATACGTTTTTCGTCGGACAGTATGCCGAGTATCTTGCCGGGATTTGTCCCGTACAGCTCAGCCGACTGTTTAGCCTTGTCGCTGTCATATCCGTTGTATTCGAGGCAGGCAACACACTCGTCCTGCGTCATTTCCGAAACGGGAATCGTCACAAGTCTTGACATTATCGTTTCCAGAATTGCCGAGGTGTTCGAGCAGGTGAAGATATAGCGGTTGTGCCTTGACGGCTCTTCAATAGCTTTCAGCAGTACGTTCTGCTGTTCTTCCGTCATTTCCTCGCAATCCTCATAGATAAAGACCCTGGTATCGCAGTCGTTCGGAAGAGTAGAGGCAAAGCGTACATTGTCACGCGCGCTGTCCTTTGTGTACTTTTCTCCCTTTGCGTATATAACATCTGCGTGTTCGCCCGAAATGATGTTACGGCAATTCCGGCATTTACCGCACGGCATATTGTTTTCGGGTGAGGAACACAGGTACAGCATAGCGCACCACTTTGCGAGAGTACGCTTGCCAAGTCCCTTTTCACCGGTAAGCATTATTCCGTGAGGAAGTCGGTCGTTCTCCGACATTTCAGACAGCAGAGCTATTTCACGCTGTTTTCCGAACAGTTTTATGCTGTCAATATCGCCCGGCATCAGACTTTCTCAAATCTCTCAATGTTGGTTACGAAGATAGTTGCGCCGCCGACAAATACTTCAACAGGGAAGCTTGTGTAACTGCCGACACCGTAAGACGCCGCAGATGGAACAAACTGTTTTCTCTTGTGTGAGTGATCCTTGATTATAGAGATTATCTCATCTATCTTATCGTCCTCTGAGCATATAAGAAACGTGGTGTTGCCCGACATTAAAAAACCGCCGGTGGATGCAAGCTTAGTTGCCTGAAAGCCTGCCTGAGTAAGCGATGAAGAAACCGAATGAGCATCATCATTATTTACAATCGCATATATAAGTTTCATAAAGATTACCGTCCTTTCTGTACCGGGTTATCCTTGTAAGTTTGATTTTCAGAATAATTATATCACATTTTCGCCTTAAAGTAAAGGTAATAACGCAAATCAGGGACAGATTACGAATTTATATGATCTGTGGCGTTTATGCTATATTTTTGCGGCACATTATACTACAATAGAAATATCACTTACGCCTTTGTCACGGAGCGTCCTTGCCGCATCTATCGTTATCGTTTCGCCCGGCATTATCAGCGGTATTCCCGGAGGGCAAGGAGCCGCCGCCGTGGCGCAGACCTTGCCCACCGACATCATAACGGGAAGTTTCACCTTTCCGGAAAAGAATGCTTTTGACGGCGAGCAGGCGGTATGGGTCCTGATATGTATCGGAGGGGACGGCAGGTTTCTTACAAATATCGATTTTGGAGTGTTCGCTGTAAGAACCGTCTTTATCGTTTCGATATCCACGTCCGTGGTTGCGCTTCCGAACAGCATTACACAGCGGTATTCGTCCGCATATTCGCACTCTATGTCAAAATCTCTCAGCATATCAGCCATGGCAAAGCCGGTCGAATGTACCGCTGCACAGTTGAATGTTATCCTCATATAATCGCTCGGTGACAGTATATATCCAATATCCGCACAGTGCTGTTTCAGTGCAGTTATCTTGTTGCAGATTTCCGCTATGTGAAACGGTTTGTCGGCAATTGTCCTGTTGCATCTGTCCAGGCTGTCAAGGATAAGATAGCTAGGACTTGAGGTTGCTGTAAGCGCCATTGCTTCTTTTGCAATAGCACAGTATTTTTCGTTTGCTATATGCAGATATGCGCCGCCCGTCAGCACAGGTAATGTCTTGTGGGCACTGTCCGCACACATATCAGCACCGAGCGTCATCGGGTGCAGATCGACAGGAGCAAATTTCAGATATGCGCCGTGTGCGTTGTCAACCAGTAAAGGTATACCGTGCGAATGGCACACCTCCGCTATAGCGGAAATATTGCTCGTACCGCCGTAATAATCAATTGAATTTATAAATACCGCAAGCGTTCTTGAATTGATTTTAGCCTCTATGCTTTCAGGGGTAACTGCGGCACTAAGATATTCTTCGGGGTATACCCATGACGGAGTAAGTCCAAGCAGGACGCAGGAATTTATAAAGCTGCGGTGCGAATATCTGCCGGCGATAACGTGATCCTTGCCGTTTCCTCTCAGCTTTGCAAGAGTAAGCATCGTCTGTATTGCAAGCGTACTTCCCGAGCAGGAGTACAGCGTCCTTTTACTTCCGAACAGCCTTGACGCGTTTTTTTCGCTTTGTGCTATTATCCCTTTTCCGCCGTTCGTATCTGTGTCATAAAGACTGTCTGCACCGTCGATTTCGGTAATGTCAAGCGGGTTTTCCGTCCCCTTGTGTCCCGGCATATAACAGCGTATCGTATGACTTTCGCTGTTTTTTACAAGAAAATCATGTATCGGTGTTGTCATTTCTTCGATTAAATTTGAAATATCCATCAGGTATCATTCCTTATCATTTCGTTTATCGCTTTATTCCTGTAAACAAGATCGTGCCTTTCGGTAAAGCCGAGCTTTTCCCAAAATTCGTTACCGCTCTCGTTGTGTCTGAAAACCACGAGTGCAACCTTATTTATCCCGATATTTTTCATAGCGTCCATAACCGCATCGACAAGGGCGGTCGCTATCCCTCTTTTGCGGTACTGCGGATTTACCGCAGTGTGATAAATATAGCCTCTGCGCCCGTCCGAGCCTGCCATGATCACTCCTACAACCTTGTTGTCCTCAAATGCCGCAAAGCAGGTATCGGGATTTCTCTCAAGAAATCGGTTTATACCCTGTTCGCTGTCGTCAAGATTATTGAGTCCTATTCCCTTGCATGACAGCCACAGTTCATAGACATCGGAATAATGTTCTTTTGTCATTTTTATAATTTCCATATTTCATTCCCCCTTTGATTTTTATTGTATCATAAATAACGTTGATTTTCAATTTTTTTGTAATAAAAAAAGCAAAAAAGGTTGAATTATTCTCCGCTTTTCATTATAATTATAATCAGCAGTAGTACGAAATACGAAAAATAAAATCAAAGAATACTCTGTAAGCCTTTACGGGTTTACGGAATTTCAAGAAAGGGAGTAAATAAAATGCCGGCACCTAAAAGAAGAGGCAGACCGAGAAAAGAAGAATCTGCCGCAAAAAATACAAGCGAAAATAAAAAGGCCGCAGCTAAATCAGCCACAGGCTCTACAACAAAGAAAACGGCTGCAAAAAAGCCATCTGCACCCGCTAAAAAGACGCTGAAACCGCAGGGTAATACCGTTTTTGCACTTGATATAGGAACAAGGACGGTTGTCGGGGTGCTGGGATATATGGACGGCGAGGTGTTCCGTGTCACCGATACAGAGAGCGTTCCGCACCTGAAGCGCGCTATGATAGACGGACAGGTCGAGGATATAGAGCAGGTAGCAAAGGTTGCAAGGACTGTAAAGGAAATGCTTGAACAGCGCAACGGCATCAGGCTTACAGAGGTGTCGGTTGCCGCCGCAGGACGTGCGCTCAAAACCTATCGTGTGTCGATGGATTTTGACGTTTCGGATAAGAACACTATCACAGCGGATATGGTACGTACCATGGAATGCGAAACGATACAGAAGGCGCAAAGCGGGATCGACGAGAAGTTCCGTGATGAAGAAGCGGTTTTCTATTGCGTCGGTCATTCGGTAGTCCATTATTATCTTGACGATTATGCAATGGCAAACCTTGAAGGGCACAAAGGCGACAAGGTGACGATAGACCTTATCGGTGCATTCCTGCCCGAGGTTGTTGTAGAGGGCTTATATGCCGTAACCGACAGGACCGGGCTTAAGGTAAAGAGTATGACGCTTGAGCCTATAGCTGCTATGAACGTGATAATCCCGCCCGAAATAAGACTTATCAACATTGCGCTTGTTGATATCGGCGCAGGTACATCGGATATTGCGGTTGCCCGTGACGGAGCGATAGTTGCCTATGCAATGGCGACAGTTGCAGGCGATGAGATAAGCGAGGATATAGTAAGGAAATTCTTTGTTGACTTCAATATGGCTGAGAGCATGAAGATACAGGCGAGCGGCGATACGGACAGCATTACATATCGTGATATATTCGGCAGGGAGCAGACTATATCAAAGGCGGATTTCTTCGAGAAATGCAGTCCGTCTGTAGACAGCCTTGCGGATGTGATAAGTCAGACGGTGTGCGACGCAAACGGTCAGAGCCCTGCTGCAATGTTCCTTATAGGCGGCGGAAGTATGGCTAACGGACTTACCGACGCACTCGCTGAGAAGCTTGGGATTGACCCGGGCAGAGTAGCGGTCGGCGGTCAGGAATTTATGAAAAACGTTGATGTAGGCGGCAGAAAGCTGGGTCCTGAATATGTAACCCCTGTCGGCATTGCAGTTACAGCCTGCACGAATATGGCTTACGACTTTTCAACTGTGACGCTCAACGGCGAACAGGTAAGAGTATTCGATACAAAATCGCTGAGCGTGTTTGAACTGCTCGGCTCGGCAGGTTTCAGAACTTCTCAGATAATGGGACACAGCGGAGCAGGGCTTAAGTTCACTCTTAACGGCGAAACGAAGATAATCAAAGGCACTGCATTCACACCTGCGATAATCACGGTCAACGGCAAACCTGCCGCACTTACAACAAAGATAAAACAGGGTGATGATATCACTCTTGTTCCTGCGGTAAACGGCGAAAATGCGCACGCTTTTATCCGCGATTATACAGATGATCTGACTAAAGTCGGGGTCATATTCTGCGGTGAAAATGCGGTTGCGGGAAAGCGTGCATATGTAAGCGGCAAGGAAGTCGGCGGGGACTATGAGATACAGCCGCTCGACAATATAGAAATACATGATGCAAGAACGCTCGGAGCGTTTCTTATGCAGTACGGCGGAGATACCGATACGGCGCAGGTGTATGTAAACGGACAGGTCCGGCCTGAGAACTATATACTGAAAAACGGCGATATACTCGGGTTTGAAAAAGGTACGGCAGCATCGGCTGTCCCGGTGACAGAAGCCGACGAAAACACATATACGGCAGTTCAGACTGAGCCGGCAGAAGAACAGGGCAACTTTGTATCGATAATATTCAACGGCGTTCCGACCGATCTTCCCGAAAAGGAAAGTAAGACGCCTTATATGCTTATCGACCTGTTTGAAAGAGCGGATATCGATATTGAAAATCCCACACGCAGACTTGTACTCAGCGTAAACGGCAGCAGTGCGAAGTTCACGGACAAGATACAGTCGGGCGACATAGTGGTTATCAAGCAGGAGGACTGACTTGCACATTAAGAAAACAACGGCGGTGCGCACGCTTGCGGCGATGCTTGCGGCAGTGGCGCTTGCAGGCTGTACGGAGATAGATTACACGGACATTTCTTCTGTACAGGGCGAGGGAACTACAGCGGTGCAGGAAAGCTCTGTACCCGAGGCGAATATTGTCACGGAGGGCACCACAAAGGAATATAAGCTGAATAAATCGGCGTTCAGTTATACGCTTGAAGCCGAGAAAATACCCGATACCAAACTTATATCCGACAGCAAGAAATACAGCGGTGACGGATATATAACTGTCGGTGCGTATACGCAGGCGTCGTTTGAGCTTGATGTTTCTTCAACTCAGTTCTATGATATTTCGATAAGCGCGCTGTCGAAAGAGGGCGGAAGCATAACGCTGACGATCGACGGCGAAAAGCAGATCAACAGTGAGAACGGAGTTTATAAGCGTATAAACGGCGAGCTGTACGGCGCATACAATGTGGTGCAGAGCGATACGTTTGAAAAAATTTCGCTGTGTCCGGTGTATCTTACGCAGGGAAAGCATAAGGTGACGCTACAGACGGTCAAAAATACCGTTTCTATTGACAAGATAACGGTAAAGAATACCGAAAGGGCAAGCGATAAGCGGTACAGTGATGCAGGAACGTGGATATCCGGGAAAGACGTGAATACCGAGCGTATAGCTCTTATGGATTATTTCAAGAGAATATACGGCAAGAAAACGCTTACCGCACAGAATGTCACACCGAACACTAACACCGAGATAGACGCTATAGTCAGAAACACAGGACGTTTTCCTGCAATAAGGGTCAGCGACCTGAGATATTATACGGCCAGCGGTTCAAAGCTTGTGAAGAGCAATATCGATATACAGCTTGCACAGGAGTGGGCGAAGAACGGCGGCATAGTATCCTATACCTGGTACTGGTATACTCCGGTAGGCAAGACAACGTTCTACCTTGACGAGAGCAGTTTTGATGTTGGCTCGGTGATTAGTGACTATGAGGATCTCGCAGTAATGAATGAAGAGTCGCTGGCACTTCTTCTTAAAGATGAAACAATATCCGAGGAATGCTATGCTGTGCTGTCGGATATGGACGCTGTGGCAAAACAGCTTTCTGTGCTCAAGGACAGCGGCGTTACTGTGCTGTTTACGCCTCTGCCGACCGACAATGCCGGCTGGTACTGGTGGGAGAAGAACAGCAAGACGTATAAATGGCTGTGGCAGACAATGCACAGGCGGTTTGACGAGCTTTACGGATTGTCAAATCTGTTGTGGGTATATACTGCGGATGTTGATCCGCAGATGTTCCCCGGTGACGATTATGTCGATATAATCGGCTGTGATGTGTATGATAATACCGATACGGCACATCTTGCGGCTATGTACGCTACTGACGCACTTTCGCTAAACAAGCGTATGCTTGCACTCACGGAATGTGCAAAAGCTCCCGACCCCGATATAATGGCAAGGGACAATGCGGTGTGGCTGTGGGCGGCACCGTGGAACGGCAAGTATCTTATCAACGAGAAAGGCGAGCTTACAGGCGACTATATGTCGGTAGACGAGCTTAAGAAGTTTTATAATCACGAGGCGACTGTTACCAGAGATGAGATAAATACTGAAACGGAATAATAAAAATAAACCGACCCGGTATCAAAGCCGGGTCGGTTTTATATCTCTGTCTATTAACCTCTTACGTTGTAGTCCTGAGCAAGAAGCACAGACGCTCTTGCAAGTTTGTGCAGATAAACAAACGGTCCGACAAGGATAAAGCTTCCCAGAACGTTCCAGAGCCAGTAATCCGAAGCGCCGAAAGAATATGCAATGCCGCGTCTTGCAAGCTCGTTGCCCATACGGGACGAAAGGTTGTGGAACCATACGATAAAGCCGATGCCGAATGTAAGCGGTCCGATAATAAACGCCATAAGGCAGTAGTGCATTGTCTTTTTCCCGTCAAATCTGCTTGCGATAAGATTTATATCTTCTGAAATGCCGGAAAAGAAAACAAACGGATAAATTCCGAAAGTTATAATCGTTAACAAAAGCAGCTTAAGCAGACCTCTGTGTGTATTGAGCTGTCTTACCGGTCCGTACTGATACGGCTGACTGTATTGCTGATTGTATACCTGCTGATATTGTTGTTGGTTGTACGTCTGCTGATACTGTTGCTGGTTGTACGTCTGCTGATACTGCTGTTGGTCGTACTGATTATATGCCTGTTGATTCTGCTGTGACTGATCATACTGCTGAGGATAGTTGCTTTGTGTGTCCATAATAATTTCCTCCTGAACCTTTTTGTTGCTTTTATTATAGTAACATATCAGGCACCATATGTCAACATAAAATGTTAAGTTTTTAAACGATTTAACGCCTGTTATTGTTACTCTGTAAAAAACATTTGTTTGTTTTTTCAACAGCTTGAAGAGATAATATAAAACGGTTGACAGTATGCAAAAGCGGTGATATAATATGAATAATGCACAATTAGCGTTACAGAAAATCCATATCACGAGGTGATATTATGCCACCCAGGGCAAAATATACAAGAGAAGAGATAACCGAAATAGCGCTCGGAATAGTTGCCGAGAGTGGTGTTGAATCGCTGAATGCAAGAAGTCTTGCAGAGACTATGGGAACATCGACACGCCCTATCTTTACAGCGTTCAGAAATATGGAGGAGCTTGAACAGTGCGTCCGTGAATCGGCTATGGAAGTGTTCGGACAGTATGCGGAAAAGGAAACTCCGGATATGCCGGCATTCAAGCAGGTCGGCATTCAGATGATTACTTTTGCAAAGGAAAAGCCGAAGCTGTTCAGACTTCTTTTTATGAAGGAACAGGATCATACTTTCAATTTCGAGGAAATGTTTTCCTCTATGCTCGGCGTTACGGCTGACAAGTGCATTGAGTATATAATGAACGATTACTCGCTTTCAAAAGAGGATGCTATGACGCTGTTCAGGCACGTCTGGATATTTACCTACGGTATAGGTGTATTGCTTTCATCCAACATCTGTCTGTTCAGCGAAAATGAGATTTCGGATATGCTGAGCGTTCAGTTCAGAAGTATGCTGATTATGATAAAATCCTCACATGCGGCAAAGTAAGATCCAATATACATCCCGATCTGTTTTATGGCAGGTCGGGAATTTTTTTATCCATTTTTCCAAACAGTTTTCGATCCATACATAAATAATGTGGCAAACGGTGGTTTAATATACTTGAAAAACGAACATTGCAATGTGTTTTCAAGCGGTTTTCAAAGCTCTTTTCCAAGTCTTTTTGCGTGGAAAAAGGCAGAAGAAAAGATACGCTGTGCAGTAGTATAATTAAAAATAATACATTCAATTACAGTTTCTGCGGGAGTTGCTATGGATAAAAAGGATCAAAAATCGGAATCGCTTAACGGCGTATACGGGACGATATGTGAGATTATCGGCTTTGAAAATACCGTTAAGCTGTACACTCAGATGAAAGGCAGTCAGATAAATTTCCCCACACGGCTTTATTCTAAGGAATATGTCGCACTGGAGGCTGAAAAAACCTATGACGGCACATCTGATTCGCTTAATAAGATAGCCACTGAGTACAACTATTCGGAGAGGACTATAAGAAAACTTCTGAAAAAGAAAAACAAGGAGGAATAAGTATGGAACAGAAAAAAATGAACAAGAGCAACATAATCGTACTGGGTGTCGTTATTGCAGTAATAGCCGTCGCACTGGTTGCCTATTTTGTAATAAGCGGTCAGAAAGGGGACGGCAGTCCGACAGTCAGTGCAACAATGGAGCTGAACACCGTAAACATTTACGGTGCCTGGTACAAGAAAGCGGGCGACAGCACATACGAGCTGAGATTCAAGGACAACAAGGAGCTGTCATATAAGCAGACGGCGGCAGACGGCACGGTCACGGCACAATCCGACGAGGGTACATACGATATTGCGGACGGAAAGCTGATACTTACAATAGTTGCAGGCGGTCAGACCTACAGCGACACCTGCATAGCAAACGTAAACGAAAAGCAGATGTCGCTCGTGACTGAGGCAAACGGCAGCGGGCTTTTCGGCGGTATCTACGACAAGGACGGAGCGGATTATTCCGTACCCGATGTTTCAGATGATGAACCGTCAGAAGCACCTGATACCACAACGGCACCGCCTCAGACAACAGCGGTGACAACAGCACAGACAACACCCGAAACTACAGTGCAGACAACACCTGCACCGGAAACAACACCTGCCGAAACACAACCAGAAGTTCCTGCAACTGTTACTGACGGAACAATAGCGCTTCCGGACAATATACAGTATTATTTTGACAACGATTTTGCCGACGTATGGGGAATTACAGCCAGCATTTATACCGGATATTATGCCTGCTACGAAAAGGACGGTCTTGATATCTACTATTGCAGGAAAGACTATATTGACGGACACCCGGTTATAGGACGAGGCAAGGCTATTATGGTGGAGTGTCCTATAATATCTTTCTTTACGGATTTTGACGGTTATGTAACATATGGAGCTTTCAGCAATTATCTGTATGAAAACTACGGCGATTATATAACACTCAGAGATGACGGTACATTCGGTTTATATGATGACGGAAAATATGTTATATACTTCAATTTTGATTCAGATGCTGAAATATCTTCTTCAACGCTTATCGGCAGTGGAAACATAGTAATATGCGAGGAAGAGGAATATTACAGAGAAGGACTTTAATTCGGGAGGAACGTTATTATGAAAATGAACAAGGAATTTATACTTAAAAATCTTATGGGAATTATATGTGCTGTGATAATTCTTGCACTGTTTCTTCCCTTTATGTCGGTAAAGGCGGAGGTTTCTGTCGGAGGATTCGGCGGCGGAAGCGCCGATCAGTCGATGAACGGCTTTTCGCTTGTGACGGACGGCGGAATCTTCGGCTTTGCGTTTATACTTTGCCTTGCGGCAGTGGCGGCAAGCTGTTATATCCCGCAGTTAAAGCCGTTCAGAAAGATTATATCCGCTATAGGCTCGGTTGCAGGTATTGTATGCCTGTTCATAGCGCCCGGTTCGGCGGCATCGGCAGTGAATGCGGCGGCAGGCGGAGCGACCGCAGGCACGGGAGTATCCGCAAAGGTAGAGCTTAACTATCTTATAGGCTTCTGGATAATACTTATTCTTATGCTTGCCCTTATAGCGATGTCGGTAATACAGTTCTTAGGACTTAAGGGCAACAAGGTGTTTGACGCAGTAAACTCAGCCGAATATGAAAACGGCACTGCTGGCGTATCTCTGCCGTCAATAAACGCTGACGGAATAAAGTCGGCGATAGGTTCAGTGAATGCCGACAGCATAAAGAATATGGCACATAATGCCGCAGGAAGCATCGCAGGTGCGGCAGAAAATCTCAAGGACAAAGCGTCGCAGGCGGCGGCAAATATGCAGAATCATTCAAGCACAGCGTCTGCAAAGAAGGAAGATCCGCAGGCTGTAATGGAGCAGATAAAACAGCTTCACGAAATGAAAGAAAACGGTATACTTACGGAAGAAGAATTTGCAGAAAAGAAGAAGGAGTTCCTTGAACGGCTGTAAGCGATTGAATTCCTGACATGAATAGTGTATAATTATATATATACTATGATATACACAAACGGAGGAACGGCAATGGGAAAAACGTCAAACTGCCTTAAAATGCTTCAGATCTTAAGCTCGGGCAGAGTGTATAAGGGTCAGGAGCTTGCGGAAATCCTTGAAACAAACGTCCGTAATATAGCCGAGTACCGCACAGAGCTTGAAATGGCAGGTTATTATATAGAGGGTATCCCCGGCAAATACGGCGGATATCGTCTGATAACGCAGAGCGTGATCCCTACGGTAAGGCTCAATGAAGCTGAACAGCGTGCGTTATCCTCCGGAGCGGAATATCTTAAGAGCCGCAACGATTTTCCTTACTCAAGCGATTATGAAAAAGCGATGGGAAAGGTCTTTGCGGCGGTAAAGCACGAACAGCCGCAGGAAATATCCGTTGCCAACCGTTTTCCGCTTGCCGTTGACGAGCAGGAGCTTAGCAGACGGTATGATACGGTGGCGCAGTGCATCGCTCACAGAAAAGAGCTTGAGATGGATTATCTGTCGCTGTCAAACAAGGTGTCGCACCGCCGCTTCGATCCGTATAAGCTGTTTATGTATAACAATGCGTGGTTTGGGCTGGGGTATGATAAAAAGTCATACGAGATCCGCTATTTCAAGCTGAGCCGTATTCAGTCGATGGCTGTCACGGAAAACCGCTTTACAGTTCTTGCGACATACAAGGAAAGCGACTATCTTGACGATTTCGGTATGAAAAAAAACGGCGAATGGTATGAGATAGTTATGCTGCTGCACGGCAGATATGCGATGCTTGCCCGTGAACGTATCTACGGCAGAGATCAGACAGTTACGCCGATAGACGAAGATACAACAGAGCTTCGTTGCACAATGCAGAACGAGGAGAATATCATGTGCTTTGTGATGGGGTTCGGAAGTCACTGTGAGGTCGTTTCACCGCAGTGGTTGAAAGACAGGGTGAAAGACGAGGCGGAGAATATATTAAAGCAAAGTACACAGTAATCCATATTATGCAAAAAATCACCCGATGCTAAAATGCATCGGGTGATTCAGTCTGTCGATAAACCCACGCACCGCCAAAAATACAGATAAATAATCTGACGCAAAATTAAAATAGGATAAGTAATAGAATTTCGCACAGCCGTAAAAAACGGCTGTGCGAAAGCATTTTTGCTTATAGCGTCAATCGCCCCTCAACGTACCTTTGTACGCTTATCGGGGCGATTTCCTTGTATGCGTGTGTTTTTCGACGTCTGCATCGTGCCGAAAAATACTTTTTCGACACGATGAGCACCCTTTGAAAACAAAAGGTGCTGTTGCTTTATTTGTTATGCTTTTTCAATCGGTATCCATATCTCCGAGTAGGTATCCTCAGGCTTGTCTGCGGGCGGAGTATACATTTCAAGGTTGTAATATCCGCTCAGCTTATAGCCCTTAAGATTAGGAAGCCATTCGCTCCATATCTTTGTGTTAAGGCTTTGCAAAGCGTTTGGTAATGCGCCTTTGCAGGGAAATACAGCCCACGTTCCGGCAGGAAAGGTATACGTTTCGCAACCGTCGGGAATGTCCTTCCACGGAAGATAAGCGTCCGCTATCATATAAGTGAATGTTTTCTCGTCGCAATATATACACGCTCCGAAATCTCCTCGGATTTTTTCACCGCCGCCGTTTTTATAATGCTCGTCCCAGAGCGTTGGGATAACATTATAGGATATTGAAGTGTCGTTTTCAATAGGTGTTGTCACGCCTACAACGGTAAATGCAGGCTTTTCGGTAATTCTGTAATCAATCATAGTTCCGCCCTCCAGTGTAAGTTTAAGCTTTATAGGTGCAAAGGAGCGCAGTACAGTGCCGTGTTCCTTTGCGGCGGAAGGGGTAATTCCGTGAAACTTAGTGAACGCACGGGCAAAGCTGTCGGGCGAGTCGTATCCGTATTTTAACGCAACGTCAATAACCTTTGCGTTTCCTTGCGACAGCTCCTCGCCGGCAAGAGAAAGCCGCCTGTATCGGATATATTCGCCTATTGTGAAGCCGCACAGCACACAGAATATCTTCTGAAAGTAAAACGTTGAAACAAACGCTTTTTCAGCCGCCTTTTCAATGTTAATTTCGCCGTCCAGATTATTTTCAATGTAGCTTACTGCCTCGCCTATTCCTGCGGTCCAGTCGTTCATGCTTATCGCCCCTTTCCATGATTGAATTATATCACGGTATTCCTGATATTACCCGACATTTATTGCAATTATCGGCAGGATGTTAAAAAACAGCCCCGCTATGAAACAGGGCTGTTTTTTTAAATCGGTTCTTTTACCTCGTCAGTTTTACCCAGCAAAGTATTTTTCAGATATTTCTCTGCCTCCTGCACCGGCATAGGCTTTGCATAAAGATAACCCTGAGCCGTGTCACAGCCGCAGTTTTCCAAAAACTGCGCCTGATCGTCTGTTTCAACACCCTCCGCAATAAGCCCCAGACCAACGTCCTTAGACATTGAGATGGTGTGCATTATTATCTTCTTTCCGCGTTCATTTGACATATGCGTTGAGAAGAATTCACGGTCGAGCTTCAGCACGTCGAATCTTGTATCCTGAAGCGTGTTCAGCGAGGAGTAGCCCGAGCCGAAGTCGTCCATAAGGAGGGTAAATCCGTGCTCTTTTATTTTCTCTGTCATACGCAGGGTTGCATCATTTTCTATGCTTTCGGTTATTTCAAGCTCAAGCAAGTGCTTTGGCAGTCTGTATTTGTCAATCAGCCCGTCAAGGACATCGAGAAATGATTCATCGTCAAGGTTTGCGCGGGAAACATTGACAGAGATCGGAAGCGGAGTGAAATGTCTGTCTATCCAGTCACGCAGTACCATGCAGGCGCATTCCCATACATAAGCGTCCAGCTTTGTGATAAATCCGTTTTCTTCAAACAGCGGTATGAAACTGTCGGGATATATCATTCCGCACTCGGGACTCTGCCACCTTACAAGCGCTTCATAGCCGATAGCTTCGCCGCTTGATATGCTGAACTTAGGCTGCAGATAGATGATAAATTCGTTGTTTTCTAAAGCCTTTTTCATATGCGATTCGACAAACTTACGTTCCTTTATCGCCTTCTGCATATTCTTGTTATAGAATGCAACGCTTTCAAGAGCGTTTTTTTTGATAGATTGTCTTGCCATAGCGGCACAGTCGCACATCGTTCTGACAGATATACTGCGGTCGTCTATCTGATATATGCCGAATACAAATTCATAGCTGTATTCGCGGAAGCCCTTGAGATTGAGTTGCAGTTCCGATACGGTCTTTAAAATGTCGTCTTTATCCGTGTATGGTGTAAGCAACATAAATACATCGCCGCTCATCCTTGCGCTCAGTCTGGGATTGCTACAATAGTTGTTCAGCTGACGTGTCAGGAAATGGAGCATTTCTGTTCCTGCGTCTTCACCGTAATTTTCGTTTATCAGCTTGAAACGCTTCACGTCAAACTGTATAAGCGCAAATTTTGTATCCGGGTATGCGTTAAGGCGCTGTGATATCATATCGTGGAACATTATCGGATTATCGGTCGTTGTGTAATAATCCTGTATTTCGAGGTTCATTATTTCATCGGTTTCAAGCGTTCTGATGCAGCCTGCAACTTCTTCCATTTTTCCGTTTTTGCCGGCAAGATAAACAGCGATACGGTACCAGACAGGCGTTACACCTTCAATTTCACACAGCCGTATATTCACGCTAAGCGATTTCTCTGTTATACCGTCGTTGAAAGATTTTCTTATCTTATGGCAGAAGCTGTCAAACAGTAGCTTGTCATCGGGATATATTGCGCCGCTGAGCCAAATTGCACGTAGCGGTCCGACAGAAGACGAAAGCAGGCATTTCGGCGTGCATTTGTTCTCCATCACATACCACTTGAAATCTATATAGCTAATATAGAAGTAGGTGCACTTGTCAAAATCGGCAAAAATCTCGTGCATTCGCTGAACATAGTCCTGCACGGCAGATTTTACTTCATGCCGGATCTGCTGTGCTTCCATTGCAGGGACAAGTCTTGCCTTTTTAAGGCGTTTCTGCTCATACATAAGGTGGTCTGTATTGCGCATAAGCTCATTGATATCATCAATGCCGGTCACAGTGCCGTATGATCCGCCCACGCTTATCGACACCTCATACGGCTTTCCTGCACTGCGGTTGAATTTGTCGATTTCCGTCTGGATCTCAGCGATCAGCTGTGACAGCTCACGCTGTTTATCGGTGTTGTACGGTACGGTAAGTATAAATTCATCACCGCCGAAACGCGCGCAGATACCGTTTTTTCCACAACCTGCTTTTATGGCGTTTGCAACGGCGCTTATAGCAATGTCACCCTCCGAGTGACCGTATGTATCATTGATTTCTTTAAGTCGATCCATATCGCACGATACAAGAATAACGTTACATTCTTTGTTTCCGTGCATAATAAGCTCGCTTACACGTTCAAAATATCCTCTGCGGTTGTATATACCGGTAAGCGGGTCTATGGAATGCGTCAGTGACAGCTCGTTGTTTGCTCTTCTCAGAAGATATTCTATACGGAAATTTTCCAATGCCTGATTTATCGAGCCGACAAGTCGCTGTACATAGTAGAAACCGCCGGGATATACAAGCAGATCATCGGCTACAGCCGCATAATATCCTATGACCTGTTCCTGGAAGTGAAGCGGCATAAATATAATTGTACGGTATCTTTTCAGCATTTCACCCAGGTTTGGCGTTATGTTCTTGGTAAGATACGGAATGTTATATTGATACTGCTCCCACGTTCTTATTACATAGGCAGTCATTTTTTCGGTAAATACGCTGTGATACGCTTTTGGTATCACGGGGGAGTTATCCGTCAGAAAGTCATCGTTAAGGCAGAGTGCGGAACGGTAATTGAAATATTTGCCCATTGCCTTTGTAAGCTCACCTATTTCGTTGCAGTTGACCGTATGGGTGTACAACGAAGCCATTTTACTCTCGGCGTCTGACAGCGCAAGGTCGTATTCGTTCATACGTCTAAGCTTTTCGTTTGTGTATGAATTGTCAAACTCGCGGCATCCGCAACTCTGACCGTGAATAAACGCAAAATGTATATGCTTTTCTGTCGGCTCTTCGTTACCTTTAAGGTAACCGTAAGCGGTATCTGCAACGGTTTTTGCAAGTTCATCCGCATCCATGATTGATGTTGTAAGACGCGTAGTCGAGTAAAGGCGCTCCTGATAGATTGAGTCAAAACCGGTAACTATTATATCATCGGGCACTTTTATGCCGTGCGCCTCGAACGTCTTCATCGCCGCTATCGCCATACTGTCATTGGCGCATATAACAGCCTGCGGCAATTTTCTTCCTGAGGCGATCATAGTATTTATCACATTTTCGGTCGGAGTTTCCCAGAAGTCTCCGTAACCCAGCATAGTCTTTTCGTCAAAGGCTATATTGTGACGGCTGAGCACGGTTTTAAACGATTCTATTCTTTCGTCTGAAAAAGAATTGCCTTTGATCCCTGCCATAAAGAACAGGTCATCGCAGTTATGTACTGTTATGACGTGTTCGATGACTTTTTCAAGTGAGTCGCCGTAATCATAAGTAATATTCGTGCAGTTGTTGTACTTGCCGTCAAGAATAATTACAGGAACTTCAGCTGCCTGCGCATATCTGATTATAGTATCGCATACCCAGTTGCTCTTTATGGTTTCCGGCATAAGGATAAGAACGTCAAGCATATTTAAATTCAGAAGGTGATATACGCTTGCCTCACCCTTTGAATAAGGCGTGTCATTGTACATATTCGTGAACGCATTGAATATCATTACCTTGAAGCCTCTTTTGCCCAGAGCATCGGATACAACCTTGGTAATATGTGCTGTATGGTCTTCCTGAATTCCTGCAAGGCAGATGCCGGCTACAGCGTATTTATGAAATTTTCCGGTGAACAAGCTACTCACCTTCCTTTTTGTCAAACTGTATAACATAGCAAGTGATAATATAGTTTAATTGTACCATAAAATAGAATTAAAGTCAAGATAATAGTAGAAGTTGCACAAAAATGCATAAAAACGATGCACCGTAAATACGATGCATCGTTTTGTATTATCAATATTTTCTTACGTTCTGCACCGCCATCATAACAAGCGCCGCCACAGTGTTGTAAAGTGTTATTACGCTTGGAGTAAGCAGTGACATCTGTCTTAACAGTACCATTATCAGTACCAGCAGAAGTCCGAGCGCCGATGTACCCAGCATAACCGCCTTTGATACCGAGAAGTCACGGACAAGGCTCTTTGCCGCCATAACACCTCTTGCAAATGATGTGAAAGTGCCGCAACATGAGAGTCCGCCGTTTCCGCGTGAGGTGTACTTTGTGCTTTCGCTGTATTCTTCATGGGCTTCATGAGGGAGCACTTTTATAAGCGAAGCGTCAAGCTCAAACAGGTCTGCAAGATTTTCTACTGTTACCAGCGAGTCGGTAGTATGCACAAGCACGGTTATTCCTCTGGACTGAAGCTCGCTGAGAGTGGCACGGATCTCGGGGTTTGCGGTCATGCCGACTACAAACATCGCAACTATCTCTCCGCTTACCGCAAGGTAGACCGGTTCAAGCCCCTCAGGGCAGTACTTGCGTTCGTTCTTTTTGTTGGGAAGGTCTATGCTGTGGGTTTCCATAAGTGCTCTGCCGCCAAGCATTACACGCTTTGTGCCTATCCAACCGGTAACGCCGCAATTATCTTCGTAAATACAGTTGTCGACCTTTTTCAAAAGATCCTTGTTACCGAGCGTCATATCATAGAACGGATATGAAAGTATTCCGTCGGTATGTATTGCAAGGCTTGCCGCCATAAGTATCGCTTCGTCAACACTTGTCTTTACAACAGAGTTTTTCTTCTGCCAGCGCTTGAGCTTCTTTACCTGCACGCTTCCTGCAGGGAAGAGCGCCTTTGCGTCAACCATAACGGTATTTACGTCTGAAAACTCTACAGCCGCATCATATCCCAGAAGAGCGGCGTTGCATTCGCTCAGCTTCTTTGAAGCGCGTGCGAGCGGTCTGTTTACAACGAGCAGAAGTGAGAACGGCACCACGACCGATATGGTTGCCACTGCCGCTGAAATTGCCCAGTATAAAGGATTTTCTGCACCGCTTGTTGAAAATTCGCTTCCGAACGGATTTAAAAACGCGAGTACGCCGGCTACAAGACCTGCCGCTACAGACGCAACTATAAGCTTGACCGACATTCTGTCGGCTTCATCGTCACAGTAGCTTGATTTGAGAAAATCTGTCAGGAATTCGGTCTTTCGCATTGCCGCAATTACGGGAAGGCGGTCGCCGACCGCTCTTGTGAGAGCTGAAACACGTTCTTCTCCGTCTATTACCTCAGCGTAATATTTCTGACTGTCGCCCGATACAAATTTGAAGTTGCGCTTTGCACGGGATATCATATATATCTTGCCGATAGTGTTGAACATAAGTCCTACAAGCGCCGTTGACAGATATATGAACGAATGACCTAGCTTGAATGTCTGTACATCGACAAGCGCAATAACACCGCCGATAAGAGCAAACGCCGAAGTCAGCGCACATACGGAGTCGCAGTCCGCTTTACCGGTGAAAAGCTTTATTGCGCCGTTGCTGATAGCGGTCGAGCATATCGCAAATCCGAGTACACCGAGTACCAGATAAATGTATATCAATGAGTTGACATCGCCGGTAGTTCCGTTTATGAAGTTGAAACTTGCGCCGAGTCCGAGCTTTGCAAACAGATTAAAGTCGTTGAGCGCACTTATTATAACGCTTATGGCTGTAATTACGGTCAGCAGTCCGAGCCTTATTCTAAGTCCCTTGTGGCTTGCGCAAAGGTCAGCCCATATCTGTCCGGTGCTGTCATAATCCTCAAATTCTTCTTCCTGTGCAGGCTCTTCTTCCTGTTCGGGTGTGTCGTCTTCAAGAACAAAATCCTTGAGCTTGTGCTTTTTTGCTGCCGCAAGTTCAGCCTGCTTTTCTTCTTCTACAACAGGGTTTTCGGTAGGAATAGCGCCGGTCGCTTCTATGATCTGTTTCTGATAATCTATATTCAGCGGGTGCTGAAGCGTCTGCTTGCCGCCGTTTATCGTATTCAGTGTTATTGTACGGTGAGCTCTGACGTTTTCCTTTCTCTGCTGAGCAAGGTTCTTGTTGAGCTTTTCGATAAGGTTATCGGTGGTTTTCTTGCCACGATATTCCTTTACCGTTTCTTCGTCGTTTTCTTCATCGTCCGATGCGCTTTCGTTTGCAATTTTCATATCGGCGGTTTCGCTTATCTTTTCGGCAAGAGCTGTCTTCTGCGGAGCTATCGCCTTTAAGTCATCGCCTGCGATACCCTGCGTGTTTCCCGCATACATATTGCTGAGTTCCGCTACGGAAACAAGCTCTTTCTCCTTTACCTGCTCGTTGACTTTTTCTTTTACTTCAAGCGGATTCACAAGTGCCAGCATATCGTCCGGATTCGTGTTTTCACGTTCCTTTTCCAGCATCATTCTGCGCTTTTCTTCATCGCTTACGATATCTTTTTTTATTTCGTGTACAGGCTCCGGCGGTTCGGACGGCTTTACCGGGGTTGGCTTTTCGGCTTCTGCCGCCGCCTTTGCGTTTGCCGTGTGCTCGTCAATGTCTATTTCGCTGCTTTCATCGGATACCATAAAGTGATCCGTTTCACTCAGTACCTTGTCAACATCGCTTTTTTCGCCTGTTATTTCGTCAATGTCGGCATTGGTATCTGAAGCGTCGGTAATTGCCGGTCCGTTTATGTATTCGGCGTCAACTTTTTCAGTGTTTCCGTCTTCTTCACGAATGTATACCCCGTCGTCGGTGCCGTCAAGACCCTCTATAATTGCCGTAGCGGTTATATCGCTGTGTCTTGGCGGTATATCGCCGTTGTCCTTATCGGCTGTAATGTTATCGGCGGATGAAGAACCGCTCTTTTTTGCGTCAAGCTCCGCTAAAATATCGTCAATTGAATAATCAGCCATATCAAGCGTCCTTTCTCATATTTATATTATCGGGATTATCTGTATTTTACGACCTCGTACATCAGTATGCCTGCGCATACGGAAGCATTGAGCGAATTTACCTTTCCGAACATCGGCAGGGATAATACAACGTCGCAGTTTTCCCTTACAAGCTTTCCGAGCCCGAAGCCCTCACTTCCTATTACAAGAGCTACCGGACCGGAAAGGTCAGCCTTGTCTATCGGAGTGCCGTCTGCCTCTGCACCGTATATCCATACTCCGTGCTTTTTCAGCGTCTTTATGGTGTCGACAAGGTTTGATACTCTTGCTATGTTTACCCAGGCGGCGGCACCGGCAGAGGTCTTGAAAACTGTCGGATTAACCGTTGCACTGCGTCTTTTCGGAATGATAACGCCGTCGGCACCCGACGCTTCTGCGGTACGGATTATAGCGCCCAGATTATGCGGATCCTGTATCTCGTCACATATTATAATGAACGGCGGTTTACCCTTGCTTTCGGCACTTGCGAGTATATCTTCAACAGTACAGTATGTCACAGCGGAAAGGCAAGCCGCAACGCCGCCGTGCTTGTCACCGCACATAGCCTTAAGCTTGTCCTCGCCGACATCTTTGATTACTATACCTTGCTTTTTCGCAAGAGCTATTATTTTGTTCATACCCTGTGAGTTTTTCAGCAGATATACCGTGTCTACCGACCTTTCGGCTTTGAGCGCTTCGGTCACAGCGTTTTTACCGTATATTATTTCCTCGTTTGAAGTTGATTCCATTGTTTTACCTCTCGTATCTGCATACAGATATGCAGATTAAGTATATCATAAACCGCCTGTTATTGCAAGCGAAATAAGGCTCAGAGGGCATCTTTCACAATTTTTTCACGTTATGGGCATATCAGAGCGGAGCCGTTTGGCAAGACGAGGTCGGATAAGGCTTGCTGTGACAGAGGTCTGTACAGATGATTCTGTTAAACAGTCCGTACACGAAACAGACGGGAAAATATTTTTTCTGCCACTTGACAAATATAAAAACAGTGCTATAATATATTTTAGCACTCGGACACATAGAGTGCTAAAATAGGCATCGGAAACCGATTGTTATGTATAACAGTACCTTGCAGACAGAAAAGTTACGATTATTCCCGCCGTATAACCGGCGGAATCATAGAAAGGATATGATTTTTATGGCAAAAAAGGCATTCAAGGCAGAATCAAAGCGTTTGCTTGACATGATGATCAATTCAATTTATACTCACAAGGAGATATTCCTGCGTGAGCTTATTTCAAATGCAAGCGATGCGCTTGACAAGCTGTATTTCAAGTCATTGACGGAGAATCTCGGCATAGAGAGAAAAGACCTAGGCATAGACCTTGCGGTTGACAAGGACAACCGTCTTATAACAATTACCGATAACGGTATCGGTATGACAAAGGACGAGCTTGAAAATAATCTCGGTGTTATTGCAAACAGCGGTTCTTTCAAGTTCAAGAACGACAATACAGACACAGACAAGGACGATATAAACGTTATCGGTCAGTTCGGTGTAGGCTTCTACTCTGCGTTTATGGTAGCGTCTGAGGTTACTGTCGAATCCAAGGCTTACGGCAGTGAGCAGGCTTACAAGTGGTATTCACAGGGCGTAGACGGTTATACGATCACCGAGTGCGACAAAGAAGATGTCGGCACAAAGATAACCCTTAAGATAAAGGAAAACACAGAAGAAGAGGAGTATGACGAGTATCTTCAGGACTACAAGCTCCGTATGATAGTAAAGAAATATTCGGATTATATCCGTTATCCTATCAGGATGGAGGTAAGCCATCAGCACCTCAAGGAAGGCACTGAGAACGAGTATGAAACGCACACCGAGATAGAAACTCTCAACAGTATGGTGCCTATCTGGAACAAGAGCAAGTCGGAGCTTAAAGACGAGGACTATAATCAGTTCTACAAGGAAAAGTTCTTCGACTATGACGATCCTATTGCACATATCCACACAAAGGCAGAGGGTACAGCAACATATAACGCACTGATGTACATTCCGTCAAAAGCTCCTTTCGACTACTATTCAAAGGACTATGAAAAGGGCTTACAGCTTTATTCAAACGGCGTTCTTATAATGGATAAATGCCCAGATCTGCTCCCCGATTATTTCAGCTTTGTAAAGGGTCTTGTTGACTCTGCGGATCTGTCGCTCAATATCTCCCGTGAGATGCTGCAGCACGACAGACAGCTTAAGATAATCGAAAAGAGCCTCGAGCGTTCTATCAAGAACGAGCTTACAAAGATGCTCCGCAACGACCGTGAGAGATACGAAAAGTTCTGGAAGGTATTTGGACTTCAGATTAAGTTCGGTGTATACAACGGCTTCGGCGCAGGCAAGGAATTGCTTAAGGATCTGCTGCTGTTCTATTCTTCATACGAAAAGAAGCTGGTAACTCTTGAAGAGTATGTTTCAAGAATGAAGGAAGATCAGAAATATATTTACTTTGCAAGCGGTGAAACGGTCGATAAGATAGACAAGCTCCCTCAGACCGAGCTTGTAAAGGATAAAGGCTACGAGATACTTTATCTTATCGACAGCGTTGACGAGTTTGCGTTACAGATGATGGTCGACTATAACGAAAAGCAGTTCAAGTCAGTATCCGCAGGCGACCTTGACCTTGAAACTCCCGAAGAAAAGGAAGAAATGAAGGCTAAGGCTGAGGAAAGCAAGGATATGTTTGCTTTCATGAAGGATTCTCTCGGCGGTAAGGTAAAGGATGTAAGACTGTCAAAGATACTGAAGTCCCATGCGGTATGCCTGACCAGTGACGGCCTGCTTTCAATAGAGATGGAGAAGGTGCTCAGCCAGATGCCCGCAGAGCATGACGCAAAGGCTGAAAAGGTGCTGGAAATCAATGCAGAGCATCCTATCTATGAAACGCTGAAAAAGCTGTATGAAACGGATAAGGACAAGCTGAAAACATACAGCGAGATTCTGTACGATCAGGCGCTTCTTGTTGAGGGTATGCCTATAGAAGATCCCGTTGAGTACAGCAACAAGATATGCTCGCTTATGGTATGATAATTATATCAAAAATATCGTAAGCTAAAAACGGTAACAAAAACGCTCCGACAGGTGTTCGCCTGTCGGAGCGTTTTCAGCTTATGTCAATAGATTTTCGGAAGCGATCCGAGAGTTAATGAATATTTGCTTGCGTACATTTTCTTTATGACCGATTTTTCGGTGTATTTTTCACTGTAATTACTGCCGTTAACGGTAAACTCGTTTCCCCATGTCATGAACCAGCACCACAGTGCGTTTATGTTCACGGCGGAATCTATATCAAAGATACAGCCGTTTTCGGTGAGAGCCGTTATCTTTGTTTTACTGCCGTAGTTTATCGCCTGTTTGAAACGGCTTACCTGAGGATCGTAAACGTGATTTCCGGGATAGATGTCCTCGCCTACAATATCAACATATTCGTCACCCGGATACCAGTCGGCACTCTGACCGTTATAGACCCAGATAAGATTGTTACAGCCGTATGTATTTGTCAGCTCTTTATAAAGGTATTTCCACAGCTTTTTGTAAGCGTCGGGACCTTGTGCGCCCCACCAGAACCAACCGCCGGAAGCTTCGTGCAGGGGTCGCCATATAACCGGTACGCCTGCTTTTTCAAGACGCTTTAACTGCTTGGCTATTTCCTTGATATCACGGTCAAGCAGTTTCTTTCCTTTTGCGTCCTGACCGTTCATTACTTTTGCTATATCGAATTTGCTGTTCTGTGTATAGAATCCGCCCCACCAGCCGTCAGAACTGTTGGCGGTGCTGTAAAGGTATTCGGTCGGAGCGTTCCAGTGCCAGCAGAATGTGACGATTCCGCCTTTTTTATGGAACTCAATAGCTTTGTCAACGGCTGATGAAGATGTGCCGAGTGCCGTTCTTGACGGAGTGTAGTCCATCATATCAAGTCCGAGCAGGGCGGGGTAGTCGCCGGTAAGATTTTTTATCGCTTTGAATTCGTTGCCGTTTATTCCGCCATCACACTGCTGACCTGTGATTACATACTTTCCGTAGCTGTCCTTAAGGAAACTGTACAGCTTCTTTGTGTTTGCGGTGGAGTTCTTGTTGACAAGAGATGATGTGACGTTATAGGTGCTGTTGCTTATTTTTGCACCCGTCTTTACTGTTATTTTATCAAGCTCTATCCAGCCCCATGACTCTTTGACGGTAAGAGTGTGACTTCCTTTTTTGAGAGTTACGGCGCATACTGTATAGTCGGAGAAATTATCCGATTTGCTTACGAAAGTGCCTACTTTTTTACCGTCTGCGTAAAGGTCATTCTCTTTGTATGGTCCGATAGCCTTTGAGCGTATCACTATATCATAAACCGCATCGGCAGGAACGGTTATGCTGATCTGACAGTATGAGCTGTCACTTTCAAATTTACCTACCGACTTTCCGCCGGATGCGTTGCTGTCGGATATGACGGACATATCGTTTGACAGCTTTCCGTTTTCTGCTTCATAGGTTCCCGAAAAGCTCAGCGGCTTGTCACTTGTATGATTCACGGTTGTGGTAGGCTTTTTTGAAGTGGTTGTTGTGGTAGGCTTTTTCGTTGTAGTCGTTGCGGCGGGCTTTTTGGTGGTATCGGCGGCGGTTGCAGACGCAGGCTTGTTTGTTGCTGAACCTGTGCTGTTTGCAGGCTTGCTTGATGTAGCGGCAGAAGAACTGCTTTCCTGCTTGTTTGTCGAAGGCTTTGACGTTTCAGAAGAAGCATCGGACGAGTTGTTTTGCTTGTCTGAGCTGTCAGCCGATGAACTGTTTTGTTTGTCTGAGCTGTCCGATGACGAACTGTTCTGCTTGTCGGAGCTTGTTTTATCAGAAGCGTCTGACGAGGTATCCGAAGACGAACCGCTGCCTGAGGAGGCAGTATCCTGCGATACGGTTTCTGCGGAAGACACTGCCGAAGCTGTCGATGAACTGTCGGCTGACAATGTGCCGTTATCGGCACTGCAACCGCAGGCGGATATGATAAGTGCCGCACACAGTATAAGGGAGATGATACGTTTTTTCATTTTTCTTTTCCTTTTCCATTTCCGTTTGCCTGCCGTAAATGTGATAAGACAGGACTTGTATTCGATTACGCTAAGATTATACTATACAAATACGCAAAAGTCACGCCCAAATTTTTCTTATTTCGCATTCCGTGATTATGAACAATTGGAACGGTCGCAATTTATCACATATTCACAAAATAGCAGAACAAGTCTTGCAAAATTAACTTAAATGGTGCATAATACTTGTGTAAAGGTTTACATGAAAATTAAGCAAGCATGCTTTAATAAGAAAGGAACAAGGAATGAAGTACAGAAAAATAACAGCGGTCATACTTGCAGTCGCAACGGCTATATGTGCCGCAGGCTGTAACGGAAACGATAATTCGGGAACATCGTCAAGCGGTGACGTGACCTCATCGGGCAGTGGTGACAGCAGTATAACAAGCGATAATACAACATCGGGCGGCAATTCGGGAACACCGCAGGCGCAGTTTACATTCAGCCAGGTCGCTATGGGCGGCGGCGGATTTGTAAGCGGCGTATTTGCAACAAGCGAGGAGGGCTTGTATTATGCCCGTACAGATGTAGGCGGCTCATATCGCTACAACAAGGATACGCAGAAGTGGGAAGCAATGTCGTATGATATCAGCGAGGAAGACAGAGGTCTGCTCGGTATAGACGGTCTGGCATTCGGAGAAAAAGATCCTAACAGGGTTTATATGCTTGCGGGAACGGAATATTTCAGCAACGGACTTACCTGTCTGTTATACTCAGATGATTACGGAAAGACATGGAACCGTACCGACCTTACAGAAATGATAAAGGCTCACGGCAACGGCATGGGCAGAGGTAACGGCGAGCGTATCGCAGTTGACCCCAAGAACAGTGACATTGTTTATGTCGGCGGAAGGACAGGCGGTATGGTAAAGTCCACTGACGGCGGTAAGACGTTCACAGCGCTTGATATGGGCACAAATACATCTACATCAAACGGCAACGGCATATGCAGTATCATAATCGATCCGAAGTCGGGCGATGACAGTGCCTGCACTACGATATATGCGGCTATATCCAGAACTCAGGAGGATAACCTTTACAAGTCTACCGACGGCGGCGCTACATGGAATCCTGTAGCAGACGCGCCAAAGGGTTTTTTTACGCAGAGAATGAAGTATAACGGCGATGGCAAGATAGCTATTACCTATGCGAGTGCGGAAGGTCCGTGGAACAACAACAGAACGAGCGGCGGCATAAGACTGCTCGATATGTCGAATGATACATTTACGGATATCACACCTGTAAAGAAGTCATACGGTGATATAGTTATCGATCCTGCAAATCCCGACAGAATGGTTGCCTGCACGGAGAACATATACGTTCCGCAGCCAAACGGTCAGTTCGGTGATGAATTCTATGTTACTACGGACGGCGGTAAGAACTGGACGCTTCTCAACGAAAAAATGAAGATGAGTGATGGCGGAGTAGAATGGATCTCGACTGCGTCAATGCACTGGTGCAGCTCTATGGCTATCGACCCAAATAACACAAACAAGGTAATGGTGGTATCGGGTAACGGTATATTCACCTGCGATAACATCTGGGAGGAAAGCCCGGAGTTCAGTTTCTTTGCAAAGGGCATCGAAGAAACAGTACCTTATGATATAATCAGCATTCCGGGCGGTAAGCTGGTAAGCGTTATAGGCGACTATGACGGTTTTGCTCAGGATAATGCAGAGGAGTACGGAGTGGTGCACAGCAGTGTGGCAGGCTCTATGACGGGTCTTGCGGTAGCGGCAAAAGCTACAGACACATGGGTAAAGTGCGGCGGAGACGAGGAAAAGCCCGGCTTCTGGTATACCCTTGACGCAGGCAAGACATGGAACAATGTGAAGTACTCGCCTCTTGAAAACAACAAGATTGCATATGGCGGTTATGTAGGTGTTTCGGCTGACGGAAAGAGATTCTTCTGGGCACCCGGCAATGACAGCAGTATCTATTACTCCGATGATCTCGGCAAGACATGGACAAAGAGCGAGGGTGGAGTAGGCGCAAAGAAGATAATCTGTGACCCCGTAAACCCCGACTATGTATATGCCGCAAGCGGCGGTGCGTTCTTCTACAGCGAGGACGGCGGAAAGACGTTCACACAGAATATGACGCTTTCCATATTCACTGCGGCAAGACCTGTGGTTGCACCCGGCAAGGAAGGCGTTGTGTACTATCCTGCGATGGGACTTCAGGTATCAACCGACTATGGTAAGACATTCACAAGAATGGATACTTTAGCCGCTTGTATGGCGGTTGGTCTTGGCAAGGGCAAGACAGACAGCGATCCTTACACCATATTCGTATGGGGCAAGCCTACAAATGACGATCCGATGGGTCTTTACTGGTCTGAGGACGAGGGCAAGACATGGAGCAGAGCTAATGACGATGAGCACCAGTTCGGCGGTCCGGGTAACGGATATTTCGTTGCGGGCGATATGAACACATACGGCAGAGTTTATATGAGTACTGTCGGTCTGGGCGTTGTTTACGGAGATCTTGTACAGTAAGCAGGATAAAAAGATAAAATATAAGCGGAGCAGATGTTGATTCTGCTCCGCTTTTGTTATCGGTTATTTACTTTGCAGTCTTGCACGAATTCTTGCAAATAGTGATTTTTTCGGCTCTTTATAAAGCTTCTGAGCCTGTTCGGCTTCATCGTAGGCACGGTCGTAGAACAGCTTATGCACCTCGATTCGTTCATCGCCGGGCATAGGTTTTTTATGACGGTATATTCCGTCGCTGCCCTGAACACGAGCCTTGACATTATCCTTAAGCATTGTGTCGAATATATCAACAACCTTATCGGAAATAACCTTGTCCCTTAGCGGTACGGCAACCTCTACACGGCGCTCGGTATTTCTTGTCATAAAGTCGGCAGATGAAATATATACCTTTCTGCGCTCGCCCTTGCCGAATATATAGATACGGCTGTGTTCAAGGAAACGTCCTACTATCGAAATTACCGATATATTTTCGGTATATCCCGGAACGCCTGCGATAAGACAGCAGATACCTCTGATAACAAGCTCGATCTTTACGCCGTGACAGCTTGCTTCTATCAGCTTGTCTATAATATCCTTGTCGGTGAGTGAGTTCATCTTAAGACCGATGTAACCGTTATTTCCGTAGGTTATCTCGTTGTCTATCATCTCTACTATGCGTGATTTAAGGCACTTTGGGGCAACCAGAAGTGTAGTACTGCTTTCAACTGTTGCGCCGAGTGACAGTGCATTGAACACAGTGCTTGCGTCCGCACCTATGTCCTTATCCGATGTCATCAGCGTAAGGTCGGTGTAAAGACGTGAGGTTTTCTCGTTATAGTTACCCGTGCCTATCTGAGTATAATATCTGATGTTGCTTCCCTGCTTGCGTGTTATCAGTAGCAGCTTTGAGTGTACCTTCAGAGCGTCAAGACCGTATATTATCTTAACGCCCGCCTCTTCCATCTTCTTGCTCCAGCCGATGTTGTTCTCCTCATCAAACCTTGCACGCAGTTCTACAAGTGCCATTACCTGCTTACCGTTCTCTGCGGCTCTTATGAGTGCGCTTACTATTTCGCTGTTTCTTGCAACACGGTAAAGCGTTATCTTGATGGAAGAAACATAAGGATCGTCTGCCGCTTCATCAAGCAGTCGCAGGAAGTTCTTGAACTTGTTGTAGGGGTACGACAGAAGTATATCGTGCTGGGAAAGCTGTGTGAACATACTTTCGTAGGGGTTTACCATTATGGAGTTCTGAGGTGAAACGTGGCAGTAGAACAACTCTTTTTTGCTTTCGAGCTTTTCTTCGAGAGCTGACATAAATCCGAAATCAAGCGGACAGCTCTGCATATACGAAAAGCTGTCGGACAACTCAAGATATTCGAGCATACGTTTTACAAGCTCCGGGGAAGCGTCGTATGAGAATTCGGCTCTTACGGGCATGAGCTTTTTTCTCTTGCGGCAAAGCTCTTCCATTACGTTTCTGAAATCCATATCGTGGTCGTAAAGCGCCTCGTTTGCGTCAATGTCGGCATTTCTTGTAACACGCATTATACAGCGGTTTTCAACGTAAAAATTCGGGAACAGCATATCTATATAGTGCAGGATAACATCTTCCGCAAGCACATAGCGGAGCTTTTCGCCCGGCAGGAAAATGACACGGGGAAAGTCCTTGTCACAATCTGCGCTCATTATGCCGACAAGCTGTTTTTTCTTTTCCTCGTTTTTGCTTCTGAGCAGAGTGCCGATATAGATCGCTCTGTTCTTCAAAAACGGGAACGGGTGATTCTTGTCTATAATGCTCGGAGAAAGCAAGGGGAGAATTTCTCTTTCGAAATACAGCCTTAAGAACAGCTTATCGTCACCCTTAAGGTCGGCAGGCTTTTTAAGCTCGGCGTACTCGCTGAGCTTTGCTGTGACTTCAGAAAAGGCACAGTCCTTGACATACAGCAGATCTCTGACTCTGCGTGCGATTTCTTTAAGCTGTATTGCGGCAGTCATACCTGTCTTGTTCTCGCACTTTTTAGGCTCGACCAGATTCTGGTCGTAAAGCGAGCCGACACGCACCATGAAAAATTCGTCAAGGTTGCTTGTGAATATGGATATGAATCTCATTCGCTCAAAGAGCGGAACATTTACGTCCTGCGCTTCTTCAAGTACACGCTGATTAAACTTCAGCCAGGATAATTCTCGGTTGTCGTATACGTTGGTGTCTGTCATAATTACCTCTTTGTTTTAGGATGTAAAGGGAGTGTAAAATATCCCGTAATATGAATATAACCGCCCGCTTTCACGGGCAGTTATTTTACGTTTCTTTACTTGTTTGCCTGCTCAAGCGACGCTCTTATAAAGTCCTTGAATAAGGGGTGTGCTCTGTTTGGACGTGACTTGAACTCGGGGTGGAACTGAACTGCCACGAACCAGGGGTGAACATCTCTTGAAAGCTCAACTATTTCAACGAGCTTTCCGTCGGGCGACTGACCTGCGATAACAAGACCGCTTTCGGTAAGCTGTTTACGGAATACGTTGTTGAACTCATAGCGGTGGCGGTGTCTTTCGTAAATAAGCTCATCGCCGTAAACCTCGCGTGAGATCGTGCCGGCTTCAAGCTTGCAGGGATATAGGCCAAGACGCATTGTACCGCCCATATCAACGTCCTTCTGATCGGGCATAAGGTCGATGACGTTCTGGTCCCCGTCCTTGAATTCGCTTGAATTTGCTTCTGTAAGACCTGCAACGTGACGTGCAAATTCGATTGTAGCCATGTGCATACCAAGACAAAGTCCGAGATATGGCTTCTTGTGTTCTCTGGCGTAACGTACAGCTTCAATCTTGCCCTCGATACCTCTGTCGCCGAAACCGCCGGGAACCAATATACCGTCGCAGTCGTGCAGAAGCTCGTCTGCCGTTTCGGGAGTTACTTCTTCGGAGTTGATGAGTTTTATTTCAACGTGAGATTCGTTTTCAAAACCGGCATGACGCAGAGATTCCATAACGGAAAGGTATGCGTCGGGAAGGGCAACATACTTTCCGACAAGACCGATAACGGTGTTCTTTGTGGCATTGTACTGACGCTGAACCATATCTTCCCATTCCTTTAAATCGGGAACACGGGGATCAAGTCCGAGATGCTCGCATACAACCTTTGCAAGACCTTCCTTTTCAAGCATAAGGGGTACTTCGTAAAGAGAAGGAGCTGTGAGGTTCTGTATAACGTCCTGCTTACGGACATTACAGAAGCTTGCTATCTTCTCGGTCATATCCTGAGGAATTTCCATTTCACTTCTGCAAACGAGAATATCGGGCTGGATACCGAGGGAAAGGAGTTCCTTTACACTGTGCTGTGTGGGCTTTGTCTTCATCTCGTTACTGCCGGTGATGAAAGGCAGGAGTGTAACGTGGATATATACAACGTTTTCTCTTCCAACATCTGAAACTACCTGACGGATAGCCTCAAGGAAGGGTGTGCTCTCGATATCGCCTACCGTACCGCCGATCTCGGTGATGACAACATCGGCTGTTGTTTCGGCAGAGTTTGCAACTCTGTATATTCTTGACTTGATCTCGTTTGTGATATGGGGGATAACCTGAACCGTGCCGCCGAGGTAATCGCCGCGACGTTCCTTATTAAGAACCGTCCAGTATATCTTACCTGTTGTAACATTGCTGTACTTTGAAAGGTTCTCGTCGATGAAACGCTCATAGTGTCCGAGGTCGAGGTCGGTTTCCGCACCGTCGTCCGTAACGAAAACTTCACCGTGCTGATAAGGGCTCATTGTGCCCGGGTCGACATTAATATATGGGTCAAACTTCTGGATTGTAACTTTGTAGCCCCTCATTTTGAGCAGTCTTCCGAGCGAAGCCGCTGTAATACCTTTTCCGAGTCCCGACACAACGCCGCCGGTGACGAATACATACTTTGTAGCCATTATTTTGTTCCTTCCCTGAGCTTTCAACGCCCGTCGTATTGATTTTATATGTCAATTTGAAAAATAAACACTACTCACTATTATACTAAATCCGTTTTGCTTTTTCAAGTGCTTTTATCGGATTTGAAGTTGCTTTGCAGTGTACAAAATAAACAAATAACCTTTTAGGTATTTGTGCATATCGTTTAATTTTGAAAAAGTGTAGAAAATTTATGTGAAAAATGCTAAAATTAAAATAAGCATCCCTATAGTGTTTTTTAAATTTTGACCATAAAAGGACAATAAAATCCTTGATTTTCTATATCAGGAAAAAGATGCACAAATCCCTTTGTTTAAAGGAAAGGAAAGTAAAAAATGAAAAAGACCTTTATGCGTGTTGCGGCAGTTGCTGTGATATGTGCGATCACCGGCTCGGCATCGGGCTGTTACTTCTTCCCTGAGGAAGAAAAGCTTCTCGATCCACCCGTGCTGAAAGTGGAAGATGTTACTTATTCGACCTATAAGGCGGTCAAGAAAACTATTGTAAATAAGGCGAGCGCTACAGGCTACTGTGTGTCGGAAGTACAGCAGGATTGTTCGTTTACGGAGCGTGACGGAACTCTGAAGACGATATATGTCAAAGCAGGCGATACGGTAAAGAAAGGCGACCTTATTGCCGAGTACAATACGGGCGATCTTGAATATGAGATACGTTCGCAGGAGCTGAAAGTTCAGCAGGCGCAGAATACATACGGCTCAAGCGGTGCAGAGAACGACCGCTTACAGCTTGAAATAGAAAAGAATACACTGGCACAGCTGCAGAACGAATATGACACTTCAAAGCTGTATGCGCCTTGTGACGGACTTGTAAGCTTCACGGAACGTATGAACGCAGGTACAAAGGTGCAGTCATACAAGGTAATTGCAACTATAATCGATCCCGATAAGATATATGTCAAGGCTGCTGTAAATGACGACAAGAAGTTTACAAAGGATCAGGAAGTAACAATAACGATAGAAGAAGAGGAATACAAGGGCAAAGTCGTAAAGACCCCGACCGAGGCAAAGGAACAGGGCGACGAGGACACCGGTTCGATATATGTTGAGTTCAGCGGCAACGTTCCTAGCTTTACCAAGGTAGGTACTGTAGCGGATGTAAGCTATATAAAAGAACAGGCGGAAGACGCAATCGTCATACCGAAATACCTTGTAAAGACCCTTTCGGGCAAGAACTATGTGCAGGTGTACAAGGACGGCGTCAAGACTGAGGTTGACGTTGAAACCGGAATAAGCAACGCTACGGAGATCCAGATAACATCGGGACTTTCCGAGGGTGACGAGGTCGTTGTAAAGTAAAACGGCGTATTCACCGGCATTTACCTTAGGAAGGAATAAAACAGATGTTTACTCTACTGTGGCGCAAGATGCGCAATACAAAATGGATGGTACTCTGCCTGTTTATCGGCTTTTTGCTTGCGGCAGGTATGATGAGCACTATACCTATATACATGGACGCGTCCTTACAGCGTATGCTGATAAAGGATATGGAACAGTACCAGATTGACAACAACAAGTATCCCGGTCTTTATTCCGTAACAAAGACGCTCCAGCTGACTACCGATACGAATACCCAGCAGGCGACGATCGATGATATCGTGTCAAAGTCGGATTCGAGGATAAACGCTATAGGAATAGCGTCGGAAAACACAAAGACAACGCTTATAGACGACTGCCTTTATATCGTAAACGGCGAACGTAACGGTGCAGAGCTTTCGACCAGACTTAAACTTATAGGTATGACTGACAGTCTTGACCATATGAAGCTTGTAAGAGGCGAGCTGCCCTCAAAGACTGCCGTTGACGGAGTTTATGAAGGACTTGCATCGGAAGACGCACTGAAAACGCTCGGAATAAATGTCGGCAATACATATAAAGTCGTATCGCTTGCGGCAGGCGTTGAGCCTTATTATGTCAAGATAACCGGCGTATATGAGCAGAAAACTGACAACGACAGCTACTGGGCAGAAACGCTCGACAGCTATCTCAACGCGATATTCGTTGACTATGATATGGTCAGAAACGACCTTATGCCCGCGGGAAGATTTAACGCGGTAAATATCGCGCGCAGATATTCGCTCGACTACCATACTCTTGATATGAACAGGATAGCGGCTGTTACGGCGGAGCTTGAAAAGGATACAACATTCTATCAGGAAGCGGGTTATGCGCATGAATTCAATGTTGCGGATATAATCGGCAACTATACCGAGCGTGCTGAGAAGCTTACCCGTATACTGTGGATACTTCAGATACCGGCTATGGTAATGCTGGCGTTCTATCTGTTTATGGTATCTCAGCTCAATGTTGACAGAGAGCGTAATGAGATCGCAGTGTTCAAGAGCCGTGGCGCAAGCTCATGGCAGATATTCGGAATGTATGCCGCAGAGTCGGGAATACTCGGTATTGTAACGCTTGTGATCGCACCCTTTATAGGACTTATTCTGTGTCAGTTCCTTGGTGTATCAAACGGATTTTTAGAGTTCGTAAACCGCACGGGAATTGCCGCAAAGATAACAGGTATCAGCGTGCTGTACGCACTGCTTGCGGTAGTGGTATTCTTCCTTACTACGATGATACCGATTATTCCTGCGTCAAAGCTTACTATCGTACAGTACAAGCAGAGCAGGACAAAGGTCGTAAAGATGTCGCTGTGGGAAAAGTGCGGTGTTGATATCGTACTTCTTGCAGTATCATTCGGATTCCTTTACTTCTACACAACCAACATTACAAATTCTATAGCTGAGGGAACATTTGAGGCGACAGGCGAGCTTGATCCGCTGCTCTTCATATTCTCAACGCTTATGATACTGGGCTTCGGTCTGCTGTTTATCCGTATCTACCCCTATCTTTTAAGACTTGTATATTATGTACTGCGTCCTTTCTGGACACCCTCACAGTATATGGCTATAACTACCGTGTGCCGTTCGCAGGGCGGCAAGGAACGTTTTCTTATGCTGTTCCTTGTAATGACATTCTCGTTCGGTCTTTTCTCGGCAAACACGGCAAGAGCTATAAACAACAACATAAGCGACAGGATCTATTATGAAAACGGAGCTGATGTGGTGCTGACCGAATATGCGCTTTCAACATCAGATGAAGGCGGATCGAGCACTTATGTTGAAACCGACTTTTCACGTTACGAGGCGCTTGACGGCGTGGATGTCGCTACAAGAGTGCTGGTAAATGACAACGTAAAGCTGAGAATTGCAAACAAGAATGTTGCAGATCTTACGCTTATGGCTATTGAGCCTGATAAATTTGCACAGACGGCGTGGTTCAGAAATGATCTTCTGCCTATTCACTGGTGGAACTATTGTAACGCTCTTGTAGAGAGCCGTTCGGGCGTGATCATTTCAAGTGGACTTGCCGAAAAGGCTAATGTTTCGCAGGGTGATGTAATATCGCTCAAGTGGGGCGGAAACGACAGCCTTGATACCACAGTAATGGCAATAGTTGACTATTGGCCGGGACTTAACCCCAATGAGTGCGACTTTGCGGTAATGAACTATAATTATGTAAGAGCGAGAACCGAGCTTGAACCGTATCAGATATGGCTCAAGATGAAGGACGGAGCAACAAGCGAAGCCCTTTACAAGAGCATTGAGGACGGAATGCTCCCGCTTGAGAACATAAAGGACAGCTCGCAGATGCTGATAAGTGAAAAGACCGACCCGTCACTCCAGGGTATGAACGGTGCGCTGACGCTCGGTTTTATAATCATAATGGTAATGACTATAATCGGCTTCCTTATCTACTGGATACTGTCCATAAAGGGCAGGACGCTGCAGTTCGGTATTTTAAGGGCTATGGGCGTTTCATTCGGTGAAATAATAGGAATACTGGGATATGAACAGCTTCTGGTATCGGGTGTTTCGATAATCTGTGCATTTATCATAGGCGGAGTTACAAGCGACCTGTTTGTACCGCTGTTCCAGTATATGTATAACGTAAAAGAGCAGATACCGCCGTACAGAGTAGCGGCAATGCAGGCAGACTACATTAAGATGTATATACTTATTGCGATAATGCTACTCGGTGGATTTGCGATACTCGGTGCTATTATCAGAAAGATAAATATCAATAAGGCACTGAAGCTCGGCGAGGATTAATGCCTGTATAAAGGAGGAGTGTTTTTGGAGCTTGCTCTGGGAATATTCAAAAAAACACGTTTTCTGTTTGCGCTGATAGCAGCTGCGGCGGCAGGTGTCGGAATAGCAATGAACAACGACAAGGCTTATGTTGTGTGCATAATTTTCATTGCGCTGACCATCGCTTCGGACGCAACCGTAATGGTGCTGAGCAGAAAGCTGAATATCCCGATAAAGTACCGTGAGAATTATTTCAGATTCGGCAAGAACAAAAAGGATAAGAAATAATGCAGAAGATACTGGGATATATAAGAAAAGCAGTACAGGATTTCGACCTTATACAAAAGGGCGACAAAATCGCAGTGGGAGTATCCGGCGGCAAGGACAGCCTTGTTCTGCTCGCCGGACTTGCGCAAATGAGAAGGTTTGCGGAGTTCGATTATGACATAACAGCTGTCACTATTGACCCCGGTTTCAACGGCGTGCCGAATAACTATGAGGCAGTGGCAAGGCTTTGCGAAAAGCTGGACGTGCCTTTCAGCCTTGTTCATACGCAGATAGGCGAGATAGTATTCGACATAAGAAAAGAGCCTAATCCGTGTTCGCTTTGTGCGAATATGAGAAGAGGTGCGCTCCATGATGCGGCAAAGGCGGCAGGCTGTAATAAGCTTGCTCTCGGGCATCACAATGACGATGTTATTGAAACATTTATAATGAATCTTTTCAATGAGGGCAGAATAGGGTGTTTTTCGCCTAAAACGCACCTTGACCGTAAGGATATAACCGTTATACGTCCGCTTGTACTTGCTCCCGAATCACAGATAATATCTGCCTGCAACCGTAATAATCTTGAGGTCGTAAAGTCGGTATGTCCTGCGGACAAGACAACGACAAGGCAGAAAACGAAAGAGTTTTTAAGGGATATGGAGCATAAGGACAAGGGCTTCAAGCTCAGGATGTTCACGGCACTCAGAAAGAGCGGTGTGGACGGCTGGGGATACCCCGATAAATAAACAACAAGAGGTGACCGTACTTGGCTGTTAAAAGACAGACGCTGAATATACCCGAACAGGCATTGCAGGTGCTTAAACTGCTTGAGCGTGCGGGAAATAAAGCGTATTTTGTCGGACAGTGTGTAGCTGAACTGCTGAGAGGCGGCTCGCCTATGGATTATGATATTATCACTACGGCGGACTTTAGCGAAATGTTGTATGTGTTCCGTGATATGCGTATCGTATCACAGAACGAGGATATGAGCAGTGTTATGGTTTCATCGCTGGGACTTGTCATACAGGTGTCAAGCTATTGCGGCAAAATAAAGGACGGAAAAGCAGTCTATACCGACAATTACATTTTCGACCTTGTTCACCGTGATTTTTCTGCATTTGCAATCGCATACCATCCAAGAAAAGGATTCAGAGATCCGTTTGACGGTATGCCGTGCATAAAGGACGGAGTGATAACTCTGAAAGCAATAGGCGAATATCCTGTTGTGATGTGGCACGAAAATGATCTTGACGAAAACGAGCTGACGCTTAAACTCGAACCCAAGTCGAGCCTTGTTACAAACCCGTTCAATATGCTGACAGCGCTTGAACTGCTCGGCGGAGAGAATTATGAGATCGACAGCGTTACGGCAGACGCAATAAAGGCAAATGCACATCTGCTGTGTGAAGCGGACAGGCGTGAACTGTTCAGACGTTTTACAAAGGTGCTTATGACGCGGAATATTTCTGCGGTTATGACACGCTTTCCGGAGGTGTTTGCGGCAATCGAGCCGGAGCTTCTCAAAACGCAAAGATATAAGGAAAGATATTACGACTGTACACTCTGGGAACATATTTCAAAGAGCGTTGAGTTTGCACCGCCGCAGGCGGATTTAAGGTATGCAATGTTGTTTCATAATGTCGGTATTCCCGACTGCAAATGCCGTGATTCTCACGGTAATACCTTTTTTTACGGGCACGGCGAATATGGCAGGATAACGGCGGAAAATTTCTTCGAGAAGTATAAAGCTGACATTAAGCTGAGAAGTGACACCGATATGCTGATCGAATCACACGATGTTGCTTTTACAGAGGACAGGGTAGCGCTTAAACGCCTGCTCTGCGAATATTCACATGACGAGCTGAAAAAACTGCTCAAACTGCGGATAGCCGATGATACGGCAAAGCCGACGGTGCACGAGGGTGTTATAGCAATGTACCGCAGGACGGTGACAATGCTTGACGACATTATAGCGTCGGGCGAATGCTATAGCGTGTCACAGCTTGCCGTAAAGGAAAACGATCTTATCATGCACCGTCTTGTCGCAAATAAAGCACAGGCGAGGGTTGTTATAAATTCGCTGTATGAGGCGGTACTGGCTGAACCTTCTCTGAACTTTGCTCCGATACTGCTTGATATGGTGAGAAAAAGTGTACGCCGCTGAAAAAGGTACGCTTACGAAAGGATTGATGTTATGCAGAACTGTTGCCTCTGGATAGGCGGAGTAAAGGTATCCGACCTTGACGGTATCAGGGACAATTTCAATATAACCGATGTTAAAGGCTATTATCTCGGCGGCAGACTTGCCGACTGGCTAAGGCTCGGAGGCTATGATAACGAAGCGGCAAGAATTGATAACATCGACAGAAACGGCGACGTGGACAAGGCACTTGAGGATATATTCACAGGAACAAATGAAGAAGCCGAATGCGAAAATAACAGCGGTGAGTACGGCGGTTATCATTTCAAAACGGTGACACCTCCGTTTTTAAAGCGTGAAGCAGGAACAGTTGTTTTATCGGCAGACGGTTCGTTCAGATTTCCGGTTATGACGGGAAGCGGTTCGTTTGTCGGTTCTTTTACGTCATCTTCTTTTGTAGGTTCGTTCGGTTCTTATAAGCATCAATATGAATACGAATATGAGTACGGCTCGGGTAAAACGAGTTTTGGCTCGTTCAATATCGGCAGTTTTGATATAACAAGTTTTCTTTCGGGCAGTTTTTCCTATGATGAGCTGTGCGATGGCGGAAGCTTCACACCGAAAGCGCTTATGCTTTTCTTCTCATCCGAACCGCTTAACCGCTACGGATACGGGATACATCTTATATGAACGGATTTCATTCATTTTCATCGGCGGCATTTTTTGCCAAGAATCCGGGTAAGAAGCTCACTATGAGCCTTCCCGACATATACTGCACAGTGATTTCGGCTTTGCAATGGCGCAAGAATGGTAACAGTATAACTATGCTTACCGACAGCGCAGGAGCAGAGCTTTTTTCCGCTCTCGGCATAAACGATATATGGAATGATATAAAGGTTGTTATACCCGATGATCTTGACGGGATAGACCCTGTTATGTTCTGGGCAGGGGGAAAGCTGATCGCTTTACAACAGTTTCCTGCTCCATGCGCTATGATAGATACGGATTTCATAGTATGGGAAGATCCGCCGTTTGAGGATAAGATAATAGCGGCGCATGAAGAGGATCTTATACCGTCCGTCTACCCCGATGTTTCATCGTTCAGGCTGAAAGGCAAGGTGCTTGACGAGGGACTTGATTATACAACGTTACCGCTCAATACGGCGTTTTTGTATATTCCCGATGAGGATTTCAAGCAGTATTACACATCACGCTCCATAGCGTTTATGAAGTCGGCGGTGTACGGCGGAGATTATCTTACATATATGGTTTTCGCGGAACAGAGATTGCTCCCTATGCTTGCGAAAAGATGCGGTATTGAATATACAACGCTTCTTGACAAGGACAGGCTTTTTTTGCCGCAGAATAAGTTTACTCACCTTTGGGGCGCAAAGCAGAAAATGCGTGACGACAAGACACAGCTTGACAAGTTCTGTGAACGTTGCAGGCAGAGAATAAGAAAATCGTACCCGGAGTATGGGTATATAGTTGATAATATTGAGAATAGCCGCAGGTAAGGAAAAAGCTTATCTGCGGCTATTGAGTCTTGACAAAATATCTGATATTTTCGTGTAAAAAAGCCGTGCATTGCCGAAGTTCTGTAATGCACGGCTGCCTTGTTTATTGGCTGTTATTTTCAAAGGTCGGCGTACCCTTTGCGTAGCTTCCGTCACGCTGTCTTACAAGTGATTCGTTCTCGTCACAATCGATTATTGCGACCCTGCCGAGAATTTCTCCGCTTTCGTTGCTGAGTATCAGCGTTTCGCCTGTTTTAAGGCTGAAATTCGTCTGCATTTTCATCAGCGTATTTTCAGACTTGTTGTTCTTGCATACTATCGTGAGCGTTGAATGAGGCTTTACGTTGACAGTGGGTATCTTGTAGCGGTTAAGCATATCTTCCTTATCCGTAAGATAAAGGCCTCTTGTAGATACGTCGTTGTCGTTGGGGTTGTAAAGCTCTATCCAGTCGGCGTCTCCGCCTGTGTAGACCTCGCTTATATACAGCAGATCGCCTGTAGACGATGTTTTTTCACTGCGTGCGTTTATAGTAATCTTGCCCTTTTTAGCCATTGAGCTGTCAATAGTTATCTCACGGTCGGTATAGGTCTTGCCGTTTATCTCCCAGCTTGTGAAGGTGTAGCCGGACATATCCTCGGCTGTCAGCTTTACCTTGTAGGGCGTGAAATATTCGGCTGTTGCCGTATTTGCGTCCTTGACGGTCTGAATATTCATAGTGACCTTAAGACCCTTTGCACCGTTCAGCTTTACCTTGTATGTATCGTCCTTGTCTATTCCGAAATTACGGCAGATATCGCTGAGAATGATATTTGCACGCTTGTCGGCAAACTCTCTTATTTCATTTCTGCTGTTTTCAAACGTACCCTCGTTTGCCCACGTTGACGTGATACCCTTGTTCAGGGCGTACAGCTGCTCCTTGTCGCTGTCTGCAAGCTTCTGCTCAAGCGTTGCAAGAATATTTTCGGTGCTGAATGCACCGCCTATAAGGTCGCAGAGGTTGTTCGCCAGCTTTTCACGCATATCCGCACGCTCCATAAGTGCGGTTATAAGCACTGAGCCGCCTGCGGGGTGAGTGCCGTTTAAAATCTTGGTCAACGTCTTGTTTGCGTATCCGTCCGAATAAAGTCCCCAGGCAAATTCTGCATCGTAGAAGAAATATCTCCACTTGCCGTCCTGATACTTGCTTGTTACCTCTTCACCCTCGGACGCAACATAGCGCCACACTTTATAGTTGTTTCCGGGCCAGTCACGGTTGTCGATAAATAACTGCATTGCAAGGTAGTGCATATAGTTGTCTATGTCCACCATAGAGCAGAACTGGTCGAATTTCTTGTCGTCGGTAAGTCCGCTCTTTGCAAGCTCAAGGACCTTGTTATAATCGTCTGCCGCACCTTCTGCGTTTTCATCGACTATCTCGCCCTCGGCTTTTCCTACCACCTGGTAGTTATCCTTTGTGCCGCCGTAGCGTTCTTCAAGATATGCACGGCTGAAATTCTGATGGAGCCATGCAAAACCGTAATACTTTCCGTTGAGGAATACTGCCGCAGGGGCGGTCGACTGCGCATCAAGGTAGCCTGACTGCTTCGCAAGCGACATCGAAAGCTCATCACGCACACCTGCAAATTCACGGTCGTTTGCGCCGTTACGCAATACTATGCGGTCTATCTTTGTGAGTATTGCACCGCTTTCATCGGTAGCGTCGCTGAAGAACGGGTAGCCGAATTTACCCTTGTCCGGGGTATACATAGTTCTTGCTATAAGCTTCCACGATTTCTGGTCAACTGCGGCAGAATATGCGCCTGCAACTCTTGCGCCTGCCTGCTGTGAAACAAGAAGCTCTCCGCTGCTTGAAAAAGCCTCGACATACATAGGTCTTTCGCCATCCATACCTTCCTGATTCCAGTTTGCAGGGTCGTTTGGCGTGATTTCGCTTTTTCCGTCATACTCGTTTGCTATCCAGTCGTCACGGATCTTTCCCGCTACAGCGATGCCTTTTTCATAATCGTACAGATTCACATCGTCTGTAGACAGCACGAATACATAAGTTCCGTCCTCAAAACGTTCAGCCACATCATCGCCTGTAACATAGCTTTTGGTGAACACTTCGGAAGTGCCGTCCTCGCTTACCGCAATAGCTTTTATGGTTTTGGCTGTGACGTCTTTACCGCTCCGCACCTTTATCGGTGAAGAGTATGCCGATGATTTTTCGGTGGGTGTACTGCCGTCCGTTGTGTAATAGATCCTGGCATTCTTGTCCTTTGCCGTAAGCTCAACGGTTATATCCTCGCTGAAAAAGCTTTCTTCGGGGGAAAAGGCAATATCCGTTTTCTGCTTTACCTCGCCGTCATCGTCCTTTGCTATGGGCTGAAGTGGGGTGAGCACCTCAGGAAGCCCGCTGTCTGATGACAGAAATGTATTATAGGTTATTGCGGCGGCTGTGCCGACAGCAACTACTGCGGCGAGCAGACCCACGCGTTTTAATGTTCCGCTTTGAATAAACATGGTTTCTCCGTTCAGATTAAGGTTTAGCGGCGCACTGCGCCTGTATAGATTCTATTGTATCAGAAAAACTTGTTAAAATCAACGATAATTATTGGAATTTAATCAGAAAATCTGTAGAAATTGAATTGCAGAATCGCATTAACATATTCCGGATGTATCTTTCATAAACTGGTAAAAAGAAAACAAAACGAGGAAGGATCGGTATTTCAAATGACGGAATTTTTACCTGAGGGAAGAAGGCTTGCGGACAGAGAGAACACGATAGCGCTGCAATCGGCAAAAACGCTTATGCAGTCGGCGGTGTCGGGGGCTATACTTGAAGCGCCGTGTACCGTATGCGACGCCGAGCATAATATGCACGTCGACCTTGGCTGTATGAAGGGAATAATCCCCCGCAGTGAGGGTGCAATAGGCATAGAAAGCGGTGCAACACGGGATATAGCGCTTATATCAAGAGTGGGAAAGCCTGTCTGCTTCAAGATAACGAAGATAGACGAAACCGGCAGTGAGCCTGTGGCGATCCTGTCAAGAAAAGCGGCGCAGGAGGAGGCGGACAAGGAATATGTATCAAAGCTTACTCCCGGTGATATTATAGGAGCGAGGGTAACGCATCTTGAACAGTTTGGCTGCTTTGTGGATATAGGCTGCGGCATTGCGTCAATGATACCGATTGACGCTATTTCAGTGTCGAGGATAGTTCATCCTGCGGACAGATTTTCGGTAGGCTACGATATTTTTGCGGTGGTCAAGGGCAGAGATGAGGGACATATCTGCCTTACTCACAAGGAGCTTCTCGGAACGTGGCAACAGAATGCCGAGCGCTTTGCGGTAGGTGAAACCGTTCCGGGCATTGTAAGGTCGATAGAGGACTACGGGATTTTTATAGAGCTTGCGCCGAATCTCGCAGGGCTGGCGGAGCTTAAAAGCGGAATAAAGGTGGGAGATTGCGCTTGCGTGTATATCAAGGCAATTATACCCGAAAAAATGAAAATCAAGCTGATAATAGTAAACTGCTGCGATGACGGCTGTGTTCCGCTTGAAGCGCCGTATTTCATTACGGAGGGGCATATTGACCGGTGGGTGTATTCCACTCCCGGTGCGCCGAAGTACATAGTTACGGATTTCAGCGAATAGCGGTGCGGCAATGTGCCGCCTCAGATTTGCCGTTCTGACGGATTAATCTTGGCTCAACCTCCGCTACCGGCGGTAAAATATGTTGGACTTTTGCAAAAAAAGAAGACGTTGAGAAACACACGCAGACAAGGAAACAGCCCCGACAGGCGTACAAAGGTACGTTGAGGGGCGGTTGACGCAGTAAGCAAAAATGCTTTCGCACAGCCGTTTTTTATGGCTGTGCGAAATTCTTTTACTTATCCTATTTTAATTTTGTGTCAAATGATTTATCTGCATTTTTGCGGTGCGTGGGTTTATCGACAGTCTGGAGCCGTTGCGGTATTTCGTAACGGCTTTTGGCTCATTCTCTTTTCATCTTTAAAAGCGGCACAAATTCGTATTCTGTGATTTTTTCGCCGGTAAGGCTGAATCCGTTGCGGCGATAAAAATCTATTCCACGCTTGTTGTATTCAAGCACCCACAGCTCATTGACGGCAAAATTGTTGATAGCGTAACCGAGAAGCACTGCGCCTATGCCCTGATTCTGAAAAAGCGGCTCTACATACAGCTTTTCGACCTCATTGCCCGAAATGCGTATAATGCCTTTTATTACACCGTCGTCATAGACAAATGTGTTTTTAAGTGCGGCTGAGCCTGCGGAATATTCCTTGGCAGTGTCAAGGACGTTCAGTTCACCGAAGTAAAAGGCGTCATTTCTGAAAAACGGGTAGAAATTTACCCTGTAATTTGTGACGATTATTTCTGCGATGCGTGAAGCATCGGACTCGGTAGCGGGGCGTATATGTGTCATTTCTGTTCTCCGTTGGATTCAAATAATTGTTTTATTGATTTTGAATTTTCGTTTGGCTTGTTTAATTGTTTTATTACTTGTTTATAAAAGAACTTAACATCCAGATCGTTTAAAATGTATCGTACTTGATTGTTTTCTAAAGCAATTTGCAACAGTGTGTTTATTTCATCCTGTTCCCAAAGATCAACTTTGATTTCCGATAGTTCTTTGATAATTGTATGTGTAGTGGAAAAAGAACAGCTTCCATTTAACGAAACGATTAAATCAAGCTTTTTACGTTTGTTTTCTTGATCAATCTTATCATTATCGCATGAGTTTTGTTCTTCTTTACATTTATAGTGGATTTCTTCCAGCAATTCATTGGCAACAGTTTTATTGATGATTGCTTTTATCAAATGATCCAGTTGCGAATTTTCTGTGTAATCAGCAGGAGCATAATATTTGATACGTTTATCATGCAGCATTTTATGCACTTTAGTTTTGTCAAAAGTATCATTATTGAATACGCCGATTGAATGACCGCCATAAGAATTCACTAATTTCATGCAAGGTATATCGGTATCGCTGTCGCCTATATATACAATATTTCTAAAAGGAACTCTGATATCTTCAGGCGCAAAGAAGTCATTTACACCTGAATCGTTGACATCTAATATACCTTTTTCAATTCGAAAAAGAAACTGCGTTTTGTTAGTATAATTAATAACTTGGGCAGGCCATATCGGAACATTTCTGTCATCAAACATAAACGAGCTGGCGTATATTTTTTCAAAAGAGCCTTCTTTTGCTACTTCTGTTCCTTCAATCATTTCTTTTAAGCCGGACGAAATGATGTAATGTTCAACTATCACTCCGTTTTTTTCGCCGTAATCTTTTATACGTTTAAACCATGTATCAACACCGGGAAATAATTTTACTTCTGAGCCGTATTTTTGCAGGCTTTCCTTTGTTAGCACAATTTTTCCTCTGGCTTCACGAACCATCATGAACATATATGCTAAATTCGTGTCCATTTCATTATCTTCGGCAAGTTTATTAGATTCTTGCCAAAACGATGCAACATCTTCTTTGTAAACTGATTGAATATAGCCTTGTGCTTGCATATCATCAGGTGAAAGTGTTTTATCAAAATCGTAACAAATTGCTAAAACAGGCTTGTTTTCTTTTGCTTTTCTTTTTCTTGATGGTTCCATATTTTTATCCTCCTGTGAAAATATAATAAGTATATGTGCGCTTATAATAACTAAAATATAATGCAATTATATATTATATACTCCTGTTGTGAAATTGTCAATAGGTATAACTAAAGCCGTTGCGGTGTTCCGTAACGGCTTTATTGTTATATGCTGATTACTTTATATCAAGCGCTGATTTAAGCTCGTCAACCTTATCCGTCTTTTCCCATGCAACGTCAAGGTCTGTACGTCCCATGTGACCGTAAGCGGCAAGAGGTCTGTACTTTGTATTTCTTAAATTCAGTGAGCTGATTATCGCACTGGGGCGAAGGTCGAACACCTTGCTTACTGCGGCTGAAATTTCGCTGTCGGGCTTTATGCCTGTGCCGAATGTATCAACAAAGACAGATACGGGCTGTGCAACGCCGATAGCATACGCAAGCTCGACCTCGCAACGCTTTGCTATGCCTGCGGCTACAATGTTCTTAGCAACGTGTCTTGCGGCATAAGCGGCTGAACGGTCAACCTTTGTGGGATCTTTTCCCGAGAATGCGCCGCCGCCGTGTCTGCCGACACCGCCGTATGTATCTACTATTATCTTTCTGCCCGTAAGACCGCTGTCGCCCTGAGGACCGCCTACTACAAAGCGTCCAGTGGGATTTATCAGCATCTTTGTGTTCTCGTCAAGCAGAGAAGCGGGAACGGTAGTCTTTATGACCTTTTCGATAATATCGGCTCTGAGCTGTTCCTGCGTAACGTCAGCCTTGTGCTGTGAGGAAACAACTACAGTGTCAATTCTTGAGGGAGTGCCGTCCTCATTATATTCGACCGTTACCTGTGTCTTTCCGTCGGGGAGAAGATAGGGTATCTCGCCTGACTTTCTTACCGCCGTGAGCTTCTTTGAAAGTGCGTGAGCAAGGGAAATCGTAAGGGGCATAAGCTCCTCGGTTTCATCACACGCATAGCCGAACATCATACCCTGATCGCCTGCGCCTGTGTCAAATTCGTTCTTATCTCTGCCCTCAAGAGCGTTGTCAACGCCCATAGCTATATCGGGGCTCTGCTTGTCAAGGGTCGTGAGGATAGCACAGGTCTTGTAGTCAAAGCCGTAGTCGCTGTTATCGTAGCCTGTTTCCTTTATGACATCTCTTGCTATTGCAGGAATGTCAACGTTTGCCGTTGTTGTAATCTCGCCCATAATCAGAACCATACCTGTTGTGGCACAGGTCTCGCAGGCTACACGGGCGTTCTTATCCTGCGCTAATATCGCATCAAGCACACCGTCTGAGATCCTGTCGCAGATCTTGTCGGGGTGACCCTCTGTTACGCTTTCGGAAGTGAATAAGTATTTTGCCATTGATTTTTCCTTTCATATTGCGGTTTTAAACCGTATCCCATACGCACATACCTGCGTAAAACTGCATTAAAAAAAGCCCCTTTCGGAGCTTGCTGACTGCCTGCTCCTCATCTTTCGGTCACAGCCCTTGCCGTGCCGTAGGAATTAGCACCATTTTTCGCAAAGAAAGCTAAAGCGAAACGGTTGCTGGGTTTACGGAGCCTGACTCCCGATCTGCATTTTAATGCAGAAAATGTAAACCGCTCTTGATAAGGGATTTTTCCGATTGATATTGTAGCACACGTTAAGACGTTTGTCAAGTAAATTGATAATTATTTTTACATTTCGATATTTTTCTTTGTTCGCGCGGCAGGCGGAAAAATTAAAATCCTGTTAAAAATGTTGAATTACACTATAATAAATGCTATAATAAAAATGATTAAAAAAATTTCGGAACAGAAGAAAATGCTGTATGGACAGAAAGGAACTACAATGAGTTTTGTTACGCTGAGCGATATCACAAAGCAGTACCGTATGGGCGATATAATAATCAACGCAAACGATAAGGTAAGCTTTGACATTGAAAAGGGCGAATTTGCAATAATCGTAGGACCGAGCGGTTCGGGAAAGACTACGGTGCTTAATATACTGGGCGGTATGGATACCGCTACATCGGGCAGTTTTTATGTAGACGGAAGTAAGATAAGCGGTTACAGCAGAAAAGAACTTATCGACTATAGAAGATACGATATAGGCTTTATATTCCAGTTCTATAATCTCATCCCGAACCTTACGGCAAAGGAGAATATAGAGCTGTCTACTCAGACGGTAAAGGACTATATCCCTGCTGTAGAGATACTTGAAAAGGTCGGACTTACCGACAGAATAAACAACTTCCCGGCTCAGCTTTCGGGCGGTGAACAGCAGAGAGTGGCTATAGCGAGAGCGCTTGCGAAAAAGCCCAAGCTGTTGCTGTGCGACGAGCCTACGGGTGCGCTTGATTACAACACCGGCAAGATGATACTGAAATTACTTCAGGACACCTGCCGCAGTGAAAATATGACTGTCATACTTGTAACGCATAACACGGCGATATGCCCTATGGCTGACAGAGTTATACACATGAAAAGCAGTAAGGTGAGCGAAATAGTTGTAAACGAGCATCCGACACCCGTTGAAGAAATAGAGTGGTAAGCGGGGAAAGGGAACGGATATGAAAAATGCAATGCTGAAAAATGCGTTTGCCGAGATGAAGAAAACCAAAAGCCGTTTTCTGTCTATATTCGGTATAATCGCTATCGGCACGGGATTTTTTGCGGGGCTTCTGCAGAGCGCTCCTGCTATGAAGATTTCGTCGGATCATTATTACGACAGAACATCACTGTCGGATATCAGGCTGGTATCTACATACGGATTTGACGATAACGATATAGACGCTTTGAAAAAAGGGCTTCCGGATATTGATATTTATCCCGGATATTTCACGGACGCATACGTCAACACGGATTCGGGCGAAAAGAAAGTCGCAAGGGTATATTCTCTTGACAAAACCGGCGAAAACAATCCGTACAGTTCTTTGCAGATAGTTGACGGCAGACTTCCCGAAAAAGAAAACGAGTGCGTTATCGACAGCGGTAAACTGCTTGCTCATTATAAAGTCGGGGACAAGCTGGCACTGTGCGGCGATGAAGATACGGATATAGACGGAACTTTGTCGGTCAAGGAATTTACTATAGTGGGAAAATTCGCATCGCCTATGTATATATCCGACGTCGAGCGTGGAAACACGACCATAGGAAGCGGTTCAGTCTATATGATCTGTTATATACCGGAAAGCTGTTTTAAGACAGAGGTATATACTCAGGTCATGATAAACTCGGATGAACTAAAGCAATACAACTGCTACAGTGATAAATATGAGGACGCCCGTGACGCTCTTGAAAAGAAGATACAGAAAATAGCGGACGTAAGAGAAGAGGAACGTTTTGACGAAATAGCAGGTGACGCAAAGAAAGAGCTTGACGACGGGCAGAAAGAGCTTGATAAAAAGAAGAGCGAAGCATACGCAGAAATAGAGAAAAACGAAAAGAAGCTGTCTGACGCAAAAAAACAGCTTGATGAAGCAAAGCCTCAGCTTGAAAGCGGCAAGAAAACGCTTGATGAATCGAAAAAACAGCTTGACGAGGCTAAAAAAGAGCTTGATACAAACGGAGCTACTCTGACGGCAACCAAGACGGCGCTTGACGATACCAAGAAAAAGCTGGACGAAACAAAGGCTCAGCTTGAAAGCGGCAAGAAAACGCTTGACGACAGCTATATACAGCTTGTTACGGCTAAAATACAGCTTGAGAATGCGGACTCACAGCTAAAGTCGAGCAAGGCTCAGCTTGACGATGCAAATTCAAAGATATTAAGTCAGCAGACATTGATCAATACAAGCCGTGATACACTTGAGAGTTCATACAAGAACGGAAACATCACCAAAGAGGCTTATGATTCCGGAGTTAAGCTGCTCGACAGCTCGCAGGCGGAGCTTGACAAGCAGAAGAAACAGTATGAAAGCGGACTTGAGCAGTATAATGACGGGCTTAAGCAATATAATGACGGAAAACTGCAATATGAGATAGGATATGCAAAGTATGAGGACGGCAAGAAACAGTATGATGACGGCTATTCTCAGTATACAAGCGGACTGGCACAGTACGAAAGTGCAAAGGCGCAATATGACGCAGGTAAGGCACAGTATGACGCAGGATATGCACAGTATGTTTCAGGCAAGGCAAAGTATGACAGCGGTAAAGCTGAATACGACAAGAACTATGCCGATTACGAAAAGGGTCTGAAGGAGTATAACGAGGGCAAGACGGCTCTTGAAACGGCGAAAACCGATGCGGACAAGCAGTTTGCCGATGCTCAGAAGAAGATAGACGACGGCAGGGAAAAGCTCGAAAAGACGAGCAGACCGGAGTGGTATCTGTTTACCCGTGATGATAATCCGGGATACAGCGAGTACGGACAGAACTCCGAAAGAATAGGCAATATCGCTATGGTGTTCCCGCTGTTCTTTGTAATGGTGGCGGCGCTTGTATGTCTTACCACAATGACACGAATGGTAGAGGAAGAGCGTACTCAGATAGGAACGCTCAAGGCGCTTGGCTATAAAAACGGCGCTATTATATTCAAATATCTGCTTTATGCACTGACAGCGGCAACGGCGGGCGCTGTATCGGGTATGCTTGTGGGAATGAAGATATTTCCGGCAATCATTATCACCGCATACGGAATGATGTACGTTATCCCCGATATTCTTCTGCCGTATGATTATATACTTATGATGTGTACCACAGGGGTGGCTGTACTGCTTACTGCGGTCACGGTCTATTTCTCGTGCGGCGGCATACTTCACGATTGCCCTGCGGCGCTTATGCGGCCGAAAACGCCCAAGAGCGGTAAGAAGATACTGCTTGAACGTATAGGCTTTATATGGAACAGGCTTTCGTTCAGCTATAAGGTAACGATGCGTAATATATTCCGTTACAAGAGAAGAATGCTTATGACGATAGTGGGCATTGCAGGCTGTACAGCGCTTGTACTGACGGGATTCGGTGTGTATGACAGCGTAAACGATATTCTGCAAAAGCAGTTCGGCGAGATAAGCAATTATACCGGTATTACTGCTTATGACAATACAGTGACCGACGAACAAACGGCAAAGATAGAAAAGATGCTTGAGCGTTATGACTGTGAGGGTAACAAGATATATCAGAAGCAGATAACGGTTTATAACGGTAAGAAAAATACCGAGGCATACATTTTCGGCGGAGCGGACAACGAAACCATCGCACAGTTTGTAACGGTAAAGGACAGACGGACGGGCGAGCAGTACAAGGTGACCGACGACGGAGTTATAATAAATGAGAAGCTTGCGACACTTCTCGGCGGTGTGCAAAAGGGCGATACAATAACGCTTGCACTTGCCGACACGAAAAGAGTTACGGCAACGGTAACGGAGATATGCGAGAACTATGCGCATCACTATGTGTATATCACGGAAAAGCTGTACAAGGAGCTTAGCGGAGAGGAAGGACTGCCGTATAACTGCTTCTTCTTCAACTCGGAGGACGGTGACGATATGACCGAAAGCGACAGGGACGAGCTTGCGCAGGAGCTTATGAAGATAGACGGAGTTATGGGAGTGAGCTTCAAGACAAGCGTTGCGGGAACATTCAGTTCTATGCTCAATTCACTGCTTTTTGTAATAGTGGTTCTTATAGTGAGTGCAGGTGCGCTTGCGTTTATAGTGCTTTATAATCTTACGAACATCAATATAAACGAGCGTATAAGAGAGATTGCATCGCTAAAGGTGCTTGGCTTCTATGATAAGGAAGTGTCAATGTATGTGTTCAGGGAAACGGTGATACTTACCCTTATAGGAACATTGACGGGTATGGTATTCGGAAGATTCCTTGTTGACTTTGTTGTAAAGACGGCTGAAATTGATATGGTTATGTTCGGCAGAACGGTGCATCCGATGAGCTTTGTATTTTCGGGTCTTATAACGATATGCTTTGCCGTGATAGTAATGCTGTTTATGCACAGACGGCTTATGAAGGTCAATATGGTTGAGGCACTCAAGAGTGTTGAATAATAATTTCGGCAATAGCCGGGAGGTTGGTAATATATGAAACTTGGAAAAGCGATTGCGGCGGCAGTAGGCACAGCGGCGGCAGTAGGTGCGGCAGTCTATGCCAAAAGAAGGCTTGACGAAACACAGACTCCGCTTAAAAAGCAGAAGAGTGTTACTGCATGGAAAAGCGGCGGCAAGGTACAGTACAAGGAGGTAATAAGAAAGCCTGTAAGCGAGGGTGAGCAGACGAATATACTGAAAAGCAGGATTGACAAGGCTACACGGCAGTATGAACAGCTTGCGGACAGGAATAACGACACAGAAAGCGAACCTGCTGATAACACTGAAAATGAACAGGAAATTGCTCCTGTGAATTTCACATTTGTTCAGTCGGAAGAGGACGGCAATACAGGGGTCAGCTTTGACCGTGTGTTTGACCATTTCAACCGATTGGAAAAGCCGTTTGATGAAGAAAGCAAAACTGTTGATAATGCCGATAATAATATAGTTGATACTATAACGGCAAATCAGATAGCTGTTGCAGAATCTGTCGCTCCGACAGAAGCTGTCGATGAAACAAAAACGGATGTTGCAACCGATGATGAATATGAAGCTGCCGCTATATCCGCTGTTATGACTATGCAGGAAGAGCAGGAAAGCAAAGCTGAGCAGATGAAGCTTGAAAAGGGAATAATGACGCCTGACCCGATTGCAAATGCAGTCCGTGAGCTTGCCGATATACAGCCTGTTACAGATGATGTGAGCAATGTAAGCGTTGAAAGAATGTTGGTTGACGAGAGCATTTTTGATCTTTCGGCAAGCGAGCCGGTTGAAGAAGCGGCAAAAGAGTTTGAAGAGATAGCGGAACAGACAGAAGAACAGCCTGAAATAGCCGAAGAAACAGCAGAATCGGCAAGCGCGCTTGAAGAAGAATTTGCACAGGCAAAGGCTGAGAATGTTCCGGTAAGCGAGCCTGTTGAAGAAGCAGTCAAGGCATTTGAAGAAATGTCCGAACAGGCGGAAGAACAGCCTGAAATAGCCGGAGAAACGGCAGAATCGGCAAGCACGCTTGAAGAAGAATTTGCACAGGCAATGGCTGAGAATATTCCTGAAAGCGAGCCTGTTGAAGAAGCAGTCAAGGCATTTGAAGAAATGTCCGAACAGGCGGAAGAACAGCCTGAAATAGCCGGAGAAACGGCAGAATCGGCAAGCACGCTTGAAGAAGAATTTGCACAGGCAATGGCTGAGAATATTCCTGAAAGCGAGCCTGTTGAAGAAGCAGT